>Ga0187866_1000082_pt1 | contig 126302 bp, 116 predicted proteins | sample June2016WEW_11_1_3_FD_133013 | JGI IMG/M metagenome (GOLD analysis project Ga0187866, IMG submission 133013) | Peatland microbial communities from SPRUCE experiment site at the Marcell Experimental Forest, Minnesota, USA - June2016WEW_11_150 | ecosystem: Environmental > Terrestrial > Soil >... | reverse complement strand
TCAATCGGTGGTATCGGTGGAGGGCGGCGTCAACAGCCCGGTGACGGTCGCCTATGTGCCTCGCCAGGGAACATCGTACTACGTTGACCGGGCTGGCGGCTACTCGCGGCGCGCGGACAAGGGCCGGACCTACGTGGTGCAGCCCAACGGCTCGGTCGAGCCGCGCAGCGCCACGCCACAGCCGGGGGCGCGCGTTGTGGTGCCGGAGGTGCCGCCGGGGGAGGAGAAGACGAACTGGGCGGCGATCCTAGGCAGTATCGCGACCATCCTCACCAGCGCGCTGACCATCGTGTTGGTGGTGCAGCGGCTGTAGGCGGTGGTATGGCACTCACGAGGAGGTGTGGCACACGCGTCACAACTGAGGTGCTACTTGCTCCCCCGGAATCGATCCATTGTTGCGTGACCAGGGTGCGAGATCCCTCGGCGCTTGAGGACCACGATCGGCGTAGCAGCTAGGATCAGCAAGTCCAACCACGGGCTGCGATGGTCGACGTACCAGACATCAAGCTTCAACCGCTCGTCCCAGGTTAACGAGTTCCGGCCTCTTATCTGTGCCCAGCCAGTCATCCCTGGGCGGACGGCGTGCCGGCGGGCTTGTTCCGGCGTATAGAGTGACAAGTAGTCGATGAGAAGCGGCCGCGGTCCGACGAGGCTCATGTCACCAACGATCACGTTCAGCAGCTCGGGAAGCTCATCTAGGCTGGCGGCCCTCAAGAACCGACCCAAGCCAGTCAGACGTGCGCCATCATCAGTGGAATCCTCGTCAGTCCCTACAGCCCGTCGCATTGTGCGGAACTTGAAGAGCGTGAACGGGCGCCCGTGCAATCCCGCGCGGAGCTGCCGAAACAGTATGGGCCGCCCCATGGACGACCACACGAGAACAGCGATTAGCGCTAGCACGGGAGAGATTGCTATCAGGCCGATGGAAGCCACCAGTGCGTCAGTCATGCGCCTCACAGGTGCCTGCCAGCTCTCTCACTCCGGGGAGTTGACCAAGGTCCTTGTCGAATCATACGTTAACACCGCCCGCGGGTGTCCCCGATGTCACCCGGTCGGGGCGCCGAGCCGTAACGGCCACTCTCAGGATCTGTGAGAGTGAGTCAATTTAGCACCGCGGTTCGCCCGCGGTCAGGCTTAGGTCCTGGGGAGCGTGGCTTGAGGAGCGAGGGTACCGTGCGACGGTCAGCCACCAGAATATTCCTGTCGCCGCCGCACATGAGCGGCGAAGAGCAGGTACTAGTCGCGGAAGCTTTCGCGTCGAATTGGGTGGCGCCTCTTGGACCCCACGTTGATGCGTTCGAGAAGGAGTTCGCCCAGGTCGTCGGTGCGAAGCATGCCGTCGCCCTAAGCTCAGGGACTGCCGCTCTGCACTTGGCGCTGGTAGAAGCGGGTGTTGGTCCGGGTGACGAGGTTGTCGTCAGCACGCTCACCTTCGGAGCCACTGCCTTCGCAGTCCGGTACCTCGGCGCCCGGCCCACCTTCGTTGACAGTGATCGGCGCACCTGGAATATGGACCCGGCCTTGCTGGCGCAAGGACTGGCCGATCGGAAGCGAGCGGGGGTAAGACCGAAAGCCGTGGTGTTGGTACACCTGTACGGCCAGCCCGGCGACACAGACACGATACTGCAGGAGTGCCAACGCTACGACATAGCCTTGATTGAGGATGCTGCTGAAGCGTTGGGAGCAAGATACAAGGGACGCAGCCCCGGAATTCTCGGGGTCAGTGGAGTGTTCTCGTTCAATGGGAACAAGATAATAACCACAGGCGGCGGCGGAATGCTCGTCACGGAGAAAGAAGGCCTCGCCGCCCACGTTCGCAAGCTCGCCACACAGGCGCGAGAACCGGCGGCCCACTACGAGCATGCAGAGATTGGATACAACTATCGGCTCAGTAACGTCCTCGCCGCGATCGGCCGTGGCCAGCTGCGCGCAATTGAAGATCGGGTGCAGGCGCGTCGGCAAGTGTTTGCTCGGTACGCCCAGGCCCTCGGTGATCTTCCCGGGATTCAATTCATGCCTGAGGAAACGTTCCAGCACGCCCTCAGTCGCGCTACACGGTGGCTCACTTGTCTCTTGATCAACTCGTCCGCGTTCGGCGCTACGCGTGACGAAGTACGTCTGGCGCTCGAGGCAGAGAACATAGAAGCCAGGCCGATCTGGAAACCGATGCACCTCCAACCCGTGTTCGCTGGAGCGGAGGTCATAGGCGGATCCGTAAGCGAGGCGCTCTTCCGGGACGGCCTCTGTTTGCCGTCGGGATCGGCGCTACGGGCTCAGGACCAGGATCGCATCATCGAGATCATACGCGCCACGTGTAGCGCTGGTACGCCCTAGCAGTGCCAGGATGCACAATGGGCATTGCCGGTGCTCCAGCTGTTCAGCAATTCCTCGCTAGCACTGTGACAGGGAAGGAACCCTAATCGTGGAGTGGACGCACAGAACTGCGCTCATAACGGGCGGCACGGGCACCTTCGGCCAGGCAATGGCAAAGCGGTTTCTGCAAGCCGGACTGAAGGAAATCCGAGTGTTTAGCCGCGACGAGACGAAGCAGCATGACATGCGCCAAGAGTTCAGCAATCCCATCCTGAAGTTCCACATCGGCGACGTGCGTGACCTGAGTAGTGTGCGCGATGCAATGACGGGTGTTGATGTTGTCTTTCACGCCGCAGCGCTGAAGCAGGTCCCATCCTGCGAGTTTCACCCAGTCGAAGCGATCCGCACTAATGCACTCGGCGCTGATAACGTGTTGCGCGCGGCAGAGGAAGCTCGTGTCGCTGGCGTTGTAGTGCTGAGCACGGACAAGGCCGCCTATCCCATCAACGCCATGGGATTATCCAAGGGGCTGATGGAGAAGATCATGGTTGCGCGTTCACGCTGTGCGCGACCCGATGGCACCATCATGTGCGCTACCCGGTACGGCAATGTCATGGGTTCACGTGGCTCTGTAATCCCGTTGTTTATTCGTCAGATCCTGCAGGGCCAGCCCCTTACGGTCACTGACCCCGCGATGACACGGTTCATGATGTCCATTGATGAGGCAATCGACTTGGTGCTGTACGCGTTCGACCACGCTCACACCGGCGACCTGTTCGTGAAGAAGGCGCCAGCTGCTACGATCGGCACACTCGCGGAGGCTCTGAGACGCCTGTTCGACAGTAATGTGCCGGTCCGAATCGTCGGCACACGGCACGGGGAGAAACTGTACGAGACGCTCCTCACGCGCGAGGAAAGGGTACGAGCGAAGGACATGGGTGAGTACTTCCGGGTGCCTCCTGACGCCCGCGACCTGAACTACGAACTCTACTTCACGGAGGGCGTCCGAGAGATGTCGGACGTCGATGACTACCATTCTCACAATACCCGGAGGCTCGGAACGGATGAGGTGGTGGATCTGCTTTCGAAACAGGAGTTCGTGAAGGATGCTCTGGCCGGGAAGCTCGCCGGATGAAGACGGCGCTCGTCACCGGGGCCGCCGGTTTCATTGGCCGCAATCTCACCGAGGCCCTCGGTCGGCGCCCTGACGTGGGAGTCGTCGCCCTGGACCGCGACGACGGCGAGCGAGCGCTCGCGGAAGCACTAGGGGCGGCGGACGTGGTCTACCATTTAGCTGGCGTCAACCGACCGAACGACGATGAGGAGTTCACCCGCGTCAACGCTGGCCTCACTGAGTACATCGTCACGACGCTGGAGCGGGCGCGGCGACGCCCCGCCGTGATCCTGTCCTCCTCCAGGCAAGCGGCGCTCGACAATGCGTACGGAAGGAGTAAGCGGCGGGCGGAGGACATCCTGCGGGCCTGGGCTCGCCGGTCCGGGGGCTCGGCGGTGGTGTATCGGTTGCCCGGCGTCTTCGGCAAGTGGTGCAAGCCCAACTACAACTCGGTCGTAGCGACTTTCTGCCACAACGTTGCGCGAGACCTGGCAGTGACTGTCTCAGACCCAGAGCGCGAACTGGCGCTGGTGCACGTCGCAGACGTCGTGGATGCGTTCCTTCAGGAACTCGGAGGCCGAGATAACGGGGCGCACGATGGTGAGGTTACGCCAGTCCACGTGACCACCGTTGGCCAACTCCTCGCGGCAGTACAGGCCTTCCGCGACATCAGGGAGAGCGGACAGCTGCCGGATCTGGCAGATCCCTTCATCCGCAAGCTCTACAGCACATACGTGTCGTACCTGCCGACGGATGGATTCGCATACTCGCTCCAGCAGAAAAGTGACCAGCGAGGGGTGCTCGCGGAATTCCTCAAGTCTTCGAGCTGCGGCCAGTTGTTCGTGTCTCGTACGAACCCGGGTGTCACTCGAGGCAATCATTACCACGATACGAAGACGGAGAAGTTCCTCGTGATCGAGGGCGAGGCGATAGTCGTCCTTCGCCACCGGCTGACCGGCGAAACCGCTCGGGTTCCTGCCGCGGGTAACGACTTCACGGTCGTAGACATCCCGCCAGGGTGGATACACGCAATCACCAACGTGGGCAGCGGCGACCTCGTGGTGCTCTTCTGGGCCTGCGAGCCATTCGATCCCGGTCGTCCTGACACGTATCCTGCGAGTACCAGCACATGACGCGGCTGAAGGTTGTGACGGTGGTCGGAACTCGGCCGGAGATCATCCGGCTGTCCCGAGTGATCGCTGTGCTGGACCGAGAGATGGAGCAGCTGCTAGTCCACACGGGCCAGAACTACGACTTCGAGCTGAACGAGATCTTCTTCCAGGATCTCAACATCCGCACTCCGGACCGGTTCCTCGAAGCCGCTGCGGACACTGCTTCCGCGACGGTCGGCAACATCATTCGCGCCAGCGACGCCCTTCTCGCCGAAGCGCGTCCTGATGCCTTGCTGGTGCTGGGGGACACCAACAGCTGTCTGGCGGCCTACGCCGCGAAACGCCGCCGCGTGCCCGTATTCCACATGGAAGCGGGTAACCGCTGCTTCGATGATCGGGTACCGGAGGAGATCAATCGTCGGGTCATCGACCACATCGCAGACGTGAACTTGCCCTATAGCACCATCGCGCGCGACTACCTCTTGCGCGAGGGGTTGCCCCCCGACCGAGTGATCAAGACCGGGAGCCCCATGTTCGAGGTACTGCACCACTACCGATCCCGGATCGATGCGTCAGATGTGCTCGCCCGCCTCCAGCTCGTTCCGCAAGGCTATTTCCTCGTCAGCGCGCATCGCGAAGAGAATGTGGATGCCCCCGCTCAGTTTGCCCGACTTCTGCTCATCCTGGACCGTTTGGCGGAGGAGCATGGGTATCCTGTCATCGTTTCGACGCACCCGCGCACCCGTAAGCGATTGGACGAGCTCGGTGCGACCGTGCACCGACTGGTGCAGTTTCTCAAGCCGCTCTCCTTTAGCGACTACGTGAGGTTGCAGATTGACGCGGCCGCGGTTCTCTCCGACAGCGGCACGATCACCGAGGAATCGTCTATTCTGAACTTTCCGGCGCTGAACATCCGGGAGGCGCACGAGCGGCCCGAGGGGATGGAGGAGGGGGCGGTGATGCTGACCGGGCTCTCGCCCGAGCGCGTGATGCAGGGTCTGGCCGTGCTCCGTGGCCAGCCCCGCGGCGATCAACGCATGTTGCGGACCGTCAGCGATTACACGGTGCCCAACGTCTCCGAGAAGGTAGTGCGGATCATCCTCAGCTACACGGACTACGTGCAGCGGACTGTGTGGCGCGCATCCTGAACGAGATGCGCATCCTATTGCTGACCCAGTGGTTCGACCCGGAGCCGGCGTTCAAGGGACTCGCGTTCGCGCGTGAATTGAGCGCGCGTGGCCACGAGGTTGAAGTACTCACTGGCTACCCGAACTACCCGGGCGGCGCGCTGTACCCGGGCTACCGGATCCACTCCTTCGATCGGGAGATGATGGACGGTGTACGGGTGGTGCGTGTGCCACTCTACCCGAGCCACGACCGCTCCCGGGTCGGTCGCGCCGTGAACTACCTCAGCTTCGCGGCCAGTGCCAGCGCGTTCGGCAGGATCCTCACCCGGGCGCCGGACGTCATCTACGCCTATCACCCGCCCGCGACCATCGGGCTGCCAGCCGCGGTCATCGGACGGCTCTGCCGCGCTCCCGTCGTACTCGACGTGCAAGACCTCTGGCCCGACACGCTCACGGCGACGGGAATGGTCAACGGCCGCCGTGCCCTGTGGCTGGTGGGTCGCCTCTGCTCGTGGAACTACCGGCGCGCCGCGCGGATCGTCGTGCTTTCGCCTGGCTTTCGGCGCGCGCTGGAGGGGCGGCTCGTGCCCACTGGCAAGCTCCGCGTGATCTACAATTGGTGTGACGAGCGGGGGGCCGCTTCCGCCTCTCCCGCTGCGGCCCTCGCCAGCCGGTTTGGGTTCGAAGGACGGTTCAACATCGTCTTCGCAGGAACGATGGGGTTCGCCCAGGCACTCGATGCGGTCTTGGGCGCCGCCGAGCGCTGCCGAGAGCGGCGCCCGGACATTCAGTTTGTGTTCGTGGGCGGAGGCGTGGATAAGGACAGGCTCGAGCGGTTGGCGGTCGAGAAACGGCTACCCAACGTCCGCTTCCTCCCCCGTCAGTCATCTAGCGAGATCGGGACGACGCTCGCCCTCGCCGACGGGTTGCTCGTCCACCTGCGGGACCACCCCCTCTTTCGGATCACCATCCCGTCAAAGACCCAAGCGTACCTCTTTGCGGGCCGGCCAATCATCATGGCGGTGAGAGGCGACGCGGCCGATCTCGTGAAGGCGGCCGGCGCCGGAGTCTTGGCCAATCCGGAGGACCCCGAGAGCATCGCCGACGCGGCGCTCTCCCTGGCAGCCATGCCAGCAGCACAGCACGAGGCGCTGGGCCGAAATGGGGCGGAGTACTATCGGCGGCATCTCTCGATCCGTGAGGGAGTCAGTCGGTTCGAGGAAGTGTTCGAGGAGGTGGTGGCCAACTCGAGACGGGGTGTCGCATAGCCAGCGCGACCCGACCCGGAGCCGGCGAGGCGGTCGGTCGCCTCCGGATGCCGTCGCGACGGAGCCGTCCGGTGGTGAGCCAGGCTCTTTGGTGAGGGGCAGCAGAGTGGACTCAGCGTTCAGGGAGCATGCCACAAACAGCTCTTTGTCGGCGGGTACGGCCGTTCGTCCAGCGGCGCTCCTGGCGCACGCCTGCGCGGCTGCGCTGGCGGTACACACACCGCCACGGGCGTCTCGCCGTGGTTCCAGCTCGCCGCCCCGCGAGCCATGAACATCCTCCTGACCTCCGCAGGTCGCCGAGTCGAGCTCACGCGCGAGTTCGGGGAAGCGCTGCGCCTGCTGGAGCTTCCCGGCCGCGTGCACGTCGCTGATGCGTCTCCCCTCAGCGCCGCGGCATATGCCGCGCACGTCAGACACACGCTTCCGGGCGTGCTGACCCCCGAGTACCCCGAGTCGCTCGCGGCGCTGTGCCGCCGCGAGCGCGTCGACCTCGTGGTTCCGTTGATTGACACCGAACTGCCCGTCCTCGCCCAATGCCGGGAGCTTGTCGAAGCCACCGGAGCTAAGCTGCTGTTGCCTGGTGCCTCGACGGTCGCCATCGGTGCCGACAAACGGCAATTCGCTGCATTTGTGCTCCAACATGGGCTGGACACTCCTACCGTTCTCGACCCCGACAAAGTGCTCTCCGATAACGGGCCATGGCCTGTGTTTCTCAAGCCAGCCAGAGGAAGCGCCAGTATCGGCGCACGAGTAGTCGATGGGCCGGAGGAGCTGCGCTTCTACCTGGCGCGGATTCGGGAACCGGTGCTTCTCGAGTTCCTGGATGGTGAGGAATTCACCGTGGATGTGTTGTGCTCGGATCGCGGTGAGCCGCTCTGCATCGTGCCGCGGCTGCGTATCGAGGTGCGCGCAGGCGAAGTGAGCAAGGGGCGCACGGTGCGAGAACCGAGGCTGATCGAGGTGTCGCGACGGCTCGTCGATGCGCTGCCGGATGCCTCCGGCGTGCTCACACTGCAGTGCATTCGTACCCGCGCCGGCCGACTTGCCTTCATCGAGCTGAACGCCCGATTCGGGGGCGGCTACCCGCTGAGCTACGCGGCCGGTGCGGACTACCCCCGTGCCTTGCTCGAACTGCAGACCGGAGCCTCCCCCAACGTGGTGCGTGAGCGACTCGCGGGCTGGCGATCCGGGCTCATCATGCTGCGATACGACGCTGCAGTCTTCGTGGCCGACGCACAACTGTAGGGCGGCGTCGCGATCTCACTGCGTCGCTGGCGGAAGAGCCACCGAGCTGCCGAGGGACACATCAGTGAGCAACGCTGGATTGGCTAAGCGCACCACCAAGCCAGCCGTGGTGTGGGACCTAGACGATACTCTCGTGATGGAAGCGGACTACGTGCGCAGCGGCTTTGATGCAGCCGCAACGCAGCTCGGCTTGGCAGAGTTCTCCCGTGTGTGCTGGAGGCTGTTCCAGGAAGGAGTGCGCCGGACAACGTTCGATCTGGCGCTGCAGGAAATGGGCCTTCCGGTCACCCCAGAGCGTCTACGGGAGCTTGTCGGCGCATACCGTTCTCACCGACCGCGAATTCACCTGCTGCCCGGGGTGCGTGAGGCACTGGTCGAGCTACGTGCAGCAGACGTGTTTCTCGGGATCGTCACGGACGGTCCGGCCCTGCCTCAGCGTCGCAAGATTGAAGCGACGGGACTAAGAACTCTTACGGACGCGGTTGTCCTCACCGAAGACCTCGGAGTGGGATTCGGCAAGCCAAGTACCAAGCCATTTGAGATCGTGGCGGCGAGAGCCGCCCGCTCCGCCATGCTCTATGTGGGTGACAACCCCCTCAAGGACTTCCAGGCTCCGCTGGCTCTCGGTTGGAGTGTCCTACGCGTTCGCTTGCCCGAGAGCGAGCACGCCGCGGTCGACACTCCACCGGCGATTGCCGAGGCCGACTCCACCCAGGCCATGTTGGCCTGGGTTCGGCACTGGACACGGCAGCGCGTCGAGTAGGCCGCGCAACACCCCGTGCCGAGCACGGCTGCAGGCCCGGTCTTCTTATCGCCGATCGACGACTCTGGATCGGGCAAAATCCAGATCGAGAAGTAGCGCCTTCGCGTGAGGCCGCCACCAACGGAGATACAGTGAACCGAAACGGCTCACGAGGGATACCGGAGCGGCGGCCAACATGACCAGGGCCAGGCGCAGGAATGGGCCTGGCGCCCTTGGCTTAAGCCACTCGACATACTCGCGTCTCGAATACGCGCCCTTGGCCCGCAGCCAGAAGACCTGGCGCAGCTCCCGCCACGGCTCCGCGGCGGTCACGGCCGCCCTCGTGCGCTCGCTCAGTGCATCAAGGCTCCAGATCACGGCAGGCCAGTTTATCATCCAGATGCGAAACGCACGGCGGGTCCACTGCCCGACACCGTAGCGGATGGAGATATAGGGCCGAGCGAGAACAACCGTCGAACCAGACAATGGTGCCTGAAACAAGACTCCGACATGAGCGAACTCGGATCCGAAGTACCGCTCTTTCTCACGCGCTTCCCACAGCGCCCGGCGAATCACCACGGCCCCGACGAACGACAGGTAGCTCAGGGTGTCGCGCGCTAACGACTCGAAATCCGCAGGCTCATACACTCTGTCCTGCTGCACGTTCAGTCGGCGTGGCTCGAGTACGCCGCCGAGGCTTGCATCACGGACCTCGGCATTCACGATGACGCAGTCCGGGCCGGACTCCAACGCTCGCAGTACCGCCTCAACGGCGCCTGGCCGCATGCGATCGTCGTCCGTATACAGCCAGCAATAGTCCCCCGAGCTTAGCGCCACTGCGGCTGCATAGTCACGGTCCACCCCTTGGGGCGCGCGACGCAGATAGCGGCACGCAGTCATCTGGCGCGTGACCGCGCCAAAGACTGTCTCCGACCTGCTATCTTCGCTCCCGTCCACTAAGACGATTTCGACGTCGCCCGGCAACTGTGCCACGATACTCCTGAGCGTATCCCCCAGGGTCTCGGATCGATTCATGGTGGCGATGCAGATCGAAAGCCGCATAGCTACGGGACCACCTCCGTATGCTCGCGCGAAGTGCCCCCCCGGCGCCCATTCATCTCGGCGACCGACACCCTCGAGGCGCGTCTCGCCCGGCGTTCCGGGCTAGACGATCTCAATTTCGGGCAGAGGGAAGATCAGCTTGCCCCCGCCGGCGAGGTACTCGCGCTCGCGGTGCATGATCGAGTCTTTGAAATGCCACGGCATGACCAACATGTAGTCGGGCTTCATCGCCTTCGCTTCCGCCTCGGACACGATTGGGATCTTCGTGCCGGGTGTGAACGCGCCGAACTTGTCGGGATTCACCTCGGCAATGCACGGGAGATCCTCTGCGGTGAGATTGCAAAACTGCAGTAGGACGTTGCCCTTGGTCGATGCACCATAGCCGATGATCCTCTTCCCGTCCGCGTTGAGGGAACGAATCAGGCTCAGCAGATTGGCGCGATGCTCGAACGTGCGTTCCTCGAACTGCCGGTATGGCCGCGGGGTGTGGAGCCCCATCCGCTCCTCCTGGCCGAGCAGCCAGTCGATCACCGCCCGATTGGACTTGAGCGGCGCCGCCGCCTTGACGGCCGTCACGGCGAAGCTCCCGCCGTTGACAGCGTTCATCTGCACGTCCAGGATCCGCATGCCGCAATCGGCCAGCAGCGCGTCTACCGTGCGCAGTGAGTAGTACTCCAGGTGCTCGTGGCAGACCGTGTCGTACGCGTTCATGCGCAGCATGGTCGGCATGTAGCTCTGCTCAAAGTGCCAAATGCCATCGTCCGCCAGCACCTCGCGGATCTCCTCGACAAACGTCTTGGGCTGCTCCAGATCGTAGAACATCGCGATGGAGGTGACGATGTGTGCCTTCCGGTTCGGCAACCTCGAGTGAAAGCCGGCGGCCGAAAAGAAGTCGGGGATGAGCTCGATGCCGTCCGCGTAGTAGCTGCTGAACTTCGCTCCTGTCGGGTCGATACCGATGCGCACGAGGCCGGGCACGTCGTAGGCCCGCAACAGCGTCGCATCGTTGCTGCCGATGTCGAGAACGACATCGGCGCTCTGGAGCGGCCGGAGCCGTCTCAAGAGTTCCACTTTGTTGCGCAGGTGACTGACCATTGCCTGGTTCAGACCTGAGCGATATCCGTAGTTCATACCGTACATTTCCTGCAGATCGTACGAATGACGCAGTTGCAGCAGCCCGCTGTCGGGGCACCAGACGAGCTCAAGCGGGCCGGCCGTGATGGCCTCGTCCTTTCGATGGGGGAAGACTCCCGTCAACACCTGCGTCCCAAGGTTGAGGACGGAAATCAAGTTGCGGCTGCCGCTGATACGGCACTCGGCGATTTCAGTGAACCTGTTCATGGTAGGAAGGGGTCCCGGTTGGCGCAGTGGTCTTCTTCGGGCGCTGCGCGAGTCTTTCGGATGATCGAGATTCCGGTCGTGCCTCGCGACCCGCGTGAACCGACCCACGCAGGACACCACCACTCGTAGCGAGGAGGTCACGGCGCACGCGTACGCTACAGCGGATCTTGAAGAAAGGGAATGCCACCCGCTCGCCGCAGAGGGGGCGGGCCAGGAGGAGCCTTGCGCGAGGGGTTGACTCCCTGGCAAGATCGGGCAGTTTGGTCAAGGTCGCCCTGGTTCGCGCCACGCGGGACTATTGTAGGTAGCGAGCGCTCAACGGGAACCGCAGGACTGAATGGTCGGGGATGACACCGTTTCCGGCCACTGCGGAACAAGGAGCTTGCGACATGGAAAGCACGGCACAAGGCGTCTATGCTCAACCGCGGAGCGTTTCCGACGTGGGGGATTGCCACTTCTATCACACGATGGACCTGCCGGGGCACGGCCTAGTGGAAGGCGAATGGGATCTACGGGGAGGCGTGGATGCGTACCTGGGATTCGTGCCGCTCAAGGGCAAGCGCATTCTTGAGGTGGGTACGGCCAGTGGCTATCTGTGCTTTGAGATGGAGAAGAGAGGTGCAGAAGTCGTAGCATGTGATCTTTCCGATACGGACGATTGGGACGTGGTGCCGTATGGTGGAGTGGTGACTGAGGATTACCTGCGAGAGCGGAGAAACACTATCCGAGGCATCAACAACGCTTGGTGGCTCGCGCACCGGCTTCTCAAGTCCCAGGCGCGAGTGGTCTATAGCTCGGTCTACCAAATCCCGAAGGAAATCGGCGCGGTGGACGTCGCGACGTTTGGTTGCATCCTTCTCCACCTCCGAGACCCATTCTTGGCCCTGCAGAAAGCCGCGGCGCTCACGAAGGAATGCATCATCGTCACCGATCTCCTCAGCCCGATTCCGCGCAAGGTGTTTTCGCTGGCGTCTCTGCTTCCACGGACGATCAGAAGGTACACCGTCGATCAGATACTCTATTCACCTCACTTTCTGCCGGACCCGGATCGCAGAACTCCTTGGGATGGCTGGTGGGGCTTGACGCCCGAACTGGTCGAGCGCTTCCTGAAAGTCCTCGGATTCTCCGATACGACGATCACCTTTCACCGGCAGAGGCTCACCAAACATGCTCGGCCTGCACGTCTGTTTACCGTGGTGGGAAGAAGACAGAACGACCTCCGACGCTAGCGGCAGCCACGGTTGCGCCCCACGGTTGGTGGAGGCGCCCCCGGACCTGGTGCGCTTCACGCGTCGTGCCGAACCGGTCTGGATTCGTCCTCCCCAACGACGGAGTGTGCTCTATGCCGTACGGGGCGTCGCCGGGCGGTCACAGACAGCCCGCTCCGGGGAATGAGCGTGCCGCCCGCGGCTTCGGCCCGTCCTCCGATGCCCACCGGCTCGCCCGGCAACCGGTCGTCCGACAGCGGTCGCATCCGAGCCGCGGCTGGAGCGGCCGCCCGTCGCTTCGTCTTGGTGTTCGCGGGAACATTGGCCGCTTCGTGGGCCCTCGTGCTCGCACTCGGCCTGCTGACCGATCCGCTGGCGTCCTTCGGTACGGGCCTGCTACCCCCTCTCGTCCCCAACGATCGGGACTTCAAGGCCACCGCGTACCAACGCCTGCTGCCGCGACCCGAAGCCCTCATTCTCGGATCATCGCGGGTGATGAAGATCCGTCCTTATTGCTTGCAGCAGATCACACGGGTACCCGCTTTCAACTTCGGCCTGAACTCGGCACGAGCCGAGGACGATCTCGCAGCCCTGCGGTTCGCGGAGTCGCACGGTCCTGTGCGCTGGATCCTCATCGGACTAGACCCGGAAGCGCTACACAACAGCGTCAAGCCGGACGCGCGCTTGCTCGACTCGCGTCTGCTCCGGTCCTACGTGGATCCTTCGCTACGACTGAGTCTTCCGCACCAGCTCTTCAGTGGCGCCGTCGCCGCGCTCAGCTCCGAAACCGTCCTCGCGAGCTTCCGTTCCATCTACTACGCCCTCGGCGGACGGCGACTGGAACCCGTCTACGAATTCGATTCGACTGGGTTTCTTACCCATCCTCTATTGGAGCGGTTGGTGCGCGAGGGTCGGTTCGACCAGGACACGGCGGTGCACCAGAGCATCGTGGAGTACCGCAGTCGCTACGCCGGCTTCACCAGGCTCTCTCCCGTTCGTGTGGCGGCGCTCACGCGGCTGCTACAGAGCGCCTGGACCGGGGGAGCCCGGGTGGACGTGTTCATTCCACCGTTGCACCCTGCGCTGGTGCGCGGCATGGAAGGAACGACCCTCGCCGCCCGGACGCGGGACACCGAGGCCTTGCTGTCGGGCTTCGAGCAGCAGGGGTTGCTCCACTTCGTACGCCTGCCCTCACTGGCCAGCTTCAACGGCGACCCGGCGCTGTTCTTTGACGGGGCGCACATGATGGAGGCGAACACGGCACGCGTCCTGTCCGCAGTGTACGGCACCGGCTGTGCTGTACACTAGCAACCTGGCGATCTGCAAAGGGCACGGCCGGCGGACCTGCCGCCGGCCGTCTCCTTCCTCGACCGCTCGCTAGCGCAACCGCCCATGGTCTTCTGCTCCGAAGTCTTCATTCTGGTGTTCTTCCCCATCGCTTTCGGAGTCTTCTGGCTCGTGCCGACCAGGCGCCTGCGCCACATCGTGCTCACCATCGTAGGGTACGTCTTCTACGGATACTACGACTGGCGCTATTGTCTGCTCCTGGCCTTTTCGACGCTCGCCAGCTTCGTCGCAGCCCAGATCATCCAACGGTGGCAGGGAGCGACCGGCAAGCGTCTCTGGCTGGCCGCATCTATCATGTTGAACCTGGGACTGCTCGGCTTCTTCAAGTACTACGATTGGGCTGCAAGCGCCGCCAACTCGCTCGCGGGCAGCGAGGTGTTTCCGCTGCTGAGGATCGCCCTGCCCATCGGCATCAGCTTCTACACCTTCAGCACCATCTCCTACCTTCTGGACGTGAGCCATGGACACCTGCGCGCCACGTCCGATTTCTGGAAGTACTTCGCCCATGTCGGCTTCTTTCCCCAGCTCGTGGCAGGACCGATTGCCCGCTTTGGCCCGATTGACGACGACCTGCAGCACATCGACCGCCCGCTCACCGACGACTACCTGGCGAAGGGCGTCGGCTTCTTCGCCGTGGGGATGGTGAAGAAGACCGTCATCGCCGACACGTTGGCCAAGCTCATCAACCCGATGCTGTCCGAGTATCCCTCTCTATCGGTCGCCGGCGCCTGGGCGGTCGCTCTCGGGTATACCTTCCAGCTCTACTACGACTTCAGTGGCTACTCGGACATGGCCGTCGGCCTCGGGTACCTCTTTGGCGTCCGGTTGCCGCAGAACTTCAACGCTCCGTATCGCGCGCGGTCGGTCACCGAGTTCTGGCAGCGCTGGCACATTTCGTTGTCGACGTGGTTCCGAGACTACCTCTTCCTGCCGCTGGCCTACGCCGCATCGCGCAGACTCGACTGGGCCCGGCTCTCGCCGCGGGGCGAGACCTGGGCGTCCTACATGGCCAGCACCCTCCTCACGATGCTGCTGATCGGTCTCTGGCACGGAGCCAGCTGGACGTTTGTCGTGTGGGGTCTCTACCACGGGGTTCTTCTGGTCGTAGACCGGACTCTCAGACGACAGACTTCACGGCTGCCTGACCTAGCCTTCCGGTGGTTGACCTTCGTGTTCCTCGTCGCCGGTTGGGTGCTGTTTCGCTCTTCCAGCTTCCACATGGCGATCGTCTGGCTGGCCAAGATGGCCGGCCTCGGAGCGCAAGGCACCGGCGGACCGTCGATTCGACTCGTGGTGCTGCTTGCCCTGAGTCTCCTGGCGTCTAACACCATGCCGGCAAGCTGGGATTTCAGGTTCAGGCCGACGCCCCGATGGGCGTTCGCCAGCGCTCTGTGTCTCTTCGTGGCGTTTCTCTTCATGAACGGCCGAGAGACAGTTGCCTTTCTCTACTTCCAGTTCTAGGGCTGGGCGCTGACGCCGCCACGGGGCTCGCGGGCCATCACGCCGGGCCAAGCGAGCGTCGGTACCTTGACGCCGCGCCACGAGCCTGCTCTTGTTCTTTCTCGGCGTCGTGACGCTCGTCCGCGCCACCAGCGGAGACCGTCTGGCAACGTGCCGGAAGCGGGCGTCCCGATCCCAATCTCCACACACACCGAAAGCACCGTGATGGACCAGGTCAGTGACACGGGCGGACTCGGACTCAAGCCAGACCGCCACGAGCCATCTCTCGTCGACTTGGGAAGTACGCTGCTGAGGCACCGGTTCCTGGTAACCGGATGCGCCGCGCTGTTTTTCGGTGCCGCCGTGCTGACGACCTGGAAGCCCAGGACCTACACGGCGTCAGCATCCTTCTCCCCCGAGTCTCAACAGCGTGTGCCTGCCGGTCTGGCGGGACTCGCTTCCCAGTTCGGCCTTGGGCTTGGCGTCGGTGACGCGGGCCAGACGCCGGCCTTCTACCTCGATCTGCTCGATTCGCGGGAGATACTCGGCGCCGTGGCCGAGACGACCTATTCCTTTCGCGCCGACACCGGGCTCGTATCGGGCAGCATACTCGACATCTTCAAGATCAGGGGGCGCACGGGGCCGCTCCGTCGGGAAGCCGCCATCAGATTCCTGCGGGGCATGGTTTCGGCAGCCGTGTCCCCGAGAACAAACGTCGTCACCGTTCGCGTGCACTCCACCTACGCTCAGCTGGCGGTGCAGGTATGCGAGCACCTCCTCGGCCTGGTCAACCGGTTCAACCTCGGACGGCGGCAATCGCAGGCCGCCGCCGAGCGGGTGTTCGTTGCCGGGCGGCTTGAGGAGGTCAAGTCAGATCTGAAGCAGGCCGAGGACCGCCTTCAGACCTTCCTTCAACGGAATCGTGATTACCGCAACTCTCCGGAGCTGAGCTTCCAGCAAGACCGTCTGGCACGAGACGTCTCCATGCAACAACAGGTCTACACCTCCCTGTCCCAGTCTTTCGAACAAGCCAGGATCGAGGAGGTACGGGACACCCCTGTCATCACGATCGTGGAGCGGCCTGAGCTACCCGTTCTGCCCGACCCCCGTGGACTCCTGCGCAGGTCGATTGTCGCGCTGGTGATCGGCACTATTGTGGGGACGCTCTTGGCCTTGTACCGGGACTTCCTGTCGAGACATCTTCGCCGCGACCCGGGCGATCGCGAGACGTTCAACACTCTGAGGGAGGAGACACTCGCCGACCTCCGTCACCCCGTGCGCGCGGTCCTCCGTGCGGTACGGCGACCGCGTCGGGCAAGGGACGTCTCACCTCACTGACACCAGAACGGCGGGCGCGCCCGAGCCGTACTGGCCCATCCGTGTCCTCTTCACGCCCGACCACCAGCCTCAACCACGAGCGACGGTGCGCGGCCGGGCGCAACTCATGAAGGCGAGGGCCAAGAACGGCCAAGCGAAGGCCTGATTCAACTGCGCCCAGTTCATGCCTACCAGGAGGATCCAGACCACGACAACCAGCAGGCCGGCTTGACTCAATCGGCGATCCGTTCCTTGCTCTGTCGGGTGTCGACCGGCGCGGAACGCGCCCCAGAAGGTGGCAATCAGAGCAGCCATTAGCAGGCCCAATGCCCACATACCGTCGTCGAGTAGTACGACCAGATAGCCGTTGTGTGCCCCGATGGCATCGGCTGCGAAGGCGAAGCCGTCGCCGCGGCCGAGGAGAAACGCATCCGCGTTCAACTGCCCCGCGAGCAAACGGTAGTTCTGAAACCTCCCTCCAGACACATCGCCGCTCTCCGTAGCCTGCACCACGCGGGCCAATGTGCCAGCGCTCCTCGGGTCCAGATTGCCTCGAAGAAATGCAATCCCCTCGATCGCGACATAGGAACCTGCCCCTGCAAGAAGCATCAGCACGATGAGAGCGGCCCACGTACTGCGCCGCGAATTGAGGAAAGCGAAGAAGAGCGCCGTGAAGCCGATGGCGACGATTGCCTGACGCGATCCCGAAGCCCACAGGCCGCAGGCCAGCACGCTCAGCAGCGTCACCGACAGCGCCTTCAGCTTCCATCGCTTGTCGAGAAGAAGGGCAATAGCAAGACACCCGACATACGACATGACGCTGCCGGTAGCGTTGGGTTCTTGAAACGGCCCGAGAATGCGCCCGCCTGCGCCCAGGGGATAGAAGGTGCCGACTAGGGTTGTCGTACGCTCCAACTGCACGCCGAACGGACTCATCGCCAGCGGCAGGGCGCTGACTGCTCCAGTCGCCTGGTACTCCGCGAACTGCACGCAGACTGCCACACCTGACAACAGCCCGAATCCCAGCAGGTTCCAGAACAGGGTTCTTGGAAGCCCGGGGTAGGCCTTAGCACACGCCACCAGTAGCGATAGCCCCAGCACGGACTCGGCGAACCACTCAACCTGCTCCGCTCCAGACGCGCGACCCGAGCTCCACACCAGACTGACTGCACGGAGACCGGCCACCAGGACGAGGGCAAGGACGCGGAAGTCGCTCAGGACGCTGGTAATGTGTCGTAGCCAGATAGGGGCCAGGAACAACAGGACGAGGATGCTGGCCCGGAAGAACGTGATTCGAGCCAGGCCCAGGACTGGCGGCGTGCCGTATATGGGGAATGTGACGCCGAACGACATCATCCCGATGGCCACGGCCAGCAGGAACCGGTCCGCCCAGGGCAGCGGAGCACTCGCCACACCGGAGGTTCTCGTCGGTACGCCTCGTGCAACGGCCGGCGCCGTCACGAGCACGCCTCACCCGCACCAGGAACCGGGCGACTCCACGAGCGGTCACTCGGCACCCGCAGGGCCAGGCCGAGCACGGCAGCCCTCGCCACAGCGCCCGCCTGGCGCCACTCGCCTCGGGCAAGGCAGAGCAGAGCAACCTTGCAGGCCAGTCCAACACTCACCAGAAGTACCAGCACGCGCCTCACCCGAGAATCAACGTGCTGGCGTACCGTCCATAGGTTGTTGCGCACCATCAGGAAGTAGGCCCGCTCGGGGATTGCCGCCCTCGAGGCCCGGATCGCGTTCCTTCGCACGCTGGCAGACAGGCGGTGCCGGAGCACCGCGGCAGGGACATACATCAGTCTCTGGCCGGCCTTTCGCAGCCGCCAGCACCACTCGTTGTCCTCCGAGTAGGCGCAGTAGTCCCAGAGGAAGCCGCCGAACCGTTCGAGCACCTCGCGCCGCACGAACATGCTACATCCCGAGATGAACTCGACGTCCACTACCCCATCCCTCGCTCGGCCGTCGAGGCGGTCGTCCACATAGTGCTTCGGGGCGCAATGCACGGGATGTCGCCAGCCTCCGGCGTACCAAATCCGGTCCGGCGGTCGCTCGTAGTAGATCTTGCCGGAGAAGCAGGCGCCCTCCGGGTGGCGCTCGGCAACGTCCAGCAGCACGGCCAGACAGTCGTCCTTCACCCAAGTGTCGTTGTTCAGGATCCACAGGTAGTCCATGCCTGCGTCCAGCAAGCGGGACAGACCCTGATTGTTGGCGCCCGCGAACCCCACGTTCTCGCGGTTGGCGATCAACTCGAGGCCTGGCGGCCCCGCGCCGACCATGGCGGTGAGGTCTTCGGACGAACCGTTGTCCACGACAACGATCAGGTCCGGCGTGCGGAGACCAGCGTTCAGCGACTGGATGCACGCTCGCGTCAGGTCGCTCGTATTCCAGTTGACGAGCACAACCCCCGCGCGCGGGGGTCTGTCACGGTGCGGCACGATCCACCTCGCACATGCCCGCACCAACGGTGCCGGTGCGCCCCACGATCCTCTGAAGCACCACCGGGTCGCGCACCAAGGTCAGCCGGGGCACCCGGCACGACGCCCGTCAACCAGCGAGCAATAGAGCTTGCCGAGTCGCTCGACGCCATGCCGCCAGCGAAACTGCTGGGCGCGCTCTCGCCCTCGCACCCTCAGGCTCTCCAACAGCACTGCGTCACCGAGAGCGGACAGCATCGCCTCAGCTAGCGTTGCAGGCTCCTTGGCATCCACCAGCAGGGCACCCTCACCCGCGATCTCCGCCAAGGCGCCAGCGCGAGAACTGAGGACCGGGGCGCCGCACGCCATGGCCTCCGCGATGGGAAGGCCGAAGCCCTCGTACAGCGACGGGAAGACGAACAGCCGGCACAACGCGAGGAGGGCCCGCAGCTCCTCTTCGCTGGCGAACCCGAAGCGCGTGACCACCTGCTCCAGGCCCAACGCCCGGATCAGCGCACCGAGACCGGCAAACGCTCCATCCCCGGGCCCTGCCAGAACCAGCCGACAGTCCTCGACCTTCCGGACGCGGGCAAAGGCCCGAACCAGGGCTTCGACGTTCTTGCGCTTCCCGAAACCGCCATAGTAGAGGATGAAGGGGTCATCGAACCGAAGCTTGCGTATCACCGAATCAGCTTCATCGGGCCGGCACCGCCCGAAGAACGTCTCGGAGATACCGCACCACACCGTGACAATGCGCTCGGGCGCGACGTCCAGGTGCCTCAGCAGTTCCTGTCTCGAGTAGTCGGAGATCGTCACAATCGCGTCGACGCTGCGAGCCACCTGGCGGATGAGGAACCGTATCCTCGCCTTCACGACAGGATGGCGGTCATCGATGGGCGAGAACGCCAGAGCATCGTAGAACGTGACTACCCGCAAGAACCGGCCCGCCCGGATGGGCGCACCGTAGTCGAGGCCGTGGTACAGGGCTACTCCGGATCGTTCGAGGCAACGCGGCAGGACGAACTGTTCCCACACGTCGCGACGCAGCCAGTCCGACCGCCCGACCTTGGTTCGGAGCAACTCCGCAGTCCCCGGAAACGCAATCTGGTCCCACGGCCGCGAGTCCTCCACAAGGAAGGCCAGCTTGAATCGCTCCGGGAGGAGATGGAGATGCTCGATGAGGGATCGACTGTAGCTGGCGACCCCCGAACCCTGCGCCTGCGCGACCCGCGCATCAAAAGCGAGCTTATCGCCGCTCATCGAAGCCGCTGGGTGATGGTGTCAGTTGACCACCGTCGGCGGCGGCGTCCGGGGCGACCCGACAAATCCTCGTCGGCTCACCCACTCACCGGGAAGAGTAGACCGGTTCAACCGGTGGCGCGAAGTCGAGTTTCATCCGAATCATCGCCCTGACCCCCGCCGGCTCAGCGCGCCTTCCGCGACACGATCATCCGGTTGTTTGCCCGCCATATTCCGCTGCGGCAGCCCAGCTTGTCGAGCGCGTCGATGGCACGCGCCACCGGGTACCGCCACCAATCGGGCCCAGCCAGGAGGGGCATCACACCCATCGCGAAGGCGTTGAACGGGACGTCGAGTACGAGCTCGAACTCGTTGCTGAAGACATCGCGGATGTCCGACACCGTGGTGTACTTCTCCTGCTCCATGGGCGAGAACACTTCTGGGGCGTCGACGGTCCGGCCACCCAGGCGGCGCCCCACCGCACGCAGCTTGTCGGCGTACGATCGCTCCGTTGTCGGAAGCACCAAGCCAAGGAATCGCTGCACGTTCACTTCAAGCTGGCGACGCGGATAGTCATCCATCGTGGCGACGATTCCGCCTGGCTTCAGGGCTCGCATCACGCGCTTCATGAAGCCGCGAAAATCCGGCAGATGATGAAAGGCCGACCACCCGTGCACGGCATCGTACTGCTCTACCCCGAGGTCCGCCTGCGTGGGGTCGGCCAGGTGGTAGTGGACTTGCCCGAAACCTCCCGTGAACGGGTTCTCGGCCAACATCTGGCGCGCGACGGCAATTGCCCCGGGCGAAACGTCATAGGCCTCGACGATCTGGCCGCGCCGGCCCAGCTCGAGGGCAAGCCAGCCTGGACCGCAGCCGACCTCCAGGACGCGCCCACCGGGCCGGTGCGCCACCAGCTGGAGATACCTGTCGCGGTAAGCGCCCTGCTGGATCTCAAACATCCGTGGATCCTCGGGCTCCACGCCGGGCCGGCCGATCCTACGGGTCGCTCGCCGCAGATCCGCCTGGTACGAGATTCTCCCGTCCAGGCTACGCGAGCGCGCCATCTCATCAAAGAACGCACCCTCAGCCTCCTGGAGCTTGCGCACCTCCGGCGTCAATGGCGCCGACACGTCCCCTGCGCGTGACTCAGCCGTAGGTCACCTCCCTGGCCCGATCCATGCCCGGTGGCACAGCGACATCCGGCGCCAGCCTCGCGGCATCATGCGCCCCATGACCGGAGGCGTGACGCCGGCTGGCGCGCGCCCGACACGCCAGCCAGCACGCGCGGTGCCGCGCGGGCCGTCGCCGCACGATCTCCGGTCGCGCCGCCCGACGCGAGGCCCAGCACGCCGTGCCTACGGTACCGAACCCCAAGGCCACAGATTGCGCAGGCGAGACACCAGCGGAAGCATCGCCAACACATCGTTCCATCGAGCGACAAACCACAACGCAGGAAGCGTGACCACAAGCACCAGCAACATGCGCGCCCCCGCGAATCCAAGCGCCGTGTACGCCGACGTCCCGCTGGGAATCAGGTACTGGGCCGCAGCAAGGCCGACGACCATCAGCGCGAGCGGTACCAGAAGCGAGACGAGGTACCAACTGGCGTCTCGGCTACGAGGAAACACGTACAGGGCGGCCACCGTCGCGACGCCCAGCCCGTAGACAGCGTACCCGGTCACCGTACCAATCGCAACGCCGGTGATTCCCCAGCCCGCTCTGAGCGTCATGTAGTCCACGGCAAGGGCCGAAAGAGTCCCTGCCACCTGGAACACCGGGATGAGGCGCTGCCGGTCAACGGCGATAACAAACTGACCGGGAATCGATCCGAAGGCCAGGAAGAACGAGCCGACGAGGAGAATCTGAATGACCTGCAGCGAAGGTCGGTACACGGGCAAGAACAGCTGGACGATCGGGACCAGCGCCAATGCAGCGCCCGAGATCAGCACCAACATGATCGCGGAGAGGGCGGTTGTTGAACCCTTCAACGCGCTGCAGAGACTCCGAGGGTCGCCAGTCTCTCCAATGCGCGTCAGCGCGAATGGGTACAGCACCTGGGCAAATGCGTTTGGGACGAGGCCAAGCAAACCACTCGCCATGATCCCGAGTGCGTAGTAGCCGGTGGCAGTCACCCCCAATCTCCCGGCGACAACCCAGCGGTCAGCGCTCAGGAACACCATGTCAAGGAGACCAATGAGCATCAATGGGAGTCCGAGGCGGAACGCCCGGCCAATCCATGCCCAATGGATGCGCCGAGCGTATGTGTGGCCCGCTCCCGCAAACCAGAAGCCCGTAGTCACTGCAACGGAGATAGCCAGACCGACCAGCGCACCGACGAGGCGATTCCGCGCCAACAGGGCGAGACCCAACACACAGACAGTGCCTAGGACGGCCCCAAGCACGATGCCTCGTGAAACGAGAGCGAAGCGCGATTCACCCCGCAGCAGGCAAAACTGGTACGTGTAAAGCACTTGGATGAACGCTGCCACGCTTGTGACCCGCAGCGCACTCCTTACACCCGCGGACATGCCGGAAGCGGCCAACCACAATCCACCGGCCGCCAGAACACCCAGCACGATGCAAACCCAGAGCGCGCTATCCTTCAAGGCATCGACGTCCGCCGCCCTGCCCTGGCCTCGGAGCAGGGGTATGGCTTTGTTCATGCCATGCAACACGCCAAGGTGCGCATTCGGCGCGTAACCGAGCACCACGTTCATCAGATTCCAGATACCGAGCTGAGTTGGGCTGAAGAGAAGAGGTATCGCCATCGATCGGACCAGACCCACCGCCGACCCAATCGCAGAGGCGCCGAGGAAATAGCCCGCGTCCGTGACTATCCGCTGAGCGCTCGCGCTCAGCGGGCGCCCTTCCAGTCTCGGCGCCTGCCCACTCATTCCCGAAACGGCCTGCACAATGTCCGCCCAGCGTCACCTCGGCGGGGATCATGGACCTGCTGAGAGATAACGGGGCTTCTGCTAACGCCATTTCGATGGGTGGTCCTCATCACGGCCCAGCGAGTCCGCGGGCCAACGCGACGGACGGCTAGCGCCATGCTCACAGTCCAGCCAGTTGCCGAGTCAAAGCGTTGATTCGTTCTGCAGCTTTGCCGTCCGGACCCGCAGTCCAGGAAGCCAGGAGCGCCGACCGCGCCGGCTCCAGCCGCGCCAACGTCTCCTCCGGGCTCCGCAGCGCCCGCGATAGCTGCAGGGAGAGCTCCTGCGGCGACCGCGCCACGAGGACCGCGCCGCTCTTCGCGAACAGGTCGCCAAAAGGCCAGCCAGGAAACGATGCGTCGATGCACACCCGATGCGAAATGAGCGCGTCCATTGTCGCGGTTGAGCCCGCCGAGACGAACACGTCGCACGCCAGGATAAGATGTCTGATATCCGCACGGCGATCCGTCCATCGAATATGCTTGTAGTGCCGCGCGAGGCGTTTCGTCTGTTCAGGGTTCTCCAGAGGATGCGGCTTGACCACGAGCAGCCAGTCTTCAGCTCTGTCGGCCTCCTCGAAGATGGCCCGCTGAGTCGCGGCCAGGGCGGCTGCTTCCTCCCCACCTCCGTATGGTCGAATCCAGACCGTGGACGCGAACAACACGATCCTCTGGTCCACCGGCAGGTCACAGTCACGCCGAACGATCGAGATGTCTTTGCTCACGCCCGCAAGTGTCACGTCGTGGCGCGGGGAACCCGTGACCTTGACCCTCGACGCTGCGACTCCGTGGCTTTCGATGATCCGGCCGGGCGCATCGCCCCAGACCGCTATCCAATCCGAGAGAGAGAATCCCCACTCCACCGCCTCATCCCCATAGATGCCAAACTGCAGTTCCAGTGAGGGAATCCCCGCCGTCCTGGCGAGTCCGAGATAGAGTCGCGCGAGGGCATCAGCGACATCAGACGAAACAACCACTGAAGGTCGGTGTTCGGCGAGCACGCGCTTGGCGAGCGCAGCATACGGCAGCAGATACACCAAACGCTCGCGGAGGAGAGAACGCAGCACTCCCCGCATGGCAGCCTTCGACGCTGTAGGAACACCCGATAGGAGCGCGTTGATCGCGCGCTCCTGCAGAATCCGCGATGCCACCTCCTTCAGCTCCTCCGCGAGCCTGTCCGCGAGAGACCGAGATGACTCGTTCCAGTCGGCCCACACAGACCGGAATACCCCCGCTCCGAACTCCCCTCTGCCTTCGGTCACCAAGCATACTGTCGCGACGTCGCCGTGCCAGGCAGAATCGCAAAGCAATGGCTGGAGCACGTCACGTACCATGTAAGGGCTGAAGCCCAGGTATAAGACCACTGGACTCGACGGCCACGAGGGCCGTGCGAATGAGTCCGGCTGAAAGGCCCGTTTGGGAAGCCCCTGCCGCACAGCAGTCGCCCAACGGAGCAGCGACCGAAGCGGAGCGATCTTGTTCTGTGAATTGCGGATCCCCTGGGGCACCCAGTAAACGGCGAGTTCTGCGGCTATCGCGTCCCAGAACGGGATTCCCTGCAACACAAGTGCCTGCGACAGTGTGCGACCGTCCGGCAATTCTGTCTGCGCCCACTCTCGAACGAGAGCGGACGATGCTCTAAGCTGTGCGATGATGGGCTGCTCTGAGTCACGCATTGATGCGATGCCAGTCCACTCCCCGAGCGTGCAAGGACTGAGGTCGGTCGCCCTCACTCATCGCCGTCAGCATGGTGCCCATGCCCGCGCCCGCCCGCTCCCGGTCAAGACGCTCGCAACACGCTCGCTGCCGGTCCAGACGGATGCACTGACGCCATCACTTGCCCAAGCTCTTCACGTCGGCGCGATAACGGAAAGGTCGTCACCGCGCGCGCCCGTCCGCACTCACCGAGCGCACGGGCGCGGGCGTGATCGCGGTGCAACTCGACGATCGCCCGTGCGATATCCTTTGCATCTCCAGGCGCAACGAGAACCGCGCAGTCGCCCACGACTTCTGGCACGGCGCCGGTCGCGCATGTCACGACCGCAGCGCCACAGGCGAGGGCCTCGAGTATTGCCACCCCGAACCCCTCGTGCCAACTCGGCTGAGCGTACACCGCACAACGTTGCAGCAGATTCACCTTCTCCTGGCGAGTTATCGCTCCCACGAAATCGATGCAGTCGACCACGCCCAGTTGCGATGCCAACTCCCGCAATTCCGGGACGGCCGACCCATGCTCGCCCGCGAACACGAATCTTACTCCCGGCACAGCCGACCTCACGAGTGGCGCCGCGCGCACCAGGTCGTAGAAGCCCTTGCGACGAGCGTTGGCAGCCGTCAGCCATCCTATGCTGAGCACAATCGGATCGCTGCCTCGGGAGATCCCGGGACAGTAGACATCGATATCAACCGAGCACGGCGAGTAAACCGGGTGGCGCACCCTGATCTTCCGGGGCGCACCCTCATACTCCATCTTCGAGACAAAGACGTTTGCGTCTGCGCCACGCAGGGATGTGGCCATCAGGACGCGCTGGTAGAGCGGGCGCGAGTCGTATGTGTGAACATCCAGCGTCCCGGTGACGACCAGCGGGCGACGGTGCCACCGCGCGAATACAAGAGGCTCGAATGCCCATGTCCACCACCACGCGAAGTAGACGTCTGCCTCGATCAGCTCCGAGAATCTGGTGGCGATGTGCACCTCATACCCAAGTTCCCTCAGGACCTGCAAATCCTGCGCGTAGAACTCGACCCGCTCCAGAACATCGCGCGACGCGACCCGGGCAAAAAAGCACACGCGAGAGTACATCCTTCGAATCTCCGATCTCGGTTCATAGCCGCGGACTGCTGAGACGGTCGTCCAGACAGAGTAGGGTGTAACGGGACCGCTCTTTCACGCTGCCGCGCTGTCGCAGGTCCTGAATCCGCTCCGGCTCGGCCACCATCGTCATCGCTCCAACTCCCCTGACCTCCGGCGGTCAGTGTGCTCCGGTATCCGCGGACGTGAAGCGCGTCACGAGGGCCCGCCGTCGTGTCTCACGTCGCGGGCGCACGTGTGCCGCAAGGGAGGAGCGAGCACAAAGCCGCACCCGCAGGTCAGAAGACTCTCGCCGCGAGCCCCGTCACTCAGACCGTGTACTCATCGGGCCGATAGCTTTCCAGGTGTGCTCGCATCCAGTCGGCGGTCCGGCGCAGGCCCTCCTCAAGCGACACCGTAGCCCGCCACCCCAGGCGTTCGGCCGCGCGCGAGGGGTCTGACTGGAGCACTAGGACCTCGCTCTGGACAGGCCGAACGCGCGCCGGATCCACCTCGATGCTCGCCGTCACGCCGCACACCGAGCAGGCCGCCCGGAAGATGTCCTCGATGGACTGCGTCCGGCCGGAGCCCAGCTGGATCGTCTGGCCGTCGATGCCGGGCGCGTCCCCAGCGGCCAGCATGCCGGCAACGGTGTCGCTCACATACGTCAGATCGCGCTTGGGCTTCGGATCGCCAAGGCGCACGGCGCTCCGGCCGGCGAGGAGCTGGGCGAGGATAGTCGGGACCACCGCCCGAGCGGATTGGCGAGGGCCGAAGGTGTTGAAGGGCCGCAGTGTAACGACCGGCACGCCGTACGAGCAGACGTACGCCTCGCACAGCTTGTCAGCCGCAATCTTCGACGCGCTGTATGGGGACTGTCCTTGCAGCGGGTGGCCCTCCGTTATCGGCAGGGTGGACGGCGTCCCATATACCTCACTCGTGGACGTATGGACCAGGCGCCGGCACCCGGCACGCCGGACAGCCTCGAGCACGTTCAGCGTCCCCGTGACATTGGTGTCTAGAAACGAGGCCGGCGCGCGGTAGCTGTACGGGATGGCAACGAGCGCCGCCAGGTGAAACACCACGTCCACGTCCCGACAGGCTTCGTCAACGAAGCGGGCATCACGGATGTCACCGCTGCGGAACTCCAGTGCCCCCTGGAGGTCCGCATCGAGCGTGTCCAGCCACCCCCGACTGCCCAGCGAGTCGTAGAAGCAGAAAGCCCTCACCGTCGCCCCGGCGCGCACGAGCGCCTCGGTGAGGTGGCTCCCGATGAAGCCGTCCGCTCCCGTCACCAACACGCGCGTGTTCCTCACAGCAGTTGCCCTCGTGCTTTCCGGAGCTCGTCGTGGCGGCCAACGTCCATCCACTCGTCCTCGATGACGTGCGCTCCGACGCGCAGCTGCCGGCTGCGGCACCGTTCGAGGAGATCCGTGATGGGGAACTCGCGGCCGCGCACGACGAGGCGCAGGGCCTGCGGCGAAACGACGTAGATCCCCGCGTTGATGAGCATGTGCAGAGTGGGCTTCTCGCGGAGCGCGTGCAGGCGGCCGGAGCGCAGCTCAGCCACGCCGTAGGGAATGGCCACCGTATGCGGTCGCACCCCAAACGTAACGGCATACCGGCCGCGCCGGTGGAAGTCGAGCATCCGGCCGACGTCGAACTGCGTCACGAGGTCGCCGTTCAGGACGAGGAGCGGATGGCGCGGCCGCTCGGGGAGCAGTGTCATCGCGCCGCCGGTGCCCAGCGGGGCATCCTCCCGCAGATACGCGATCTCGCATCCGAAGCGGCGGCCGTTGCGGAAATGGCGCTCGATGACACTCGCGAGGTGGTTCACCGAAATGTAGAGCCGGCGGATACCGTGGCCGACGAGGTGGAGCACCAGGCGCTCGAGGATCGGCCTGCCCGCCACCGTGAGCATCGGCTTGGGCACCTTCTCGGTCAGCGGGCGCAGTCGCTCGCCGCGTCCTCCGGCCATCAGCAGGGCCCAGTTCGGACGATCAGCGCCGCCGATCAGGTCGGACAGGGTGTGTAGAGCGACGAGCTGGCCGCGACCGTCCACCACAGGGACCGCTGTGATGCCGCGAGCGCGCATCATATCGAGCACCTCGGCGCGGCCGCTCCCGAGGCCGACCGATACGAACTCGCGGCTCATCAGCGTGCGTAGACATCTGCTCTCAAGCGTTGCACCGGCCAGCAAGCCGCGCCGCAGATCGCCATCAGTCAGCGTGCCAACGATCCGGCCTCCCGCCGCGGTCACGAAGGCGATGCCGTACCCTCCATCGTTGATCGCACGCATGGCTTCCAGCACGGTCGCACGACCGCTGGCGAGCAGGGCAGCGAGCCGGCGCCTCATGCCTGGTTCCCAGCATCCGGCGATCCCCGCGTTAGCCCCATGGGGCCCCCGATGCGGGCGCCCTCCGGCACGTCCGCCAGCACGACCGTACCCATCTTGACCATCGCGCCAGCGCCGACGTGTACGTGGTCCCGCAAGATCGCGCCGAGTCCGATGAACGCGCCTCCGCCGATCACGCTGCCACCGCCAATCACGGCGCCCGGGGCGATGAGGGCGAAGTCGCCGAGCACCACGTCGTGCTCAACGACGGCTCCACTATTCACGATGCAATGGCGGCCGACGCGCGCACCGCTGTTCACGGTGGCGCCAGCGGAGATGAAGGCGCCGTCCTCGACGACCGCGGTGGGCGAAACCCAGGCCGCAGCATGCACGACGGCCATCCACCCACGCACCAGGCCGTGGACGCGCGCGACGACATCCTGTCGTACAGGACGGGTCCCAGCCGCCCCCACGCCGAGCACCGCCATCGCGTCGAGTTCGGCGAGGGCCGCGTCGTCGCCGAGCCACGGCAAGGCGAGCCGCCGCGTCGTTTCCTCGCATGCGTGAGGGTCCACGAAGCCCAGCAGCGAGATGCGGCCCGAACTCCGCGCGGCCTCGGCCACTACCCGGGCGTGTTCGCCGCCACCCACCACCACGAGCCGGATCCCGCTCATACCATGTCCACGAAACGCTTGCGGGGCGGAACAGGGATGCGCCAGCGAGCCAGTGCCTCGATGATGCGCGGCGCCGCGGGACCCTCCGGGTAGGGGGCCGGTTCCGCGGCCAGCCGAACCCGTTCGGCCGGCGCGAGGGCCGCCACGAGCTCCTTGGTAATGCGGCTGGGGTCCCCAGGCACGTCACGGACGCCGCGACCGCGCATCCGTGCCCGCTGGCGGTCTCCCACGTTGACTGCCGGCACGGCAGCCTGCGGGGCCTCAATGATGCCGCTCGAGGAGTTACCCAGTACCACGGCGGCGATGCGGAGCACGCCCCAGTACCGCGCCTCACCCAATGCCTCCACCACCACGACCCGCTCCCGGGCCGCCGACCACACGCGCCAGAAGTCCCTAATGGCCGCGCCGCCGCTGTCGGCATTCGGCGCTGTGACGACATAAGTGGCCGGCACCCGCTCCATCGCCGACGCCACCGCCCTGGCTTCTGCCACCGGGTCGCCACCGAGCGTCGCCGGGTGCATAGTGACGAGCACGACCGGATCCGCCAGTCGGATGCCGAGGTCCGACTCGAGCGCGTCACGGCCTGGCAGATCGGTGCGGAACATGTTGTCGAGACCGGGAGCTCCCACGACGACCACGCATTGCGGGTCCTCGCCCATCTGCCGCACGCGGGCCGCGTGCCGCTCGTGGCTCACGAGGTGCAGGTGCGCGAGCTTCGTGATCGCGTGGCGCAACAGGTTGTCCACGGCGCCCTCGGTCTCCTCCCCTCCGTGCATATGCACGACCGGGACCGTCTCCACGGCCGCGGCGACGGCAGCCGCCATCGTCTCCGTGCGATCACCCACCAGCACGAGCGCATCTGGCCGCTCCCGATGCAGGGCCTCCCCCACCGATAGGACGGCGTGGCCGGTGTCGGCCACGGCGTCGGGCGGCTCCGCCAGGAAGGGCAACTCGGCGGCCACCGGCAGGCCGTCTCGCCGCACGTGCTCGATGGTCCGCCCAAACCGCTCCTGCAGGTGCATCCCGCCCACCCAGAGCCGCAAGGTGAACCGGGCGTCTCCGGCGAGTCCATGCAGCGTGCTCCGCAGGATTCCGTAGTCCTGACGGCCGGTCGTGAGCACAGCCAGGCGCAGGCTACTCAAGATCCTCCTCCCGGAGCATCGTGCCGGCCGTGACGCCAATGCGCAGGCGCCGACCGACCACCCGTACGAGCGCGGCCGGCGGGAGGCCCCCGCCTGGGCGCAGGGCAACAAGGTCCTCGGCCCTGAGGCGGTGCCCGCCTTCGAGCGCGCTTTTCGCGTGCAGGCTCTTCCGGACCAGCTCGGCGCACTCGAGCTCCGCGGCAACCGGCATTTTCTCACCAGTACCGCGCGCCGCCTCGACGCGCCGTACCGACGCCACAAGGCACGAGAACTCCGCGGGCTCAAGCGACGCCTGCTGGTCCGGACCCGGTAGGGAGCGATCGAGTGTGAAGTGCTTCTCGATCATCTCCGCGCCGAGGGAGGCGGCGACGACGCTGACGTCAGTGCCCTCGGTGTGGTCGCTCCAGCCCACGGGGTACCCGAATGCCGCGCGCATCGTAGCCATGGCCGCCAGGTTACACTGATCAGGACGCGTCGGATAGCTCGTCACGCAATGAAACAGTGCCACTGGAGAGTTGCCGTGCGACTCGATGGTGAGCAGCGCCTCCGCGACCTCGGCCAAGGTGCTCATCCCCGACGAGACCAGCATCGGGCGGCCCTTCCGCGCGACATGCGCGAGAAAGGGGAGGTTCGTCAGCTCGCCTGAGGGGATTTTGAAGGCCGGCACGCCGAGCGCCTCCAAGAAGTCGGCGCTCTGCTCGTCAAACGGCGAGGAGAGGAAGGTCAGGCCGCGCTCCTCGGCGTGCGCTTTGAGGAGCGGGTAGTGCTCGGCCGGGAGCGCGAGCCGCCGAAGCATCGCGAGCTGCGACTCCACGACACCGGTGTTGGCGGCCTGATACGATGCCTGCATGGCGCCGGCCGAGGCCAGCCGCTCGGGAGTGAAGGTCTGGAACTTCACTGCGTCCGCACCGGAATCGGCCGCCACATCCACCAGGCGGTGCGCCAGATTCGGATCGCCGTTGTGGTTCACTCCCGCCTCGGCGATGAGGTAGCACGGCGCTCCCCCGCCGATCCGCTTCGTACCGACGGCCACGGTGGGCGTTGCCGCCGACGCGATCCGCCTCCAGGCATCGGCGACGGCAAGGTCCGTGGCGCTGTCTACGTCCAGCGCATGCTCAGCAGGAATCACCACACCGACCGACGTGCCGGGAACGACGAAAGTGCCGTGGCTCCGCAATGACGCGACCGTCGACACGTAGACCGATCCGGCAATGCGATAACTGGGCGGGACATCCTGCCTGCGGACGCCCCCCCCCGCACTGCCGCCTGACCAGTCCAGGCCACCGCGACCGTCCATTCGGACAACGAGCGCCGCTGGGTGTTCGGTGGGCGTGACGGCCACAACCGACGGGGCGGCGAACGGGTCGAACCGGCGCCAGCAAGCCGCGACGTCCGCAGGGGTTCGAAGCGGCGACGTCGGCTGAAGGAGAATGACGGCGTCAAATGGACGCCCGACCGCGGATAGGCGGTCGATGCACCCCAAGACGCTTTCCGCCGTGGGCGTATCGTCCTGGGCCAACGCAGGTGCGCGAAGGAAGGGCACCTCGGCCCCAAACCGGCGACCTTCCTGGGCGATCGCCTCGTCGTCGGTATCGACCACGACCGCGGCGTCAGCGAGTCTCCAACCAGCCGCGAAGCGCCGACCGACCAACACCGCGCGCGCGGTCAGGCTCAATCCCCCCACCGTCCGCATGTTCTTCCGCGGGAGGCCCTTGGAACCACCTCGGGCTGGAACGAGAACCACGGCAGCCATCGGCAGAGGACGCTACGGCGTCCCGACGCGCTCGTGCCACACGGCGCTGCGCAGTTCCCAACCCTGTTCGGCCTTCCGCCACAGGTGCGGCGAGCGGAACGTGTCGGCTAGTTCCAGGAACGATTCGCGCGTCACGATCGGGCGCGCGAACGCTTTGCTGGCCACCGGGAACTCGCGCTCCGGGATGCTGAGATAGTCGAAGATCTGCTGTGCGAAACGCTCAGGCCACTCACCGTCGAAGCGCCTCACGAGGGCGACACCCTCGTCCCGCGTGATGTCGCCCGAACGGATCTCCTGAGACGCATCGTACGTTGCACGCCCGATGCCGAACTTGATGTACGTCGTCCAGTAGTGGAAATCGTCGATCCGGTCATCGATGCTATTGTACTTGCTGTAGGTACCGGGCGTCCGCTCCGGCGAGGCCTGGAAGCCTCCATGCTCCACCGCATAGTAGTAGCTGCTCTGCGGATGCCACTTCAGGTAGTAGCCGAGGTAGTGCACCTGCACGTTCAACCGCTGGAGGTCTTCTGGATTCGCCGGGAGGTAGGGAACCAAGTCGCACTGCTCCAACCCATAGCGCGACGTCAGCTCGGCAACGGATGTGCCACCCAGGTAGACTTGGCTCTGATCGTGCGCAGCGAAGTACTCCCAAGCTCGCTGTGCAGAGACATTGTCGGCGATGGCATTGCCGTACTCGGCCTCGTTCTCGCCGTAGAAGACAAGCGGAAGGTTGAACAGCAACGCCATCTTCGGGGCCAGAGCCTTCTGTCCAATGATGAAGGCCTGGAAGGGGTGAAGAAGTCGCTCAACCGCGAGTCGCGTGAGGAGTCGATGAACCCGCCCGTTCGGCGTGCAGAGGTAGTTGTCGAACCCCGCATGTATCCACGCCTGGTGGTTCTTCCACCCCCAATCGGTGTAGATGTGCGGCGCCCAGGTGACCGTCAGAGGGTGCATCCCGTAGCGGTACTTCAGCTGGTGGGCCGCGTAGAAGCTATCCTTCCCGCCAGACCCAGGTACGAGACAATCATAGCCTCCGTCCCCTCGGCGATATCGATCGCAGAGGTCGCGCAGCTGCCGCTCACGCTCCCCCCAATCAATTCGCGTTCGCTTCGCCTCGGCAAATCGGCAAGGGTCGCACACCCCCTCACTGTCGAAATTGATCGTATCTTTCCTGCTCTCTCGGGTATGCGCGTACTCGACGGCGGAGTTGGGACGTTGGTTGGATATGACGCACCGGGTGCAGAACTGCACCGTGCTCGGGAGTCCAAACTTCGCCTCGAGCTTCGGCGAAACCGTGCTCGTAGTCATTAGGCTCGCGTCTTCAGGAGAATAGACAATCTCAAGCGCCACAGTACTTTAAAATCGCTGGCGCACACTGCATCTGCAAGAGCAGTGGGCCGGGGCGCGCCCCGGGGAGGCCGCGCTCGGTTGCAGGCATCGGGGCAACGGCGAGGCAACCTAGCGTGCGGCAGACAACAGGTGGGGTGACGCTCAGGAGAGATGCCCCGCAGTTCGGCGGACCACAGCAGCGAACTGGCGATAGACCTGCAGCCCAGCTGGACCTGAACGCTCAGGGTGGAACTGACAGCCGAAGATGTTGCCGCAATGCACGGCTGAGCAGTACTCGACGTTGCCGTACCTAGTCGTTGCGGCGACGACCTCTGGCTCCTGCGGGACCACGCAGAACGAATGGACAAAATAGAAGAACTCGCCTGTCTGCGTGCCCTCCAGCGGTGTTCCGAGCCACCGTCTCGGGTCGTTCCGTTGCGGCATCACCTTGTTCCACCCTATAGAGGGCACTTTCAGCCTTCGATTCCCGTCGTGAGGGGCGTCGAATCGCACCACGGCACCTCGGAGAAGACCAAGGCCAGCGTGCCGCCCAAACTCCATCCCTTCCGTCATCAGCAACTGCATGCCGAGGCAGATGCCGAACAGCGGCTTGCCATCCGCGACGATGCGGCCCAAGGCCTCGTCCATTCGAGTGGCGCGCAGCGCCGTCATTGCGTCGGGCATCCCGCCTATTCCAGGGAGAATGACGGCGTCGGCGGCACGCACCTCGGCCGGCGAAGACGACACTATGCTCGACAGTCCGACTTGCTCGCACGCCAGCTTCACGCTATACAGGTTGCCCATCCCGTAGTCGGCAATCGCCACAACCGGCCCTCGCACGTCAGTCATGCGACGCCTGCGCTACCGGCGGCCGCGAATGGATGCCGCGTCCTTCAAGTTCGCGCTTTAGCTGCGCCAAACCGACGGATTGAATCTTCTCGAAGCCGCGTCGGGCGTGAAGGTGCGCCAGGTTGATTTCCGGTCGGAACTCCCCCTGCGGGGCGTGGTGTTGGACGTAGTCATAATGAAGCAACGAGCCTACACAGGCGGCATCGGCCCGCGCTAATTCGAGCACCTCCGCGACATGGTCCACGTTGCCGGCTCCACCGCACGCGATGACGGGGATGGGCACCGCGCTCGCGATGGTTCGCGTCAGCTCCAGGTCGAAACCACGTCCCGTCCCCTCACGTTCTATTGAAGTTACCAGCAACTCGCCAGCACCCAGATCGGTCACACTTGCCGCCCACTCGACGGCATCGAGCCCGCTCCTTTCGCGCCCGTTGTCAGTATAGGCTTCCCAAGCTCCTTCCGAACGACGGATCGCTTCAATGGCGATGACAATCGTCGAGGCACCGAACCGTTGCACGGCCTCGCGGACGAATTCGGGACGCCGCACGGCGGCAGTGTTGATTGCCACCTTATCAGCGCCGGCGCGAAGCACTTCCCGGATATCGTCCAAGGTGCGCAGACCTCCGCCGACGGTCAACGGAATGAAGATCTCCCTTGCCGTCCGCTCGACGATATCGAGCAGACTGTTTCGTTCGTAGAGGCTGGCGACAACATCAATGAAGAGCAGTTCGTCTGCACCTTGCTCATAGTAGTGACGCGCGAAGTGTTCGGGCTTGCCGAGAACCCGGAGCCCCTCAAGGTGGATCCCCTTGACGAGGTTCGGTCCCTTGATGTCGAGCCGGGGGATGATTCGTGTCAGCACAGAACGAGCGAGGCGGGCGCGTACTGCCTCTCGTCGAGGTAGCACGCCACGGCGGGCGTCACGTGCGCAGAGCCGTGTCCTATGAGACTTCCGGGGTCGGCGCTTCATGCGCCGCCGGGTCTGAGCCGTCCAGTCCCGGGAACAGGGTCTTCAGCGAAACAAGCACCTCATTGCCGGCGCCGTTCCGGAAGGCGCGCTCCCATCCCTCGATTCCCTGGCAGACAGCGCCGCCAAAGTCGCCGTTAGCGAAAACAAGGCGAACCTTCGGGATCGCCGTCGGGGTGGTCTGCTCGTCAGGTGCGAGCAGTTGCTCATGGAGTCGCTCTCCCGGACGGAGGCCCGTGTACACGATCCTGCCCCCGTGCGAGTCGTCCAACCCAGCCAAGTGCAACAGGTTCTTGGCGAGGTCCTCGATTCGCACCGGCTCCCCCATCTCCAGCATCGCAATGCTCCCGCGCATCTCCGGCAACAGCGAGGCTTGAAGAATCAGCTGCACGGCTTCCTGGATCGTCATGAAGTAGCGAGTCGCCTCGGGGTCCGTGACCGTCAGCGGCTTGCCGCTCTCCAGCTGCCTCTTGAAGATCGGGAGCACACTCCCATTGCTGCCAAGCACATTGCCGAACCGCACGGCTGCGTATGTCGTCCCGAGGTACCGTTCCTGCAGCTCCAACACGACGAGTTCAGCGAGGCGCTTCGTTGCACCCATCACGCTCACGGGCTGAACGGCCTTGTCCGTGCTCACGAGAACGAACTTGTTCACGCTGTGGCGGCCCGCAGCGTCCGCTACGCGCCACGTCCCGATCACGTTGTTGAGGATGGCCTCGCGTTGGTTGCACTCCATCATCGGAACATGCTTGTAGGCGGCGGCGTGATAGACTCGCTCCGGCTGGTGCACCTGGAACACCCTCTCCACTGCCGCCGGATCAACGATGTCGCCGATCACCTGGACTAGAGCGAGATCCGGGTGCTTCTCGCGCAGCTCCATCCCGATGTAGAACAGATCCGTTTCTGCCTGATCGAACAGGACCAGCGTCGCGGGGCAGTGGAGCGCGACCTGACGCGCCAGCTCCGAGCCGATGGAACCCGCAGCGCCGGTAATCAGGACCCGCCGCCCCCGCAGGTCGGCAGCCAGTTCCGGCAAGGTGAGCTCTACCGGCTCCCGCCCGAGCAGGTCCTCGATACGCACATCGCGGAGCTGGTTGATGCGGACGTCGCCCGCGAGCACTTGAGCGATTCCAGGCAGGACCTTGAAGGGCAGCCCCGTCGCCTCGCAGCACTCCACGATTCGCCGCATCTCCAGCGGCGGCGCGGAGGGCGCTGCGATGATGATCTCTGCCGCTCGCTCAGCCTTCGCGATGGCTGCCAGGTCCCTCGTCGCTCCTATGACCTCCACGCCGCGGAGCAGCATGCCCCACTTCGTCGGGTTATCATCCACAAAACCGATGGGGCGGTAGCCGGTGGGAAAGCGCAGCATCTCGCGAACGAGGAGATTGCCGGCCTCCCCGGCGCCGACGATCAGGACGCGCTTCGCGCTACCGTTGAAGCCGGAGAGATAGTGGCGGACCTGCTCGTAAGCGGTGCGATAGAAGGTCCAAAGCCCTGCCGTAATCGTCGTCGTCAGCAACCACTCCAGAACCACGACCGTGCGAGGCACGCCTGGAGAGAAAGGAACCAACCACACGACGAAGCCGAACACCACGGAGCCCGCCATCGTAGCGGCCACCAGCCTCAGCACGTCGCGGGAGCCGATGAATCGCCAACGCCCGGTGCTGAGCCGGAGCCACACTGCAAACCCATACCGAATGGCCAGGAGTGGCAGCAGGCTCAGGGCGAAGACGGTGCCGTAACCCGGACGCCAGGCGAAATCGAAACGAAGCAGGAATGCGGCGGCGTACGCGACGACGACCACGGCCAGATAGAGGCAGTATGCGACCGTACGCCGCCACGCATACGCCGCCTTGTACAGCCGCTCACCGATTCGAATCAGCGTCGGTGGAATCTCGTTCATTTTGACTCGTTAGTCGCGCGGGTCGTGCGGCCGATGCCGGCCACGTGCGAACACCGAAAATACCTGCGGGATCAGCACTTGGCTAGCCCACGGCGCGACCGTCCCGTGATCAGAATCACCGTCTGCCGACCAGCAACGTGTCGCTGGCCAGCCTGGGAGCCGCATCCAGGAGTGCGAGCATTGAAAGCCCGAGCGCGAGCTGAAGCAACTGCGGCTCGAGCTGTGCCAGCCCTCGACATAGTCTGGCCATCGGGCGTTAGACGGGCGTTATCCGACCGTTCGACTCCGGTACGGGACCCGACAGAAGTCATTGCTGCAGCTTAGGATAGCAGTACAATCCCCTTCCGCTCCCGCCATCCTACAAACGGCCTGCCACACTCGACTCAAGTGCCACGACGCCCGTCCCCTTCGAGGCACTCGTCAGGAAGGCGTCCCACCCGCGCCGGATGGCCTCGCGGACCGGTTCGTGGACCTCGTCCGGTCCCAGCAGGTCAGACTTGTTCAGCGCCACCACTACCCGCGGTGCGCGGCCGCCGTCCGCCACGACGCCCGCGAGCACCTCCCCCACCACCTCCGCCTGGTCCTCCCACGCCGGATGGCTGGCGTCCACCACATGCACGATCACGTCCGCCTCCGCCGCCTCCTCCAGCGTCGCCCGGAAGCTCGCTACCAGGTCGTGCGGGAGCTTGCGGATGAAGCCCACCGTGTCGGTGAACCGCAGCCGCTGGCCATTCACCTGCACTTCCCGACTCTCCGTATCCAGCGTCGCGAACAGGCGATCTTCCACGTGCGCGTCTGCCCCGGTCAGCGCCTTCAACAGGCTCGACTTCCCCGCGTTGGTGTAGCCGACCAACGCGACCCGCACCACGCCGCGATCCCGGCTCCGGGCCCGTAGCCGGCCCCGATGCTCCGCCACCTCCTCCAGCTTCCCCTTGAGGACCCCGATCTTCCGCCGGATCATCCGGCGGTCGGTCTCGAGCTGGGTCTCGCCCGGGCCGCGGAGTCCGATGCCACCGCGGATTCTCGAGAGGTGCACCCACATCCGTGTGAGACGCGGGAGCAAGTACTCGAGCTGCGCCAGCTCGACCTGCATTTTCGCTTCCCGGCTCCGCGCCCGGAGCGCGAAGATGTCGAGGAGTGAGATGAGAGCTGCCTCGCAATTCGCCCGCTCCGCGCAACCAAGTCTCGCCGCAACCGTCAGCGGCAAGTGAGTGTGCGGCGCTCAGGTCAGCAGCACCTGCTCCATCCAAACGGCACAGCGCTCCGCCCGGTCGAAGACCGCGGCCGCCTCACGCATGGCGACCACGTACCCCTGGCACTCGAATCGGTCCTTCTCGGCCAGGAGCCGGCCCAAGTCGCGCTCCACCCTGTTCGGGAGACCGGCTCCCATGGTCGCCTTGAGGAGGCGCACCGCGGAGGCGTGATCGCCTCCGGTGGATTTCCGCCCTCCCTTGCGCACGCACACCGCGTCCGCGAATGCGATGCCGGCATGCACCGCCAGGACCGCGAGGGCGGGAGCATGACGTTCGTCCCCTCGCTCCAGTATGGCCCGTCCGGCCAGCAGCAGCCGCCGTCCCACTTCGGCATAGCCATCGGCCTGAGCGGGATCCACCCGGCGGAACCGATCCGTGCGCGTCACCGGCCAGCCAATTCGGAGAGGGCAGCCCCATACACGCCGACGGCCTCAGCCGCCGCCCGCCGCACCAGGGAGCCGGGCCGGCGCCAGGCCCGCCGCACCTCGTGCAGCGTCACGGCCACGGGCCGCAGCTCGGACCCGAAGGCCGCCCGCAGCCGGGGGCCCGCGGCCACCAGCCGATCCAGTACGGCCGCCGTCTCGTCCGCGTCGCGCCCCACCGCCAGGACGTCCAGGTCACTCGCCAGCCGGTCCTCCCCCCGCGCGGCGCTGCCGAAGAGCACGACCGACAGCGGGCGGGGCCGCTCCCCTGCCGCCACGGCGTGGAGCGCCTCCCGCAGCAAGCGGAACAGGTCGGCCTCGCGCTGGAAGACCTCAACCAGCGCTCCTGCCAGCCGATGGTCCCGGTTGACACGCACCAAGTGGTCCCGGCCGCCGACCAGGCGGCTTACCAGCCCCAGCGCCACCAGGTCGTCCAGCGCCCGTTGGGCCGAGCGCACCTGGATCCTCGCCCGGCGAGCGGCCTCCCGCTGGCTGATCGGCTCGCCGCCCGCCGCCAGCAGCCGCAGCATCGCGACCTTGGCGGGCGTCCCGAGCGCATAGGCGAGCGGCGCCCGGAGTGGACCCGCGACCCGGGGGATCGGGGAGAGGGAGCGGCGCGGCATGCGCGATAAGGTAGTCGTGTGACCACTCTATCGCAACGCTCACCGCGTGCCCTCACGCGCGAGACGCGCTGAGTCCTTCCCTGGCGCCGCCTCTGGCCAGCAGCGTCGCCACGTCTCTCACCCCTTCGGCCGTCCTGGCGCTGGTGAGAACGGCCGCCATCCCGTGCCCCAGGACCTCGCGCAGGCGACGCGCTCGCTCCTCCGGCGTCAACAGGTCCGCCTTGTTCATCGACACCACCACGGGCGGCGCGGCGCCCGTTATCTCCCCCAGCACACCGCCGACCACTTCCATCTGGTCCTCCCACGCCGGATGGCTGGCGTCCACCACGTGCACGATCACGTCCGCCTCCGCCGCCTCCTCCAGCGTCGCCCGGAAACTCGCTACCAGGTCATGCGGGAGCTTCCGGATGAAGCCTACGGTGTCGGTGAAGCGCAGCCGCCTGCCGTTCACCTGCACCTCGCGACTCTCCGTATCCAGCGTCGCGAAAAGGCGGTCCTCCACGTGCGCGTCTGCACCTGTCAGCGCCCGCAGCAAGCTGGACTTACCAGCGTTGGTGTAGCCGACCAACGCGACCCGCACCACACCGCGATCGCGGCTCCGGGCCCGTAGCCGGCCCCGATGCTCAGCCACCTCCTCCAGCTTCCCCTTGAGGACCCCGATCTTCCGCCGGATCATCCGGCGGTCGGTCTCGAGCTGGGTCTCGCCCGGGCCCCGGAGTCCGATGCCACCGCGGATTCTCGAGAGGTGCACCCACATCCGCGTGAGACGCGGGAGCGAGTACTCCAGCTGCGCCAGCTCGACCTGCATCTTCGCTTCCCGGCTCCGTGCCCGGAACGCGAAGATGTCGAGGATCAGCTCCGTGCGGTCCATCACGCGCACCTTGAGCAGGTCCTCGAGATGCTTCCCCTGGCGGGGGCTCAGCTCTTCGTCGAACACGACGAGCGTGGCGCCCAGGTCAAGCAGACGCCGCCCGACCTCCTCGGCCTTGCCGTGCCCGATGTAGAGGTCGGGGGTGGGCTTCGCGATGAACTGCACGATGCGGCCAACGACCTTCGCGCCCGCCGTGTCCGCGAGACGCGCCAACTCGTCCAGGTGCTCCTCGACGTCCCGCGCGTCGGACGAGCCCTTCCGCGGCGCGCCGACCAGCAGCGCCCGCTCGACCGGGGACCGGACATCAATCAGCGTGCGGATGGATCCATCCTGAAGCGGTCGGACTCGGGTCGCGCCAGCCATTCGGCCAAAGTCTGGGCATTCCGGTCCCGATCCGAGAGCGACGGACGAGCGATGGGCCACTCGATCCCAATGGCAGGGTCGTCCCAACGGATGCCCGTCTCCGTGCGCGGGTTGTAGAGCGCGGTGGTGAGGTATTCGATCTCGACCCCGTCGGTGAGCGCGCAGAAGCCTCGCGCGAACGATGCCGGCGCCCAGAGCTGCTTCTTCTCCTCGGCGCGGAAGACCCGGCCGAACCACTTCCCCAGCGTGGGCGAGTCCTTTCGGAGGTCCACGGCAACCAGAAACGCCTCTCCATGAATCACACGCATCAGCTTCCCGACCGGAGGATCCCACTGGAAGTGCAAACCGCGGACGACGCCCTTGGCCGACTTCGACTGGTTGATCTGGACGATCCGACCCGGGAGTCCGTGGGATGCGGCCTCGTCCTCCCGATACACCTCGAAGAAGAAGCCGCGAGCGTCGTCGAACGACTCCGGGACGACGATCTCGACGCCCGCCAGGCCGGTAGCCTCCGTTCTGATCCTCAAGTAGCTGCACTCCTTCGGTACAGGTCCGCGACGATTGGATCAGTGCGCCGGCGACCGGCCGCCGCATCTTGATCGCGGCGCCGAGGGCGGCTATGCTGTATCTGCTGTACTTACAGCATCCACGCTCTCGGAGAGTCCGCCCATGCCGCGTCCGAAGATGGTGTATTTGACGCCGGAAGGACACCTGCGGCTCAAGCTCCTGGCGGCGCGCCGGAACATCCCGATGGGGAAGCTCATGGAGGAGCTGATAGACCGCGAGCTCGAGGACCTCGCCAATCCCTGGACGAGCCCCGAGGGCCTCCTCCTCCAGCAGGCCGCGCTGGCCGAGGGCTGGAAGGATCCCGCGCTGGACGTCTATGACCGTGACTGAGCTGCGCCGTGGCGACGTGGTGCTGGTCGCGTTCCCCTTCGTCGCCGCCGGCAGAACTGAGCGCAAGCGGCGCCCGGCCCTTGTCGTGCAGGCCGACCGGTACAACCGGCGCCGCCACGCCGTTATCATCGCTCAGATCACGAGCGCTCGAACGGGCGTCGCCCTCCCCTGCAAAGTCGCGGTAGCTCAGAGCAGCGCCGCGGGCCGGCGGGCAGGTCTGCGCCTGGACAGCGTGATTGACTGCCAGACCATCGCCACCGTGCCCAGCGAGGAAATCGTCGCCCAGCTCGGCACGCTGACGCCCGAGCTAATGGTGCAGGTGGACAAGGCTCTGACAGACGCACTCGGGCTCCAGCGTTGACTCGGCCTCTTCGCCGAGCCGATATTCCGCCACGGGACGGCGGGCGCGGCGGCGCACTTTGGCACCGTCCCGCAGTCATCCGGTGACGGCACTTGTGGTCGGCACCCTCAGATTCGGGAGCGTGGGCATCAGCTACGTAAACGGCACCGTTCGGGGACCAGGGGGCGCAGAGCAGCGGGTCCGCTTCCTGATTGACAGCGGCGCGATGTACTCGCTCCTGCCCGAGCGCGTGTGGAAGGCCATCGGCCTCCAGCCTAAACGGGAAGAGGAGTTCTACCTTGCGGACGGGACCAGTGTGCGCCTGCCCGTATCGGAGTGCGTCATCTCGCTCCCTCAGGGGGAACACCATTCGCCCGTGATTCTGGGCGATCCGGGCGACGTCCAGCCGCTACTGGGAGTCGTCACCCTCGAGGTGCTCGGCCTGGTCTTCGACCCCTTCCATCAGACCCTACACCCCATGCGCTTGAGGCTCTGAGGCCGAGCTAGCCGGGATCCCGAGCTTTCTTCTTCAGCCCCTCCCACCACTCGATCCGCTTCGCCACATCCTTCTCGAAGCCGAACTGCGACGGGTCGTAGAACTTCGTGCCCCGCAGGACCGGGGGAAGATACTCCTGCGGCGTGTAGGCCTCGGGCACGGCGTGCGCGTACTCGTACCCCTTGCCGTAGCCCAGCTCCTTCATCAGGTCGGTCGGTGCGTTCCTTATGTGCAGCGGCACGCCCTCGGCAGGGTGCTCGCGCGCGGCCTCCAGCGCCCTGCCCCACGCCTCGTACACGCGGTTGCTCTTGGGCGCGGTGGCGACGTAGACGACGGCCTCGGCCAGGGCCAGCTCGCCCTCGGGCTGGCCGAGGAAGTGGAGGGCTTCCTTGGCCGCCAGGGCGACGGTGAGCGCGCGGGGATCGGCGAGGCCGATGTCCTCGCTCGCGGCCCGCACGACGCGGCGGGCGATGTAGAGGGGGTCCTCGCCGCCGTCGATCATCCGTGCGAGCCAGTACAGGGAGCCGTCGGGGTCCGAGCCGCGCATCGCCTTGTGGAGGGCGCTGATGAGGTTGTAGTGCTCCTCGCCGCCCTTGTCGTACTTGGCGAACCGTTTCTGGAGCGCGTCGGCCACGATCGCGGCCGTGATGACTCCTGCGGCGCCGCTCTCAGGCCCCTGCGGGCGCGAAGGGGCGGTCCCGCGCAGTCGGCAGGGAGGACCCCGAGCGCCCGCAGGGGCCATCGAGCGGCTACCGGTGACGTACTCGCCCGCCGCCTCGAGCGCTTGCAGCGCTCTGCGGGCGTCGCCGTCGGCCTCACGGCAGAGGAGCGCGAGGGCCTCGTCGTCGAGCGAGAGCTTCAGCTTGCCGAGGCCCCGCTCCCCATCCGCGAGCGCCCGCCGCACCAGCGTCTGGATGTGCTCCTCGGTGAGCGGTTCGAGGACGAAGACGCGCGTCCGCGACAGCAGGGCTCCCGTGATTTCGAACGAGGGGTTCTCGGTGGTCGCGCCGATCAGGGCGATGGTGCCGCGCTCGACGTGCGGGAGGAAGGCGTCCTGCTGGGCGCGGTTAAAGCGGTGGATCTCATCGCAGAACAGGATCGTGCGCCGCCCGTACTGCGCAAGCCGCTCCTCGGCCTCGGCGATGATCTCCCGGACCCGCGGCACGCCCTCGGTCACGGCGCTGAAGGGGACGAACTCGCGGTCGGTGTAGCGCGCGATGAGGAACGCGAGGGTGGTCTTCCCCGAGCCGGGCGGGCCCCAGAAGATCATCGAGGAGACCTCGCCGCGACGGATCAACTCCCCGAGCGCCTTCCCCGGGCCGAGGAGGTGCTCCTGGCCGAGGAACTCCTCGAGGGTCGCCGGCCGCATCCGCGCCGCCAGCGGCTGAGCGGAGGCGGGCGGCGCGAAAAGCGAGGGCTCGCGCTTCTTCGCCACGCCTCCAATGTAGCTATGGCACTTCGACCTCGTTACCGACGGCCGTGAGCGGCGTGGTCCGGTAGTTGCCGGACGGCCCATCCACCTCGAGGCGCCACACCACCGCTCCCGCCAGCGTGACCTCGTACGCGGCGACCGGCCCTGACGCGCCCGCGATCCCGTTCGCCAGGCCGAACGAGACGACGCGGTCGCCGTTCGGCAGCAGCCGGTCCGAGCCGACGTACGGCGCCCAGTCGTCGGGCTGCGGCCTGAACTCCCAGGTCTTGTGCGCCGTGTGCGTGACGGTGTCGAGGGCGATCTCCAGGCCCCGCGAGTAGTGGGTCGAGGCCAGCGAGTCGTACGTGAGGTTGTCGAAGACGAGAATGTGATCAGGGCTGATCTCGGCAGCGGTGTGCTGCCCGTAGGTCTGCGCGTCGGAGTCCACGGCGAAGCTGCTGTTCGGGCCGCCGAGCCGCCACTCGACGGTGGAGAAGTCCGGGGACAGCGAGATCACCTCGCCGGCAAACAAGAACGACACAACCACGTTGCCGCGCGGCCCGATGGCCAGGGAGTTGGCGTGCAGCCAGTCGCTCGGCGTGGACGCCGGACCCCGGTCGGTGACCGGGGACATGACGTCGAACGAGGACCACCGCTGCACCACGCTCCCCTGTTCAGGACTCCACTCCCAGATGCCGTTCCCCGTCCACGTCGTGTCGTTCACGAGGCGGGAATCCTCCCCGATGAACAGCAGCGTGTTCTGTGGAGTGGCGATCACGTCGTGGTTCATCGCGTACGCGTTGGCCAGCGAGTCCACCACGTGCCCGTCCGGGGCTACCTCATACAAACCGGTGCACGAATCAAGCAGCACGAAGTTGCCGTTCGCTCTCCGCGTGAAGCCCTCCGGATAGCAGCCCTGCCGAAACCAGACCACCTGGCCAGTCGTATCCACCATCACCCAACCTGCAAACGCCCCGGTCAATTCCAGCATCGCCAGTGGGAACGACGGCGCGCCCTGCACTTGGAACCGGTACCCGGCCAGGGACGAGGGCAGCGAGTCGGTCGTCAGCGAGCCCGAGTACGACGCGCCGAGCACACCGCCCGAGCCGACCGCGGTCACCTGATAGTCGTACGTGGCCTGGGGGCGCAGGCGAGGGAGGAAGATCGAGGACTGTTGACCCGAATCGTAGGCGGTCACTTTGAGGCGCGGCCCGCCCGCCGTCCAGTACTCCACCTGCACGGATTCAGGCGCGGCCACGGCGACCCGCAGCGAGCGGAAGATCGGCCCGGCGGAGGAGTCCACGACGACCACCTGGACGGGAGGGGGTGGCGGTGCCCCGGTATTCGTCCGCGCGACGGGGGCGTCGGCCATAGGACTACAAGCCCCCAACGCGGTGGCGCACGCCGCCGCCAGCGCGCGACGCAGTGGTACGCGCAAGCAGTGCTCCTGAGTGCAGTGGACGCCGTGATAGACGGGACGCGGCTGCCGCCGTTAAGGCGCACGCTCGCGCGGCGCCCCCATCCCAGCGCATCCCCCACTGGCGCCGGACGCCCCGGGCCCCGTGTGAGACCCGCCCCCGGGCCGAGGTGACGGTCAGCCTCCCGGATCGGCCAGACTGCAGAATCCGCCCTCAGGGCCGATCGCGAGGCTGGGCCGGATGGATGGGGCTCCGAGCCGGGTTCGGGCCTTGGAGCGGCTTCCCGTGCGTCAGGGCGGGTGACAATCCGGTGATGCCAGGGGAATAGGTTCGGCACCGAAGGAATTCGCAGCCCCGCCCCAATGGACTGAGGGTCGGGCGCAGTATCGGGGACACTTCGGCGAGGCGACCCTGGAACTCCGGGCCCCGACCGCCTCGGCGAGACGCGGGGCGTCTGGGAGGGCGACGATCCAGACAGGCATCGGGGATAGGCGGCCCGGGCGCCATCGCAGTCCCGTGAGCCGCCTCACCCCCAGGCCACGAGGTGACCGCGCGGATGGCACGCCAGAACGCAATTAGTTCGGCGCCGAACAAACTCCGCGACTTGGCAGCGCTGCAGAGCCCCTGGCACGCGTTGCTGCCGGCCGCCATGGCGCTTTCACGGCTCATGGAGGGCGAAATGGACCGCGCGCTGGCGAACGTGAGTCTCACGGCCCGCGAGGCAGCCGCCCTCCTCGAGATCGGGATGGCACCCATTACGGGGAAGGACCACTCCGCGCTTCCGGCGTCGGGGGCGGGGGCGGGGGCCTCCCGGACCGCCGTGCCGCTGGGCGCAACCACGCAACGCGGGCTCGCCGGGCGGCTTGGGCTCAGCCACGGCGCGGCGAGCGAGCTGCTGGCGCGCCTGGAGCAGCGCCGACTGATCGACCGGCAGGTCGTGCGCGGGTCGGCACGGGAAACCCGACGCGGCAGGCCCGGAACGGTCGTCACGCTCACGGGCGCGGGAGAGGTCCTGCTGGCCGCGGCGGCCGCGATCGCTCGGCGGGTCGAAGAAGAGTGGGCACGGCGGCTGGCGAAGGCGGCGGCGGGAACGGACCTGCATCATGCCCGCGCGAACGGGCTCAAGCGGTGGCTGAAAGAGAGTGTGGCGTCGCTGCTGGAAGCTAGCCCAACACTCGCGCGAGCAGTGCTTCCGCGCCGACGAAGCAGCCGGCGCCGGCGAAGAAGGCCAGCGGGAGCCGCCACCCGATCTTCCCCTGGAACTCAGGGACCAGGTTCGACGCGCCCACGTACAATGTGACCCCCGCCGAGAGGGCGAGGCCGTGCTCCACCAGCACTTGCGCCCGCTCGGTGAGGAGGACGCCGAGGATCGTTGCAGCGCCGAGCCACCCGGCGGCAAGCACGGCGCGCCGGCTCGACTCGCCGGCCGCGAGGACGAGGCTCGAGACCGTCACGCCCTCGGGGAGCTTGTGGAGGAAGATCGCGAAGAAGAAGAGCGCGCCGAGCCTCGGACTCACCAGGAAGCCCGACGCGATCGCCACGCCGTCGAAGAAGGTGTGCAGCAGCAGCCCGATGATCCCCGACGTGCTCGCCGCGTGCGAGACGCGGTGCGTCTCGGTGCCAAAATGGAAGTGCGGTGTGACGGTGTGCTGAGTCAGGTGCACCAGCAGATAGCCGAGCAGGATCACCACCGCGCCGTTCTGCGGATCCCGCCGCAGCGCCTCGGGCACGACCCCGACCAGCGCAAGCGCAAGCATGAAGCCGGCGGCGAAGGCGAAGAGCAGCTCGATCACCCGCAGCCCCAGCCGCGCACTGCGCGTCACGGCCCACGCGCCCATAAGGTTGGCGGAGGCGGCGACGACGCCGAAGCCCAGTGCCGGCAGGCTGCTCACGCCAGCTCCTTCGCGCGCGCCACGAGGTGCTCCCGCGTGTTGCGCCAGGGCTCGTCCAGAACCTCGTCGAGGAGCCGGCGCAGGATCTCGCCCATCGCCTTGCCCGCCGGCACGCCCGCGGAAAGCAGATCGTCGCCGGTCACGGCGAGCTGGCGGATCGTCAGCGGGTCGCCAGAGGCTTCGATGGCACGCACCGCCGTGAGGAGGTCCGGACGCCGTGTCCGCGGCTCGGCGACGGCGATGATGTCGCGCGCGGAGGACCGGTGCGTCGCGAGCCAGTGGCGCAGGTCGCGCGTCGCGCCGGGCGTCGGCATCGGCACCGCGAGCCCCGTGACCACCGCGCGCACGCGCACGGCCTCGGCGTTGGCGAACCGCAGCCGCCGCGCCGCCGCCTCGGCGGCCTCGCCCGTCGCGCCCGCGTGCCAGAGCGCCGCCGCCGTGAGGAGCACCGGATCGCGCGGCGGGTCCACGGCGTCGAGCCGGCCGGGGACGTCGGGCCCCAGCCCGGCCATCCCGGGCCAGACGCGGGCCAGCACGCCGGCGCGCCGCCAGAGCCCGACGCCGACCGAGGGCGCGGCGGTCTCGAGCATCTTGAGCCACTCGTCCCGCACCCGCTCGCGCGAGAGCGCGTCCAGCTCGGCGGACGCAGCGCAGAGCGCGTCCCAGGTCCGGGGCTCGATCCTGAGGCCGAAGGCCGCGGCGAAGCGGAGCGCCCGCAGCACCCGCAGCCGGTCTTCGCGGAACCGGACCGCGGCCTCACCCACCGCACGCAGCAGCCGCGCCTCCAGGTCCGCGCGCCCGCCCTGCGGATCGCGCATCTCGCCCGTCTCGGGATGCACCGCGATGGCGTTGATGGTGAAGTCGCGCCGCGCCAGGTCCTCCTCGAGCGACGCGCCGAACTCCACCTCGGCGTGGCGGCCATCGGTCTTCACGTCGCGCCGGAAGGTGGTGACCTCGTGACCGACGTCGTTCTCGTCCAGCACGGCGACGGTCCCGTGCTCGATGCCGACGGGGACCGTCCGACGGAACAGCGCCTGCACCTGGGCCGGCACCGCCGACGTGGCGATGTCGAAGTCGCCCAGTCGCTTCACTTGGACGCCGCGCGCCGCCAGGAGGAAGTCCCGCACCGCGCCCCCCACGTACCAGGCCTCGTGCCCGGCGCCGCGCAGGGCGCGCGCGATTTCCCGGACCTCGGCGGGGATGCGCTCTAGCGGGAAGACCTCAGCCACACAGCACGCTCCCGCCGTTCACGTTCAAAATCTCGCCGGTGATGTGCCGCGCGAGATCGGAGCAGAGGAAGACGATCGGCCCCGCGACGTCCTCCGGCGTGGCCACACGCCTCAAGGGAATCGTCGCCTCGATCTTCTTCCGCCCGCCGCCGGCGTAGGGCCCGGCGGCCATCTCGGTGTCGGTCCAGCCCGGCGCGACGCAGTTGACCCGCACGTCGGGCGCCATCTCGACCGCGAGCCCCTTGGTCAGGGAGACGATCGCCCCCTTGCTCGCGGCGTAGTCGCCGTGATACGCCTCGCCCCGCTGCGCCGCCGTGGAGGCGACCAGCACGATCGAGCCGCCCTTGCGCACCCGCGGCGCGAAGGCGCGCACGACGTAGAAGTACGAGTCCAGGTTCTGCGCGATGGTCGAGCGCCACTGCCCGAGGCTCATCTTCGCCACCGGGACGTCCTCCGCCACCCAGATCCCGTGGTTGACGACGAGGAAGTCGAGCGGCCCGCGCTCGGCGGCCGCGAGCTTGTCCACGTTCTCCAGGACGGCGAGGTCGCCGTGCGCGCGCTTCCCCACCGCGACGACCTCGGCGCCGGCCGCGCGCAGCATCCCCGCCGTGGCCTTGCCGATGCCGCGGGTCCCACCCGTGACGAGCGCGCGCTTGCCACCGAGCGAGATCACTTAAGCTCCGGCTCCACCTGCGAGCACACGTAGTGGTCGATCGCGAGCTGGATCTCCTGGATGTGCGCCGTGTCGTCCGACGGCACCACGACGGCCACATCGCACAGTGCCTTGAGCGGCCCGCCGCCGGCGCCGAGCAAGCCCACCACCTTCACGCCCGCCGCCTTCGCCGCCCGCGCCGCCGCGACCAGGTTGGGCGACTTACCCGACGTGGTGACCAGAACGAGGAGGTCGCCCGAGCGCCCGTGCGCCTCGATCTGGCGCGCGAAGATCTGCTCGAACCCGAAGTCGTTCGCGGCCGCGGTCACGAGCGAGCTGTCGGTCGAGAGCGCGAGCGCGGGCGCCGCCTTCCGCTGCACGGGCCGGTAACGCACGACGTACTCCGTCGCGATGTGCTGCGCGTGTGCCGCGCTCCCGCCGTTCCCGGCGAAGAAGACGGTGCGCCCGGCCGCCAGCGTCGCCTTGACCAGCGCCGCGTAGCGCGACACCGGCTCGGCGAGATCGGCGGCCGACTTGCCGGCGAGCGCGGCCAGCGCCTCGAGATGGTCGAGCTTCACGCTTCCGCACCTCCCACGAGGAACTCCTTGAGCTGGGTGTAGAGCGAGCGCCGGATTCGGAGCGGTGGCACGTCGGCCAGCGGCAGGTCGTGCAGGATCGAGTTGGGGTTGTCCACCGCCAGGAGCTGCGCCTGCGCCGCGCCGCCGTGCGACGAGAGCCACTCCGCCGCCGCCGCAACCGACCGCGAGTCGCCGTGATTGTCGCTCGCCACGATGGAGGCGCACCCGGCCTGCACCAGGGCACGGGCGCGGCCCGCCCTGCGCGACTCGGCCAGCAGGGTCGTGGCGTCCACCTGGAGCGCCGCGCCCGCCTCGCGCCAGCGGGCGGCCAGCTCCGGCGTGCAGACGGCGTAACGCTCGGGATGCGCCAGCACGGGGATGAGCCCCTGCTCCGCCACGCGATGGAGGATCTCGACGCTGGCGCCCGCGGGCACGAGGCGGCCGAACTCGACCAGCACGTACCGCGAGCCCGCCAGGCAGAGGCAGCGGTCGGCGAGCTTGGGATGCGGGACGTCGAGCATGATCTCGAAGCCGCGGTGCAGCGACGGCACCGGGGGCGCGGCGTCCACCAGGTCGCCGAGGATGGCGTCCATCTCCTCGCACGGCGAGTCGTCCGCCTCGCTCGCCTTGAGATGCGGGGTGCAGCAGACGGCCGTCACACCCTGCCGCGCGAACTTCCGGAGCACCTCGACGGACTGCTCGACGGTGTGGGACCCGTCGTCCACGCCCGGGATCAGGTGCGTGTGGAGGTCGATCACTTCAGCGCGGCGACCAGCTCGTGCAGCGCGCCGGCCCCGCCGTCCTCGATGGCGCTGCCCACGACGATGAAGTCGGCGCCGGCCGTCGCCGCGTCGCGCACCTGCTCCGGCGTCTTCATCCCGCCGCCGACGAACAGCGGCAAGGACACGGCCTGGCGCACGGCGCGAATCAGCGCCGGTGCGACCGGCGTGGCGGCGCCGCTCCCCGCGTCGAGATAGACGGCCGCCATCCCGATCAGGCTCCCGGCCACCGCGTGCGCGACCGCGATCTCCGGCTTGTCCGCCGGCAACGGCCGCGTCTGGCTGACCGACTCGACCGCGGTGATGTGCCCGCCGTCAACCAGGATGTACGCCGTGGAGATCGCCGGCACGGCGTGCCGACGGAAGAACGGCACCGCGCGGACGTGCTCCTCGATCAGGTACTGCGGATTGCGTCCCGAGACGAGCGAGAGCAGCAGCACCGCATCCACGTCCGTCACCAACTGCGCCGCCGACCCGGGGAACAGCAGAAGCGGGAGACTGCACTGGCGCCTGATCGCCGCCGAGACCTCCGACGTACCGGTCGCCCCGTCGAACGACGTGCCGATCAACACGGCGATCGCGCCGTCCGCCTGGGCAGCTGCCGCGAGCCGCCCCGCGTCCTGCGCGGACGTGCGGTCGGGATCCACCAGCACGCACAGGCCTGGAGCCCGCTCTCGCAGACGCTCCAGGACTGCCGTCACGCCGAGACCTTCGCCAGGAGCTGGTTCGCAAGGCCGGCCACGTCGGTCCCCTCCTCGGAAGCGGCCTCGAAAGCATAGGTCACGAAAGCGTCGGCGGCGAGCAGGTCGAGCGCCGTGTCGTGCCCCGTCCCCTGGCCCTCGACCACCGAGTCGAGCAGCCAGGTGCCGAGCGCGCCGATAACCTCGGGCAGGGATGCGCCCGCGAGCACCGCCTCGGGCGCCGAATCCACGCACTGCGCGAGCTTCGCCGCCAGGTCGGCGGGCGGCTCCGGCTCGCGAAAGTGAAGCCACGCCTTCACGCTCGCACGCGTCATCGCTTCGACTCCAGCACCTGCCGCACGACGTCCACGGCCTGGCGCTCGACCTCGGGGAGCTTGCCCGCGTCGCCGGCCCCCGCCGAGGCGAAGTGCGGGCGGCCGCCCCCCTTCCCGCCCGAGAGCGCGGCCAGGCGGTTGGCGAGGTCGGGCGCGAGGACGCCACGCGCCACCAGGTCGTCGGTCACGCCCACGTGGATTCCGGGCCGCTCCCCCGTCGCCACGACCACGAGCACGCCCGACGGAGTCTGCGATCGGAACGCGTCCACCATCGCGCCGATCTCGTTCCGGTCCCCCGACACCGAGGACGACACCGCCACGCGCGTGCCGTTCACGTCGGTGGCCCGCGCCGCCGCCTGCGCGCCGCCCCCCTTGATCAGCTCCTCGACGCGCTTCTCGAGCTTCTTCCGCTCCTCGACGAGCGCCTCGACCTTGCGGGTCAGGTGCTCGGGCGCGCTCCCGACGGTCTCCGCCACGCCGTCCAGGAGCCGCACGCGCTCCAGCAGCCAGTCGAACGCCCCGGGCCCGGTGAGCGCCTCGACGCGGCGCACGCCGGCGCCGACGCCCGTCTCGCCCACCAGACGCAGAAGGCCGATCTGGCCCGTGGTCCGCACGTGGCAACCGCCGCACAGCTCCATCGAGACGCCGGGCACGGTGATCGTCCGCACGACGTCGCCGTACTTCTCGCCGAACAGCGCCATCGCGCCCACCGTCAGCGCGTCGGCGTACGCCATCTCCTTCTGCACGACGTCGAGGTTCTCCCAGACGTGCTGGTTGATCTCCGCCTCGACCTCGGCCAGGGCCAGCGGCGGGATCGGCTGATGGTGCGTGAAGTCGAAACGGAGATGTTGGGGCGAGACGACGCTCCCGGCCTGCCGCACGTGCGTGCCGAGGATCTTGCGGAGCGCCGCGTGGAGCAGGTGCGTCGCGGTGTGATTGCGCTCGGTGTCGCGCCGCAGCCGCCCGTCGACGACGGCCTCGACGGGCGTCGGCTCGAACGGGCCGTGGAACGGGCCGAAGACGGCAGTCTTGCCCTCGACCTTGCGGACCTCCTCCACCGGAAGCCTCCAGCCCCGCCCCTTCACCTCGCCCGTGTCGCTGACCTGGCCGCCGCTCTCCGCGTAGAACGGGTTCTCGTGGAGGATCAGGCCGACGCGGCCCTTCTCCTGCTCGAACGCCAGGATATCGGTCTCGGCGCGCGTGGTCTCGTAGCCGACCCAGCGTTGACGGGCCCGCTTCTTGACCGACACCCAGTCGGAGGCACTGAGGCGCGGGCGCACGGAGGCACGGGAAACCTCACCGCCGGCACCCGTGCCTCCATGCCTCTGTGCCCCGGTGCCGGCCGCATTTCGTGACCGCTCCCGCTGCCCGTCGAGCAGCTTCTCGAAGCCCGGGACGTCCACCGCGATGCCCCGCTCGGCCGCGACGATCTGCGTGAGGTCGATCGGGAAACCGTAAGTGTCGTAGAGCTTGAACGCCTCCTCCGCCGAGACCGCCTTCAAGTCCGCGAGCCGCTCGAGCCCGCCCTCGATCGTCTCGAGGAAGCGCTCCTCCTCGGCGGTCGTGACCTCGGAGAGCTGCGCGGCGTGCTGCTGCAGCTCGGGGTAGACGCCCCCCATCACTCGCGCGACCTCCTCGACCAGGCGCACCAGCGTCGGCTCGCGACGCCCGAGGAGATAGGCGTGGCGGACCGCGCGCCGCAGGATCCGGCGCAGCACGTAGCCGCGCCCCTCGTTCGACGGATAGACGCCGTCGGCGAGCAGGAACGCCACCGCCCGGGCGTGGTCGGCCAGGACGCGGAACGGCGCGCCGGCCGGCCCCTTGTCGTACGCCTTGCCGACCACCAGCTCGGCACGGGCGATGAGCGGCGCGAAGAGGTCGGTGTGGAAGTTGGAGCCGACGCCCTGCAGCACTGCGGCGATGCGCTCGAGCCCGGCACCCGTGTCCACCGACGGCGCGGGAAGCGGCACGAGCTCGCCGGAGGCCTGCCGGTCGAACTGCATGAAGACGAGGTTCCAGATCTCCAGGAACCGCCCCGCCTCCGCCAACTCCACGAACGTGTCGAGGGAGTGGATGTGGTCGCTCACCGGCTCGGCGAGCTCCGTGCCTCCGTGCCCCCGTGCCCCCGTGCCCGCCAGGTCGACGTACACTTCGCTGCAGAACCCGCAGGGGCCGGTGTCGGCCATCTGCCAGAAGTTGTCCGCATCGCCCAGGCCGTAAATGCGGTCGTCGCTGACGCCGGCCACGTCGTGCCAGAGCCGCCGCGCATCGTCGTCCTTCGCGTGCACGCTGATCCTGATGCGGTCGGGATGGATGCCCAGCCACTGCTGCGAGGTCACGAACTCCCAGGCGAAGCCGATCGCCTCCTTCTTGAAGTAGTCGCCGAAGGAAAAGTTGCCGAGCATCTCGAAGAAGGTGTGGTGCCGGTCGGTGTGCCCCACCTGCTCGAGGTCGTTGTGCTTGCCGCCGGCCCGCACGCACTTCTGGGAGGTGGTCGCGCGCTTGTAGTCCCGGCGCTCGATCCCCAGGAAGACGCGCTTGAACTGCACCATCCCGGCGTTGGTGAACAGGAGGGTCGGGTCGTCCCGCGGGACGAGCGACGACGAGGCTACCTCGCGGTGGCCTCGCTCGACGAAGAAGTCGAGGAAACGGCGGCGAATCCGTGCGGCATCCATCGGAGCCGCACAAAGTTAGCCCGCCACTGCCGCCTTCACCACCTCGATGACGTCCGAGACCGCGAAACCCCGCCGCAGCAGGTAGATCTTGAGCTTGCGACGCCGGGTGACCGGGTCGAGGCCGCGCAGGGTCCGGAGCTTCTTGGCGGCCGCTTCCCTCAGCAGATCAACGGCTTGCACCCCTTCCAGCTCCAGCGCGGCCGCCACCGCCTCCCTGGCCTCGCGCTCGGCGATGCCGAGCCGCTCCAGGTCGCGTGCGAGCCGCGCAGGCCCGTAGCGGAACCGGCGCGCCCGGGTGCGGGCGTAGTGGAGGGCGAACTCGTGGTCGTCGATCAGACCGGAGGATACGAGCGCGCCGACGGCCTCGTCGGCCGCGGGCGGGACGAACCCCTTCCGGACCAGGCGCTGGCGGATCTCGCGCGAGGGAAGCGCGCGGAAGGTCAGGATCCGGAGGGCGGCGCGCCGAGCGGAGAAAACCTCCGCGCGCCGCTCGATCTCGGACACCGCGCCCGCCGACAGGACCGCGCCGACCGAGAGCGCGAGCGGGCGCACGTCCTCGGCGCCCACGGTCGCGAACGAGGCACCGTCCAGCCAGACGCGGACGCCGCCGCTCTGCTTCGCGTCCGCGTCCAGGCCAGTGACGCTGGGCACTACTCCTCCGCTGTCCCCTCTTCTTCGGCGATCGCGGCGCCGGGCTTCACGCCCAGCGACTCCTTGACCTTGGCCTCGATCTCGGCCATCAGCGTCGGATTGTCCTTGAGGAAGAGCTTGGTGTTCTCCCGCCCCTGCCCGATGCGCTGGTCGTTGTAGGCGTACCAGGCGCCCGCCTTCTGGATCACGCCCGATTCCGCCGCCAGATCCACCAGCAGGGCGCTGTGGCTGATCCCCTCGTCGAACATGATGTCGAACTCGGCCTGCCGGAACGGCGGCGCCACCTTGTTCTTCACCACCTTCACCCGCGTGCGGTTGCCGATCACGACGTCGCGCTCCTTCACCTGCCCGATCCGCCGCATGTCGAGCCGCACCGAGGCGTAGAACTTGAGCGCGCGCCCGCCGCTCGTGGTCTCCGGGTTGCCGAAGAGGATGCCGATCTTCTCCCGCAGCTGGTTGATGAAGATCACGGAGGTCCTGGAGCGGTTGATCCCGCCCGCCAGCTTCCGCAGCGCCTGGCTCATCAGTCGCGCCTGGAGGCCGACGTGCGAGTCGCCCATGTCCCCCTCGATCTCCGCCTTGGGGACCAGCGCCGCGACCGAGTCGATCACCACGACGTCCACCGCCCCCGAGCGCACCAGGATGTCGGTGATCTCCAGCGCCTGCTCGCCGGTGTCGGGCTGGGAGATGAGGAGGTTGTCCACGTCCACGCCGATCTTGCGCGCGTAGTCCACGTCCAGCGCGTGCTCGGCGTCCACGTATGCCGCCACCCCGCCGGCCTTCTGCGCGTTCGCCGCCACGTGCAGCGCCAGCGTCGTCTTCCCCGAGGACTCGGGGCCGAAGATCTCGGTCACTCGCCCGCGCGGGATCCCGCCCGTACCGATGGCCGCGTCGAGGTTGATCGCCCCCGTCGGGATGGCATCGACCTTCACCCGCGCCCGCTCGGAGCCCATGCGCATGATCGAGCCCTTGCCACATGTCTTCTCGATTTGCGCGATCGCGAGATTCAAAGCCTTCCGACGATCGTCCTTCACGATTTCCTCAGCCATCCTCGCCTCGCGGAAACAAAGTTCAGAGCCGACGGATACGGTTCAGTTGCCAGACGGCAAGTTGCCAGTGGTTACCAGTTGCCAGTCGCGAGATTCAGAACCTGCCTCGCGCGGCCCTAACCCCTAACCCCTAACCCCTAACCCCCCGCCTTCACGCCACCCGAATATATGCCGAAACCCCATTCAACGCCACCCGGGCCGAAACGCGTCCTGGAGCCACTCGAGCTTCCCGTCCCGGACCGTGATGACGTCGAATCTCACTGCGTCCCAAGCAGTTGCGTGACGGGAGAGCCAGACCGAAGCCGCCCGGACCACGTCCGCCTGCTTCCGGGCCGTCACCGCCTCGGAGGGGGCGCCGAAGGCATCCGTGGAGCGCGATTTCACCTCCACGAAGACCACGACCTTCCCCCGCCGCGCGACCAGGTCCACGTCGTGATGCCCGTAGCGGAAGCGCTGCTCGAGGACCTGGTAGCCCTGCACGCGCATCGCCGCAGCCGCGAGGGACTCGGCCTCGACCCCCGCACGGTGCCGGGGGTCCTTCCAGGTGCTGGGGTCGGACTTGAGCATGCGCCATCGTACACGGCAGCCCCCACAGGCGTGGCATCAAACTATCGCAGAACCTGGCCGAAGTATGCAGAACCCCGGGGAGAGACGATCGTGGCATCACCGCTTCTCAGCGATCAACATCAGCTCCTCTCCGGCGTCGGAACGTCCCCTTGAGGCGACAGTCTCGACCACCGCAAAGCACGCTCCCTCCAGCAAGAGCCGCAGCGGCGTCCTGCCGGGCGGCAGATGTCCATGGCGATCTATCAGGCGGCTCAACTGCCAGGTCGTCCGAGCCCAGCGCGCGAGAGATCGGATGCGGACCGACCGCAGACCGGCCGCAGTCGCGCATTTCTCGAGCGATCGGCGGGAGAAGACGTGCAGGTGGCGAGGCGGGTCGAGGTGCAGCCAGTGCTGCCTGAAGATCCTGTGACACAATGAGCGTGAGTTCGGCGTGAGGATGATCAGGCAGCCATCAGGCCTGACGGCCCGGAAGCAGGCCTTCATGAAGGCGACAGGGTCGTGAACGTGCTCGACCACGTGGCGCGAGACGACCACGTCGAACGCCTGCGCGCCTGCGTCCACCTGGTCGAGGGTACCGTCGAGGACGGGGACTCCTCGCTTCTCTCGGGCCAGGCGAGCGGCGACGGGGTCGGGCTCCAGGCCGCAGACCTCCCATCCGGCTCCGTGCATCGTGGCCAGGAACACGCCGTCGCCGGATCCCACGTCCAGGAGCTTGCGCGCTCCCTTGTGACGGAACTCTCTGACGAGGGGATCCACTCGCTCCGCGATGAATGGCACGCTCGATAGGGCCCCACCGAGCAGAGCCCGAACGAGCGGCCGGTCCAGACTCCGATCTGCGAACGCATCCTCGAGCACGAGCGACCGTGTCGCCGCTCTCGCGCGGCCGAAGAACCGGGCGCTCGCGTCCTGGTGGGTGTAGTACTCGCCGTAGGCACGTGCGATGCTGGAACGAGTCAATCGAGGGCTCAGCCACAACAGTTCGCATCCCGGGCACTCCAGCATCTCCGCCGTTCCGGGTGCGTTGAAGATCCGATCGTGCATGGAGGTGTACCGAAGCCGTCCCCGGGCGGAGCAAAGCGGGCACGCTGGAACTTCTTCAAATTCGGCCTGGCTGGGCTCGGCCATCAGTACTGATCGAGATCCTGCAACCCCACGAGCACCTCCCGAGCCTTGGACCCGTCCGGCGGCCCGAGGATGCCGGCATCGTGCAGCTGGTCGATGATCCTGGCCGCGCGGCCGTAGCCGATCTTGAGGCGCCGCTGGAGGAGCGACGTCGAGCCGAGCTGGTTCTGGATGCAGACTTCCGCGGCCTGGCGGAAGAGCGGATCGCGCTCCGCCAGCCCGCCGCCGGCGTCGGCGCCGCCCTCGTCGCCGCCTTCCTCCTCGGCGATCCGCGCGCGCACGACCTCGAGGATGTCGGCCTCGCCGGCTTCTCCTTCAGCGCCCTCCGCGCCCGCCTCTGCGGCCTCAGCGGCCGCCTCACGCCGCGCTTCGGCCCGCGCGTCGAACCAGTGCATCAGCTTCTCGGTCTCGTCGGTGCCGACGAACGCGCCCTGCAGCCGCATCAGGTCGCTCTTCCCCGGCGGCATGAAGAGCATGTCCCCGTTGCCCAGCAGCGCTTCGGCGCCGTTCTGATCGAGGATGGTACGGCTGTCGATCTTGGACGCGACGCGGAAGGCGATCCGGCAGGGGAAGTTCGCCTTGATGAGGCCGGTGATGACGTTCACCGACGGCCGCTGGGTCGCGAGGATCAGGTGGATGCCGATCGCCCGCGCCTTCTGCGCGAGCAGCGCCAGCGGCGTCTCGACCTCGGCCTGCACGGTCATGATGAGGTCGGCCAGCTCGTCCACGAAGAGGAGGATGTAGGGGAGCGCTCCCTCCTCGTACGCCTCGCCGTTCGGCTTCACGATCGTCGACGGGTCCTCGGCGAGCTTGTGGTTGAAGTCCACCAGGTTGCGGGCGTTGTTGGCGTGGAGCAGCTCGTAGCGATCCTGCATCTCCCACACGGCCCACTTGAGCACGTGCGCGGCGTCCTTGTTGTCGGTGACGACGCGGTGCCTGAGGTGCGGCAGCGCGTTGTACATCGACAGCTCGACCATCTTGGGATCGATCATCAGGAAGCGCATCTCGGCCGGCGTGTAGCGGTACACGAGGCTCGTGATGAGCGTGTTGATGCAGACCGATTTCCCCGAGCCGGTGGCGCCGGCGATCAGGAGGTGCGGCATCTTCGTCAGGTCGGCGATGATCGGCCGGCCTTCGAGGTCCCGGCCCAGCGCGACGGGCAGGAGCAGGCGCTGGACCGCCTTCTGCCATTCGGGCGCCTCGAGCAGCTCGCGAAAGCCGACCAGGCGCGGCGTCGGATTCGGCACCTCGACGCCGACCGCGCCTTTCCCCGGGATCGGCGCGACGATGCGGATGCTCTGCGCGCGCATCGTGAGCGCCAGATCGTCCGCGAGCGCCGCGATGCGCCCCACCTTCACGCCAGCGGCCGGGACGACCTCGAACTGCGTGACCACCGGTCCCGTGGTCCGCCCGCCGATCGCCCCCTCGACCTTGAACTGCCTCAGCGTGTCGATCAGTACGCTCTGGAGGCGATCGAGCTCGGCCTCGAAGTTGGCCGGCTGGGGCAACGGGGGATTCAGCAGGTCGATCGGGGGAAGCTCGTCGGCCAAAGCAGGTGTCGGGTGCCGGGTGCCGGGTGCCGGGGCCCCGCCCTTCCGGCCCCGCTTGGCGGGCACGGACTCCTCTTCAGCCTCCTCCTCAGCGCTCGCGAAGACGTCTTCCGGGAGCTCGGGAGGCGGCGCCTCGACAGCCCCCGACACCTGACCCCCGACACCCGACGCCGCTTCCCGTTTTCGCAGCATCCCCAGCGGATTCCATCCCACCGTGGCGATGGTGAGCCCCGAGAAGATGCCCAGCGCGAGGAGGCCCTCGCCCACGGGCCCGATGATCCTCAGCTCGTACGCAAGGAACCCGCCGGCGAGGCCCACCCAGCGCGGGTATTCCGGCAGCGCGCCGGACACGAGCGCGGCGTGCGCGACGCTCTCCCAGGTCTGGTAGCCGACGCCGAGAGCGAGCGGCACGGTGAGAGAGAGGCCGGCGAGGAGGATCGTGACGCGGCGGCCGAGGCTGCGGTCGAGGTGGCCGAAGAGCGCGACGGCCCAGAAGAGCGGGATGAGCGGGACGGCGGCGGCGCCGGCGCCGAAGAAGGAGCGCAGTCCGGCCCCGAGGGCGACGCCGACCGGGCCGGTGAGCGAAACGCCGGGGGCCGCCGCGAGCGCCAGGAACAGACCCGCGAGCAGGGCCCCTATGGCCCAGAGATCATCCTTCGTTCGAGGGTCGATACGCCGTGATCCTGCGGTCGGCATAGAGAGGCAGGACCGGGTGCGTGTCCTGGGCGGCGCAGGCTTCGAGATCGGCGCGGAAGCCGAGGGCGGCGAGCTCGCGGCCGTGGGCGCTGGCCTTGAGGGCCCGTCCCCAGCGCTCGCCGTAGTGCCGCGCCAGCTCCAGCGCGGCGACGGCGCTGTCGTTGATGCTCACGCTGCGGGAGCCGCCCTCCGGGAGGAGGACCTTGGTGAGGCGGCCCGCGGCGAAGGCGTCCTCGAGGGCAAAGTGCTTCTCGGCGCCGGCGCAGAGGATCATCAGGTCGCCGTGCTCGGCGAGTGCGGCGCGAGACCGCTCCGCCACGGTCGAGAAGTTCACGGCGGCCGCGGCGATGACCTCGCGCGCGCCCTGCGCCGCGACGAGCGCCGCCGTGCCGTTGGTCGTGGACATCACGATCGTCTTGCCGCCCACGACAGCGGGGCCGAACTCCGCGGGGGAGTTGCCGAGGGCGAAGCCGGGGATGCGCTCCGACTTCCGCTCGCCCGCGAGGATGACGGCGTCGCGCTCCAGGTTCTGCGCGATCCGCAGGGCCTCCTCGGTCGTGCCGGCCGGGAGCACGGCCTTGGCGCCGTTGGCGAGCGCGACGGCGATGGTGGTGGTGGCGCGGAGGATGTCCACGACGACGACGGTGCGGCCGGCGAGGTCGTTCGGGCCGAGCGCCTGCGGCGTGAAGACGACCTCGATCTTCACGCGGTCGCCTCCGCGGGCTGCATCATCTCGCGCTCCACGAACTTCGTGTCCACCTGCCCGTCGCGGAACGTCGGGTGCTCGATGACTTTCATGAGGAACGGGATCGTCGTGGTGACGCCCTCGATGATGAAGCCGTCCAGCGCCTGGTGCATCCGCGCCAGCGCCTCGGCTCGGCTGTTCCCGTGCACGATCACCTTCGCGATCAGCGAATCATAGTACGGCGGGACGGTATAGCCCGCGTAGAGGTGCGTGTCCACGCGCACTCCCGGCCCGCCGGGAGGATGGAACGTCGTCACGACGCCGGGGCACGGCTGGAAGTTTCGCGCGGGGTCCTCGGCGTTGACGCGGCACTCGATGGCGTGGCCTCGCAGGCAGATCCCCTGCTGCGGGAACGAGAGCGGCTCGCCGCCCGCGACCCGGATCTGCTCCTTCACGAGATCGAGGCCCGTGGCCATCTCGGTGACCGGGTGTTCCACCTGGATGCGGGTGTTCATCTCCATGAAGTAGAAGGAGCCGTCGCCGTTGAGCAGGAACTCCATCGTGCCGGCGCCGACGTAGCCGATCCGCGCGGCAAGGTGCACCGCGGCGTCGCCCATCTGCTCGCGCAGGGCCGGCGTCATCGCGGGCGAAGGCGCCTCCTCGATGAGCTTCTGGTGCCGGCGCTGGGTCGAGCAGTCGCGCTCCGAGAGGTGCGTGACGCGCCCCTGCTGGTCCCCGAACACCTGGATCTCCAGGTGGCGCGGCTTCTCCAGGTACTTCTCGAGATACACCGCGTCGTTGCCGAAGGCCGCCAGCGCCTCGCTGCGGGCGAGCTGGAAGTGGCGCGCGAAGTCGTCCTCCTCCATCGCCACGCGCATCCCCTTCCCGCCGCCGCCCGCCGCCGCCTTGATGATGACGGGAAAGCCGAGCCCGTGCGCCGCGGCGACCGCCTCCTCGGCGTCGCCCACCGGCCCCGGCGTGCCGGGGACGATCGGGACGCCCGCCTCCTTGGCGAGGCGACGCGCCTCGGCCTTGTCTCCCATCGCCCGGATCTGATCGGGGGTGGGGCCGATGAACGTGATGTTTGAGGCACGCACGATCTCGGCGAACTCCGCGTTCTCCGCCAGAAAGCCGTAGCCGGGATGGATCGCGTCCGCCCCGGTGATCTCGGCGGCCGCGATGATCTGAGGGATCTTGAGGTAGCTGTCGCGCGCCGGCGCGGGCCCGATGCACACGTCGTCGTCGGCGAACCGCACGTGGAGCGATTCGCGATCGGCCTCGCTGAAGACGGCCACGGTCTGGATGCCGAGCTCGCGGCACGCCCGGATGATGCGGAGGGCGATCTCGCCGCGGTTGGCGATCAGTACCTTCTTGAACATCAGCGCTGGAACGGGTCCCTGCTCAGCCCGGACACGCCACCGTTGCCCGCGTCCGCCGGCCCGGTGGCCCCCGTCGCCGGCTTCGCGGGCGGCGCCGGGGCCGGCGCCGCCGGCCGCCGCGCGCCAAGGCCCGCCGCGCCGCCGGTCTTGCCCGGATCGGAGGCCCCCTTCTTCTCGAAGCCCTCGAAGGTGCGGTCGCTGGAGCCCGCGATGCCCTGCACCTGGAGCTGGAATTCGGTCGGATTGGTGCAGTAGTAGAGCGCCGACTCGAGGCTGATGACGCCGTCGGAGTACCACTGCATCAGGCTCTGGTCGAACGACTGCATCCCGTACTGGACCGTGCCCTCCTTGATCAGGTCCGGGATGTTGAGCTGGCTCTTCACGTCGCGGATGTTCTCCCGCACCGCCGCCGTGTTGACCAGGATCTCGCTCGCCGCCACCCGTCCCGTCCCATCCTTGGTCGGCACCAGGCGGAGGGAGACGACGGCCTGGAGAGCGGTCGACAGCAGGTGGCGCACTTCTTCGTGCTGGTGCGGAGGGTAGAACGAGATCACGCGGTTGATGGTCTGGGTGGCGTCGGTGGTGTGCAGGGTCGAGAAGACCAGGTGCCCCGTGTCGGCCGCCTTGATCGCGGTATCCAGCGTCTCCATGTCGCGGATCTCGCCGACCAGGATGACGTCGGGGTTCTGCCGCAGCACGTGGCGCAGCGCGTTGTGGAAGGACAGCGTGTCCGCGCCGATCTCCCGCTGGCTGATCATCGAGTTGACATCGCGGTGCAGGAACTCGATCGGATCTTCGATGGTGATGATGTTGACGCGGCGAGTGAGGTTGATGTGGTTGACCATCGCGGCCAGCGCGGTGGACTTGCCGCTGCCGGTCACGCCCGTGACGAGCACCAGGCCGCGCGGCTTCAGGGCCAGCGTCTCGAGGATCTTCGGGAGGCGCAGCTCCTCGATCGTCTTCACCTCGTAGGGGATGACCCGGAAGGCGAAGGCGAGGGTACCGCGCTGCCAGTACACGTTGACGCGGAACCGTCCGACCCCCGGCACGCCGATCGCGAAGTCGGCCTCCTTCGTCTCCATGAACTCCTTCAGCTGCTTCGACTGCATCAGGTGCTCGGCCAGCGCCTTGAGGTCCTGCGGCGTCATCGGTGGCTGGTTGGGCGTGGCTGCGAGGTCACCCGCGATCCGGACCGTTGGCGGCCGCCCGACCTTCAGCAGGAGGTCGGAGGCCTTCTGCTCCACCATCCACCGGATCGAGGCCGGGAAGAAGGCCGGCGCGGCCGACGGCTTGGCCATCGTCGGTCCGGCGTTCGGCGCGCCCAGCACCTGCGATGCACCCGGTTCAGCCATTGGGATCCACCCGGAAGAGAACCTGGCCGAATTCGACGGGCTGCGCGTCCTCCACGAGGATCTCGCGCACCACGCCGGCGACCTCCGACTCGAGCTCGTTCATGATCTTCATCGCTTCGATGATGCAGAGCGTCTGGCCCGTGCTGACGCGAGTACCCGGCTTCACGTACGGGTCCGCACCCGGCTCCGGCGCCCGATAGAAGGTGCCGACCATCGGCGACTTGACCTCGACCAGGCGGGTCGCCGGAGCCGCGGCCTCCGCCGGCGAAGCGCCGGCGGGGGACGCCGCTTGCGCGAGCCCCGGGGCGGCGGCGTGATGCACGGCGCCCGCCGGCATCACCACGGCGCCACCCACCTCGCGGCTCACCCGGTAGGTGGTGAAGCCCCGGCGGATCTCGATCGTGGTGGCGCTCGACGCGTCCAGGAGCGCCAGCAACTCCTTGAGCAGAGCAAGGTCGGTCATCCAAGCACCAAGAGTTCACGGGGAAACTGGGTGAGCAGGGCGGTCCCGCCGTCCGACAGCGCCACGTCGTCCTCCAGGCGGACGCCACCCCAACCGGAATAATAGACGCCCGGCTCGACGGTGACCACCGCGCCGGCGGGGAGAACCTGGTCGGCGGTGCGCGCCAGCCTCGGCGCCTCGTGTACCTCCAGGCCAATCCCGTGGCCGAGCGAGTGGCCGAAGGCCGGGCCCTGCCCCGCCTCCTCCATCACGTCTCGGGCCAGCGCGTCGGCCTGCCGGCCGGAGAGCCCGGCCCTGAGGCCGGCCAGGGCCGCGCGCTGCGCGAGCGCCACCAGGCCATAGGCCTCCGTCTGCCGCGCCGTGGGCGGAGCGCCCACGACGAAGGTGCGCGTGACGTCGGAGACGTAGCCGTCGACGATCGCGCCGAAATCCAGGAGCAGGAAGTCTCCGGGCGCGATCACGCGCGAGCTGGTCCGGGCGTGTGGCAGCGCCGAGCGGGGTCCCGAGGCCACGATCGTGGGGAACGGATACCCCTCGGTCCCGCCGCTCCTGAGGGCGCCCTCGAGGAGCGCGGCGACTTCTTGCTCCGTCTGCCCGGCCCGCACCTGGCGGATCGTCTCGGCGAGCGCGTCGCCCGCGAGAGCGGCCGCGGTGCGGATCGCCTCGACCTCCTCGGGCGCCTTGACCGCGCGCAGCGCCTCGACGTGGTCGGTGACCGGGCAGAAGTGGCACGGCAGCGTGTCCGTCGCGAGGCGATCGGCCTCGCGCACCGTGACGACGTGCGCCTCGTAGCCGACCGCGCGCAGGCCGTAATCCGGGATCACCTTGACGAGGCGCTCCCAGGCGCCGGTGCCGTCGATCACAATCCTGGCCAGCGAGCCGATCTCGTCCCGGGACTGTGTCTCGTACCGGAAATCGGTGATGAAGACGGCGCCCTTTCCCGCGACGAGCAGCAGGCCGCTGGTGCCCGAAAAGCCCGTCAGATAGCGGATGTTGGCGGGGTGGGAGACCACGAGCGCGTCCAGGCCGTCCCGGGACAGGCGGGAGAGGAGGGCCTCCATCCGTTCGCCACGGCGATCAGTCATAAGGAAGTCAGGACAGTTGCCAGACGGCGAAGGAGGAAGTGGTTACCAGTTGCCAGCCCGCGGAACGCAGGCCAGTTGTCAGTACTGGCAACTGGTCTGGCTCCTGTGAGCTCGCGTCTGGTGACCACTTCAGTACTTGCCGTCTGGCAACTGCTCCGATCACTGGTACCTCAGACCTCCACACTGCCCGACGGTTTGGATGAGCCGCGTCTCAGCCAATTCACGAGGCCCTCGAGCCCGAGAATGTAGGATTGGCCGCCGAAGCCCGCGACGACGCCCACGGCCAGGTCGGCGAGCAGCGACTTCCGGCGCTCCTCCTCGCGTCCCCAGATGTTGGTGAGGTGGACCTCGACGAACGGCACCGCGGCGACGAGGACGGCGTCTCGGACGGCGATGGACGTATGCGTATACGCGGCAGCGTTGATCAGGGCCCCGTCGGCCCGGCCCCGCAGCGCCTGGATCGCCTCAACGAGCGCCCCCTCGTGATTCGACTGGAGCCAGCCGATCTCGACGCCGAGAGCGCGCGCGCGCTCGCGGACCGCGGCCTCGATGTCCGCGAGCGTCGCGGAGCCGTAGAGCGCTGGTTCCCGAACCCCGAGGAGATTGAGGTTCGGCCCGTTCACCACCGCGATGTGCACTATTTCTTGAGACCTTGGAGCCAGGCGCTGAAGGCGGTGAGGTCCTCATCGCCGAGCTGTGAAGGGCGTTTCGGCGCCGCCGCGGGCTCGGGCGGCGTAGGTGCCGGCGCCGGTGCGGCGGCGCCGAAGAACTCGTCGAACGAGGCCCCGAGCGGAGGGACCGGGGCGGCCGAGACCGACGGAGCCGGAGTCGCGGGGGCGGCCTCGCCCGGCGCACCGAAGATCTGATCGAGCGAGAAGGCGTCGGGCGCCGGGTGCGCGGGCTCCCCCTCCGGCTCCGCCATAAACGCGGACTCGAGGGGGGTGGGCGCTTCGGGGCTCGGTGCCTGCGGCGTGGGCGCTGGCGCAGCCGCCGTGGAAAGACGCGCTCCGGCCACGCGCTTCAGCCATGCCCCAACCGACTCGGCGCCGAGCGCCGTCGCCCGCAGGTCAGGCGGCGGTCCTTCAGCCGCCCGCAGCTTCGCGGCGAGCCCCGCATCGCCGGGGCGCTGGGCCAGCAGCCCACGGTACACGTCGGCGGCCTCGTTCCGGAACCCCTGCTTCAGGTACAGGTCGCCCATCGTCTCCGTCGCCATCGGCGGATGGGCTGCAGGCTCCTCGCGCGGCGGCGGCGAGACCATCTGCACCATCTTGGCCGACGGGCGCGCCAGCTCGTCCGGCGGCGTCACGTCCTCGGGCATGATCAAGGGCAGGTCGGACGGCGCCGACGGCTGCGGGGCCGCGGCGGCTGCGGGCATGTCGAGGACGGAGCCTGCGGCCTCGTCAACGATCGAGTAGGCGCCCGACAGGTTGGCGGGCAGTTCGACGTTGCCGGGTTCCGGGGCAGCCTCGAGGCCTCCCAGCGACTGGTCGGGCCGCGGCTCGATGCTGAAGTCGTCCAGGGACGGCATCGGAGCGGCCGCAGCGGACTCGGCCGCCGGTGCCGCAAGCGCTTCCGCTTCCGTCGCAGGCAGGCCGATCTCCGACATGAACTCGACGGCAGGGGCCCGGATCTGTTCGTCGTGGACGACCGCCTCGACATCCTCGGCCCGGATGGCCCGCGAGGAGCGCTCGCCCGTGCCCCACGCCAGCGAATCGTCGAAGGGCATCACGTCCAGCGCCTCGGCCGAGACCTTCGTCTCGGACGGGAGCGGGTGGACGTCCGGCTTGGTCTCGGCGGGGGCCGGCTCCGCCTGCATCGCCGCCTGGACCATCTCCCCCGGCTCTTCGACGGGCACGGCCTCCAGCGGCGGCGGCGGTATCTCGACCAGCGGCGGGGCTTCGGGCTCCGGGGTCCGAGATTGAGGGATCTCGAGCACCGGCTCCAGCTCCGCGACCGGGGCAGGCTCAGCCACCGGCGCCGCCTCTTCGAGCATCGGCAGGGGCACCGGCTCGCTCGCCGGCTCCTCGATCGGCTCGGGCGAGCGGACCGCCGCGACCACCTGGGTCGCCTCGCCGCCCGCGGGCGCGGCCTCGGCGGCGGCGGGCGCGGCCTCCATCTCCTGCGCCACGTCGGCGAAAGAGGTTTCGGGCGCGATCTCGGCCGGCGCTTCCTCGACGGCCGCCGCGGGAGCGGCGAGCGCGCCGCCCAGACGCTGGAGGTCCGCCTCGGCCTCGCTGTTCATCGAGTCCACGGCCAGGAGCTTCTGGAGCCACTCCCTGGCTTCGTCCAGGCGCCCCGCGCGCTCGGCGATCTCCGCCAGGCTCTTCAGCGCGATGATGTTCTCGCCGTCCAGGGCGAGGACCGCCTGAAACGTGGCCGCGGCGTCTGGGTCGGCCCCCTTGTCCAGGAGGCAGCGGCCGAGCACGATGTGCGCGGAGAGGTAGTCGGGGTGCTTCGCGAGCCCTGCCCGGACCAGCTCCAACGCCCGGTCCACCTGCCCTGCCTTGCGATAGGCGTCCGCCAGCGGCGCAAAGAACCGCCCATCGGGGTTCTCGGCGTAACGGCGTTCGAGTTTTTCGATCTCGCTCGATGAGGCCATCGAACTCCTGCTGGCAGAACAGGTTCGGCCCGCGAAGATACGGCATTCCGGCACGGGGTGTCAACGGGAACGGCACCGCGCGAGGTTGGCTTTGCGCGTTGTCTCGTCTAGATTTAGGCCCTTTCCCGCGGGAGAGCGGACGCGATGCTGCGCACGATGCGCGAGAAGACGAAGATCATCATGCTCATCCTGGCGGTGGCGTTCGTCGGATGGCTGGTGTTCGACGTGGGGATGGGCGTCACGGGGCGCGGTCAGAACGCGACCACCCGGGACCTCGGCTCGGTGAACGGGCACCCGATCAAGTACCAGGCCTGGCTCCAGGCCTATAACTCCACGGTGGAGCAGGCGCGCCAGCGGAATCCCGGTCAGTCGCTGACCCGCGAGGAGCAGAAGTCGCTGGAGGACTACGCCTTCGAGCAGCTGGTCGAGGCGGGCGTCCTCCAGGACGCGTACAAGCGGCGCGGCATCGTGGTGACCGACGAGGAGGTCCGCGACGCGGCCCTGCGCTACCCGCCCGATGAGGTCACCAGCGCCCGGGACTTCCAGACGAACGGGAAGTTCGACCAGTCGAAGTGGCAGCGGTTCCTCGCCAGCGGCACGCAGCCCGAGTTCCTGGCCGCCCTCGAGGCGCGCTACCGCTCCGAGCTGCCGCGCCTCAAGCTCCTCGAAGCGGTGACCGCAGACATCTACGCCCCGGACACGAAGCTCTGGCGGATCTACCGGGACCAGCACGACTCGGTCACGGTGAAGGCGCTGGTGGTCAATCCGGACGTGGCGGTGGCCGACGCGTCGGTAGGCATCACGCCGCAGGACCTGGAGCGGTGGTACGCCGCCAACAAGGACTCGCTCAAGCTGCCGGCGGCGGCCTATCTGTCGTACGTCACGATCAGCAAGGTGCCGCTGGCGGTGGACACGCAGGCCGCAATGCAGCTTGCGCGCGCGGTGCGCGATTCCATCGTGCAGGGCGCCGACTTCGCGCAGATGGCGAAGAACGAGTCGGCGGACTCCGGCTCGCGCGCGCAAGGCGGCGAGCTGGGCACCTTCGGGCACGGGCAGATGACGCCCGCGTTCGAGCAGGCGGCCTTCAAGCTCCCGATCGGCCAGGTTTCGCCCCCGGTGGTCACGCCGTTCGGCATCCACCTCATCAAGGTGGAGAAGCGAACGCAGGACAGCGTGACGGCGCGCCACATCCTGATTCCGATCACGCGGACGGGGGCGCGACTGGACACGCTGGAATCGCGGGCCGACTCGCTGGACCGGATGGCGGCCGAGCAGTCGGATCCGACGGTGCTGGACAGCGTGGCGCGGAAGATGGGGCTGACCGTCCGGCGCGCGGGGCCCCTCTACCAGGGCCAGCCCGTGGCGCTCGGCTCCGACCGCATTCCCGACGTCAGCATCTGGGCGTTCGAGGGGAAGAAGGGCGAGACGAGCCAGGTGATCGAGACGAACAGCGCGTACTACGTCTTCCGCCTCGACAGCTCGGTGGCGGCGGGGATCCCGGATCTCGGGGCGGCGCAGGCGCGCGTGCGCGCGGCCGTCCTGGAGGAGAAGAAGCGCGCGGCGGCCGAGGCGATCGCGCACGACGCCGAGCGGCGCCTGGCCGCGGGCCAGACGCTCGAGCAGGTCGCGCAGGCCCTCCGGCTGCCGATCCAGATCATCGGCCCCTTCGCGCGGACCGGGAACGTGGCCGTCCTCGGCGCCGCGTCGGAGGCGGTCGGCCTCGCCTTCCGGCTGCGGGTCGGCGAGCGCTCCGGATTGCTGCCGGGCACCGACGGCTTCTTCGTCATGGAGCCGACGCGCCGCGTGCGCGCCGACTCGGCCGCGTTCGAGAAGCAGAAGGAGGACGAGCGCACGGGCGTAATCCGCGCGGCCCGCCAGGTGCGCGTACAGGCGTATCTGGATGCGCTCCGCAGGGAAGCGAAAGTCGTGGACAATCGGGCGGCGCTATTCAAGCCGCGAAGCGATCAGGGACAGTGAGCGGTGAGGCGCAAGGGGTGAGAAGGCGAAGGGAGAAGTGAGAGGACGAGGTGAGGGGTGAGAGGCCGCGTATGGCCCCTCACCCCTCACGCCTTTCCCCTGCTCACGTCTGACTCCACCGTCTCACGTCCCGTCGGTCCCTCTCACCTCTCACGCACCCGGGGCCTTGGGCGGCTGCGGCGGAGCAGGCTGGCTGGGGGGCGGCGGTGGCTCGATTCGCCCCTGCTGGTTCGCGGACGTATTGAACTCGTTCTGCACGTCCCGCATGCTGCGCTTGAACTCCCCGATGGACTTCCCCAGCGCGCCGCCGATTTCCGGCAGCCGCTTGGCCCCGAAGAGCAGCAGCAGGATGACCAGGAAGAGCAGAATGTGGGTCAGGCTCAAGCCTTCGAACATCGGTTGCTCCTTCCCTTCATGACCCGCTAGAAGAGCGAGCGCGCCAGCAGATACGCCAGCACGACGCCCACGACGGCCAGCACGGACACCCTGACGCCGATCGGGCCCACGGTGAACCAGAGCACCAGCAGATCCACCGTGACGGGGCCCAGCTTCGGCGTCACGGCGAACGTCAGCACCTCGCGCGGTGCGCCCGCCGGGAGCACCCGCTCGAGGAAGGCGGAGAGAAAAGCGCCCAGCACGAAGCCGGTGGACAGCACCGCCAGGTAGAACAGCGGCCGGCGCGGGACGTTGGCCACGCTAGCTCCGCCGCTCCACCGCGTACGCGATGGCCTCGTGGAGCGCCTCGCGGCCCGGCGACGGCGCCAGGTCGTCGAGCGCCTCCTCGGCCTCGGTGGCGAACGCCGCCGCGCGCTCCCGCGCGTACTCCAGGCCCCCGCTCCGTTCGACCAGCTGCACGACCCGGGCCACCTGCGCGTCGGCCGGGGAGGTCTCGCGGAACAGGCTCTCCACCTCGCGCCTATCGTCGGGCGCGAGCCGCGGCAGGGCGGCGATGAGCGGCAGCGTGACTTTGTGCTCCCGGAGGTCGAGCCCGGACGGCTTCCCCGTCACCGCCTCGTCCTCGGTGTAGTCGAGCAGGTCGTCGGCGATCTGGAACGCCATCCCCAGCGCGTCGCCGTACCGGCGCATCGCGCGCCGCTCCGCGGGCTCGGCCCGCAGCGCGCCCACCTCGCACGCCGCCGCGAACAGGGACGCGGTCTTGGAGCGGCAGAGCAGCTCGTACTCACGCTCGTCGAAGCCCAGCACCTCGTACGCCATCAGCTGCCGCATCTCACCGACGGTCATCGCGTTGGTCACGCGCGACAGAACGCGCAGCGGCTCCGGGTCGTCCAGGCGCACCAACTCGATGATCGCGCGCGAGTAGAGGTAGTCGCCCATGATGACGGCGACCTGGTGGCTGTACTGCGAGTTCACGGTCGGCATGCCCCGGCGCAGCGCCGAGTGGTCCACCGAGTCGTCGTGCACCAGCGTGGCGACGTGGATCAGCTCGACGATCGCGGCGAGCGACACGGCGCGGGGATCCCGCGCCCCGGTCGCCTCGTGCGCCAGCAGGAGCAGCGTGGGTCGGAACAGCTTCCCCTTCATCCGCAGCAGGTGCCGGTTGACGTCCTGGATCAGCGGCAGGTCGGCCGCGACCACGCGCGCGAGCTCCGTCGTGACCATGCCGAGCTGCGCCGCGACCGGGCGCTGGATGTCGGCGAGCGTCACGCCGGCGGCCTGGCTCTTCACCCGGCTAGGCCCCCGCGTGGGACAATGATTTCACCCGCTGGCTCACGTCCTGGAAGGTGATCTCCACCGCAAACACCCGGTGGTACGAGACGAGCGCGTCCGGGGTCTTCCCCAGTTCCTCCTGGGTGCGGCCCAGCCAGTAGAGAAGCCCCACCCGCTCCGCGTCGCCGCTGGCCGGCAGATCGAGCGCGCGGCGCAGGATGGTCTCCGCCACCGTGAACTGCCCCTTCTCGAAGAAGCAGAGCCCGAGCGCCTCCGACGCGCGGAGCTTCCCCTCCGGGGAGCGCAGGGCCTTCTGGAACTCCGCGATCGCCTCGTCGAGCAGCCCCATCTCCTTGTAAGCGACGCCGAGATCGTAGTGGCTCTGGAAGTCCGCTTCGTCCACGTTCGCCTCGACGCCCTTCTTGAACGCGCTGAGCATCGTCTGGAAGTCCTTCTGCTCGTCCCCCGAAGGCTCCTCGTCCTCGATCCGCATCCGGGTGTCTTTCGGCGCCTCCTCGTCGAGCAGCATCGCGCCGAGGTCCACGAAGTCTCCGCCCCCCGCGGGGGCGGCGACGGGGGCCGGCGGCCGCGTGGCGCGCCGCGGCGGTGGCGCCGCGGACGGCGGCGGCGCGAGCGTCTCGATGGCGGACTTGGCGCGCTCGTTCGCCGGATCATGCTCCAGCACGCGCTGGTAGACTGCGACCGCCTTGTCGGCCTCGCCGGAGCGCAGCAGCGCGTCGGCCAGCTCGAGGTAGGCGTCGGCCAGCCGCGCGCGGTCGCCCTGGCGGAATGCCAGCTCCACGCGCTTCTGGTGGTGGCGCACGCTGTTGGGCTCGAGGCGCAGGATCTCTTCCGCGATCGCGTTCGCGCCATCGAGGTTGTCGGCCTGCTCGAGACCCTCCAGCGCGGCGTCCAGCTCGGCGATGCCGCGCTCCCGCTCGCCGTCCGCGAGCAGCGCCTCGCCGAGCAGGCGGTGCCCCTCCCAGTCCTGCGCGTCCTTCGCGACCCGCTTCTCGAGGTCGGCCGCCGACGGCCCCTCGGCGACCTCGACGTCGCCCAGGTCGATGAACTCAAGCGTGGAGCCGCCCGCCACGGGGGCCTCCGCCGCCGTCGCGGGCTCCTCGAGCGCCGGCACCTCGATCTCGGGGGCCGCCGGCGCCGCCTCCGCTTCGCCCATGTCGAGCATCGGCAGGCCCTCGATGGCAGCGCCTGCGGCCAGCTCCTCTGCGGGCGCCTCGGGCATCTCGAGGTCCAGGATGCCGAGGTCCTCGGCGACCGCGGCGGGCTCGGGAGGCGCGGGCGCCTCCGGCTCCAACAGCGCGGGCACCTCCGGCTCCGACAGCGCGGGCGCCTCCGCCGTCGGCTCCGACAGTGATGTCGGCTCCAGCCCCAGATCGGCGCCGCCTGCGGGCGCGGGCACCTCTTCGGCGAGGGAGGTGCTCTCGATCTCGAGCGTCGGGATGGTCGGCGCCGCCTCTTCGGCCGATGCGAGCGACGTCTGCTCGATCTCGAGCGGCACGATCTCGGGCTCCGGCGCCGGCTCCGGCGGCGCGGTCTTCCGCGGGGCCGGCGGAGGGGGCGGAGGGGGCGCGGGCGGCGGCACGGCGGCCTTGGGCGGCGCGGCAGCGACCGTGCTCTTGCGCGGCGCCGGCGCCTCGTCGAGATCGAGGAAGACGAGCTCGCCCTTCTTCGGCCCGGTCTCGGGCGGCAGCTCCTCGCCGGTGATCTGATGCCGGCTCATCCGCGACTTGCGCTGCTGGGTCGCCTTGTCCTTCGCCTCGAACTCGCTGAGCAGCTTCTCGACCTGCTCCTTCTGTTCGGGCGTCTTCGCCGAGGCGCGCAGCTGCTGCGTCAGCACCGACCAGATCTCGTCCTGCCCCGGCGTCATTTCAGCGAACTTCTTCAGCGCCTTGAACGCCTCCTCGAGCTGGCCGGCCTTCTGCATCCGGTCGGCGTACTCGAGCAGGTTGGTCTTCGCCTCCGCGCCAAACCCCTTGGAGGCGAAGAGCATCCCGAGCTTGAGGTAGATCTGGGCGCGGCCGGGCGTGAGGCGGACGATCTTGTTGCAGAGGGCGATGGCATTGTTCGCCAGCCCGATCTCCTGGTACTTGTCAACCGCGCGCTCGTAGAGCGAGACGGCCATCTGCGCGTCGCCGACCTTCGCGTGCAGGTCGCCGGCACGGTTGTACAGCGGCAGCTCGGCCTCCGGGATCTCGGGCATTCCCTCCATCTCCTCGATGGCCTGGGAATACTCCTCGATCGCCTTCGCCCACTGCTCCTTCTGCTCGAATTTCCGGGCTTTTTCCTTGTACTTCTCGAGATTCGCCATGTGCCCGACGGTTCAGGACATCGGCGGCTAGAGCACCGTTCCAGCGGAACCTGGGGAAGATATTCCCCAGCCCCCCCCAAAACAAGGATAACCGGAGGCGTAAACCCGCCAGGCAAGCGGAATTCCGTACCAGTAGGCCAGCTCCCGGAGGTCCCGGCAATTCCACACCACCAGGTCGGCGGGGACGCCCACGGCGAGGGTGCCCCGCCCACCGGGCAGCCGGATGGCGTGGGCGGCGTTCGCCGTGGCGGCGATGAAGGCCTCCTCAGGCTGCATTCGAGCCTGGCTGACGGCGAGGGCCATCATCAGGGGCAGGTTGGCGCTCGGGGACGAGCCGGGGTTGAAATCGGTGGCGAGCGCGACGATGGCGCCCGCCTCGAGGAGGGCGCGCGCCGGCGCCTGGCGGCTCCGGCCGAGGAAGACCAGGGTGCCCGGGAGCAGCACGGCGGCGGTCTCGCTGGCCGCGAGGGCCTCGACGCCGGCCGGCGAGATGGCGCCGAGATGGTCGGCCGACGCGGCGCCGAGGCGCGCCGCCAGCTCCGCCCCGCCGGAGGGGTCCAGTTCGTCCGCGTGCACCTTGAGCCCCAGCCCCAGGGCCGCGGCCGCCCGCAGGATCGCCTCGCTCTCCTCCACGCTGAAGACGCCGGGCTCGCAGAAGACATCGCAGAAGGTCGCGAGGGCGGAGTGCGCGACGGCCGGCAGCATCTCCTCGATGACCAGGCGGACGTAGGCGTCGCGGCGGGAGCGGTACTCGGCCGGCACCTCGTGCGCACCGAGGAAGGTGGCGACGATCTGGAGCGGGACCTCGTTCCTGAGCCGCGCGATGGCGCGCAGCGCCTTCAGCTCGTGTTCGACCGAGAGGCCGTAGCCCGACTTGATCTCGACGGCCGTGGTTCCGAGGGCGGCCAGCATCGCCAGCCGCGGCAGGGCGAGCGCGACGAGGCTGTCCTCGCTGCGCGACCGGAAATCGGCGACCGAGGAGAGGATCCCTCCGCCCGCCGCCGCGATCGCCTTGTAGTCGTCGCCCCGGGCGCGGCGCGCGTGGTCCTCGAGGCGCGGCTTCCCGAACAGCGCGTGGGTGTGCGGGTCCACCAGCCCGGCGGTGATCAGGCGCCCGCCGCACTCCACCAGCGCGTCCGGCGACCGGGCCGCGTGGAACCACTCCCCCACTTCGTCGTCCGACGCGATGAGCGCGATCCGCCCGTCCTCCACACCGACGCCGACGCCGGTCTTGAGGCCGACATCGTCCCAGGCGGGATGGCGGACCGGGCCGGGGGCGGCGGGGCCGGTGGCCACGGCGCCCGCGCCCACGAAGGCGAGGCGGCGGCCCTCAGGCACCTTGCATCGGCAGGCGAATGTGGTGCCGCCGGGCGGTCTCGACGGCGAGGTCGTAACCGGCGTCCGCATGGCGAGCGACGCCGATGCCCGGATCGTTGGTCAGCACGCGCTCGAGCCGTGCCGCCGCTCCCTTGCTCCCCTCGGCGACGATCACCTGGCCGGCGTGCAGCGAGTTGCCGATCCCGACGCCTCCGCCGTGATGGAACGAGACCCACGAGGCCCCGCTGGCCACGTTGAGCATCGCGTTCAGCACAGGCCAGTCAGCGATCGCATCGGACCCGTCGAGCATCGCCTCGGTCTCCCGGAAGGGCGACGCGACCGACCCGGTGTCCAGGTGGTCGCGACCGATCACCACCGGGGCCGTGATCTCGCCGCGCGCCACCAGGTCGTTCAGCGCGAGGCCGAACCGCGCGCGCTCTCCCTGACCCAGCCAGCAGATCCGCGCCGGTAGGCCCTGGAAGGCCACCCGCTCCCGCGCCAGCGTGATCCAGCGCCGGAGGTGCTCGTTCTCCGGGAAGAGATCGAGGACCAGCCGGTCAGTGCGCGCCAGGTCCTTCGAATCGCCGGAGAGGGCGACCCAGCGGAACGGCCCCTTCCCCTCGCAGAAGAGCGGGCGCACGTATGCCGGGACGAAGCCGGGGAAGGCAAACGCGTCGGCGACGCCGGCGTCGTGCGCCTGCGTGCGGATGTTGTTCCCGTAGTCGAACGTGACCGCGCCCTTCCGCATCAGCTCCAGCATCGCGCGCACGTGCACCGCCATCGAGTCCATCGCGCGGCGCACGTACGCCTTCGGGTCGGACTGCCGCAGCGCGGCCGCCGCCTCAAGCGACAGGCCCTCCGGCACGTATCCGTTCAGGGAGTCGTGCGCCGAGGTCTGATCGGTGAGGACGTCGGGGACCACGCCGCGGCGCACGATCTCCGGCAGCACCACGGCGCAGTTGCCGAGGAGCCCGACGCTCAGCGCCCTGCCCTGCCGCTTCGCCTCGTCGCACCAGCGGAGCGCCTCGTCGAGCGACGTGGTCTCCTTGTCCAGGTAGCGCGTCTCGATGCGGCGGCGGATGCGCGCCGGATCCACCTCAACGCCGAGGAACACGCCCTCGTTCATCGTCGCCGCGAGCGGCTGCGCGCCCCCCATCCCGCCCAAGCCGCCGGAGAGGATCAGCCGGCCCTTCAGCGAGCCGCCAAAGTGCTGCCGCGCGACCGCGCCAAAGGTCTCGTAGGTGCCCTGGAGGATCCCCTGCGTGCCGATGTAGATCCACGAGCCGGCCGTCATCTGGCCGTACATGATCAGGCCCTTCTTCTCCAGCTCGCGGAACACGTCCCAGGTCGCCCACCGGCCGACCAGATTCGCGTTGGCGATGAGGACCCGCGGCGCATCGGGGTGCGTGGTGAAGATCCCGACCGGCTTGCCGCTCGCGACCAGCAGTGTCTCGTCGTTCCCGAGCGTACGCAGCGAGGCGACGATTGCCTCGAACGCCTCCCAGGAGCGGCAGGCCCGGCCCGTGCCGCCGTACACGACGAGGTCGTCCGGCCGCTCGGCGACGTCGGGGTCGAGGTTGTTCATCAGCATGCGCATGGCCGCTTCCTGCACCCAGCCGCGGCAGGAAATCGAGGAACCCCGGGGAGCGCGCACCGTGCGGGGTCCGGCGAGCGTGGTCATGGCTCCAAAGATAAGGCGTGCGGGGTGAGAGGGGAAAAACCTGAGAGGGCAAAGTGAGAGGCGAGAGGTCGAGAAGCGCGAGAGGTGAGAGGTCGCCCGTCAGCTGCGGCGCGGCCTCTCACCTCTCACCCCGCACTTCGCCGTCTCACCTGGCCCTTCTCACTTGTCTCACCTCTTGCCCGGCACCAGCTCCGGATTCCCGGGATCCGTCTGGTACGACCAGTCGAAGATGACGTAGTTCGGGCCGACCGCCGTGACGCGGATCGCGCCGTACTTGTAGAACTGCCCCTCGACGATCTGGAACACGTAGCCCCACATCGGCGCCGCGCTGATCGCGCTCCCGCTGTACCCACCGTTCGGTGCGAGATCGATGGAAGTGAGGTCGGCGATCGGCGTCGTGCCATACACCTGCATCGTCACGCCGGAGCGCTGCGGCGTCAGCCAGAGCCGGCTCGCGTTGCGGGTGAGGATGAAGTCGTTGGCGCCGGTCGCGCTGTTGCCGACCAGCCCCAGCTCCCCGACGTCCACCTGCGCGTTGCCGTTGGCGTCGAGCCAGAAGCGGAAGCCGCTCTGCTGACCGGACAGCGTGTCGGTCGAGAAGAGCACCACGTTCCGCGCATCGGGCCGCGGCGTGTCGTTCCGGAGCGGCGACCGGTCGCTCTCATAGTCGTCCACAGAGATCGCCGAGACGGCCAAGCAGAGCGGCACGCCGTTCGTGAGCGCGCCGACCAGGAACTCGGGCGAGACGGTGGTCCCCTCCACGCTCCAGCTGCTGCCGCACAGGTTGTGGTCCAAGTCGTAGCTCGTACTGTAGACCTGGTAGTGCGAGAAGGCGTTCGGGGAGCTTGCGTACGGCGTGTCGTCCCAGCTGAGGTACACCGCGCCGTTGAGCGAGACGCTGTTCAGATAGGTCGGCGCGGGCACGGTGACGACGGTCGGGTTGCTCACGCCGCGATCGTAGCAGGCGTTCAGCGCGGCCGCGGAGGCCACGACCAACGGGATCAGCAGGGGAAGCCGACGCATGTGCCGCTCCAGCGAGGGTCCGACCCCATCAAACGCACGTGTCGTGCCTGGCGCCGGTGATCGCTCCAACTCGTTGCGGCTCAAGTGGATAGAAACCAGCGTGTGACATTCGACCGGGCCCGGGTGTCACCCAGCCAGGACAGTCTGGAGAGGCTGGTTGCGAGGCGGGGGCGATTGCACGGCGCCGCCGGAGGCGGCGCCGCTGCTCAGTACGGGGTCGACGGCAGGTTCCGCTGATCGTAGTCGAACTTGATCTCCGGCTGATCGATCAGGGTGATGTTGAAGTTGAAGACGACGTTCCCGTTGGGCGACTGCACGAAGCTGAACGTGGCGTGCCAGTCGTGCATGTTGCGGTTCAAGGTCAGGACGTGCGAGCCGAACTTGCCGGCCGTGAAGTCGTAGAGGGTCTGCCACGACACCGACCAGTCGCGCGTCGGCGAGAAGGAGATGCTGCCGTTCAGCGTGCTGCGGGTCGGCGGCGTGATCTGGCCGGGGACGGGTCTGGTGCGCTGGAGGTCGAAGGCCAGCGACGCGCGGAACGAGCCCACCGCGCCGCGCGGCAGCATCCGGTCGGGCGCGGCCGGCTGGTTCTGGAGCGGGCCCCGCTGGAAGGCGTAGTTGGGAATGGCCGGCACCTGGATGCTGTCGGCAGCGCGCACGGAGTCGCGCCGGGCCGCGGCGGTCGGCGGCGGCGCCGGCGCCGCCGCGCCGAAGCCGAACAGCGAGCCGAGGAACTGCAGGAAGCTGGCCCCGAGGGAGAAGCGGGCGGACACGCTCGTCAGGTACGGACTGAACTTCGACCCCGCCGTCCCGACTGTGCCCTGGAAGAGGTCGTGGGTCGTCGAGAGGCTGAAGTCGCGGAGCAGGTCCGAGCTGAAGGTGTTGGACAGCGTGCCCGTGGTCCAGCCGGTGTGGCCGGCGCGCTTGGCCTGCTCGAGATCGATGGCGAGACCGCTGGTCTGGATGGACAGCAGCTTGATCTTCGGCCCCTCGCGCGCGGCGCCGGCGGAGTCGCTCGCGGCCTTGGTCGTGTCCCCCGCCGGGAGCGGCGGCGGGCGCAGCTTCGCCTCGAGGTTCTGCGTGAGCCCGAAGGTCAGCGTCTGGCTCGCGGGGATGTGGGTGTTGCCGACCGAATCGTTGGTCGAGATGGCGCGCGCGTACGCCTCGGGGATCGTGGTGGCCGGCGAGTAGCTCCAGGAGATGCTCGGGGAGATCGAGTGCCGGAACCGCGCCACCGGACCGATCCCGCCGAACAGGCCGAAGAAGGTCGGCGAGATGGAGAGGTTGTAGCCCAGCCGCTTCCCCTGGCTCACGAACGCTCCGCCGCTGTAGGGGCTGCGGACCAGGAAGGCGCCCCCCGTCTTGTTCACCACGCTGACGGAGGGCTGGAGGTTCCAGGTGCCCTGCAGCACTACGGGCAGCCCGATGCCCGTGCTCCAGTCGATGTCGGTCTCGAAGGTCCCGGCGTAGCTCCGCACCGCCGTCTTGGTGCTATCGGCCGGGTCCTGGAGCAGCAGCGTCCGGTGCGCGTCGCTGACCTGGTCGTTCACCGAGAACGAGTTGCTCCACGTCCACCGGCCGATCCGGAAGGGCGTCGAGAACGAGAGGGTGGTCTGGCGCGAGTTCGCCAGGATCTCGGACGAATCCCCGGCCGCGGTGAAGGTGTAGGTCCCGGTGGACTGCTGGTACTGCAGCGCGTTGGTCAGGTTGAACGAGGGCGACCAGGTCACGTTCTGGCCGATGGCGATCGGGTTCGGCGTGAAGGCGACCGTGGGGAGCGACATCGTGACCAGCGGCTTGTCGAGGTTCTGCGTGCGGCTGCCGCCGAGGGAGAGCGAGCCCCAGGCGAAGGTCTGTTGGTAGTTGACGCGGCTGTCGATGGTCGCGACGGCGAGCACCGGGTCCACGGCGTTGCGCGAGATGACGCGCGAGCTGGACGCGTAGTCGATGCCGGCCGAGAGCGAGCTGGACTGCGAGAACTGCTGCTGGTGGTACCAGGTGAAGCGGTCGCTCGTGGCCCCGCCCACCTCGTGCAGCTCCTGGTAGGAGACGCCGCCGGCGAGGAACCGGTCCAGCCAGCGGTAGCGCACCCGGCCGTTCACGTCCCAGAAGCTCTGCGCGTACCAATCCGTCGTCACCTGCGCGTCCGCGTAGTCGCCCAGCACCCAGTACCACCCGAAGTTCGAGATGTGACGGTGGTAGGTCGGCGAGTTGCGGACGATGTCGTTGATGCCGAACTGCGGCGGGATCATGCCGGAATGCCGGCCGTGCCGCATGTCCTGGAAGATGAACGGCATCCAGAGGATGGGGACGTCAGCGACGTAGAGAAGGGCCGGGCGCGCCACCATCAGGTTCTTGGACACGAACTTGATCTCGTGCGCCTCGAAGTGATAGTGCGGGTCCGGGTCGTCGCAGCTGGTGATGGTGGCGCCGGCCGCGTAGGTGCGGTTCTCCTCATTGTCCATCGCCATGTTGCCGCGCAGGTACCAGGTCGCCGAGCCCTCCGGGAACGAGGTCGTGGCCTTCCCGACGATGCCGGCGTGGTTGCAGGCGTCGTACCGCATCCCGTGCCCGACCACGACGCCCTGCGCATCGAACATCTCCGGGCTGCCCGCGGCGGTGAGCAGGCAGTTGTGTTCGTCGTAGCCGACGGTATCGGCCTGGAGGGTGGAGTTGTCGCGCTCCAGCAGCGAGTTGCCGGTGAGGCGAATCTGCTTCTCCGGCGGCAGGAACTGGACCGAGTCCGCGCTGTACCTTGTCACCCGGAAGCCGCGGAGCTTGATCAGCGCCTCAGCGACGGAATCGGGGGTCGCGAAGCTGCGGGACGGCTTGGCGGGGAGCCCCGCGCCACGGCCGGCCTTGGAGGTATCGACGCCGGCCGAGTCGCGGCGGGCGCGCCCGGTGTCGGGGCGCACCGCCTGGGCGGGGCCGGCCGGCGGAAAGGTCCCTGGCACCTGCGCGGCGGCCGGCGCCGCGATGCACGCCGCGGCCGCGATCGCGAGTGCGGCCAGGCGGAGGCGCACTACGCCTCGCCCGCGGTGACAGCCTCCGGGGACGGCGCCTCGGAGGCCTGCCGCTTCGCGCGGCGGCGCTCCATCACCCGCGCGATGACGACCGTGACCTCGAAGAGCAACTGCACCGGGATCATCATCAGCGTCATCGAGACCAGGTCCGGCGGCGAAAGCAGCATCGAGAGGAACGCGTTGCCGGCGATCGCGAAGCGACGGTTCCGGGCGAGGAAGCTCGCGGAGATGACGTTGAGGTAGACCAGCATCAGCAGCACGAGCGGAATCTCGAAGATCGCGCCGAAGGCGATCACCACCTGCATCGCGAAGCCGAAGTACTCCTTCGCCGTCACGATCGGCTGCAGACTCTGCGACTGGAAGCCGAGCAGCACCCGGATGGCGGTGGGGAGCACGAGCAGGTAGGCCAGCAGCACGCCGGCGAGGAAGAGCACGGCGGCCGCGATCGCGACCGGGAGCACGACCCGCCGCTCCTTCGCATAGAGCGCCGGCGAGAGGAACCGCCACAGCTGCCAGACGATGACCGGCGAGGCCAGGACCAGCCCGGTGTAGAACGCGAGCTTCAGCGTGAGCATGAACGGCTCGATCGGGCTCGTGAAATAGAGCCGTCCGTTGGGGAGATGCGGGGCGATCGGCCGCATGAGGAGGCCGAGCACGTTGAACGCATCCACGATCACGAACCCGACGACGAACCCGATGGTCAGCGCCAGCAGGCTCCAGATCAGCCGCCAGCGCAGCTCCTCGAGGTGATCGAGGAACGGCATCTCGCCGCGCTCATTGCGCTCGAATCGGGGCACGGTGCGCTCCCGCGCTCAGTGCGGGCGAGCCGCCGGGCCGAGCGCGCGCAGCTGGTCGCGCGCCAGCGCGGCCTCCTCCGACAGCGGGAACGAGGTCACGAGCCGGTTGAACTGCGCGCGCGCCTCGTCCTTGTTCCCGGCCTGGACGGCGATCAGCCCCAGCTTGTAGAGCGCGGCCGCCATGTGGCCGGACGAGGGGAAGCGCTGGACGACCTGCTGGTACGCCGCGGCGGCGGAATCGGATCGCTGGTCGGCGGTCCAGGCTTCGCCCGTGAAGAACCACGCGTCACCGGCGCGGGCGTGCTGCGGGTAGCTCTTGAGGAACTCGGCGAAGGCGGTGCGCGCCGTGGCGGGGCTCCCGCGCCTCAGCTGCTGCAGCCCCAACTCCATCAGCTGGTCCGGGGACGGCTCCGCGGCAGCGGGGGCCGGGGCGGCCCCCTGCCCTCCGGGCGCCGCCGCCGGGGCTCCGGCCGCCGGTGCGGCCGCGGGCGCGACGTTCTGGGCGGCGATCTGCTCGGAGCGCTGCTCCAGCTGCGTCCGCAGCTCGGTGAGGCGCTGTTGGCTCTGACCGGTCAGCTCCTGCACTGCGACGAGTTGCTGCTCGACGTTGTACAGCTCCACGCGGAGGTCGCCCCGGAACGCACTCAGCATCGCCTGCTGCGCGGCGAGGGAGTCGAGCACGCTCTGCACCTGCCGGGCGATGGCCGCCAGGTTCGCCCGGTTCGCCGAGTCGGCGCGGGCCGCGACCACCTGCTGGTCCAGGAGTTGAGCCTGGAGCCGCGTGATGTCGCTGTGCCAGGCGCAGCCCGCGGCGAGCAGCGGGAGCAGCGCGCCGGCGAGGCGCCGCACTAGTTCGCTCCGCGCGTCACGACGAAGTCATCGCGGCGGTTTTTCGCCCAGGCCTCCTCGGTATGCCCCGGGTCCAAGGGCCGCTCCTTCCCGTAGGAAACGATGGTGATGCGGTCGGCCGCGACTCCGTGGGCCACCAGATAGCGCTTGGCCGCGGCCGCCCGGCGCTCCCCGAGCGCCAGGTTGTATTCGTCCGAGCCCCGCTCGTCGCAGCTGCCGGCGATCTGGACCTCGATCCTCGGGTGCGCCTGGAAAATCGCCAGCTTGCGATCGAGCCTCGGCAGCTCGGCCGCGAGCAGGTCCGCCTTGTCGTAGTCGAAGTGGACCGCGTCGACGAGGACGCCGGAGTCGGCCGCAGACAAGCCGCTGCGGACGGCGGCGGCCGCAGAATCCGCCTGGGCGCGCTGCACCTCGGCGCGCACCGAGTCGGCCTGCGCGCGCTCGCGCGCGGCGCGCTCGAGCGAGTCGGCCCGGGCCAGGGCGGCGAGCGAGTCGCGGCGGGCCGCGGCGCGCGCCGCCGAGTCGGCCGCAGCCGTCGAGGGCGCGGCGGCCGGAGCCGGCGCGGGGGCGGGCGCGGCGGGTGCGGGCGGCTTGCTGCAGGCCGCGACCACCAGAAGCGCCGAGAGCGACGCGAGTCCAACGTGGTGCATCATCCTGCCTCCAAAGATGCGTGGCCGGGCGACCACGCGGGTAGGCGGGCGCCGACCGTGGAGAAGAGCTGCCGCATCCGGCCGGTCTCCAGATCCACGATCCAGAGGAGGCGGGTGCCGCCGCGGGAGGACGCGAAACAGACGTGGCGCCCGTCGGGCGCCCAAGTGGCGTCCTCGTTCCGCCCCTCGCCGGTGATCTGCTTCACCGCGCGAGTGGCGAGGTCGAGGACGAAGACCTGCGGTGTGCCCGCGACTTCGCGGTGGAAGACGACCGCCTGGCCGTCGGGGGACCACTCCGGCGCGTACGTCATCCCGGTGAACCCGTAGTCGAAGCGCGCCAGCGCCTCCTGCCCCGTCCCGTCGGCCTGCATCACGTACAGCTGCGGGAGCCCGGCGCGCGTCGAGATGAACGCGATGCGCTGGCCGTCCGGACTCCAGGCCGGCGAGAGGTTGTCGTAGTAACGCCCCACCGTGAGTCGCGTCGTGGTGCGCCGCGCCAGGTCGTACACGAAGAGGTCGGTGCCGTTCTCGTCGCCGTGCGCAAACGCGAGCCGGCGCCCATCCGGCGAGAACTCCGGCGTGATGTTCATGCCGTATTCGGTGCCGGGCAGGACTTCCCGCCGCCCCGAGGCCAGGTCCTGCAGGACGATCGGCTGGCCGCTGCGCACGAACGCCGTGTACGCGAGCGTGCGGCCGTCGCGCGACCGGACCGGCGAGAGCGACGGTCGGCCCGCAGTCGGGATCAGCACGCGATCGGCGCCGTCGGGGTCCACCCGCCAGATACGTCCATCCGCCACGTAGTAGATGACCGACGACGCGATGCCCTTCGCCCCGGTGGCCCACTGCACCACCTCGTCCGCCGCGCGGTGCACCGCGCGCCGCAGCGCTGAGCCGCCCGCGTCTCCCACCTGAAGCGTGACCCGGTTCTTCACCGCGCCGCTCCGCACGTCGTGCAGCAGGACGTCGACGGCGCCCGGCGCGCGCGGATCGGCCGAGGACGCGGCCGACGCCACGACCGAGACCGCGAAGTCGGTGCCCAGCGCGTTCAGGGCGCGGTAGTTCGGCGCGCCACTCGAGTCCAGCGCTGCGGCCACCGCCGGCGGCGCGACCACTTCGAAGCGATCCGAGTAGTCGAGGTCCCGGCCGAGGATCGTCCGGACGCTGTCCAGCGCCGCCCCGCCGGCGACCAGGACCGCGATGCTGGGCCGCGTACCCGGGGTGTACGTGATCCCCACGCGGACGCCGGTTGGCGCCGGGGGCGTGGAGTCCTGGGCCGCGAGCGCCGCCGGGAGCGCGAGGGCCGCGGCCAGAGCGAGCGCCGCCGCGCGGCTCACCGTACGCTCCGCGGGTTGAAGTAGAACGACACCGGGAGGACGTCCGGGCCGTACCCGGCGGGGAGCTGGCCGAACGCGCCGGCACGCGCCGCCGCCTCGATCGCGCCCTGCGCCTCGAGGTCGAACGCGAACGAGCCGGACCGCTTGATGAACTGGAGGCCTGTCATGGAGCCGTCACGGTGAACGAAGAAGAAGACCTCCGCCTCGAGCGCTGCGCTGGACGGCGCGGGCCGCCACCGCCGGTACACCTGACCCACCAGGTTCTGTAGATACCCCGGGAAGGGGAATTCGACCCCCTCCGTCTTGATCGTCGCGACGTCGGTGCCGCCGGGCGTGCCCCCGGGAACGCCGACCGGCTGGGCGGGCGCGGAGGCGGCCGCAGGGCGCGGAGTCGAGGGAGCGGGCGACAGCGGCGCCGGACGTGACTTCGGCGCCGCCGGTTTCGCGAGCGGCACCGCGGGCTCGCGGGACCGCGCGGATTTGGCGGCCGGAGGTTGGGGATTGCGGCGCGCCAGCGTGGGCGCCGGTTTCTCGGGCGCGGGGGCCGCGGCGGCGGCCGTCGCCGCCGGCACGCCGGGCGGGGCCACGAGCGAGACGCGGTAGAAGGGCGGCAGCGGCGGGCGATGGCGGCCGGCCCCCGCCACGAGGAAGGTGACGACGACGAGCGCGTGGAGAGCCGCCGACCCCGCCAGCCCCGGCCCCCGCAGCCGCTCCTCGGCGGCCCGCTCCCGCAAGCCCCTCACGGCCCCACGGACTCCGGCTCGGCCACCAGGCCGACGTCGCGGATGCCCGCCGTGCGGATGATGGCCAGGACGCGCACCACGTCCCCGTACGGCACGCCGCGATCGGCGCGGAGGTAGATGGCGGCGGGCTTCCGGCGCGCGACCAGGGCGCGGAAAGTCGCGCGGAAGTCCTCATACGAGAAGGCCGCCTGGTCCACGAAGATGCGGCCGCGGCGGTCCATGGAGACGGTGATCCCCGTCTGCTCCTCGAGCGGGCGCGCCTCGGCTCGCGGCAGCCGCACCTGGACCCCACCCTGCATCATGGGGGCCGTGATCATGAAGATGATCAGCAGGACGAACGCGACGTCCACCAGCGACGTGACGTTGATGTCCGCGTTGAAGCCGGCGCGGAAACGGCGGCGGGCCACCTAGAGCCTGCCCTCCCGCGCGAGGGTCACGATCAGCTCGCGCGCAAAGCCCTCCAGTTCGGCCGAGACGAAGTTCTGGCGCGCCGTGAAGATGTTGTACGCGATCACCGCGGGGATAGCGACCGCGAGCCCCGCCACGGTCGTCACGAGCGCCTCCGCCACGCCGGGCGCGACGGCCGTGATGTTCCCGGAACCGCCGACCGAGATCCCGATGAAGGCATCCATCACGCCGAGCACCGTGCCGAGGAGGCCCAGCAGCGGGCTGACCGAGCCGAACGTCGCCAGCCAGGGGATATAGCGACCCAGCTGGTCGTGCTCGGCGTCCACCTGGGTCTCCAGCACCATCCGCAGCGCCTCGAGCTGGGTCGGCGTGAGCGTCGCGCCCGAGGCCGGGTCCTTCGCAAGGCCGCCCGGATGGATCTCCGAGAAGAAGGTGACGCCTTCGGCGAAGAGGCGCGTGAAGGGCGAGGCCGTGAGGCGGCCGACCGACTCGCGCGCCTCGTCGAGCCGCGTGGCGTGCTGGGTCGCGCCGTAGAACAGGTCCGCCGCGCGGCGCATGCGGCGGAACTGCGCCATCTTGGCGAAGATCAGGAACCAGGAGACCGCGGAGAAGATCACGAGCACGCCCAGGACGACCTTGGTCGCGACGCTGGAGACGGCGATCAGCTCGAGCTCGGACGTCGGCACCGCGCCGCCCACCTGCATGGCCGCAGCGGGCACGGCGGCACAGAGGCACAGCGGCACAGACAACCAGGCGGCGAGTCGCCGTGCCTGTGCCCCCGTGCGCCCGTGCCTCCGTGCCTCCGGTCTCACGACGCCTCCCGCACGATCCAGTCGTAGGTCGCCTTCAGCCCCTCGGCGAGGGACACCCCGGGCTTCCAGCCGAGCACCCGGGCGGCCTTGTCCGCCGTCAGGGCGTTGGCGAGCAGCTCGCCGCCTCGGGCGGGGGCGTGCTCGACCGGGACCTCGACGCCGGAGGCCTCGATCATCGCCTGGGCGAGCGCGTTCACCGAGGTTTCGACGCCGATACCGATGTTGAACGCCCGCGCGTCGATGGTGCCGTCGAGGGGCGGGAGCACGGCGTCGGCGGCAAGCACGTTCGCGCGGGCCACGTCGGCGACGTACACGTAGTCGCGGGTCTGGTTCCCGTCGCCGTAAATCGTCAGCGCCTTCTTCTGGCGCAGGCGGTTGCCGAAGATCGCGACGACGCCCGCCTCGCCGTGCGGGTCCTGCCGCGGCCCGAAGACGTTGCTGTACCGGAGCGCGACCGTCTCCAGACCGTAGAGTTGCGCGTAGCAGCCGAGGTAGTACTCGGCCGCGAGCTTGCTCACGCCATAGGGCGAGATCGGAAACTTCGGCGCGGTCTCGACGTGCGGCGGCCGCCGCTCGCCGTAGACCACGCCGCCCGACGAGGAGAAGACGATCCGGCGCGTCCCCCCCGCGCGCGCACCCTCCAGGAGCGACAGCAGGGCGAGCAGGTTCTCCTCCGCATCGAACACCGGGTCGGACACGGACACGCGGACGTCCACCTGCGCCGCCAGGTGGACGATCACCTCGAATCCGCCTCCCGCCACCAGGGCGCGCGCCTCCTCGGAGCCGACGTCCAGCTGCCGGAACTCCGCGGCCCGCGGCACCTGCTGCGGGCGGCCGCGCGACAGATTGTCGATGACGGTGAGGTCGTTACCCGCAGCGAGGAAGGCGTCGGCGACGTGGGATCCGATGAATCCCGCACCGCCGGTGACGAGCACGCGACGTTTCATGGAATGAAGGACCCTGCGCTGAGAGGTTTGCGCTGTGAGGGTTGAGAGTCGAGCACTCTCAACTCTCGGCGCTCAACTCTCGACTGCAATCACGAAGGCATCCGGCGAACCTGGCGCGCCCTCGACCCGGGCTGGACGTCCGGACGGTCGATCTGGATGACGACCCCCGTCGACGTGTGCGGCCGCACGTAGACAATCAGCACTTTCACCTGGTTCTGGACGACGTGGCCGATGCCGCTCGCCGCCGTCGTCGTCCCGCTGATCTGGAAGATGTCGCCCAGGTGCACGCTGTCCTGCTGCCCGCGATCGAGGAACAGCGCGTCCTGGAACGCCACCAGCTCGTGAGGATCCCGCATGTCGATGACCGAGCCGACCACGCCGCCGCTGTCCACCGGGACGGGACGCTCATTGCCCGGCGCGAAGCCCGGCACCCGAATCACGTACTGACCGCTGGCGATGGCCTGATACACCGCGATGACCTGAGCCGTCGCGTTGTCGGTCGGCGATCCGACGGCCGTGATCTTGAGCAGGCCAGTCGGCAGGATCACCTCGCCGTAGGGATCGATGCGGCGCGGCACCTGGTACGCGAGAAGCAGATCGGCCGGCTTGAGCGTATCGCCCGGCGGCGGCGCGACCGCGACTTCGCTGAACAGCGTCGCGCTGGTGGTGACGGTCAGGCGGCTGATCGAGGCGGTCCGCGTGTTCCCCAGGAGCCGCCCCGGATTCAGCCGCTCGCCCTCGGTCAGGAACCCCGCGGAGAAGTGCTCGCCCACGCGCACGGGTCGATAGGCCTGCTCGCTCTGGAGACGCAGGGTGCTGGCCGACACCGCGACCGCGTTCTTGGCGGTGAAGATCGTCGGCGCTTCGAAGGGGTTCCCCGATGGCGCCGGCTGCGGCCGGGGCGCCGTCGTGTCGGTGGGCGTCGGCGCCACCGTGATCTCGCCCGGAGCGGGAGGCGCCGCCGGCTGAGCCGCCTGGGCCGGCGCCGGCGCCGGCCCAGCGGCGGTCTCGGGCAGGGGCGGCACAAAGCGCAGCTCCTCGCCCGGGAAGATGTAGTGTGGATCCTCGATGACGTTCGTGTTCAGCCGGTAAATCTCGGGCCAGAGCAGCGGATCGCCCAGGAACTGCTTCGCCAGGCCCCACAGCGTCTCGCCCTGCTGGACCGTGTGCGTCGCGGGAGGCGCGCCGAGCGTCTGGGGCGCGGCGGCCGGTTGCTGTGCAGCCGGCGCGCTTTGCGGCTGCGGCTGCTGGGACGCCAACGGGACCGCAGGCAAGCCGAGGGCGAGAGCGACGGCTGCCAGATGCGCTCCCCTAGAACGGGAGATCGTCATCCTCCTCATCGAGCGCCTCCGGGAAGTCCTCGAAGGAATCCGTCTTGGCCGGCGCCTCGGCCGAATCCGCTCCGGCGCCTGCCCCCTTCTCGGCGGTCGGCGCGGCGGCCCGCCGCCCCTTCTCCGCCCGATCCCCAGATCCCGCCTCGCCGGCGCTGCCGCCATCGCCGCGGCCGGAGAGCATCACGAGATCCCGTACATTGACCTCGGTCGTGTACCGCGTCTGTCCCTCGCGGTCCTTCCACGTCCGGTACTCGATCCGTCCCTCGACGTAGACCCGGTCGCCCTTTTTGAGGTACTTCTCGACCACGTCGGCGAGCCCCGACTGGCGCGTGTTCCAAACCACGCACCGGTGCCACTCCGTCTTCTCCTGCTTCTCGCCGCCCTGGGTCGTCCACTGGCGGCTGGTCGCGAGCGACAGCGTTGCGACCCGCGTCCCGTTGTTCGTGCTCCGAACCTCCGGGTCGGCGCCGAGGTTCCCGATCAGCATCACCTTGTTGAGACTGCGACTCACCTGACTGCCCTCCTCGGGGGCTGCTCGGGGACCACGGACAGGGCGGAACTATAGGCGCCACAACGGTTTTTGTCAACCGAAAGGACGTAGGTTCTCATCCTTTTCCCGCCACTTCCTGGACCAGTTGCAGGGCCATCGTCACGGCGTGCTCGGTAGGATTTCGATAGTACGCGCGCCGAATGGAGACCGGGTGGAAGCCGGCGCCGGCGTACAGCTCGATGGCGGCGTGGTTCGACTGCCGCACCTCGAGGAAGACGGCCGTCGTCCCGGCGGCGCGCATCGCTTCCAGGACCGCGTCGAGCAGGCGGCGGCCAAAGCCGCGCCGCCGCGCCGAGGGATCCACGGCCAGGTTCAGGATCTCCCCTTCTCCAGCGACCAGCGAGAAGAGGGCGTAGCCCGCGAGGCGACCGTCGCCGTCGTCCACCGCGACGGCGCGCACGTGGGGCTCGGCCAGAAGCTCCACGAACGACCGGCGCGGCCAGGGGTCCGTGAAGGCCTCGCGCTCGATCGCGGCGACGCGGTCGAGATCAGCCTCAACCAGCGGCCTAGGCGCCATGTGCCGCCTGGTGCGCGCGGTAGCGCGCCTCGGCCTCCGCCGGGCGCCCGTAGGCTGGCTCCCACCGCGCCGGATCGGTGACGGCGTGCGCGCCGCCGCTCAGCCCGACGAGGCGGAGGAGCGAGGCCGCCGACGCCTGGTCGGCCGTCGCGCGCGCGTAGCCCTCCGGCAGATCGGCGCTCGAGCCGGCCGCCGCCAGGGCGGGAGCGAGCAGGACCTCGACGCCTCCCGGGGCCAGCCGATACGCGGCGCGGTACACGTCACCGCGCAGAGCGTCGTACTCGGCCAGCGCAACGCCCGAGCCCCGCGCGGCGGTCCAGGCGGCGCCGAGGAGCGAGGGAGCGGCGAGGAGTGGCAGGCGCCGGGCGCGACACAGCCCCTTGGCGAAGGCGATGCCGATCCTCAAGCCGGTGAAGCTCCCGGGACCGTCGGCGACGACGACGCCCGCGAGATCGCCCACCTCCACGCCGCGAGCCGAGAGAAGCTGCGCCGTCCAGCGCTCGAGATCCCGGGACAGCTCACGGCGTCCCGGGATCCGGATCCCGGGCCCCGGGTCCCGGGGCGTGCCCACGGCCAGCGACGGCACGTCCGTCGCGGTATCCAGCGCGAGGAAGAGACCGGTCACGGGGACCTGCCGTCCACTTCGAGCTCCCTGATCTCGTCGTCGTCCGTGTAACTCAACCGGATGCTGTGAGCCAGCGTCGGGAGCGCTTCGCCGAGCCGTTCCGGCCACTCGATCAGGACGACGCTGTCCGGCTCCGCCAGCGCGTCGTCGATCCCGAGGTCCGCCACGGCCTCCGAGGGCTTCAATCGGTAGCCGTCCACGTGATAGACGGTCGTGCCCCCGCCCGCGTAGCGGTGCACAAGGGCGAAGGTCGGGCTGGTCACCGGCTCGACGACGCCGAGGCCGTGGGCGATGGCGCGGACCAGGGTGGTCTTGCCCGCGCCCAGCTCGCCGGCGATGCCGACGGCAACGGGCGGCCGGAGCGAGCGGGCGAACGCCTCGCCGAACCGGCCCAGCTCCGCTTCATCGACGCGCCGGCCGCCCACGCCTACCCCGAGCTTCTTCCGTGCGTCCATGCGTCGGTGCGTCCGCGCGTCCCCGATTCTGCGTGCTCGCCCTGAGATCGAGAATCTGATCGCGCAGCTGCGCGGCCAGCTCGAAATCCAGGTCGTCGGCCGCCCGGCGCATCTCGTCCTCGAGTTGCCTGACCAGCGTCTCGCGCTGCGCCTGGTCGAGGCCGCTCCAGTCGCCCGCGGCCTTCCCCATCAGGGACACCGCCTCGGCGCGGGGGACCGGGTCCTCGCGCGCGTCGGCGACGCGGGTGGTGAAACGGATCTGGTCCACCGACTTGACGATGGAGCGCGGCGTGATCCCGTGCTCGGCGTTGTAGCGCTCCTGGGTGCAGCGGCGGCGGTCCATCTCCGCCAGCGCCGCCTTCATCGAGTCGGTCATCCGATCGGCGTAGAGGATCGCCTTGCCGTCGAGGTGGCGCGCCGCGCGGCCCACCGTCTGGATGAGCGACGTACGCGAGCGCAGGAAGCCCTCCTGGTCGGCGTCGAGGATCGCGACCAGCGAGACCTCCGGGAGGTCGAGCCCCTCGCGGAGCAGGTTGATCCCGACCAGCACGTCGAACTCGCCCAGCCTGAGGCCGCGGATGATGTCCATCCGCTCGATGGCGTCGATGTCGGAGTGCATGTACCGGACGCGCACGCCCACCTGAGCCAGGTAGTCGGTGAGGTCCTCCGCCATCCGCTTGGTCAGCGTGGTCACGAGCACGCGCTCGCCGCGGCGTTCCCGCGCGCGGATCTCCTTGAGCAGGTCGTCCACCTGGCCTTCGACCTTGCGGACCTCGACCTCCGGATCGACCAAGCCCGTTGGCCGGACGAGCTGCTCGACCACGGCGCCGCCGGAGAGGCGCAGCTCCTCGGGGCCGGGGGTGGCGGAGACGAAGAGCGCGCGGGGTGCGAGCTGGAGGAACTCGTCGTAGCGCAGGGGGCGGTTGTCGAGCGCCGAGGGGAGGCGGAAGCCGTACTCGACGAGCGTCTCCTTGCGCGAGCGGTCGCCGGCGTACATCGCGCCGATCTGCGGCACGGTGACGTGCGACTCGTCCACGATCACGAGGAAGTCCTTGGGGAAGAAGTCCATCAGGACCGCCGGGCGCTCGCCCTGCGCGCGGCCCGAGAGGTGGCGGCTGTAGTTCTCGATCCCGTGGCAGGTGCCGACCTCGAGCATCATCTCGATGTCGAAGCGGGTGCGCGACTCGAGGCGCTGGGCCTCGAGGAGCTTCCCCGCCTCCTTGAGCGCGGCGAGGCGCGCCGCCAGCTCCTCGCGGATCAGGCCGATGGCGCGCTCGAGGTTGGGGCGGTTCGTGACGAAGTGGGTGGCCGGATAGATCGCGCACCGCTCCAGCTCGGCGACCTTCCGCCCGGTCAGCGGATCGATCTTGACGATGCGCTCGATGGCGTCCCCGAACAGCTCGATGCGCACCGCCTGCTCCTCGTAGGCGGGGAAGACCTCGATCACGTCGCCCCGCACCCGGAAGTTGCCGGGCTCGAACGCGACGTCGTTGCGCTGGTACTGGATCCCGACCAGCCGCTCGAGGATCGGGCGCCGCCCGACGGTCTCGCCGCGCCCCAGCCGCAGCATCTGCTCCCGGTACTCCACCGGGTCGCCGAGGCCGTAGATCGCGGAGACCGTCGCCACGACGATCACGTCGTCCCGCTCCACCAGGCTCGACGTCGCCCGGAGGCGCAGCCGCTCGATGTCCTGGTTGATCGAGGCGTCCTTTTCGATGTAGGTGTCGGTCTGCGGGACGTACGCCTCGGGCTGGTAGTAGTCGTAGTACGAGATGAAGAACTCGACCGCGTTCGACGGGAAGAAGGACTTCAGCTCGCCGTAGAGCTGCGCCGCGAGCGTCTTGTTGTGCGAGAGAACCAGCGCCGGCCGGCCCAGTCGCCGGACGGCGGTGGCCATGGTCATCGTCTTGCCGGAGCCGGTGACGCCGAGCAGCACCTGATGCCGCTCGCCGGCGGTGAAGCCGCGGACCAGCGCGTCGATGGCCTGGGGCTGGTCGCCGGCGGGCTCGAAGGGTGCCTCGAGACGGAACTCCGTCACGCGATCAGGCGTTCGCGCCGCCGCACGTCGGTGACGCCCTTCACGCGGCGGATGGCCTTCATGACCTTGTTGAGGTGGGTGAGGTTCTCGACCTCGACGATCACCAGCCCCGTCATCCCGCCTTCGCCGCTGGCCAGCTCGCAGCTCCGGATGTTGGTGGCGGCGGTGGAGATCGCCGTGCAGACGTCCGCGTAGAGACCGCGGCGGTCCTCGCCCTGCAGATCGAGGCGCACCGCGAAGACCTCCCCCTCGATCTCGCGCCAGTCGAGGTCCACCCGCCGCTCGGGCTCGCTGTCGAGGGCGAGGAGGTTCGGGCAGTCCACCCGGTGGATGCTGATGCCCCGCCCCCGCGTGACGTAGCCGGTCACGGCGTCACCAGGCACAGGCTGGCAGCACTGGGAGTAGCGCACCATCAGCCCGTCCACCCCCTGGATGCGGACCCCCTTCCCGACGCGGATCCGCTGCACCAGGCGGCCGAGCGCACCGGGCTTGGGCGGCGGCGACTCCTCCTCCTTCTCTTCCAGGTCGGGGTAGAGCCCGCGCAGGACCTGGGTGATGCTCAGGTCGCCGCGCCCCAACGCCGCCTTCACGTGGTCCACATCGGGGACGTTCAGCGCGGCGACGGCGCGGGCGAGCGCCGCCAGGTCGGGTTTCGCCAGCCGGCGCCGCTTGAGCTCGCGGTCGAGGATCTCCTCGCCGAGCGCGATCGAGCTCTCGTGCTCTTCCTGTTTCACCCACTGCCGCACCTTCTGCCGCGCCCGCGCGGTCCGGACGTGGGCCTGCCAGTCGCGCGACGGGTGGGCGGTCGGCGAGGTGAGGATCTCCACCGTGTCGCCGTTCTTGAGCGCGCGGTGCAGCGGCGCGATGCGTCCGTTGATCTTCGCGCCCTGGCAGTGCAGCCCGACCTCGGTGTGCACCGCGAAGGCGAAGTCGATCGGCGTGGCCCCCTTCGGGAGCTGTTTGACGTCGCCCTGCGGCGTGAAGATGAAGATCTCGTCCTGGTAGAGGTCGATGCGCAGGAACTCGATGAACTCGTCGGGGGTCATCGCCTCCTGCTGGTAGTCCACCAGCTGCCGGAACCAGGTGAGGTGCTTGTCCAGCTCGTCGCGCGAGCGGCCCTCCTTGTAGAGCCAGTGCGCCGCGATCCCGTACTCGGCGGTGTGGTGCATCTCGCGCGTGCGGATCTGAATCTCGTACAGCTGGCCCGTCGGGCCGAAGACGGTGGTGTGGAGGGACTGGTAGCCGTTCGACTTCGGCTGGGCGATGTAGTCCTTGATCCGCTCCTGCAGCGGCGTCCAGCGCGAGTGGATCACGCCGAGCGCGTGGTAGCAGTCGGGCACCGAATTCACCAGCACCCGCAACGCCATCAGGTCGTAGATCTCCTCGTAGGGGAGGTCGCGCCGGATGATCTTCCGGTGGATGGACCAGAGGTTCTTGGGCCGGCCGGTGACGTCCACGTCGCGGATGCCCGCGCGCTCCAGCTCGCGCTGCAGCGGCTCGCGCATCCGCCCCACCAGCTCCTCCCGCTCGGCCTTCCGCGACGCGACTTTCTTCGCGAGCGAGGCGTACTCGTCGGTCTCCAGGAACCGGAACGCCAAGTCCTCGAGCTCCGCCTTGATCCCGGCCATCCCGAAGCGGTGCGCCAGCGGGGCGTAGATCTCGCGCGTCTCGAGCGCGATGCGCCGCTGCTTCTCCTCGGGCAGATGCTCCAGGGTCCGCATGTTGTGCAGACGGTCGGCCAGCTTGACGATGACGACGCGGGCGTCCTTGGCGACCGAGAGCAGGAGCTTGCGGTAGTTCTCGGCCTGCTCCTCGGCGGTGGAGCGGAAGTTCAGCGTCGAGATCTTGGTGAGACCGTCCACGATCGCGGCGATCTCCTTCCCGAACTCGCGCTCGAGGTCCTCCACGGTGACGTCGGTGTCTTCGACCACGTCGTGCAGCAGCCCGCAGGCGGCGGAGACCGCGTCGAGGTGCGCCTCGATGAGGATGCGGGCCACGCCGATGCCGTGCGACACCGCGTCCTCCCCCGACCAGCGCTTCTGGCCACGGTGGGCCGCGGCGCTGAACTGGTAGGCCCGCTCGAGCAGGTCCAGGTCCAGGCGCTCGGCGAACGGCTCGAGCGCGTCGGTGAGGCCGGGGATGGCCGGGACGGGGCGCTTGGCGGGAGCGACGGTCACAGGAGCCCGGCCTCGGCGAAGCTGAGGTAGCCTCGCGCCCCGACGATCACGTGGTCGTAGACGGGGAGGTCGAGGACCCTGCCCGCCTCCACCAGCTGGCGCGTGACGGCGCGGTCGTCGGCCGACGGCGCGGGATCCCCTGAGGGGTGGTTGTGCACCACGATGATCCCGGCCGCGGCTTCGGCGATGGCGCCGCGGAACACTTCGCGAGGATGCACCAGCGAGCTGTTCAAGATCCCCCGGGTCACGAGCAGGTCGCGCAGGATGCCGCTCTGGCTGTCGAGCGCGAGCACGTGGAACTCTTCCGCCGCCAGGTCCGCCAGGCGCGGCGCAAACCAGCGGTACACGTCAGCCGGCGAACGGATCCGCGTCCGGTCCGGCCTTCCCTCCTCCTGCAGCCGCCGGCCCAGCTCGAGCGCTGCGGCGATGCGGGCCGCCTTGGCGTGGCCAACGCCCGGGACGCCCGCCAGCTCCACGGCGGTGCGGCGGGCCAGATGCGCGAGCGCGGGCCCGCCGCTCGCGAGCAGCGCCGAGGCGACGTCAGGTGCGGATACGCCGGCGCGCCCCGTACCGATGAGAATCGCCAGGAGTTCCGCGGTCGTCAACGCGGAGGGACCGAGCCGGAGCAGCCGCTCGCGGGGGCGGTCGGCGGCGGGGGTCTCGGCGATGCGGAGCGCCACGCCCCATCATGCGCCGGGCGCGGCGGTTGCGCGGGCCCAAACGCCGCGCCGCGGCGCCTATTCGCGCGACCGGTGGCCCCGCGCTCCGCCGCCTCACGCCGGGGGGGCGGCCTCCGGGGGCGTCCCCACCGGGTGGAACGTCTGGTCGGACCTTGGGACTGCCCTGCTCTCCAGGAGCGGCGCAGAGGGACGATCGAGTCGCCGGGCTCGTCGGACACCTCTCGGTCGCCGATCGCGCTGGGGTGCCGAGTCCGCCAACGCAGTGGCCCATCGGAAACGGCGGTGCTGAGGGAATTAGTTCGGCGGCGAATCAAATGCAGCCAGCGGTCCAAGTCGCAGGGCTCGGAGCCGGAAGGCCACTCGATCCGGTCGAGATCGGAGAAGGGGACCGGAGCCCCTCCGGTCCGCATGCGCACGCCGGGAGCACTCCTCCAGCCCGGTGCGAGTTGATTCGGCACCGAACAATTCCCCCGGCGCAGTCACAATCTGGCTGTTGACAAGGGGCCCAGCAGGCCGGAGGACGGGCAAGCGCGGGCGCCCGAGACACCGGACGCCAGCGCCTCACGGTTCGGCCGCGGGCAAGGCGGCAGGGCCGCCGCGCCGCGCCGGATTCGGACTCCAACTCGTCGATGCAAGGGCCCGCGTCACGCCGAACAGAACTTCGCTTCCGGCTCCGCCGGCGCCGTCGCGATCGGATCGGCGGTCATCGGGCACCGCATCGATCGCGTGGCAGCAGTGGCGCATTGCCCGGCCGGCACGTCAGGCCTGAGCGGATGGGCGGGCGGCGAACAGATGCGGATGTCCGCTGCGGCGCTCTCGGCAACTCGCCGTCTGGCAACTACAGGCCGGCTCCGTGGCACTTCTTGAACTTCTTCCCCGATCCGCACGGGCAGGGCTCGTTGCGGCCCGTCTTCTCCCAGCCGGTCGGCAGGCCGGCCGGCGAGGGCGCGCCGAAGGCCTGGCCGCCCACCACTGCGCGCGCTGCGCGCGGAGCAGGTGCGGGCGCCGCCGGCGCGAGCAGGGCGTCGTCATCCACCATGCCCGAGGCGCTGCCCGCCCCGGCGCTCCCCGGCCGCCCCGTGGGCTCGCCCGGGCCCCGCAGCGTTGCGCCGCTGGTCGGGCCGCCGAACGTGCGGGGCGGCGGCGGCGGCGGCGCCGGCGGCCCCGCGCTGACCTGCACCTTGAGGAACTGCTCGCTGAAGGTGGCCCTGAGGTCCGCCATCAGGTCCACGAACATGCTGAAGGCTTCCTGCTTGTACTCGACCAGCGGGTCCTTCTGGCCCCATGCCCGGTACGTGATGGCGTTGCGGAGCTGATCGAGGTCGTACAGGTGGTCCTTCCACTTCTCGTCGATGGTCCGCAGCATCACCTGGCTCAGCACCTGCTCGGCCAGGTTCGGGATCGTGAGCTGGCGGCCGTAGTCGTCCAGCGCCTGCACCTTGCGGTGGAAGGCGTCGCGGGCGTGCCGCCGGCACACCTCGAGCAGCTCGTCGCGCGAGGCGACGCCGCGGTGCGTCAGCTCCGGGACCATCACGAGGAAGCGCATCAGGAGCAGCTCGTGCAGGGTGCCGAGGTCCCACAACTCGGGATGCCGGCTGCCGGCCACCGCCTCGTCCACCGGGCGCGTCATGGCCCCGTCGATCATCCGGATGGCCTCGGCCTTCAGCTCCTCGCCGCCCTCGAGCGCGAAGAGACGCAGCGAGTAGACGACCTCGCGCTGCTGGTTCATCACGTCGTCGTAGTCGAGGAGCCGCTTGCGGGACTGGAAGTTCTGCAGCTCGATCCGCTTCTGGGCGCCCTCGATCGAGCGGGTCACCAGCGGGTGGGTGATGACCTCGCCCTCCTCGGCCCCCATCCGGTCCATCAGGGCGCCGATGCGGTCCGACCCGAAGAGCCGCATCAGGTCGTCTTCGAGGGAGAGGAAGAACATCGAGCCGCCGGGGTCGCCCTGGCGCCCCGAGCGGCCCCGCAGCTGGCGGTCGATGCGCCGCGACTCGTGGCGCTCGGTGCCGATGATCTGGAGGCCGCACGGCGGGTCGGTCATGCAGCCGAGCTTCTGAATCTCCGGCCAGGAGAGGTCCGACTGCTCGACGGTCTGGCCGAACGGCGCCTGCCGCGCCCGGATGCCGCAGACTCTGCACTTGGTGACGCCGCCGCCGAGTTTGATGTCGGTCCCGCGGCCGGCCATGTTCGTGGCGATCGTGACCGCCGCGCTCTGGCCGGCCATCGCCACGATCTCCGCCTCGCGCTGGTGGTATTTCGCGTTCAGGACCTCGTGCCTGATCCCCCGGCGCTTGAGCATCCGCGAGAGCGTCTCCGACACCTCGACGCTCACGGTGCCGACCAGGACCGGCAGGCTGCGACCGTGCTGGCGCTCGACCTCGTCGACGATGGCGTTGTACTTCTCGCGGCGGGTCTTGTAGATGCGGTCGTGCACGTCGATGCGGCGGACCGGACGGTTGGTCGGGATGACCATCACCTCCAGCCCGTAGATCTTGAAGAACTCCTCCTCCTCGGTCTCGGCGGTGCCCGTCATCCCCGCCAGCTTGCCGTACATCCGGAAGTAGTTCTGGATCGTGATCGTCGCGAGCGTCTGGGTCTCGCCCTTGACCTGCACGTTCTCCTTCGCCTCGACGGCCTGGTGCAGGCCGTCCGACCAGCGGCGCCCCGGGAGGATGCGGCCCGTGAACTCGTCCACGATGAAGATCTGGCCCTCCTGCACCACGTACTCGACGTCCTTCTCGTAGAGCGCGTGGGCCCGGAGCAGCTGGTGGATGATGTTCAGCTTCTCGCTCTTGGCTGCGTAGTCCGCCTCGAGCTGCGCGCGCCGCTCCAGCTTCTCGTGGGGCGTGAGCGTCTCGTCGCGCTCGATCCGGAGGACCTCCTCCGAGAGATCCGGGACGATGAACAGCGCCGGGTCCTTGGGCGAGAGGATCTCGACGCCCTGGTCGGTGAGATGGACCGAGTGGTTCTTCTCGTCCAGGACGAAGTAGAGCTGCTCCTCGAGGTCGCGCAGCCGCTGCTGCTTCGCGGGGAGCTTGCGGTCGGCGATGTAATCCAGCTCGACCTTCTGCACGAGCTTCTTGGCGCCCTGCTCCTGGAGGAATTTCAGGAGGCGCTTGTGCTTCGGCATCCCGAGCTGCACCTGGTACGCCTTGACCGCGCCGGCATACTGGTCGGTCGGCCAGAGCCGCTCGGCCTCCGCCATGAAGTTGTTGGTGATTTCCGACTGGCGGCGGACCAGGCCCACCACCGCCTGGTTGTGCTCGGCGTACTTGGTGTCGGCCTCGTTGCCGACGGGGCCCGAGATGATGAGCGGCGTGCGGGCTTCGTCGATGAGGATCGAGTCGACCTCGTCCACGATGGCGTAGGCATGCGTCCGCTGGACGCGCTGCTCCAGCGAGAAGACCATGTTGTCGCGCAGGTAGTCGAACCCGAACTCGTTGTTCGTGCCGTAGGTGATGTCGCACAGGTACGCGGCGCGCCGCTCGATCGTGCCGGGCTCCGTGTCGTCGATGCACCCCACCGTGAGACCCAGCCAGGTCAGGACGTGCCCCATCCACTGCGAGTCGCGGCGGGCGAGGTAGTTGTTGACCGTGACGAGGTGGGCGCCGTTGCCGGGGAGCGCGTTGAGGTAGAGCGGCAGCACGGCGACCAGGGTCTTGCCTTCGCCGGTCGCCATCTCGGCGATCTTCCCCTCGTGGAGCGCGATGCCGCCGATGAGCTGGACGTCGTACGGCACCATGTCCCAGGTCAGCTCGCGGCCGGTGACCATGACCGTCGTTCCGACGAGGCGGCGGCACGCCTCGCGCACGGTGGCGAACGCCTCGGGGAGCAGCTCCTCGAGGATCTCCGCCGTGGCGCGGGTCAGCTCCTCCTCGCGCCCCAGCAGCCGGCGGTCGATATCGTCGCGCTCGTCGGGATCGGCGCAGTCGTGCTTCGCCTTCTTGAGGCCCTCGACCTCGTCGCGCAGCGCGCCGACCCGCCCGGCGATCCGCTCGCGGAAGTGCGCCGTCTGCTGGCGCAGCTCCGCCTCCGGCAGCCCCTTCAGCTCCTCCTCGTGCCGGTGGATCGCGTCGATGATCGGGCGCAAGTGCTTCAACTCCCGCGTGAAGCGGGACCCGAGGATCTTGGTGACGAGGGCGGGCAGCGGCATCAGCAGCCCAACGCACGGGGGCACGGCGGCACGGAGGCACGGCCGGTGCAGCGCCGTTCCCGTGCCTCAGGACCTCTGTGCCTCCGTGCCTCCATCATCGGTACAGCCCTTCCTTCTCGATGTAGTCGGCGACCGCGTCGGGCACGAGGTAGCGGATGCTCTTTCGCGCCAGACAGCGGGCGCGGATGTCGCTCGCCGAGATCTCGATGGCCGGCGTGGCCACGACGTGCCGGACCAGCGGCGTCCGGACCTCCGGTGCTCCCGGGCGCGTCAGGATCGCCACCTCGGCCAGCCGGGCGACCTCTTCGGCGGAACGCCAGCGCGGCAGGTCCGCAGCGGCGTCCCCACCGAGCAGCAGCACGAACCGTTCGCCCGGGCAGCGCCCGCCGAGCACGCGCAGGGTGTCCACCGTGTAGGACGGGGCGGGCCGCTCCAGCTCGAGCGCCTCGACGGCGAACCTTGCGTCGCCGGCGACCGCCAGCTCGAGCATCGCCCGGCGGTGCTCCGGCGCCGCCACCGGCCCCTGCCGCTTCAGCGGCTGCCGCGCGCACGGCACCAGCAGCACGCGCGAGAGCCCCAGCGCCTCGAGGGCGCGCTCGGCCGCGATCAGGTGGCCGTGGTGGATCGGGTCGAAGCTACCGCCCAGCAGTCCCGTTGCCACAGTAACGCTTGGCGTCGGCCAGCCGCGGGTAGAACTGCTGCAGCGCGTTGCAGAACTGCGCCTCCTGGTCCGCGTACCCGATCGCGTGGTACGAGCGGACGATGTAGACGTAGGCCTCGGGGACCAGCGACGTCGACGGGTAGCTGGCGATTAGGTCCTTGAAGTAGAGGATCGCCGAATCGAAGGCGTTGCGGCGGAAGTAGAAGAGCGCGACGTTCATCTCCTTCTGCGCGAACCTCTCGTTCAGGACCTGCAGCCGCGTGGCCGCGACGCGCGTCGCGGACGCCTGCGGGAACCGGCCGGACAGCTCCTGATAGGTCGCGAGCGCCGACTGCCCGTTGGCCGGGTCCAGGTCCGGCATCTCCCACATCTTCGCGTACGAGTCGGCGGCCCTGAGCAGTGCGTCCGGCGCGAGCCGGTGGTTCGGGTTCTCGTCGGCGACGCGGCGGAACTCCTGGGCCGCAGTGGCAAAGTCGCCCTGGCTGAAGTACGACTCGGCGAGGAAGAACCGCGCCAGCGGATAGAGCGTGTCGCGCGCGCCCACGCCGAAGGTGAGGGTCTGGAAACCGGACTGCGCCTTGTCGTAGTGGCCGGTGCGGAACTGGTGCATCGACGCCTGGTAGAGGTCTTCGGGCACGGTGTAGTGCCGCGGGTCGAAGCGAGCGCAGGCGGCGACGAGACAGAGTGCAACGACCGGCAGGGCCCGCACGGCGCCCGTGGTAACCCGGATCATGGCGTCGGAGTTCCCTTCCCCAGCAACCGGTTGAGTTGATCGTTCGCGCGCGCCGCGATCGGGTCTCCCTCGGCGGCGCCCGACATCGCGCGGCGGTACGCGTCCTGGGCCACGGCGGTGTCGCCCTTGGCCCAACGGGTGTCGCCGATCAGGAGCCACGCGAGGCGCACGACGCTGTCGGGCTCCCCGATCGAGATCGCCTTCCGGAAGCGCACCTCGGCGTCCTGCAGCGAACCGGCGCTCAGCGATGCCTTGCCGTCCTCGACCGAGCAGCCGGCGAGCCCGCCGCGCGCCGCCTCCACCAGCGGCGGCACCTGGCGGCTGCGGCGAAGGACCGCCTCGTAGGTACGGGTCGCGGCGTCGCAGCGGCCCATGTGCACGTTGAGGTCGGCGTAGGCCACGAGGAACGAGTCGGCGCCCGCCACCGTGGACGCGGCGGCGGCCGCCTCCAACAGGACGTCCATCGCTTCCGGGCGCCGGGCATAGGCGGTGCCGGCGCCGAGCGCCACCGCGAGAAAGCCGACCGGCCGCTGCGGGGCGATGTCGCGCAAGGCGAGCAGGGCATCGGAGAGCGCCGAGATGTCGCGCGCGCCTATCGCCAGCCGCGCCGCGCGCGTGAGCCCATCCGCCGCCTCGTCACCTGCCCCCGGCTCGGCGCGCGCCAGGTCGTGGTAGGCCGTGACCGCCTCGCCCAGCGCGCCGGCCTGCAGCGCGGCCTCGGCGAACTTGGCCCGGAGCTCGGCGTCGGGCACGCGCTGGTGCATCGCGAGCCGGTACTCCGCGAGCGCGTCCACGAACGCGCGCTCCGCGTACCGGCGGTCGCCGAGCCGCGCGTGGTCCGCGACCGGAGAGCAGGCGACGGCGAGCAACAGCACCAACAGGGTGTAGGGAGTGGGGTGTAGGGTGTTCAACGCCCCGCCTCCGCCTTCATCGCCACCCGGTCGAGCAGAGCGAGGTACGCCCTGATGCGCGGCTCGTCGGGACGCTCGCCCCGGCACTGCTGCCAGGCCGCGCGGGCCACGGCCGTATCGCCCTCCAAGTAGCACGCCATCCCGAGGGCCGCGCGCGCATCGAAGAACGACGGTCGCACCTCGAGGATGACCTCCAGCTCGCGGCGCGCGAGCGCCACGTCGCCGACCTCGAGCCGCAGGCGCGCGAGGCGGTAGCGCAGGTCGAGGAACTCCGGCCGGAGCTCCGCGGCCTTCGCGTACTGCTCGATCGCGTCACGGATGCCGCCCGCTTCCACGTACGCCTCGGCGAGCTCGGCGTGCAGGTTCGCCAGGCGCGAGGCTTCCGGCGCCGGGAACCCGGTGTGATCCACGCCGCCCAGCCCCTGGGCCGCGGCGAACGCCGCCACGGCATCGTCGTACCGGCCCATCTCGTTCAGGGTGACGGCCCGGTTGAGGTGCGCGTCCACGTACCTGGGGTTGAGGGCCAGCGCGCGGTCGAACTCCTCGAGCGCCTCGGCCGGCTGCCCGATCATCGAGTACGCCAGGCCCAGCAGGTGGTGCGCGTCCGCGAAGGCACGCCCGGAGGCCGTGACCTCGCGCAGAAGGTGGACCGCGCCGTAGGGGTCCCCCGCCTCGATCCGCTCCTTGGCACGCTCGACGATCCGGTCAGGCTGGATGTCCATGGGCCTCCTTGAACCACCGCACGAATCGCGGAATGCCGTCCTCGACCGTCGTCGTCGGCCGGTAGCCGAGGACGCGGGCTGCCTTGCGCACGTCCGCGCAAGTGCGGCGCACGTCGCCCGGCTGCGCCGGCAGGCGCTCGAGCCGCGCCTCCTTCCCCACCGCCCGCGCAATCAGCGCGACGAGCGCGTCGAGGCGCGTGGTGCGCGACTCGCCCAGGTTCACGATCTCCACGGCGCTATCCGGAGCCGCCGTCCAGTCCACCGCAGCCCGCACGCCCCCCACAATATCGTCGATGTAGGTGTAGTCCCGCTCGCTCGACCCGTCGCCGTAGAACGGCACCTGCCGCCCCTCGGCGATCAGGCGCGTGAACTTGTGGATGGCGAGATCGGGTCGTTGACGCGGCCCGTACACCGTGAAGAACCGGAGCGCCATGATCCGGAGACCGTAGAGCTGGGCAAAGGTGGCGCAGAGCAGCTCGCCGGCGCGCTTCGTCGCCGCATAGGGCGAGATCGGCAGGAGCGCCGGCCAGTCCTCGCCGAACGGGACGGGCGCGGCGTCGCCGTACACCGAGGAGGAGCTGCCGAACACGACCCGGCGCGCCCCGGCGCGCCGCACCGCCTCCAAGAGCACCGCGGTGCCCTCGATGTTGACGGATGCGTACAGGGCAGGTTCCTCGAGCGACGGCCGGACGCCGGCGCGAGCGGCGAGATGCACTAACACCGTCTCCGGCGTCACGAGCGACGCCACCGTCTTCGCGTCCCGGATGTCGCCTTCGACCAGCCGGAAGCGCGGCCCGCGCCGGAGGGCGGCCACGTTCGCCTCTTTGACCGCGCGCGGGTAGAAGGCGTCGAAGTTGTCGAGCCCGACCACCTCGTCGCCCCGCGCGACCAGGCATTCGGCGACATGGGAGCCGATGAACCCGGCGGCGCCGGTGAGCAGCACCCTGGTCACGCGAGCTTCTTCTTGAAGTAGTCGATCGTCGCGCCCAGCCCCCGCTCCAGCTCCACCGCCGGCTGCCAGCCGAGGAGCGAGCGGGCGCGCGTGATGTCGGGCTGGCGGACCTTGGGGTCGTCCTGCGGGAGCGGCTCATGCACGATCCGCGAGGCCGAACCCGTCAGCTTGAGGACGAGCTGCGCAAGCTGGAGCACCGTGAACTCGTTCGGATTGCCGACGTTGACCGGCTCGCTGGTGCCGCGTTCGAACAGGCGCACGATGCCGTCCACCAGGTCGTCCACGTAGGTGAAGGAGCGGGTCTGGCTGCCGTCGCCGTACACGGTGATCAGCTCGCCTTTGAGCGCCTGGACGATGAAGTTGGAGACCACGCGTCCGTCGCGGACCCGCATCCGCGGCCCGTAGGTGTTGAAGATCCGGACGATGCGGGTGTCCAGCCCGTGGTAACGGTGGTAGGCCATCGTCATCGCTTCGGCGAACCGCTTCGCCTCGTCGTAGACGCCACGCGGGCCGACCGGGTTCACGTTGCCCCAGTAGTCCTCGGGCTGCGGATGCACCAGCGGATCGCCGTACACCTCGGAGGTCGAGGCGAGGAGGAACCGAGCGCCCTTGGCCTTGGCGATCCCCAGCGCCTTGTGCGTGCCCAGAGAGCCGACCTTGAGGGTCTGGATCGGCAGCTCGAGGTAGTCGCGGGGACTCGCCGGCGAGGCGAAGTGGAGCACGCCATCGAGCGGTCCCTCGACGTAGATGAAGTTCGTGACGTTGTGCTCGAAAAAGGCGAACCGCTTGTTCCCCGTCAGGTGCGCGATGTTGTCCGGGCTGCCGGTGACGAAGTTGTCCATCCCGACGACCAAGTGCCCCGCCCCGATGAAGCGGTCCGCGAGATGGGAGCCGAGAAAGCCTGCCACGCCGGTGATCAGGACGCGCATCAGGGCCGCCCCACCGAATCATAGGCGAAGCCGTGCTCCCGCATGCGCCCCGGTTCGTAGAGGTTGCGGGCGTCCACCACCACCGGCCGTTTCATCCGTCGCTTCGCCTGGTCGTAGTCCAGGACCCGGTACTCCTGCCACTCGGTGAGGACCAGGAGCGCGTCGGCTCCGTCCAGCGCGTCGTAGCGGTGCTCGACGTAGATCACGCGGTCGCCGAAGCGGCGGCGCGCCTCGGCCACCGCCTTGGGATCATGCACCCGGAGCTTCGCGCCGGCCGCCAGCAGCTCCTCGACCACCACCAGCGCGGCCGCCTCGCGCATGTCGTCGGTCTGCGCCTTGAACGCGAGGCCCCAGATCGCGACGGTCTTGCCCGCGAGGGAGCCGAGCGCGCGCCCCAGCTTCTCGACCGGCATCCGCTTCTGGCGCCCGTTGACCCGGTCCACGCACTCCAGCACGTCGAGCGGAGCGCCGACCTCGCGGCCGGAGGCGCAGAGCGCCTTCACGTCCTTGGGGAAGCAGGAGCCGCCGTAGCCCGGCCCCGCGAAAAGAAATGCCTTACCGATCCGCGCGTCGCTGCCGATCCCGCGCCGCACCTGCTCCACGTCGGCCCCGACCTTCTCGCACAGGCTGGCGAACTGGTTCATCAGGGTGATCCGCACCGCCAGCATCGCGTTGGCGGCGTACTTCGTGACCTCGGCGGAGGAGATGTCCATGAGGAGGAGTGGGTTGCCGGTGCGCACAAACGGCTCGTACAGCTCCCGGAGCTTCGCTTCGGCCTCGGGGCTGTCCACGCCGAGCACGATGCGATCCGGCTTCATGAAGTCCTGGACCGCCGCGCCCTCCTTCAGAAATTCCGGGTTGGACGCGACGTGAAACTGCACCTTCGTGCGCGCGGCGACCGCCGCGCGGACCTTTTCCGCGGTGCCCACCGGCACCGTGCTCTTGGTCACCACCACCTTGGGCCGGTTCATGTGGCGGCCGACTGTGTCGGCCACGCTCAGCACATGCGTCAGGTCGGCGGAGCCGTCCTCGTCCGGTGGGGTGCCGACCGCGATCAGCACCACGTCGCTCCGCTCCACGGCGTCGCCCACGTCGGTGGTGAACGAGAGTCGTCCCTCGGCCTGGTTGCGCGCCACGAGCGGCTCCAGGCCCGGCTCGAAGATGGGCACGTCGTTCCGCTTGAGGCGCTCGATCTTGGCGGCGTCCACGTCGGCGCAGACGACCGTGTTTCCCATCTCCGCCAGGCCCGCGCCCACCACCAGCCCCACGTAGCCTGTCCCCACAACCGCGACGTTCATTTCCCGCGCTCCTCATACCAGGTGCGATAGAAGTCCCTGTACGAGCCGTCTTTCACGGGGCGCCACCAGTCGTCGTGCTCGACGTACCAGCGGACCGTGTCGGCCAATCCCTGCTCGAAGGTGCGGGCGGGCCGCCACCCCAGCTCCCGCTCCGCCTTCGCGGCGTCCATCGCGTACCGGCGATCGTGCGCCGGCCGGTCCTTCACGTGCTCCACCAGCTCCGGCTGCACCTTGAGCAGCGCCACGATGCGCGAGACGATGTCGAGGTTGAACCGCTCGGCGCGCGCTCCGAAGTTGTAGACCTCGCCCGCCGCGCCCTTCTCGAGCGCACCCAGCACGCCGGCGCAGTGGTCCTCCACGTGGATCCAGTCCCGCACTTGCCGCCCGTCGCCGTAGACCGGGAGCTTCTTCCCCTCGATCGCGTTGGTGATCATCAGCGGGATCAGCTTCTCGGGGAACTGGTACGGGCCGTAGTTGTTGGAGCAGCGGGTGACGACCACGTCCTGGCCGTGCGTACGCGCGAAGGCCAGGGCCAGAAGGTCGGCGGCGGCCTTGCTCGCAGCGTAGGGGCTGGTCGGGCTCAGGGGTGTCTGCTCGGTGAACGGGGGATCGTCGGGCGTGAGCGCCCCGTAGACTTCGTCCGTCGAGACGTGCACGACCCGGCACTTCGACAGTGCCCGCGCCGCCTCGAGCAGGCGGACCGTGCCCACGACGTTGGTGCGCACGAACGGCTCGGCCGAGAGGATCGAGCGGTCCACGTGGCTCTCGGCGGCGAAGTTCACGATGGCGTCGGCGCCGCCCTCGAAGGCACAGGCCACGTCCTTCGGCTCGGCGATGTCGCCCTTCACGAATCGGTAGTCGGGGTGGCGCTCGAGATCGGCGAGGTTGGCGGGATTGCCGGCGTAGGTCACGAGGTCGAGGTTCGTGACCGACCAGCCCGCCCGGTCGCGCAGGACCATCCGGATGAAGTTCGATCCGATGAAGCCGAGGCCGCCCGTCACGACGAGCTTCATCGCCCCTCCGAGCGCTCCTGCGCCACGAGGCAGGTCGCATGGTACAGGCTCTCGATGGCGCCCGCGTCGGTCCACCAGCCATCCACGTGCCCGTAGTCGAGCTCGCCCCAGGCGAGGTACTGATTGTTGACGTCGGTGATCTCCAGCTCGCCGCGCCCGGACGGCTTGAGCGTCTTGATGATGTCGAAGACGCGTGCGTCGTACATGTAGACGCCGATGACCGCGTAGCGGGACTTCGGCGACTTCGGCTTCTCCTCGATCCGCACGATCCGGTCGCCCTCGAGCACCGGCACGCCGAAGCGCTCCGGGTCCGGGACCTCCTTGAGCAGGATCATCCCGCCCTTGTTTCTGCGGCCGTACTTCTCGACCGCCGGCCGGATGGACTTCTGGAGGATGTTGTCGCCGAGCACGACGCAGATGGGCTCGCCGTCGGCGAAGTCCTCGGCGAGCAGCAGGGCGGCGGCGATGCCGCCCTCCCCTTCCTGGTAGGTGTAGTTCAGGTGCTTGAGACCGAAGTCCTTCCCGTTGCCGAGGAGGCGGAGGAAGTCGCCAGCGTGGTTCCCCCCGGTCACCAGGAGGATCTCGCTGATCCCAGCCTCCACGAGCGCCTGGATCGGGTAGTAGACCATCGGCCGGTCATAGATCGGCAGGAGGTGCTTGTTGGTCACCCGGGTCATCGGGGCCAACCGGGTCCCGAGCCCGCCCGCGAGGACGACGCCCTTCACGCAGCCTCCCCTTCGATGAGCCCCAGCCCCGGCACGCGGCCGGTGCGCACGTAGGCCGTGACGTGCTTCTCCCACGCCGGCAGGGATACGCCCAGCGCCGTCCGGGTGGCGCCGCACTCGAGCACGGAGTAGGCCGGGCGGGGCGCGGAGCGCCCAAATTCGGCTGTGGTGCACGGCGTCACGAGCGCGGGGTCCGCACCCGCGGCAGCGTAGACGGTGCGCGCCACCTCGAACCACGACGCCGCACCCGACGCGGTCAGGTGCCAGTGGCCGGTCGTCGCCAGCCGGACCAGCCCCCACAGCCCCTCGCTCAGCAGCCGGGTCGAGGTCGGCGCGCCGACCTGGTCGCTCACAACCCGGAGCGCGCGTCCCTCCGCGGCGGCCTTGCGCACCGTATCCACGAAGTTGGGGCCGCCGGGGCCGAAGACCCACTCACTCCTCACGATCGTCCAGGGTCCGGTCGACCGCTCGACGGCCGCCTCGCCCTCGGCCTTCGCCCGCGCGTAGGCGCCGAGGGGCGTGCGCCTGGCGCCGGGTGAGATCGGCGCCGAGGCGCTCCCATCGAAGACGTAGTCGGTGCTGACGTACACCACTCGCGCTTTCGCCTCCACACACGCCCGGCAGACGTTGGCGGTGCCATCCCGGTTCACAGCCATCGCCAAGTCGGGCTCGGACTCGGCGCGGTCCACGGCGGTGTAAGCCGCGGCGTGGATCACCACGTCCGGGTGCGCATCGGCCATCGCGCGCCGCACGACGTCCGCATCCCGCACGTCGAAATCGCCGAGATCCCACGAGACGACCTGCGCACCGGCCTTCCGCCAGAGCGGCACCAGCATCGTGCCGAGGAGGCCGCGCGCTCCGGTGACGCCGACGCGCAACGCGCTACTTCGCCTTGGCGCGGCTCGCCACGGCGTGGCGTGTGTCTACCAGCGCCCTGGCCTCCTTCGCCAGCATCACGTAATCGAGCTTCGAATGGTCGGTGACGATGACCACGCAGTCCGCGCCGCGCACCGTCTCCGCCGTGAGCGGCACTGACTTCAGCGTCTTCCCGTCCTCCCGCAGCTCCGGGATGAACGGATCGTGGTACTCGACCTTGGCGCCTTGCCGCTCGAGGAGTCGGATGACGTCCAAGGCCGGGCTCTCGCGCAGATCGTCGATGTCCTTCTTGTAGGCGATCCCCACGACGAGCACTGTGGAGCCCTTCGCCGGCTTGCCCTGGTCGTTGAGCGCCGACACGACCTTCTCGACCCAATACTCCGGCATCTCCGAGTTGATCTCCCCCGCCAGCTCGATGAATCGGGTGCGGTAGTTCAGGGAGCGCATCTTCCAGGCGAGATAGTGTGGATCGAGGGGGATGCAGTGCCCGCCCACTCCGGGGCCCGGCGTGAACTTCATGAAGCCGAACGGCTTGGTGGAGGCCGCCTCGATGACCTCCCACACATCCACGCCGAGCTTGTCGCAGACGATCGCCATCTCGTTCACGAGGCCGATGTTCACCGAGCGGAAGGTGTTCTCCAGCAGCTTGACCAGCTCCGCCGCCTCGGGGGACGAGACCGCGACCAGTGTCTCGATCGCCGGCTGATAGAGCGCCATCACGACGCGGGTGCAGGCCGGCGTCACGCCGCCCACGATCTTGGGCGTGTTGCGCGTGTTGTACCTCGGGTTGCCCGGGTCCACGCGCTCGGGGCTGAAGGCGAGGAAGATGTCGGTCCCCACCTTGAGAGCCCCCCTTTCCAGCGCCGGCATCATCAGCTCGCGCGTGGTGCCCGGATAGGTGGTGCTCTGAAGGACGATCGCCTGTCCCGGCCGGACCGCCTTCGCCACGCTCTCGGTGGCCGCGCTGACGAACGAGATGTCAGGGTCGTGGGTCTTCGAGAGGGGCGTGGGGACGCAGATGGCCACCAGGTCCGGCTCCCCGAGCTTTGCCAGGTCGGTGGTCGCCGAGAGCTTGCCCGCCGTTACGAGCTTGCCCAGCCTCGCGCTGGGGATGTCCTGCACGTGGGAGCGGCCGGCGTTGATTCCGTCCACCACCCGTTTCGTCACGTCGAAGCCGAGGACGGTGTACCCCGCCTCGGCGAATTCCACGGCGAGCGGCAGGCCGACGTACCCCAGCCCGACGATGCCGATCAGCGCGGTGCGGTCCTGCGCCTTCTTGATCAGAGCCTGCTCGTGCTTTCCCATCAACCCTCCGCGTCGTGCCTCAGTCGCCGTAGAAGCTCCGGATGGTCTCTACAACGTGCGCCTGCTGGGCCTCAGAGAGCTCCGGGTAGACCGGGAGCGCGAGGACCCGCTCCGTCGCCGCCTCGGACACCGGGAACGCGCCCTTCGGGTAGCGGAGGTGCGCGAAGCAGGGCTGGAGGTGGAGCGCCAGCGGGTAGTAGATCGCCGTGCCGACGCCGTGCGCCTTGAGGTGTGCCTGCAGCGCGTCGCGCCGGTCCACCGACACGACGTACTGGTTGTAGATGTGCTCGTTGGCCGGGTCGGTCACCGGGGTCCGGACCGCGCCCAGCCCCGCCAGTGCCTGCGAGTAGCGCGCGGCGTTGGCGCGGCGCGCGGCGCTCCACGCCGCGAGGTGCGGGAGCTTGGCCAGCAGCACCGCCGCCTGGAGGGCGTCGAGCCGCGAGTTGGTCCCGACCTCGTCGTGGAAGTAGGTCTGGAGCCCGCCGTGCACCCGCAGCCGGCGCACCCGCATCGCGATCTGCTCGTCGTTCGCGACGACCATCCCGCTGTCGCCCCACCCGCCGAGGTTCTTCGACGGGAAGAACGAGAATCCGGTCGCCGCGCCCAGCTCTCCGGCCATCCGCGAGGTGCCATCGATCCGGCGGCGCGCGCCGATCGCCTGCGCCGCGTCCTCGATCACCGGGATGCCGTGCCGGCCGGCCACCGCCAGGATCCGCTCCATTGCCGCCATCTGCCCGAAGAGGTGGACGGGCATGATGGCGCGCGTGCGGGGCGTGATCGCAGCCTCGAGGGCGGCCGGATCCATGTTGTAGGTGTCGGCCTCGATGTCCACGAACACCGGCTTGGCGCTCGCATTGTGGATCGCGCCGGCCGTGGCGAAGAAGGTGAACGGAACCGTGATCACCTCGTCGCCGGGCCTGAGGTCGAGGGCCTTCAGCGGCAGCAGGAGGGCGTCGGTCCCGCTCGCCACTCCGATGCCGAACCGGGCGTGGGAGAGCTCCGCCATCCTCGCCTCGAGATCCAGCACCGGCTGGCCGAGGATGAAGAGCTGCGCGTCCACGACTTCCATGACCTTCGCGACCACCTCGTCGCGGATGGTGCGGTGCTGCGCCTTCAGGTCCAGCAGCGGAACGTTCATTGCGCGACCAGCTCCCCGCCCCGCTCGACGTAGGCGGTGCCGCAGCGCGCACAGCGGCCCTTGCCGGCAGCGAGCCGGAGTCGCTCGCCGCACTGGCACATCCACCCCACCTGCTTGGCGGGGTTGCCAACCACCAGGGCGTGGTCCTTCACGTCCCGGGTCACCACCGCGCCGGCGCCCACGAAGGCGAACCGCCCCAGCGTGCTGCCGCAGATCACCGTGGCGTTAGCGCCAATGGTCGCGCCCCGCTTGCAGAGCGTGCGCTCGTACTCCCCCTTCCGGATCACGTGGCTGCGGGGGAAGGTCACGTTGGTGAAGACCATCGAGGGCCCGCAGAACACGTCGTCCTCGAGCTCGACGCCCTCGTAGATCGAGACGTTGTTCTGGATCTTCACGTTGCTGCCGATCCGGGTCCCCGGCATCACCACGACGTTCTGGCCGAGCACGCACCGATCGCCGATCACCGCACCGGGCATCACGTGGCAAAAGTGCCAGATCTTGGTGCCGCTGCCGATCACGGCGCCCGCGTCGATCACCGCCGTCGGATGCGCGAAGTACTCGCTCACTTGCCCTCTCCGAGCACCTTCACCTCGAGCTCCAGCTCGAGCCCGAACTCCTTGAAGACGGCCGTGCGCGCGATGTCGATGAGCTTCAGCACGTCGTCCGCCGAGGCGTTCCCGAGGTTCACGATGTAGTTGGCGTGCACCTTGGAGATCTCGGCCCCGCCGACCCGGCGGCCCTTGAGGCCGCACCGGTCGATGAGGCGCCCCGCCGTCATCTCCTCGGGGTTCTTGAAGACGCTGCCGCAGCACGGCTGGTCGAACGGCGTGCCCTCACGCCGCTTGCGCAGCAGCATGCTCTGCTCCGACTTCAGCTTCTCCGGCTCGTCCGGCTCGAGCCTCAGCGCGCAGCCCAGAACGACGTGGCCGTCCAGCCCGCTGCGCCGGTACTCGAAGGGGATGTCCTTCTTGGCCTTCTCGACCAGTTTCCCCTTCGGGTCGAGGACTGTCGCGGAGATGAGCACCTCGGCGAAGCTCTGGCCGTGGGCGCCCGCGTTCATGAACACACCGCCGCCGACCGAGCCCGGCACGCCGATGAGCCGGTGGATGCCGGCGAACCCCTCCTCCGCGGTCTTGCGCGCCAGCAGGGGGACCGCCAGCCCGGCCCCGACCTTCCAGGTGCCCGCGCGGTGCGACACCGCGTCCAGCCCCTTGGCGATCTTCACCACCAGACCCGGGAAGCCGCCGTCGCGGATCAGCACGTTCGAGCCGAGGCCCAAGACGAGCCATGGCACCTTGTGCTGCTTGGCCCAGGCGACGGCGCCGGCCGCCGCCTCCGCCGTCGCCGGCTGGAAGTGGATGGCCGCCGGCCCGCCGATGCGAAACGTCGTGTGCCGCCCGAGCGGCTCGCCGTACTTCAAGACGCCGCCGAGCTGCTCCCCCGGGAACGCCGGGAAGCCCTTCGGCGGCCCCTTCACCGCCTCGGCCTTCGTCGCCTTGCCGGTCTGCTTGCGCGGGGCCATCAGGCCACCTGCTCGCTGGAGACGTGTCGCCCCGCATACCACTCCTGCAGAGACATCACCTCGCCCCTCCCGTGCTTGAGCGCAATGACGGCGTCGCACGCGGCGGACGCCGCCGACATCGTCGTCGTGTACGGCACGCGGTGCATCAGCGCCGCGCGCCGCAGCTCGTAGTCGTCCCGCTGCGAGTACTTGCCCAGCGGTGTGTTGATCAGCAACTGCACCCCGTCAGACATGAGCAGATCCACTGCGTTCGGCCTCCCCTCCCAGACCTTGTTTACTCGCTCACACGGAATCCCGCGCTTCTGCAGGTAACGGGCCGTGCCTTCGGTCGCCATCAGACGGAATCCCATCTCGTGAAATCGGCGCACGATCGGCGTCACGGTCGGCTTGTCCCGGTCGTTCACCGTCACGAAGATCGCGCCCTCCAGCGGCAGCGCCCCGTCGGCCCCGATCTGCGCCTTGGCGAACGCCCAGCCGAAGGAATCCGCGATGCCCATCACCTCGCCGGTCGAGCGCATCTCCGGACCGAGGAGCGTGTCCACGTTAGGCAGCTTGTTGAACGGGAACACGGCTTCCTTGACGGCCACGTACGGCAGCTCGACCTCCTCCGTGAACCCGAGCTGGCCGAGGGTTCGCCCGGCCATGACGCCGGCCGCCAGTTTCGCGAGCGAGACGCCGGTGGCCTTCGAGACGAACGGCACGGTGCGCGAGCCGCGCGGGTTCACCTCGAGACAGTAGACCACGCCGTCCCTGATGGCGTACTGGACGTTGATGAGGCCCACCACGCCCAACGCCGCCGCAAGCGCCTTGGTGTGGCGGCGCATCTCCTCGATCTCGCGCTCGCCGATGAGATACGGCGGCAGCACGCAGGCGGAGTCGCCCGAGTGGATGCCGGCGTCCTCGATGTGCTGCATCACGCCGCCGATCATGCACGTGGCGCCGTCCGCAATGGCGTCCACGTCCGCCTCGAAGGCGTCCTCGAGGAAGCGGTCGATGAGAACCGGGTGCTCCGGGGCGACGCGAGCCGCCTTGGCAAAGTACTCCCGCAGCGCTCCGGCGTCGTACATGATCGCCATGGCGCGGCCGCCCAGGACGTACGACGGACGGACCAGCACCGGGTACCCCACCTGCTCCGCCACGGCCAGCGCCTCCTCGGTGCTGGTGGCGGTACCGCTCGGCGGCTGGGTGATGCCGAGCCGGCGCGCGATGGCCTCGAAGCGGCGCCGGTCCTCCGCCGTGTCGATCGCGTCGGCCGAGGTGCCGAGGATCCGGACTCCCGCCGATTCGAGCCGCTTGGTCAGCTTGAGCGGCGTCTGGCCGCCGAGCTGCACCACGACCCCGAGCGGCCGCTCCAGCTCGACGATCTCGATCACGTCCTCGAATGTGAGCGGCTCGAAGTAGAGCTTGTCCGAGATGTCGAAGTCGGTGGACACCGTCTCGGGATTGGAGTTGATCATGATCGTGCGGTACCCCAGCTCGCGGAAGGCGAGGCCGGCGCGCACGCAGCAGTAGTCGAACTCCACGCCCTGGCCGATGCGGTTCGGCCCCGAGCCCAGCACCACGACGCCGCTCTCGCCGAACGGCTGCGATTCACCCTCCTCGTCGTAACTGGAGTAGAGGTACGGCGTGGCCGACGGGAACTCGCCGGCGCACGTGTCCACGGTCTTGTAGGCCGGCCGGATGCCGAGGGAGTGCCGTTCGCGCCGGATCTCGTCCTCGGACGTGAGCGCCAGCGCGGCAAGCTGCGTGTCGGAGAACCCCAACCGCTTCATCCCCCGCAGGCGCTGCGCGCGCTCGGCCGGCGGGGCGGCTCCCCAGCCCGCCCGTCGGAACTCCGTCCACTCCTGTTCGGCCTCGAGGAGTTCGGCCAGCTGCTGGACGAACCACGGGTCGATGGCCGTGAGCTGCGCGACTTCCCGCGGCGCGATCCCGGCGAGAAGTGCCCGCTTGAGCTGGAACACGCGCTCGGGCGTCGGATGGCGAAGTGCGGCGCGGATCGTCGTGGCATCGTCGTTCTCGAGGCGGTCGTCCGCCGCCGTCTGGCCGATCACCCAGCCCGACCGGTCCGCTTCGAGCGCCCGGATCCCCTTCTGGAACGCCTCCTTGAAGGTGCGGCCGATCGCCATGGACTCGCCTACCGACTTCATCTGCGTCGTGAGCCGCCAGTCCGCCAGCGGGAACTTCTCGACCGGGAAACGGGGGAACTTGACGACCACGTAGTCCAGGACCGGCTCGAAGGAGGCCGGCGTCGTCTTCGTGATGTCGTTGGGCAGCTCGTCCAGCGTGTACCCGACGGCCAGTTTGGTCCCCATTCGCGCGATCGGGAAGCCGGTGGCTTTGGAGGCCAGCGCCGAGGAGCGCGAGACGCGGGGATTCATCTCGATCACCAGCATCTCGCCGTCCACGGGGCTGAGCGCGAACTGGATGTTGCAGCCGCCCGCCTCCACGCCGATCTCGCGGATGATCGCGATCGCCGCGTCACGCATCACCTGGTATTCGCGGTCGGTGAGCGTCATCGCCGGCGCCACGGTGATGCTGTCGCCGGTGTGCACGCCCATCGGGTCCATGTTCTCGATCGAGCAGACGATCACGACGTTGTCGCGGCCGTCGCGCATCACCTCCAGCTCGAACTCCTTCCACCCCACCACGCTCTGCTCGATCAGGACCCGGTGGGTCGGCGAGGCGTCCAACCCGCGCTGTACCAGCTCCTGCAGCTCGGCCGGGTTGCAGGCGATCCCGCCGCCGGTGCCGCCCAGCGTGAAGCTGGGCCGGATGATCGCCGGATAGCCGGTGCGCGCGACGATCGCCCCCGCCTGCTCGGCCGAGGTGGCGAAACCGCCCATCGGCACCTCGAGGCCGATCCGGCGCATCGCCTCCGCGAACGCCTCGCGGTCCTCCGCCATCTCGATCGCCCGGGCGTTGGCGCCGATAAGCTCCACCCCGTAGCGCTCGAGCACCCCGTTGTGGTGCAGCGCCATCGCGACGTTGAGCGCGGTCTGGCCCCCCATCGTCGGGAGCAGCGCGTCCGGCCGCTCGCGCGCGATCACCAGCTCGACCCACTCGGGGGTGACGGGCTCGATGTAGGTGCGGTCCGCCAGCTCGGGGTCGGTCATGATGGTGGCCGGGTTCGAGTTCACCAGCACGACCTCGTAGCCCTCTTCCTTGAGGGCCTTCACGGCCTGGGTGCCGGAATAGTCGAACTCGGCCGCCTGCCCGATCACGATCGGGCCGGAGCCGATGAGCAGGATGCGGTGGAGATCAGTCCGCTTGGGCATCGACCAGGTCGCGCAGTGTTTGATCGAACGGGATGCGTGGCGCCCATCCCGTGGCGGAGCGGAGCTTGGCGCTGTCGCCCACCAGCACCGGGATGTCGGCGGGACGCACGAATTCGGGGTCCGGCTCCGGGATCGCTTTCACGCCGACGATCGCCGCCAGCCGTTCGAAAAGCTCCTGGAGCGAGGTACCCTTCCCCGACGCGACGTTGTACACCTCCCCGGGCTCTCCGCGCGCGATCAGCGCCGCGTAGGCGGCCGCGACGTCCCGCACGTCCAGGAAGTCCCGCACCGGCTCCAGGTTCCCGACCTTGACCACCCGGGCGCCCGCCAGGCGCGCTCCCCGCAGCCGGCGCGCGAAGGCGGGCGCGACGAAGCGCTCATCCTGGCCCGGTCCCGTGTGCGGGAAGGAGCGCGCGATCAGCACCCTCAGGCCGGTCCGCGCCCGCGTTTCCAGCGCCGCCAGCTCCGCGCCGGCCTTCGACGCGGCGTACGGAGAGCGCGGGGCCACGGGATCCGTCTCGACGAACGGCTGTCCATTCCCCGCGCCGTAGACCTCCGCCGACGAGACGACCAGCACCGCGGGATCTGTCTCCCCCGCGCGGCGCCGCCGCCCGAGCTCCCCGAGAAGACGGGCCGTCCCGGCGGCGTTGACCGCCCAGGCCACGCCGGGGTCCCGGAGCGCGTCGCCGCCGGAAGCCACCGCGGCCAGGTGGATCACCGCTTCGAACGACCGCGCGGCGACCTGCTGGACCGAGCGCAGGTCCCCCAGCTCGAGGGGGATCCAGAGCACGGCCTCGCGCTCGGCGTCGGAGAGCCCGTCCGCGCGCGGGGGACCGGGCTGCACCGCGCCCACGACCTCGTGGCCGGCGGCCACGAGCGTGCGCAGCACCCACCGCCCGACGAACCCGTCCGCGCCGGTGACGAGAACCGTCATGCGGACCGCTTGAGACGCTCGAGGTCCGCATCCACCATCATCGTCATCAGGCCCTTGAAGTCCACGGTCGGGCTCCAGCCGAGGATCCGTTTCGCCTTGGAGGGATCGGCGAGCAGCGTCTCCACCTCGGCGGGGCGGTCCTGCGCCGCGTCGTGCACCACGTGCTTCCGCCAATCGAGTCCGACGTGACCGAACGCCACGTCGCAGCAGTCGCGCACGCTGTGCTGGACACCGGTGCCGACCACGAAGTCCTCGGGGGTGCCCTGCTGCAGCATCCGCCACATCGCGTCCACGTAGTCCCCGGCGAAGCCCCAGTCGCGCTTGGCGTCGAGGTTGCCGAGCCGCACCTCCTTCGCCAGGCCGTGCTTGATGCGCGCGACTCCGTCGGAGATGCGCCGCGTGACGAACTCGAGGCCGCGGCGCGGGCTCTCGTGATTGAACAGGATCCCGCTCACCGCGAACATCCCGTACGACTCGCGGTAGTTCACCGTGATGTGGTGACCGTAGACCTTCGCGACTCCGTACGGCGAGCGCGGATGGAAGGGCGTGGTCTCCTTCTGCGGCGTCTCCCGTACCTTGCCGAACATCTCGCTCGAGCTGGCCTGGTAGAACTTCGCGTCGGGCCTCGCCAGCCGGATGGCGTCCAGCAGCCGCGTCACGCCCAACGCGGTGAACTCCCCCGTGAGGACCGGCTGGCTCCACGAGGTGGGCACGAACGACTGGGCGGCAAGGTTGTAGACCTCGTCCGGCTGCGCCGTCTTGACCACCGTCTGGAGGGAGTGCTGGTCGAGCAGGTCGGCGGGGACGATCTCCATGCGGCCGACCAGGTGCTGAATGCGCTCGTAGCTGTCGTGCGACGTGCGGCGCACCACGCCGACCACCCGGTAGCCCTTGGCCAGGAGCAGCTCGGCCAAGTAGGAACCGTCCTGCCCCGTAACGCCCGTGATCAGCGCGGTCGGCATGTAGGGCCCCCAAGCGGGTATCAGGTATCAGGTGCCGGGTGCGGCCAGCCGGACGTGTTCCTCGCCACTTGAATCAAGTGCCAGAGCCGGCTAAACTTAGCGGCTGCACTGGACTTTTTGAAGCGAGGCGGGAATGGCGCGCGTGTGCGCGATCTGCGGCAAGGGCCCGACATTCGGGCACCACGTATCCAATGCGAACAACAAGACCACCCGCAGGTGGTACCCCAACCTGCAGGCCGTGCGGGCCATGGTGGACGGCGCCCCGAAGCGGATCCGGGTCTGCGCCCAGTGCCTGAAGTCGAATCGGGTGGTCAAAGCCGTCTGAAGGCGTAAGGGGTGAGACGGCGAAGGCGTGAGAAGGCAGGGTGAGGGTGAGAGGTCGAGGTGAGAGGTGAGAAGGCGATCTCACCCAAACGAAACGGGGGCCCGACCAGGGTCCCCGTGGTGTTTTCAGTCGTCTCACGTCTCACTTCGTCTTCTCACTTCTCACTTCGCCTTCTCACGCCCTTGCCCTCTCACGTCTCACTCGGCCAGCAGCTCGATCCGGGCTTTCTCGCCTCCATCGCCGATCCGGAACCCTAGCTTGATGATCCGCGTGTAGCCACCCGGCCGCGCCTGGAAGCGGGGCCCCAGCTCCTTGAAGAGCTTCGTGGACACCCCTTTGTCCTTGACGCGCCGCTCGACCATGCGCCGGGCGTGCAGGTCGCCCCGCCGCGCCAGCGTGATGAGCTTTTCGGCGACGGGCCGAAGCTCCTTGGCCTTGGCCACGGTCGTAATGATGGCGCCGTGCCGGAAGAGATCGGTGGCCATGTTGCTGAGCATCGCCCGGCGGTGCGAGCTGGTGCGGGAGAGCTGTCGGTCCTTCGCGCGGTGCCGCATCTAGACCTGCTCCGCCTCCGCGACCACGGACCGCACGACCGGCTTGGCGCCGGGATCCAGGACGTGGATGCCGCCGTCCTGCTCTTCCCACTGCATCCCGAAGTTCAGCCCTTCCTTCAGCAGCAGCTCGGCGATCTCGGCCACCGCCTTCTCCCCGACGTTGCGGACCTTGAGGAGCTGTTCCTCGGTGTTCCGGACCAGATCGCCCAGGGTGCGGATGTTCGAGTTCTTGAGCGAGTTGATGGACCGCACCGAGAGGCCGCAGTCGTCGATCGAGCGGGCGAGGAGGCCCTGCAGGCGCTCCACATTGCTCGAGGGCTCGGCCGGCACCTCGGCGGGCACCATCGGCACGTTGCCGAACGAGATGAAGTACGAGAAGTGGTGCTGAGCCAGCGCCGCGGCGTAGGCCACCGCGTCCTCCGGGGTGAGCGCCCCGTTGGTCTCGACGGTGAGCGTCAGCCGGTCGAAGTCGGTGCGCTGCCCGACGCGCGTCTCCGTCACCGTGAAGTTGGCGCGCTTGACCGGGCTGTAGATCGAGTCGATGCGGACGACGTCGACGGGCATGGCGCGGTCGACAGGATGCAGGTCGGCGTCGACGTAGCCGCGGCCCTTGTTGACGTACAGCTCCATCGCGAGATCGCGGTCGTCCTGCAGCGTGAACAGCAGGTGATCGGGATTGACCACGCGGATCGAGCCGTGCGCCTCGATGTCGCGCGCGTACACCGGCCCCGCCGCGCCGCGCTTGATGTGCAGCGTGGCCTCGTCCACCTCGGGCGCCAGGACCAGGGTCAGCGCCTTGAGGCGCTGGATGATCTGGTGCACGTCCTCCACCACGCCGGCGACGGTCTGGTGCTCGTGCTGCACCCCGTCCATCCGGAAGGCCCAGACGGCGGCCCCGCGCAGCGAGGAGAGGAGCATCCGGCGGATGCCGTTGCCCAAGGTGTAGCCGAACCCGCGCTCCAGCGGCTGCAGCCGGAACTCGGCGGCATTCGGATCGTCCTCGCGCTTGGTCATCTCGACCAGGTGCGGGCGGACGAGCCCCGTGAGATCAATCGTCATGTTCACTTGGAGTAGAGCTCGACGATCAACTGTTCCTCGGCCGCAATTGGAATGGCATCCCGGGTCGGGCGCTCGACGATCCTGCCGGTCATCGCGCCGCGATCCACGGTAACCCACGACACCGGCTGTCCCTTGGACGCCAGGTCGAGGGAGACCGCGATGATATCCATTTCCCGACTCCCCTTCGCGACGCGAACCTCGTCGCCGGGATGGAGCTGGAAGGACGGGACGTCGACGGGGCGGCCGTTGACCTCGACGTGGCGGTGACGCACCAGCTGCCGGGCCGCCTTGCGGCTCAGCGCCAGTCCCATCCGATAGACCATGTTGTCGAGCCGAGACTCGAGCGCGACCAGCAGGTTCTCGCCGGTGCGCCCGGGCTCGTTCAGCGCCCGCTTGAACGTGTTGCGGAACTGCTGCTCCGAGAGGCCGTAGATGCGCTTGACCTTCTGCTTCTCACGCAGCTGGCGTGAGTACTGCGACGCCTTGCGCCGGCGCCCCGAGGCCTGGCCGTGCTGGCCGGGCGCGTACGAGCGCTTCTCGACGGCGCACTTCTCCGTCAGGCAGCGCGACCCCTTCAGAAAGAGCTTGGTGCCTTCGCGGCGGCACAGCTTGCAGTTGGCGTCGACGTAGCGGCTCACTACACCCTGCGCTTCTTCGGAGGACGGCAGCCGTTGTGCTGGATCGGCGTGACGTCACGGATCGACTTGATGATCAGGCCGGCGTTGGCCAGCGCCTGGATCGCGGACTCACGGCCCGCGCCGGGGCCCTGCACCCGGACGTGGACGCGGCGGACGCCGAGGTTGAACGCCTCGCGTCCCGCCTGCTCGGCCGCCACCGTGGCGGCGAACGGTGTGGACTTCTTGGAGCCCTTGAAGCCGGACTTGCCGGCCGTGCCCCACGAGATCGTGTTGCCGTTGAGGTCGGCGACGGTCACGATGGTGTTGTTGAAGGTGGCCATGATGTGGACCACCCCCTCAGACTCGACGACCTTCTTGACCTTCTTGACCTTCTTGGGCGCCTCGGCGGCCGCGGCGCCTTCGGGCGCCGCCCCCTCGGGCGCGGCCGGCGCGGCGGCCGGCTTCGGCTGTTCCTGGTCGGCCATGTCCTATTTCTTGGCGATCGCCTTCTTCTTGCCGGCGATCGTGCGGCGCGGGCCCTTCTTGGTCCGCGCGTTGGTCCGCGTCCGCTGCCCCCGGACCGGCAGGCCGCGGCGGTGGCGCACGCCACGATAGCAGCCGATGTCCATCAGCCGCTTGATGTTCATTGCGACTTCCGTCCGCAGCGCGCCCTCGACCTTGTGGTCGCGCTCGATCACCTGCCGGAGCCGCGTGACCTCGGCGTCGGTCAGGTCGCGCACCCGCGTGGCCGGATTGACCCCGGTCCGCTCCAGGATGCGCTCCGCGGTCGAGCGACCCACGCCGAAGATGGCCATGAGCCCGACTTCGACCCGCTTGTCACGTGGCAGGTCCACACCCGCGATACGTGCCATGGGCTACGCCTGCCGCTGCTTATGCTTAGCGGAACGCTTGCAGATCACCCGGACGACACCGCGGCGCCTGATCACCCTGCAGTGCTCGCAGACCGGCTTGACGCTGGTTCTGACCTTCAAGAGTGCTCCTTAAGTCAATTCCGAACAAGACTTAAAACCTAGCCGCGGTGTGGGCGGGATGCAAGGGAGCCCGTCTCTTCAGGGAAGGGCCCGGATTTCCACCAGACGGTACCCGGTCGGGGTCCGCCGGAAGCCGAAATAGAGAGCCTGGGTCCGGCGCAAATTGGTGTCGCGCGGCTGGTAGACCCGCTGGGCCTCGACGTAGGCGCGGTCGGGGTCCACGTTGCGGGCGACCAGGACCGTGACCTCGAGCTCGCGCGTCCCCTCGGCGAAGGCGCGCAGCAGCTCCGCCGCCTGGGTGGGCCGCAGGGCCGAGGACGGCTCGGCCCCCGGGAGATGCACCATCACGGCGGCGCCGGTGCCGACCATCGCAGCGAAATCGTGCCGCATCCACTGGTCCGCCGCGCGCCGCGCGGCAACCAGCAGCGAATCCGTCCCCTGCACCGGGGCGGAGCCGAGCCAGAGCGCCGCCAGCAGGACCCAGTTCACACCTGCGCCTCCTGCGCGATCGCCACGGCCTCGCGCCGCGGGTCGGCGGCCGTGGTGACGGGCCGCCCGACCACCAGGAGATCGGCCCCGGCCCGAGCCGCCTCGCGCGGCGTGGCGGTCCGAGCCTGGTCGCCGGTGGCGTCGGTCTCGCGCCGAATGCCCGGGACAACAATGAAGGCGCGCGCCCCCGCGACCGCACGCACGGCCCGGGCCTCGTGCGCGGCCGACACGTACCCGTCGAGCCCGGCGCTCACCCCGAAGCGCACGAGTCGGCGCTGCTCCTCCCCGACGTCCGCCACCGCGCGACCCACCACCGCCCCGTACTGCTGCGCGTCCAGGGACGTCAGCACCCCGACGCCAAGGAGCCGCAGGTCGCCGTTCTTCGCCTTCACCGCCGCCTCCAGCATCCGCGCTCCCCCCGCCAGATGCACCGTGGCCAGCGCCACGCCGGCCTCGCCGGCCGCGGCGACGGCGCGCGCGACGGTGTTGGGGATGTCGTGCCACTTGAGATCGAGGAAGACGTTCTTGCCGCGCGAGCGCAGCTCCCGGATGATGACCGCCCCGCCCTCCATGCAAAGCACCGGCCCGACCTTGTACCAGCGCGCGGCATCGCCGATGACGTCCGCCAGGCGGAGCGCCTCCGGTGCCGATCCGACATCGAGGGCGACGGCCAGCTCGGTCACGGCTAGAGCCGTCGGAAGCTGCGAGTTGCCAGCGGCATGCTACATCCCCGTTCCGATGACGTCGCTGAGCTTCGCAGCACCTCGCCTCGCCAGGAGCTGCGCCAGCTCGCGCACGATGCGCTCCGGCGCGCGCGGATCGGCCAGCGCCGCGGTGCCCACCGCCACCAGGCTGGCGCCCGCTTCGAGATACTGCAGCGCGTCGGCGCCGGTCCGAATGCCGCCGACGCCGATGACCGGCTTGCCGGTGCCGCGCGCGACGAGGCGCGCGACCTTCACGCCCACCGGCAACAGCGGGGGCCCGCTGAGCCCGCCGCTCCCCGCGCCGAGCCGCGACTTGCCGTGCGCATCATACACCTGGGCCGGCAGAGTGTTGACCGTCGTGAACCCGTCGGCCCCCGCCTCCACCGCTGCCCGCGCCGTCCGCGCCGGGTCCGGTAGCACGGGCGAGAGCTTGACCAGCAGCGGCTTGGTGGTCTTGGCACGCGCGAGGCGGACCAACTGCGCGAGCACGGCGTCGTCCGCGCCGAACTCCGATCCGCCCCGCTCAACGTTCGGACACGACACGTTCAGCTCGAATGCCGCGATGCAGGGCTCGTCCGCGAGCGCGCCGACCACGATGGCGAAATCGGCGACGGCGTGCCCTACGACGTTCACGAGGACGCGCGCGCGGGCGAGCTGCCGCAGCCACGGCAGCATCTCGCTCCGGAACGCAGCGAGCCCCGGGTTCGCGAGCCCGACGGAGTTGAGCATCGCACCGGGCGTCTCCGCTACGCGGGGCGCGGGGTTGCCGAGTCGCGGCTCCACGCTCACCGCCTTCGTGACGATGCCGCCCAGCGCTTCCACGTCGATGACCCGCGCGACCTCGCGGCCGAATCCCGCCGTGCCGGCCGCCAGCAGCATCGGGTTCTGGAACCACACCCCGAAGCACTCGATGCCGAGCGCGGCGCGCGCGGCCGAAAACGTCGGCGCCGTCACTCGGGGCTCGGCGGACCGATGTCGGGGCCGAGCCGCGAGCGGGTTGCGTCGCGGCCCTCCCGTCGAACGCGCTGCGCCAGCGTCCGCCGGAGCGAGTCCTCGAGGGCCGCGAACGCCTCGGCGCCGGCGCCGACCCCGGCGGCGACCAGCGTGTACGGACTGGCCGCGTAGCGCTGATTGAGCAGGGCGCGCAGCGAGTCGGCGCGCGGGTGACCGGTCGCGATCGCCGCCACCAGCCCCTTGGGCGTCCACGGCGACGCCGGGAAGCGCCGCGCCATGTCGGCGAAGTCCACCGCGGCGAGGCGCGGCGCGCGGAGCGAATCGCGCAGCACCTCCGCGCGGATGAACCAGTACGCGTCGGGCGCGGACTGCGCCGCGCCGAGCGTATCCACCAGCGCGACCAGCCGCAGCACGGCCCTCGCATCCTGTCCCGCCGTCCCGCCCTCCAGGGCCAGGCGCTGCAGCCGGTCGCGCGGCGCGGCGAGATCCGCGTCGGCGTTCGCCGTCGCGATGGCGATCTGGGCCAGTCTGACGCCGGCGGCTTGTGCCTCCACACTGTCGGGCGCGACGACCGACACCGCGCCGAGGCGCCCCGACGCGCCCGCCGTGTCTCCCGCCGCGAGCCGGCGCGTGGCGTCGTCGAGCAGGAGCCGCGCCCGCTCTCCGGGCGTGAGATCGCGCCGCGACGCGAGCGCGTCCACCAGCGCGGCCGCGCGCGCCTCCGCGCCCGCCGCCGCGAGACCGCCCAGCGCCGAGCGCCAGTCGGCCTCCACGTACGGCCCACGCTGGGCCAGGGAGTCGTAGAGCGCGCCCGCGCCCGCCGTGTCTCCCGCCGCGACCTCCGCCCCGGCCAGGTCGGCCGCGGCGTGCGGATCGGTCGAGGCGCGAAAATCGGAGAGCGCCGCATCGGTCAGGCCGAGCCCGAGCAGCGCGCGCCCGCGGAGGAGCAGCGCCTCGCCGCGAGGTGCGCGCGCGCCGTCCGCCAAAGCAGTGTCGAGCGCCTGCCGCGCCTCCGCGAACTGGCCGAGCGCCAGACTCGCCTGCCCCATCAGCACCAGTGCCTCGTACCGCTGCTCGCTGCTCCGCGCGCGCCGCACCGCCTGCGCGAGCACCGGCACGGCCTCCGCGTAGCGCCCCAGGTGCACGAAGGCGCGCCCCTCGACCAGCAGGGCGTCGCTCACCCAGCGCGACGCGGGGTGGCGCACGGTGAGCGACTCGGCGTGTGTCGCGGCGATCCGCCAACGGTCGCGCGCCTCGTCCATCCTCCCCGCACGCTCCGACTGCGCGGCCTCCCGCGCGAACTTGTTGGCGTTGTACATCCCGTTGTAGTACGAGCATCCCGCGCCGCCCAGCGCGAGGACGGCCGCGAGCAGGACCCGCGGGATGCGCCTCACCGGTGCGCGCCTCCGCCCCCGTTGGTGCCCGCCGCGAGGCGGCGGTCGTACTCGGCCAGGTAGCCGATGATCGCGCCGGCGATCCCGCGCGCCAGCCGTCGCTGCCCCGACTGGCTGGTGAGGAACTTCGCCTCCTCGTAGTTGCTTCCGTACCCGATCTCCACCAGCACCGCCGGCATGTAGGAGGTCGCGAGCACGGCGAAGCCCGCCTGCTTGACCCCGTTGGCCTCCGCCGGATGCACCCGGCGCAGCGAGTCCTCGACGATCCGCGCGAGCTCGCTCGACTCGCGCAGATGCTCGTTCTGCGCCAGGTCGTTCAGGATGAACCGCATCGGGTCCCCGCTCGGGGCGTGGGCGTCGGTCTCGAAGCGCACCGACTCGTTCTCCATCTTCTCCACGCGGCGCGCATCCTCGGTGCGGGCCTCGGCGAGGAAGTACGTCTCGAAGCCGCGCGTCCCCGCCGCGTTGCGCCAGTGGGGATTCGCCGCATTGACATGGATCGAGACGAACAGGCTGGCGCTGTCCGCGGCGGCAATGCGGCCGCGGTCGGCCAGGGCGATCAGCGTGTCCTTGGTCCGGGTCAGCACCGCCTCGACGCCGCGCCGCCGGAGCTCGTCGGCCACGTCCCGCGCCACGGACAGCGTCACGTCCTTCTCCCGCAGGAAGACGCGATGCCCGATCGGCCCGACCATCCCGACGTCGGGACCGCCGTGCCCAGGATCGAGCGCGACGACGTGCCGGAGGGGACGGCGCGGCGCGGCCGGAGCGGGCGCGCTCTCCACGGCGCGCGGCTGCTGCGGTGCGCCGGTCGCCGCGACGACCGGCGGGCCAGGCAGCTCCTCGAGCCGGGAGCGCGCGCGGTCGTAGCGGTACCGGTCGGCGGCGAGTCGCGGCAGATACTCGACGAGGAACTGGAGCGGCACGTAGACCGAGTCACGCGCGACGTACGCCGGCGCGGCGAGACCGAAGACGCGTCCGCCCGCGCTGAAGTACGCCGCGTCGAGCACGAAATCGTAGCGCCGCCCGGCGGCGCTGAGCGTCACGGCGCCGGCCCGCGGCGCCGTCGCCTCGATGCTGAGCACGGCGCCCAGCTCCGCCGCCGCAACCGCCGGGAAGCCGCGCTCCGTGCGCACCGCGAGCTGGCGCTCGCCGCGGCTCGACGCCACGACCAGCGAGTTGGGCGCCGCGGCCGTCCAGACCGCGATCGCGAGCAGCGCGAAGGCGCTCACCTGCGACGCACCGCGCGCGCCATCTCGCGCTCCGCTTCCCGCTTGCGAATGTCGTCGCGCCGGTCGTGCTCCTGCTTGCCGCGCGCCAGCGCCAGCGTCACCTTCGCGTGGTTGTTCTTGAAGTAGAGATCCAGCGGCACCAGGGTGAGGCCCTTCTGCTCTACCGAGCCGATGAGGCGGCGGATCTCGCGCCCGTGCAGCAGCAGCTTCCGCGTGCGCAGCGTATCGTGGTTGTGGACGTTGCCCTGATCGTACGGCGGGATGTGGAGCGCCTCCAGCCAGACCTCACCGCCTTTGACCCGCGCGAACGCGCCGACCAGGCTCGCCCGGCCCACCCGCAGCGACTTTACTTCCGTCCCCGTAAGCACGAGCCCCGCCTCCCACGTCTCGAGGATGTGGTAGTCGTGCCGGGCACGGGGGTTCCGCGCGATGACCCTCTGAGAACGGGGCGAGGCGTGCATCCTGGTCGAAGGACCGGCCTGTGGAAGGGTGCCACGAGAGTCGTAACCCCAAGATAGAGCTAGGGTTCCGATGGGTCAAGCTGCGGGTTGACGGGGTCCGCGGGCGGGTCTATCTTGCCCCGCCTGCCGAAGTGGTGGAACTGGTAGACGCGCGGCGTTCAGGGCGCCGTGGGCGCAAGCCCGTGAGGGTTCGAGTCCCTCCTTCGGCACTACGACCAAGACAGTTGCGAGCTGGGAGTTCGGAGGGGCAGAAGCCTTCGCAGCAACCGCAGTGCTAGTGTAGTGTCGCCAAAGTCGCTTGGGCTTTGCGGACCTTGGCGAGAATGTGGGTGACGCGGGCCGTCCAGACGAACGGGGTCGGGGCGACGTTGCGGCGGTCGATATAGGCGAGGATCG
>Ga0187866_1000081_pt1 | contig 126527 bp, 115 predicted proteins | sample June2016WEW_11_1_3_FD_133013 | JGI IMG/M metagenome (GOLD analysis project Ga0187866, IMG submission 133013) | Peatland microbial communities from SPRUCE experiment site at the Marcell Experimental Forest, Minnesota, USA - June2016WEW_11_150 | ecosystem: Environmental > Terrestrial > Soil >... | reverse complement strand
ATCGTTCGGGTCTTTCTTGTGATGATGACCCTTGCCTTTTCCTTTTTCACCCTCTTCGGCGAGCTTTGTTTTGTTCGGCTCGGCGGGCTTATTCACATCAGCCGGCTTGTTTACTTCGGCAGCGTATGTGCCGAAATCGCTTGCGCTGATGATGGTGACCTTGTTTGGTTCAGCGGGCTTATTGGCATCGCCAGGTTTATTGGCGTCAACTGTTGCCGCGAGGCAGTTTGTCGCAGCGAAAGCGACAGCCACGACTGCCAGTACTGTTAGTAGTGTTCTTGTATTCATTCCCATATCATCCTTAAAAATCTTGAGTAAAGTTCAGCCTGAATCGGCCAAGACACGTCCGAGAATCATATACTTTTTTCAGAAGGTAGCAATAAAAATCTGAGAATTTTTTAAAATTATTTCCAGATAGCCCGTATCAGGACGACTAATCCTGCGTTTTTAAACTAAAAACGCGGTTTGGACGGATATAGCAGGAGACAGAAATTAAAACTCGATAACCAGTAATCGTCTAAAAATAATCCGTATCGACTGCCGGACAGCAACGGAGGCATTATAATTCGTGGGTCGAGGAAGGTTACAAAAAAGCTTAAAAACAAGAGATTTTCAAATAAAGGAGAGCGGATTATGAACGCCCAAACCTTACAGGATTGTATTCTCGCTGTGTCGCGGGCTGGTGTCCTGTGTCTTAACTGTACGCTGAACGCTGCTCGCTGTACGCTACCCCCCCGCTGCCTGCTACGCAGGATATAATTGACGAAAGGCGGGGTTTGGGGTATTGTGGGGTCGGGAAATTATCACATTTTAAGGGAATAACATGGCAGAGGATAGATTTGGTATTGGCGAGATTCTTCGAACAAGCGGCAAGGGGTTTGGCCTTGGTCTGTTCAGCGAGAAAGAAATTAAAAAGATTGAGATTTTTGACAAGAGAGGTAAACCTTATATAAAGTGTTTTGCCACAGCGAAAGACCGACTTGCCAAGCCGGAAGAAATTGTTCGCCAACTGTATCTGTGGCGTTTGATTCACGAATACGAGTATCCCGTGGAACGGATATTTCTTGAGAAGCCGGTTTATTTTGGGTCATCGGTTCACGAAAAAGCTGCGGACATCGTGATTTGCGAAGAAGGGGACCCGGATACCGCTTATATCATAATCGAGTGCAAGAAACCAAAGAGACGTGATGGTATAGAACAACTTAAGTCATACTGTAATGCGGAGGGGTCGCCGATAGGTGTTTGGACGAATGGAGGGGAGATAGCATTTTTACATCGGCAGGAACCGAATTTATTCAAAAGTTTGCCGGACATTCCACGTGCCGATCAGAATTTAGGAGATCTGCTGGAAGAGCGATGGGATATGGAGCGACTTACGGCGGAGAACAAACTTGTCAAAGAACGACTAACACTAAAGTCCATTATTCTGGATATGGAAGACCTTGTGCTGGCAAATGCAGGGGTTGATGCGTTCGAGGAAGTATTCAAGCTTGTTTATGCGAAATTATACGATGAGTGGAGTGCACAGAGACACTATAAAGGTAAAAAGGATGTCGAGTTTAGGTTGTACGGATCAACACCCCGACAACTATATGAGCGAATAAGTACGCTATTTAATAAGGCCAAAGCACAATGGCCGGGGGTATTTCTTGGGGATGAGAAGATTGAACTCGAACCGGCACATCTATTAACGTGTGTTTCTTTTCTTGAAGATATAAAGTTGTTCAATTCTAATTTGCAAATAATCGATGAGGCATTCGAATATTTAGCGGTACAAGTCGGGAAGGGAAGCAAGGGACAATATTTCACACCACGGTATGTTATTGACATGTGTGTGAAGATGCTCAATCCAAAAGTGGATGAGTATATGATTGACACAGCAGCAGGATCATGCGGATTTACCGTTCATTCAATTTTCCATGTCTGCGGAAGTGAATTCACAGCCGAAAAATGGGACCGATGGCAGATTGATTATGCTTCTAGCAATGTCTTTGGAATCGACTTTGACGCCCGGTCGGTGAAGATTGCCAAGGCGTTGAACCTGATAGCGGGTGATGGTAAGACAAATGTATATCGTGCAAACACTCTTGATCCGCGAACTTGGGGAGATGATATACGAGCGGCTTTGAGGCCACATTTATTGCGGTTTCGGGACGATCAAGTGACAGATGACTTTAATCAGAAGAACTTCCGGTATTTTGATTTTGACGTTTTAATGACGAATCCTCCATTTGCTGGTGATATTAAAGATACGCGATTGCTTAATCAGTTCGACCTTGCGAAAAAAGAAGATGGGAAATGGTCTAACAAAGTGGGACGTGACATCTTGTTTATCGAACGTAATCTTGAATTTCTCAAACCAGGTGGACGCATGTGCATTGTTCTGCCACAGGGTCGATTCAACAATACGAGCGATGAGTATATCCGAAAGTTTATTGCGGATAAGGCGCGGATATTGTCCGTAGTGGGGCTGCACAGCAACACATTCAAACCTCACACCGGAACGAAGACAAGCGTGCTATTTCTGCAAAAGTGGAACGATGACCCTAATGTTGGGGTTCTCTGCCAGCATCTCGACGATTATCCGATTTTCTTCGCCACGAGTCAGAACGGTGGGAAGGATAGCTCTGGAGAGTATATTTTCAAATTAGGGCCGGACGGGCAGCCAATACAAGACGAGCATGGGCATATGGTCGTGGATCACGATTTGAATGAGATTGCCGATGGTTTTGAAGAATTCGCAAAACGTGAAGAACTGTTATTCTGGGAGGAGCAGTGATGGCAGTCTGGAGTAAAGTAAATTTACGAGAATGTAGAACAAACATACGAATTGATGCAGAATATTACCAGCCCTTTTTTCTAAAGCGGATCAGACAATGGCGTGAGGAAGGTGTATCCCCATTGGGGAATAATTATGCGCAGATTATGAAAAGGCAGTTTCTTCCTGAATGTGGAAAGAGCTTCGACTATATCGAGATCGGCTGCGTTTCAACTATATTAGGAACCTATGATGTTATCCATCTCGATGATACGGAAGCACCATCGCGGGCCCAGTATGTTGTGAAGCCGGGAGACGTTATTCTGTCTGAGGTTCGCCCAAATCGTAGTGCCGTTTCATTGATTCCAGAAGGGATTGGACGGACAGTTTGCTCATCAGGATTTGGTGTCTTAAAGGCAGAAAGGGTATCTCCGGAGTATCTGTTTGCTTTTTTGAAAACGAGTATCATAACTAAATTGCTCGACAGGGAGACAACGGCCACAATGTACCCGGCCGTAGCCGATAGAGATGTCTTGGCGTTGCCATTTCCTCAACCGAGCAAAGATATTGAGAAAAAAGTAACATCTGCTGTACAGAAGGTATTTAGCAAGCTTTCGGAGTCGAAAGAACTTTATACGAAAGCGGAGAGGTTGTTACTGGAAGATTTAGAGCTGAACGACTTAGATTTGTCCCCTAAATTATATTATATGCATTCAGCTTCTGAATCCCAGAAAGCAAACCGTCTCGACGCCGAATATTTCCAACCAAAATACTATCGATTACTTGAAAAACTCAAGAAAGCCGCCCAAAATCTTGAAGGCGATACTATCGGCAAACTCTCCGAACCGCTGAGATATGGAACCTCTGACAAATTGACATATGTAAGCGAAGGTATTCCCTTTTTACGAATCGCCGACTTGGAGAATAGAAGATTTGAGATGTCTTCAGTGTTGCATATTCCTATTGAAGAAGCAATTCGACAAAAATCAGCACGAGTGAAGACTGGGGACGTTCTTGTTTCTCGAAGCGGAACGCTTGGATTGGGAGTAGCGACTCCAGAAGAACTTCATGATGCAGTATTTGGGAGCTATTTCATTCGTTTAAGGCCTAACAAGGAAAAAGTGAATCCTGAATATCTTGCGCTCTTTATAAATGCGTTATGTGGCGTGATGCAGGTTGATCGAGTAAATACGGGGTGCATTCAGACAAATCTTACTATCCCAGCTATCGAGAGTATCTTTGTTGTTTTTGGCGATAGAAAGTGGCAGAATAGATATGTTGATGTTCTTACGCAATCAGTCACCGCACGTAAGGAATCCCGACAACTCCTTGAGGAAGCTATACATTTGGTAGAAGACGGAGTTCTGAAAGGGGCCAATTGAAATGCCTGCCGCTCCGACGGAGATTGTTGATGGTTTGGAATCAATATTGGACATCTTTCTTTCTGACGTACGCCATCGAGAACGTTCTGTGTTTATTCTATGTGATAATCTTGTTGAAATGGCTTGCAAAACAAAAGCAAAGCAAAAAAATCATCACTTTAATACTGAATGTGGATTCTATGATGCTTGGAATGCACCTGGCGTACACTTGGCTCGAAACGGTTTAGGCTCGAGAGTTCATAATCGGCGTGATATGCGCAATCTCATGCAGCATGCTAGCGCCGCAGCCACCGTTGATACACAGACATGCGCTGATGCAATTATTGACATACTTGGATTGTTGCTGAAGCTTTGGGGCCGCAATGCATTAGATAATTTGCGAGAATGGCATAAAATAGCTATTAGAATAGTTAAACTTTATTCATCAGGTGGAGATCCTATTAAACGTGAACAGTTTGAGGACGCAATGCGTCGCGGACAATGGCGAGCAGATGCTGATGAAAAAAAGCCAAAGATAAACGAAATTATTGTTGAAGTAGGACGTCGGGGATTCTGGAGTTTCCTCGTTAAACAAGCACCGAGTCAGGTAGAACAAATCATCCTAAGTTGTATTGGCTGATGACAATAATGCTCTCACGTCAGGCCAGTAGCTTCTAAAAAAAAACTTTGCATTCCTTCGAGTTCTCTTTGGCGAAAATGTTAATTTAGGCAACTTAATCAGCCGTTTTTTCTAGATTACCCATATACCCAAAAAAATCTGGCGATTTTTGAAATATTTTTTTATTCATTACAGCATAAGGACTTATCGATTTTTGGGGCGAGCAATGCTGTTTCGTAACTACTTAAAATGCACTAAAGTTCACCCTATATATAGAGGCACGTTGTTCCTCTGTAGAGATAGCGGAGTTCCGCAAGCATATCGCCCCAGATGGGCAAGGCATCAGGAACAGAAGTTCCATTTCGGATTACTAAATTTTGGTCGGCTGCATAATGAAGGCCGAAGGACTTTTACCTTCCGTAGCAGTAAAGCGAAGGACGGGTCGCGGACAAGGCGAAAGGGTATCGCAGATGCTCGCGTCGAGAATACCCTTAGCCGCAGAACGCCAAACCGACCAAAAGCAGTGTTAATCCGTGTAAATCCGTGTCAAAAAAACTCTGTGAACTCTGTGCCCTCTGTGGCAAAAAAACAGCGTAAATCAGTGTAATCTGTGGCTAAAAAAAGGGAGGATAAAATGACTACTATCCAAATCAAAGTTCCAAACTGGCTCGACTTTATTATCACCTGTCCACTGCTCGCCTATCGCCTGTTCCGTTACGGCGAGGTCTTTCGCAGGATTTACTTGGACGAAGGGTTATGGGCCATCGTGAATTTGAAAGATTACTACCGTTTTAGTTGTTTCAAATGGTGTATCGACGGTAAAAATGGCAGTTTCTATGCTGTAAGGGGAAAAAGAATCGACAAAGACAACGCCAAAATAGTGCGTTTGCACAGGGAGATTATGGATGCGCCCGATGGGCTTTTCGTTGACCATTTCAATCATAACGGCTTAGACAACCGCAGGAGCAATCTTCGACTGGCGACGCGAGAGCAGAATAACCGTAACTGCAGAAAACGCAAAGGATGCTCGTCGAAATTCAAAGGGGTGTGCCTTCCTAAAAATTCACGCGGAACAAAACCCTGGCGCGGCTACATAAAAACCAACGGGCGGCGAATATCATTAGGGTATTTTGCGACGGAAATCGAAGCCGCAAAGGCGTATGATGCTGCGGCGAAGAAATACCACGGTGAATTTGCGCGGCTGAATTTTGCGGATTAGCCCTTCGATATTTTCTTGACAATTGGGGGGCTGTGGCTTTATTTGTCGTTTTCTTTCAAACATTTTACCGATAGTTTCAATAAGATATGTTATTCAAGACCCTGCGTAAAACGCCCGCCTCGCCGCATAGCGGCGGGCGAGGTCTCGCCAGAGGCGGACGGAGAACGCAGAGAAAAAGAAAATATATGGCAAAGGCAAAGTCAAATCCAGACGGCAAATCGCTGGTGATAGTTGAATCACCGGCAAAGTCGCGGACTATCAATAAATATTTAGGCGGCGGCTTCGAAGTCAAGGCATCGATGGGCCACATCCGCGATTTGCCCGCGAAGGAATTCGGCGTCGATTTGGAAAAGGATTTTGAGCCCACATATACGATTATGCAGGGCAAATCCAAGGTCGTTGCCGGTCTCAAGGCGGCGGCGAAGAACTGCAAAGACGTATATCTGGCGACCGATATGGACCGCGAGGGCGAGGCGATTGCCTGGCACCTTGCGCATATTCTCGGTTTGCCCGAGGATAAAGTTTATCGAGTGATATTCAACGCGATAACAAAGACGGCGATACAGCAGGCGTTCGCCAATCCCGGGCGTATTGATATCGATAAGGTTATGGCACAGCAGGCAAGGCGCATACTTGACCGCATCGTGGGCTACCAGATAAGCCCGCTATTGTGGAAAAAAGTTGCGAGGGGTTTAAGCGCGGGGCGCGTGCAATCGGTCGCGGTCAAAATAGTTGTTACCCGCGAACGGGAGATACGCAGTTTCAAGCCGGAAGAATACTGGCTTATCCCGGCGATTTTCACAACTGAACTGGGAAGTCATTATGGGCAAGAGTGGCAGGAGTTTATTGCCACAAGAACTGCGGCGGGCAGACCAGACCAGGGACCTACGGTTGAACAACAGAACAAGTGGCTTACGGAGCACAAGGCCTTCAAGGCGGAGCTTTATAATGTTGCCGATGAGGATTTCAAGGCGTCGAACGACCAGCAGGCAAAGCGGATTTACGAAGCGGTAAAGGACGCGAACTTCAAGGTTGCCCAGGTCGAGAAGAAGGAATCGTCATCCCGGCCGGGGCCGCCGTTTATAACTTCAACGCTTCAGCAGGCGGCGTCGAATCGGCTCGGGTTTTCCACAAAGCGCACGATGTCGATTGCGCAGCAGTTATATGAGGGTGTTGACCTCGGCGAGGAAATGGGCCGGCTGGGCCTGATTACTTATATGAGAACCGACAGCACGTATATATCGCCCGAAGCGATTAACGATGCTCGCAAGTTTATTCAAAAACGTTTCGGCGACGCGTATGTTCCCGAAAAGGCGAATATGTTCGCCGACAAAAAAAACGCCCAAGCCGCACACGAGGCGATTAGGCCTACCGACGCTGACCTTATGCCGGAGGACGTGCGTGCGCTTGTCAGTGAAGAACAGTATAAGCTTTATGATTTGATATGGCGGCGGTTTGTCGCCTGCCAGATGTCCGCGGCGAAGTGGGACGTAACGAATCTTGATATCGCCGCCGATACCGCGATTGGCAGGGTCCTGTACAAAACTACGGGCAGGGCGACTATTTTCGATGGTTTTACCAAGGTATGGTCGCCCGGTTCATCGGCGGCAGGCGAGCAGCAACTGCCCCCCGTCAAGACCGGCCAAGAGCTTGCCGCGGTGGATATCAAAGCCGACCAGCACTTCACAAAGCCGCCCGCAAGATATACCGAGGCGTCATTGGTCAAGGCGCTGGAAAAAGAAGGCATCGGCAGACCCAGCACATACGCCAGCATCATCAGCACAATCCAGGACAGGGAATACGTCGAGCAGAGAGAAAAGAAGCTCTATGCCACGGACCTCGGCGAGGTGGTAACCGACAAGCTCGAAGAATACTTTCCCAAGGTAATGGATTTGGCGTTTACCCGTTATATGGAAGAGGAGCTTGATAAAATCGAGGAGCAGCATCTCGACTGGGTTCACGTTTTGAATGAGTTTTACGGGCCATTCAAGAAAAGTATGGAGACCGCTACCTCGGATATGAAACACGCAAAGGCCGAGACAACACCGAGTGAATATGAGTGCCCCAAATGCGGTTCGCCGTTAGTTTATCGTTTCGGCAAGAAGGGTAAATTCCTGAGTTGTTCCAGTTATCCGGAGTGCAAGTTCGCCTGGCAGTGCGACAAGGAGGGCAAAATGGTCGAGCAGAAAGTCAGCGAGCACAAATGTCCCAATTGCGGCAAGCCGCTGGTTCACAAAAACGGGCGATTCGGCCCATTCCTCGGATGCAGCGATTATCCCAACTGCAAGACAATCGTTAAGCTTGATAAGGAGGGCAATATCGCACCGCCGAAGCCGCCTGCTGAGCCGACGGGATTGAAGTGTTATAAGTGCAGGGAGGGCGAGCTTGTCATAAGGCAGAGCAAGAAAGGGCCGTTTATGGGCTGCAACAGATTCCCGCGCTGCCGGACGATAGTCAGCATCAAGCAAAAGGAAAACCTGCTGAAGTTACAAGCGGAAGGCAAATGGCCGCCCAAAACGGCTGACGCCGCCGACGAGCTTCTCGGCAGGAAAAAGACGGCAAAAGCCGAAACATAACCGGACGAGACGGTTTAGCGGAGACACCCAAATCGATTGACTTTGGCCACAGCCAGTGATTTAATAGTCATATATCTAAACGACAAACCACCAGCAACGATAAAACTGGGTTATCGTATGCCATACAATGTTAGGATAGTCAGCACGTATCCGCCGAGACGATGCGGAATAGCGACGTTTTCAAAAAACCTCGCTAATGCCTTGTCTAATTTTACCAGCGAGGTGGGTCATATAAGGGTCGCCGCGATAGATAACGGCAATGGGCCTTATAATATCCCGGTTGACCTTGTTATCGACGAGTATAATCCGCGGTCATGGACGGATACCACCAAGCACATAATCAAGAGGGCGCAGGAAGGCAGCAACCCCACCATAGTTTTGCTTCAGCATGAGTATGGCCTTGACCCGGACAAAGACGGCAATGACGCACGGGGGACAAATTATATTGAAATGGCCAAAGCGTTTACCGCGGCTAAGCTTACGACGGTTGTGTATTTGCATACGGTCCTGGACAACCCTGACGAGCATCAAAAGGCCGTCGTGCAAAACCTTGCGAAGGTTTGCGACGGCTTGATTGTTACCACCGAAAGCGCGATTGAAATACTCGAATCGAATACATACGGCATAGAGCAGGACAAAATCAAGCACATCGACCACGGGATACGAATGCACCACCCGTCGCATTACGACCGGCTAGAAATAAAGAGCGAATTAGGCCTTGAACATCAGTTTCTCGTTACGACGATCGGTTTGTTGTCGCCAGACAAAGGGCTTGAATACGGCATACGCGGGTTCGGCAGATTTTTAGAGGAGTCCTGCACGAACGAACAACGCAAAACTATTATTTACCTCATCGCAGGCGAATGTCATCCAGAGTTTATGAAAGCCGACGGCGGCGAACCGTACAGGCGTTTTCAGGCATCTCTGGCGGTCGCGCTGGAACAGGCAAAGGTCAGGTGGTGCAAGGTCAAAGACCTGCGAGGAACGAACCTGGAAGATTACGACGTTGTGTTTCTCGATACCTATCTCGACGAGGGAACGCTGCTGAAGTTGTATGGCGCGACCAACGTGATGGTATTGCCTTATCTGAATATGCAGCAGATATCAAGCGGCGTGCTTGCGGACACGCTCGGTTCGGGCAGAGCGGCGATTGCGACAAAATTCAGGTATGCCCGCGAGCTGATTTACTCAAACAAGCGATGCCCCGAAGGTCTTGTGATGGGCCGTTACGCTCGCGGTATCCTGGTTGACCCGGCGGAGCCGTCGGTCGAGCAGATTGCAGCCGGGCTGGATTACATCGTATTTAATAAACAGCGCCGGCTGTTTATGGAAAAACAGGCGCACCAGCGCGGCTACCAGATGAGCTGGAACAATACCGCATGGGCACTGCTGCAATATATCGATTTTCTGCGGGAGGAACACGAGATTATCACGGGCCGAGGGATAACGTTTTCACGGCAAAAGCCGTCGAAGTATGAGCACATCAAACATGCTCCCAGCGACGACAAATAACAGCTTGTGGGGATATTATAAAGCAACTTTTGCCTTGCCCACACGCAAGGCCGAACCATAGAGCAAAGCCATCACAATCATAACCGCCGCTATGCCGTAGATTATTGATATCGTTCCCATCAGTGCGATGAGGTAATAGCCGGCGGCAAAGGTCCCTGCGATGCTGCCCGCTGCGCCCCAGGCGTAGATGTCGCCTACGGTCCTGCCCGTGGGGAGTCCCCTTTCGAGCGCCATTTTAGCTACTACGGGACTGATTGTGCCCAGAAGCGCCGAGGGGAGCAGGAATACAACTGTGACGTGAAGGAGTATTCTTGCAGGCCAGTTAAACTGCCAAAGCCAGGTCCACCCGCCCACGAGGTTGTTTAATACGATGGTGACAATGCAGGCGAAGGCGCAAATCGCGAAAAGTATGGATAGCACTTTGACGGGTTTGAATCGGTCGGCGAGCCGTCCGCCCGTATAGTTGCCGATGGTGATGCCCGCCAGGACGACGCCTATGACGCTGGTCCAGGTGTAAAGCGACGAGCCGAGGAACCGCGCGATTATTCGGCCCGCGACAAGCTCAATAACCATAATGCAGAAGCTCGATATAAATACCGTCGCACAGGGGATAAACAATGATTTCAGGGCTGAAGAGCTTATTTTATTAACTTCGCTCATTGATAAACCTTTTAAAACCTGGGTTTCATATCTTATCTAAAAAAGTAATCATACGTTATTTGGTTGTTTTTGGGAATCAATAATCATCCGGCAGGATTGCATATTAAGGCCTAATGTGTTATAAGCACGGCGATTATGGAAGTCGCACAATTAAAAAGCGAAATAGCGGAGTTGAAGGCCCGGGTGGAAAATATCCGGGACTGGCTTTGACCTGGCCGGCAAAAAATCGGAGTTTGCACAACTACAGGAGAAAATGAGCAGTCCGGGTTTCTGGGACAATCAGGAAATAGCACAAGGTGTGGTATCCCGGATAAGCACATTGAAAGCGATAATTGAGCCGGTAGAGGAAATCAGCAGGGAATCGCAGGATTTGACGGAACTTTTTGAATTGGCGGTTGAATCGGACCCCGAGGAATTGGCACAATTAGAGGATGACCTGGCGACAATTGCAAAACGCTGTGAGCAGATAGAGTTGACGGGTTTGCTCAGCGGGCCGAACGATACGAAGAACTGTTTTTTCAGTATTCACGCCGGCGCGGGCGGGACCGAAAGCTGCGACTGGGTGAGTATGCTCCTGAGGATGTACACCCGCTACTTCGACGCCAACAAATACCAGTATAGCGAGCTTGATATTACGCCCGGCGAAGAGGCGGGGATACGGTCGATAACGCTCCAGGTAAAGGGGCCTTTCGCATACGGGAAACTTTCGTGCGAGGTTGGCGTGCATCGGCTTGTCCGGATAAGCCCTTTTGATTCTAATAAACGCAGGCATACGAGCTTCGCGGCGGTTGATTGTATTCCTGAATTTGAAGAAGACGTGGCTATCGAAATAAAGGAAGAAGACCTGAAGATTGACTATTACCGCGCGGGCGGGGCAGGAGGCCAGCACGTCAACAAGACAAGCTCAGCGGTCCGGATGCTGCACAAGCCCACGGGTATCGTTGTCCAGTGCCAGAACGAGCGGAGCCAGCACAAAAACCGCGCATTCGCAATGAAAATGCTAAAGGCGAAATTGTATATGATTGAGCAGCAGAAGCGAGACGCCGAGATTGCCAGACAATACGACGCAAAGGGCGAGATCGCCTGGGGCAACCAGATTCGCAGCTACGTTTTGCAGCCCTATCAATTGGTAAAAGACCATCGCACCGATTGCGAGACGGGAAAAGTTGACGCGGTGCTTGACGGTGACATAGAAGAATTTATCGAGGCGTATCTGCATCATCGCGCCAAAGGTAAACCAAACGCAAGGGCATCAAAAGTTAAGGCGGAAAAAAATGAAGAAAATAATTGAGGTTGAATTGAAAACCAGGTCGTCGGCATTGGCCGAATGCAAAACTCAGATGCTGGCTATAGGTCATTTCTCGGACGGCAAAAAACCTCTGCCGGAAATCATCGAATTGTGTAAAAAACTCGGCGGGGCCATCGAACAGGTCGTAAAACTCGGCGACTTCAAAGGAAAAACCGGGACCAGCGCTCTAATATACGGTAACAATCGTATAGGCGCGCAACGCGTGCTTATCGTTGGATTAGGTGAGCAGAAAGAGGCGACCATCGACACCATCAGACAAGCGGCTGCATTGGCGGCTAATAAAGCGGTGTCAATGAAGGCACGGACAATGGCAATCTCACTTCACCAGGCGTTTGACGCGAAGTTCGAGCCGAGGCTTTTGGCACAGGCAATGGCTGAAGGGATATATTACGGAAGTTTCCGTTACGATGAATATATTACGTCCGATGAGGACGGCAGGACGGATTCGCTCGTTGTCGAAGTGATTGACGATACTGCGGCAAAAACGAAACGGCTTGAGGAGGGGTTGTTAAAAGGGGCTATTATCGGTAATGCCCAGAGCTACGCCAGGGCTCTTGCGAACAGGCCCGGAAACGTAATAAACCCGCCATCGCTTGCGGCGGAGGCGAAAAAGCTCGCAAGAAACACAAAAGGGCTTAGCTGCAAAGTGCTCGACGAAAAACAATTAGCCAAATTGGGTATGGACGGGATTCTGGCGGTTGGCAGCGGGTCGAAAACGCCGCCAAGATTGATAGTCGTTAAATACTCCCCGAAAGGCCCTTCGACTGCGCTCAGGACAGGCAAGGCGAGAAAATTGCCGACGGTTGCTTTTGTCGGCAAGGCGATAACGTTTGATTCGGGCGGGATAAGTATTAAGCCGGCACAGAATATGGAACAGATGAAGCTCGACAAAACGGGCGGCATCGCGGTGCTGGCTGCGGCAAAGGCAGCCGCGGAATTGAAACTGCCCGTGAACCTGATGGCGATAGTTCCCTCAGCGGAAAATATGCCAAGCGGCACAAGCTACAGGCCCGGCGATATCGTTACGACATATTCAGGCAAGACGGTTGAGATTCAAAATACCGACTGCGAGGGAAGAATGATACTTTGCGACGCGCTGTACTATGCCGTAAAACAAAACTGCGACGTGATTATAGACGTAGCCACGCTGACCGGCGCCTGTGTTGTTGCCCTGGGGACATTTATGGCGGGATTGATGGGCAATGATGAACAACTAAACAAAAACATCGAAGATGCGGCGAAGGCCAGCGGCGAAAAGGTCTGGCAGCTTCCCTGCGGGGACGAATACGCAGATGAAATGAAAAGCAAAATAGCGGACCTGAAAAACAGCGGAGGCAGATGGGGCGGCGCGTGCACCGCGGCGGCGTTTTTGAGGCAATTCGTCGGCGGCAAAAAATGGGCGCACCTTGACATCGCGGGAGTTGATTGTTTCGAAAAGCCGACGGCATCGGCCGCGGAGGGTGCAAGCGCATTCGGCGTGCGCCTATTGACAACATATCTTATGAATCTTGCAGGTCCGCCTTTGGCGAGATCTCGCCCGGGACGGGCGGACGGGAAAAAAAGAAAGTGATATTGGCTGATTGATATGACAAAACAAAAGAAGAAAATCGATGAGGCAAGGATTGAAAAGGCGGTCAGGGAAATCCTTTCGGCGGTCGGCGAGGACCTTAACCGCGATGGTCTGAAAGATACGCCCGCCCGCGTGGCGAGAATGTATGGCGAGCTTCTGGCGGGAATGCACGATGACCCGAATACGCATATCAGCCGGGTTTTCAACGAGAACTACGATGAAATCGTGCTTTTGCGTGACATACCTTTTTACAGTATTTGCGAACACCATTTAATGCCTTTTATCGGCTCTGCTCACGTCGCGTACCTGCCGTCGGGCAAAATACTGGGCGTAAGCAAGCTGGCGAGAATTGTGGATTGCTTCGCGCGTCGATTGCAGACGCAGGAGCGGCTGACTTACCAGATAGCCGATTGCCTGATGAGCAATCTAAAACCGCAGGGCGTCGCGGTAGTACTCGAAGCGGCGCACAGTTGTATGACGATTCGCGGGATAAAAAAACCCGGCTCAGTGATGGTAACAAGCGCGGTTCGCGGGCTGTTCAGAAAAGACCCGAGAAGCAGAAATGAAATTATGAGCTTGATACACCATGGGAACAAATAGAAACCACAGATTACACAGATTTCACTGATATTTGTTTTCTGTGTTATCAATAAAATCTGTGGTTAATAATCGTGAAATATGCACAAGCTATGCCGCTACGTTCGATTTTCGATAAATCCGTTTTTGCCTGCCGACGAGGCGGGATTCAATTCGTTTGCCTCGAAGCCGGCCGGCGAAGGGCTGGCTGTATTTCTCGAACTTGGTGTCGAACTGACGGGCGAGTCGGATAAAGCAACCGGGCTGATTCTAAACGTCAGCGATATCGACCAGAAAGTACGTGATTGCGCAATTGGCGTTTTTGCGGAGAAGATAAAAGCCGACTATCGAGAGGCCCGGCATACGGGTTATGATGAGCTGGTTCGGCTTTTGAAAATTGTATGGGAAAAACTTGCAGGCAGGTTCGGCTCGGCACAATTATCAAAACTTAGTTTGAAGCTGAGTCCTTTCAAAACGCTGGCAGTGGATGATAAGGATTGTGCGATGGTCTATTACAGTGAAAAATTCGAGTTTGCGGCGGCTCATAAACTGTGGAATGAAAAATTCGGCGAGGAGCGGAATATCGAGGTTTTTGGCAAGTGCGCCAATCCCGCCGGCCACGGACATAACTATGTTGTCGAGGTAACGGTTAAATGGCCTGATGGTCAATCGCTAAAAACAGGCGATTTTGAGAAGGTGATTCATCAGGAGTTGATTAAGGTCGTGGACCACAAAAATCTCAACGAAGATTTGACTGAGTTTAAGCGGATAACCCCCACTGTCGAGAACATAGCCGTATTCGCATGGAACAGGATTGTCGGCAAATTCGGCAAATCAGCCGCATTACACTGCGTTACCGTATGGGAAACCGATAAGACATACAGCTCGTATTACGGGTAACGATTTCCTGCCGCGAAAAAACGGCAGGCCAACTATTTGAACAGGGCAAGGCGTGACGAGAAAGCCGGATTTCGAAAATCTACTAAAAGTACTGCGCCGAGAGATACCAAGCAGGCCGACGCTGTTTGAGTTTTTCCTCAATGGGCCATTTTATGAGAAACTCACAGGCCGGTTTCTTGGAGTGGAGGGCAAGGACTGGAAATGGGGGGCGTTCAATCCTGTGGTAACAGAGGCGTTCAGGGTTGCCGGTTACGACTATGTTACCGTCATGGGTTCGCAGATGAAATTTGAGACGCCTAATATTGAGAGGAAGACGACTATTTCACTGAATGCCGGCAGCGCAATCACCGACCGGGGGAGTTTTGAGTCATACCGCTGGCCTGACCCCGATGTTTTTGATTATTCCAGTTTGGAATCGGCGAAGGACTCGCTGCCTGCCGGGATGAAACTGATAGTTTATGGCCCGTGCGGCGTCCTGGAGAACGTGATTTCGCTCGTCGGGTTTGAACGGCTGTGTATGCTGTTGGCCGACGACGCGGGTTTGGCGAAGGACATATTTGATGCGGTTGGCAGGCGCCTCGTTCGGTATTACGAAATATGCGCCGCATACGAATCCGTGGGTGCTTTGATAGTAAACGATGACTGGGGGTTTAAGACGGGGACGATGCTTTCGCCCGCGGATTTGAGGAGATATGTGTTTGGATGGACCAAAAAAATAGTCCAGGCAATCCACAAAGCGGGGAAACCAGCGATTCTTCATTCCTGCGGCAATCTTAACAGGGTTATGGACGACATCATCGACGATATGAAATTCGACGCGAAACACTCCTTTGAAGACGTTATTATTCCCGTTGAACAGGCGTACGAGAAATGGGGCGGCAGAATCGCAATATTGGGCGGCATAGATATGGACTTTATGTGCCGGTCAACACCTGAGCAGATAAGGCAGCGGTGCCAAGCGATGTTGGCCAAAACCGCGGATAAGGGCGGCTATGCCCTGGGAACAGGCAACAGCGTCCCAGAATATGTGCCTTATTGCAACTATCTTGCGATGATTGACTGCGTGAGAACAAAAGATGCTACCAAATAGGATGGCGGTGAACTTAAGGTATGATTTTGGCGTATAGCTTGGGTCTTATAATGTAGGTTTTTAGTAGAGGAGGAGCTAAAGCTATCTCCTTGATACGCCGATACTTATGTTGTGAATCAGTGAGGCAATTTTGTGCCTTGGCGGAAGTACTGCCAGATGCTATAATTGCCCGTTTATCAGGATGTTGACGGTTTAATATGTTGAGTCCCTCGCAGGGATGCGATGGGTGTCTTTTTGCGCCATCTGGCAAGGTTTCACTATTGGCAAGGCCGATAGCGGACACCCGACGGGCCTGCTTTGAGCGTAGTTCGACTATGCTCACTACGGGCAGCCGAAGGGGACGGAGTCCAGACGGAACTCCTTGGTTTACTGTTTTCTTTTGTCTGTTTTGAGTGAGGATTAATGAAGGCGTTGGTTACGGGAGGAGCCGGTTTTATAGGTTCCCATTTGGCGCAGAAATTGGTCGCGGACGGCAACGAAGTGATTGTCGTCGATAACCTCAGCACGGGCAGTTTGAAGAATATCACAGGCCTTGTTGGTAAGCCGGGGTTTGAATTTGTAAAAGGTGATATCCGTGATGAATCGGTAATCGAGTCGGCTGTAAGAAGGTGCGACAGGATATTCCACCTGGCGGCGGCGGTCGGCGTTCAGTTGATAGCCGACAGCCCTGTGCATACCATTGAGACGAATATCGCAGGCACACAGGTCGTCCTTGAATTTGCGAATAAATACAAGTGCCAGGTTTTCATCGCATCAAGCAGTGAGGTTTACGGCAAGAGCGAATCAGTGCCATTTCGTGAAAATGACGATATAGTCCTGGGCAGCACGAGTATGCCGAGATGGGCTTACGCGTGCAGCAAGGCGGTTGACGAATTCCTGGGTTTCGCGTTTTATCAACAATATAACCTTGAGGTTGTCATCGGCAGATTCTTTAACACTATTGGCCCGCGACAGACGGGCAGGTACGGGATGGTTGTGCCGAGGTTTATCGAATCGGCCCTCAAAAACGAACCTATACGCATATACGGCACCGGCAAACAAAGCCGGTGTTTTTGTTATGTCGAGGACATCGTTGACGCCGTTATCCGGCTGATGAACTGCAGTAATGCGATGGGCGAGGTATTTAACATCGGTTCGGATGAAGAGATTACCATTGAGGCCCTTGCCGACAAGATAATTGAAATCACAGGCAGCAAAAGCAAAAAAGAATTCATCCCCTACAAAATCGCATACGGCAGGCCGATTGAGGATATGATGCGCCGCGTGCCCTGCCTTGACCGCATTAAAAAAGAAATCGACTGGCAGCCCAAAACAGGTCTTAAAGAGACGCTGTCGAGGGTTATAAATGATTTCAGAAAGCAAACAGATTGAGCGGGAAATAACGCGTTTGGACGGGAAAAGCCGGGTTTAAGCGGGAATACGAGGATATGATAAAGATTATTTGTGTGTGCGGCGCACGTCCCAACTTTATGAAGATTGCCCCCTTGATGAAAGCGTTCAAAGAAAACGGACGCTTCGAGCCGTTCCTGGTTCATACCGGCCAGCACTACGACGAAAAGATGAGCAAGCTTTTTTTTGATGAGCTTGGCATCCCTAAACCGGACATCAACCTTGAGGTCGGCTCCGGCAGCCACGCCCAGCAAACCGCCGAAATTATGAAGCGATTTGAGCCGGTTGTTCTGGAGCACAAGCCCGATTACGTCCTCGTGGTGGGAGATGTCAACAGCACAATTGCCTGCGGCCTCGTGGCGGTAAAACTGGGGGTTAAATTGATACACGTTGAGGCAGGCCTGAGAAGCTTCGACCACGATATGCCCGAGGAAATCAATCGTATCCTGACAGACAGGATAAGTGATTTGCTTTTCGTAACCGAACAATCAGGCGTCGATAATCTGCTGAAAGAGGGAGTAGATTCCGGCAAGATACACCTGGTCGGCAACGTAATGATTGATACTTTGCTTGCCAATAAGGAAAAGGCCGAAAAATCCGATGTGCTGAAACGTCTCGGTCTTTTGAAGTGCAAATATGCAGTTATAACCCTTCATCGGCCGAGCAACGTAGATGATATGACCAGGTTTGAGGAGATTATTACTGCTTTTGAGACAATCGAAAAGGAGATAAAACTGGTTTTCCCGATACATCCTCGCACGAGAAACAATATCAAGGGAACAAATCTTGAAAAGCGAGTTGTGGCAATGAGCAATCTGCTTTTGCTTGAGCCGGTGGGATACCCGGATTTTTTGTGTCTGACAAGCAATGCCGCCCTTGTAATGACCGACTCAGGCGGCATCCAGGAGGAAACGACCATACTCGGCGTGCCCTGTATGACTTTGCGAGAGAACACGGAACGGCCGGTTACAATAACCGAAGGCACAAACCGGCTCGTACAACTCACCAGTAAAGACATTTTGAATAATTATCACGCAATAATGGCCAGCAGGGATGGCTATAAGTCGAAGGTGCCCAAATTCTGGGACGGGAAAGCCGCGCAAAGAATTGCTGAAATAATTGCTAATAAACATCAATTAGCATAGACGATACTATTGTTTCCTGCTTAAAATTAACCAAAACAAAATGTTAAGACAACCTAATTTCTTGTTAATTTTCCTCTTTAGCATACTTAGTGCTGGTGCGGCATTTGGTGATACTAATCTCGCACTTCACAAGAGTTATACCTTGTATCCGAAGCCCAATTATCCGTTGTGCACCGACGATTTAGATGTGATCCAGCTTACTGACGGCGAGGTTTACGATAGTTACTGGGAAAAAAAGAGTACCGTTGGTTGGCAGCATTCGTCTACTGTGACAATTGTGATAGACCTCTTAGGCATAACGAGAATTGACCAGGTGACGGTCAACAGCACCGGCGGCGGTTCTGCTGGCGTTGAATTCCCTGAGTTTATAGCTGTTTTCCTCAGCAAAGACGGCAAACAGTATAGCTTTGGAGGAATGGTCGATGGAAGGCAATTATCTGTCGGCGAAAATACAGAGCCAAAAAGGATAGCTCACGTTTTTGTAATTGACAACCTTGACGCAGAAGGACGATTTGTCAAAGTTATCGTTCGCCCTAAAGGACATCTTTTTTTCTGTGATGAAATCAAGGTCATTCAAAAAGAGAAAGGGACAGAAACTAAATGGGCGCCTCGTAAAACTCTCGTGCAATTTAAGAACGATGAGGAACTCTTAAATGCTGTTGAAGATTATCGACAGCTGAAAGAAAACATTGCTGAAGTGAATAATGTTTTGAACAATTACAAGAAAAAGTTTTCAGATGAATTTTTTAACAATATCTTCAGCAAACTGGAAAAGCTTGCTGCCAAACTCAAGTCGAATGAAATATGCTCACCAGAAACTTTTTCGCTGCTTAGAATGGAAGAAGGGGCTATCCGGGCAGAAATTTATCAAGAAATATATAAAAAGCCGTTCGTTTGTATTGCAGCAAACCCAATGCAGATTTTGTATGAAAAAGATTTTCTCTTTCCGACTGATTCAAGGCAAGAACATGTTGATATCCAACTGTGGCAAGGTGAGCATGAATCGGCTGCAGTTAACGTTGTCAATTGTTCCCAGGAACCGCTGAATATCGCCGTATCAGTTTCTCCATTAATGAACTCGAACGGCGTGTCCATTGATAGCAATAAAACTTTTACACTTAGAAAAGCTGTTTATATAAATGTCATGGGACATGGTTCAATTGCGGACCCACTTGTTCTGCAGGGCGAAAAACCTTTTCAATTGCAACCAGGCAGGACTGTACAGATATGGCTTGATGTTTTCAATCCACAATTAAACGCTGGAGATTACACCTCAGCCCTCGCTGTTAATGCTCAATCTGTCCGTCTGCAGACGATTCCGATCTATATAAAAGTTGCCCCAATTGTTTTCCCGCGAGAAGTTGCGCTTAATAGCTGCACTTGGGCTTATCCGGAAATACTGGAAATAACCAAAGATATTATGCAGGAAGCAGCCAGGGATTTTGAAGAACATTATAACAATGTTTTTGTGGTTCACCCAGGCAATCTACCTCACGGTAAGAAAGTGGGGCAGACCTTTCGGACATCCGATTTCAGTAAGTTAGATAAAATATTGGACATTAACCGCCAGGCAAGGATATATTTAATTTTGGGCATGGACTCGATTCGTGATGACTTCGGTGAACCTATGAGTCCTTCCTGGAAGACGAATTTTTCACAGTGGCTTATCCAGCTTGTTCAGCATTTGAAAGACAAAGGCATCGGCTATGAGAGATTTGCTTTTTACCCTTATGATGAAAAGCTTGGCGACGAGTTTTATCAATTGGCAGAATTAGTCAAAAAGACAGATCCGAACGTAAAGATATATGCCAATTCGGCTGGAAAGGATTATTTAGATTTTGAACGTTTTGTAAAATTGATAGATATCTGGTGTTTCGATGAGAACGACAGCCTAAAGTACCCCGATAGGATTAAACTGCTCAAAAGTTTCGGCAAAGAAGTCTGGACATACAATGCTGATTCTGCCCCGGCAAAAGCTGCAGATCCTCTGGGCTTTTACAGATTGATGCCTTGGCGAGCCTTTAAACGCGGACAAACAGGCATTGGATTCTGGGTTTATTCCTATGTTACCAAAGGACGTTATATGGGCTGGGATGATACGATGAATCCGGAATTATGTTACGACGTTGTATATGGAGCGGCCGGTAGCCCTGTGGATACTCTTGGTGAAAAGATTATTCCGTCACGTCGGTGGCAAGCATGGCGGGAAGGGATAGAAGATTACCAGTATCTCTATGAACTTCAAAACAAGATCAATACCATAAAAAATACCAATCCAACGAAGGCCACCGAGATGCAGCAGACGCTCGACAAACAGGTTGACAGAGTATTGAATAATACGACTAATCCTACTATCGTATATGAGGCTCGAGGAATAATCACAAGTTTGCTTAAATAATTAATCAGGCGCAAAGAACCGGAGAAACGTTAAATTGATTGTATCGTATCTTAAAAACAATTTTACAGCTACAATCGCACAACTGCTAACATCTCCTTTTTTCAAGAATATCCTCGTTGTGATGTCCGGTACAGCCGTGGCGCAAATCATTGGTTTTGCGCTGACCCCAATAATCAGCCGATTATTTTCGCCATCGGACTTTGGAGTTTTCGGTTCATTCGGCTCGATTTTAGGCGTAATTGCAGCGGGCGTAACGCTTCAATATACTCAGGCTATTATGCTGCCAAAAGAAAAAACGGACGCTATCAATCTTTTCTTTATTTCCTGTTTGTCGGCGGTCTTTATAACGTTGTTGTGTTTGGCGGCTATTCTCATTGTGCCTGCGTTTTTCTTAAACATTATGAAAACGCACAGTGCCTGGATGCTGGTACTGCTTGTTATGGCTGTCTTTGTAAGCGGTCTCAATCAGTCGTTTCAGGCATGGTGCGTGCGAGTAAAGGCATTTAGGCATACCTCTGCTTCGCAGGTTATTCGCACCATAGCGGCCAATGGAACACAGATCGGATTTGGTTGGTTTCAAGGGGGCGCCCTCGGCCTCGTTTGCGGGGCGGTCTTGGCTGATATCGTGGCAAGTATAAATCTGGCTCGCGTGTTGTTTTCTGATCTCAAAGCCCTTCGACCTGACATTCAATGGGTACGGATGAAACAACTCGCCGTAGAATATCGGGATTTTCCTATTTATTCCGCAACACAGAGTGTCATAGGTGCCTTATCGCTTGGCTTACCGGTTCTTTTACTTGGGTATTTTTATGATATTGCCGTTGCCGGCGCGTATGCATTTGGGGTTCGAATTTTACTGGCACCAATGAGTTTTGTACTGACCGCGTTGCGACAGGTACTTTTTCAAAAGGCCAGCGAAACCTATAACTATAGAGGGAAACTCTATCCGCTGTATCTCAAGACAACGAGTGTATTGTTGGCAATGGTAATTATTCCTGCATCCATTCTATTTATATGGTCTCCCTCTGTATTTGCTTGGCTTTTTGGGTCGGAATGGCACGAAGCAGGGATCTATGCAAGGTGGTTAGTTTTATGGTTAGTATCTGTATTTATTAATGTGCCTTCTATCTTGTTTGGAAGAATATTAAGGTTGCAAAGCAAGCTATTCTTTTATGACTTATTACTTCTGGGGTTAAGAATAGCGATATTTGTTTTAGGTGGTATTTATTTGGAATCCTTGCAAACAATAGTATTGTTCTCGACAGTCAGTTCTTGGATGAATACGATGTTTGTTATATGGATAGGGTACGTTATTTATTGCAGAGAAAAAAGAACGAGCAAGGGTTAAATGAATTAAATAGTTGAAAAAACACAAGGCAAAGTTGATGACTTTGCATATTTCCGATTTTCAATAGGCGTACAAAGTCGCTTTTACTTAAAATAGCCGCTAAAACAGAAAATGGTTAACAGCAAAAGAATGATTACGAATTTTTGTAGGAGCAAATATGTTCAAAAAGATAGCTAAGATAGCTTATTTATTCATTTATTTTTGTAATAGAATTCATAACTATTGTGACCCGGTAGGGTATGCAAGGAAAATTGGAGTAAAAGTCGGAAAACAATGTTATTTCTTTTCTGCATGTTTCGGTTCAGAACCTTATTTGGTTACAATGGGCGACCATGTATGTATTGTAAATACAACATTTATAACACATGACGGGGCGATGTTTACGCTACGGCATAAAATGCCAGACGATGAGTATTTTGCGCCTATAACCATTGGAAACAATGTATTTATAGGGTATGGATCAATTGTAATGCCTGGGGTAAGCATCGGAGATAATGTAATTATCGGTGCGGGTGCCGTTGTTACAAGAGACATTCCATCAAATTGTGTTGCTGTTGGAGTTCCAGCTAAGCCCATAAAATCGCATGAAGAATATTACAAGGGAATGCTTGGCCGAACTGTAAAAACACATAAATTCACATCTCGTCAGAAAAAGGAGTTCCTTCTTAAACATTTTAACATGAAATAAGTAGCGATATGGTGCATTTAGGAAGGATGTAAAATGACAGAACAGGCATACAAATACTGGAAGCAAAATGAAAAGGTTGGATTTTCGAGTGATGACACTAAAATACAAAGATATACACAAAAAATGCACCCCGTCCAATTTGCGGAAATAGCGCAAAAGAATGCTTTCGAAAGTTCTATATGTTAGGTGGCAAGATGAACGATGAGGTTAAAATATTTATCTCGGGTGATTTTTGTCCGGCCTGGGGATCAGTTGACCAGTTAATTCAAGACAACGCGGGTACTTGGAGGATTGTACTTAAATGAACACCGGACTGTTATGGTTTTTTCCGTTGTTGGTTCAATAATGAACATCGTTTTAATCGTGTGGATCGGTTATGTTCTTATGAAACACGAACCCGGTCTAAATGGGAAAGATATTGAGGAACTGTCGAATACTTGAAGGAAGGCCGGGTAAAAAAGCAGATGATCAAAATTGTAATAGGTGGTGATATATGCCCGATTGGCAACGTGGCAAAGGCATTTGCGAATGGAAATGCTCAAGAGATATTCCATGATTTGCTTGAGGTAATTCAAAGTTCCGATTTATCGATCACAAATCTTGAGTGTCCTTTGGTTTCTCAAAAAAAACCTATTCCAAAATCAGGACCGGCTCTGAGCGCAGATATCAAGTGCATAAATGGATTTGTTAACGCCAAAATTGATGTGTTAAATTTAGCGAACAACCATATCCTTGATCATGGGAGCGATGGGTTGAAAGAAACCATAACTATAATTCAAAAAGCTAGCATTAAAACTGTCGGCGCAGGGATCAATATCATGGAAGCCCAAAAGCCCCTCATCAAGGAGATTGAGGGGAAAAGAATCGTGCTCTATTCGATGGCAGAACATGAGTTTTCGATTGCCGATGAGCAAAATCCCGGGGCAAATCCGCTGGATATTATTAATTTCGTCAATGCAATACGCCTTTATAAGAAGGACAGTATTTTTATCGTACTCATCCACGGAGGAAATGAATATTACTCGTATCCCAGTCCTGAGGTAATGAGACGGTGTCGTTTCATGGTGGAAATGGGAGCGGATGCGGTCGTTTGCAGCCATACTCATTGTGCGCTGCCGTGGGAAACCTACCGCGACCGTCCTATCATCTACGGCATGGGAAATCTGATATTTGAATCATTAAATCCATTACCAGATATATGGTATGAAGGGTTTTTGACAAAACTGATAATTGAAAATAGCTCCGTAGAAGCTGAAATAATTCCCTATCATCAGTCGAGAGCAGGTGTTGGCGCAAGATTGATGGTTGATCACGAGAAAAACAAATTCTTTGAAACTATGCAAATAAAATGTGAGGAAATTAAAAATCCCGCAACTGTAGAAAAACGCTGGATTGAACATTGTAAAAAAAACAGGGCGTTTTACCTGTCCTGCCTTTTTGCCTATAATCGAGTCATGCATAAGCTGAACAAGTTCTTCTTAAAGACCTTGCATTCGGAAAAAGCTTTATTGGATTCGTTAAATATGGTGGAGTGCGAGGCGCATCGTGAGGTGGTACTGACTATACTAAAGCTCCTAAGAAGGAATAAATGAAGTTTAATGTGCAAGAGTGATGAGTCATTTTTTAATGTCTTTGCAGATTGCTTCAAAAGGTTACGCGTCAGTTGTGGCTTTTAGTAATCTTACGGAATGGAATTTTAAAGACAGTGGCCTATAGATTGCTCGATATATGTAAATATCGGTGGGCTCGCTATCAGGCTTATCTGCGAGGCTGGCGCACACGGGAAAAGATCGTTGTGATTGAAAGCGACGATTGGGGTTCTATCCGAACCTCATCGCGATCGGCCTATGACCGACTGCTGAATATGGGATACCCCGTTACTCGGTCGCATTATAATTTTGACGCATTGGAAACATGTGAGGATTTGGAGCAGCTATTTGAAGTTTTGTACAGTGTGAAAGACAGCCGGGGACGACCGGCTTGCATCACGGCAAATATGATCATGGCGAATCCGGATTTCGACAAAATCCGCCAAGCCAATTTTGAAGAATATTTTTACGAGCCTGTCGGCGTTACCCTGTCGCGAGATCTCAGTCGGCGAGGGGTTGAGGAAAGATGGCGAGACGGAATGAACCGGAAATTATTCGTTCCGCAACTCCATGGCCGCGAACATATTCGCTGGTGGCAATGGCTTAAAGCGCTTAGAAAGAAATCCCGCGAGACCCTGGATACGTTTGAATTGGGAATGTGCGGCCTTGCACTGGCCTCGTCGCATGAGAACCTGAGTTTTTTTTCTCCGCCATATCTTAACGACGAAGAGTTAGCTGCGGAGGGGGTGGATTTAACGAGGATGGTTGTTGAAGGTTCGGAATTGTTTGAAAAGCAGTTTGGTTTTAAGTCGCTCAGTGCGGTAGCTCCGAATTATTGCTGGACGGATCATGTTGAGAATATCTGGTCCCGGATCGGCATTCGCTATATCCAGGGTAGCGTAATTCAGGATCTCCGGACTCCTGATGGACCCAAACGTTGCTACCATTATTTGGGGGAACGAAACCGGTTCGATAGTTACTATATGGTTCGAAACTGTGATTTCGAGCCGGCTTCCGAAAGGAAAGATTGGATGGGTAGTTGTCTGAAAGAGATTGCGAGGGTTTTTTGTTTCCATAAGCCCGCCGTTATTTGTTCTCATCGCGTTAATTTTATCGGGGCAATTGATTCGGGCAATCGGTCGAATACGCTGCGTCAATTAAGCGATCTTTTGAAAAGTATTGTTCGGCGATGGCCTGACGTTTGTTTTATGAGTTCTGATGAAATGGGAACCTATATGGAATCGGATGGCCGATCCAAGAAAATAGAAAGGAATAGTTTATGACTTTCACGAGTTTAGCGTTTAACTTTATTGAAAGACAGCACAAAAAAATATATGATCACGATCGTCATAGGCGGTGATATATACCCGGTTGACAGTGTGGAAAAGCCATTTATGAATGGCAATGCTGTGGAGACGTTTTCTGCTTTGGAAGTGAAGTTGGGTAAGTAAGGGAAACATAAAATGGCGCAAGCGGGAATAAAAAACAGTCGAATTTTCAAGAAAATATCACGGTCAGTCTTATATTCAAGATTAAGAAGCCAGTTGCCATCGAAGCCCTCAGTAATATGTGATGACAGGGAACAAATAGGTTTGGATGTGAAAGAAGTTCGAATAAATTGGCCAAAGGACTTGCCAAAGCCAAAAGTGGGAGTGATTCAAGACAAGGGTGAATCTCCTCGCTGGACTAAGCATTGCCGTTTTCTTGAGACAAATAAAATTCCTTATGAATTCTATGATCTTGATTCCATAAACTGGCTTGAAAATGCAAAAAAACTTGATGTAATTATAGGAATTGATTCATGTCAGCCCTATTATTTAGAGCAAATTCGAAGGAAATATTATGTTCTTGAGCAACATCTTAAAAAGAAATGCTACCCTAACTTTTCTGACGCCTTGCTTTATGAGGACAAAATACTTGAGGCGTATCTGTCTGAAATATATGGTTTTCCCTTTATTACGACCTATGTTTACAATTGCATGAATGAGGCTATGCAGGCGGCACCCCGATTTACCTATCCGATAATCAGTAAAATTGTGCCATGTGCTGGTTCTGTCGGCGTAGAAATGATTTATTCAGAAAAGCAATGCCTTTCTGTGATTAAGAAGGCCTTTTCCGTAAGTGGCAGAAAAACGCACGCCCCTTATGCATGTCAAAAAAATTACGTCTATTTTCAGGATTATGTGCCTAATGATGGTTATGATATTCGCATTATTGTTGTGGGACAAATGGTTTTTGGTTATTACCGCAAGGCATTGGAAGGTGATTTCCGAGCATCAGGTATGGGGCAAGTGGAAAAAAGAGAGCTGCCCCCAGAGGCCATGCAAATTGCCAGGAAAGTTACTGATACACTGAAAAGCCCGATGCTTGTCGTTGACATGCTCAGAGGAAATGATGGAAAATTCCATATTATCGAAATATCCCCAATCTGCAAGATTGAGACCCCTGAACAGTTGCACGTAGATGGAAAACCGGGAGTATGTATCTTTTCCGAAGATGGGACATTTCGATTTGAAGAAGGGCGTTACTGGGTTCATGAACTGGCATTGAAAGAGTTTTTAATAAAAAACTATATTTTTGATGCTCTGCATAGGAAGGGAGAATAATAATGAGGATTGGAGTTGTACGCACCTCACTAAAAGAAAACGAACACCGTGTGCCTATTTATCCGGAACATCTGCCGTGGATCAATCCTGAACTGAGGAAGCAACTTGTATTTGAACAAGAATACGGTAGTGATTACGGTTTTTCAGATAATTATTTTACTCAGCATGACGCCAGCCTCGGAACTCGAAAAGAGTTATTTGATAATTGTGACCTTCTGATATTACCCAAACCGGTTCAACGAGACCTTGAACAAATGAAAGAACATCAGATTTTATGGGGATGGCCACATTGTGTTCAGCAAAAATCCATAACTCAACCTGCGATAGACAGGAAGTTGACTTTAATTGCGTGGGAAGCGATGCATCTCTGGAGTTCCGGCGGGGAACGGTTGATGCATATCTTCTACAAAAATAATGAAATAGCAGGATATGCCGCGGTTTTGCATGTGATGGAACTTCTCGGGATTGATGGTCTTTATGGTCCCAGGCGAAAAGTCGTTATCATAGGATATGGTTCCGTAAGCCGTGGAGCTATATATGCTTTGCATGGAAGAGGCTTTAATAATATCCATGTTTATAGCAAAAGACCGGTGCATTTGATCGCGGACCAGAACCCAGACGTTTATTACAAAAACATATTTATGGGTGAAAATGGTCAGATACTGGCTCGAAATTACGATGGAACAGCGCGTCCGTTTATTGAAGAGTTGTCAGAAGCCGAAATTATATGTAACGGTGTTTTGCAGGATACCGACAATCCTATGGTGTTTGTAAATGATAATCAGTTGTCTGAACTTAAACCTCGCTCGCTCATAATTGATATTAGTTGTGATGAGGGCATGGGATTTTCTTTTGCAAAACCCACAACATTTGAGGAACCGATTTTTAGGATTGGAGACAACATTACTTATTATTCCGTCGATCATACTCCAACATATTTATGGAATGCTGCTTCAAGAGAAATCTCAAGGGCATTAATTCCGTTCCTCTCTGAAATTGCCGCAGGTCCTCTTGCTTGGGGGAAAAATGAGACCATTAGGAGGGCAATTGAAATAAAAGATGGCATTGTAAATAATCAAAAAATACTATCTTTTCAGAAGCGTGACAACCAGTACCCTTACCGCCACATTTAAACTGTTATAAGATATGTGCGGCTTCAGGATGCAATAATTGAAGATATAATTGCAAAAACGAATAAAAGGTGAATTTGTGGAATACCCAGCATCATTAAACGACGATTCGAGTCCATGGTCTTATGATCTGCAGCCCAAAGAGCCGTTGCCGCTTTCGATTTTTCTGTTGATGCCGTTTCTGGTAGGGGCGATTTCCGTCTCGGCGATGCCCGGATTCAACTATCTGGTGATAGTGCTGGGGGTGGTTTGTGCGGTGGTTTTTATGGTGGCGTCGGTGCGGGAAGGGTTTTTTATACCGGCGGAATTGAAATTTTTCGGTGCCTTTTGCTTTTGGGGGGCGCTTGGGTTGCTTGTGGCAAGATTTCCTGAGTTGGTTTTCACTCAACTAAAAACACTTGCTCAGGTGCTGATTATGGCTTTGATTGTTTCCTACTATGCGAGGAACACGCGATGCATATCATGGTTGTTTTTTGCGGTGTTGATTGGTGTGTTAATTGTAGCAGCGTCTGCTGTGGAGACCGGTGAGTATAAGCGGGCGGAGGTCGAGGGAGCACGTCTGGCCGGCCTGACGCTCAATGCAAATGCCTTTGCTATCACTATAACCAACGGTATCGCTATTTTGTTGTTTTTTTTCGGGCAGGTTCGATCAAAAATACTCAAGCTTGTGATCATCGGCGGGATTCTGGTCGGGATACGTTTTGTCATCAGCAGTGGTTCCCGCAAGGGCTTTATCGGTGTGGCGATATTGATTTTATTCTGGTTTCTGCTTACTTATCTCAAAGAACTTCGTAAACGGCCTTTACTGGTCATAGTGATGCTTTGGGGCATTGTCGCACTGGGGGTTTTTGCGGCCTATTCAATGCGCAATACGGTGCTGATGCAGCGATTTTCGCAGTTCAACAAAGAAACTACGGCTTCATCCACAGGTGGTGGCACCAGACTTCTAATGATAGAGGAGAGTATCCGCTTTACAGCTTCTCATCCCGTTCTGGGGCTTGGCTTAGACAATTTTCAAGTCTATTCTGTGGTGGGATTATACTCCCATAATAATTATGCTGAAGTGTTTTCCTCAACCGGCATCCCCGGTGGGATCTTGTACTATCTGATTTATGTCATTATCTTCTATCGGCTGCACAAAGTAAGTAAATTCTCTCTGTCACCCAGCCAAAGGAATGTTGTAACGATCTTCAAGTGCCTGATGTTGCTTCGGCTGGTTTTAGATTTAGGGGTTGTCTCGTATTATTCAAAGATAAACTGGATATTTATGGCCATTATTATCGGCGGCTTGTGTTATCTGGAGCGGGATGTCGAGGCCGATTATACCCAGAATGACAACAAAGGCGAATTTGCCCAAAATGTCCTGGCTGTGGAGTACTAAGCCATGAAAATACAGATCAAGGCTGTCCGCTATCTGTTATGAAGATACTGTGTCTGACAGATTCATTGAACTCTGGTGGAGCGCAGCGGCAGTTGTGTATGCTGGCCGTACTGCTCAAGGAACGCGGTTATGATGTGGAATTTCTGACATACTACGATTATGACTTCTATCGCAGCGTTCTGGACAAGGCCAATATACCGCATACCCTAGTTACTGCGAGCAATAAGCTGGGTCGAATAGTGGCGGTTCGCAAGGCCATTAGACATCAAAAGCCGGATGTAGTTATCGCGTATCTGGGAACGCCGAGTATTATTGCCGAGCTTGCAGGATTGCCAAAGCGGGATTTTGCATTGATCGTGTCGGAGCGCAGTTCCAATCTTCGCGAGAACTTTGCTACAAAGCGGCGGTTCTTCTTTCATCGGCTTTCAGATGTGGTGGTATGCAATTCATTTACACAGACAAAATTCATCGCCAAAACAGCGCCGTGGCTGGTTAAACGTACAGCCACCATAATCAACGGCATCGATATATGTAAATTCAAACCAGCAGATGTGCAAACACCTACTGACAATGAGCCGATCTCAATATTGGTAATAGGAAACTTTCGACCAGAAAAGAATCCTCTTGCACTGGTTGAGGCGGTACGGATAGTGAACCAAAATCTTCCACAGAAAGTCACCGTTGACTGGTATGGGAATAACTGGTTTAAAAACGGCAGTCCCACCAAGGATTCAGAATTGTATTTAAAAGTACAGAAATTCATTAAAGACAATAAGCTCGATGATGTTTTCAGACTTCATAATTATGTAAGTGATATCACTCCATTATATCAATCTGCAACTGCTTTCTGTTTGCCGTCGCTCTATGAGGGATGTTCAAATGTAATCGGAGAGGCAATGGCGTGTGGAAAACCGGTCTTGGCCAGTAATGTGTGCGACAATCCGCTGCTGGTAACAGAAGGTGAGAACGGCTTTCTTTTTGACCCCAAAGATCCTCAAGATATTGCCACCGCTATTATCCGTTTTGCAGCATTATCTGTTGAACAGCGAATCCAGTTCGGCCTCCATAGCCGTGCAAGGGCTGAACACTTACTCTCATCTGATGTATTCGTGCAAAAGTACATTGATTTGATAACATCGGTTGCAAAGGGATATCATAAATGAAATGGCTTGGAAAACCATATTGTCTCTTATGGAAATGCTACTACCGCGTGCTTAGGTATATCCTTCTATCGATGAAAAAATCGACCAAACGATCCGCCGAATATGTGACGAATATGGATTACGAGGATATTTTGGCACGACCGTCGAATATGAAAGCTGTACCGGAAACAACGTTGCCATAGGAGCTAATTGTGTGGTTACAAAAGATATACCCGAAAATGCCGTGGTTGGCAGACAGTTTTTTTGAAATTAAACCTCAGAGAATTCCTGGAAGGATTTTCTACGGAGAATCCATTATACCGCGTAAAAATATTGACGGACTTATCAAAGCATTTGCAATAGTCAGGGATGTACACCCAGAGGCAGAACTGCATCTGGCCGGCCACAGCTCCGATAGTGAATACGGCAGGAAGTGCAAACAATTGGTCTCTAAGTTAGGCATAGAAAAAAAGTGAAGTTTATGGGCAGTTCGACTGTGGATCAGATACAAGGTGAATTATCTTCGGCATCGTGTATGGCGATTTGTTCTCATCAGGAAACTGCGCCGGTGATTATTGGTGAAGCCATGGCTATAGGCGTAACTGTTGTTGCCTCGAATATTTGCGGTATTCCCTATATGGTAGAAGATGGCCAAACCAGAAAACTTGTTAACCCAGATGGTCCATCCGATATTGCTGCGGGTATAAGTTATATTTTGGGATATAAGAATCCTGAGGAGATGTCTCGTCGTGCGATTGCCATTGCTAAAGAACGTTTCCGAGCCTCGGTTGTTGCCAGAAAAACTTATGACTTCTACAAGAAAGTCATTGGGAATGTATAAGTATGTTTGAGACAGAAGAAAACAAATGGCCTGAAATTGCCCTGATCGGGTCATATCCACCTCCTTATGGCGGAATCAGCGTGCATTTGCAGAGACTTGTCGAACGAATGAAGGAAGATGGAGTTGATTTCAGGCTTTATAACACGTTATCAAAAAGCCAGCAATTTCCATATGTAGTGAGTGTGGCAGATAGTAAAGTGATGTGGTATCTGAGGTTTTGTCTTAGCCATCGGTGCAAAATAGTCCATCTTGTTTCTACAAGCTGGCTTAGCCGAGTAATGTTTGGCATAATGGCCTGCTTACGGTCAGGAAAGTATGTCTTGAGTATTCATGGTCGAAGCATCAGTGAAAAGCTTCGCTCTCATGGATTACAGAGCAGACTAACTCGATGGTTTCTGCGAAGAATGGATGCAGTTATAGCCTGCAATCCGGATATTGAACGAGAGTGTATTGAAGATATTGGCCTGGATCGAAGAAAGGTAAGCATGGTTCCAGCATTTATTCCGCCGAATCTGCAACAAGCCGGTGAGTTGCCAAATTATGTCAAGGAATTCGTCGCTTCTCATACTCCCAGACTCTGTGCGGTGGGCTGGATTGGCAGCATATATAAAGGTGAAGAAGTGTATGGCACTGATATGATGGTTGAGCTTGTTGAGAGATTGAAAGCCGATTATCCTGATATCGGACTAATTTTAAGTCTTAACGGTGGAGATGAAACGAAGATCGAACAGTTCATTAAGAATTGCCGTCGTCGTCTCAGCGACAGTATGCTTGTTATTGCCGAATCGCTGAAGGAAGTAAGTCCTGTGATTAGAGACTGTGATGTATTTGTCAGGCCGACAAATACAGATGGTGACTCAGTTTCAATTCGTGAGGCGCTTTATTTGGGAACCCCTGTGGTCTCAAGTGATGCTGTACCTCGTCCCGAAGAGTGCGTTCTTTTCCGAAACCGCTGCATGGATGATTTTGAAGAAAAAGTCCGCTACGCTTTATCAAATCTGCATAATTTAAAGGCCTCTGTTAAGGCTTGTAAAATGCCAGATAACGCTGGGAAAGTTCTGGAAATCTACAAGAATTTAAAAGAAAGGGCAACATGATGTTGTTAAAGAATAAGAAAGTATTAGTAACCGGCGCCGGCGGCTTTATCGGCTCGCATTTGGTTGAGGCATTGCTTGAAAAAGGAGCAAATGTTCGAGCTTTTGTACACTATAATGGCCGCAGTGACTGGGGCATGCTTTCCGATTTGCCCAACGAATCACTTAAGAGTATCGAGGTTGTTGCCGGAGATATTCGAGACCCATTCTTTGTGCATAAGGCTGTGCAAGGATGCGATTATGTTTTCCACCTTGCGGCGCTGATAGGCATACCTTACAGCTACGTAGCCCCAAATGATTATGTTGCGGTAAATGTGCAGGGAACAGTGAATGTATTAGAGGCCTGTCGTGACGAGAAAACGCCTCGGGTTGTGCACACATCTACAAGTGAGACGTACGGTACCGCTGTATATGTTCCAATCGACGAAAAACACCCTCTCCAAGGACAATCACCCTATTCGGCAAGCAAAATAGGCGCCGACAAAATGGCTGAATCCTATTATAACAGCTTTAATCTGCCAGTTGTAACGATACGGCCTTTTAATACTTTCGGTCCGCGACAATCCGCCAGGGCATTCATTCCTACCGTCATAACACAGGCCTTGACACGGGATAAAATTGTGATGGGATCGCTTGAACCGGTGCGAGATATGACATTCGTCAAAGATACCGCTGAAGGCTTTATCACTGTAGGCCTGTGCGAAAAAGTCATCGGCCAGACAGTTAATCTCGGGGTGGGGCATGGTGATACTATCGGTACGATGGTCAAGACCATCTTGAAAATACTGGGAAAAGAAAAGATGCCGATTCAGCAGGATGCATCTCGCGTGCGGCCGGCAAACAGCGAAGTGATGCGGCTTATCAGCGACAATAGAATCGCAATAGAAGTCTGCGGCTGGAGACCAAAATACACTCTTGAATCCGGACTTGCTCAAACGGTTGAGTGGATAAAACAAAATCTTGATAAATACAAGCCCGACCGATATGCGATATAATGAGGTGCTTTAATGAAAGATATCCGTGTAATTATTTTAGCTGGCGGCAAGGGAGCACGCCTTAAACCTTATACAACGGTTTTCCCAAAACCGCTTATGCCAATAGGCGACATGCCGATTCTCGAGGTTGTCCTGCGACAGCTTAAATATTTTGGTTTTGAGAAAATCACTCTTTCTGTAAATCATCTCGCCGATTTAATCCAGACATTTTTCGGCAATGGCAGCAAACTCGGCCTTGACATAAGTTATTGTATGGAAGATAAGCCGCTTGGCACAGCAGGCTCAATTTCGCTTGCTGAAAATCTTACAGAGCATTTCCTTGTTATGAACGGCGACCTGCTTACTACACTGGATTATGGCGCAATGATGTCTCGTCACATTGCCAGTAAAGCATCCGCAACAATCGGTGTGTTTCAGCGAGAAGTTAAAATTGATTTTGGCGTTCTTGAGTTAGGACAAAAAGGCGAACTTCTTCAATATAAGGAAAAACCCCGTTTCGAATTTACTGTTAGCATGGGAGTCAATGCTTTTCATAAATCGGCATTGGAGTTTATCCCAAAATCGCAATATCTTGATATCCCCACATTGATGATGAATCTTAAAACTGCCGGTAAACAAGTGCTTACCTACCAGTCCGAATGTCAATGGCTCGACATAGGCAGGCCCGAAGATTACGAGAAGGCGATAGCTGAATTTGAAAAATCACAGAGCAAGTATTTGAGACAATAACAATAATGCCAAAACGATTATTGATTACAGGGGCAACCGGATTTGTAGGGATATGGACCGTCAGGCACTTCAAAACCGCTCGTAACGGGATTGAATTGTGGGCTACAAGCAACGAGCCTGCTCCAGTTCAGTTACAGGCTGATAAGTTTGTTCAGATAAATTTGTGCGACAGTGAAGCAGTGCGGGATCTTATTGCAAAATGCAAGCCTGATGAGGTTATACACCTTGCCGGTCTTATAGGCAATGCATCATTAGCCGAACTTATGCGTGTAAACGTCATAGGCACTGAGAATCTTTATACCTCTCTTATCGAGAAATGCGATATGAATAAACTCAGGGTTGTACAGGCCGGTTCCGCTGCCAGCTATGGAATGGTTTACCCTGACGAGTTGCCGATTACAGAACGGCAGGAGCCGCGACCTGTCAGTCTATACGCGATAAGCAAGTTGGCTCAGGACTACCTGGCAATGTCGATGTGGCTTAGAAATGGACTGCAGGTTATATGTGGCCGTGTTTTTAATCTCCTCGGTCCTGGGCAGCCAAAATCGCTGGTGCCGATGGCTTTTGTTGAAAGGTTAAAAGATGTAAAAAAAGGCTTAACCGATGAGTTCAGCGTTGGCAATACTGACTCAAGACGTGATTTTGTAGATGTTCGGGATGTAGCATCAGCTTTTGATGAATTGCTGCAAAAAGCTCAGCCCGGGCAACTGTACAACATAGCTTCGGGTAACGACGTATCAATACAGCAGATTATTGACAAACTGTTGCAGATAAGCGGAGTCCGGGCAAAGGTGATAAGTCAACCTGCTCTTCGGCGCCCCACTGATGTTCCCTGTGTACGCGCCGATATCAGCAAAATATCGAAAGCTACCGGTTGGCGTCCTAAAATACTACTTGATGAATCACTGGAAGCAATGTGGAGGCAGAGCCAGGATTGATTTGATTGTTTTTTTATATCGATACAGCGGGGTATATCTTGATGAAGATTAGAACAATTACTTTGGGAATAGACTTGGGCAACCAGGCTGATAGCTCGATGCAACACGAAATTGGCTCGTTTTTCAGTAAAGCAAACGAGCTGTTCTCAAAATATAATTTTGAGACTAGGACACAAAGAATAGCGTTGCCCCCATTTGAAGTCAGGAATAAAACCGAAGATCAAACGGTTTTGTCCACAATTGAAAATGTTTCTGTATTATGCAAAGACAACGGCATCCGTTGGTTCTGTGTGCCTTTTAAGACACTTGGTCAGGATATGCAACAACTAAACGCTGTTGCTATTGAAATCGCCAACAAATATAAGAATGCTTTTATAAATTATATCCTCACACAGAATAATCAATTATCCTTAAAATCTGCGTTGTACGCCGGAAAATTTATTAAGCTTGTTTCTCGTTTATCAGAAAATGGAATCGACAACTTCCGTTGTGGAGCATCATTTAATTGCAAAGCTAACGGTGCTTATTTTCCATTTACATATCATAGTGGTAAAAATAGTTTTTCTATAGCATTGGAAATAACACCTATAATCGTTAATACAGTAAAGAGCAACAAGAATGAGCCTGTGGAAAAGATTAGAGATAAAATTATTGATGCGCTGCTTCCAATCTTCATTCAAATTGACAAAATAAGCAGGGAAATAGAACTGATTACAAAAATAAAATACAACGGGATAGACACTTCAATAGCTCCGCATCCAGAAGACCCGGAACATAGCGTTTCTTACATAGTTGAGTTGCTTGGCATCGAAGTTTTTGGCGGCTATGGCAGCACTTTTGTTACGAGTTTTCTAACAGATATCCTTAAAAATATCGTTGGAATGAATTTGATTAAAACCATCGGATTTAACGGGGTTATGTATTCTGTTTTAGAGGACCCGGCTATTAGTAAAATCAACAAAGACAAAAGTGTTCTTTCTATCGAAAAGCTAATATTGTTTTCTACGGTTTGCGCTTGCGGATTAGATATGGTGCCAGTTCCTGGCGATATATCCGATGATGATATTGGGTCTATCCTCCTTGACGTTGCAGCTTTGTCCAATAGATTACAAAAGCCATTAGGAGTTCGTCTTTTGCCGATACCAGGAAAATCTGCGGGTCAAATCACCGATTTTGACCACGATTTTTTGTGTAACACCAAGATAGTACCAACTAGCAACAAATCCTTGAGTGAAAACTTCTTCAATTCGGATAAACCATTTGGTTATTTGTCATAGTACGGACTTGTTATAAAATAGAATGAGGAGAAAATGGCAGAGACTTTAGGTTACAAAATATATAAAAATTTACCGTGGTGGTTTCAGAACGTAATTTGCTCTTCCAAGGCGATTTTTGTATTAAGGGAACGATATGGCAAAGAATATAAAAAAGCCACCGAATTTTTGGAGGCAAGCCAATGGTGGTCTTATAATGAGCTTGTCGAATATCAAAATGAAAAACTTTGTGAAGTGATTAAACATGCTTATGAGACGGTTCCATATTATCGTGAGTTATTCGAAAAGCTTAAACTTAAGCCGTTTGATATTAAAACTGTGGATGATTTGCCAAAGCTGCCTATTCTCAATAAAGAAACCGTCCGGGCAAGATTTACTGATATGATTTCAACAGCTTGGCCTAAAAATAATATAATCATGGGCCAGACGGGAGGGACAACCGGTACTGCATTAAGGCTGGCATCTTCGAAGGAAACGATACAGTGGCAATGGGCAATATGGCAACGTCACCAGCGACGATTCGGAATAAACGAAAAAGACAGTAAAATAACGTTTGGCGCCCGTGGCATTGTTCCACTCAATAACATGAACCCTCCATTCTGGCGCAGGATTGTGCCAATGAACCGCACTTACGTATCAATCCACCATATGACGACAGAGAACATGCCTATATTGATAGAATATTTAAACCGAAGGAATGTAAAGGTTTATAATGGTTATCCTTCCGGGCTGTACCTTCTGGCAAATTATCTTCTGGAAAATAACATAAGCATTAAACACCCCCCTAAACATGTCGTTTCCGGGACAGAATCCCTTCTCCCATATCAACGACTGGCCATAGAAAAAGCGCTTTCGACCGAAGTTTGCGATCAGTATGGTGCCTCTGAGTATTGCGGCAACATCAGCGAATGTGAAAAGCATTCGTATCATGTGGACATGGAATTCGGGATAGTGGAGCTCATTCATAACGACATGCTGCCTCCGGAACAACGACGTATTATTTTAACAGGGCTACACAACCCTGTGATGCCCCTTATACGTTACGATATTGGCGATATAGCCACAATAAAATCCGGAACTTGTTCCTGTGGCCGACAAAGCCCGCTGGTGGCTGCAATTGATGGACGCATAGAAGGATACATTCTTACACCCGACGGCAGACGGCTCGGAAGACTTGACGTTTTATTTAAAGACACAGAAAACATCAGAGAAATTCAATTGATTCAAAAACAAATTGAGTCGGTTACGCTTAAAATCGCCAAACGTCCGGAATACACCTCAGAGGATGAGGCCGCCCTACTTAAAAATGTTCGCAAGTATCTTGGTGACATAATAACAATTAATGTGGAATACGTTGATATGATTCCCAGAGAATCTAACGGTAAATTTAGGCAGGTGGTTTCAAGTGTATTTAAGGATAAAATCCGTACATCCCTTGAAAAGACCGCTAACGAAAGAAAATAAAACGCACAAAATCAAACTGTTTAGAATCAAGTGCTTTTGGTTTATAATCCGTGACTTTGCCGTTTATAAAATTTAAAGTATCCGTCTTCGTTCTGATATTCTTTGCATGGGCAGGGGCTTGCGAAGATAATCAGCCAAAATTTCAAGAATAATAACAACTACTATTAGGATAGGGCATGAAACAAATACTGCAAAATCTAAAGACAGGCGTGCTTGAGGTTGCGGAAGTACCGCGGCCAATAGCGGGACCGGGACAATTGCTGATTCAAAGCCGGTGCACTTTAATATCAGCCGGTACTGAACGAATGCTTGTTTCATTCGCTCAAAGCTCACTTTTGGGCAAGGCAAAACAGCAGCCGGACAAAGTGAAGCAGGTCATGGATAAAATAAAGACGGACGGCCTTTTGCCCACACTAAATACTGTTTTTTCCCGACTGGATGAGCCGATGCCTATGGGGTATTGCAACTGCGGAACCGTTCTGGAAGTGGGGCAGGGCATAGAGGACTTTAAGATTGGCGACAGAGTAGCAAGCAATGGCGCACACGCGGAGATTGTATGCGTGCCGAAGAACCTCTGCGCCAAAGTTCCAGACAACGTCAGTGATGAGGACGCGGCATTCACGGTGCTGGCCTCCATAGGACTACAGGGGATACGACTTTTGAATCCTACGTTTGGCGAAACAATGGTGGTATCGGGTCTGGGGTTAATAGGCCTGGTTTGCGTTCAGATATTGCGAAATTCCGGCTGCAGGGTCATAGGAATCGACATCAATGCCGACCGGCTCAAACTGGCCGAAACATTCGGTGCGGAAGTGATTAATGCAGCGAACGGCGCCGATGTCGTTGCCAGTGCATTAGCAAGGACGAACGGCATGGGTGTGGATGGTGTTCTTATTACGGCCTCGGCTAAAGATGATTCGATAGTTCATCAATCGGCGCAAATGTGCCGCAAGCGAGGCCGGATTGTTCTTATTGGCGTGGTGAATCTCAATCTCAACCGTGCGGATTTCTACAATAAAGAATTAACGTTTCAGGTTTCCTGCTCTTATGGTCCGGGTCGGTATGATGCTCAGTATGAGCAAAAAGGCCAGGATTATCCGATTGGCTTCGTCCGATGGACGGAACAAAGAAATTTTGAAGCTATTTTACAAAATATCAGTTCCGGAACGCTGAATGTCAGTAGTTTAATAAGTGATAGGATTCCACAGGCCGAAGCAACAAAGGCGTATAAATTGGTTACTGATGACCCAAGCAAGATGGGGCTGATATTGACATACCCAGCCGAGACAATCTCCTCCGGGAAAACAATTGCGGTTCGGGCACCTGCTGTACAGTCGACCAAGACAGTAGTTGCCGGTCTCATTGGCGCAGGTAACTTCGCAACATTAATCTTGCTGCCGGCCATACGCGGCGCAAACATCCGGCTTAAAACGATCGCTGACATTAATCCCGTGGCGGGCGCTCATGCCGGCAGAAAATTCGGTTTTGAAAACGTTACAAGTGATTATCAGGAGATACTTAACGATTCTGATATTAACACCGTGTTTATCACAACGCGTCATAACCTTCACGCAAAAATGGTTATAGAAGCAATTCGGGCGGGCAAGCATGTGCACGTAGAAAAACCGTTGTGTATGAATGCCGAGGAGCTGGGGCGGATAAAGGAGGCGCATGAAGCCGCGAAGGACAGACAATTGCTGGTTGGTTTCAATCGTCGATTTTCGCCGCACGCCGAAAAAATTCATTCGCTGGTTTCTTCGCGGAACAGCCCGTTGTGTATGGTGTGGCTTATAAATGCCGGTCACATACCTTCAAATATATGGGTGCAGGATAAAGCCGTAGGCGGGGGACGCATTATCGGCGAAGGTTGTCACTGGATGGACTTTATGCGATATGTGGCGGGCGAATCGATTGTTTCCGTCAGTGCAACGATGGTCGGTAGTTCGCCGGACGGGGGCGTCTGCGATGACAAGATTAGCATAACGTTGAAATTTTCCGGCGGGTCTGTCGGAACACTGCACTATTTCGCCAACGGCAGCAAAAGCTATCCAAAAGAAACGTTCGAGTTGTTCTGTGAGGGGAAGATACTGAGTTTGGACAACTTCAGAAAACTCACGGGCTACGGCTGGTCGAATTTCGGAAAAATGAAGCTGTTCAGCCAGGACAAAGGTCACAAGTCGCAATTTAACAGATTTATAGAGCGTATCAGAACAGGCGGTGACCCACTGATACCTTTCGAGGATATTGAGAACGCAACACTTGCCAGTTTCGCCGCGATGGAATCCGCAGCAGGAGCCGGCGTAATAGAGGTTTAGCAATGGTATTTGACAAAATCAGGACTCTATACGCGACAGCAGTATGCAACGGTTTGGGTATATGCGCCTTTCGAATTGGTTATGAGCTGCGCAAAAAGCTTGGCTTGTTAAAACAAAGATTCCCTGCGTGTGGCTGGTCGGAGTTAGACCTTTCTCGATGGCTTGGGACACAAAGTAGGCCGGAAGAGATAATCCGGCAACATCAGTCCAACGGCAGACAATTTTTCTTCGATGGGCACAATTTGCCTGGAATAACTGATGAGCAGATAAAGCAACAGGTTGTCTCCGACGCCGACGAAATTTTAAGCAATAAGCTCCGGTATTTTTTCGCCAAAAGTTATTATATGGGTGAGGAGCCGGACTGGTTTTTGAATCCGCAGACGGGTCAGCGTATATCTCCAGATAAACACTGGACAGAGATAGGGCATTTTGACGCCAATGCCGGGGACATTAAATTTATATGGGAGCCGTCACGGTTTGCCTGGGCATATACGCTGGTTCGGGCATATTCGATTACCGGTCAGGAAATATATGCGGAGAAATTCTGGTCGCTTTTTGAATCCTGGCTGAATAGCAACCAGCCGAATATGGGACCGACTTTCGCCTGCGGCCAGGAATGCGCCATCCGTCTTATGGCGATGTGTTTTGCTCTGTACGGCCTGACCGCCGCGAAGGCAAGCTCAGTTGAAAGAAAGACAAAACTGATTCTCGCTATTGCTTTTCACGCAGAAAGAATCGAAAAAAATATTGGCTTTGCGATTTCAACGCGGACTAATCATGCCATGTCTGAAGCAGCGGGTTTGTACACGGCAGGATTGTTATTTCCAGAATTTAAAGATTCGACACGATGGGTAGCGATTGGCAAGAAGGTGCTGATACAAGTAGGCATAGACCAAATATATGCTGACGGTTCACATATTCAGCATTCGATGAACTATCTACGTCTTATACTTCAGGATTATTTGTGGGTGATTCGGCTGGGACAATTAAACAGAGACGATTTCCCGGAAGAAATAATGTCTCGTGTGGCAAAAGCCGTCGAGTTCATATACCAAAATCAGGACAGCCAGGCCGGCAGAGTGCCAAATTACGGTTCCAATGACGGCTCTGTGATAATACCTCTCAATGGCTGCGACTATAATGACTTCAGGCCGGTGTTGCAAAGTTGTTGGTACCTGATGAGTGGAGAAAAGTTATATGAAAACGGTCCATGGGACTAGGATTTGCTCTGGTTGTTTGGCCCAGACGCAGTTACTAAACCGGCAGTAAAAAAACAAAGAAAGTCAACGGCATTCAGTTCGGGTGGTTATTATACGCTGCGGGGCGAAAAATCCTGGGCGATGTTTCGTTGTCATTCATATCGAACCAGGGTCGGCCACGTTGACCCTCTGCACGTGGACCTATGGGCTGACGGTGTTAATTTGCTGAGAGATTCCGGCTCTTATGGTTACTTCATACCCAAAGAACCGCAGTTGGAATACTATTTCAAATCCGTATGGGCACACAACACCGTTATTGTTGACGGAATAGAGCCCGCGCAGCTTATATCGCGTTTTATGTGGTGGCCGTTACTAAAATCTAAAATTCTTAAATTTGCCACCGGGGAAAGTAGAGGAGAGCTACTGGGGGAAAATCCAAGCCGTTGTCGTTCATCGGGCAAAATTACCCACCGCAGACATATCATTGTGGAAAATGACAGGTGGAAAATTACCGACGAAATAGTCGGGCAGGGCGAACATAGCGTTGAGCTTAGATGGCAATTGCCAGAGACGGCACATGCGGTTGGCTCGAAACAGGATTTGACCCAGGTTAATTTGTCGAATGGATGGCATCTCGAAGTGAATAGTAATGAGGCGGCCATTTTGCGGGCGGAGCCGAATGCCGGGTATGAGTCATTATTTTACGGATACAAGCAGCCGAGCGCTACGCTGTCGATAAAAAAAGAAGGCCGGCTGCCGATTGTGTTTCGAAGCGTAATTTGGAAAATGGATTAGGTATATGCGAATATTGTTGATTCACCAGTATTTTCACCCTCTGCAACACGCACAAGTGGGTCGATGGAATGCAATGGCCAAGGTATGGGCCGAGCAGGGGCACAAGACCACTGTAATATCCGGGTCGTTCAACCTCACCAACAACAGGACATACGACTTCTGCAAAGGTAAAATGTTTACAATAGAGGACGCCGGCAGCGGAGTCAGGGTGATACGTGCCCATACAACGGAAAAATATAATAAAAACTTCTTCTGGCGCGCCTGGGCCTATTTATCGTCAGTTGTCTTCGGATTTTTCGGCGCCCTGCTGTATGCTCGCGGAAAATACGACGTTGTCATTGCGACAAGCCCGCCTTTGACCGTGGGACCGCTTGGTGTGATGCTTTCCGCAATAAAAAGATGCCCCCTTGTATTTGAGGTTAGAGACCTTTGGCCTGAATCCGCAATAGATACCGGTGTGCTGAAAAACTCGATTCTTATTAAACTGATGTATTCTATGGAACGGCTCTCATACCGCAAAGCCGCTGCCATAAACGCATTGACGCCTGCTTTTGAGGAGCGGCTGGTTCAGGGCAAAGGAATTGCAGCCGAGAAAGTTTGGATGATACCGAATGCGGCGGATCTGGACGTGATTAAACCCGGCCCCAGGGACGAGGAAATTCGCAAAAAGCACAACTGGGGCGACAAGTTTGTGGGGTTGTATATGGGCGCCCATGGTCGAGCCAATTGCTTGTGGCAATTGATTGAAACAGCAAAGATATTAAGAAACGAGCCGGAGTACTTGATAGCGTGTCTTGGCGACGGTATGGAACGTGAAGCATTGATGAAAAAAGCACAGGAAGAGGGACTCACTAACATTTGTTTTTTGCCTGCGGTAACCAAGGGCGAGGTCAACGCGTATTTGAATGCCTGTGATGTATCGTTGATTGTCCTCAAGAAAGTTGACACGTTCAAAACGGTTTACCCAAACAAGATGTTTGACTCAATGTCAGCGGCCAAACCGATAATACTGGCAATCGACGGCGTCGCGCGAAAACTGGTTGTTGATGACGCGCATTGCGGTATTTACGTCGAGCCGGAGAACGCTGAACAGATTGCTGAAAAAATGCGACTTTACAGGAATTCCCCCCAAATGGCCAAAGAACACGGCGAAAACGGATTCAAACACGTCAGCGAACACTATGACCGCAGGAAATTAGCCGTGAAATATCTTGGACTAATCGATAAACTTCTTGCAGGCAAACGGACTTGAATTGGTTAAGAGCATAGTATTATGAGTGAATCTGATGAATAAGCCACAACCAAAAAACAGATCGTCGGCGGTTTTCCTGGTCGGCGTTTTTGCCGCGGCTATTATAGTGATGTTTATAGCCAAAATGCATAGTCGGGACGTGCGGAAGATTAATATGCCGCTCAACAACGGCATAATAACCCTGTTAACACACAACAATCTCCTGGCGGCGATTTCCAACGACAACAAGATATATGTCTGGAACTGGGCTGACTTGTCGAAAAAATACCGCGAATATGCGGCCGAGTCAAGTGAAGTTGTCTTCGCTGCACCCGATACGATTGTGTCCGTAAAGCAAACAAATCCTGATTGTCTTGTCTTTTCTGGTTTCGATGCTAATAGCGAAAGAAAAAAGATTCCGTTGCTGCTGACAGCTAACGCGGCACATTTGATTGCAAACATGGATGGGAGCAAAATAATTCTTTTGCTGGAACGAGGCGGCAAAGACAACGGCGAACGTGTAACGTATGACTTGCTCGAAGTACTGCTTGATAAAGGACAGTTGCAGCCAATTACCGCAATTGCCTTAGAAAAGAGCAAGCTGGAACATTTCTCGATATCCGATGACGGGCGTTACATTATTGCCGTTGGGGAAAAGAACGAACACGGCTGGATGTTCCTTGCGGATAACAAAGAAAAGAAAACGCTATGGCAGAAAGAATTGCCTGATTTTAGAAAATTGCATAAAGGGGTTTTCTCAAAGGACGGGGAAATTATCTACCTAAGAGGTAGCGATAGTATGCTGACGCTGGTCAAAACGAGTTCAGGGGAAATAATTGACCGTTGGTTGCCAACCAAAGAAAACAAAGACACTTACAGGGCGATACAAACCCAAGCGGTTGTAATCAGTAACGACGGCGGACTGGTGGCGTCAGTCGTTGGCAGCGAAATATTTGCCTGGGACACCAAAACCCGCAAAAAATACGATATAACTGGGGCGGGCCACAAGGTAATGAGCAGTATAGCTTTTTCCCCCGATGCAAAATATATCGCAACTTCTGACATGCGTCAGGGGGGCGATATCAAGATTGTTCGCGTGCCGCGTCATTAATCGTTCGTTGTCGCAGGCAGCGTACGGGCAAAAACCCTGAAATTAACGTAATGCGCCATTTCATAAAACGGTTATTCGATATAATCTCCAGCATAGCGGGGTTGATTGTAATCAGCCCTCTTTTAGTGGTATTGGCGATGTTGGTCCGTCTTAAACTTGGCTCCCCAATCCTGTTTCGCCAGCAGCGACCCGGCTTGGGTGGCAAAGCGTTTGTCATATATAAGTTTCACACTATGACGGACCAGCGTGATACATCGGGGAATTTGCTGCCGGACGAACAGCGTCTGCCTGTGTTCGGGCGATTTCTGAGAAGCACAAGTTTCGATGAGCTGCCCGAGCTGTTCAATGTGCTGAAGGGTGATATGAGTATCGTCGGCCCCAGGCCGCTGATGATGAAATACCTGGGCCGTTATTCTCCTCAGCAGGCCAGGCGACACGAGGTCAAACCCGGCATCACCGGATGGGCACAAATAAATGGCCGAAACGCTATTTCCTGGGAAGATAAATTCAAGCTTGATGTCTGGTATGTTGATAACTGGACCTTTTGGCTTGATATGAAAATAATCCTCAAGAGCGTCTGGATGGTAATAGCAAGGGAGGGGATAACTCAGCAGGGCAGAGCAACAATGGATGAGTTTATGGGAACACCACAAAACGACACTGTCGAACGCCCGCAAAGATGACGCCGGAGAGACGAAATGCTTTCGCATATTAAAGTTAAAAAAATTGAAGCTAAATTCGGGTCGCCGTTTTACGTATTCGATGAAACGGGATTCCGGAAAAATTACGATGATATAGTTAGAGCGTTTGGAAGCAGATACGAAAAATTCGTGTTGGCTTATTCCTACAAAACCAACTACACCCCCTACTTGTGCAGAATAATCAAATCAAAGGGCGGCTTCGCGGAAGTCGTTTCCCGGCTGGAATATGACCTTGCGTTGAAAGTGGGCCAGAAGCCAAACAAAATTGTCTTTAACGGGCCTGTGAAGTGCTATGAGGATATCACGCTTGCCCTCGATAATAAAAGTATCGTTAATCTTGATTCCTGGTCCGGGGTTGACCACGTGGCTAAATACGCTAAGAAAAACCCGAACAGGGAAATTAAAATTGGATTAAGGATAAACATCGGTCTGTCGGACAAAAGCGGCCTGTCTCATATTCAGGAACATTTGAAAACGGGAAGGTTTGGTTTCGACCCCGCCGACGCAAATATGAAGAAAGTAGTTTCGCGTTTGGCCAACATCGGTAACGTTACGGTCAATAGTTTGCATGGCCACACTTCGACTACCGGCAGAAACATTTGGTGCTATCAAATAATTACTGAAACACTTTGTCAAATCGCTGAAGAATTCTTTCCTGAATCGGTTGAATACATAAATATCGGCGGAGGCATTTTCGGCTATATTCCGCCCAGTATGCGATGGACAAAAACGCCGTCTTTTGATGATTACGCAAAAGTCGTTTGTAAAGTTTTGAAAAACAATAAATGGGTCCGCCGGCAAAAACCGAATCTTATGCTTGAACCCGGTATCGCTATGGTCGCGAACACGATGAGTTTTGTGGCCAAGGTGATAAGCGTAAAGGACATTCGAGGCAGGGTGTTCGTGACGGTTGACGGCAGCGCATACAATGTCAAGCCGACGTTCCATAAAAATAATAATCCGTATCAGATAATAAGAAGGACCGGCAGCAAAAAACGCGGCACTTTCAGCGTTGTCGGTTCGACTTGTATGGAAAAGGATTATCTCCTGACGGAAATAACCGATGTGCTGCCGGATGTCGGCAATTTTATAAAAATTGACAGTGTTGGTGCATATACGGTCGTTCTTACGCCGCCTTTTATCAATCCTGCCCCCGCCATTGTCGTCGAGAAAAGCGGTACATTCAAACTTATTCGTTCTAAGCAAACACTAAACGATATGTTCAAAAATTACGCGTTTTAAAAAAGTGTCTTGTTATGCTCGGAACCACAATTACAGGTAACCATCTTGTTCTTCGTCCGCTCAATAAAGCTGACCTCGAAAACCGCGTCAGGTGGTTTAATGACCCCGATGTCCGCAAAACGCTGATACTAAGTGAGCGATTCGAACTGGAAAAAACAATCCGCTGGCTTGAGAAGATACAGGCCGACGACAGCCGAGTCGAATTGATAATCGAGGCCCCGCAGAAAACAACCGTTGGTATTATAGGTTTAGCTGGCATTAGTCGCACACATCGCACAGCAGAGATATACCTTGTCATTGGCCAAAAAGAGTTCTGGGGCAAAGGCGTAATGCTTGAAGCCGAATGTCTCCTGATTGACTGGGCGTTTAATTCTCTTGGACTTGAAAAAATATGGGCAGAGGCGCGCCCGGAAAATATAGCCAGCGTAATTACAATGAAAAAATTAGGTTTCCAAGTCGAAGGAACTCTGCGATGCGAAAAATTCGTCGATGGCAAACGAATCGACATTCTTCGTCTCGGCCTGCTTAAAAACGACTTCAAAAATCCGGCGGCAAAATAATAATTATGTGGCTGCATCACATTGCGTACGTCTGTGAAAACGTCGAACAAAAAGCGGAGGAATTTTGCCGGCTCCTCGGGTACAAAATCGAATCATCTCCCGTTATTGACGAAAACCAGAACGTTCGTATTTTATTTCTGGTTCATAAGGATGGCTCGCGTCTTGAGCTGCTCGAACCATACGGCCCCAAAAGCCCCGTGCGGAAGTTTCTCGAAAAAGGGGGCGGGCTGTATCATTTGTGCTTTGAGGTGGATGACTTGGAAGTGACCCTGCGCCAGATTACTTCCAATAATCAGGCCTATATCGTAAAACAACCAACATCGGCGCCGGCAATCGAGGCAAAGCGAGTTGCTTTCGTCGTTACGGCTGGGAATGACCTTATTGAATTTGTCGAAAAACATTAACGGCTGATTGTGATGGATTGGGAATCATTTAAAAAACTTAAAGGTGATGAGGGCTGGCTTGTAATACGCCGGGCCGCAAAAGCCATTCAGGATGCCCTGCGGCAGAAGATGGGAAAATTCAAACATCAGGCCGATATTGCATTTGTTTCTTCTTATACCGCAGACCCCCTCGCTGATTATGTTCAGGTTTTCTCTGCTCAAAATGATTTGGCGGTAAATCAGTATATCGCTCCATACGGGCAGTTTAACCAGGAATTACTCAATCCCCAAAGCGAGCTGTATCGTGCCTCTCCACAAATCACGTTTCTGTTGATTGAAGCTGAATCTGACGCCATTGATGAACAAGCGTCGCGTCTTCAGGGATTGGTTGACGCATTTTTGAAGAATTCAACGGGCATTCTCGTTATTAATACTTTTCCCGCGTGCCCCTCCTGGCCATTGCAGGTCATTCCTGACCAGCGTCGTATTTTAATTGAAAAACTTAACGCCGGTATAATCGAACGCTATCAAAGCCATCCTCGAATACAGATTCTCGACCTCGACGCGATGGTCGCCTATGCCGGCTGTCAAAATGCGATGTCCCCCCAGATGATGAGTATGGCACGAATCCCGTTCAGCGAAGCATTTCTTGCAATGCTGGCCCGCAGGATTGTATCGCATATTGTCGCTACCAAGGGGCTTGCGCGAAAATGCCTTGTCCTTGACTGCGATAACACCCTCTGGGGCGGAATCATAGGCGAAGACGGCCTCGACGGTATTCAAATCGGCCACGATTCTCCGGGACGCGAATATCTGGATTTCCAAAAAACCATCCTCGAACTGTATGAGCAGGGGGTGATTCTCTCCATTAACAGCAAAAATAATTACGATGACGTTATGCAGGTTCTTAACGAACACCCTCAAATGCTCCTGCGTGAAAAGCACTTCGCCTCGATTATGGTCAACTGGGACCCCAAGCCGCAGAATATGCAGAAAATTGCCGAGCAGATAAACATTGGCCTGGATAGCATCGTCTTTATCGATGATAATCCTGCCGAACGGGAGTTGATGAGGCAATCACTGCCGCAGGTCGAAACACTTGAGATGCCTGCTGACCCCTCTTTATTCGCTCGAACTTTGCGCGAAACTGGCTTCTTTACCCGCGCCTATCTGACCGAAGAAGACAAAAACAGGGGACAGATTTACGTCGCCCAGCGAAAGCGCGAGCAGTTCCAGCAGTCCTGTGCAACGCTCGAAGATTTTCTTAAATCACTTGAAATGGTCGTTTCTATTCATCCCGCCAGCAAAGAGGATATCAAACGCGCGGCGCAGTTGACTCAGCGAACCAACCAGTTTAACCTGACCACCCGCCGATATACCGAGGCCGATATTGCCGCGATGGCACAAAACCCGGCTTGGCGGATTTACGTCCTCGGATTGAAAGACAAATTCGGTGATAATGGAACAGTGGGACTGGCTCTGGCGAAAATCCAGCCGAAGCAATGGCGAGTGGATACATTTTTGATGAGTTGCCGTGTTATTGGCAGGCAGGTCGAGGATGCCTTGGTGGACCGAATATGCCGGGATGCTTCTGAGGCGGGTTGCGTGAGTATTTCTGCGGAATACATTCCCACGCCCAAAAATAATCTCGTAGCGGATTTTTGGGACAAAAGCGGCTTCAATAAATTGGCCTCAGATAAAAATGCCACCCAATATGAGCTACTTCTGAAAGAATATATACCAAAGACACTGAAATATCTTAATCGGGGCAAATGAATGGAATCCAAAATACAACAAAAATGCTTAGCTTGTGAAAGCACAAATAGTATTCCGATTAATCTAAAGTTCGGTTACGAAGGAAGAAAATGTCAAAATTGCGGCTTTGTATGGGCAGCAAATGCTTTGGATACAAAACAGCTATATGACTCAGCGTACGATAAAAACTCGGAAGGATTTATCTGGCAAGATTTCTTGAATGTCCATGATAGGATGAAATCGACACAACAGGTTTCGCTTAGGTGGTATGAAAAGTGTTTTATCAAAAATATTAAACCGTTTGGTTCGGGAAATATTCTTGAGATAGGATGCGGTGTCGGCAGGTTTCTTTTTGGATGCAGAAATAATGGCTGGCAAATTCATGGTATGGATATTAGCAGTAAAGCAGTTGAGCTATCCAAAGATCTCTTGCCGGATGGCGATTTTCAGGTTGGATATATCGAACAGTCAAAATGGCCGGAAGCAAGTTTTGAAGCAATAACATGCTTCGAAGTGATCGAACACGTAAGCGACCCTTTTGCCTTCGTAAGTAAAGCGAAAGGATTGCTATTAAACAATGGTATCTTTGCTTTCAGCACACCTGACTGGGATAGTTGGGTGATTCGTCGGCATCCTCGAAAAAATTATTGGCCGCCTTACCATATCTGTTTTTTTTGCGAAAAGAGTATTAAGGCACTACTTGAGAGAGCCGGCTTAAAAATAATAAAAATAAAGCGAAATAATTTTCCATGGTCTGAAACCTGTTGGCCACGCTGGCTTAGAATTTTGTTCTTGCCATGGCTTGTTTATACTGGTGTGATACTAAGGCAAGGAGGGGGCCGGATTGTCGTCTTAGCAAAAAAGGTTTAATTGCACATTGTTATATAGCTGTATGCATAAGCAATTAGAGAAGATATTTTACCAAGCATTTGGTGTCGATAAGGTCGACATATCTATGTCAATCGACAACGTCCCCGGCTGGGATTCAATGGCCCACGTCGGCCTGATTCTCGCCCTGCAAAAAGAATTCGCGATATCAATCCCGCCTGTTGATGCGATTGAGCTGACCAGCGTAAAAAGTATTATCCAGTATCTTGCTAACCAGGGCATTTCATAATAGGCAAAAAATGGGGACGAATAATTACGCTAAATTATTAGCCGAGCAGGGCAACTATGTAATCAACGTCGATGCCGTGGACTGGTATCATTATGAAAAAGAGAACCAATTATGAATGCTTTTGAAACATCTTTTGCGCAGTGGTCCGGATTGTCATATGCCTTTTCCTTTTGGAAAGGCCGTGTAGCATTGTATGCCATTCTCAAGGCCTTGGAGGTTAAAGCCGGTGATGAGATAATTCTTCCCGGCTATACCTGCGTAATGGATGTTAACCCGATTAAATACCTTGGAGCAAAACCTGTCTATGTCGATATTGAACCGAATACTTTCAATATGAACCCCGCTTTGCTCGAAGGCAAAATCACACCCCGAACCAAGGTTATCGTTGCCCAGCATACCTACGGCTATCAATGTGATATGGATGCGATTATGGATATTGCTGCAAAAAATGGAATTGCGGTTATCGAAGATTGCTGCCTTGCCTTCGGTTCAACATACAAAGGTAAAATTGTGGGTACATTCGGTAAGGCCGCCTATTTTTCATTTCAGTGGAATAAGCCCTTTACGACCGGACTTGGCGGGATGGCGATAACAAATGACGCCGACCTTGCCGAAAAGATCAAAGGCCTCTGCGATAGTGATATGTGTATGCCCTCGGCAAAAGAAGTGATAATGCTTGCCGCCCAGCTTGCGGTGTACCGGATGTTCATTTATCCGCGAACAACCGCCCTTGCCCAAAATGTGTTCCGCTATCTGACCAAAAAGGGCGCGGTGGTCGGATCATCTTCTACTGCCGAATACAATCCGCAAATGGCAGCGGACTTTTTCAAGGGTATGAGTTGTGTTCAAGCTCGCTCAGGTCTTCGGCAATTGGCAAAGGTTGAAAACAATATCGCTCATCGCCGACAAATGGCCGAACTTTACGACAAGCTGCTTACAGAAAAAAACTGGCCGACCCGCAAATATGACAAGTCGATAATGGATCCAGTGATGGTGCGGTATCCCGTGCGGATCAAAGACAAAGCCAAGGCATTGGAACAGGCCGCTGCGGCCGGCGTGGAGCTTGGAAGCTGGTTTGAGTGTCCTCTGCATCCTGTTGAAACGCCGCTTGAGAGATATGATTACAATCTTGGGATGTGCCCGGTTGCAGAAAAGGCCTCTAAAGAAACTGTGAATCTGCCACTGCATCCCCGCGTCAGCGAGAGAACCTTAAAAAAAACTGTTGAATTCATAACAAAATTCAAACAAGCTACATAGAAAAGAATCTCACTGCTCTGCGACTTAAATGGAGTTCTCCTATAGAATGCCGAAGTTTTGGGATGGCAAAGTTGCGAAAAGAGTCGTAAAAATAATCTTGAGGAAAGGGCTGATATGCGACTGTTAATTGTCACACAGTATTTTCCCCCCGAGATGGGTGCTCCACAAGCCAGATTATACGAACTGGCGGAACGACTAAAAAATATGGGGCACGAAATTACCGTTGTTACTGCTATGCCAAACTACCCAACGGGCAGAATATTTAAAGAATACCGTGGCAAACTAAAAACAACCGAAATTATGAATGGCATACGAGTTATACGCACTTGTCTATACCCGTCAAAATCAAGTAAAACTTTGCCACGTTTGTTAAGTTATATTTCTTTCGGAATCAGCGTTGTATTACTGGGGATATGGGGGCTTGGCCGACAGGACATTGTGCTAATTGAAAGCCCACCGTTATTTCTGGTTCCATTCGCGTTACTCGTTGGCAAAATAACAAGAGGGAAACCTGTTATGATGGTTTCTGATATCTGGCCCGACATTGTTATCCGCATGGGGCATATAGACAAAAAAAGTTTGTCCGCAAAAATCATGTTGTGGCTTGAAAAATTCTCATACAATCACTCGCACACTGTGGCTTTAACCAACCCAGGAGCATGCGAGCAAATACGTCATCGCTTTCCAAAGCTCAAAAATGTCACCGTTATATCGAACGGCGTAGACACCAAAATGTTCTCTCCTCTATTTCGTAAAGAGCACATCCGGACAGAATTTGGAGTCGGCAAAGATGATTTCCTCGTGGGTTACTGCGGTCTCCACGGTCTTGCACAAGGGTTGGAAGTAATCGTTGGCGCGGCGGACAGGCTGAAAGAATTTGATAATATAAAATTTGTTATGATAGGTGATGGACCAACCAAGAACCGTCTTATGCTGGAGGCAGATAAAAAAGGGCTTACAAACCTTAAGTTTTATACCAATCGTCCGAAGAAGGACATGCCGTTTGTTCTTGCCTCACTGGATATCAGTCTTGTCCCATTATCAGCTAGGTTTCCGGGAACTATGCCATCCAAAATATACGAGGCGTTAGCTTCAGGTACACCTATAATCGTTGCGAAGGGATGTGAGGGTGAAAACTTAGTTATGGAGTTCAACACCGGCGGATGTTATGAGCCGGGGGATTCTAAGAATCTGGCGGATGTGTTGCTTGAACTCGTCGGAAACACGCGACTTTACAAAGAGATGAGAGATAATTGTGTGGCGTTGTCCAGACGTTTTGATAGGGACGTGATTGCCGTGCGTGTAGAAAAGATATTAAACGCCGTGCTGCAGCAGAAATAAATAAGAAAAAGCTGCCGATAAGCCGGCGTTGATGTCCCACCTTCAAATCACATTTGCATATCGACGATTGGTGGATGAGGGGAGTACCAACGTTGCACATGCGAGGAGAAATTAGCTCTTCTTGCTTGAGTGAATCGCTCCCCGCAAACCCTCCATCTTCAAAAAACCCAGCCGCCATACAACTAAAAACGATACGGCAAAAATACCGACCAATGGAATGAGGTTATACGGCGTCGAAAGCATAGAGGTTAAAAGACCTGCTAATGCATACAAGCCGGCCAGCAGATAGCATATACCAACCGTTCGTTTCAGGGATATGCCCCTGTCAATCATCTGGTCGTAAATGTGGCCGCGGTCCGAAACAAACAATGGCCTTTTATTGATAAACCGTCTTAATAAGGCGGTGCCTGTATCCACTATCGGCAGTCCGAACACAATTATAGCGGCAATCCACCATCGCGGAGCTTTACGGGCGAACATCATCATCATTGCTGCGACGACAAACCCGAGCAGCATGGAGCCGGCATCACCCATAAAAATTTTGGCGGGATGCCGATTAAAGGGCAGAAAACCGAGAACTCCGCCCACCAAGGCAAGACAAACTGTAACTCTGACAATATCACCCTGGCTGCTGAATGCGAAAGTGGAACGCTGGATTGCAAGCAAAAACATTCCGACTGCGATTATAACAGTTACTCCGCCGCAGAGACCATCAAGCCCGTCTAAAAGATTCAGCGAGTTGGTCGCGCCAATAACAAAAAAGATAACGACCGGAATACCAATTGCTATTTCGGTGGCCTCCGACATCTGCCAGCCAAAAGGCCCGACAATTTCGCTAAAGTCCGGCAGAATTCCTGCCTGCATAATGGGTACTGCGGCAATAATCTGGCCGAGTATCTTTTTCGCGGGACTGATATTGAAAATGTCATCGATAACGCCGACGAAACATGCTATAGTGGCCCCCATAATTATACCGAAAAGCCGCCGCATTACTATTGGCAGAACAGGTTCATTGCGGACAAGATAAATGCCGTACAACATACCGACTGAAAAACCAATTAGTACCCCGATGCCGCCAAGATAAGCGACCGGTCTTTTATGTGTTTTCACAAGATTATCGGGTTTGTCAACTATGTTAAACCGAAGTGCAATCGCTTTGCATAACCACGTGGCAATCAACGCACAGGCGAAAGATGATAACAGGACGGGCCAAAACTGAACAGACCAGTCAATTGGTCTTTTGGGGCCAATCAGTTCGTTGAGCATATAGTTCACACTAAATCCTCATTCAAGCACAAAAACTTGCATTACCCATTATGTAAGATTGTATGATTTCACGCTAACTTGTCCATGAAAAATCTGTGGACATCACGCTGTTCTGGCATATAATTTGTGAACATATTTAAAATATAGTGGCTAATGGGCTGAAAATTGCAATGAATAGCAGACCGTGTGCGTCTAACAATCCGGACTTATGTATAAGACAGGAAACGAATCGTAAATGCGTGTGCTGCTTTCCAGCGTAGGAAGACGCGGTTATCTGGCGAAGTACTTCAAGCAGGCACTGGGAGATGCCGGCGAGGTATGGGGTGCCGATACCAGTCAATACGCGCCGGCTTTCAGGTATTGCGACAAGGTTATGCTGTTGCCGAAGGTGGGGGAGACGGGCTATACCGATAAACTCATCGCTCTATGCTCAAAAAACAAAATTGATATGATCGTGCCGCTTATAGACCCTGAACTGGAGATTCTTGCGGCTCGTCACGATGACTTCCGAAGTAACGGCATTATGGCGGTAGTTTCGCCCGCCAAAATTATTGAAATCGCTTTCGACAAGTATCAGACCTATCTTCACGCCAAAAAGGCCGGCATCGAGGTTCCCGAAATGGTTACGACCATAGAAGAGGCCCTTAAGCTTATCTCGGCGGGGAAATTTTCCTGGCCGGTAATAGTAAAACCGCGAAAGGGAAGCGCCTCGATGTACGTTTATAATTGCCGCAATGAAGACGAATTGCAATTGGCGTTTAGAAACTGCCCGGGGCCTGTAATCCAACAATTCGCTTCAGGTGAAGAATATGGTTACGACCTTTTCTGCGATGGCGATTTTAAGCCCGTCAGCGTCTTTTGCAAGCGGAAAATCGCTATGCGGGCGGGCGAAACCGATAAAGCGGTCAGCGTCAACGATAAAAAACTTATGGATTTGGGTGTTAAAATTGCCCAGGCGTTCCCTGTGTTTGGGCCGGCTGATGCAGATGTCAAAATGGGAAAAAATGGGCCAATGTTACTGGAGGTTAATCCGCGTTTTGGAGGCGGTTATCCCTGCTCTCACCTGTGCGGAGCCGATTTTCCCGCCAAGCTGATTGCCTTATGCAAAGGGCAGAAACTCTCGCCTGACATTGGTAATTATCCCGCCGGCGTTTATATGTTCAAACAGGATGAAATAATATCCCCCACTGCCGACGAGCTGAAAAACATTGCCGGCGAACATGGCCCAAAGGCCGTTTAATACTCTCGCGTGCCATCTGGACATTTCCAGTTAAGAGGTATCATTGGTGAGTAGATATTTAGCCGGTTTCGTAATACTAATAGGGTTGCTTTTTTGCGCAATTGCCGCGGCACTGGAGCCCAACGAGATACTGGTTATCGTCAATAAGGATATCCCGGCATCGGAGGAACTGGGGCAATATTACTGCCGACAACGAAATGTTCCGAAAGAAAATATCCTGGCCTTGTCTCTCGGCAAAACCCTTGTTGATTCTATTAGTCGAGATGATTACGACAAAGATATCGCCGAACCGATTCGCAAACGCTTAGCTGACCACATACCCGGACAACCAATCCGGTGCCTGCTTACAACATACGGCGTGCCATACAAGGTAGGTCCTCGCGGGCCACTAAAAGACCAGGAGGAACGCCTCAAACATCTCGAAGCAACTGCCGGGCAATATGAAAAACAGCTCAGGGATTCACATCTGGTGGATGTGAACGCCAGAATCAACATGGAGCTTAGCAGGGTAAAAAACGAAATGGACTTGATTTCAGGCAGGGAAACCGGGGCGAGCGTTGACAATGAGTTGTCGATGGTATTGTTCAGCCCTTATGAGCTTTATCGCTGGAAGCCAAACCAGTGGAACAGGCATAGTGGATATCCAGAAGGTTTGATTCTGGATGTTATGGTTTCTCGCCTCGACGGCCCCTCTCCGCAGATTGCCCGCGGACTTATCGATAAGGCGATATATGCCGAAAAAACCGGCCTGCACGGCTTCGCTTACATCGATTCTCGTGGTATCCCCGACGACAAACAGCCCGACTCTTATGGTAGTTTCGACCAGAAGCTGCGCAATCTCGCGGTTTTATTGCGTTTTCGCACGACCTTGCAGGTCAGAGAGGAACGGACCGAAAAGTTTTTTGAGCCGCACAGTTGCCCCCAAACGGCGATTTACTGCGGCTGGTACAGCTTGAAAAAATACATCGATTCCTTCGAGTTCGTGGATGGCGCGATAGGTGCTCATATCGCCAGCTTTGAGGCGATTGACATTCGGGACCCAAACAGCACCGAATGGTGCCCTTCGATGCTGGTTCACGGCGTTACCGCGACTTTTGGCCCCGTGGCGGAACCATATCTCGGCGCATTCCCGAACCCGGAAGAGTTTTTCCTTGAATTAATCGAAGGCAAATGTCTCGTCGAGGCATTCTACCGCTCACAGCCGTTTTGCTCCTGGCAAATGATGCTGATTGGCGACCCTCTTTATACCCCCTTCGCCAAAAAAGGTTCCTGATACCGTTTTCTCGCGGATAACCATGTTGCTATCGCAGCAACGATGATTGCGCCTCCTGAAAGCAACATCTCCATCGTTGTAAAATATTTGCCCATAAGCATAGACGAGACCTTAACGAAAAACATCAGGCCAAGAGGCAAGCTTATTATCAGCAACAATCGATGAATTATTGTCCTGGGCGAAAGGTAAAGATTAATCAGTTGTGCCCATATTAATGTGAAACCGGCATAAGCAAGGACGTGATAAACAGCATCTAAAATCGGCGCTATTTTTGACAGGTCGGCGCTTATAAGTGTTGCCACCCCGAAAATTGATACAGCCCAAACCACCAGCAACGACGCCCAGAATGACGCAAAAGTAACAATAATCAATCCCGCCGATACCCCCTTTGCATCTGCCATGAAGTCCCCAAAATCACACGTCCTTCCCGTATATGGCTGCGATATTTCATCTACCCCGCCGCATATAATGGCCCCCAGAAAAATTACCCATACCACCGGTTTAAGCCAATTGGCTTTCTTATCGGGGAACGAAGAAAACCACAGCAGAAAAAACAGGTTCATATATGCCAGATAGTGAAGCCATTTGTCCGACACCTCTGCCTTGTAAACAATTTTAGGTATTGGTATATGCGTTGAGACAAACAGCGTAATAAAATAAGACACTGCGACTGCGATTGTTATTTTCTGCCTGCCAGTCAGTCCCACAACCACCTCTGATTTTTATTGAATATTGATAATTGATAATTTGCCGCCGACGGTCATAATAATCGATTATCGGTTATCAAACATAAATTATCAATAAGGAGCAACGCTATGCTGCAGTTGATAGTCGAGTTTTTCAGAAGCACAATTACCGAACAGGTGGCAGGTCATCCGGTCTGGTTCATCATCGGTTTCGCAGGACAGGTGGTCTTCGGCGCGAGATTCATTCTCCAGTGGATAGTCAGCGAATACAAAAAACGTTCTCAAGTCCCGGTTGCTTTTTGGTACATTTCTATCATTGGCAGCGTTATTCTGCTGATTTATTCAATTCACCGCAGGGACCTTATTTTTATGCTTGGCCTTTCGCTTAATACCCTGATTTACGTGCGAAATCTTCACCTGATTCACAAACACGGGACAAAAGACCCGACCGGCTGCCTAGGTTAGAAATTTTGCCAAATTAAATTTGGAGGCCAATAATTATGAGATTGAACGGAGATTCGAAAATTACGAACGGCGTTTTATCCACCGGTTGCTGCCTGGCTGTTTTGCTTGCCATAATATCGCCAGCGTTTGGAGAGGCCCCGAAACGAACCCGTTCGGCCGAGATGAAAGTCATTCAACTCCCGGAACCAAACAAGTCAGGCGCGGTCAGTTTGGAAACAGCGATTAATACCAGGCGCAGCGCTCAGCAGTTCGCCAATAAGCCGCTCAATTACACTCAGATTGGGCAATTGCTCTGGGCAGGCCAAGGCATAACCGACAAGCAGCAGGGGCTTCGGGCAGCCCCCTCGACTGACGCCTTATACCCAATCGAGCTTCATCTCGTCACGCCTGAAGGCCTGTTCGTTTATAATCCCGAAGAACATTCGCTTAAGCAGATTTCCACCCTGGACCTGCGAAAACAGCTATCGGCTGCCGTCTCCGGACAGGGGCCGGTAGAAAACGCTACCTGCGATATAGTTATTGCCGGTTCCGCTCGAAAGGTTGCGACTAAGTATGGTAATAAAACCCAGAAATTTATGCTGCTTGAAGCGGGCCACGTCGCCGAAAACATCCAGTTGCAGGCCGTATCAATGGGCCTCACTTCATTGCCCGTCGGCTCGTTCGAACTGAGAAATGTCGCAAAAATCTGCGAATTGCCCAGCGAGCTTGAGCCGTTGTTGATTGTCTGTGTCGGCTATCCCTTTGTGCAGCAAAAAACTCAGGAGCAGGCCGCCGTCCAAAAAGCCGTCATTATTGTCCCCACCAACCAGTATGCCGATGCGGAGCTTGCCTATATCCAGCAAGTTTTGAAAGAAGCGGAAATCATAACCGTTATCGCCAGTTCAAAGATTGGGACGTTGTATGGAGAATTCGTTGGCACCGCCACCTCCGAGATTACCTTCGACAAGTTGAAGGTTGAAGATTTCAACGCGGTTGTCTTTGTAGGAGGGTATGGCGCCACGGAGTATTTTAACAATCCAGCCGTGCTCGGCATTGCTCGTGAGGCCTCCGCCAGGAACAAAGTCGTCGCGGCTATCAGCAACGCCACTATGATTCTGGCAAATGCCGGCGTTCTGCGCGGTATCCGGGCAACCGGCCTGCCGCAGCAGCGGGATCAACTGAAAAAAGCCGGGGCGCAATATACCGGCTCCCACGTTGAGCGGGATGGCCAGATTATAACCGCCTACGATTCATCGGTTGTCTTGCAGTTTGCCCGCACGATTGTTACTACGCTTAAAGCAAACCAGCCGAAATCCGACAAAACACCAACGCCGACAAAATATTAAAGGCGGGCTTACTTCGAACCGTTGCCGTGATTATAGCGGTTTGTAATCGGCAGACGCCTGTCCCTGCCGAACGCCTTGTGCGTGATTTTCACCCCGGGCGGCGACTGCCTTCTCTTATATTCGTTGCGGTCAACCATACGAATGACCCTGTTCACCGCCTCTTTGGGCAATCCCTCGTCAATCAGTTGCTGGGCAGATTTATCTTCCTCAACATATCCCTTGAGAATCTTGTCTAAAAGGTCATATTCAGGCAGCGAATCACTGTCCTTCTGATTCGGACGCAGTTCTGCTGTCGGCACCCTGTCGATAACGCTTTTCGGTATTATCTCCCTGCCGTTTATTTCGTTGATGTAGTGCGAGAGCTTATAAACCATCGTCTTGAAAACGTCTTTGATGACCGCGAACCCCCCAGCCGTATCCCCGTAAAGCGTTGTATAACCCACCGCGATTTCGCTTTTGTTTCCCGTCGTCAGCACCAATGCGCCAAACTGGTTGCTCAGCGACATCAAAATCGTGCCCCTGATTCTCGCCTGCAGGTTTTCGTAAGCAAGCCCCCTGCTGTCCCAGCCGTCAACTTTTTCAAGCGAACCATTGAATTGCTCCAGAACAGTGCCGATTGGAATGGTCATAAATTTAATACCAAGATTTTTGGCGCATTTTTCGGCATCGCTGACTGTCTCGGCGCTGTTGAATTTCGAAGGCATCGTGATTCCGATTACGTTCTCAGGCCCCAGCGCAGCGACCGCGACAGCAGCGGTTAACGCCGAGTCAATTCCCCCGCTTAATCCTATCAGCACCTTGCTGAAACCGTTCTTCCGCACATAATCCTTTGTGCCAAGCACAAGCGCGTGATACGCCTCTTCGGGCGCCTCAATATCAGCAACGCTGCTGTTCGGCTGTGGCTCGATGCGAACCGCTTTGCCTTTCTTTGTAATATCCGCTATTAGCAAATCGTCCTCGAACGCTTTGGCCATAGCGACGATTTTACCCGTTGTATCTGCGAACATGCTCCGCCCGTCAAAAACAAGCTCATCCTGTCCCCCGACAAGATTGCAATAACCGACCGGACACCCGAATCGCGTCGCGCACTCGCTGATTACATCCTGCCTCGTTTTGATTTTGCCAAGATGAAATGGCGACGCCGATATATTCAGCAGCGCATCAATTTGCCCCGCGCTCTTGAGAAATCTGCCAAGCCAGTTGATATCCCATATATCCCTGCAAATCGTTATAGCGATATTCAAGCCGTCCAGTGTAATAACCATCGGCTTGTTGCCCGGCTCAAAATACCGCTGCTCGTCGAAAACGCCCTCGTTGGGCAAAAGACCCTTGCGATAAACATTTGCCAGCCGCCCATTCTGTAAAACCCCTGCGGCATTGTAAGTTTTACCTCGATAATAATCCGCGAAACCGGCGACTATTGTTATCCCCGGGCAGTCCGCAGCGAGTTTCTCTACAACCTTCTTGTTGTCATCCAGAAAATGTCTCTTCAGCAGCAAATCCTCAGGCGGATAACTGCAAACCGCCAGTTCCGGGAACACAAGCAAATCAACCCCCTGCTTTACCGCCTGTCCGTAAATCTCCCGCATCCTATCAGCGTTACCCTCAAGGTCTCCCACCACCGCGTCAAATTGTCCTAATCCAATGCGCATTTACTTTGCTCACCAATAAGTATAGACACAAGGGCGTCGGATTGAAATCACAAAAACGGTCCCCTGTTATTTGTGTAATATATTAGCTATCGGCTTGCCAAGGCCGGCCATAAACGACTCAACCTCAGCGGTATAGACCTTGTCCTGACCAAGAAAAGCGTTAATTTCGCTATGCGAAAAATCCTTCTCCAAAACAGTAACCGTAACCCCCAATGACGCCGCCTTTTTGGCAAACTGCCGGGCTTGAGTGGTAGAATCATCGCGGTGGATAGAACAGACGGCCAGGATTGGCCTTGTTTTTTTTCTCAAAGCATAAAAAGGTGACGCCGCTTGCCAATATTGTTTATCGCTGCCGAACGCTTTATCGTACAAACGGAAATGGGGCTTTTCCATAATTTGCACAACATTATACGCCGCACTGTCAAGAGCGACCGTACCCAGCCACGGTTTTTTAACAATACCCGATGAAAGCGATCGGTCTGCCGAAAGAAGAGCAACCAAATGGGCGCCGGCCGAATGGCCCATTAAAATAAATTCATTGCTGTCCCCGCCCCACGATTCAGCCCTGGCCTGCGCGGCGGCAATAGCACGGGCAACATCTTTGGCCTGCTCGACAGGGTCGGTACCAGGCAGCATTCGGTAGTTTGTTGAAATAAAAATAAATCCTTTGGGTACCCACCGAGCCACTTTATGTTCGATTACGGACCGACTTGACTTATCCCCCAAACGCCAGGCGCCGCCATGAACCATAAATATCACAGGCGCGCCTTTGGCCCGCGCGGGAATGTACACATCAAAACTCTGTTTCTTATCGCTTCCATAAGCGATATCACGCTCAACCAGGACACCACCAGGCAAGAGTGCCGGGCCTTCTGACGCGCCGTCGTCCTCAAATGTTTTATCCTGCGATTGTTGGGCATGCCGTTCACTAATGCGCTCTTGAATTTTTTCGCGAAGCGGCCCGGCAAACGATACTTCACAGGCAAAAAACGACAACACAAAAATAGCGCATATTCTAAGCGTATCCAATCTCCTCATAATTTCATTTAACGATATCGCAAGCCCCCCAAAAAACAGAGGGGGCGGGATTCGCTACGCGGCTCGCCTTCGGCGTGTCAAACCCGCACTCTGCCGCTTCGCGGCAGGCGTGTTCTTATCCCGCCTGTCCAAAAAAATAACCCAACGGAGAGGGCGGGATTCGAACCCGCGGTACTCAATAAAGAGCACACTGGTTTTCGAAACCAGCTCGATCAGCCGCTCCGACACCTCTCCGAAACCGCCCCGGCGGCGGCCCTACCCTTCGCCGGAACCTCTTATCCTATACATTTTCGCACGCCAAATTGCAAGAACAATAGGACTCGCCCGAAAAACCATTGATAACAAATCGCCGCTGCTCTAAAATAGCCGGCCGGCCTATGCGTTCAGTATTGGGGGTAACCTGTGAGCGATTATTTGAATAATCGAGGTACGATTTTGATATACCGACAAAAAATAAGCTTGTTTGGGATTGCTGTTTTTTGCACGCTGTTTTTAATGGCGGGCCTCGGTATCTGCGCTGACCCCAACATCCTCAACGCCAAACCGGCAGCGGACATTAACGACCCCAACGGCCCCACCGTTATGTTGAGCTACAACACTCTTAAGCCCATGAAAACTCCCACCTCCTCGTTTATGTATTTTATTCCCCTTATTTCGCCCACCCTCGTTTCTACCCAAATCAGCCCCAATAACCGGCAGCAAGCGATGTTTATATCGTACAAAAAAAACGTCGTCCTGGATTCCTTCACTTTGAGTTGCGAATTCGAGTTGCAGGGAAGCGGCTTTTTCATGGATATTTTCGACTCCAATGGGGTTATAGCCACTTTCCCCGAAGAGATAAAGAAAAACGCCCCTGTGAATAACCTCCTCGATTATATCAGGTTGGAAGGAGAAGGGTTTGGCCGAATAGACGTCAAGGGAACCATAGCCGATTCCAATGTAACCGTTACACAGGTGGACGTGCATTTCAACACAAAAGGGAAAAAAAGCCCTGTTACAATCGGGCTCTATAGCATAAAACCTGAAAACGGGCACTATAAATACGAGAACAGGCATAATGAAATTGTCGCACGGGTTGCCACGCTCACGTTCAAAAAATGCGACGGTGAGCCCAGGATGGACATCGAAGTGGTGTCCGTCAATAAGGCGTCAAGACCAAACAGCTACATCGGCAGAGTCAAGGGGTTCGTCGTCAATTTCTTTATTGAGCCCATCAGAATCTCCAAACTCGGCAACGATAACATGCTCAACTTTGGATATGCCCTGCTGAATAAACAAACGTCGTTTACTTTTCCAAAGGCCGTTAATATAAAAAGCCAAACCGTAGCACCGTAACTATTAGGAAGGAGTAAACTATGAACTTACATTCGATAAATCCTCGCGCCTCTATAATAACCACTGCTTTTATCCTGCTTTCATTCGCCGGCATCGCAATCTGTTCCGATACCGATAAATCAGCCAATAACCCCGGTGTCAAATCGCCGGCGGACAGCAACGACCCCAACGGCCCGACGGTTACCTTGGGCTACGACGGCTCGAAGCCCGTAAAAAACCCCTCCTCTTCATTTATGTATTTTATCCCCCTTATCGCTCCCACACGCGTCGATATGGATATAAACCCCGATAACCACCAGCAGGCCTGGATTTTGTCCTATAATAAAAAAGTCACAAAAAAAACCTTCTACGTCGCCTGCGAATTTGAAATGCGAGGAACCGGCTCTTTCAATAACATACTCGACCACAATGAAGTAATCGCGAATTTCCCAGAAGAAATTAAAAAAGGCGCCCCCATTAAGAACGCCCTTGATTTTATTAAATTCGAAGGCGAAGGCGTCGGACGTATTGAGGCCAGAGGAACAATAAACGATTCCAACGAAACCGTTAATGAAGTTAAAATCACTTTCAACGCAGGAGGCAATGAAAGCCCCATCACTATCGGCCTTTTTTCAGTTAATCCCGAAAACGGTCATTATAATTACAGTAAAAGATACAACGAACTGGTCGCCCGCGCAGCCACCCTTACTTTCAAAAGAGGTCAAAGCGTCCCAAGGATGGCAGTCGCAGTGGCCTCCGTCAACAACAAGACCGCAAAGCCGGGCAGCTTCGCCGGCAAAATCAAGGGATTCGTAGCCAATTTCTTTATTGATCCCGTCAAAATCTCCAAACTCGGCAACGACACTATGCTCGACTTCGGATACGCCCTGTTCAAGCAAACCCAGACCTACACTTTCCCGAAAGCGACTAATATCAAGCCGGCCAAACCCGCGGCGAATAAATAGGTTTATCCCGCCGGTTCTGCTCGCCCGAAATATATTGCAACGAGCATCGGATAATTCTAAAATCCCTGCTGACTGGTTTAACTCTTTGAAGGACGAAACAATGTATATCATACCGGCTATCGACCTTCGCGGCGGCAAATGCGTCCGCCTCATACAGGGCGATTACCATCGCCAAATCAATTACCAGGAAAACCCCGTCAAGCAGGCCCAGGAATTCATCACGCAGGGAGCCGTTTGGGTCCACATAGTTGACCTCGACGGCGCAAAAGTCGGAAGGCCGGTAAACTCGCCGACCATTTCCGCCATCGCTGCCCTGGGTAAATTAAAAATAGAGGTCGGCGGCGGACTCCGAACCGAACAGGATATTAAAACTCTAATCGATTTGGGCGTCGAACGGGTTATCATAGGCACTCAGGCCGTTAACGACTTCGAATGGTTCAGCGATATGGCTAAGCGTTTCCCCGGCAAAGTGGCGCTTGGCCTTGACGCCAAAGGTTCACACGTCGTTACAGGCGGCTGGTATGACGAACATCCCAAATCCCTGCTCGAACTTGCACGCGAAGCCGCCGTGCTGCCCATAGCCGCGATAATCTACACCGACGTCGCCAAAGACGGCATGCTCGCCGGGCCTAATTTCGAAAGGACTAATGTTCTCATTCACACCGTTTCGGTGCCCGTTGTCGCCTCCGGCGGTGTAACTACCGTCTCGGATATCAAAAAACTGGCATCCCTCGGCGCTGCCGGCGCTATCGTCGGCCGGGCGCTCTATGAGGGCTCTCTTACTCTGCCAGACGCCATTAACGCCGCAAAAAACCCTTCCTCCTGATACCTCCCCCACAATGCTCCTCCAATACTCGTTTAGGGGGCTTTTGCCGCATTTCTACAAACATACAAGCACACAGAGCGAGGAGGGTCCGGAAAAATCTTCCGCTTCGCTTATAGGAACCCTTATTTACCGGCTCCAAAACCAGCCACTATATGTAGTGTGTGTTCTTATGGCCAAAAACCTTAGCTGATAAGTGATTTTGGATGAGGTTAAATCTGTCATTTCTGCTTTTTTTAATGCGATTTTCAGTGTTGAAACCTGATTTTTTTGCCAAAAATGAACATAATTCCCGCTTCTACAAATGGTTAAGCAAATCTACGCCTTACCTTCGCATTCGCTAAAGTTTTTAAGGTATCATTGTCGATAACAACACTGTAAACAAGATTGGGGTCCCAAAAAGGATTATGGGACATACAAGATATAGTGGTTGGTAGCTTATGGTGAAAAAACGGAAATTTTCGCCTGCGGCTCGATAGACAGGGTAATATTGATGTCCGATTGCACTCATAAAAATTGGCTCACACAACAGAGGTTCAACCTTGAGCGGGTTCACGGGGAGTATGTCGAACCGGAAAATGACCTGATTGCAGATGATGACCTGCTCATGGAGCAGATTCTCGATAATATGAACGGCACCCCCCTCGGGCAGGTGCTCAAGAAAATAGCCGTGATGCCCGAAGTCAGGAAGCAAAAAGTCCTTAAGGTTCGTCGGCAGCTCACGGAAGGCAGATACAACCTTACTGAACGGTTAGACCTTGCCCTGGAAAAGGTTCTCGACGACTTGGATATCTAAAAAACAGCCGGGCTTTACCCCACCGCACCCGGCTGCACTGTCAGTTCCGCTTTAACGGAACTGTTACCGACAAATACCACAGGTTTACCCAACGGCTCACATTATTGTGGGTCGTTTGCGTTTACGCACCTGTTTACGTTACTATCTCCGGGACCTCATCATCCGGCTCATCCATTTCCACCGGCTTATACCCCGGCTGCTTTGACTTCTCCAATTCTTCATTGAACGCAGCCACTACCTTGTCCTGAATCTTCTTCCTGCACTCGGCGTTTATCGGGTGCGCAATGTCGGCGTGCAGCTTCATCCGGCCTTTCATATCCTTCTTCGCACGGTCATCAGGAAGCTGGGCCCCGCAGTTATTGCAGAACCTCGCCCTAAGGTGGTTCTTACCCCCGCACTTCTCACAATGGTCGCTCATCTTCCTTGACGGCATCGCCACAAAATGTCCGTTGGTGCCCTCGATTATCTTTATATCACGCACCACGAACTCATTGTCCATTGTCACCGAGCAAAACGCCTTCAACCTGTCGTCCTTGTTCTCTATTAGCTTCACTCTCACTTCGCTGATCTGCATAGTCATGCCTCGCCAATTATCTACCAACTATTGTTGTTTAATATCATGCTCTTGCAGCTGAATTCTTGCGCAAGCTTGTTTTGGTATGTCACTATCTTTTCCTCATTGCCTTTGTCAATAATACAATACATCGACGAACCACTCCCGCTCAGGCATAATGGTCTGATTCCCGTTCGCTCGACTTCCTTTTTCAGCTCTCTAAGCTTCGTATTCAACTCAAAGCAACTTTCCTGGAGCATATTTGCGCACAACTTGCTAATCAAATCAATCTTCTTTTTGCTGATATATACGCTAATTTCCTTACTAAAGTGTTCATATTTCGCTGAATCGTGTCGGTAGTTTTCGTAAACCCTTTTGGTGGAAACACTTACGTTGGGGACGATTAAAAATACCCTAAATTCACTTTTTGGCAATTTTTGCACTTTTTCCCCCCTGCCCGTGCAAAAACTGACCGGCCCACCCAAAAAGAACGCTATGTCACTGCCTAATTGCGATGCCAATCCCGCAAGCTTTTTTTTGCTTAATCCCAGCTTCAGGAACCTGTTGATACCCATCAATGTCCCCGCCGCGTCACTGCTGCCCGACCCCAGCCCTGTCCCCGCAGGTATATTCTTCGTCAGCGTAACCCTCACTCCTGTCCCCTGTTTTCCTGATTCCAGTGTCAGTTTCGCCGCCTTATAAACCAGATTATCTTCTCCATCCGGCACCTCGTATGGTCCCTTGCAAATCAGCTCAATCCCTTTTCCCCTCCCCGGCTCAATCAGTATCTCGTCGTACCAGTTGATTTTCACCATTATGGTTTCCAGCTCGTGATACCCGTCAGGCCGCTTGCCCGCGACCAGCAATGATAAATTGATTTTAGCCGGAGCCCTCACCAGCAAACCATCGCCGATATTTTCAAATTGTTTTTCCGTACTCATGGCATTCTACCCGGTATTCGTAATAAATTTGTCGAAAGATAGTTTATGGCAAATGGTAGTCGAAGACAATATATTGTTCTCAGGCAGCTGGTTCGTCGGTTCGCTAATGAACAAGGTAAATTACACATCCCGCAACTTCGGCTGGCGAAAGTTATGCTTTTGGGCTTATAATTCCAGGTATGTGGTTTTTTAAGAAATGGCGTAGAAAGCGGATAAGGCAGCGGCCCTTCCCGCCGGAATGGGCGGGTATAATTGAAGGGCACGTGCTGTTCTATCGCAGGTTGTCTGTGCTCGACAAAGAGGAATTGAAACAGCATATCCTCGTATTTTTAGCTGAGAAGCATTTCTTCGGCTGCGGCGGTTTGACGATTACCGATGAAATCAGGGTAACGATAGCAGCCCAGGCGTGCGTACTGCTTTTGCATCGCGAAACTGATTACTACCCGGGATTGCATTCCGTACTCGTTTATCCCGCGGCATACGTGGCAAAAGCGACGAGACATCTGGCGGGCGGGGTCGTCGAAGAAGGATTCGACGTACGATTAGGTGAGTCGTGGCATCACGGGTCGGTTGTGCTGTCGTGGGATGATATCCGGCGAGATGCAGCGGACGTGCGCGACGGACATAATGTTGTGTTTCACGAATTCGCACACCAATTGGACAGCACCTGCGGGCAGGGCGACAGTTCCGCGGTGCTTCGGCAGAGGTCAACGTTTATCGCATGGGCAAGGGTGCTTCATAAAAACTATATAAAGCTTCAGCAGGATTTATCGAGCAACAGGCCGACGCTACTGGGTTCATACGCGGGGCAGGACCCGGCGGAATTTTTCGCGGTAGCAACCGAATACTTCTTCGAGCGGCCAAAGGATTTGCAAAAGACGTATCCGGATTTGTATCGCGAGCTGAGTAAATTCTACCACCAAAACCCGGCAGAGCAGTAAAACCTTTTAACCGCGGATTTAGGTTGCAAATGGGCCAGTACAAGGGATAATAGCCACAATCATAATTATCTTCACCCTGATGGCAACGAAAATGACTGGATGTTTAATAAAAGGATACAACAAATGAAAAAGTTATCGGCGTTGTTTGTGATATTGGTAATGCTTGGTATATGCACATCATCCTATGGTTATTTCCTTGTTTATAAGCTGTCGGGCACAATTAGAGGGATAACTTATAACCGGTCGGACACAAATACAATGGGGATAGATGATACAAATGCGGCAACGATTTCCTTTAAGGGCTGTTTGGTGATGAACCTTGATAATGACACCAATTCGCTTATTGACGCGAACATGATTATTTACGGCAAAGACCCCAACGGGCATAAGGTTTACGTTCAGCTCAACGCAAGTGACAGCAACGGATTCCTCGATCCTAATATCTTGACGCGTGGGAACAAGAGGCATTTCTACAAGCTCAACGGCAAGTCACCTTTCGAATTCAATGTGTTTATGATGGGCAACGTCAGGAGCGTAAATATCGGTCTTGTGAAAAGAATACTTATTGCCCCCGACTTGAAGGGTTCCATTACAGAGGAAGACGGCATATTTCTCGGCCCGGACCAGAATATCACGGGGGTAGGAAGTATTTCGGCATCGATTTACACCATTGCGACAAAAGGGGTCAATGACCTTAATAACCCTGACCCTATTACCCCGCATACGCAGGATGGAATTATTGATGCGCTAAAAGGGATTGGTGAGTTTAATCATAAGTACTATGATCACATCCTAGAGGGTTATACAGCAGTAAGTATCCCGGCGCCATAACAACTGGAACAATTGCCGACAAAATGACCGAATGCAACGCTGGCCTGCTCCGAATTGACGGGGCAGGCCGGTTTTTTATGCGCGGACTTTGCCGGGTTGATTATCGACAGTCGATAGCGTATCATTTGAGCAAAGATAGTTATATGGAGGTATATATTATATGAACGGACGAAATATATTATGGTCGGCGATTCTCATCGCGATGATTGTTACGGGGATTGTTTCAGCGGAGACGAGTAAGGTTGCGCCTTTGGAAATCGGGGCGGCTGCGCCGGATTTCAATTTGCCCGGCGTGGATGGTCAAGAATACCGGCTGGCGGATTTTGCTGACGCGAATATCCTCGTGATTGTGTTCACCGCCAATCACTGCCCGACGGCACAGGCATACGAAAGCCGGCTGATGCAATTGGTGACGGATTATAAGAGTAAGAGAGTGGCAGTCGTGGCGATATCACCGAATGACCCGCAGGCGGTCCGGCTGGATGAACTGAGATACACCGACCTGGGCGATTCATTCGAGGAGATGAAGATGCGGGCCACGGAGAGAAAGTTCAATTTCCCGTATCTTTACGACGGCCAGACACAGGCGGTATCCCGTGCTTATGGGCCTATGAGCACACCTCATGTTTTCATATTCGACAAGGAACGCAAACTGCAATACACAGGCGCAATCGATAACTCAGAAGACCCGAGCAAAATCAAAAAGAGTTTCGCGCGGGACGCGATTGACGCGATGCTTGACGGACGCGAGGTCGCGATAAAGAAAATGAAGACGATTGGCTGTACGATAAAATGGGCGGACAAACGAAACTCGGCCCAAAAGGCGTTTGCGGAATGGTCAAAAGAGCCGGTCGAGATGAACCTTATAGATGCCAATGGCGTGCGTGAGATTATGAAAAATAATTCCGGCAAACTCCGGCTGGTCAATATCTGGGCAACCTGGTGCGGGCCATGTGTTATTGAAATGCCGGAATTAGTCAATATAAACCGGATGTATCGGGGCAGGCCATTCGAAATGGTAACAATCAGCGGCGATATGCCGAGCAAAAAAGACGCTGTTATAAAATTCCTGAAGGACAAACAGGTTTCCTGTACTAATTACCAGTTCAATTCGGAGGACAGAACCGAATTAGGTGGGGCGCTGGACAAGGACTGGGAAGGCGGCATTCCTTACACGGTTATTATAAAGCCGGGCGGCGAGATAATTTATCGTCATACCGGCCCGATAGAACCATTGGAAGTGAAAAAGGTGATAGTTGGCTACTTAGGCAGGTATTACTTCTGACATCGAAATGACAATGTGAGGGGTTTGTGTTTACGGGAGCTTTGTGTTAAATTGGCTTGAGCCCGCCCGCCGTGGGCGGGGCTAAACGATAATGATTGGGGTTAAAAGTTGGCTGAGACGCTTTTTTACAAGATACTTGGGGCACACCTCGTTGAAGGAAACCTCGCGGCAGGCAAGCAGATTGGGATACGAATTGACCAGACGCTGACGCAGGACGCGACGGGAACGACGGCATTCTTATTGTTCGAATCGATGGGAGCCGGTCGAGTAAGGACTGATTTATCGGTCAGTTATATTGACCATAATATGTCGCAGTTTGGGCCGGAGAATCATAACGACCATTTGTATTTGCAGACGATAGCGGCCAAAAGCGGAGTTTATCATTCGCGGGCGGGCAACGGGATTTGTCATCAGGTTCATTTGGAGCGGTTCGCAAAGCCAGGTGCAACACTGCTGGGGAGCGATTCACATACGCCGACAGCCGGGGGAATCGGGGCAATAGCGATAGGCGCGGGCGGACTCGACGTTGCGGTTGCGATGGGCGGGGGACCATTTTACCTGGCTTGCCCAAAAGTTATAGGCGTTAAATTGACGGGGCAACTGCCTGACTGGGTCGCCGCGAAAGACGTAATTCTGAAACTTTTGAGCATACTGACTACGAAGGGTAACGTCGGCTGGGGTGTTGAGTATTTCGGGCCTGGGGTTGCGACGCTGACTGTGCCGCAACGGGCGACGATTACGAATATGGGCGCAGAACTGGGAGTAACAACAAGCATTTTCCCCAGCGATGAGCAGACAAAGAAATTCCTGGCGGCACAAAAACGGGAAAAGGATTATCAGCCGATGAATGCGGACGCGGGGGCGATTTATGACCGGCTGATTGAGATTGATTTGTCGAAGCTTGAGCCGATGGCGGCGTGCCCGTCGTCGCCGGATAATGTGAAAACAATCGCAGAAATAGCCGGCACCCCATCGAAACAAATAGCGATAGGAAGCTGCACAAATTCGAGCTACGCGGATTTGATGATGGTTGCGACTGCGTTAAAGGGCAGGAAGATTGACCCGACGGTTGAATTCGCGGTTGCGCCGGGAAGCAGGGAAGTTTTGAATATGCTGGCGGCAAACGGTGCGCTGGGAGATATTATCTCGGCGGGGGCGAGGATTTTGGAGAGCGGATGCGGGCCCTGTATAGGGCTTGGTTTTTCGCCTGCAGACGGGATCGTGAGCTTACGGACGTTTAACCGGAATTTCGCGGGAAGAAGCGGAACGAAGGATGACAAGGTATTTCTCGTGAGTCCTGAGACGGCGGTCGCGTCGGCGTTGACGGGGAAGATTACCGACCCGCGAGAAATGAAAAAATTGTTCGGGATAAATTACCCTAAGATTGAGCAGCCGGCGAAATTTGTTATCAATGATAATATGATTGAGGCGCCTTTGAGCGAGAAGCAGGCGGCCAAGGCCCAGGTTATTCGCGGGACTACGATAGTTGTGCCCGAACAGCCGAGGCAGTTGCCTGCGGATTTGAAGACGGAAGTGTTGATAAAGTGCGACGATAAAATTACGACCGACCACATAATGCCCGCTGGGGCGTTTTTGAAGCTTCGCAGCAACGTGCCAGAATACGCGAAGGTCGTGTTCCACTGCTTCAATGAAAAGGGGAAGCCAAGTTTCGCTGAACGAGCGATGAAGGTGAAGAACGAGGGCAAGGGCGGCATTATTGTTGCGGGCGCGAGCTACGGGCAGGGGTCATCAAGAGAACACGCTGCGTTATGCCCGATGTATTTAGGCGTGCGTGCCGTGATTGCCAAGAGTATCGAGCGGATTCACAAGGCAAACTTGATAAACTTCTGCGTTGTGCCGATAGAGTTGGCCAACCAGGATGACTACGAGAAAATCAGCCAGGGCGACAACCTGCGGATAGACGGCTTAGTCGATACGATAAAAAACAAAGACGAAATAAAGATTGTCGAAGAAAATAGCAGATATGAGATTATGGGCAAGTTAAACCTGTCGAGCAGAGACAGACAGATTCTGCTTTCGGGCGGGCTGCTGAAATATACGCTTGAGCAGTCGAACAAAAACGCCGGCAAAAAAGGGAAAGCCGAACGATGAGAATAGCGAGATTTATATTGGCCCTGACGATTGCGGCAGCAATAACAACGTCGGCAACGGCGGCAAAAACCAACGGCAATAAATTACAGGCCGGCGATAAATTGTTGCCCGACGATTATGTTTTCGCGGGTGTTGACGGCAAACTGATTCAAACAGGGGCCAACAAATGGGCGTTTGAATTCGAATCCGCGGCGAACGTAGGCGGGGTGGAGATAAAAGCAGGACAGACATTGGAGATGCTCGGCTCGGCGACGCTCGAGAAAATGATATTGGACGCAAAAGAGCGAAGCGACGCGATGTTTCGGATATGGGCAAAGGTGGCAAAGTTCGAGGGGAAGAATTATTTGTTCGCGGTATATTATCTGTCGCTTCGCAAGATAAACAGGCCCGCGGAAGAAAAAGGGCAAGATGAAGCGAATACGGTTACGCAGGCGGTTAATGCCCCGAATGACGTAGTGAATATACCAGCGGAGATAGTGGCATTATTGAAGACGTCGGAGGTTTTGCCGACGACTGAGGCGCAGGCGACCCGGGCCGAAGAGCTGCAACTGAAACAGGACACTATTTTTGCAAACAGGGCCGGGCGGGTGGCGGTCAAAAATGGCGGTTATGTTTTCGAGGCGGATGCCTTTGGACGAGGGGTCGATAAATTCGCTATAAAGCTGCTGCCCTGCCAGAAACTCGACGATGCGATGACACAGGTGCGAAGCGAATCAAACCCGGTCAGGTTTAACGTGGCGGGGATTTTAACGAAATATAAAGGCGAACAATACCTGCTGTTGCAAAAGGCGACGAGGATGTATAGTTACGGGAACTTCGGAAGATAAGAGCACAAGGCAAAAATAATGAATGAGCTTGATAAAATTCTGATTAAGTATGACCAGCCGGATTTCGGGAAACGATTCACGGCAGTCAGAGTAGCCGTTGTTCGTGGATCTCATTTTATCGGTGAAAAAGAACAACAATTAGAGGCCATTCTTAAAGAAGTAATCAACCGTGATGATGAAGCGATAGCCGAATACACAGAAAAATTTGACGGGGTGAAACTTACCCCTGAGCAATTCAGAATATCAGAAGCAGAACTACAAGAGGCCCACAAAGCAATCGACAAAAAACTCTTGAAGTCGATTCGTCAGGCAATAAAGAACGTAAAAGAGTATCAGTCAAAAATCTTCATCGGCAAAAACAAGAGTTTCAAGTCAACCGGCATAAAATACACGCCAATAAGACGAGTAGGAATATGCGTTCCGGGGGCATCTGCACCGCTGCCATCGACGGTCATTATGACGGCTGTTCCAGCGCAGGTGGCAGGCGTGAAAGAAATCGTTGTGGTATCACCGCCAAGATACAAGGGCAGCATTCATCCCGTGATATTAGCAACCTGCAAGGAATTGAAGATTACAGAGGTTTACAGGATAGGCGGCGCACAGGCTGTTTTTGCACTGGCGAGGGGAACGCAAACAATACCAAGTGTTGACAAGATTGTCGGGCCGGGGAATCAATGGGTTCAGATGGCCAAAAAAAAGGAGTTTGGTCTTGTCGGCATTGATTCGGTAGCAGGGCCAAGCGAAGTTCTAATAATAGCGAACAAATCAGCTAATCCTGTCTGGGTAGCAGCAGATATGTTAAGCCAGGCGGAGCATAATCCGGGATCGGCAGTTTTATGTACGGAGTCCGAAAAACTGGCTATGGAAGTATTAACTGAACTCAAGCAGCAAGTGAAGAAGTTAGGCAGAGCAAAAGAAACAATCGATTGCCTGCTGGGATTCAGCGCCATTGTGGTCTTAAAAAATATGGCGGACGTAATAGATTATGCGAACCTTTTTGCGGCAGAGCATTTGCAGATACAATGCGGAAAACAGAGCAGGCGGATTGCCGCAAGGATACAAAACGCGGGCGCGATATTTATCGGGGATTATTCGCCGGTAGCGGTGGGTGATTATTGGGCGGGGCCGAGCCATACTTTGCCGACTGGAACAAGCGCGAGATTTTTCAGTGCGTTGAGCGCAAACGACTTCATAAAATCCACGAGTATCATCGAATACGACAAGAAGAAATTGGCGGCAAGCGCTGATGATATAATCCGCCTGGCGGAGGCGGAGGGATTAGACGCACACGCCAGAAGCGTTCGGATACGTCAGCAAAAATAAGGCGACAACGGCAGTTTAGATTCCCCAATTGAGCTTCTTTTTGTATCGCAGATAAAACCTTCCTAACAGGTGTGCTGAAACCATTGCCAAATACACAAAAGCAATCTTATAAAAGATAAAAGCTGTGCCCAAAATAAAATCTATAATTGAGGGGGCGTAAGAGAGACCACGTATAACAGGGACGATAAGCCCGGCAAACGCGGAAAAGATTAAAACAAGCCCGCAATACGGGGCAAACGTTCTGTATATTGAGGTGGTAATCATAACCGGATTCAGCACATTGACCGAATCGAACAACACCGCTGCCAATAAAACCATTGGGAGAAAGAAAACGCCGACCGCCAACAGCAGCCAAAACACCAAATCGGCCCGTCCGGTAGCGATGTAATATATGACTGCCGGAAAAAAGCAGACAGCCACGGCACCAATCACAAGAAAAATCTGCGAACAGAACTCGCTTTTGTCGGGGATTTCATAAAGGGTGACATCCGGCGCACGCAGGCCGCCTCTTGAACTGTCGAAAACGCAATAGCCAATGTAATAAAAGAAATAACCGGTAAACAGTAAATAAACAATAAGGGACATGAATCCGTGGAAAATATCAAGGAAGCGGAGAACCACGAGCCCAATCAATAACGGCGTCACTATAAATATTACAATATGGATTATCCCAGACAAGCTGAACGGATATAAAAATATATCGATAAGCCATGGCAGGGTCCTTATCGGCAGCGGGTCAGGTTTAAAAACTTCCTGTTCCAGCTTTTCGACCGCCAGCCGCATCTTTTCGGCGGATTCCCGAGACCTATGGTTCGGCGTGTTTCCCTCCATTGCCGACCTTTCTTTTTGACGAGCCAGGTTTTACAGTTTTGTTTTTATAACTTCCGCGGCTTTGGCGATTGCTTCGTCGAGCTTGTCGGGTTTTTTGCCGCCTGCCTGCGCCATATTCGGTCTTCCGCCGCCGCCACCGTCGATGATGGGGGCGATTTGTTTGAGTATTTCTCCTGCGCCGATTTTGGCTGTGAGGTCGTCGGTAACAGCAGCGAGAAGTGTTGCCTTGTCGCCTTCAGCGAAACCAAAGACGATGACGGAGGACGGGGCTTTCTTTTTGAGCATATCAATCGCAGCGCGTGCCTGTTCGGCGGTCGTGGGTGATAACTTTCCCGTGATTATCGAGGCGTCGCCGACTTTTTCGCATTTATCGAGAAATTGTTTTGCCTCGGCGAGAGAATCGGACGCGGCCTGACGCGAGGGCGATTTAAGCTCTTTGGCAAGCCGTTTATTTTCGGTGAGCAGGTGAGTAACTTTTTCGACGATGCCCGCCGCGGGGATTTTGAGTGCTGCGGCGAGTTCATCGACGATGTCGCTTCTTTGTTCGAGGTATCTGGCAAGGCCGCGGCCCGTGTAGGCGGTAATTCTGCGGACGCCGGCGGAAATGCTTTCTTCCCTGATGATTTTGAATCCGCCTATAACGCCTGTCCGGTCAACGTGTGTGCCGCCGCAAAATTCCTTGCTGAATGCATGGTTGAGACCATCCTGGTCTGGCGCACCGACCGCAACAACGCGGACGTCGTCGCCGTATTTTTCGCCGAACAACGCCATCGCGCCGAGCTTGTCGGCCTGGTTTCGCGGAAGGACCGTGCAGGTAACGGGTAAATCGGCGGCGATTTTGTCCCTGACGAGCGACTCGACCTGTTTTGTCTGCTCGGCGTCGAGCGACTTGGGATACGTAAAATCGAATCGCAGGTAATCGGGGTTGACCAAACTGCCCTGCTGTGCGACTGAGCTGCCAAGCAGTTGTCGCAATGCCCACTGAAGCAGGTGCGTAGCGGTGTGGTTTTTCTTTGTGGCATCCCTGTCGGGGCTGACTACAGCGGTAACTTTATCACCTACGGCTATCGTTCCTTCGAGCAATTTGCCCTTGTGGATGACACAATCGGCGACTTTGGTTGTAGCGTCAACGACGAATTTGCCTTTGCCGGACTTGTCCGCCTGGGCGGACTCTATAACGCCGACGTCGCCGACCTGGCCGCCCATTTCAGCGTAGAAGCAGGTCTTGTCGAGGACAATCGCTGCTTCTTCGCCGGCTTTGATTTGGCCCGTTTTGTTGAATGCGCCGTTATCGATAAAGCCGAGCACAATGGCCGGGCATTTGTCAGCTGTATATTTGAAGTGGTCCTGCGTTATGGGTAATTCCGTGTCGGATGCCATAACGATAGTTTGTGCGCCTTTTTGAGCGGCCCTTGCGCGAGAACGCTGCTGCTCCATAAGTTTATCGAAGCCGGCGGTATCAACTTTGAGGCCTCGTTCCTGTGCCATCAGTTGAGTAAGGTCAACAGGGAAGCCATATGTGTCGTAAAGCTGGAAGGCGTCGTCGCCGGAGATTGTTTTATTTTTAGCTTTATCGGCAGCGTCGGTAAAAATCTCAAGTCCCCTGTCGAGCGTCCTGCCGAAGCTTGCTTCTTCGGATTCGATTACGGTTGAGACGTAATCTTTTCGTGCCTTTATTTCGGGGAACGCTTCGCCGAGGCAATCATCGACGGCGGGGACAAGCTTGAAGAGGAACGGGTCGTGCAATCCGAGTTCTCTGCCGAAACGGAAGGCCCGGCGAAGAATCCTGCGAATGACGTAGCCCCTGCCTTCGTTGGACGGGGTTGCGCCATCGGTGATAGCCATTGAAAGCGCGCGGATGTGGTCTGCGATGACGCGGAATGCGTTATCAGTTTTATTATTCAGTTGCGAGGTGAATTTTTTGCCGGTCATTTCGGCGAGCCGGTCGATAACGGGCATAAAGAGGTCGGTGTCATAATTGCTGCGTTTATTTTGCAGGACGGCCGTGACTCTTTCCAATCCGGCGCCGGTATCGACATATTTCGCGTTCAACGGCGTGAGTTTGCCGTCTTCGGCCCGATTGAATTGTATAAAAACGAGATTCCAAAGCTCGATGAACCTTGCGCAGCCGGCGTTTACGGCACATTTGTGGCCGGGGACATTTTTCTTGTCGCAGCGGTCGGGGCCAAGGTCAATGTGGATTTCACTGCAGGGACCGCAGGGGCCGGTTTCGCCCATTTCCCAGAAGTTGTCTTTCCTGCCGAATTTGAGGACGTGGTCGGCGGGCAGAGACGTTACTTTTGTCCAGATATTCGCGGCCTCGCTGTCTTCGGGCAGATTATCGTGGGCGTCGCCGGCGAATACGGTCGCATATAAATTTTTCTGGTCTATTTGCCAGACGTCGGTGAACAACTGCCAGGCCCATTCGATTGTCTCGGCTTTGAAATAATCGTCGAATGACCAGTTGCCTAACATTTCGAAGAAGGTGTGATGATAGTTATCATGACCGACTTCTTCGAGGTCGTTATGTTTGCCGCTGACGCGCAGGCATTTCTGGCTGTTGACCGCGCGACGGCACGACGGGGCGCTGAGGCCGAGGAATATGTCCTTGAACTGGTTCATACCGGCGTTGGCGAAAAGCAGCGTCTGGTCGCCGATGGGGACAATCGGTGAGCTGGGGACAAACTTATGGTCCTTGTCCTTGAAAAAGTCGATAAAGCCGGCTCTTATCTGTTTTGCGGTCAATGTCATATCTGCTCTGTGAAATTAGGCTGTTGTATCGTCTTTTCTGATAACAATGCCCTTGTCCAAACTGCCGGCTATTTTTTCGAAGGCCTTTACAAACCTGTAAACCATAACAATAACGAACACAACAACGGCGATATTAAAAACGAAATAGCCGTAACCCAGAATCTTGGCCTTTACAGATGGGGCAGGTCTGTCGGGCTGCATTGTTGTGTTCTGATAGGGCTGGTTTTGGTAAGCCGGATTCTGGTAAGCCGGCGCCGGTTGTGTCGGTGCTGCTGCTGCAAGTAAGTTCATAAAATTATCCTTTCTGAATTAGTTCTTAACCACAGATTCCACAGATTACACTGATTGTAATTTGTTTTTTGAAATCCGTAGGTTAGTATTTATTTGTCCGCCCCGGCGGGTTTATCCTCGATCAATCCTTTCGAGACGAGGATTTTGTGTTTTATCTGTTCACAGAGGTCCTTGTTGTCGATAAGGAATTGTCTCGCTTTTTCCCTGCCCTGGCCCAGGCGTATTTCACCGAAACCAAGATGGGTGCCGGATTTTTCGATTACGTTGCACGCGACACCGAGGTCAATCAGGTCGCCTTCGTAACTGATGCCGTGGTCGAACATAATGTCGAATTCGGCTTCGCGGAAAGGCGGGGCGATTTTATTTTTCACGACCCTGGCGCGGACCCTGTTGCCGACTGAGCCGCTTTCTTCCTTGAGGGTTGTTATTCGCCGCAGGTCGAGGCGGACCGAGCTGTAAAATTTGAGGGCGTTGCCTCCTGTTGTGGTTTCAGGGTTGCCGAACATAACGCCGATTTTCATGCGAATCTGGTTGATGAATATGAGGGCGGTTTTGCTCCTGGCGATTATGGCGGTAAGCTTCCTCATCGCCTGGCTCATCAGTCGTGCCTGAAGACCCATGTGGCTGTCGCCCATTTCGCCTTCGATTTCGGCTTTGGGAGTCAATGCGGCAACCGAGTCGATAACGAGAACATCAACGGAGTTTGAGGCGATAAGCATTTCGGCGATATCGAGCGCCTGTTCGCCGTTATCCGGCTGGCTGACGAGAAGCGAGCTAACGTCAACGCCGAGACGTTTTGCCCAGGTGGTATCGAGGGCATGCTCGGCATCGATGAATGCCGCAACGCCGCCGGCTTTTTGAGCGTTGGCGATGATGTGCAAGGCCAGAGTTGTTTTGCCCGATGATTCGGGACCGAAAAGCTCGGCGATTCTGCCTCGCGGTATGCCCGCACCGCCCAGGGCAATATCGAGAGACAACGCGCCGGTCGGTATGCCCTGGATTCTGGCATACTTGTGCTCGTCCATCTGCATAATCGAGCCGCGGCCATATTGCTTTTCGATTTGAGCGATGACTCTTTGCAGGGCGGATTCGGCTCCTGATTTGTCCGCTGCGCCCGATTGCTGTGGTCTTAATGGTTCAACTGCGCCTTTGGTCTGCTGGGTGGTCTTTGTCTTAGTCATTTTTCTCGACTCCTATGTGGGTAGTGTGAGGGGAAACGTTCCCCGGCTTTTCATTCATCCTTACCGCAACTTAAAATCGCCTAATAGAGTATAGTTTGGGCCGGCTGGTGTCAACTGGCTTTGGTAAACGTAAATCGCGTCAGCGGCGATTGAGCCGAGCTTGAGATGCGAAAATTGCGCAATTGCCTCGCCTACCTTAATACCAGCCATCGGGTGATTGACCCGACAAAGCGTAAGGTGCGCGGAAAATTCTCTTTCTTCCTTGGGGTAGCCCGCCTGGGCAAGGAGGTCGTCGAGGTCTTTTTGCAACGCCAATAACTCCTCAATTCCTTTTCCTGCGCCCACCCAGACGACCTTTGCGCTCCTGCCTCCAAATGAGCCGACGGATTCGATTTCGAGGGTAAATTTCTGGTGTGCCTGAGCGACGGTATTTACTATTTCCCTTACTTCTTCTAACCCGCCTTTTGGCGAGGTCTCGCCCGCCTTCGGCGAGGCGGATTGCTCATCGCTTATCTCGCCCAAAAATTTCAGCGTCAGGTGAATATTATTCGGCTCGACCCATTTGAGGTCGCCTTTTTTGACGTCAACCTTCGAGGCAATTTGTTTTTGCAAAGCGGCAATTGCCTTTCGGATTTTGTCGTCGATATCGATTGCGATAAACACTCGCATATTGCGCCCCGATTAAAATTTTACCCGATTGCGAAGCTCATTCAGTCGGCTGTCTATATTGCGCCTCGTTGTTTTCGTCAGGCCTTTGAGTGAGAAATCGGAGATTGTGAAAGACGCGACAACTGTACCATAAGCCACGGCCTTTTTGAGCGTCGCGAAATCGGTCTTGTTTTGGCCCGCCAAATAACCCATAAAGCCGCCCGCGAAGCTGTCGCCCGCGCCGGTGGGGTCTTTGACGATAGTGGCGGGATAGGCAGGTAAAACAAATAAGTCGCCATTTTTCTGGCGAATGATTGAGCCGGATTCGCCCTTCTTGATGACCACGACGGTGGGCCCAAGTTTTTCGATTTTGGCAGCGGCGGTTATGAGATTATGTTCATTGGCTAACATCCTCGCTTCAGTTTCATTGAGGATAAGGCAGTCGATTTTTTTCAGGAGTTTTTTCAAATCAGCGAGATTGTTATTTATCCAGAGATTCATCGTATCCGCAGCGACAAATTTGGGGCGATTAAGCTGGTCGAGAAGCTGGATTTGCAGAATAGGCGCAGTGTTTGCTAAAAAGACGAATTTACTGTCCTTATATTCTTCGGGCATTTGGGGCGGGTTCTCCGCGAGGACGTTCAATTCGACCGCGTCGGTTGTGGCTTCATTCATCGCGCCCTGATATGAGCCGGCCCAGCGGAAGGTTTTGCTTGTGTGCCGCAGCTCAAGCCCGTTGAGGTCAACATTTTTGCCTTTGAAAATTTTCTTCAAATCGAACGGGCAGTCGGCCCCGATTGCGCCTAAAAATCTCACGGGCGAAAAGAAACTCGCCGCCATACTGAAATACACAGCCGAGCCGCCAAGACAATCCTTACTCACGCCAAACGGCGTCTTTACAGTATCTATTCCAATTGAACCGGTTACTAATAATGACACGAGCGTTTTCTCCTTATTTGCCTGCGAATTTTTTTAACGTGTTGTCGATTCTCACTAAGGTTTTTTCTTTGCCCAATAATTGCACCGAATCAAATATTGGCGGGCTTATGGTTGAGCCGGTGATAGCGACGCGGAGGGGCTGGGCGACTTTGCCGAGACCGACCTTGTGCTCTTCGGCCAACGCCCGCAGCATATCCTCGATACCCTGCTCGGTTAATTCTGCCATCGCGTCCAATTTATCGCGGACGAGTTTTAGCATCGCAAGGCCATTATCCTTGAACAAAACCTTTCGCACGGCCTTTTCATCGTATTCAATCCGGTCATCGGCAGTAAAAAGGAATTTGCACTTGTGCTCGATATCGGCAAGCGTTCTCGCGCCCTCGCAGATTTTAATAAAACGCAGCAATGTCTCATCGTCGGCTTTCGCAACCGGCGAATCGACGACTTTCAAATACGCCTTCAAATGGGCAAGTAATTTTCCCTTGGGGAGCATTTTCAAATGTTCGGTATTGTAGGCGACAAGTTTGCCCCGGTCGAACAAGCTGTTGGACTTGGTCAGCCGGGAAATGTTGAAGCTGTCAATTAGCTCATCCAACGGCATAACTTCGCGTTCGTCTCCGGTGCTCCAGCCGAGCAACGCCAGAAAATTGACCATCGCCTCGGGAACATAGCCGCTCTTGAAGAAATCTACGACGTTTATTTCGGGCAGAACGACGCCGATGTATTTTGCCATTGCCTCGATTGCGGGAACATCGGGGACGCTTTCACCTTTAAGAAAGTCGCTTATTTCATCAGCGCTTAGTCCGCCAACGCCGGCTATTTTTTTGAGGTCGATATCGGTTTTTGCTTTGATTGCCTTGCGAAGCGTTTGCGGGCGTTCGCGTTTTGAGAGTTTACCCCCCGATTCGCTGATAGTAACCGACATGTGCGCATACTTTGGCGGATTGTCGAAGCCGAGCGCCTCCCATAATGCCTGCTGGCCCGGCGTGTTCATTAAATGCTCCTGGCCCCTTATTACGTGGGTAATGCCCATAAGGTGGTCGTCGATTACGCAGGCAAAGTTATATGTCGGGAAACCGTCGCTTTTGATTATGATAAAATCGCCGAGTTCCGCTGTATTGAAACTCACCTCGCCGCGAACAATGTCATTGATGACGATGATTCCTTCGGGCATCGCGAAGCGAATTGTAACGGATTTGCCCTCGGCCTTCGCTTTTTCGACTTCCGCTTCGGTCGGGAATACAGCGGGCCTTTGATATACGAACCCTTTTTTCTGCGCCTCGGCCTGTTTGCGGAGTTTTTCGAGTTCTTCGCCTGTCTCGAAGCAATAATACGCCCTGCCCATGTCGAGAAGCTGCCTGATGTATTTATCGTAGGTCTCTCTTCGCTGCGACTGGAAATATGGGCCATTTGGGCCACCAACTTCGGGACCTTCGTCCCAGGTTATTCCCAGCCAGCGGAGGTCGTCGATAACCTGCTGGGTTGCGGTCGGGGTATTGCGTTTAAGGTCGGTATCCTCGATGCGCAGGATAAATTTACCGCCTGTTTTCTTAGCCAAAAGCCAGTTAAACAGGGCTGTTCTTGCTCCGCCTACATGAAGGTATCCCGTCGGCGACGGGGCAAAACGAGTTACGACCATTATCTCAAACTCCAAAAAGGTATATAAGCCGGTTCAGGATAAGCGTAAACGCCCCTGAAGTCAATTTTCAAAACCGCCGGTATAACGTTAAACCCTGCTTGACTATGGCGGGCGAGAGGGCTAAAATGGCGATAATTGTAAGTCATTTTTGAATTAGAATTGGTTTATCGGATTGACAAATGGCGAGGATTAAACTGCCGGATGGCGCGATTATAGAGGCCAATGACGGCATCACTGGAAAGCAAGTAGCGGAAAAAATCGGCGCAGGACTGGCAAAGGCAGCCATAGCCGCCAAAGTCAACGGCAACCTTGTTGACCTGTCGGCCCCGATAAACGGAGACGCAAGCATCCAAATCATCACCTCCAAAGACGCCGAAGGCCTTGAAATAATGCGTCATAGTTGTGCGCATATTATGGCTGAGGCGATTTGTAAGCTCTGGCCCCAAACAAAACTCGTTTACGGGCCGCACGTTGACGACGGGTTTTATTACGATATTGACCTCGATGAGCCGATTCGCCCGGGCGATTTCGAACGCATCGAGAAGAAGATGAGCGAAATCGTCAAGGCCGACAAGCCCTTTATCAGGAAGGAAATGACCCGCGCCGAGGCGATTGCCAAACTGGCGGGTGAAAAATACAAAACCGACAACGTCAACCGCGCCACTGGGGATGTGATGAGTTTTTACTCCTCAGGCGACGGTTTTGAAGACCTTTGCCGCGGGCCGCACATCCCAAGCGCGGGCAAGGCGGGCGCATTCAAGATTATGTCGGTAGCGGGAGCTTACTGGCACGGCGACTCGACGCAGAAGATGCTGCAAAGGGTCTATGGAACCGCCTGGCGAAACCGCAAAGAGCTTGACGAATACCTTACCCGTCTCGAAGAAGCGAAAAAACGCGACCACCGCGTTATTGGCAGGCAGTTAGATTTGTTCAGCTTCAATGACGCGGGGCCTGGTTTCGCGTTTATGCACCCTAAGGGAATGATTATCTGGAATTCGATAGTTGACTTCTGGCGCGGCGTTCACAAACGATTTGGCTATGAGGAAATCAAAACGCCCATTATTCTTAACAAGGAACTGTGGTACAGGAGCGGCCACTGGGACCATTATAAAGAGAATATGTATTTCACCCGCTTCGACGACGCCGACTACGCGATAAAGCCGATGAACTGCCCGGGCGGCTGCTTAGTTTATCAAACCCGCAAACATTCCTACCGTGAATTTCCGCTGCGGGTCGCGGAACTGGGGCTTGTCCACCGCCACGAAGCAAGCGGTGTAATACACGGGCTTTTCAGGGTGCGGCAATTTACCCAGGACGACGCGCATATCTTCTGCACCCCCGACCAGATTGAGGCGGAAATCGTGGGCGTTATCGAATTGACCTTCGAGATATACCGGGCATTCGGCTTCAAGGATTTCCACATCGAGCTATCCACCAAGCCCGAAAACCACATCGGCTCCGATGAAATATGGGAAACCGCCACAAACGCCCTCATCAATGCCCTTAAGCACAAGAACATCGATTATAAGGTCAACGAGGGTGACGGCGCCTTTTATGGCCCCAAAATAGATTTCCATATCGAGGATTCGCTGAAACGCTCCTGGCAATTGGGCACCATTCAGCTCGATTTCTCGATGCCCCAGCGGTTCGAGCTTGTCTTCACCGATAAGGACAACACCGAGAAGACGCCCGTTATGATTCACCGCGCGGTACTCGGCTCATTCGAGCGGTTTATCGGAATTCTCATTGAGCATTACGCGGGCGATATGCCCTTGTGGCTTGCTCCGCAGCAGGTGATAATACTGCCCATAAGTGAAAAGACCAATGATTACGCCAAGGCGGTTGAAACCCGGCTAAAGGCACAGGGGTTGCGTGTCTCCTGCGATTTGACCGACGAGAAAATCGGGGCAAAAATCGCCCGAACACACGGCGACAAGCCCCCATACATGCTCGTGGTCGGCCCCAAGGAATCACAATCGGATTCCGTAAACGTCAGGATTCGCGGCCAAGAGCAGACAAAGACGCTGAAAGTCGATGAATTTGCGGCAATCGCCTCAAAGAAAATTGCCGATAAGCAGGTAGAGCTGGCCTTGTAGGCCCACAGGTTTGAAATTTTGACAGGCAACCATATTTATAGTTTTTGGAAAGGTGATAGTGAGTGATAATAAAAGTTAAGGGTTTGAGGATAAATGGGGGGATACGAGCAGATAAGGTTCGGCTCGTCGATGCAGAAAACAATCAAGTCGGTATAGTTGAGCGGCTTTTCGCCCTGGAAAAATCCCGCGAGGCCAATCTGGACCTCGTCGAGGTGTCGCCGACCAGCGACCCGCCGGTATGCCGGATAATGGATTACGGCAAGTGGGTCTATGAGCAGAAACGCAAAATCCGCGAGGCACGCAAAAAAACGCACCATACCGGCTCACTCAAGGAAGTCCGGCTGCGGCCCGAGACAGACACCCACGATATTGAGGTAAAGGTCAAGCACGCACGCGAGTTTATCGAAAAAGGGCACAAGGTCCAATTTACGCTTATTTTCCGCGGCCGACAGATGCTCCACAAGGAAAAAGGCACGGAGGTTCTCAATGGCATAGTCGAGTCCTTAGTGGATGTAGCCAAGGTTGACCGCTCCGGCGAGATGATGGGTAAGCGGATGACCCTGGTGATTGCGCCAAAGTAATAAGCCCGAAATAGTCGTTTTTCCCGTATAATCCCGAAATCGCTGTTGACCCGGGCGGGCAAATAGTGTATTCTCCCTTGTTTAACCCGTGAGATAGCAAGTCGATATATCGATATGCTATCTTCAACGTTTTATCTCACGGGTTGAACTCATTGCCGGGTAATGCTGTTATGCGCCCGGTTTAACGGACTTTTTTCAGGGTAGCGAACAATGCCAAAGATGAAGACCCATAAGGGAATAAAAAAGAGATTCAAGGTTACCGCCTCGGGGAAGCTGCTATATAAGCACCCCTCGGGCAACCATTTAATGAACAGCAAGAACGCCAAGAAGCGAAAAAGGATAGCCGGCCCCGCTATTATGACCGGGGTTTACGCTGATAAAATCAAGGCGATGTCCGGCAAATAGCTTTTTGGGCCCGCAGGAATCGAGGAATCGATTGCCTGCGATTGGCCGACTAAGCAGTGAGTTAAGAAAGGAAATTAGGTATGCCAAGAATTAGAAAAGGCGCAGCAAGACGCCAGGCCCATAGAAGGGTATTAAAATTAGCGAAAGGTCACCGCAGTTCCGCCGGTCATCTTTATCGTGCCGCGAAGGAAGCGATTGTTCGTGGGGGAGTTTACGCTCGTTTTGGTCGTAAGCTTCGTAAACGCGATTTCAGGGCGCTGTGGATTACGCGGCTGACCGCCGCCTGCCAGCAGCGGGGCATTATGTACAGCCGGCTTGTCAGCGGACTCAAAAAAGCCAATATCACCCTGAACCGCAAGATGCTCAGTGAAATAGCGATAGCCGACCCGGTTGCGTTCGACGCAATCGTCGCGGCAGCAAAACCGGCAACCATTTAACTTTTCTGTTTAATGACCGGCAGCGGCGAAAACCGCCCGCGAATCTATGCTTGAGCAATTCGCCAAAATCGGTAAGGACGCTCTCGAAGAGCTAAAAGCTGTCGCCGATAGCGCGTCGCTGGAGCAATTCCGCATAAAATACCTCAGCAGAAAAGGCCTCGTTACCCAGATACTTACCCAAATAGGAAAAGTATCAGCCGAACAAAGACCCGCGGCGGGCCAGTTGGCTAACAAAATCAAAAACGAGGTAACTGCCGCATTCGAGCAGCTCAAGGAAAAAATCACCCAAACCCAGCGTTCCAAAAGCAGGCAGTTGATTGATGTTACCCTGCCTGGGATACATCCGCGAATCGGCAAACGGCACGTCATCAATCAGACCACAAACGAACTGCTGGAGATTTTCGCCCGGATGGGCTTTTCGGTCGCATACGGGCCTGAGGTCGAGGACGAATGGCACAATTTCGTCGCACTCAATATCCCCGCTGAGCATCCGGCACGCGACCCCTTAGATAACTTTTACGTCGATGACCAAACCCTTTTGCGGAGCCAGACCTCGACAATCCAGATTCGTGTAATGGAAAAGCAAAAGCCCCCTATCCGCGTCGTCGCTCCGGGCCGGGTTTACAGGCCCGACACCGTTGACGCGACGCATATGTTTATGTTCCACCAGCTCGAAGCGCTCGTCGTCGATGAGGGCGTTACTATGGTCGATATGAAGACCACAATCGACCAGTTCATAAAGGTTTTCTTAGGCAAAGACGCAAAATGGCGTTTTCGCCCGAGTTTTTTCCCGTTCACCGAGCCGAGCGCGGAAGTGGATTTGCTCTTAGTTGATAAGATGGGTAAAGAGGTCTGGGTCGAGATGGGCGGCTGCGGTATGGTTGACCCGAATGTTTTTGACGCCGTGGGCATAGACAGCGAAAAATATACCGGCTGGGCATTCGGCTTCGGTATAGAACGGCTGGCTATGAGAAAATACGGCATCACCGATATTCGTTTGTTCTACGAAAATGACCTTCGCTTCTTACAGCAGTTCTGAAATTGAACTGCTAATCCTGAGCTTGCCTGCCTTGAGCTTGTCGAAGGGGTCGAAGGACCGAGTCAGTTTTAAGTTGCGGAGACAACAATATGAATTACAAAGGCATAATCCTCGCGGGCGGGAGCGGCACCCGGCTGCACCCCGTAACAAAGGCCATAAGCAAGCAGCTTATCCCAATATATGATAAGCCGATGGTATATTATCCGCTGACGACGCTTATGCTGGCGGGAATAAAAGAGATTCTTGTAATCAGCACGCCCGCCGACCTGCCTATGTATAAAAAAGTCCTCGACGACGGCTCGCAGTGGGGTATCCGGCTCGAATACGCTGAACAGCCCAGGCCCGAAGGACTCGCCCAGGCGTTTATAATCGGCAAAAAGTTCCTCGCGGGCAGCCCCGCGTGTTTGATTCTCGGCGACAATATCTTTTACGGCCACGGGCTTGTCGATTCGCTAAAAAAGGCGGTCAGCAGTGAAGCTGGCGCGTCGATATTCGGCTACTGGGTCGGGGACCCGAAGCGTTACGGCGTTATCGAGTTCGATAAAGCCGGCAAGGTAATATCAATCGAGGAAAAACCGCAAAAACCGAAATCCAATTACGCAGCCGTAGGCCTTTACTTCTACGACTCACAGGTCTGCGACATCGCCGCGAATATCAAACCCTCGGCCAGGGGCGAGTATGAAATCACCGACCTCAATAACGCTTATCTTAAAATCAACAAGCTGAAAGTCGAATTGCTGGGACGCGGGACCGCCTGGCTTGATACGGGCACACCGGAATCGATGCTTCAGGCGTCGAATTTCGTCCAGACCGTCCAGCAAAGGCAGGGCCTGATGATTGCCTGCCCCGAAGAAATAGCATTTCACCTCGGCCTTATCGACGCCAAACAATTGACCAAACTCGCAGAACCATTAGCCAAAAACTGGTATGGGCAATATCTTCTTAATCTTGTGAATGAGCGCCGCTGAATGAAAGTTACACAGACAAAACTTCCCGGTGTGCTGATTATTGAACCCGATGTTTTCGGCGACGCACGCGGTTTTTTTATCGAAACATTTAGCAGCAAACGCTATGAAGAAGCTGGACTGAGTCAGCCGTTTGTGCAGGATAACATCTCGTTTTCGACAAAAGGCATCCTGCGGGGTCTTCATTTTCAAAATCCGCACGCACAGGGCAAATTAGTGCAGGTATTATCCGGCGAGGTTCTTGACGTGGCGGTCGATATCCGCGTCGGCTCACCCGGTTTCGGACAATGGTTTGGTGAAACGCTGTCGGCGGAAAATCACAAACAGATGTATATCCCGCCTGGTTTTGCACACGGTTACTGCGTTTTGAGTAATAACGCGCTGTTCTCTTACAAATGCACCGATTACTACAGCCCGGCAACCGAAGGCGGCATAATCTGGAATGACCCGGACCTTGGGATTACCTGGCCGGTTACTGTGCCATTAGTATCGAAAAAAGACACCTGCTATTCCCGGTTAAAAGATATTCCGAAAGACAAACTACCGCGATACGGGGAAAACAAATGAACGGCTCTCCCGATAAAGTAATCATACTCGGCGGCAAGGGAATGTTGGGCACAGACGTCGCGGCGGAGTGCAAAAGTCGGAATATCGATTACGAAGCGTTCGACCTGCCCGAATTCGATATAACCAACGAGCACCAGTTGCTGAGCGTAATTCACCAGGCGAAAACGATAGTTAATTGCGCCGCTTATACCAATGTCGAAAAGGCCGAGACAGAAACCGAGCTTGCGTTTCGCGTCAACGCCGAGGCTGTAAGGATGCTTGCCGTATCCGCAAGAAAATCCGGCGCATGGGTCCTGCATATAAGCACCGATTTTGTTTTCGACGGCGCCTCCGACAAACCATATACCGAGAAGGACATTCCGCATCCGATAAACGCTTACGGCAGAACCAAGCTTGCGGGCGAGCGTCTGCTGGTTGAAAACCACTGCCATTACTGTATCATGCGGGTCGAGTGGACTTACGGGATTAAGGGCGATAATTTCATAAAGAAAATTATTCAAAAGGTGCAGACGCTCGCCTCCGCCGTTGGGCGTCCCTTACGGGAGGCGAAGCCGGGAGAGGCCGGGCAAAAGGAAATGAAGGTTGTCGATGACCAGGTCGGCTCGCCTACCGCGACAACCGAGGCCGCCAGGGCCATTTGCGACCTCATCAGCAAAAAGCCGACGGGCATATACCATTTCGCGAACCAGAGATATGCCAGCCGACTCGAAGTCGCCAGGTTTATCGCAGAAAAGCTTAATCTCGACGTTCAACTGGCCCCCTGCAAAACCAGTGATTTCCCTTCCGTGGCGGCCAGGCCGTTAAACAGCAGATTCGATTGCAGCAAAATAAGGCCCTTGCTCAGCGGCCCGATTAAACCCTGGCAGAGACCTTTGGAGGAATTTCTTAAACAGGCCCGGTCCTGAGCGGAGTCAAAGGATATGAGAAAATTACTCGTTACAGGCGGAGCCGGCTTTATCGGCAGCAATTTCGTGAGGATGATTCTTTCCGAACAACCGGATTGTTTCGTCGTCAATCTCGACAAGCTGACTTACGCGGGTAATCTTGAAAATCTCGCCGGCTTCGAAAATCACAAAAATCATAAATTCATAAAAGGCGATATCTGCGACGCCAAACTTATCGAGAGTATCATCGATGAGTTCAAAATCGATTCGATTGTCAACTTCGCCGCCGAAAGCCACGTTGACCGCTCAATCAGCGAACCGAAAATCTTCATCGAAACCAACGTTACGGGGACATTGACGCTTCTTGAGGCGGCAAGAGACAAAAAACTCAGGCGATTCGTCCAGATTTCAACTGACGAGGTTTATGGCGCCCTTGGGCGTGAAGGCATGTTTACGGAGGATACGCCGCTTAGCCCCAACTCGCCGTATTCAGCCAGCAAGGCATCTGCGGACCTTCTCGTCCGCGCATTCGGACACACTTTCGGCGTCCAATACAATATCACCCGCTGCTCGAACAACTACGGACCTTATCAATTCCCCGAAAAGCTCATCCCGCTGATGATTAATAACGCGCTCAACGACAAACAGCTTCCCGTTTACGGCGACGGCATGCAAATCCGCGACTGGCTTTATGTCTATGACCATTGCACCGCCATCTGGAAGGTCCTGACCGAGGCGGCGCCTGGCGAAATATATAACATCGGCGGCTGCAACGAAAAAGCCAACATCGACGTCGTCCGGCTGACACTTGGTCGTTTAGGCAAACCGGAATCGCTAATCAAACACGTTACCGACCGCCCCGGCCACGACAGGCGATACGCCATCGACGCTTCAAAGATAATTAACAAGTTGAACTGGAAGCCCTCGGTATCGTTTGAGCAGGGCATCGTCAAAACGATTGACTGGTATCTGGCAAACCGCAAGTGGCTGGCCAACGTGGTTTCAGGCGATTACCAGAAGTATTACGATTCGATGTATAAGAACAGGTGATTGCCGCCGGCGAAAGCTCGTCGCTAAATTACTGGTCCAAGCTCGTATCTTCCATCAATTCTTTTGCCAGATTCGAATTGAAAAGCCGGCGAATTTTATGTTCCGCCTTTACCTGCGCCCGCAAGTGTCCCAGGCGTCGCTCAGCGGGTCGCAAGCCAGCGGTCGCGTGCGCGAGGTGAACCATATATTTCATCATCTCGGCGGTATCAATCACCGAGGCGTGATAGCCGTTTTCCTTAAGCTGGTAATACATCTGTTCCCCCGCCGTGTAACCCTTGTACTTACCCGCGGAGTCGAAATGTAGCCCCAGCCGCCTGATTGGTTCCGAGCGATAAAGCGCGCAGTAATCACGCGGGCATAACTCACGCGGCCGTTGTCTGGCTTTTGTGTCTCCCAGGAAAGTCCTTTTGAACCAGAGTTGCGCCTTTTTTGTATCGGTGATTTTTCTTAAAAACTCGTTCAGCGGGCTTCTTGCCTCAAGTTTCCACGCCCCTGACGCGGCACACTTCGGGTCATTCTGCATCGGCTCAAGCATCCGTTCCAGCCACCCCGGATGTTTTACGATGGTATCCGTATGCATAATAATGAAATGCGGACTGCGGCTGTTGGCAAAACCGATGTCCAGCGCCGAAACAAAACCGTCCACCCAGAACGCCGGAAGGTCCTGTTTGCGCCGTTCTATCAATCTTATCCATTTAAGCCCCCTCAGGTAATCCAGCGATTCATCCTCTGAGCCGTTATCCACCACTATTACCTCAATCGGTATTTTAGTGGTAAACTTACGAATCGCCCGCAGGCAAAGTGTTATCAGCTCCTGCACCTGCCAGTGAGGCATACAAATCGTTACAAGCGGCTCTTTTTGCTGGGGCATTTAATTGTCCTTAGGTTAAATAATTTTCAAGTCCGGCCATTGTAGGCAACAGCAGCAAAGCAGTCAATTCCCTATTGGTTTTTACCATCGCGCAAGGTATAATAACCGCCGGCCAATTGTGGCTTCATAATAAGGGTGTAGAAGGTCGAATAATGAAACGGATTCTTGTTACTGGCGGAGCAGGTTTTCTCGGCTCACATCTCTGCGAACGCCTTCTAAAGGCCGGAAACGACGTCCTCTGCGTTGACAACTACTTCACAGGAAGAAAAGACAACGTCGCCCATCTTAGGGACGATCCCCATTTCGAGCTTATGCGTCACGATATAACGTTTCCGCTATACGTTGAGGTAGATGAAATTTATAACCTCGCCTGTCCCGCCTCGCCCATTCATTATCAGTTTGACCCGGTCCAGACCACAAAGACAAGCGTCCATGGCGCAATCAATATGTTAGGACTTGCCAAGCGCATCAAGGCCAAAATCTTTCAGGCTTCCACGAGCGAGGTCTATGGCGACCCCAACGTTCACCCGCAGACCGAATCCTACTGGGGTCACACTAATCCCATAGGAATACGTTCCTGTTACGACGAGGGTAAACGCTGCGCTGAGACGCTGTTTTTCGATTATTACCGGCAGCACAAGCTCCGCATAAAAGTCGCCCGCATTTTTAATACTTATGGCCCGCGTATGCATCCCAACGACGGCAGGGTCGTCTCGAATTTCATAATACAGGCACTCAAAAACGAACCAATAACCATTTACGGCGACGGCTCACAAACCCGCTCGTTCTGTTACGTTGATGACCTGATTGAGGCCTTTATTCGCCTGATGGATACCCCCGACAATTTCACCGGCCCCGTTAATCTCGGCAATCCAACTGAAAACACTATCCTCGAACTGGCACAGACCGTTATCAACCTCGTCGGCTCCCGCTCCAAATTAGTGCGTAAGCCGTTACCGTCCGACGACCCCAGACAACGGTGTCCCGATATAACGCTCGCAAAAAAGACCCTCAACTGGCAGCCGGCAGTTCCCCTCCGGAAGGGTTTGAAAAAAACCATCGAATACTTCGACCGCCTCCTGGGTAAAAAAGAATCGCGTCCGTCCCTGCCCATAGGATCGTATATGCCAACTAAAAAGTCACCGACAAGAGTCCGAAAAAGATAATGCTTCCGGTTTCTTTTCCCCTTTTTTACTTTGTAGCTATCAGTAAAGGTCTGCAATTATTACTGGGAAGCACATCGTCTCTCGATGTGCCCAATATCCTGACATCACGGAATCCCGCCTCGGCCAAGGCCTTTTTTGCCTTTTTGGGATTGGTTGTAGAATTCCCCTCGAAGAACAAAACTTCAGCCGTTACCTGGGAAAGAAGTTCAAAGAGCTTCTTCGGGTTTTTAACGTGCGCCTCTACCGCAAGGCAAAAAACCACATTATGCGGCCCGCCTAAATCTTGTACGCTTGTCAGGTCTATGTCTCCTTGTATGAACCTCACGTTATTTAGCCCGTTGTATGCAGCCATCTGCTGTGCGATAAGCACCTTATCCGAATCATACTCAATCCCAAGGCATCTCGCAGGATTGTATTTTTGCAGCGCGAAGAGCGTTCCTCCTGCATTACTGCCAAAGTCCAATACCGATTTGCCGCGAATATTTTCTTCAGTTATCCCGAAATCCTCGAATCTTATTGATGAATCCCGTTGTGTTTCATCTGGTGTGACGCGGAAATACGGCAGCTCAAAAGATGAATAGATTCGCTCGGCCTTACAAGTGTGCCGCGTTTGTCCGGTTGCGAAAGTCAGGCATGCCTCCCGGAGCCTATTCTTCAATTCCTTGCGGAATTCTTCAATCGCCTGCTCAGCCGGTATTCCCAGGGTGCATTGAAGAGAAACCCCGTGCCGTTTCTCACATGTATAGCACATCTTTCCTGTCTTGAAAGGGCTTTCCAAACCCTCTCCCGTTATGTCGTAAGACAGGATAAAAGGAGGACGTTTTCCTTCCAGATAGGGTTCGAGACACTCGTAATCAATAAGAATAAGTTGTTGGTCAATCCAAAACAGGTTTTTGGACTGAAAGTCCCGATGTGCGTATCCCGCGAAAAAGATATCAAAAAGAATCGATATGGCCTGCCTGGCAATTTCAATTTTAGTCGACTGGTCTAATCCCGCAGCGGCAATATCCAGCCGTTTTTCCTCAGGGTATAGCGGCGTCGTAAACCAAAGCGGCCCCTTATCTTTAATGGGCGGCTTCCATGACCTGGTTCCAAACAGCCGGTCTGCCTCCATCTCCCGCTCAAAACATGATTTGCCTATGTCCGTGTTTTCGAACGTTTTTTTAAAGTATTCTCCGTCCCACTCCTTAACTCTTGTGGCAACGGCGCGATTTCCCGCGTGAATAACGTTCGGCATCTTCTCAATCATAGCCCGACGCAACCGCTTGGGGTCACGCAGAGTCCTGCGTATTGTTTTCCATAATCCGCACATATTTTTATTTACCTTGTCCTCGTAAGGCTTCTTTTCCATTTCCGCGTATTGCCACAAAACACAGGTTTTTTCTAAAATACTTTCGACAGGAAAGAAGTTGTATCCATGCCTTTCTATGAAAACTCCAAGTCAGTATATCCAGCATACGTCAGTATTAACTCGATTTCCCTGGCAGAGTATAATTCATATAACCCTTGCGACCCGAATTGTCAAGTTGCTAAAATTCATTGACACCGTCTGCCTTGTCAGATAGATTGTAATATTGTCCAGTCGAAGAAAAGGATTATGAGTATTGTCAGCATAATTATTCCGACATATAACCGCAGCAAGCTCGTTAAAGAGAGCATTGATAGTCTTTTGGCCCAAACGCATAATGACCTTGAGATACACGTGGTGGATGATGGCTCCACCGACGATACTCAGCAGACCGTAACCGGTATAGCCCAAAAAGATAACAGGGTTAGGTACTATTCAAGGCCGCACCTTGGCACGTCTGCTGCCAGGAACTTCGGACTGGAGCAATCGAATGGAGAGTTCGTCTGTTTTTTTGACCACGATGACCTGTGGCCCCCAAATTATATCGAGACAATGGTAAAGAGTTTGCAGGCTAATCCTGATTTTGGCGTCGCCTACTCAAAGGCTATGACGTTTGGTGATATCTGTGGGGAATACGCGGCGTCGGGAACGTGGCCTTCGGGATTCGTGGCATATGATTTGTTCGCTTCTAAACTGTTTATGCTCCCTTCATCTACGATATTTCGCCGAAGCGTTTTGGATGGAATTCGTTTTGAAACCTTATTGAGAACCTGTGAAGCTTTCGATGTCCTTCTGCGCGTATCTACGCGGACTAAATTCCTGTTCGTCCCTAACTTGTATGCGATGCACCTTGAACGCGATGACACCGCAGGCCCTATAGCAGGAAAAGACCTGGTTGTGAACATCCCAAGAGTGCTGGAGAGATTTTACTTCCAGTTGGGGGATAAATCGTGTATTCCAAAGAGATTAGCGTTTTGCAAGATAAGTCGTCGGTATCGCAGAGCCGCTTTGGATCATTACAAGGCTGGGTGCAGGACAGCATCAATTGCCCTGCTGAAGAAGGCCTTGTCTTATGACCCGTTTGATTTACGTCTTTATTTAAACCTGTTTAGGGCATTCATGTTGAACCCAAGAAATGACAAGATGCCTGACTGGCAGTTACCTCCGGCGCTGCCTCCTCTGTGAGATTTGGGTTTCCTGACAAAGATTAGTTGATGCCAAACGTAAAAAAAATATTTATGGTTTCGGACCTGCGGTTTGACGCGGTCCAGATGTTCAAAAATAACCCCATAAAATTAGCCAAAGGATTTATCCGTCTCGGGCACGACGTTCGCCAGTTCAGTTATTTCGAAACCGCTATGGGGCTAAGCCCTCTCAGGAGCAGGGTTGTCGCCCGTCTGTTTGCCAAAAATAAAGTTGATTCGCTATTGGCAAAAGCCATTGAAAATTACAGACCGGATATAATATTCATAAGTTTTGTCAGGATGCTTGATGCAGAGACCATAGAACAAATGCGGCAGGCGGCGCCAAAAGCGGTATTTGTCGGATTTGACGGAGATGCCTGGCCGCAACTGCGCCCGGGAAGAATTGATGCCGCCAAAAAGCTTGATATCCTCCTTGCGACCAACGATGGTGAATACCTGCAAACCTATCGCGACGCCGGCGTTCCCAAATGTGTTTTTATACCGAATTCCTGCGACCCGGATATCGACCGTCGTTATAGTGTCGAAAACAAATGGAAAAAAGACATTCTGTGGACCGGCTACATTGAGCACAACCCGGGCCGATACCCTGGCGAAGAACTGCGTTATGAGATTGTCAACCGGATTAGCAAAATGCCCAACTGCGACGTTTATGGCTGCTGCGGCAAACCCAAAATAGGGGGCATGGATTATTTATACGCAATCAGCGGGGCAAAAATCGGCCTCAGCATAAACGGCGACAACAACGTCCGGCTCTATCATTCCAACCGTTTGACGCAATACCTTTCCTGTGGCGCTTTCGTGCTCGCCAAAAGAGTCCCAGATACCGATTTGCTCTTCAAAAATGAACTGCACCTGCGATATTTCGATACTGCTGACGAATTCTTTGAACTGGCGGATTGGTATCTCCAGCACGAAACCGAAAGAAAAAAAATTGCTGATGCCGGAATTAAATGGACGCACGAACAGTTCAACGGCGTCAAAATCGCCGGTCACATCCTCGATTTAATTGAAAGGGGAAATTATTCTGCTGTATGGAATCAGAACTTATGACGCCCGATATACGGACAAGCTTGGTTTTATGTAACTTATGCGGAAGCGATCACGTTAAGATTCTGTTTTCAGCGATAGACCGCCTTTACGGACTTGAAGGCAGGTTTCAATACGTTCGCTGTGATGATTGTGGTTTGGTGTATATGAATCCGCAGGTTATACCTGATTGCATTTCGCACATTTACCCCGAAAACTATGCCCCGCATCAGGCATACTCTTCAGAGTCGGATAAAGGATCACAAAGACCCCATTTGCCGAAAACCATTCTTGACACTCTCACGCCTGATTCAAGGGTCCTCGACGTTGGCTGCGGCAACGGTGATTTTCTGCGCCTGTTACAGCAGCATTACCGCTGCCGGGTCAACGGTCTGGATATTTCCGAAAATGCCGCGCGTCTTGCGAAAAAGCAGTACGGCATTGATGTTTTTTGGGGCGACATCCTCTCGGCCCCTTATGAGAAAAAATCTTTTGACCTGATTACTCTTCGCTCGGTTATCGAACATATCTCCGACCCGAAAGGGGCAATGGAAAAAGCATTCACGCTTTGCAAACCTTCCGGCTTGTTGTTTATTAAAACCCCCAATTACGACAGTTTTGGCGCAAAGCTGTTCAAAGACAAATGGTATCCTCTCGACTGCCCTCGCCATTTGTATTTGTTCTCTCCTTCTACGATTAGTGCTCTGCTGGAGAAATGCGGCTTTGAGGTGCTGAAAGTTCAACACAAAAAATCACGTGCTGAGTGGCTGGGAACTATGCAGTATGTTTTTTACGGCGATAATTATCATCCGGCAACAAAAAACAAGCTTCGCCGTTCTTCTTTGGCCAGATTGCTTGTCTTGCCGTTATTGTATTTGTCGGTCTGGCTAAAACAAGCCGATATAATGACGGTTATCGCCCGGCGAAAAAAACCATGAAACTCCTGATTTTGTCAAATAATCCCAACCGGGCGAGTTTCAGGCAGCGAATAACTGTTTACGTAGATACCCTGAAAGCAAATGGTATTGATAATGTCCGGCTATATCCTCGATTTGACTGAAAAAGGCAAATACTCCGCTCTGTGGAACCAGACCCTATGACGCAGAGTATCCAGACAATTCCTGTTCTATGTAATGTATGCGGAAGTGATAATGCCACGCCGCTTCGGATGGCGATTGACCGTCTTCACGGATTCGAAGGACAGTTTCAATATGTTCAGTGCAAAAGTTGCGGCCTGGTCTATATGAATCCTCAGATTGCGCCTGAGTGTATCTCGCAATTTTATCCCGATGACTACGCCCCCCATCAGGCCAGCTCTGCATCAACAAGCAAAAATGTACACAAACCGGATTTGCCTAAGATGATTCTTGATACGCTGAATTCTCAATCGAGCGTGCTCGACATCGGCTGCGGCAACGGCGAGTTTCTCAACCGGGTGCGTCAATTCTGCCACTGCCAAGTCAGTGGTGTCGATACCTCTGAAAATGCCGTACTATGTGCAAAAAAACAGTATGGCCTTGATGTTTTCCGCGGGGAAATTATGGCGGCTCCCTTTGAAGAAAAATTCTTTGACCTGATTACCGCCTGGTCCTGCATCGAACATATGAATAATCCGGCACGGGCCCTCAAAAAGATGCTTGCGCTTTGTAAGCCCGGCGGTTACCTGTTTTTCAAAACCCCCAATTACGACAGTTTCGCCGCAAAGTTGTTCAAAGACAACTGGTATCATCTGGACTGCCCCCGTCATTTATACATATTTTCTCCTTCTACCATTGCCGCCCTGCTCGAAAAATCCGGTTTCGAGGCGGTCAACGTGTGCTACGAACAATCATCCAAAGGGTGGCTTGGCTCCCTGCAATATGTTTTTTACGGCGATAATTATCATCCGGAAACAAAAAACAAGCTTCGCCGTTCTGCTTTGGCCAAGGCGTTTGTCTCGCCGTTATCTCGTCTGTCGGCATGGCTGAAAAAAGCCGATACAATGATGGTAACCGCCCGGAGAAAAAAACTGTGAAACTTTTGATTCTGTCAAATAATACCGACCGGGCGAGTTTCAGGCAGCGAATAGCCGTTTACCTCGATACTCTCAGAGCCAGTGGTATCGATTGCCGCATCGAGCAATTACCTCCGTGGATATTGTCTCGTCGCCGGCTGTTTATGCAGGCAAAGGATTTCGACGCTGTTTTTCTTCACAAAAAAATACTGAACCCCTTCGATGCTTATTATCTGAAAAAATACGCGAAGAAAATAATTTATGACTTCGACGACGCCATAATGTTCGACGACAAACACCCCCAAAGACCACATCAAAAACGGCAAACTTCTTTCAGAAGAACCGCGGCACTTGCCGACCTTGTCATCGCCGGCAACTTTTATCTGGCCGAATACGCAAGAAGATTTAATCCGAATGTCGAAATCCTGCCCACCGGCCTTGATACAAAGGCCTACAAAACTACCACAAAAAAAACCGGCGACGGAAAAATACGCCTCGTCTGGATAGGCAGCCGCCCCACTTTACCGCATTTAAAACATATCTCGCCTGCACTTGAAGAAATCGGCTCACGTTTCGATAATGTTATCCTGAAGATAATTTCAGATGAATTTTTTGACCTGCGAATTATCCCCGTCGAAAAACGGCCGTGGTTTTTGGAAACTGAAGTAACAGAGCTTGCTAAAAGCGATATAGGTCTTTCGCCGCTGGCCGACAATAATTTTACAAGAGGTAAATGCGGCTTCAAAATCCTCCAGTATCAGGCCGCGGGTTTGCCCGTTGTTGCAAGTCCGGTTGGTGTCAACGCGGAGCTTGTCCGCGACGGTCTCAACGGTTACCACGCTACTACTGTTCTGGATTGGGTCGAGAAATTATCTGCCTTGATTAAAGATACATCATTAAGAACAAAAATGGGACAGGCAGCGGCACAAACAGTTTCGTCTTTTGATTTGGACGCCATTGGCCCGCAGCTTGTTGCTCTGATTACAAAGGTAATTACTGCCTCGAAATGATTCACAGGGCTTAACGGCTACTTACCTATAACGCATATCCCCATCTTGTCCGCCAGGGCAAGCGTCTGGGGCTTGTCGATAATTATCGTCTTGCCGGCTTCGACCACAAGGCACTTTGCGCCGTTTTTCGCCAGCGAGCTTATTGTATCAGGCCCCACACAGGGGACATCGAACCGCATATCCTTTTTTGCTTTGGCTGCCTTCAGAAGTGTCCAGCCGCCCGCTTTGCACAGCCGACCCGCACGTTCAATCATCTCCGCGGTGCCTTCAATCCCCTCGACCGCTATAACTTCCCGCTCCTTGACGGCAATTGCCTGGCCTATGTCCATCTCCGCTATTTTTTTTACGATTGCCCAGCCGAATTCGATGTCGTCGGCAAGCGATGCGCTCGGCCCTCGTCCGGTCATAGGCCCGTTTGTCGCCAGGTGCTCTTTGCAGTATTTCGTCGAATCTTCCAGAACTATTCCTCCGCTTGCCAGCTCATCCGCCAGGGCCGACAGCAGCGTTTCGTTTTGCTTGTTTTTTTTGCGAAGCCGCCAGTACCAGATTCTCACCGCCCGCCAGTCGGGCAGGTATCTCAGGATTCGCCAGGGCGTAAAAATCCGCCCCTTCGCGACTCGCCCCACCATAACCGTGCCTGTTACGCCGTGTCTTTTTAATTTGCGAATCCAGTTGCCCGGCCGGGCCAGCGGCACCGTATAAAAAACATCCACCTCATCCGCCAGCGACTCTTCCGTGCTTCCTTCAAGGCCGACGCAAATAACTTTCGCCCCTGCCTGCCTGGCGCCTGCCGCTATCATAAAGGGGAGCCGGCCTTCGCCCGCAATCAATCCGATAACTTTGGCGCTATCCATATCATTCTCAGAACGAGAAAAAACCACAGTTAACCGGAACTCTTCGAATCCTCCGGGGACGGTTCATTTTCTCCGCCGGATAAAAGCTGCTTCATCTGCGCCTGAAGCTCACGGATGCTTTGTTTCATCTCGGGAAGATACTGAATCATACCGTAAGCGCGTTTGCCCTGCCCTGCATCTATCGCCGGGGCTCCCAATACAACTTTGCCGTCCGAGACGTTATTGATTACGCCCGCCTGAGCGCCGATTGCGACGCAGTTTCCGATAGTGATATGCCCGACGAGTCCCGCCTGTCCGCCGATAATACAGTGATGCCCCAGTGTCGTTGAGCCGGCGACACCTACCTGCGCCACAAGCAGGCAGTGAGGCCCGACCTTTGTCCCGTGTCCAATCGCAATCAAATCGCCAAGTTTGCTTCCCTGCCCGATGATTGTATCGTTGAGCGTTCCCCGCTCAATCCCGCAGCAGGCGCCTATTTCAACGTCATCTTCTATTATAACGCTGCCGATTTGCGGTATCTTGTGATGAACCCCGTTATGCGTGGCGAAACCGAAACCGTCTTCGCCGATTGCCGCGTTCGCGTTGATAATCACCCGGCTGCCTACTTTGCAACCCTCGTAAATTACGACGTTGGGGTACAGGATGCAGTCGTTGCCTACCTGAACATTCTCTCCTATGAACGCGCAGGGATAAATTACGCAGCCGTCACCTACTTTTGCGCCTTCGGAGATTGTAACAAAATCGTGGATTTGGCAGCCGGCGCCGACTTTGGCGCTGTCGGCGATAATCGCACGGGGGCTGATGCCCACTTTCTTGTGCTTTCGATGACCGTGCAGCGACACCATAATCTGCATAAAAGCGTAATACGGGTCTTCAGCCACCAAAAGCGGCACCGCACCCGCGGCGACAGTTTCCTTACCGACAATCACCGCGCTGGCTTTTGTCGTGAGCAGTTGCTTTTCGTATTTGTCATTGCTGAGAAAACTTATATCGCCTTCGCCGGCCCTGCCTAATGTCGCGGCGGAGCGAATCTTGATGTTTGCGTCACCGAGGACGCGCCCGCCGACATACTGGGCCAGTTCGCCTAAGGTTTTGGTCGTCATAAGAACCACCTTTTCGGAAAATCGTTTCCTGTTCGCGGCCTATTCTGCCAAGGCCGCTGCCATTATAACAGATATGCCTCGCCGGTCAACCCACGCATAACCCGGCTTTCCCCCCAAAATCGGCTTTTTATAAAAAAAACGGGCCACGAGTTTTTACCCGCAGCCCGTTGTTAGTTATCCAAAATTGACTTATGCTCTTTTGTTCCTATGCCCTTATGCTCTTTTCATCCCCTCCGCCTCCCCATCATCGCCAACCCGCCAAGACCAAACAGTATCAATGTCGCCGGCTCAGGACAGTAGAAGCCCGTGTCAAGATACTGCCCGGAACTCAAATCGAAATACGAGGCATCGATGGTCGCTGTGTTCTGCGTCAGGCAAGTATAGGATGTGGAATATGTGTCGCCATCTAACACACCAGCACCGTCTGTAGTCCACTCCACACCGCCACTTGGCAGCAAATTTCCGTAGGGATCCTGCGACACGAAAGTATAACTCCAGTTCCCGCTTCCCGACGGGCCATCAAAGGTAGGTGCCACGCTGGTGTCAATGGGCGCATCCTCCGACCAGAACCAAAGCTGAGTGAGTTGCAATGATCCAGGTGGGTCTGTGACCGTGACCTCCTTAAGATTGACCATTTTCCCGTTATTCACTTTCTCATCGTAGCACTGCTGCAGAACCGTTATGGTATTGATAGTCGCTGATAACAAGGTGCTGTTTACCGTCAGCTTGAACCACTCGGCGTCTGGCTGGATGTCCAGGTCAACATGGTAGCGCCAAGACTTGTTGTCCGTCGCTAGTTTGATATACGGGGCTGTAACAGTCTGCGCAGCGTTGTCTCCGATGAAATCCGAGCTAAGGAGGTTGAGACGCGTGCCCCCGATGCTCGCATCAATTGATTTCTTCCTAGCTGTAGTAAAGCCGAAGGAGTCATTGAGTCCAAACCAAGCCGTTGCGCCCGGTCCGGGCCCAAGCGTCAAAGGCAAGTTGCCAGCCAGTGGCTTCCAGTAGTTATTGCCTCCGGGGGGAATTGTCGCAGCAGGCGGCGTATCCTTCGGGTTGAGACCGGACCAATACAAGCCGTTCACGGTGGTGGCACTGGCCGTCCTGTTGATCGCAGGCAAGAGCAGAATTGCCAGCGATGCACTCACAACCAGGCCAGGAAAAGGGGACAGGCCAAGAAAATGGGACATCCAAGATTTACGGGCCGCCAAAAACATTAAGTTTTTCATTTTCATAATTATATCCTCCTTCTTCTGTAGTTTTGTAGTTCCTCTTCGCGAAAAATTTCGTTTCTTGTCTAAAACTTTCTTGCGTCTTCAGGTTTCTTTGCACCCTTACCGCGCATACGCAGCGCGGCGGGCGCAACTTAAGGGAATTTGAGTGTGTTCATAATCTCCTCCTTCTTTATAAAACAATCACTCTTCTTCTATTTTTTTTATTATTGCTCCTTCTCTGAAAACAACTCTTTATCCGATATTAGCGAGGTTGTCAAGCACCTTTTTGTTGTTTTTATTAAAATTTTCGTCTAATACCAAGTTGTGATTACAGAGAAACTGTAACTACTTTTTTGGAAGGGGTTAAATTGGGGTATTTTGTCGTCTTTCTCGTTTTTGCCTGATTTTACACCAGCAAAATCCCGCAGATTTGCTGCTGCATAGCTTCTGAAACCACCTCGGTAAAATCCGGGGCGTCGTTTCGCAGGATTGTTACCGCGGGGCCAATGGGGGCGTAAACAGCCGGGTCGGTGGGGCCGAATACGGCGACCGTCCTGATTCCCACTGCCGCCGCCAGGTGCGTTATACCGCTGTCGTTGCCCAGAAAAGCCCTCGAACAGCTCAATACCGAAAGCACGTCCGACAACTGCAAATCAGTAAGTAACTTCCCAAGCTCCCGAATATAACTTATCGTTGATTCGCCAAATCGTTCCATCTCAGCAGGCCCAAGCAGAAATACCGAATCCGTTCCCTCTTTTTCGAGCATTCGCGCCACCGCAAGGAAATTACCAAGATGCCAGCATTTATGCGCCCCGCCGCTGCCCGGATGTATAACCACGGGTTTCACCGTGGGCTTAATACCATTCTCCGCCAATATCTCTTTGCCCCTGTATATATCCGCCTGCGTAGGCCTTATCAGGGGCATACTAATCGCCGAATTGTGCTCTTGAGACGACAATCCACCTTGTTCAACAAATTGCTTCCTGTAAAAATCGCTGACGTGGATATTGTGTTCCGCATCCGGCTTCATCGCCAGCGTAATCACCTCCGCGCTGTTGCTGCAATTTACCGTGAAAATCAGGTTTTTCTCGAAAGGGCTGTCCGGCTCGCCGAGGAAACTGGCAATCCAGGAATAACCCGCAAACGCCATAATCAGCGGGTCGCCATCGGCAACCTCAAAATCTCCCTCGCCCGCGAACAGCCGATGCAAACTAATCGAATCCAGCGACTTGACCGAATCGATACAGCTTCTCCCCGGCAGCATCCCCAGGTATTCCGTATGGCCAACGATATCGACCCCGCCGGGGCAGACCGTCTCTTTCATCAGCTCCGCCAGAGGCAGCGTTAAAATGCAATCGCCTATCGCCCCCGGCTGCAAAATCAACCCTCGCCGGCCCTGCTGTGCCGCAATCGCCAGCTTTTCCCGCAGTTTGTCTATGATATTGCTTTTTCCGCTCATATTTCTTCTACGTAATATATCCTATCGACGGCCTTTGCGACAAGAACACAGGAGCTTTTATTGAGCAAGATGTGATTTTGAGTTATAATTGTGAGGTTTTGAATAGGAGCGAAAGATAAGGTAAAGATGGCAAAGTTTGAGCTGAATAATGCGATGAAGCCCGCGGGGGACCAGCCGGCGGCAATAAGCCGGCTGATGGAAGGGCTGCGCACAGATAAAAAATTCCAGACGCTGATGGGCGTAACCGGGTCTGGCAAAACATTCACAATGGCAAATATCATCGCGGCGTACAATCGGCCTGTATTAGTCGTATCGCACAACAAGACCCTGGCAGCCCAGCTTTACGAGGAGTTCAAGGATTTATTTCCCAATAACGCGGTTGAGTATTTCGTGAGCTATTACGATTATTACCAGCCGGAGGCGTATATACCGCAAAGAGATATATACATCGAAAAAGACGCATCGAAAAATGCAGATTTGGACCGATTGCGACTTTCGACAACAATGAGCTTATCGACTCGCGAGGACTGCATCATCGTGGCGTCGGTATCGTGCATATTCGGATTGGGAAGCCCTGAGGATTACAAGGCAAGCGTCGTGGGCGTGCGGGTGGGCGACACGATTGACAGAAATACCCTGCTTGGCCGATTGGCCGATATTCAATACTCAAGAAATGACTTTGATTTTCAAAGGGGTAAATTCAGGGTCCGCGGGGACGTGGTCGAATTGCACCCGTCTTATGAATCGTTCGCTATTAGATTCGAGTTTTTCGGCGACCAGATAGAAAAAATCAGCTACATAAACCCGGTCAGCGGAGATATCCTCGCCCAGGAAGAACAGGTCTTTATATACCCCGCGCAGCATTACATTACCGGAGGCGACAGGTTGCTTAGCGCGATAGAAGGAATAAAAGCGGAATTATCACAGCGGCTGATGGAGCTGCGCAGCCAGGCCAAACTGCTGGAAGCCCAACGCCTTGAGGCCCGCACAAAATACGATATCGAGATGCTTCAGGAAGTTGGCTATTGCAGCGGGATAGAAAATTACAGCAGACACTTGGCAGGATTGCCAGCGGGGTCGAAACCATATACGCTGATAGATTATTTCCCGAAGGATTTCCTGTTATTTATCGATGAGTCGCACGTAACGGTTCCGCAATTGCGCGGGATGTGGGCGGGCGACAGGAGCAGGAAGGACGTATTGGTCGAGCACGGCTTCAGATTACCAAGCGCATTAGATAACAGGCCTTTGCGATTCGAGGAATTCGAGGAAAAATGGAACCAGGTGGTTTTTGTTTCCGCAACGCCCGGGCCTTTCGAGATGGTCAAGTGCAATAACGAGGTGGTGGAACAGATTATCAGGCCAACAGGACTGATTGACCCGGAGATTTTTGTTCAGCCGGCTAAAGACCAGGTGGCGCATCTTATCGGCGAAATTGAGAAGCGAATCAAGGTCGGCGAAAGGGTCCTGGTAACGACGCTGACGAAAAAAATGGCGGAGGACCTGTCTGGATTTATCGCCAAAAAGGGCATCAAGTGCCAGTATCTTCACAGCGAGATTGAAACGCTGGAGAGGGTTGAAATCCTCCGCAACCTCCGGCTGGGACAGTTTGACGTGTTAGTTGGGATAAACCTGCTGCGGGAGGGGCTGGATTTGCCCGAGGTCTCGATGGTGGCGATTCTGGACGCGGACAAGGAAGGATTCCTGCGGAGCGAGACATCGCTGATACAAACGATAGGCAGAACTGCCAGAAATGTCAACGCGACGGTGTATTTGTATGCCGATACCGTCACCGAATCGATGAAGAAAGCTATTGACGAAACGTACAGACGGCGTAAAATTCAGCTTGAATATAACCGTGAGCACAACATCACCCCGGAAACGATACGCAAGGAAATACGGTCGGGATTGGCCCTGGAGTTTAAGGCCAGGCAGGCCGCGCGCGAGGCGGTGCGGTTTGAGCCGGATGAATTCGAAAAAGTCGAGCTGGCGGGGCAAATCGAAAAGGAAATGCTCGAAGCCGCTGAGGCGCTTGATTTTGAGCGGGCCGCCTTTTTGCGCGATAAGCTCAAAGAACTGAAAGAGCTGCCGCAAATGGTGCTTTTGGAATCGAAAAAGAAAAAAAGCGTTCATTTGGCCACAAAGAAACAAAAATGGTTCAAAAACCAAAACGAAAGGTGATATGAACAAGTTAGAAATGGAAAAAGTTATACCGCTGCTGAAACTGGCGATAGAGGAAGATATGGGACAGGGGGATATGACCAGCGACCTGTTCTTCGGGAGCAACGTCATCGACAAGGCGGATATCGTCTCCCGCGAAGAAATAATCGTATGCGGGATACCAATAGCGAGAATGATACTGCGTATGTATGACAAGCGTTTGAAGCTTGATGCGTACGTCAAGGACGGGCAGCAGGCCTACGTCGGCTGTCACCTGGCAACAATCAGGGGGCCGCTTGGCCCGATGCTGACAGCGGAACGGGTGGTGCTGAATTTTATGCAGCGGCTGTGCGGGATAGCGACCACAACAAAAAAATACGTCAGGGCGGTGCTGGGGACAAATGCGAAGATATACGACACGCGAAAGACGCTGCCCGGCTGGCGACTGCTTGAAAAATACGCCGTGCGATGCGGCGGCGGATACAATCACCGCCTCGGACTTTACGACGGGATATTGATTAAGGATAACCACATTGCTCAACTGGGCAGGAATTTTAAGCCCAAGCTGAAAAAAATTATCGAAAAGGCACGCAAAATAAAACACGCCAAATTTGTTGCCGTAGAAGTTGACCACGTCGATGACCAGCTCAACTACGTGCTGGCGATACCGGGCATCGACATAGTTCTGCTGGATAATATGGGGCAGTGGCAGCTAAAGCACGCCGTGCAAATGAAACGCAAAATGTGCGGCAAGGGTAAACCCCTGCTGGAAGCGTCGGGCAATATCTCGCTTGCCAACGTCTCGGCGATTGCGCAATCCGGCGTGGACCGGATAGCCGTCGGGGCAATTACGCACTCGGCAACGGCTGTGGATATCGGGGTTGACAGGTGAGCAGGGCAACAACACCACCGGACGCGCTCGACCCCGACAGGATAAAATCGCATCTCAGGACAAAACGCATTGGCCAAAAGGTCGTCGTTTACAACAGTACCGCAAGCACAAACGATGTTGCCGCCCAATACGCCAAAAACAAAAACAACGACGGCCTTGTCGTGCTCGCGGAGGAGCAAATAAGGGGGCGAGGCAGGAGCGGCAATAAATGGGTCGCGGGCTTCGCTGACAGCGTAATTTGCTCGATAATCCTGACCGATTGTGCCATAAACGCAGAATTGCTTTCATTAACAATCGCGGTTGCGACTGCCGAGGCAATCGGCAAATGCACTAAGGCCGAAGCGAAAATCAAATGGCCCAACGATATCATCCTGAACAACAAAAAAGTCGCCGGCATTCTCGTCGAATCAAAAAAGGCAGGCAAACATACCGCGTACGTAATCGGCATCGGCATTAACTGCCATCAAAGCAAACAGGATTTCTCCGCTGAATTGCGGAAAATAGCGACGAGCATCGATATCGAAACCGGCGGGAGCATCGATAGAATCTCGCTTATCAAACGCCTGCTGACCTCGGTTGAAAACTCACTTGAAATCGCGGAACAAAACAAAGAAGAAATTATCGAACATTGGCGGCAATTAAGCACCCAGCTCGGACAAAGAGTTTCGCTTGTTTACAACAAGAAAAAATTCGCCGGCAACTGCATAGGAATCGACCCCGAAAACGGACTTATTTTGCAGCTCGACACCGGCGGAATCAGAATGTTCCAGGCAGCTCAAACTTCAATCGCAAAAGAATAAAAATGCAGACGCTTGAAGGTAAAATTCGTTGCGAGCCACTACAAATACGCGACTGCGGATTGGAGGGCTTTCGCGAAACGCTGGAGGTACAGCATCGACTGGTTGAGCAGAGGCGACAAAACCAAATAGGCAATACGATTTTGATTGTCGAGCATCAGCCGGTAATTACGTTGGGGGCAATGCAAAGCGCAAATAAGCTGCTTATCGAGCGTGATAAATTAGCGGCTAAAGGCATTGATATCGTCGAAATACGCAGGGGGGGCGGAGCAACCGCTCATAACCCGGGGCAGATTGTGTTTTACCCGATTTTGAACCTTCAGGAATTGCACCTTGATATAAACGAATATATCAGGACGCTTGAGCGGATTGGAATTGAGCTTCTTGAGCAACTTGGCGTCAAAAGCGAAAGACGAAAGGGCTTTCCGGGGCTTTGGGTGGTTCGACACGGCTCACCACAGGTTAGCGACAAAAAAATTGCCTCAATCGGCGTGCGCGTTTCGAGACAGATTACGCATCACGGAATGGCGATAAATATCCAAAACGATTTGAGCATCTTTGAAGCAATCGTCCCCTGCGGCCTTGAAAATGTCAAAATGACCTCCGTCCTCAATGAAACCGGAAAAGAATATTCAATGCAGGACGTAAAAAATAATTTATCGCAACTGCTGGTACGTCACTTCAAATCCGCAATAAGACGCCTTCCCGACTGGCTGCGAAGACCTATGCCGACAGCAGGCGAATATAGCAAGACAAGCGATATCGTCGGCTCACTTGGCCTTGAGACAATCTGTATGAACGCAAATTGTCCCAATCGGGGCCAGTGCTGGGCGAGAGGCACAGCCACCGTCCTGATTCTGGGAAATATCTGCACGCGGGGCTGCAAATTCTGCTCGGTCGCCAAAGGCAAACCGAAGCCGGCAGATATAACCGAGCCGGGAAAAATGGCGGAACTGGCGAAAAAACTTAAATTACATTATCTCGTAATAACAAGCGCCAACCGCGACGATTTGCCCGATGGCGGAGCAGCTCATTTCCGCGATTGCATTAACGAAGTCCGCAGGCAATGTCCCGGCGTCAAATTCGAAATCCTCACGCCTGATTTCCGCGATTGCCAAACCGAGGCAATTGATATTCTGGCGGAGGCGACGCCGTTCGTATTTGCTCACAACGTCGAGACCGTTCCTTCGTTGTACAAAAAAGCCCGTGCGGGCGGCGATTACAATCGCTCGCTCAACCTGCTTAAAATCGCAAAAGACAAATACGGCAACATCCCGACCAAGTCATCTATTATGCTCGGCCTTGGTGAAACCGACGAAGAGGTTGAGCGGGTCCTGAAAGATTTACGGACCGTCGGCTGCACTCGGCTGACAATCGGGCAATATCTCAAACCATCTAAGGATTCCCTTGAGGTCCTCAAATACGTTACGCCTGAGAAATTCGACTGGTGGAAACAAAAAGCGACTGACCTTGGCTTTGACTGGGTAATATCCGCCCCCTTCGCCCGCAGCTCATATTTCGCGGAGATAGCTACGACGGCATAGTATTGCCGCCGTTAGCGAGATTTTTCAACATCGCCTCAAGCTCTTCCTTGCGTGGGATTAGCCCTTTACGCACGACGTATTGATTGAGCCAATATACTCCCAAAAATATAAGCACCACAAACAGCGTACCGGACAGGCATCCGGGCAATACCAACTTCGCAGGCAACACCCTGAACAACTCCACATTGATAGCGATAAAAACCAGGGCTATCCCGACTCCAGGCGGAAGCAAATACCACCAGAAAACGTTTTTCAACAGCCAAATCTGGTGATTGACCTGCATCAAAGAAGATTCTATACAGGCGAGTAATGGGTCGGTATGCCTGGCCTCCTTTTTTCTCTGAAGACGACGGTCAACAAGGAAAAAAACGGCCACATACAGGCATGCCATCGCCACAACCACAAGCGAGCCGACTATCCATATATTGTCTTTGGATTTTGATGCGCTCCTTAAAAACACGCCGGCCATAATAAGCCCAATGGCAACTTCGCGGAAGTCACGCCAGAAGATGGAGGATTCAAAGGCATCTTTGTTCCTCTTGACTTCTCGAATCAGCATATCCGAATCAATAACCAGCTTTGAAGCGGCCGCGTCTTTTTGCCAGTAGTTTTTTTGTAATTCATTAAACGTCATCGATAAGCCCTCCCAGTAACTGGGCCAGTTGTTTTTTTGCTCGATTCAGTTTCACGCCGACGTTACTTTCTGAAATCCCAAGTATTTCCGCCATTTCGTCATAACCAAGACCGTCTAAGTGCATCAGGACTACGGATGTATCAACTTTCGGTAGTTTCCTGACCGCCTCATACAATCGCTCTATAATTTCCTGTGATGGCTGTGAATCCCCGGCCCGTTGCTGTGGTGCAACTGTTATAAATCTGTCACGATGTTTTCGCCGGTTCTTTTCGCTGCGATTCCAGACCAGAGCCGTATTCAAAGCCACCCTGTATATCCACGTCGATACCTTGGCCTTGCCTTCAAAACGGGGTATAGACAGCCACAGTTGCAGGCAAATCTCCTGAAACAGGTCATCCTGGTCTTCGGCGGTATTGCCATAAGCCCGGGCCACACGGTATAGAAGGCCCTGATGTTCACCAAACCATTGTTTAAAGATTGTTTCCAAATCTGCCGCCACAATTTACCTTGCCTGTTCTCATAAGTAATAGTAACAGCAGGAGAAGATTTCTTACAGCAGGATTCAGATTTTTCAGGTTTGGGCGTCCCCTGTCGCGCGAGAGCGGTCTAAACGCCGGAGACAACGACATCATTGAAGACCATACTTGGCGTCCGCCATTCGCTGTAGAGCCACGGGTCGTTGGCGCATTCGGCCAGCTTGTGCCAGAATTTGAGGTGATTGTCGGCGATATTCATTTCGGAAACAGGGTGAACTATTTTGCCGTCTTCGAAAAATTGCCCGAAAATGCCGACGGAAAAATCGCCCGTCGTGGGATTCGAATTGCCGCCGAGAAAATCGGTAACAAGGATTCCTTTGCCGAGGTCTTTGATTATCTCATCAACCGAACGTGAGCCTGCCGGGATAATCATATTGCCGGTCGAGCCGCTTGTCGGCTCAAGCCCCAGCTTCCTGCTGTAATACCAGTCGATATAAAAATCCTTCAGGACGCCTGCCTCGACAATGGTCCGCTTTTTCGCTGCGAAACCGTCGCCGTCATACAGCCGGCTCCCCTGCCCTTCCGGGATGAGCGGGTCATCAACAAGAATGAATTTATCGCTCCCGATTTTTTGCCCCTTCTTGTCGGCCAGAAACGACTGCTTGCGATAAATGTTGCGCCCCTCGAGCGCCTCAAAAAAGCCGTTTATAATCCGATGCGTGTTTCTATTCTCGATGATAATAGGCAGCGTGGCCGTAGCTATTTTTTTTGCCCCGAGCTTCCCCAGCGCCTTACGTGCAGCGTTGGCACCGATAGTTTCCGGGTTTGCCAGTTTTTTGTGGAAATGGCAATCCGCATAGTCATACGCTATCGGCCTGCGGTTGTCATCGTCGCGAACGCTTACTGAAACAGCGGTGCTGAAACTTGTGGAACTGCTGTAGCCCGAAAAACCGTTGCTCGTAAGCGTAACCGACTCGCCGAACTCGTCATTAAATCCTGCCTCAACAGTAACGACCTTGTCCCCGCCAGCCGACCAGGCGGCGTTTTCCGCTGCTTTTACTATTGTATGTTTCTGCTCCGCTGACAAATCATCGATAGACGCGTCCGCTATTTTAAGGTCGATACCCGCCTGCCCCTTGTAATACTTAGGGTCAGGCAAAGTCCTGTATGGGTCCTCCGCAATAAGTTTTGTGGTCGAAACCGCGTCTGAAATGAATTCCTTCAATGCATCTTTTCGCAAATCACAGGTATTTTGTGAAGAATATCTGCCCGCGACAAAAAGGTCTATTCCCATCTGCACCGTGGTCGCCTGCTTGATTATCTCCGGTTTTTTGTCCCTGTATTGGATTTCGACGAACCGGCTTTTGCCAAGTGACACTCTCAAATCCTTCGCGCCCGCTTTGCCCGCGGTATCCAAAACCCACTTGCACAGGTCATGCATTTGTTTATTCATTCTATGCTCCCTGCTTTTTTGTTCCGCCTACCGTTAAAGACCGAACCAGGACCGTAGGCATTCCCGCGTCTATGGACACTAATTGCCCATCTTTGCCGCAGGTGGACACACCGCTCCAGCTCAGCTTCAGGTCGTCTGCGACCATCGTGATGTCCCGCAGCAGTTTCGGGCCGCTGCCCATTATGTTGACGTCTTTGATTGGCTCGCCGAGTTTGCCGTCTTCTATCAGCCGGCCCTGCGAAACATAAAACGCGAAATCCCCCTGGCCGATATTCACCTGTCCATTGCTTACGTCCTGGATGTAAATGCCTTTCTTGACGTTTTCGATAATCTCCTGCGGCTTGTTTGGGCCGGGCAGGATATAGGTATTTCGCATTCTCGGTATCGGGTAATGCGCGTAACTTTCCCGCCGGCCGTTGCCCGTGGAGGATAATCCGTAATGTTTGGCGGAAATCCTGTCGTGAAGATAACTTTTCAAAATTCCGTTTTCAACAATCGCCGTTTTCTGGCTCGGCGTGCCCTCGTCGTCAAAATTTATCGAGCCGCGTGCATTAGGCCACGTCCCGTCGTCAACAACCGTTACCATCGGCTCAGCGACTTTCTGCCCCATCATCGTGGAGTAAATCGACGTCTTCTTGCGATTGAAATCCGCCTCGAATCCGTGCCCGACCGCCTCGTGCAGCAAAATGCCCGGAGAACCTGGGGCAAAAACAACGGGTATCTCGCCCGCGGGCACTGCCACCGCATCAAGAAGCGTTACCGCGCCATCGACAACGCCTTCAGCCACTTCCTTCGCAATATCGTCTGTGTAATATGAAAAATCGCGCCTGCCTCCCCTAAAAAACATGAATTGCTCTTTGCGACCATCTTTCTCAACCGTAACTATAGCGAATAACGCGCTGCCCGGAAGCAAATCCTCCGCCTTGACCCCATCGCTCGTAACAATCATTATCCGCTTCCTCGCGTCATTGAAACGGGCGATTGTCTTGATAACATAATTGGAGCGAGCAAAGCATTTGCCCGCGGTTGACTCAACAAGCGAAAGCCGGGGCGCCAATGGCGCGGGCTTTGTGCCCGTCAGCGGGTAGTAGTCGCTTGTCTTGACAGCCGCAAATTTACCGGACACGGAGGTCGCTGAACCGTCGGTAATCGTCGCGGCCATCGCCGCCGCTGCCATCATCGACTTTTCAGTCAGCTCCTGCGTAAACCCGAACCCCACCTGGTCGCCCTTGACCGTGCGGATACCCACGCCCAAATTGACCGATGTAGATGCCCGGTCAACCTTTTTGTCTTCCAGCCCCAGCGAATTTGATATGGTATGCTCGAAGTAAAGGTCCGCGAAATCCCCGCCCTTCGAAAGCGCCTTGCCCAGCACTTTTTTGCACAAAGCGTCGGTTATGCCGAATTCTTTTTCGAAATACCCTGCCTTTTCGGTCCCCGCGAAGGTCAGCCAGCCGTCGAACAACACCGGCGCAGCGATTATCGCGCCCCCGGCAGCTGTGGTGGCTTTTAGAAAAGTGCGTCTGTCAATTCTATCCATAATCATTCCCCGGCTGTTCCCCAATAATCTCTTTTATACTTGCCGCAAGTTTATTCTGTTCGCACCTCTTATGCAACCCGATTTCCGGATTTGTAGGGCGGGGTTTACCCCGCCGCAGGTAGATTACCCCGCCGAATATAATTTGGTTATCTCATCCCAAAGGCAAAATAGCGAAACTGGACAGGCGGGAGGTAATCTGATAGATTTTCCATAGCCAAGGCCCGCTGCCTCACAATCAATTATATACGGGGAATTAATATGACCGGAGAAAACGAGAAAGAAATCAGGCGTGATTTTATACGAGATATGGTTGTTGAGGATATTGCCCCCGGCGGCCGCTTCGAAGGGCACACCATCTGCACACGTTTTCCTCCCGAACCAAACGCCTATCTCCACATAGGCCACGCAAAAGCCGTCTGGATTGACTACGGCATAGCCGAGGAATTCGGCGGAATATTCAATCTCCGCTTCGACGACACCAACCCCGCAAAGGAAGAGCAGGAATTCGTCGATTGCATAATCGAAGACGTCCGCTGGCTCGGCGCAAAATGGGATGGGCGATTGTTCTTCGCCAGCGATTACTTCGGCCAGATGTATGACTGGGCAATCGAGCTGATTAAAAAAGGCAAGGCGTATGTCTGCGACCTCACCTCCGACCAGGTCAGCGCGCATCGCGGCACACTTACCGCCCCGGGCAAAAACAGCCCCTATCGCGACAGGCCCGTCGAGGAAAACCTCGATTTATTTATCCGAATGAAAAAAGGTGAATTTCCCGATGGCGTAAAGACGCTCCGCGCCAAAATAGATATGGCGCACCCAAACCTCAATATGCGCGACCCCATTATGTACCGCATCCTGCACACCGAACACCACCGCCAGGGCAACAAATGGTGCATTTACCCGATGTACGACTGGGCGCACGGCTTCGAGGATTCAATCGAGGGTATCACCCACAGCTTGTGCTCACTGGAATACGAAAATCATCGCCCGCTTTATGACTGGTTCATCGACGCGGTAAATGAAGGACGCACCGACGACGGCTCAGGCCCCTGGGGCAAAAAAATCAATCACCCGCGCCAAATTGAATTCGCACGCCTCAATCTTACTTACACGGTTATGTCCAAACGCAAGCTCATCGACCTCGTCCGCGGAGGTCATGTTCGCGATTTCGACGACCCGCGCCTCCCCACGCTCGCGGGCCTTCGCCGAAAGGGCTACACCCCCGAAGCAATTCGCAATTTCTGCGCCACCATCGGCGTCAACAAATTCTACAGCACTATCGACGTCGCCCTGCTCGAACATTGCGTCCGCGAGGACCTCAATAAAAGCAGCGCACGCGTTATGGCGGTATTACGCCCCTTGAAGGTGATTATCGATAACTATCCCGAAGGACAGGTTGACCAGTTGGACGCGATAAATAACCCTGAAGACCCCTCAGCCGGCACTCGCAAAGTGCCTTTCTCAAAAGAGCTTTACATCGAGCGGGATGACTTTATGGAAACCCCGCCCCCCAAATTCTATCGGCTAAGCCCCGGCAAAGAAGTCCGCCTCCGCTACGCATATTTCATCAAGTGCACAAACGCCGTAAAAGATAATGCCGGCAACATCGTCGAATTGCATTGCACCTACGACCCCGCAACAAAAGGGGGGGATGCACCAGATGGCAGAAAAGTCAAATCTACAATTCACTGGGTCTCTGCCAAAGACGCCATACCAGTCGAAGTCAGATTGTATGAAAATCTTTTCACCAAAGAAAACCCGGACGATGCCCCCGAAGGCAAGGACTTCACCGCCAACCTGAATCCCAAATCGCTCGATGTTTTGAGAAATTGTTTTGTCGAGCCGGCCTTGAAAAACGCCCAGCCCCTCGCCCGCTATCAGTTCGAGCGGCTTGGTTATTTCTGCGTTGACCCCGACACCGCCAACGGCGTTCTCACCTTCAACCGTACCGTCTCCCTCCGCGACGAATGGGCGAAAATACAAAAACAGCAACCTAAATAATTGGAGTCGGCCAAGAGAACCTATGGACTCAGAACTACATCCCGAGAAAAAATGGTGTCTGATGCTTCTTTCTTTAATCGCACTTTTTTGGGGAATCGGTTCGCTAACACTTTCATTTCTAGGGTCGTGGGCCTCATACATGAATTGGGACATAACTTCGTATATAGCACAAGGTCCATACCCGCGGATAGGTTCCATCGGCGAATGGTTTTCTATCATAGGCGGTTGTAGTGGTTTTATGGGTTTAATTGTAATCTTCGTTTTGCTTGTTTATTGCATGGTTAAGAAAATAAGGGGATTGAACGCACTTTTAATTTGTTTGAGTTTCCTAATGTCATTCTGTGCATTTTTCTTGCCTTTTACAACACATGCACGACTTGGAAATTCTCCGGCCAAAATTTATCCTTTTCATTTGCGTAATATTGGACATACACTCGAAATCTACACAAAGGAACATAATGGCCAATTACCCGCATCAGATAGTTGGTGTGATGCCGTGCTTAGCTTCGTTCCCTCTTTCCCACGATCCTACTTTGCTATCGACCCTAAAGATAAAGATATGAGCGTTTTTGCGATGAACTCCAACGTATCTGAATCGAAACTTTCGGAACTCCCAAAGAATACTGTTCTACTCTTTGAGACACCTCTTGCCAAAAATCCCGCAGGTGGACCGGAATTGATGAGTATTAACAATCACCCTGTGAAAGGGTGTTATGTTCTCTTTGCTGATATGCATGTTGAATTTGTCCGAGCGGAAGACTTTAATAACCTGCGATGGAAGCCGTAATAACTAAAATATAGAAAAGGAGCGTTAGAAATGGCCATTGTGAAACGATTGGTCTGTCTGACATTGATTTTTGGGGTTGCCTCATCCTGTTATAGTCAATCGGCGGACACAAACGCTGTCAAGCTGCCCTATGGATGGACCAGCGGCGATGTCAAAGCCAACGGAATAACTCTGCACTATTACCGAACCGGCAACGGGTCACTGCCTCCAATGGTGCTCTCGCATGGCTATACCGATAACGGCCTTTGCTGGACGGATTTGGCACACGCTATGGAAAAAAAGTATGACGTCATAATGTATGATTTGCGAGGCCACGGGTTATCCGATGCGCCGGCTAAGGGTTATAGCATAGAGGACAACGTTTCAGACATTGTCGGCCTGATAAAAGCCCTGAAACTCCAACATCCTGTCATTATTGGACACTCCCTCGGAGGAAGCATCGCTGCAATCGTGGCCGCTCAATACCCGGATATCCCGAAAAAAGTCGTTCTTATAGACCCGCCCGGACTGGTCAAGCCGATGTTTGAAACCAGTGAAGATATGAACCGGGCCAGAAGCTGGTTTACAAGGGACATGAATAATCTTAAACACCTCAGCAAAGAAGACCTGATAAAAGTGGCCGCCCAAAGACACCCCGCCATTTCAGAAGCAGCTCGCGGCCGCTGGGCTGACTCAAAAATGCAAATGAAACCCCAGATTATAGATAGCGTCCTGACGATTCCGCCTCTCAAGCCCTATCTGCCTAAAATAACTGTCCCAACGCTGATTCTAAAGGCCGACGCCAATGATACTGTACGGAAAATGGAAATCGACGCGGTAAGCGCACAGCCCAACATCAGGGTCTATCACGTAAAAGGCGCAGGCCACCTCGTTCATCTCGAACGCCCTGAAGAATCGCTTGTGGTCCTCAATGATTTCCTCGACGATTCCAAACAGCAGCAAAACCAGGCCGAAAAAAAGAAGAATTGATAAATCAGGTGTTATATATGAGATACATAACGCTCTTCGCGATGGTGATAATATTTGCGGGCGGATGTCAGAAGACACATGTGGCCGTGAAAACCGAAAAAGCTAAATTGTCGGACGCCGAATCACGTGAAGTGTTCAAAGCCGAACGCCTCGGCGAAGAGCTCTATTTGCAGGATGTCGTTGCCGCGAAGGCCTCGCGTATGATGTTGCAGGCGGTCGGCCACATAAAACCCGGCGAGTTGTCCGGCTGGATTGTCGTCAAGGACGGCGCAAAAACCCTTACGCGATTCATCAAGCAAACCGGGGAAGATATTAACGTTATTTATGACGTGCGGCTTGACGTTAAGGGCGCGGGCGAGGTTACAAAGGATAACCTCATGCCTTTATCGAAAACGGAACTGGCGATGTTCCGCGCCAGGCAAAACGCAGTGCGAGCCGCGCCAAAGGATTGCGCCCCGGCTTACAACACTGCCGTAATGGAGGACATCGATTCAAGCGGCTGGCTGGTATATGTCCTCGCGGCCACAAGGGAAAATGCAGTCATCGTCGGAGGACACAGCCGGGTTAAGGTCTCGCCCGACGGCAATAACGTCCTGGCTATAACCCCGCTTTATAAATCCTGTCTCACTATACCGATACCCGCTGACGGCAACAACGCCAAACAGGAATCGCTCTACGTTAGTTACCCAGTGGCCGACGTCCCTTCAGAAATCCACGTATATCTGAACCGTCTTCACGGTTATCCTGTTTATGTAGCCACGGAAAGAGGCAACTGGCTGGTAAAAGATGGCAGAATTTTACTTCTCAAACCCCCCGAAAAAACAAAACCACAGGAAATAAAAAATACTCAGCAGAAAAAAACCGATTGATTTTTTATTCTCTGTGTCCTCTGTGGCTAAAAATACGAGGCCTCTTGCCGTCAGGCATCCCCAAGGGAGTGGCTTACATCGCAGGGCAACTCATTTCGCTATGATAAATTTGATTGAAATCACCAGCATCGCCACGCCGAAAATCCTCGAAAGCGTCACTCCCGATAAAGCCGTTGCGAATTTGGCGCCAAAGAACCCGCCGATGAAAAACCCGACGCACATCAGCCCTGCGACCTTGATATCCACGAAGCCCGCCTTGTAATACGCCCACGCCGCCAACAGGCCAATCGGAGGAATCATCATCGCAAGCGTTGTCCCCTGTGCCGTTTGCTGTGAAAACCCCAGCAGAAAAACCAGCGCAGGGATAATAAAAATCCCGCCCCCGATACCCAAAAGCCCGCTAAGAATACCCGCAACCAATCCGAACGCTAAGTAAAGAGCTATCGCCATTTTATTCGTCCTTATTAAATCGGTTTCAATACTCACTTGACTAACAGCACGATAAGGTCAATTATAAAAAGCAGCACAATCGTTACCTCAAGCACAAACATCACCGTGTTAAACCTGTTTTGAAGCAGAATCTGGTATAGGCCGTCGAGCGTCCTGGTTTTTTCCCCGATTATACGCTGCCAGTCGCCGAGGTGGAACCTGTCCATTAGATTTCTGTGCGTCTTCGCAAGGTGCCAGTCGCCGAAAAATTTCGTTATGTTCGACAGCTCATCGCTTATTCTCGCAAGGTCAATACGAAGCTCGCGCAGATTATGCAGCATTTTGCGGGTGGAACCGACCGCTTGTTTGTTCATATCGCTGTAAGCAAACTGAAGCGCCTCATCCAGCGTCCTGTCGTAAGCCGCAAGCTCGACCAGCTGCACGTTTGCAAGCTCCATTATGTGCAGAACGTCGTCTAAGGAATCCTGCTGGCCCACCACAACCGCGGAATCCCAGTCAACCACAACAAGGTCGTCCCCGTAATAGCTCAGGTATAATTCCGTCGATTCGCTGACCTCCTGCTCCGATAACGATTCGGCGTCTTCCTCCTGCATAAGCAGCGCAGCCACTCGCCTTCTGTTGGCCTTCAGCCAGTCCTCCGCGCGAACCCCCCGCCCTTCGTAGCGAAGCGAAGAATGGGCCTGCCCTTCCACCCCCGGAAGTCCTGACACGCAGAACACCGTATATGCCTCCGCCTGCATCAGCGCAGGCACAGGTCGAACACAGTAAGGCGCAAGGTCCTTTCGAACGCTTTCGGCAAACTCCGCAACCTCTTCCTCAAGACCCCGCTGGGCGAATTTCAAATCGTGATAACCCACTAGGGTATCCAGCCGCTCAACCTCGAAAGGCACTCGAACCTGGACGGTCATTGCGCCGACGCCGAAAATCTTGACACTTTTCCGGATTTCAAGCGATTCTCCGCTGCGAAGTTCCCGCTTCTCAGGAGCGAACTCGGCTATCCTCGGCCGATAGAAAAACATCTGCCTCGGAATTCGTTTGCTGGGGCCGACTAAGTAATCCCTTGTCGGCTGGTTTAAAATCTTCTCCACCGGCTCATTCTTGATATCGTATGCTATGTCATAAGCATAGATATAAACCACCTCGCCCCGATACGGCAAACCTTGCCCCTGCGCACTACCGGCTTTTTTCTCGTTTTTTATCTCCATTTCAGTCAAACAGCTCTTTAAACCTGGCGGCTATGTCCCTGCTTTCGCAAAGCGTCTGCCCTACCAGCACCGCGCTTATGCCTGCCGTCTTTAATTTTTCAACGTCAGCCCTCGTCTTGATTCCGCTCTCCGCCACCAAATCGACCTTGTTATCCAGCAAGCCCGCAAGACGCAGCGTCGTATTCAAATCCACCTGCATTGTCGCCAGGTCCCGGTTGTTTATCCCCAGAACACTGTAGCCCTTTCTCGGAAAGCCAACCATACTTCGCACACCCAAAAGCGAATCGGCGTCGTGAATTTCCAGCAGCACCGTCAGCGTCAGTTCCGCCGCGGCTATCATCAAATCCGCAAGCTCTGCCGGCTTCAACGCCTCCGCTATCAGCAGTATCGCATCCGCCCCCGCCACCCGCGATTCATAAACCTGCCAGATATCGATGATAAAATCCTTGCGCAAAATCGGCAAATCCACCGCGTGCTTCACCTGGTCGATATATTCGAGCTTGCCCTGAAAATACTTCTCGTCCGTCAAAACGCTGATGGCGTCCGCCCCGCATTTCGCGTACGCCTTTGCGATTGTCACCGGCGCAAAATCCCTGCATATCACCCCCGCCGACGGCGACGCCTTTTTTATCTCAGCGATAACATTCAGACCTCTTTTATTTGTCTTCGTCACGGCCTTATAAAAATTCCGGCACTTATCCAGTATCGAAAGCTGCTCTTTCAGCTCCTCTATGGGCCGCTGCCTTTTCCGCCGTTCGACTTCTTTCCTCTTATCCGCAATTATCTGTTCCAATACGGTCACGAATGTCCCTTTGCGCTTTTTATTTGCTAATTTCCGGTTTGACTTGCAACCTTGACATATACCATACGAAGCTCATTAAGCGCGCTCGTTATTGCCTGCTGCTCCTCGTCGTTAAGATTACCTTTGGTCTTCGCTTCGAGCATCCCCAACATATCGATATTATACTTGGCAAGCGCAAGGTCAGGCGCACGCTTCTCCTGTCCCTTCACCTGGATAAACCCAAGCGAAAAAAGCGTCTGAGTGAAAAGCATGCTCACCAAAGCCGCGAAATCCCCTTCAGGCAGTTCCCTGTGTTCGCCCTGCTCCGTCTCCTTCTGCGCCTCTTCCTCTGCCGCAAGCACATCTTTTTCCTTCTTGGCCTGCTGCTTCCAGTCCTCATCTATAAATATTTTCTTCTCGTCTTTTTTCTCGTTCTCAGCCATAACCTGTTCACTCCTTATTTTTAGCGACGAAATTTTTTCATCCGTTTGTCAATGTCCCTTTTCTGTTCGCGTTCGGCTATCGCCTGGCGTTTGTCATATTGCCTTTTGCCTCGCGCAAGCGCAACTTCCGTCTTCGCCAAACCCTTTTCATTGAAATATATCCGCAAAGGCACAAGCGTATAGCCGCGCTGCTCAAGCTTCGTGTAAATCTTGCGAATCTCCTGCTTGTGCATCAGCAGCTTTCTTTTTCGCGTCGGGGTATGACCCGCCAGCCCCCTTATCTGGTATTGCGAAATTTTCGCCCCAAACAGCCAGCATTCCCCGTTCACGATTCTCGCGTATGACCCGCTCAGGTCCGCCTGCCCCGTGCGAAGCGATTTCACCTCGCTGCCCAAAAGCTCCATCCCCGCTTCGAACTTGTCTTCTATCTCGAAGTTATGCCATGCCTTTTTGTTGACCGCGACTGATATGGCCGCCGCGTCTTTTTTCTGGGATTTTGCGGACATTTTCACCCCGTGAGATATATACTCTTCTTAGCAAATCAGGACCATCCTGTTCTTCAAATTATCTCACGGAGTAAATAATAGCCGCCCAGACCTCTTTTTGCAAGGTCAACGGTTACCACACCCAAAATCTCCCCCTCGCCGAGTATTATCGCCCGCTAAAAGCTCGCTTTGCGATTCTCCTGGCAGAATTTACCCATCAGCATCATCGCCTTATTAGCCGCCTCCGCCGAGCCGTCCATCTTCGCAAACGCATCCACCAGCGCAACCAAATCCGGGTCCGCCGGCACTCGCCCATAGTGATGTGCCACGTTTACTATCCCCGCGTCAAGCCCGTATTCCATCGCCTTGGCCACATAAGCCCTGCAAACGCCAATCCTCCGCCCAGGCAAATCGCGAACCGAATTACTGATACCCAGCGAGCAATGCACGCCCTTCATCGCCGAATCGCCCTTTATCTTCTTAATCGCCTCGAACGCCCTGTACGTATATCCCGGCACCCCCGGCTCCATCGGCATATCTATCGCCAGCGGGAAAACCGTCGAATCGAAGAAAATCTCCTCCGGCTTAAAACCATACCCCCCCACCGCCTTTTCGTAAATCCGTTTCGCCAGCGAATACAATTCTTCCATCGAATGTGACCCGCCCGGCCCCGTCGGCTTGTCCTCCGTCATCAATAACCCGATGAATGCGTAATCGTAATCCCTCTTCATCGGGAAAAATTTCTCCATCGTGTAAATCTTCACCGAATTTATAAGCGGCTGATTCACCACCTCATCTGTGTCATACCACTCCTTCATCGCCGCGATAAGCACATCGTTGTTGCCGCTGTCGATGCAGATGGGTACACCTTCGCCCCACCTGCGCACTAACTTCACGTATTCCCGCATCATATTCACCGCCGTCTGCGGGTCATCCTCGCCGAATGCGTCAACGTTCACCGCGATATAATCCGCCCCGTCGTTCGCCTGCGATTCAATCAGCGCCCTGATATAATTCAAAGGCCCGCTCGGCTTCACGTACGCATCAGGCTCCAGCTCCGCCAGTTGTCTCATTATCTGCCCCGTTTTCGGTATCGAGGCGTGAACCGATTCGCCAATCGAAATCAGCGAGTTCTTCATCGTATGGTCCTTCCCGAACAGGTAATTCAAAATCGACGCTGTATTCTCCAGAGCTTTTATCCTCGGCTTATTGATTGTGCGCTTGAGTTTCGTAATGCCGAATTCTTCCGAAGCCGCCGCGTCGTAAATCAATTCACCGATGCAAACCCGCTCCAGGTTATTTCCGCATTTGCCATCGGCCGTCGCGTCCCCGCACGGCGCGTTCGCAAGCCCCTTCTCGCACCCGCCCATTGTGCAAAGCCCGAAATTCTCAGGCAAATAACAGTCCCCGCACCCCTCGCAGTCAAATATCAAATACTTAAGCACGTTCTCCTTCACGTGGAATAATTTGTACATCACTCCTTCGCCCTTCTCCATCCCCAGCGCAGCCATCGCACCCCTGAACATCTTAAACCCGCGATAATCGGGATTCAAAATCGCCCTGTGCATAAAATTGAAAAATTTGTGACTAAACGTCGCCTTCGGCTTCGACAAAGTCCTCTCTCGACCGCTATCATCGTAAAGATAAAACGCCTTCTTCGCAGGATAGCACAAATTGTCCTTGTATTGTCCCCACCCGTCGCCAATCTCCGCAGCCCTCTTCAAAATCCCCGCGAACGTCTCGAAATTACTCACACCCCCGATATCTACCCCCGCTGCGCCAATCGCCTTATACATTGCCACCTGCTCCGCCGCCCTCTCGATATGCTGCGACAAATTCTCCGAATACAGCTTCGCCAAAAACTCATCGCTCACAAAACACCCCGTCAGTTTCGCGTCGTGCATCAACCTCGGTGCCGCCGTCGTCGAGCTTAAAAGGAAAACGTTGCCGAATACCGGGATATTTATTTTATGATTCTCTAAGTATTTGAACAGCTCCTGCGACTTCTTCCAGTCCCAGCCGACCTGCGTAATCAAAAATTTCGCCCCGCACGCAATCTTCTTCTCCATCTTGTAATATTGCTGCATTTGCGATTGCTCTGTGTATTTGAAGGGCGACACCGCCGCACCCGGGAAAAACTGGTGCACCTTGTCCAAATCCGCCGGCTTCGCCTTTAGATACCCCTCGTTGTTCATATCCCTGATGACCTGCAGCAGCCCAATCGAATCGACGTCGAAAACGCTCGTCGCGGAAATCGGCTTATCGCCCGTAAGAATCAGCACGCTCTCAATGCCCGAATCCCTCATCCCCACAAGCGAGCTGACAAGCGAATTGGCGTTCTGGTCCTTGCACGAAATATGTGGCACACAATCCAAATCGCCCAGCAGCCCTTCCGCGTTCAGCTTGTCAATCGCGTGCCCCGGGTCGATATTCGCCACCCCGCCCGGATTCTGCGGCAGCATTATCCCCGCGAAATCGAACCCCGCCGGTATCGAATCAGGCCCTGCCTTTTTGTAAGCCGACAGAAACTTCCCTATCGGCCCAAAGTCAAAATTCGGCCCACCCGTAAGCTCCGCTACCACTAAAAACCCGGATTTGCTTTCCAGCCGTTCTCTTATTCTTTTCCGCTGCTCCATCTATCAACCCCATAAATGCGTCTAATCTGTGGCTAAATACACTCTGTGGCTAAGCGTATAACCCAAATCACCCCAAATTTCAATTCAAAAAATCGCGGGGAAGTAGGTGGAGAGGTTCCTTTTTATCCTTATCTTGCATACTTTTCTATGCCATGCTACACTCTAATCAAGGTATTGCTGAAGGGATACAATTATGAATTACAAGGAGCGCGACAGAAAACAGTTAATATCCAACACCGAAGCAATTCTTACTGGCTAATTCTGATATGCGATATAAAAGCATAATTTCCTACGCCGAGATTATAAAACGCGAAGAGCTTATGCTACAGCGCGGAATGAATTTCCGAATCAAGCCAAGCTATTCGATAATCTTGATGAGTGCCAGAAAAGGGGCACCATATAAAGACTGTTGGCATGAAGATTCGGGGCTCCTTGAATATGAGGGGCATGATGAACCGAAACGGTCCGACATCGATCCGAAGAAGTTAGACCAGCCGCTTCAGACGTTGGCTGGAACTCTAACTGAAAACGGCAAGTTTTTCGAAGCAGCTTCCGGGTACAAAGCAAGCAAACGAAAACCTGAGATTGTCCAAGTATACGAGAAAATCTCAGAGGGAATATGGTGTGATCGCGGAAGATATGAGTTGATTGATGCAACAATCGTGTCTGATGAAGTTAGGAAAGTTTGTAGATTCTTTCTCAGACCCGCAAAGACTCCTCGCGCAAATGAACCTCTGTTAAAACAAACTCGCGTGATTCCAACGGCGATTAAGGTTGAGGTCTGGAAGCGAGACCAAGGGCATTGCGTTATTTGTGGCAGAAATGACAATCTCCATTTTGATCACGATGTTCCTTATTCCAAAGGCGGAAGCAGCATAACCGCAAAAAATGTCCGCCTTCTATGCGCAAGACATAACCTTTCAAAATCCGACAAAATTATGACCTTTGCCCCTTGGCTTACTACCCTCGCATCCGCGCTCATTTCAAGGGCCGGGTAGAATATCATAAAATCCGTGGTAATATATAAGGACGAACTTCTCAGAGTAAAGTTAATATTGCAAAAACTGACTGTGTAATCTGTGGTTAAAAACAAAAAAAGCCCCGTGGGTCACACGGGGCTTATCTTTTCAAGTATAACAGCAAGCCAACAGCAACGAAAATGTCTGACTAATACACTCGCCCCATAAGGGCAAGGTCTAAATATATCCTTTAGAAAGGAGGTGATCCAGCCGCAGGTTCCCCTACGGCTACCTTGTTACGACTTAGTCCCAGTCATCGCACTTACCGTAGACATGCGTCTCCTTGCGGTTGACAACACGGTTTCGGGTACTTACGACTCCCATGACTTGACGGGCGGTGTGTACAAGGCTCAGGAACACATTCACCGTGACGTAGCTGATTCACGATTACTAGCGATTCCAACTTCATGCAGGCGAGTTGCCAGCCTGCAATCTGTACTGAGGCGACTTTTATGCGATTTGCTCCACCTTGCGGTCTTGCGTCGCTTTGTGCTCGCCATTGTAGCACGTGTGAGGCCCTGGGCATAAAGGCCATGATGACTTGACGTCATCCCCACCTTCCTCCGGTTTAACACCGGCAGTCCCGTTAGAGTTCCCGGCATGACCCGCTGGCAACTAACGGCAAGGGTTTCGCTCGTTAAAGGACTTAACCCGACATCTCACGACACGAGCTGACGACAGCCATGCAGCACCTGTGGAAGTTTCACCCTTGCGGGTAGCATTAGCCTTTTCAGGTAATGCATCCAACCATGTCAAACCCAGGTAAGGTTCTTCGCGTTGCTTCGAATTGATCCACATGCTCCACCGCTTGTGTGAGCCCCCGTCAATTCCTTTGAGTTTTAGCCTTGCGACCGTACTCCCCAGGCGGT
>Ga0187866_1000080_pt1 | contig 126789 bp, 118 predicted proteins | sample June2016WEW_11_1_3_FD_133013 | JGI IMG/M metagenome (GOLD analysis project Ga0187866, IMG submission 133013) | Peatland microbial communities from SPRUCE experiment site at the Marcell Experimental Forest, Minnesota, USA - June2016WEW_11_150 | ecosystem: Environmental > Terrestrial > Soil >... | reverse complement strand
TGATTGCGGCACCACAGCTTTTATTCTGGCCTCCGTAACTTACGGGGTAAGGAACGAGGAGAAGCCTTTCTCACAGAGAGAAAGAGCGGCGGAAATTGCCAAGTTTCCAGAGGTTCAAGAGGTTCACATAATAACGGGCGACTGGGACCTTCTGATAAAACTCAGAGCAGAAAGCGTTGACACAATAGGACAATTCGTCATTGACAAGCTACGGTTTGTAAGGGGAATCGAGAAAACTCTCACATGCATGGTCTTCGAAACCTGCAAGGAAACAACGGAAGTACCCCTCAGTGCGCGCGCTCCGTCACGCTTCAAAGAAAGGGAATAAGAGTAATTCAAGCTATTTTCGAAGAACTATTGGAAGACGGTGATGAACTACTACCTTGGGAGCACCGGGACAAGATGCTCTCGACATTAAGCAACCAAGAAAAAACAAGAATATGCTGTGACTTTATTGCCTGCTTTGCGATTGCCAAGCTTGAATGTAGAGATGTATTTTTGATACGTAAGATGCTTATAGTCCGAATGGCAAGATATGAGCGAAAGAGGACAAGTGTTTGAGAAGATCAAAGCTTGAGATGTATCTTGACATCCTTCGTGTTCTGGAAGGCGGTGGTCAGTTGAAGCTGACGCACATAATGTATGAGACTAACGTTAACTGTTGCGTTCTCAAGGAGTATTTGGGCTTTCTAGTGAAGCAAGGCCTGGTTGAAACGCGGGCCGTGGGAAGGCAAAGAATGGCCTACTCAATAACTCAAAGAGGCATAACCGTGCTCAACTGTTTCAGAGAGCTCAAACAAGTTTTGCCTATCGTGGATGAAGACCGCAACCTAACGCCAGTTCCCATTTGATCTGTGGCATCAAAGCGTGCTTAATGCAGCAAGCAGTTCCAATGAAGACCTCGCAGTTAGGAATCACCAGTTACCAAGAATGAACCATCCTTCGTTTGCACACATGTGAATCTTGAGTTTTAAGTGATATTGAAAGACGTAAGAAAAATCGCTAGCTATCTCTGCCTATTCCTTCTTCTCCTTCATTTGCAGTACATGGTTGGCCAGCAGTGAGAAAGTCAATGGACGAATGTGAACTTTGTCCTCTAGGCTTGTCAGGAAGCTTCGGAACCTTGACACGTCAAGGAAAGGATGTTCTTTCAACTTGTCGATGAATTCAACGTACGAGGAATAGTTCTCATGTAAGGAGACGATTACTCCTGTACTCTCCAGTCCCAATCCTCTTTCAAACATGATGATTTTCTGCGATAGCTCGCCTCTCAGGTTCTTTTCGGCTGCTGCGATTGTCTCCTTATATTCTTCGTGGCTAACTTCTTTGAGTGAACATAAAGTCAACGCCATAATCTTGTATCCAAGTTCGATGAAGTTAGGTATCATCGTGTACTCTTTGATGACGCCTTCTGCCTCAAGCCTCTTGATCATTCTGCTAACTGTGGGCTGAGAAACCCTCAAAGCTCTGGCCAGTTCCCTGTCGCTTCTGCGGCTGTTCTTCATAAGCTCAGCAACCAGCCTCGACTCAACGTCCTTCAAAACTCACCCTTCCCTTTGCGTTGTGGCTAAGTGCTACCGTGATCCTATGATAAAAAGCTTTGGAGCGACTGGAAACTGGTATTTCTCAGCCACTTGTCTCAAATCATTTCTTTCTAATTTTCCGCGTAACTTCACAAGAGATCTTAGCTCGGTGAGAGCCTTTTGAAAAGTCGCGTGACTACCAAATCGTAATGGCTTGAACGAGACCTCAATTTCATCCAGACTTTTCAACCTCAAAAGATTTACTGAAACAATGTAACTAAGAGGTTTTCCAAGCGCACTACCATATTCTCGTTCATCTTTCAAGGGACCAATCTTGGCAGCTTCGGCAAGCCAGTGTAACGGTCAGAGCTTTTCAATCTCTTTAAGGCACTTCAATAACTTTAGACCCTTCTCCGTGGGTTGGTAAACGGTTCTAATTGGCCTTGTATCCATTACGGTGCGTTTAATGAGCTCCATGTTTGACAAGCCTCTTACTACTAGGGTTACTGTCGCACGACTTTGAACGATATTGTTTTCAAGGTCGTGTTTCAGTATTTCTCCATAATGTGCAGATCCCCTTCCGCACACAAACTCCAACGTTTCGTAGAAACCCTTTTTCGACATCTTCCTCAAGGTTTTCATGAAGTCGCTACGTTTGCTTTTCTCCATCTAGTTCTTGCCCATATGCTGGTATCAAAGCACTCATCATAAGTTGCGAGCATATGTTTCGGAGTCTAAGGCGTCGAAATGAAATCTAGACTCTCATTTCATAATCCTTATACCCTCATCTGTCCAAATATCACTATCCCAATTCAGGCGGAGTATTAGCATGACCGAAATTGAGTTTAAAACACGAGAGTTAGAACGTCTCCTGAGCGAGGGTAGGATTACTCTTGAACAATATCTTGATGCGAGAACGAGAATTGGAAACTCAACTGCTTCTCAGACCGTTCGTAAACACTCGCCATCGAAAGAAACTGTTGTCCATGCTGAAACCGTGCAGCCTCACGGTAAAGGGTCAAAAAAGTTCTATTCCAAAGTCGTTCTTGGACTGATTCTCTGCTCGATAATACTCATCGGCGGGCTCTTCGCTTGGGGTTATCTGAATTCGGCGCATGCTGAAAGCTTGACGATTGAAGGTTATTCAGTGAAATTGTTTACCTCGGGGGCAGTGCTGTTTGAGTTAAAGAACAGTGGGAGCGCGGACGTTCGAATATCATGCGTAACGATGAATGGGTGCTTGAATCAGAGCTTGGAAGGCTGGAACCAGGGTTGGAACGGAACCGTGTTCCTACAGCCGGGTTCAAGAGGCACTCTCTACGTGTACGTTCCTTGTTACTTCTATGTCTTGAACTCGTCCATGCCGTCCTTGTCGCCGTCGCCAACCCAGGCAGAGTTAGAGAACCTCTATTCGTATATGGAATCTTTCAACTGCACCTTCACGTTTGTGACGAATACACAGCACGAATACAACTGCACCGTGCCAGGATTGGCATCAGTTATCATTCCTGCAGCTTGGATGGGCTCGCTAACGTACACCTTTATGGCGACGGAACAACTGCAAATCACAAACCTAGCATTCGTCCCAGGAACTATTATGGTCACGCTGGACAACACGGGAACCACTCAGGTAACAATCGTTGAGGTGTGGGTAAACAACGTAATGCAAACAAGCACAAACCCACCGTTAGCCATCTCGGTCCCTGCCAATTCAGCAACCCAGCTCAGCATTACAATGACCGTTATCGCAGGCTACCAATACGAAGTCAAACTCGTGTCTTCGAAGGGCAACACTTTCGTTGGTACCGGCACAGCTCCAACTTGATTCTACGACAGTTCACACGTCGACCCAGTGACCGAAGCCTCGGCAAACGGACTAGAGTATTGAGTCGTAAGAGTTATTAGGTCAATTTAACATCGAACTAGCAAGGTCGAACAAGCGATGGCCACCTCAGCGCACGCGCCTGCACAACCTCATGTACTTAGAAACGTTGGAGTTATGGTAATTGTCGTCGTAATTGTTCTGGGGTCGGTGTTGGTTCTGAGTTTTCGCGGTTTGGGAGGCGGTGGCGGCATCACGCAGTCCACGCATACAGTCAACATCGTTAATGATCTGATAACGGTGAACGCCAACGACTACGAATACTATCCGTTCTACGTGCCTTCAGGAGCTACCAACGTGCAGGTCCAAGGAAGTTTCACCGCATCGGGCGGTTCGGGAAACGACATAGAAGTCCTAATCATGGGTTCAACAGACTTCATCAATTGGCAGAACGGACATCAGGCAAGCGCTTACTACGATAGCGGACAGTTGACCACATCCAGCTTCGATGTCCCTCTTCCCTCTGGTCAAGGAACTTACTATTTGGTCTATTCCAACACATTCTCTATCATAAGTCAGAAGAACGTAAACACGCAAGCCAATCTAAGCTACACAAGCTAAGAAAACAGGACTGATGCGGCACAAAATCATCTGCCGACCTACGCGCGAAGCGCGCGCGAGAAAATGGCACACGAAGAGGTTCAATTCACTAAGAAGAGGTAATTGAAAATGGATAACTGTTTCAAATGTGGAAAAAAACTGAGCTGGACTGAAAAACACGCTAAGGGTATGGTAAATCCTGTTTGGCGTGTTTGGCAATATCACCCAGAATATAAAGGAAAAAGATTCTGTCGAGAGTGTCAACAAGAGTTTTTCAAAGAGGAAAAAGCAATCTTAGCAAGGAAACCATTATGTCTAAACTGTGGTTACGGTAAAGTCATTGACCACATTGACGCTTTTGGGGATTCTGTTTATTCCTCTCAATCTCTCTCATGTCGAAAATTCAGCATGGACGTGAAGGGCAGAGGTGAAAGCGAAGCCCCAAATTGCAAGAGCTTCATACCCAAAGAGGAATATAAACAGAAAGCCCTTAAAGGAGAACTACCATCAGAGAAAGAAGCCCATTATGTAACTTGTCAATACTGCAAAACTCACTACGATGCAAATCAATACTTCAAATGCCCTCAATGCGGTTCACCGACAACCTTAGACAGAACTGCCAAACGCACTTACCCAAGAACTGGAACCGATTAGTCAATGCGCGCGCGGTCTATGTAGCTATCGAGTTAAATCCATCCGTAGATGAAAAGCGCGCGCGAATTCTCGAACATTAGTTTTAGACTTCCTTGCATCTGAATTATGAAACCAAGATTCCATATAATTTGAAGCAGATTGTTGACGAGTAATTCATAAGACTGAAAAATAATGGGCGCGGATTGCCATATTGTGGACTAAATGACGGCGCTCACGTTCTACGGTGGCGTTAATGAGATCGGCGGAAACAAGGTTCTCCTAGAAGACAACGGCACTAGAGTTTTCCTGGATTTTGGAATGAGCTTCGGCACAGTTAACAACTATTTTTCGGAATTTTTGCAGCCTAGGAAATGTAATGGTTTGGGAGATTTCATAGAGTTCGGGCTTATTCCGGATTTGAAAGGAATCTACCGACTGGACTTCTTAAAACAAATGGGGCGACCGCAGGAAGATCTGGAATTTCAAGGATTACTTTTGTCCCATGCTCACGCAGACCATGCGTCATACGTGAACCATCTTCGCGAAGACTTGCCCATTTATTGCTCGGATGAAACATATCACATACTCAAAGCAATCAACGACACAGGCAGCGGCAGCTTTACTGACATCACGGATTTGACGAAGTGCTTTGAAACGTACGTTAACAAGAAGGGAGAAATAAGCAGAAAGACTTCACTGACCCATCCAGATATTGTTGTTCAAAGGGAATTTCACACCTTTAAGTTCAAGGAGAAATTCAAGATAGATCATCTAGTAATAGAGCCCTTCAATGTAGACCATTCCCTATCAGGAGCTACAGGCTACATAATTCATACTTCTTCAGGCACGATCGTTTATACTGGAGATTTTCGCTTTCATGGACGCAGGGAGAAAGAAACCGTAGAGTTCATGGAAGCATGCAGGGTTGCGAAGCCGGACTTATTGATCATAGAGGGCACACGGGTTGAGGAGGAGAGTTCCAAAAAGGAAGCAGAGGTAGAAGACGAGATTTACAGTATTTCGTCAAAGGCAAAGGGTCTTTCTGTTTGTAATTGGTCTATAAGGGATACTGATAGACTGCTCTCCTTTCTGAATGCTGCTAAGAAAATGGACAGAAAGCTTGTGATATCTCTCAAACAAGCATATTTGCTGGAAGAGCTGTCAAAATGTGCCGACACTATCACTCCAAGTATAGATGATGAAAACATAGAACTCTATGCTAGCAGAAAGAGTTGGGGGCTAATAGGAAGCGACTGTTGTGAAAAGATGCGTAACCAGGATTACGATACTTGGGAACGTTCTTATCTTGACCGGGCAATCTGCTACAAAGACCTGAGAGATAATCAAGCCAACTATCTGATGTTCTGCAGCAACTTTGACCTTAAGGAACTCGTAGACATCAAACCAACTGCAGGTTCGGTTTACATTAAGTCAGTTTGTGAGCCATTTGATGCCGAAATGGAGATTGACTGGGAAAGGATAGAAAACTGGATAAAGCATTTTGGCATGAATATCAGCTCAACTCACGTTTCTGGACATGCCTCAGGTCTTCAACTGAAAGATTTCGTGGGACAAGTTGGCCCAAGAACAATAATCCCTATTCACACTGAAAGTGCGAAAACCTATGAAAAATGGTCGAGTGGAGTTCATATTTTGAAGGGGGCTGGTGAAAGTTATAGCTTGGAGCGCGCGCAACGAAACGTGCTTACCAATTAGATTCATGGCGATTAGCGCAAAACATGGCCGAACAAGCAGGCTCAATTTATTATATTGAAAACCCAATTAGACTTGATAACTCTTGCCTGTTAAAATCGAATCCAAATGCAGGAAGTGCGGGCAATCATACTCTCCCACCGAGCATCTTGAAAATAAATTTTGCCGAAAGTGCGGAACGTTTCTTGTCCTCGAGAGAACCGCAATTGAAGAACCAAAATCACGGGACAAGTCCGCTCAAACAACTTTTAGGGTACCAAAACCCGAATTCTCGCCCAGTCCGGTGGATAACCACCAAATCAACAAAAAAACTCAAATTGAGCAATCAGAATTCGAAGAGAAAACCTTAGATGAAGAAAAAACTGAACACAAATATTCATGCAGCTTTTCAGATCCCCATAGCATAAGAAGGCGCGTCGAAACAAAGCAATTTGCGCCCCTCAAGAATTTCCAGCTCAATCTTGAAGCGCTTGAAATAAAGAGCATGGGCAAAATTGACAAGCTAATCTCGTTAGATGCAATAAGAACCAAGTTAACCCCTTATAATTTTCAGATGCAGCTCGCCCTCCAAGTAATCAATGAAATGAACGGAAACGCCATTCTTGCCGACGAAGTAGGTCTCGGCAAAACAATAGAAGCAGGCCTCATAATGAAAGAGTTCCTCCTAAGAGAGGAAATTAGTTCGGTTCTAATTATTACACCCAAGAGCCTCCTGTCACAGTGGAAAATGGAAATGACCGAAAAATTCGGAGAAGCCTTTTCCATAGCAAATAATCCGAGAGAATTTGTAGATTTAGAAACTGACGACAGAATCATATGTTCCCATAACCTGCTCGCCAGAAAATACGAACAGCTTTCAAATAGAATTTGGGATCTTGTAATAGTTGATGAAGCCCACACTTTCAGGAACACAAAAAGCAAAGGCAGAATTTACCTGGCAAATCTTCGAAAGAACCATTTCTTGTTACTAACTGCGACGCCTTTGTGCAATAAACTCACGGATCTATACAGTGTTGTGGATCTAATTCAGCCTGGTCTTCTGGAGAGTGAGCGTTCATTCATTTCCCGTTTTGCAGAAGACGCAAAATGTCGTGTTGTAAAGTCAGACATGGTTGATGATCTGAGAAGTGCACTTCAAGGCTTAATGTGCAGAACAAGGAGAGACCAAACTGGCATACCGTTTACCCAAAGGTACGTAGAATCGCGAACTCTTGAAGCAAATGAAAAAGAATACGAATTCATTGAACAAGCAACCCAATACCTAAGAGACATAAGTAATAACCGCTTCAAGACAATCGAAGAACTACAAGTAGAGAACCCAATAAGAAGAACCAGTGAATCACAGAGTAGAGCGATTTTGGTATTTCAAGCCATTGCCATGCAGCAATCTTTCTCAAGTTCACCTTCTGCATCCATTGACTCGCTGAAGAAAAGGCAGGAAAAATTTCCCTCAGAACAAGAGGCCACATCTAAATTAATTGAAATGGCACAGCAAATCAAATCCTCAAAGATGGAATTACTTAAAAACGTCTTGGGCGAAGTTCCTAATGAGCAGGCACTAATTTTTTGCCTTAGAAAAATCACGACTTATAAACTCAAAGAAATGCTGAATCAAGAATTCGGAAAAGCAGATGTCTACTTGGGCGATATGACACAATCTGAAAGAGACAACGTGATCAGTAGTTTTAAGAATGGAGAAACCAAATACCTTGTTGCAACCGACGCTGCAGCAGAAGGCCTGAACCTTCAAAACTGCAGTATTATGTTCAACTACGATCTACATTGGAATCCCATGAAAATTGAACAGCGAATCGGTCGAATCCACAGGTTCAAACAAGAGCGCGACGTAACGATCTTTAACCTAAGCATAAAGGACACCATCGATGACTACGTCCTTCACATTCTTTACCAAAAAATTGACCTATTTACCATGACAATTGGCAAAATGGAAACCGTCCTAGCGGAAATGAAAGAAGGCTCACAAGATATACAGAAAACAATTATTGAGATTTTGCTGAGAAGCAAGAATCGCCTCGACATCAAAAAAGAGCTTGAAAAACTAGCCAATGACATAAACATTTCCAAGCGAAATCAAGAATTATCTGAGAAATTCACTAAAGGGGTTCTCGGTTGAGCAGCAAATACTCTAACACTCAAATTCACAAGTTCATAAGAGCTTTTGTTGAGTCAAAAGACGGAGAGTTAATCGATAAGTCTGATGAGATTTTCACAATTAAATATCCCAAAACATTGAGCGCAAAAGAGTACACCTACCAACCTGTAGTTGCCAGAGAGAAAAAAATACCATTAATAACGACTGGCAGTCCAGCCTTTCAAGAAATACTGAATGAATGCCTAGAAAATGGATTACTATGCTCAGTTCGACTGAAGTCAAAGGCAGATGATGAATCTCTCCTAAAGGATTACTTCAAAGACTCGCCTTTCGCGTGCGAAGATTGCGACAGAGTTTCCATAGAAAAGGAGGAAGTCTCGTTTTGTGTAAAATCTCCTCGCTGTTACCATCAAATAAATAACGCAAAGATAGTGTCGATGAAAATAAATAAGAAAGAAAGAGTTAGGTTCTTCCAATTCTATTTTTCAGCCGTTTTTCAAAATAAGCTTAGACCAAGAAATGAAGAAACAATAATGATCCTAATCGATGAAGATGGCAATATAGCAGGCACAGGAGATTTTCATGAACATGATCTCCTAAAAAACAAAGCAGTGGAGATACTAGATGCCCAAAGCAGTCTTGAAACAAAGGTCTTCGACATATTGAAAATTTTGGTAGATGAAAAGCTGGATTCCATCCTGAAAGAAAAGTTAGCTTTCTTTGATTTGCCTCTCAACAAAGACATAAAGACTAAGCTGAGAAGCTATGACAAAAGACTCAGAGAAGAACGTCGTGAAAAGCTCATTTCCAAGAACCATGAGTTTGACGAAAAGAGATGGCAAGCCAACCATGATGCACTTTTAAAAAGGGAAGAAGAATCGTACAGAACCCATATTGTAGTAAAGTTTCTCAACCTACTCATAATAAATACGGATAAAGTCAGTTTTGAAATCAACCTAGACAATAATTCTACCATAAATTCTTCCTTTGTTCTCGGAGTGAACGCGCCTTCACAAGTCACTTGCCCAGGCTGCGGCAAAACTTTCTTTGAAGGGTACGCCACGCAAGATTCTTACTACCTCTGCAGAGACTGCATAAGGCAGTCCATTGAAACAGGCAGAATCTACTCAACAAAGCAAGACTTGGCTTTGGATTCAACGTTAAATGAATACATTGAACCAGATTTAGGCTTTGTCTGTTCTGTATGTGGGAAGAGAAGCAGCCGCCTGCTAGAATTCAAATGCAATCACGATAATTCAAGCGTGTGTATTCATGATTATGGGCTTTGCAATAATTGCGGCCGTATTTTCTCCGAGGCGAACCTTACACTAAGCAAAGAATCTAATCGAAAACTGTGCCCTAAGCACATTATTGTCTGTGAGGGTTGTGGGTCTCCCATTGGAGTGGACGAGTATAGATTGTGTGTTGCAACTGGGAGAAGATTGTGCTCCTGCACTAGCTTCGAAAGATGTTCTTTTTGCCGGCAAGAATACTCCAGCACGTCGTTAAAAGAAAACAAATGTCCTGCATGCAACAGCCTAAGCGAGACGGTAGATCCATTACTTGCTAACGTAGTTCTGAATCATGATAGTTCTCAGCGCAAGACGACGAAATGGCTGATAGGCAGGAATAAAATGAACGTTGTTGTAGTGGCAAAAGGAGTCTTTTCAAATACACTGTACGTGATTGAAAATGATAAGGTAGTTTTCCAAAGAAATATTTCGTTTTTGGACAAGCTTAGGGGTCATTAGAATGGATTATGTAAAATTCAACGGTATTCTCGAAGAGGCTCTTGAGAAATATCCAAACATTGACCTCGTGAAGTTCCTTCAGCAGAAATTGCAGATTCCAGAGTATAAAGCCAAGGAACTAACCACCAGAATAGAAAGAGATTTCAATCCTGAAATTACGAGTAGAATAAAGCAAGGCAAAGAAAAACCAATTGATGCAAAAGAACAGACTAAGGTTCAATACTCACCAAAAGTCAACATATACTCTGTCGATAGCCTCTCAGGAAAAGAATTTGAGCACTTTTTGAAATGGCTGTTTGAGGAGTTGGGATACCAAGTGCAACCTGGAAAATACGTCGCCGATTCTGGTGTTGATTTAGTAGCATCGAGAGATAAAGAGAAAATAGCGATACAAGCCAAACGATACCAAAGAAGCATGAAAGTCTCGAATTCGGTCATATTAAAAACGCATGGTGGAATGGACGTCTATGGTTGCAAGAGGTCAATCGTCATAACTACATCCTACTTCACGCAGCAAGCTATGTCAGACGCTCGAAAGTTAAACATTGAACTCTGGGACAGGGACACGTTGGCGGCAAAAATTGATGAAATATGTAACAGAAGTGTAAATCTGGAGACGAAACCTCGCTTCCCCAAATACAAGGGTTCGCTTCTTAAAAGCCTGATAAGTTTAGAAGAAACAGGCGAGTTCATTGTAGAACGCAAAGAAAACGGAAAGTATGATCTGCATCTGCCTGGGGTGAAATTTCCACTAATCTCTTTTCAAACCAATCTCAACCATGTTACTAAATGCGTTTATAGAATTAAAAACAACGAACCAGTTGGAGAATACGACGGGTTCGCTCTAATCAAAAGCGACCGCAAGGACAGATATGGCCCTGAGGGCGAACAAGCCTACGAACTAATTGTCAAATATCTCGAGAAATTTCTGGAATAGATTCGAACAAGGAACTTCAAGTGAAACATAATTGAATAGCAGCCGATTGCAAGAAGAGAATCGTTTCAATAAGACGATAGTGGATTTAGTGTTTTCTTTTAGAAAGCTTTTGAACAAGCTGTCCGCACCATAAGAGAGGAAGCTGAAATATGGCGTCTGCTGAAATTCGCTGTCCGGACTGCGGTTCTACATCAGTTTCAAGAGTTGCGGGCGCTTATTGTTGTGACTTCTGCGGGCGGAAATTCCAGATTATCAAAAAGATCCAAAACGAGCTGGCATTAAACATTTCTGAAAGGCAACAAATCAGATACGGCAAAATCAATTTTGATATAGAGGGTGCGACTAAACTCGGGAATTTTAGTTTAGATAAGAATGTTGACGTAACCTATTGCATGAATGATGTCTTCAAGTTTCATGGTTTTAAACAAATCAAAAGAGGAAACACTATCGTCAGAGCTGATGCTTATGGATATGTTTTTGCCAATCCTACGAATGGGACTATCAATGACGTTTCTTTTGCAGACGGCTTCTACCCAACAGCTGATGATTTCAAAAACGTGATGCTAGCCGAGTGCATTAGAATTGTCAACGATAACGCATTCGAGAACAGACCCTCTATTAAGCGCGAAGATCAAGAGTTGGACATTCCGAGTTTTGTCTCAATTGAGAAACTCAAAAAAGGAGTTTTCGAATGGTTGCTTCAAAACATTGCTGTCAAAAAGAGATATTACGTTCAAAGTGGCGCAAGACAGGTTATTCTAACTTTTAAGAAGAAAGACATCTTAGAATTTGGCTATAGTGGTTGTTATGCTGTTCCTCTTGTCAAGCTTAGTTATAATTACCCAAATTCATCGCGAATTCTCAAAAGGGAAATACTGGGGTATTCAGGGCAGATTATTCAAGACGATTTCAAATGCTCCAAGACCAGAATGTTTGGAGGCGCGTGCAAAAACTTTCCAAACGACTTATGTTCCGTGTGTGACAATCCTATATGCGCCGATCATCAACGGCAATGTGAAAAATGCGGCACCATCCTATGCAAGGACTGTACGGTTTCAAAAGGATTAATCGCTAGACACCATTTCTGTCCCAAGTGCTGATTCAAAAAAGAGGACGCTCTGGAACATTTTCTGGAGCCAAGAAGCTCATACCCAAAAATCCCATGCGTTTACCCAAGTTTATTTATGCAATTTGGAATATAAAGAGGCGAAGGCTCGCGGAGCTAGTGTCTCGGCATGGATAATTCCATGATAGACTGGTTTAGAAAACTCTATCTCGAACTCAAATGGGATAAAGGGGCCGGAGCGCGCACGCTAAAAAACCTCAGTATCGATTCACTAGTAAGTTTAACGAATTTTCGCGGCAAGAGATGGCCTGAGGGGATTAGAACCCAAACGAGACTGTGTGAAAACTCGTCGCTTTCAGAAAATTGCTTGTTTTATGTGCAAAAGGCTGACCTTGGGACGTGTTCTATACATGTAGAGCGCAATTTCTTGAAACAAATTTGACTTTTCACACAGTCTCAAACGGGTTCAAGTCCATTTTTGGACTGGCATATTTCTTTTGGTCATAGACCATGGTTGGAAGTCTATCCGTATTTTTTTATGAATTTTTCCTTGGTTGCAGCTGATGAGCAAAAAATACAATTTGAAACAGGCTTCATTCTGATCATTCCATTCGTAGGGATATTGATCATATCGTAGGAATAGTAGTTTTGGAGTACTTTTTTTGGGAAATAACGTTCTTTGATCACTTCTCCAGCAACAAGAATCCCTGGAAGCACAGCTGCAAAGGGCAAAGGAAATCTCTCCCCTGTTGCCGACAAAACAAGTTCTCCGCAGTGCATCATTAGCCAGTCGCTGAAGCGCTCACCCACTAACGGAAGAGAAAATCCAAATTTTCCGCTAGACTTAGTCATTCGAATAATGCAGTCTTGAGTCAAGCAAGCATTTGTGCTTCGAAGTTCTGCAATTTCAGTTGCAGAAAGACCAATGATTCCAGAAAGAATTTCTTCTATTGGGCGCTCGACTTCCTTCGGACTATGAGTGCAGATTAGGCATGGACTATTTCCTATGTAAACTCGACGAACGTAGAAATCAGTTAATATAACGGCGGCATCAAGTATTACTCTGGGCATATCCCATTGCATCAACCATCTCGTTCTTAGCGCTCGCAACTGCGTATCGCGCACGCTTGAAATAGAAGCATTCACGCCTAGACGATAGGCACTTACCCTCGAGCAATTTTGTATTCTTCTCCACGGTTCACGAGCTGAACTCTGTCGCTTATCCTTTTGAACAAAGCCGCGTTTTCTGTGTGAACAGGATAGATCCTTTTCGGTTCTATTTCACTGATAAGGCGTCCTATCTGCTCTTTGTTCAGATGCCCAGAAGCGTGCAACTGGTGAAACTGTATTCCAAAGTGGTCAAGCCAGTTGTGCAAGACTTCGTCTTCAATATCCTCCTCGCTGAAAGGTTCGCTCATGCTGTGTATGAAGCAACTGCCCCGCTCTGGCCTTATGTCCACTAACTCTGCAAACTGGTAGAAATCCAAATCCATAATCAACCCACCTTGGTTCTTGTTAACAAACTCGTAGGTCACCATCTTGTCCATGAATTCCCTCTCCCACACAAAGTAGTCAGCATCGTCGAAAGTCCCAGACTTCTTGCGCTTGTAGTACACGAGTATTTCATCATCCTTCAAAGGGTCGGGCAGGTCAAGACGTTCGTCTTTCTATCCTGCACAAGGATCTTGTTGCCGCCGATCTCGTTGACGCCGCCATAAAAAACGAGTTTAGCCATTTAATCCACAGATAGACTTTGTGCAGATGCTCCATTTCTAGTTTGGCTCTGCATCAAGCGGGACCGCGGCGCTGCGATTTTCGAGCTGAGCTCCATCGGAAATAGCGTGCGCTTGATTGTGGGTTCGGCTTTTGGTGCACCGTCCGACCGCGCGCGCTGATTCGGAGACATCCTGCCCACACGTTGGACAGTTCTTGACACCCTCTTTCAATAATCTGTCATGCGGCAATAGCTCATTTCTTAGTGCGCATTTCACCGTAAGCATTATTTAAGATCGGCCAATATAGAAGCCATTCATAGCGCGCGCTAAAAGGTCCTTTGGATGGATGATTTAATCTTCGGAGCCAGCGACTTTGGAGCTCTGGATCTAATTAGAAAGTTCAACGAGGAACATTGGAAAGGTTCTGAAACGGATCTAGGTTGGCGTTATGATCTGGAGAATGATGACCCAAAAGTCGTAGAAATTAGAGAATCTTTGCAGAAGATACAGGACAAGCTAGAGTCTCTCAGGGCATATTTTGCGGGAAAGAATGAATACACGGGCCTAGTTTCGGCTGTTCAGAAAAAAACGAATGGCAGAACAAACAGGTACCTATCTCATCTCTGGCTGTATTTCGTGAAAGGTTTGGAGAACAAGCCGCCAAATGAACCTCAGCTTCAGATCACGATAAAGTCGCAAGGCATCTCTACTTCATTATGGTTCGAGAACAAAAAGGCTAACGAAGAATATCTTAGAGATTTCATCGACAACTATTCTGAGCATCTGAAATCCATGGACAAAATCGCTTTCGAGGTCTACGCGCCGCAATTAGGTGGCAAACTCACAAACTCCTATTCAAAAATCGAATGGAATGAATTTGTGAAGGAAATATCAAGTCTGAACTATGACTGCAAGGTTAGCCTAAACACAGGTATTGATAAGGATGAAGTGTTGTCCTCAGGGAAAGGAATAGTCTCTCTGATTGACAAACACCTGAGCATCATAAAACCTCTGTTTGACCATGCTACAAATCCAGGTAAAAGGTTCATATTGGCTAACATTGAATGGAACGACTACGGTTGGACAAAGCCCCAAATACCGAGCAATCCAAGCTTCGGATACGCAATAGATGGGAATATGCCCCATGATACCCTGAATTTCAAATTTGACAAACCTGCCGATACTGGCGATAACGTTTACGGTTATTTCCAAACAGGAATAGGTGGACCAAAGGAATTCCTAAAATGCAAAGACCAAGACAAAATCATCTTTTTCTATTCCAGGAGAAAAATCGTTGGAGCGTTTGGCGCTGCCGAATACCTTAGTAAAACCATCGAGTACGACCACAATGCGTTTGAGAATGGCAAACACTTTTTGAACATAGTTGGAAGAAGAGACCTGTCGCTAGGGTTCCTCAAAGAGGCTCAATTGGACTCAAGACCTGAATACATGAACGACAAGGTAATGGGAAGGAGCAATTTCATTTATATTAGCTGCACAAACGCAAAACGAATTCTCGAAGACGTCATTAGCAAATATCAGAAGATAATCGCGGAAAATCCCCAAGACAATGATGCGAAAGAGCAAAAGAGAAAATTGAATAACTTGATAGAAACACTCGGACCTCTGCCGCAACTCCAAGACAAGAACGGAGAAGACGTGTTTGATCTTCTTTCTGAGAAGAAACAGATAATTCTGTACGGGCCACCAGGGACTGGGAAAACATATAAAGCTCACAGAGTTGCCATCCAATTTCTGAGAGGTGATCAAAGTGAGCATTACTAGCATGCCTACATCTGAAATTGCACTACTCGGCCCAACAAGTGAATACTATGTTGATGAATGCATGGAATTCATAAAAAATAGAGGCAAAATTTGCACTAGTTGGACTTATTCTCTGTCACAGGACAAAATTGTTTTGTTGAAAAAACAGATTGAATCGGAAAAGTATTTCCACTTATACTTTCAGATCTCGAAAAGTTCTGGCGGTTCCGGTTTAGTTAATTACAGAGCAAGAGTAATAGACTTTCAATTCTCTGAAAATGAAACACCGTCACCTGACCCAGACTATTCTACAGATGAAGAGAGTGCGCAAACAGGACGTGGATGGTACACGTTTGACAGAATAGAACAATTGACACCAAGTCGTTCTTTGGAGTCTTTCGAGTCCTTCGACAATAGTGAGAACATTAGCCAAAACATGTTCTCCCGCATGCGTCAACCACACTCACCGTTCATATTAGTCAAGGATTTCAAGATACCTGTGAAGAGCATGCCTGAGGCTGTTGGGTTTGGGAATCTAAGGACCCTTCTAGAAGAGAAGAAGCAAATAATCTTTTACGGCCCGCCGGGTACAGGGAAAACGTGGTATGCCAAGAGGTTCGGAGAACTTTTTCTCAAGGAGCCTTCGAAGAAATCTGAATGAAAGGTTGTGAACTATGTGGAGAAACGCGAAAGTAGCGCTCAAGAAGCATGGAAAAACAAGAGAATAGAAAGCATCAAGTTAATCGATGCGCCGCAGGGAGTGAAAGAAGAGCTAGTTAAAGCCATAATTTCAGAAGACAAGAAAAAGTTTGCTCAAATAACGCAAAGGGAGAACCTCGGCGAGATAATTGGAAAACTACGCTGGAGTGAAGAAGGAAATCTCTCTCTTTTTGATGCCCCTTGGTTCGCAACGTCTTGGACAAATGGCGAGAGTGCGAAAGATGCCAGCAGATTAAAATTCATTACCTTTCATCCCTCCTACAGTTATGAGGAGTTTGTTGAAGGAATTACTGTTGATACAAGTCAGGGGTCACAAGAACACAAATCAGGCGAGATACGTTACCTGAGAAAGCCAGGGATATTCAAGAGAATTTGTACTGCTGCCCTTGCCCAAGCTATAGGAGAAAAAACAGACCCTGGTGTCGATGGTGATCAATGGAGCCGAATTTATGCAAAGTATGTGGAGAAAACCAAGAACAAACAAGCCACTATGGACGCAGTTTGGAAGAGCGCAGACAGGTTCGTTTTGATCATTGATGAGATAAACAGGGGTGATGTCTCCAAAATTCTAGGAGAACTGGTGACATTGCTTGAAAGTGACAAGAGACTGGGTCAGGAAAATGAACTAACAGTCCAGTTGCCATATTCAAACGACGTGTTCGGTGTTCCGCCTAATGTGTACATAATAGGAACAATGAACACCGCAGACAGGAGTATCGCGTTAGTAGATATTGCTTTGCGCAGGAGATTTGGTTTCGTAGAAACACCCCCAGACTTCAAGGCAGTCAGGACAGAGCACATTGAGAAGAACAGGGAAATGCTCCAAGATAATCAAGTCTACGAGTATCTAGTAAAGTCTGTGGACGCAATTGAGAAGATCAATGGCAGAATCATAGATAGTTTAGGAAGGGACAAACAGATAGGGCATTCCTTTTTGTTCAAAGTCTTTGACCAGAAAGGTCTAATGAGAATGTGGCAATATGAGCTTCTCCCGCTCCTTGAAGAGTACTACTACTGCGATTACGAGAAGATAACAAAAACACTAGGACTGCAGGCCAAGAACATCTATGTCAACAAGGATGAAGGAATCAAGGGCTTTAATGGTATTGCAGAACTAGACCAATTCTTGAATGCAATACTCAAGGCCGCGGGAACGTAAAATGAGCGAAGTATTCGACGTTGAGGAGAATTCACCTGGAAAAGAGCTGGATTTTGAACTAACCGAAGAAGATGCAGCCTATTTAAATAACGAGGTTTTCATGAGCGGTAGTAGAAAGAACATAGAGGTCTTCTATAAATCAAGAGAAGGAAGACCTCATATCAAGGTCGGTCCGTATGCTGGGATAATCCAACTTAGTAATAGACGAATTCACTTCTCCACTAAGGTGAATACTCGACTTTTCTACATGCTGAGTTATCTCAAGAATGAAGATGAGTTCCTTTACGACCCAAACACACCTATTGAAATGAAGGAAGGCATGAATTTCTTTGACATCATAGGGAAGTTCTTCCTAAACTATCTGAATGAGTTACTTGAGCGAGGTCTTCTTAAGAAATACGTCAAGAAAAGGGAAAACCTACGTTTTTTGAAGGGGAAGCTGTCAATTGGCGACCAGATAAAACATAATTCTGTTGACAAATCCAAGTTCTTCTGTGAATACTATGATTTGACTTTTGATAATTTGGAAAACCGGATCATCCTAAGTGCTTTGAACTCTCTGATCTCCCTGATAAGATTCAACCTCAGAATAAGGAACGAGTTGAAGAGACTGGAGACGATCCTCCAAGATTTTGTCATGTTGAGTAAAGTGAATCCTCAGGAATGCAGTCGTGTCAAGTTTAATCGAGTAAACCAGTACTATGAACCAATAATCAGACTGTCAAGGCTTATTCTAGAGGAAAGGTACCTCAGAAGTGTTTTCAAAGGGGAATCGCGAGGGTTTAATTTCATAGTCAACATGAATAGAGTCTACCAAGATTTCATAACGCAAACAATTGAGGAGATCATGACTGAGGATGAGGGATTTGAGGGGTTTGAAGTTGTAAAGGAACCTCGCTTCAAGAGTCTTGTCAAAGAAAGGGCAATAGTAACACAGCCGGATATTGTCATAAAGAGAGGTCCGAAGAAATACCCGCTGATAATCGACGCAAAGTATAAGAAAGATGACCCGAATGCAGACTACTATCAAGTAATCGCGTATAGTCTGGCGCTGAGAGAATCGAACGACGTTTGCTGTCTGATTTATCCTTCGTCTGAAGGCTCAAAAATCGACACAGAGCCGCTTACTTTGGTGCAGAATCTTGCAGAAGAAAATTCAAGAGTTGTAAAGCTGCAAGCTAAAACAATTGACCTGTTCTTGCAGGGAGACGAGAAAATGGAATATGCTGATTACATCAATGCAATAAAGAACCAAGCTAAGAACATACTCGTGGGTCTCATCGGCGGAGGAGAAGAATCAAACACTACGACGAACTAGCGCGAGCGCGAGCCAAGTTGACTATCCATGATTGAGGCCAAGAGGTTCCTGAGAGGTTCGCAGATGGCTGAGGAGCTGCGAAACTCGATAGACGAGGCAGAAACAATCAAAATTGCGGTGGCTTTCCTAAAGGATGGTGGCTACCATGAAATAGACGCCAATTTGGAGCAGGCGCTTAACAATGGTAAAAGTATTGATTTCATAGTTGGAGCCTGCCCAAGCTATCACATAACCGATCCACATGTTCTCCGTGAACTGAAACAGTTGGAAGAAAGACATCCTAATTTCAACCTAGGCTTCTTCTCCAAAGGAGATTTCCATCCAAAACTGTTCATTTTTCAAAAAACAAATACTGTCAAAGTAATTATCGGAAGTTCCAATTTGACTTCTGGAGGAACGGGCGATAATGTTGAGGCAAACATACTCGTTGAAGGTAACGCCGGAGAGCAATTGATTAAAGAGATCATGGCTTTCTTTGATGATGAGGTTTTACCTGCATCATACACTCTGACAGGTGAATACATCAAATATTATGAGGAGATTTTCAATACCCTTGCGAGAAGCGCAAAAAGAACTGATAGATGGCAGATGCCAAAACTGCTACCAAAATCTGGCTCGCCACGGTACAGGCTATACCTTGAAGATATACACCCTTTGAATGAACGCCGAGCAGCTTTCGACAAGAAACACAGGATTTCGAAATATGCCCAAGGTGCTGTTTATTCTTGGAACAAGAATAATGAGATTGACGGAATTGTTGTTCTTTGGTATAAAAGCAACATAGAACAATATTTTCCGAACGAGAACCGCCCATATCTAACGGTAGGTAGATACCTAGTTGTAAATAACCTTAGACAAGGAATGGACATCTACCTAGTCGAGAACAAATATGACAGAGAATTAGGCACAAAAAGGATAGACAATCCGAAGGCTAGGGCATACGGAAAGCTTAGAGCTGTAACGCGGGTAGATGGAGATTCAGAGATCCAAATATTCCCACACTAGCGCACTACTGTTCACAGGGCAAAGATGGCTCTACATCCAAATGATAAGCTGACTACAGAGAGATGCGCGCGCGCTTTGACGCTACACAAGTGCACGAATATGGCTCAATAATTGTCCCAGAAACTGATCTGCAGACAGGTCTTCAGACGGCTCTGAATAATTCTCAGTTTGTTCCGCACGCTGCTTGTCTGCCAGCATGAAACAAGCGGAGTTATAGTGTCGTTCCAGAACCAATTTCCTACACAGCAATTCGTATCTTCGTGCATAGGACGCTTCTTTGAATTCAGGAAAGACTAGGAAATGAGGTTCTGAAATCTTTACAGGGGTTGTCGATTTGGAGCATTCTTCCAATAGGAAAAGATAACCGAGCCAAGGTTGAGGAGATTGCTTGAAAGCACGTTCTCTGTATGCTGTCCATATATCGACTGCGCTTCCTATAGCTTCCTCTGTCCTATTGTTGAAATTGTTTCCGAAGGAAGGACCGACTTGCGATTTTAGCTCAACAGCAGCCAACAACTTACCTTTTGAAACAACCACTATATCCCATTCTTTCGTAGGTCTGAAGAACCCTGGGAGTTCCTTATTCTTCACAGCATAAATATCCGAGGCACTGGCTCCTGCAGCTATCATCAGATCCCTAATCTTCACAGCAAAGCTATTCATCTGCTGACCCCCAGTGACAGCAGGTCTCGAACCCTGATCTGCTATACCTTTTTCTGCTTGCGCACCACGGATTTTCCAGAAATCCCTCACAGCAGCTGAAAAAACGTGAGGTTCAATATTAGGAATCATAATGTGCCTATTGTTTCAAGAACTATATAATCTCTCAGGGATTGGTAATTCTTTAAGCGCACTACTTTGTAGCCTTATGAAGTTGTTTGCGGCTCTTTGGGAGTTCTTTGCCAGCCAATCTCTGGCGAGATCACTCCTGAGATATTCTAGTAGGTCTCTTATTCTTGAAACATGCTTGGGAACAATATAATACACTGAGTGCCTAGGAATAAATAGTCCATCTCCATCCAGCCAAAAGTAGGGCCGAGCGGCAATGTCCTTACAGAGTATTTTAGAGCAAAGGAGATCCTTCATCGGAGGGTTTTCATGAAACGCATACCAAGGTTTCTTTCTGCAGCAAGATCTTTGTTTGAGCCTCGCAGCAATATGCGGTTGAGACAGATACTTACCAAAATCTCCGAGTTTCTCAAAAGGGATCAATTCGCCTTGTTCATCATAGGGTACAAGGATAGAGTAAAGCGAAGGCAACTTTTCGTCTTCATAACGCAATTCCCTACCAGAAATTGTAGGGTATGCGAATGCTTCAAGATATGAATCCAAGGTGTCAGTTCTTTTAATAAAGATCTCATCGGAGCCGGTTGCTACGCCACAACTAATTCTAATGCAAATATCTTTCAGTTTATGGTTCATACAGATATTTACGCTACCATTCAACGTTGGCAGCCATCTTTCGCCATTCTTAGGCAGGGTCGCTTTCTGGGTTGTTCCATTTCGATAACTGACTTCAGTTTCTCTTAAAGGTGGTGAGTTCTCGACAATTGTAATTGTCGGGTAAGTTGTCAAGCCACTGAAAGCATTCTCTTTGAGGAACTCAATTTCTCTTACTTGCATCCCGGCCATTATTCGGCGGAGAGGTCTTGAGGTTTCTACGTAGGTGTATTTCTCAGGCGTAATGAATACAAGCCGTCCATCTTTTTTGAGAATCTTCAAAGCTTTTTCAAAGAAAAGCAAATACAAATCAAACCTGCTTCGCGCCGTTTCATACAAGGGCTTGTAAAGGCGTTTCTCCTCTTCAGAGAGTTGAAGTATGGAGACATAGGGCGGATTGCTTATAATAAACTCGTATTCTCCGTCGCAAGTCGCCAAGAAGTCGCGTTCTTCAACTCTAACTTCAGGGTATTCTCTAAATCTGTTTCTGGCAATCGACCCTAATTTAGGGTCAAGCTCCACGCCTATGATTCTCGGAAGCGGGTTTTTATGTTTTTGGCACCATAGAATAATACCTTCGATAAAATCTCCCGCGCCGCAGCCAGCATCGAGAAGTGTGTCACTAGATTTCGGCGCTCGATCCTCAAACAATTTAGCTACCATATGTTCTACTATCGTGGCAGGAGTCTGAAAGTGGCCTTTGGCAGTCAACAAAGCAGCATCCCCTAGGCAATTTTCAGCAAGTGACATTAACAAACAAGAAAGCGATCTTGAAGCATATAAGTGCGCTTGCACTCTCAGCACGCACTTGTGTTAGAGGTTACACTTTGCGCGCGCGCGCGACTTGTTAGGTGCGAATTGAGAGCTCTGTAAAGCATGCTTCCAATCGCTCGTACTTCGTCAGCCTTCTTGTTGGAGATAGTAGTTTCTTGGGGGTTACCAGAGATAATGCCGTTTAGGAAGCCTCTTTCCATAAGATCCCAGTCAGTGAAGTAAATGTACTCATCTACGATAAAGTAGGGCATTCCAACTCGCTTCTCCCTCAGTTCCTCCCAAGCCGCATCCTTACTCACTTTGAGGCGCCCTTTGTAACATGGGAATTTTGAATAATCGCGTTCAGGAGTGGACTCAAATAGATTGCTAAGATACACTCGTTTCACCTCGGTCCAACATTTTCTCAATCTCTTTTCGAATAAGTTTGACTCGATCGCTTTTCCTAAAGACTGTGCTGACTAGGGCATACCCAGATTCTGATATTTTTGGGACTACCATGCCTATGATTTCCAACAAGATTAACTCAACGATCGGAGCTAATACTGAAAGAAAGGTGTTGTATGCTAAAAAGACTACGATAGCAACGATGACTGAAGAAGCAAAAGGCACAAGCCCTTTCACGACAGAGATGTAATACTTTTCGATGATAGCGCTATTGATCAGGTCGAATAGCCCGACCTTATCAACTCTGGTATACTTGTCCGCCTCCTTGCTTCTTTTGAACTCTTGATACTGTTCGATTTCGTGTGCGGGAACCGTGTAAATACGCTTGAATCCGCAGTTGCACAATGACAAGGCAATAGTGGAAATGAACGCCACAGATGATGGCTGTCTTTGCAGTGTGACAACACTGTCTTCGGACAAAGTCAGCGATAAGCGATAATTGTCTTTCATCTTCTCGATTTCTATGTCTGGAGTGCGTTTGGCGTCCATATAAAGAAAGAAGCTGGAAAGTCGTTGCCTGAGTTTGCGTTCCTCAATCCCGTAGCCTTCTTTCTTGAAATAGTCAACTATTCCGAAAACAATGCGTCTGTTGCAGTGAACTGACAACGTGATGTAAGGTCTGAGCAGGAGGGCTTTGATATCTTCTGATTCGGCTGTATCCGACAGTTTCTCTATTTCTGCCTTTGTACTGTCATAAAGAGACTTGAGGGGTTCATTCAAACGAAGGGCTGCGAGACTGTACAGCAGCTTGATCTTTGTCTGGGTACTACCAATGTTTTGAAATTGGTTCGAAGCGGTAACAGCGACTTGCGAAGCTCTCGCTCTTATGTCGCTCAGAGTGTTGTCTCCAGGTGGAGGATCAACCAAATCATAGAAGAATGCCAAACTGAAAAGATACTCGACGGCGAATGACAGGCGTTTCGTTTCGCTCTCTGCTTTGGCAAGGACACTCTCGAGTCTGACATGAACCTGTTCTCTCTGGTCATCGAACTGCTCAAAAATAGCGTAAAGACCCAGCAAGTAAGGCATAAGAAACTGCCTGTCGCTACTCCAACGTTTTTCAACTTTGTTGACAAGATCCTCAAGATGACGAGTGTAGCCAACATCGAGTGAGCCATGCAGACAGGTTAGCACTGCAATCGCAAATAGGCTATTTACAGCCTCTTCTTCTGTCTCCCCACTCCAAGAATTCTCATCTTTCTTGACGAACAAGATGCGTTCTTCAAGCTCCTGAAGGAAACTGTAAACCTCCGTGTGAAGGCAAATGTCTTCAGAAATACGGCTTCCCTGCCATAATTATTCTGGCATGATAGATTATCGTGAAACTCCTTTTATCATTTGCGGAAGAACTGTCCTACACATACGCTCATGGGTTCCAAGAAGAAAGAGCAACTGGCGAGGTTTCTGTTGTCCGAAAACAGCGCGCACCTATTTTTCGTGCCTATCCAAATATTCTTGGACAGCAGCCTCTACCTCAATGCTTGCTTTTTTTGCGGCACCGTGCTTTCTGACCACATATGTTAGAAAGCGTTTCCAGAGTTCGTCGTCTACAAGTATTGTCGTACGGCGTTTGGGCATTTCATATAACCACACAGATGTATGAGCATAAAACTTATAAGCCTTGAGCATATAATCACATAAGCACATAGGTGTTGAGTAATGACGTCATGCCAGGACTCGACAGATCTTCTCAATCAGAGACTCGTTGAGATAGACACTACGCCAGATCTAAGCAAATCTAAGCCTGTTGTTACACTCAAGCAGGAGGAGATTGACAAGTTAATCAGACAGTTTGAGATGATGAAAGAGGCATGGATTGCCTTGAAATTTAATGAGACAATATGCGTAATTTGGAAAGATCTGATTTTTCTTTTTTCGACAAACCGCGAAGAAGAACTTTGATAATGGGATGATCGTTGATGAACTATCATTTGCATTTTCAGGAGAAAGGGTTGAATTGTTAAAGCCCATCCATCAATTAGACGAAGCAACTTGTCCCATATGCGGAAACAAAGTACTGCGAAATGAACTAGAAATAGCTGAATCCAACATGAAGTTTCTTCAGGAATGCTCTGCAGAAGGCACTTTAGATGAAGCGTTCACCATTTTACGCATTATATGTGAAAAAGTTCCGGGAATCACCCTTGAAGTTTCAAACAAGTCAGCCCTTGACGAGTATTTCAAGAAAATCCAAGAAGAAATTGCTCGTGTGGTCATAAATCCAACTGCAACGTTCGTTAGCAATGCAAATCAGGTTATGGGACGATTGTCTGAGTTGATAGATAAAGTTCCATTAGGCATCAGAAACGAATTCCTAGAAATAAAGAGAGAACTCGCCGGGAAATTAGAGAGCTTGGAGAAAAACTCGACTGAAACTCCTTTGACGATTTTCAACCAGATGTTCAACCCACTAACGGAAAAACTTGGGCGGCTCATAGAAAAGCTTCCTAAGGACATTAGAGAAGAATTTAAAGAAGTTAAGACGGATCTTCAAGAGGAACTAGTCGAAATCAAGAGCAACGCGGAAAAATCCAACACCGCAGTTGGCAGTGAAGTCAAGGAACTTCGTGACAGCATAAACAGTTTAATCAACAAGCCTTCGGTTCTTGGTCGTGCCGGAGAAAGCGTTCTTGTAGAATCCTGGGGGGTTCAATTTGCACAAGACGTCGTAGATCAGAAAGGAGGACCAGGAGAACCTGACGCGTTGGTAATTCCATACTTGGGCATGAACGGTGGTGAATATGGGCGGAAAATCTCCTTGGAACGAAAAGCCGGAGGTCAGAAGTATTCAGGAAAACACGTTGAAGAAGTATGTCGACACGCACGGAAGTATGGAGCTTCCCAGGCAATGTTGATTTACGACAGCAGGGCAAACTTGCCAAGCGAATTTCCTCCAATAAAGGTGCTATTCAGGCCACAACAAAAACTAACTATAGCAGTAGCGTGCCTTGATGAAAGATCTTGGGTGACTGCGAGGGAGATACTGGAAGTCCTCCAAATTGTAACGCCTCCTGACGAGAAAACTGAGAATAGTATTGACTTGACCGGGTTAGACAAGGCCATCGCGGATATACATGCTGTCAACGCAATCATCGACAAATTGAGAAAGACGAACAATGCTGCATTGAGAAACTGTGAAGGAACGCGAACATGCATAGAAGAGCTGGAAGGGTCAATATTAAGCTATCAGAATAGACTTCGAAAAATCCTCGAAAAAGAAATTGTGGAAGTGATTTCGGTTGACCGCTAAACAGAGGGGTTTACGAAGGTTTTGATGAATAGCGCGCGCATGACGCGCGCGCGGGCGACAGTAGGAGATATCATAAATATATCAAATGTTTCTGTTCCACGCCGAAGAATTTTCAGGTCACCTTTCGATAGCAGATTTGGGCATTTAAGATGTGTATCTACGAATATGATGTTTTCTCGATTCAATATGTTACCTCCTCATAGCAAGCAGATTCAATATTGAAACAATCATATTTGTAGATGCTTTTTCCGCTCAAGAACACGCCCGTTGTGCTTACTTGAGTTTATTCAATTCTCAGAATTAATCGGACTAGTGCACCTGAAAAATGAGCTTGTCTAAAAGGACATGCTGCCCCTATTTCATCGTGATCCAGGCAGGGCATTTGAACAACATCTTAACTTGATCGCAAGCTAAATTTTGACAAACTAAGGTTACTATGACAATAAAGCGATTATTTCTTTCAGGACCGATTTGAGTTCAGCGATTGCTGAGATTAAAGCCACTTTCTCTGATTCTTCAGTAGAAGGATTGGACAATGTACCTCTTGCTTCTTTTGGTTTAGGTGCTTTTTTCATTCGTTGCTAAACTCCACTTCGTTAGCTTTATAGAGCGAACTTTGCATTCAGTTAGATTCAGGAATTTGAAACGGTTTGTGTAGGAATGGCATGACGCAATCCTATTTGTGTGTATATGTTTATATGCCTATATGAGTTATCTGCCTTATAAGTTTTACCTTAAATTGCCACTTTACTCAATTCACTTTCGAGTCCTTTACTGCCTGTTTTCTTGGCAAAAATAATGTTTGCACTAATTAGCGCCCCCAGAATCCAGAAGTGCAAATTATGTTCGCATTTGCTGGAAGCTTCATTTGTCGAGCAACTTTCTGAAGGAATATAACAATGCTACTCTTAGGCGGGACGTTAACAACTTGACTCCTAAAGAGGACTTCCATTCGGAAAAAGGTAAATAACCACCAAGTAGCGCGCATGCCTTTTCCGAAAATGGTCAAAAATGGTTTTAATTTCGTTTCTAGATTCCAGAAGCCAGTCGCCACTAAAAACATGGACCTCTGAGAAGTTCGACAATGCTTCCAAAACCCAAAAAAGAATATAAACCATTTTTGGCCAATTTAGGAACACACATGCGCGCTATTAATTAGAATTTGATGGCTTCAAAAAAACTCAATTTGAACTAGCCGTTCTTAGCTTGGTTTCTATTTCTTCAACGCGTTTAAGCAAAGTTTCTATAACGGGCTTTAAGAGTTCAGTTCTTTGAATCTTATTTTTGAGTTCTGCCATTTCCTTGTTTTTGTCTTCAATTACTCGACTAATTTCCAAATCCCTTTGCTCCAAGCGAGCTTTTAATTCTGCAATCTCATTTTTCGCAAGGCCTGCTTCTTCTTTGCAGCCATTCATTGCCAAGAAAGGATACGCCTTTTTCATAGCTTCGACTACAGAAATGACTAGCCTATTGTGACCACCGTACTGATGTTCAATATCTGACGTGTGGCCCATGATTGCCTCTTTTATTTTGTGGTTAACATTTGCCTCAACAAGGGAATCCTCACATCCATCCCTTAGCGAAGTAGGTTTAAAACTATCATTTTCAGCTAGTCCTGATTTTCTTATCAAACCTTGAACTATCTGGCTTATTGCTTGACTATCTAGGGGACCTTGGCGGCCTCTAATCAATTGGTTCCTTTCGTAGCCATTCTTATTTGTCCGTTCCGGTTCTGGATTTCCTAAGAGTTTTAGTAAGGCCTTGAGTTCATGCGATATTTCGGGAGTTATGACGCCGCGCCATACCTCACCTGTTTTGCTTCTTGATTTTTCGTAGTAAGTCCAAGGCTCTTTGGGCAAGTCGCCCACAGCGAGCTGACTTATGTCTACAGGGACCAGTCCATTTTGATACATGAGGAGGATAATCAACCGATCTCTCGCAGAATCTGCAAAGGCATACAAATGTCTTACTTCTTCGTTGGTTGGGCTGTACTTTTGCTTCTTTCGGGCCTTAGAAATAATGAGTCGTCCGAGATCCAAGGCATAACGTTTGGAATTGTTGCTGAAAAAGCCCATTACTCTACCCAGACGACTTTTAATGCTCCTTCCGCTGTATTTCTTTTCTTCCAATATTCTAACATAAACTCGAGTTAGCCGCTCATATCTCTCCATTTGTTCAGAATCAACCGAATTGATGTCTTTTCTCCTATTAGCAATGACTTGATCAGGATCTTCTTTAAGAAATAAAAAATAATTTGGTAATTCCCAGTAATAAGAGCGTTTAGTTATTTCTCTCACACACTCTACAGCCCGTTTTATTGAGTCAAACTCTTCAATTGGTTTTCCAAAAACTCTGAGAAAATTAGTTTTACTCGTTGATTTGTTTTTATACGTGTTTCTTCTTGTTGATAGCTTCTTTTGCTCTACCGGCTTTTGCTCTAACGTTTCCATTTTTGGCATCTCGAAACCGTTTTGTTCGGTAAGTACGTGGACAGACTGGGAGCCCATGATATCCTGCCCCTGACTTCTAAGGGCACTCGCGTTACGATTACTCAATTAATATGATTTTATGCTTATATGTTTATGTGTTTTAGCGCGCGCTTCTGCGAAAGCGCAGTCATTTACGTCGCCCTCAACAAGTTCAACCATGTTTCCATTTTTGCCACGACTTCCTGGGCATTCAAAACATCTCTCTCTGCAAGTATGATCCGCAACGGGGAATCCTTGGGAAACTGTGCAACCAGTGCCTTCAGTTTTCTGATGTTTACTGTGGCCTTTGGTGAATCTTCTTCTTTTGAGTTCGGTTTCATCCTTTTTTTCCTCGTTATCAATTTAAACGCGCATTTTGCTACTAGAAAGCTCACACTGCCGCAATTTCACCCTTTTTGGGACAAAGAAGCGTGAAAACTCCAATTTTCTAGTTTGGCCTAGTAAAGTCCACTAGTGGAAGTTTAATGGAAGGTTTATAGGTATTTTCCACTAATGAAATTCCATGCCGAAATTAGACTTAGAAAGCGGCCTTCTTCAGATCCTGAAAACATTTTCTCCAAAAGAACGTGAATTGTTGAAATTCCGTTATCGCCGTTTGCTGGAAAGTGTTGTGCATTTCGAAGAAAGAAAGTTCACGCTTAAAGACATCATTGAGTATGCGAGCAGCCAAGAAAGAGGTGGGAGAGCAAATGCTGATGATTTGTCAATGATCTTGAAGAGGTTGGAAGAGAACGACCTGATCGTCAAAGATGCAAAAGGGTTTTACGAAATCTCACCAGCTTCAGCGTGGGCTTTGGGTGAGACGTTTGGCTTCATTTGGACACCCAGAATAGGTAAAACTGGTTTCCTGAATTACATTGCTGGCAGCCAAGAAAGGGTGATGTTTTGGTACTGTCTACACAGAAGCGGCCCACTTAGCCCAGAAGAAGCGCATGAATTCACCGGATACGCCGTTGCAAAGTGCGAATGGTTCATGAAGAAATTCGAGAAACAAGAGCTATTAAAAAGAGTCGAAACAAACAGATATAGAGTTGATAATGAGCAAAAAATTTTTGGAATGCTGTATGAGGGATACCTGGACTTTTGCGGTGCGGGACAGACCGTTCGGGACATGATTATTGATGTCATGCAACACCATGAAAAGGCGTCTGGAAGCGAAATTTACAAAGACCTCAAGAAGATGGGACAGAATCGAGACATTTCAGGAATTTACGGGCAGTTACATGAATTGGAGAACGATGGCATCGTCAGAAAAACTGGAGAAACTAGAAGGGTTCGTGGCACACTTGAGGAATATTATGAGCTGAATTATGAAGATCTTCATGAGTACAGGGAGAAGCTAAACTCGATGATTCAAGACATGGTAAAATCGGAGTTCAAGAATTCTGTTCGAGACGAGTTTTTTGACGAAGTCGCGAAACAAAAACTGCACGTCGCAAAGCTGTTCCTCGACGACCTAAAATACCTTGTACTATGGTATGAACGCCAGATTGAAACCGTCACTCTTTGGGAGAACCTCATCAAGAACTTGTCACAAGACAAGATCCACAGCATCATCACAGAATTCTCTTCGGTCAAATCAGACGAAGAATTCAAAAAGAGGTTAGAGAGAATAAGTCGCAAACTTAGAATGTCACCGCTTGTAATTTCAATCATATATTTGTTTGAGATGGTAACCGCAAAAAAAGAATGATATCTAGCCTGCGTTGCCTAAACTCAACTTGATAGTTGAAAAGTGTACTCCCAAATCAAGAATTCAGTTAAATGACCACCTTTTTCCCAGGCAGGTTTGCGACGTATTCCCAGCCTTGAGATAGATAGCTTTCAACCTTGCCAATGGTGCGCGCGCCCATCCCCATCTGATTGGTCTGTTTGTCTGTCTGTGTGTCTGTCTGGGTCTCGGGTCTGTCAGAAAGAGAGAGTAGGATAAGGATTAGGAGTTAGGTGTGTGTGTTTGGGGGGGTAAAGTTTTATCCCAACCCAACCCTCTGTCTCCTCTAATAACCCTAAAGTTTAATTAGATTTACAACGTCTTTCTTCTTCGGAGAGGGATTGTTGGCTCATAGTTTGCTTCGCAAAGGAATTTTCGTTCTTCTTCTCATCATGCTTTTTGTTACGTTAATCTCTGTAACCGTAATAGCTTCGATGCCTGTTGAAAGTTTCCCCATCAAAGGCACGTTCAATTACTCAATATGGGTCGTACCCAGCCTTGAGCCATATACCTTCAATTTTTCGTACGTTAGGTTTACATATGGTTCGTACTTGGACGTCACTTCCCCTTTTTATCAAGTACCGTATGATAGACTGAGAGTCTTTCCAGAGTCCCTTCAGGACGACACCTTGGGCTGGGGCAATGGATCGCCCCTTGCCGAAGATAACAACTTTCACGTCGTAATTGCCTACTCATGGCAGAATACTCGAAACGGCTCGGTTCCATTGAGTGGCACATACTGGGTTGCTGATTCCAGAGGTATAACTCCTCCAGTCGGCCTCAGCACCCAATTCGGCTCCACGCTTGTTGACTTGAACGACATTATATCTATATCGAAAGTTGTGAATGACACGTTGACTCTGGAATGGAGTCTCGATTTCGGTACGCTTGTCGCCACTTTTGACTCTCACCCACCGAGCCAGGGTTTCATCAAATCTGCATGGATATACTGCTCTCCTCAACCATGCTACGGATTAGATGTTAAAATAGTGAACGGAACTCCGTATGGGGTCACGCTTGACAACGAGACAACAGGTATTAGCGTGAACTTAGGGGGCGACTTGAACGGATCAGAATGCAGGTATAGTGACTCATTGGACATCTTAAACCCCACAGTTCTGCAAGCAAAGCAAAGCCTTCCTTCCCTGTTAACAGCAAGCATCATTCTGGCAATTGCAATACCAATTGCTCAGTATTATTTCTCAAAACCGAAGGAACCAACAAATCAAAGTTCAGACAATAACAAGCTAAACTCCGAGTAATCTCTAGCGCATCATGCTAGACGTTATCAATGTGTTTTAGGCGTCTTTTTGGAGCATATGTCCATCAAAAAAACACGCAGAAAACACTCAAAAACACGTGTTTTTCTGCGTTTTTTCACTGATTTTCTTGACTCATTTCACAATAAAGAATTGCATGTGTCCGTCTATGGTTCGCATGACGGAAAAGGCAAAAGGTGAGAGCTTTCAGGAACACGGAGACAGCTTAAGCCAGCATTGAAACTTGCAGTTCTGCATCCTCCTGAAAGTCGTTTTCCACGTTACAATCCTTTTCCAAACGTGGTATTAGGCGATTGGAATAACGACATTGGTAAGGTTGATTGGGATGAAAGATTTCTCATAGAAGTTAAACGTTTCAGTAGGTTGATGAATGAAAGGTATAATCTTGATGGATTCATAATTTTACAGTCAAGCACGACACTACACAAGGTTAGAATTGAAAGCCTTGACAGAATTGCTTATGAATACAAAACAAAGAGCTTTCACACTGTTTTTAATCGTCCTGTTTCTTATCAGGAGTTAATCAGTATTCTTGCATGGTTGTGTGTGTTTACAAAAGACAACAAGCTGAATACTTGGTTTCTTCTCCAATTGATTAAAGGCACATTCACTCTTAGACTTGGATTCAAAGGAAAGAAGAAGCCTCCGAAAATAGTTTATCGTTACGGTAATCAGGATAAGCAAATTGCAAAATACCTTTCTAATCGTGCTTTCGTCCTCAACTTTCTGAAAGAAGAATTTCTGGAAGGGAGTGAAAAACAATGAGCGATTTTGAAGAATGGCATAAGAAACTTGAACAGCAACATAAAAAAGATTTTTAGGATATTCTCAAACTTGCTAAGAAATATTGTCCTATTCCATATGAAAAATTTGTTCATCTCATTTACTATGAGTTAGGCTTGAGCTACAATCAGAATCAGAAGCAGGGAGTTTACAGTAAAGAACTTGATTCACTGATTGCTGTTGGAAAGCTTGTCTTGGGGAAAAAGAGAAACGGTTTGTTAGTGGTCTATAATGAAACAAATTAAAGCTTACAGGGCGCGCTAGGCATCATGTTTTTTGAATTGTAACGTTGAAAAATACCTCTTCTAAATCTCCTTTATTGTGGTATCCTATATCTCTATCAGACAGGCCATTGAAATTGAATTGTAATTCTGTTCCATTAATGGAAGGTGGTTGAATCTGAATACTGGGATTAGACCTAATTACGGAGATAGTCATGTTCCACAATCCACCTAAAAAGGTAAATGAAGTTTCATTATATACAAACCCTTTATTCTTTACATCTACAATTATTTGGTTGTTGTCACAGAACCCGCTTACTAAATATTCTTTATCAATCTGCACTGTGAAACCGTCATTTCCAAATATGAATATTTTAGAACAATCGTAAGTGAACAGATGGCTATAAGTAAACATTGTATTGCCGTAGGCTGTACTATATCGAATTGGTGTTTCTAATTGCCATTGAAGTTCATAATCCTCTTCCACTTGAAACATCTGATATTTAGAACAAACATCATTGTTATTGATATAGAAGTTTCTAATCACTGAATCCATTTTAGCTTCATAGATATTACTAGAATAAACAAACCATGGTTTAGGATAAAACCAATATATCATAAATACGCCTGCGAACATGATAATTAGAAGAGATACGATTAATACTCTAGACCTTTTCTTCAATCTTCTGACTCTTTTCTCAATTCTTTATTCTCGCATATTTCGTATGTTTGACTGATACAGATTCTCTAAGAGTATAAAGATGTTGGGTTGGATTGGGTTGGGGGTAAAGTTTTATCCCCAGCGCACACTAACGCCAGGTTTAAACTCTTCAGGTTTCCCCTTTTCTTCCCCTTCCCATTCAACGCCTTCAACTAGCGATTAACTAAGTTAAATATACGTGTTCAGAATTGTAGGTTTCGAGGCTGGGCGCTCGCGTGCATTTAAATGCTAATCACGTGGTCTCAGTACGCAGTCTCTGATGACTGAAATGACACTATCATATCGCCCGTCATAACGACGATTGAATTCTCTATCGAAGTCTCGCCTAAGACTAATGGAATCCAGCATCCAGTAGAAGTAATAGCCTCCATTTTGGGGACTGATTAAGGACAACTCTGGCAAGTTGTTTGAATGAGCATACGCCAGAACTTCCTCGACTTTCTTCTTTGGTTTGATCCTGATTTGTCCCAGCCTAAGTGGGGGTCTACCATCCTCAACATCGTCATATGCTTCCAAGTACGCCTTCCCGAGGAACATCGCCTTGACCATTCCAGGGCCTCCAATTCGCTTTTGAAATTCCAGAGGACCGTATACGATACTACCACTAATTGCAATTCGATCCTGGATCATCTCCCGGGCAACGTTCTTAGCAAAAACAAGCAAAGAGTTGAGCCTTTGAGCATCAAGCATTACTTGCATTCGTCCTGATGGTTCTCGTTCGGAATCATTGCACCCCACGAAAGCGACCGCAGAATCTGAGACAGCAATACAGCTGATTTTTTGGGTTCTTGATTCTGAGCTTGCGACCTCTTCATTAACAACACGGAAGAATCTGTCGAGAGCTCGCCCAGCTTTGGCGTAATTCTTCATCATGCTCTTGAAACCACAGATGTCCAGAAATGCGACGAATGTGTCTCCACGAAAGCTCTCTATCGACATTGCCTCTTGCCTTCTGTTAGTGATTTGTGATAGCGCGGGCGCTTTAGGTTTTCAGTCTGATGATGACTTTTTTGTTTGGTAGGTTTGCCACGTATTCCCAGCCTAGAGCGAGATACTTGTTTACTTCACTGGTGGATACGGCTTTTTCTTTCGCGCAGTCGTCTGTTTCTGTACCCAACAGTTTCTTTCTTACAATCTCCTGGAGTTCTTCGTCACTTATCGAGGGTAAGTCCATCTTGTCAACTTCTTCTCGCTTGAAGCCTGCCACTAGAAAAAGCTGTTTTCTGAAGGCTTGTGCCAGCTTCTCTTCGCTTGTTTCCACGTTCTTTGCTGTCTGTAGATACTCCTGGCTTCTGGCATAGGCTTCTCGCATGTCTTCAATCACGCTTGCTGGGAGTTTGGATTTGTTCGTTGTGTAGCGGTTCTCGATGTCGCCTTTGTGACCCATCCAAAACTGCCGGTAATCCCTCAAAACTAGGCCTTTAGATTCGGCTAGCATCAACTGTGTGTCAAAATATGACCTGAGGACATATGGTCTCCAACGGAAACCGGCGGTTCTTATCGCACCTCTCACCAAGTCGCCTATGTTTCCAGCTCTAATGAAAAGTTTCATCTTCAGCTTCGGGGTAACAACGGCCGAGTCCGCACTTATCTTTTCGCCCTCTCTTACTCTCTCCTCCAAGTAATCCTTAACGTATTCGACACCTTCTTCACTCAGAAACGTGAAATATCGATGGCCTGCTTTGCTCAGTTCCTGACGCACAATCACTAAAGTCGGCTTCTGCTCAAAGTCGACCGAGCCTCCTTCGATCCTGATGTCAGGTAGATCTCCAATTCTCAGTCCATCATTGCCAGTATAGTTACCCAAGACTCCGATTCTTAAACCAGAATGGGCAATCAAAGCGCACGCAACTCTGACTTTCTTGTCACCCGAAAGAAAAATCCGTTTGAGTTCCCCGTTTGTTGGAACTCTTTCGTCTTTCAATGAGGGAGTGTCTTCTGAGCCTTTGATTTTGATTTTTCTCTTGACTTCCTTTCCGTTGTGGGACAACCAAGACCTGACAGCCTTGAGAGCGGATTTGATGTAACTGCCTGTTTTGCCAGACTTCTCCATGAATGACACATAATCAAGCATCATGTTGTAAATATCGTTCTCGGCCAAAAGTGCCAGATCTCCAGGAGTTGTCCTGACATGCAGGCAAAAAGACCCCAGTCTCCTCAGGTAAACGTCAGCAGTGACAAAAGATCCTCGTGCAACGTTGTCGTACCAACGCTTCACGTCGGCGTCTTTGAAGAGAGAGGCATAACCTTTGCGGCGGGCGGCCATAGTGCGTAGGAAGTGTGTATCTGGCATATAAGAATTGCGGGACTTGACCCAAAAGTGTGGCGGGCCCGCAGGGATTTGAACCCTGGATCTCCGGCTCCGCAGGCCAGCGTCCTAATCCAATCTAGGGCTTCTGGAACTAGGACACAGGGTAATTTACCCAGGATGCAGGCAGAACCAGACAGCCTGACTAGACTACGGGCCCACACACAGGGAATACTGCACGAAGACCGAATAATAAACACTCTCTTACAAATGAAGAACTCAGGACTATCAGAAGGCACACTCGCAACAGCCTCACAGAAACTAAACCAGCTAGGCAGACACGCAGACCTACAAAACCCACAAGAAATACTAACATACATCGCAAACAGCACCGTATCTAACGCCACCAAACAAAAACTGGCAAACGACTACAACTACTACTGCATAACGAACCAAATCAACTGGAAGAAGCCAACATACAGATGGGAACGAAAAATACCACTAATCCCAACCACAGAAAACATCTACAAAATCATAAGCGCATCATGCAAAAAATACGCAACAATCTTCACCATACTAGAAGAAACAGGCTTAGAAGGAAAAAAACTGGAAACCACAACCAGAAGAGACATAGACACAGAACAGGGAATCATAAACGTACAGGGTTGCAAAGGACACAATTCCAGAAGCCTCAAACTAAAACAACAAACCGCCGAAATGCTAAGAGCCTACCTACACAAATACACAGGAGAACACCCATTCCCGAAAAGCATACGCATGGGCGAAGTATGGAGAAGCACACGCGACCGCCTAGCAGAAAAACTCAACAACCCACAACTCAAAGCAATACCACTACGCAACCTAAGACACCACTTCGCAACAACATACGACAGAACCAAAGACATCCTACTAGTCATGCAGAAACTAGGACACAAGAAAACAGAAACAACAATGCTCTACACTCAACTAGTGAACTTCAACGAAGAAGAATACACCTGCAAGACAGCAAGCAACGTAAAAGAAGCAACCGACCTGATAGAACACGGATTCCAATACGTCACAGAAATAGACGGATTCAAACTATTCAAAAAACGCAAATAAACCCTTTTTTCTATTCAAAGCAAAGAACAACTGTCATGTCGCACTCGCATATTGTTATGTCGCACTCGCATGACACTCGTGCTCCTACGCGCGCGTTGCAATCGAAGAAAACGTTTAGGAAACCGTTGTCCCGCGTTTATGTGCTCTTGCCTTTGTTCCTGTCTTGCGCTTGAACACCACCAGGAGCACGGGCAAAACCGTCATGGAGGCGAGATAAGGCATAAAGTTCCCGGTGCTGTTGGTTTTCGCTATTGAGTACGAGTACCCGCCTACGGGAACCGGAATCTTCAGTTGGAATTCAATTACTGTTATCTGAGTCTGTGTTAACGGAAGGCATATCACTGCCAGCAGCCCGCCGGGACCTGGAACGTAGCCGTTTCCGTGTGCCAACGCGTCACTGACAATGGCCAGACTGGTGGCTGACGGTGAAGACCCGTTCCACCAACCCACACCGCCCATTTTGACGAAGTACCATATCGCGTTTTGAATGTCCATCATGCCTCCTTGCTTGTGATTTAGAATGTAGTTCACTTTGTCCCATCTCTGACTTGACAGGTTTGCAGGTGGGGCAACGCTCGAGTACAACACGACCTGGATGTTCGAGCCTCGAACAGTCGTGTATCGCCTATCAACACACCAGTCAACGTACACTCCATTCGCGACGTCGTAGCCCAACGGGACATTGCTGAGACTGGCCACATAGTAAGATGCAGTTCCATTTACCACCGCCATGGTAACAGCCACAGAAGGCAGCTTCGGCGCGGTGGAAGCTTTTGCCGTTGACAAAAACATTCCTGGAGACACTACAAAAACCATCAGAATGGAGAGCAAGAGCTTGCCTTTCATCCCGTCTCATCCTCTCATAAAGACTTGCTGAACACGTCCTCATATACTTTGTTTCACAATTCTATAGAAGATAGTTCTATGAACAGCGCGCGTGCTCCTCTTTTTTTATTACGACATTAAGCTCAGGCTCGTGCCTCGCCCTCGCAAACAGGAACTACACCAGAATGCAGAATCCTCACAGCGACCCAACGAACCATGCCATCAGCCCCGCCACGCGCGCGCAAACGGATGAACCCGCTAGGGCATCCTTGCCCCATCCACGATGAGGCAGTAACACACCTCCCACAGGTATAAGCAAAAAAATCCTCGGAGACATAAGCCTTTCGCCTCTCGGCAGAAATATGCCGTAATATTGAGAAAGGCATATTGTCTCCTCGTCAAAAAACGACAAAATCATGAAATCAAGTGTATTACAGGAGGTAATGTAAAAATGGAAAACCCAAACGAAAAACCAAGCCCAAAACAAACAGCTACAACCGAAACAAACCAAGAAACAAGAATACAAGACAATAAAGAAATACTAAGCCCTAAGACCAGCGTCCTAATCCAGCCTAGACTACGGGCCCCTAGCACGAGATTACTCTACTCTAACAATATAAACGCTGATGTCAAAGGAAAAATCATCAACACTTTGCTAAAGCTCAAAAACAACGGTCTAGAAGAGCAGACTGTCAAGATAGTTGGCTACTACTTGAATCATCTGGCAGTCAATGTCAATCTAGAGAATCCTGAGAAAGTCAAAGAGTTTATTGCGAATAAGAATGTGAATTCGGGTTTCAAAGGAAATCTTGTCAAGGCTTACAACTACTATGCTCTGGTTAACAACATTATCTGGGAAGGCCCACGTTATAGATGGGAGCAGAACAAACCGAAGATTCCTTCTGAAGAGACCTTGAACAAAATCATTGCTTCTTGCGGCTGGAAATACAGTGTTGTTTTCACTTTGCTGAAAGAGACACGTGCTATGCCGAAAGAGCTTAGTGAAGTCATTCTAAGAGACATCGACTTTGATAGAGAAACCATCACAATAAGGGGCAGAAAGGGACATGTGAGCAGAACAATTAAGTTGAAGCCCAATGCGATTGCGATGCTGAAGACTTACCTTGCGAAAATCGGCTCAAAAGAACATCCTTTTCCGTTGGCAGGGCAGATGACGAAAGCATGGATTAAGTATAAACGAAGACTGAGCACAAGGCTGGCTGAACCTGCCATGTTTCAGATTAGACTTTATGATTTGAGACACTATCAAGCTTGCAGGACTTACTATCAGACCAAAGATGTTTTCTACACCAAGCAAAAACTCGGTTGGAAGAAGCTTGAAACAGCTTTGTTCTACTTGCAGTGCATGGATTTTGGCTCAGAAGAATATCACAGTGCAACAGCAAAAACAGTTGAAGAAGCAGCGAAGCTCATAGAACAGGGCTTTGACTTCATCTGCGAGGTCGATGGAGTGAAGCTGTTCAGAAAACGCAAGTAGCTCTGCTTCACTTCCTTTCAAATTTCATAAAAAGGGAACCTGCTCGCTCTATGAAGGGATTATTGCTATTGCCTCAATTTCGACTTTGAATCCGTCATAAAGGACTACTTGAACTGTGCTGCGCGCAGGTTGATTGGCTGGAAAAAACCTCGCATATGCTTTGTTCATTTCCTCAAAATCCTTGAAGTCTGAAATGAATACGGTTGTCTTGACAACATGTTCCATGGAGCTTCCGGCAGCTTTGACAACATTCGTCATGTTTGTCAGAGCTTGTTCTGTCTGTTCTTTGATTGAACTGCCTTTCAGCTTACTGTTTGCCGGATCAACGCCAACCTGTCCCGCAATGAACAAGAAATTCCCAGCTTTTACGCCGTGTGAATATGGCACGGGAGGCTTCGGAAGCTTATCGACTACTATGATTTCTTTTTTCATATCCAATCGACCGTCATTCATAACATTCCAATAAAGAGATCCGTTTTTCTTTTTAAGTTTGGCGTACGCTTGAGTATCGCCATGCATAGCTGTTAAATCGAAACAGATTTACCATTACGAGCTAGAGCGATGTTTAATTCATCATTTGCCAACTCCACAAACCCATAACTTGCGACAGAAGCCTTGCTTGAATTCAAAACAGGGATTTTCCCCTATAGAATATTATATGGGGTTTTCCGTGTTTTGAAAAGAATTTTCCAACCGTGAGCTATGCTGCACAGAAATCTTAAATCTGCATAGCTTGGAAATAGCCTAAACATGGCAGAGAAAAAGACCCAGACTGAAGAACTGCTGGAAAAAATTTCTAAGAACTTAGAAGACACAAACAAAGGAATTGAGACTAGCAAAGAAAGCGCGGGCGCGAGCTACACTAGGGATTCAAAAATGAGTCAACCAAAAGTCAATGAAATAAAACCAAGCGAAACTAAATCAAAGAAAAGGGTTAGGAGAAGTTTTGCTGTTGCACTCGGAATAATCTGCATTCTTTTGATTGCTGGCTTAGGCGGAGCTATGGCATACTACGTTATGACAATCAATGATAAAGATAACCAGATAAACTCTGCGAAAAACACGATTAATCAGTTGAATGCGACAATAGCGGACCAGAACAACACGATTTCTTCCTTGAACTCTCAGATTTCTCAACTAAGCGCAAACGTCTCGAATCTGCAAAACCAAGTTACATCTCTGAACTCAACGATTAGTCTCTTGACCTCAAACCTAACAAGCGTTGCGCCCTACATTCATTCGCAACTTCTGCAAAATTCTCCAACAAACATAACTGCCAATAGTAGAGTAGGAGACTGGATACTGAATTGGACTCCTACGACAGACATAAGGATTATTAGAATCCAAATTTGGATGGGCAATCCTGACAATGTAGTTTGGGAGGGGGACACATTCGTTACTATCGGGAAGCCAAGTGACCCTTGGAATTCAAGCTCATATACAAATGCTATTCAACTTCTAGTCCATTATCAGTTCGACAGTCATGCTCCAAGCCCCATACCTCACCAGCTTATGTTTGACCTCACTCCAGGCTTCAAAGTGGCTCAGGGACAAACCATCAACGTTTACAGACTTTTTGTAAATACTGAACTGTACACGGTTTACGCTGGCGATGTTCAAGTCATAATCTACTATGAAAACACTTAAAGCATCACTTGCTGTACTTAGCGCGGGCGCTATCAGTATCTGCTTGTTTGACCATCTTGGATTAGCATGAGAAAGTCACCATATGCGTTTCAACCTCCGATCAAAGGCCCTACAGGATTTATCTTTTGGACAGAAAAGCAGCGTACCAGTATCTTCTAGCCTTGCTGTTGAGCTTTCAGCTTTTCAACATGTTCAATATCTGATTGCTCGTGATGCCCCAAAGCTTAATCAGTCTTTTAGCCTGAAGGACCTTTTGCTAAAGGGAGGAATTGTTTTGGTGGCCGTTCCTTTTTGGAACGGTTGCGTTCCGTAGTGAGAGTTAATAGCGTGGTTCTCGGACTGACAGTTGGTGGAAATATGAAAGGGCGCACAATGATTATTGTTAGTAGTCTGGCGGCCTTGTTTCTTGGATTCGTAGTGGCTTACCCGCTGTTAATCTCAAATCTTCCTTCCCTGTCAAAAGTGGATTTTGGCGTGGATGTGGCTTATACTTACATCGAACCTCTCAAAACCGATTCTAACCTTACAGGCCTATATTGGAACAACAGCGTGGTGGAAACCCAGTACAGTGGGGGCCTACTCTCAGGCGCAGTCGAAGCGGATGGTCTGGTTGTCTCATATTTTGTTGTTTTGAACATAACGAACTACTCGGACGATTCTGCAAGCATTAAGAATTTTGATATTGCAATTGGACCCCAAATTTCGGCAGGAAGTGATGGAGGCATAATTGCGCAGAATTTGGTTTTGACTGATTCAAGATATCTCACGTATTATCCGGGGTGGGATGAAGTTTGGAGCCCGCACAGCTCAAGACTCATAGGTTTATCCGGGGTCACGGGAGTGCATGAAATCCCGTATGCCTCTTTGAACAGCGGCCTAGTTTACCTTTACGGAAGCGCCGAAGGGCAAGTGGCCTCCAGTAATGGAGGCCAATCAGCAGAAAGCTACAGTCTCAAGCAGGTGCAGCTACAAAGCGTAGGAAACGGCTTCGTGTATAATACTTTAATAAATGAAAACCAAATATTGCTGTTCTACCAAGGGTTGGACGTGTCTATTGGTACGAGGCATTAAGCGTGCCCGCTGACGAAGAGATAGAGGGGACGACGCTTAGAGTATACGTGATCTTAGTGAAACAAGACAAGCCTTTGGGACCAAGAGAGATAATGCGACTTGGAAACCTCAGCAGTCCCAGCGTTGCTTACAGACAGCTTCAAAAGCTCGAAGACTTGGGGTTAGTGGAAAAAGACCAGTTCGGCGAATACACAATAAAGCAAAGGCAAAGTGTCAAAGGACACTTTTGGATAGGCCGAAAGCTGTTTCCGCGGCTCGTTTTCTACTCATTCTTCTTCTTAGGCATTCTGAGCGTTGAAACGGTGATTGCCATTACAAGGCTCTGGGTCGGAGAACCTTTGCAATATGAATATGTGTTGCTTCTCTCGGTAACTGCAACGGCGGTAGCTCTATTCTTGTTAGAGGGAATATTATCGTCGAGATTCGAAAACAAAAAGGCAGGTTCATGAGAAAAATTCTCATCATAGAACTATCTAGTCATTCGGAGAGATTATCTGAAGCAGATGTTGGAAAAAGCCAAATTGTTGGAATCGGCTCACGGGGCTGATTACTCCCCCAACATATCTCGAGCATTCCAAGATTTGGCGAGTATGGAATCTCAGAAAAGAAAGTAACTGGACACAGAATTTCGATCCTACCCTCCGAATGAGACCCCGGCGCCCTGTTCAATATTGGCGAGTGATCCGCAAAGCTTGCACAAAACGTGGCAGGGTTCGGCACTCATGAATGACAGCAACTCTGTGTCCAGCGCATAGTAGACTTGCTGCACCAACGTGTTAGTCTTTTTTGCTCGCACAGTGTAAAAGCTTTAATCTGTCACGCCCAAATCAGGTGTGCGTGGAGCCCTGGGAGATTGGATGAGATCCTAAACTTGCTGGAGAAGGCTACGAAGCGAGCACAGAAGGCCCTCGACGAGAATAAACACTCGGCTTCTGTGCAGATTGAAGCATACGAGAAGGTGTTAAAATCCAAGGAGTCTTCTGAAGCGCAAAGAGTCAAAGCGACGCTTGGGAGAATGATTGAATATGACCGGTTGGAAGGACTGTCTTCTCAACTGAGTCTCCTGTACATCCTTCAGATGTTCGCTTTTAAAGTAAAGATTCTCCAAATCTCAGTTGACAATGTCAAGGAACAACTTGCGAAGTCCGGATTCCTGGAGAAGACCAGGGATATCGAGGACGTAAAGAAGAACATTGACAAACTGACGATACTTCTGGAAGCACAATACGAAGCCATGAAACAAATCGGAGAAAACCGCGAAGATCTGTCCTACGTCTCCTAGAACGCGCAACCACAGAACCCCAAGCGATCAATGGGTTGCCTCAGTAACCCAGAGCGTGCGCAAGGGCAAGCCCATATCAAGAAACCTGTTATTGCTCATAGCAGGCAATTTTTGTTTCCCACCTTCCGCTGTAAAGTCCTACGAGTTCGCCTTTGGCAAGTACGTGAGCCTGGGTGACTGCTTATGATCTCTATGTGGCTCCGTAACCCTTCTATTTCTGGAGGCGCATTCGTTTCTCAAGCAAGACCAGGTGAGTCTGCTGATGTTCTTCCGATTTCAGGTCCACCTCATCCAAGGCCTTTTCAAATCTGGTTTCAAACGTGCAAGCAATTGAACCAATGCCATGTTTTAAGGCGATTGCTACGTTGTGGGAAAATTGAGACAGGAAACCGGATGAATCAGCCGCGTAGGTTGTGAAGCTCCAATAGGGCTGGTCTGGTTCCTGTCGGGTAGAGCTAAGTGACAGTGAATCCAATCTTCTCCTTTTCAGAGTGATGTAGAACGTGTGGGTCTTGCCTATCTCTTTGATGTTTGGACAGGTGTTGTTTAGGGCCTTCCAGTCGTAGATCAGGATTCCACTAGGAAGAATGCGCGGGTTGGTTTTCAGTAGGTCACAAGTCCTTTCTGGGCTCTGCTTGCGTATCGGAGGGTGGTCTGCAAGTGTGGGAATCTGTTTGAGTTTGTAGTGCCAGGAAACGGCCATTCTGAGGATTCTTGAGAACCCAGCCATCTTTGCAAGCTTCAGAGAAGCCGCGTTTTCATCAGACGTCGTGTAACGAAGACGTTCAATGCCCAAGCATTCAGCCTTACTAACGATGTACCGAGTGATGTCGTTTGCAAGTCCTCTTCCCCTGTGTTCAGGGTGCACCCTAAGTCCCTCCATCCAACCAATTTGACCATCTTCCATAAGCCGAAGCCTGCCCACAGCCACCACGCGTCCGTCGACTTCGACCCCATAAAAGTGGCTTTTCGGATCCTGCAACCACTCGTCAACCACAGACGAGAGGTAATCGTGCCCTTCCCAAGTATGGCTCGATATCTCTACTATATCGTTGCGATCCGAATTTTGAAGCCTTCTAATAGTTGTCGCCATAAGCCTCGACCAGTTCTTCTCACTTGTGCTTTTATCTATTGCGTCCCTGTTCTGGCGAACGCTGTTGCTGTACGCGTACAGTCACATCAGTTTAAGACGGACAAATCAAATTCTGATATAATCAACCGGCACGCATGCGCTGGCGCAGTCCCATCGGAGAACGGCAAACATGGCCCAAATCATGGAATGATTTGTTCCTTTGTTCGCAAGAGCTTTCCCCTTGCTTGAACCCCTCCTGCCCAGATACATCACTGGCAACGTGAGAAGACGCTTGAAAAACCTGAAGAAGCGTGGCGTGATTCTTGACTACAAAGCCAAAACCAGAAGACTTGGGAAATTACATTACAAAATTGCCGTTGACATAGATTTGACGCAGGAACAGGCGGCGGCCATAATGAAGGAACTGTCGGATCAGGCCGGGCGCACGGTGGGCAAAAGCCTCAGGGAGGTGATGTTATGGCTGAAGAGAAGAAAGGTCACGTGAAAATGACGTTCGAAGTGGAGATCAACGAGGCACTAATGGATCTAATCAAAGAAAACATGAAGAGCATCCCCCAAATGATGCAAATGTGGCAAATGAGACGAGAAGAAAGGACGAAGAGTGCATGAAAAAGCATAGTTAAGAAGACGGGCTTACCATTGGCAGGTTGCAGACGCCGCCCTACGTTAGCGTAAAGGTGACGTATCGCCGTGAACGATTGATGTTGTTTCAGCGACGAAACGCTTTCCCGCATTTAGTCCGCAGGCAAATGCCACTGGGAAGCCTAAATTCATACGCGCTTAAAGGAGCGTGAAATAGACGGAAATCCAGAGCCACCTGCCGTGGGGAATCAAAGAATGAAAGCAGCGATAATAGGTAATGGACAAGTGGGCGCCGGAGTAGCTGCTGGTCCGAGTCGCAGTGGACACGAGATGTCGGGACGGAAAACCCATCGAACCCGTTTTTGACGTAGCGAATTGAGGAGAGGTCATAATTCTTGCCGTCCTTCATAGGACATTGACGGAGATAGCAAAAAACGCAGGTTCGGCCGTTAAGGGAAAACCGCTTTGCAGACGTAGAACGTGCGCAGAAATGCATGAGCGTTGTCGTGGCGTTGTGTTGTCCTTTAAAATGCATCACGTAAAATCGAAGCATGTTGGTTAATCTTTTAAGAACTTCGTCTATAGAGTGTACTTGGCGATAGTTCTTGTCGGAAACTCCGCGTGAATTTGATTTGGCTTTCTTGGAGTCTGAGCTGAAGGGTAAGACGCTTCTCGTGTACTGGTACTTGCTGCGGCGATCCACGCATTCCGTTGGAGTGCGTGAGGTTCAACGCGCCTTAAAGTTTTCAAGTCCAAGCATTGCCGTGCACCATCTTCAGAAACTGCAGGACTTGGGATTGGTGGAGAAGAAGGGAACAGGCGAGTACGTGCTTAAGGAAGAGGTGAAAGTGGGCATCTTGAGACTTTTCACCAGAATGGGACGGTTCTTGGTTCCTCGATACCTGTTCTACTCAGTCCTGTTCACCACTATGCTGGCAACGTATTTGACGCTGACCATAATTGGCCAAATAGTGCCCAGCTTCTACGCAGTGACTTTCGGCCTTGTTGCAACGCTCATTTTTTGGGTTGAAACCTCTAGACTGTGGAGGGCGAGACCTATATGAACCTTCAACATTCTGTTCTAAAACGTAGAACTAAAAGCCATGAGTCCATCAGCTACGTGAGGGGACGAACACGATGAAGAAGACTCTCCTTTACCTTCTTGCAGCAGCCATTCTAGGCATATTAGTCACCGTCGTCCCCCTCATCACCGTTGCACAGATAGGAATCGGAAGCAACAAACAGAACGAGTCTCAAACAAAGTCGCTAGGTCAAGGCCTCAGACAGCTTGAAGGAGGCGACGGTTCGAAAAGTTCAGAAGTGAACAACTTAGACTTAGCAGTTCTTGCAATCAGTTTTGTCATCGCACTTTTAGCGTACACCCTCGTCGGACACAGAGCACCCCGCAGGTACAACATGCGACTCGGAGTCCCGCCCTACTGAAACCAATGCAATGGGTCCTGAAACATAGCGCGCACAACGAAATACTCAATGCCTCAATGGTTCTTCCGCTCAGTCGCATTCAACTTCCGTTCATGACGGATTTATAAGTCTTCGACTCAATTCGCTGCAAATATGTTGAAGGTAGGACACAGAGGGGCTCGGGCCTACGAGCCTGAAAACACTTTGCGTAGCTACAAGAAGGCGCGCGCGCTCGGTGCCATATCTCTTGTTATCTCTCTTGTTACAACGCACTCCAGGAGGGACTATCTCTGGAGGTAGGCTATCCAGCCCATGTGCGGCGGTTCCACGTCGATTTGCCACAGGAGGGCAATCAACTCGCCGAAGTGATGAACGTTCTCAAAGGCCACGTGAATCAGGATGTCCTCCACTCGCACCTGCACAGGCGGCATTCCAGACCTTAAGAGCTCGACTCTTCTTTCGAACTCGGCAGGAGCCACCCCTGCAAGATAATTCTTGGTCTTTGATTCAACTTCTTTTGCGCGCTTCCTGATAGAATCTATGTCCTTAAATTCCTCAGGGCTCCCTGAAACCCAATCTTTTACACGCCCAGGAATGACGTAGTTGATCATCCTATCCTCAGCGTCAAGCGTGTGCAGAAGAACGTTCCTCATGGAATCAAAGCTTGCTCCGCGGTTCTTGACGACTTCTGCCCAAGGAAGAGTGGCAAGCTGTTCCAAGTATCGATTCCTGAGAACCTGGCTATATTCTAAGAGATTCCTCGAATCCAAACAGACCACCTACTGAGTTACTATCCGTTGAAAGAGTAATTAACAGTTGAGGCCAATGCACATGCATTAGCGCGAGCGTTCAGGCGAATGCTGATGGATGTTAAAACGGCGAAGAGGCTGTTGCGGGAGGAAATCTGGAAAGAACTCGAGGCGAAAGGTATTGCAAGGTTCCCGCTTCCTTGTTATGGGCGAATACCAAACTTCGCAGGCTCTGATGAGGCTGCCGATAGACTTAGAGCTTCAGCGGAGTGGATACGGGCTAAGGTGGTGTTTGTCATTCCAGATTTTGCACAGAGAAAAGTCAGGGAGAACACGCTTTCAGACGGGAAGATACTCGTCATGGCTTCACCAGACTCCAACAGGGTTATGTTGTGGTTCACCCCGACGACGTTAAAGGCTTAACGGTTTCTGCTTCCACGATAACGGGAGCTTTCAATCATGGAAAAATAGTGGGCAACCAGGAAATTCCAAGACCAGATTGGGTAATAGAAGGCGCCGTTGCCGTAGACATGCAAGGAAACAGACTCGGAAAGGGAGGCGGATACGGCGACGCTGAGATAAAGACGCTTAAAACAAGGTTCGGCTCAATCCCCGTTGCTGTAACAGTTCACGATTTGCAAGTTGTGAAGGCAGTTCCCTTTGAAGATAAAGACGAGAAAATCCAGATGATAGTCACTCCCACCAGACTCATCCGCCTCACAGACTGAACTGAAAAGCAGAGTACAAACACAAACTGTGCACTGTCTGCTCATCCCCACCCCACAACAGCCACGGATTATCTATTTTTGCAGCGTTATCTTGCCGTTCCTGTAGATTGGAACTGTTCGCAACACGTTCAGTCTGCAGGAAAAATCGATGTCCTCCCTGAAACCCAGTTTCACCAAATGCTTCGCATGCTCCGCCTTCATTACGCTTCCGGCCAAATCAGTCTCTGCCTGCCTGAACGCCAACAGTGCCGCCTGGACTTTGTCCGAAAAGTAAACCCTGCCCGCAGCAAAACCCTTTGCAATTGCTCCTGCACACAGGAAGTCTTCCAGCGAGAATTTGCCTTTCTCTCCAGCCAAAACAAATGACACTCCGATCCCTTCCCTCACAGCAATCTCCTCAGCCTCTCCGGCTACTGCCCTAGCATTCAAGAAAGCTCCAACCAAAACCCATCTCGCCGCCTGAGACCTAGCCAGAGCCGCCGTCCCGCTGGTGGTCGTCATCACCAAGCTTTTTCCTTTAACCCTCTCAGATGTAAATTCCAGAGGAGAATTTCCGAGGTCAAAACCCGTGGGCTTGTGTCCCCCTCTCTCTCCTGCAAGCAGGTACTCTGGATGCTGACTGCGGAGTTTGTAAGCCTCTTTCAGAGTCACTGCCGGAATCACTGCCTCCGCACCATTGGTCAGAGCGTTCAGAATGCTCGTCCCAGACCTCAGAGCGTCGATGACAATGATCAAGTCTCCGCGGCCTACAGCTTTCCCTGCGTCTCTGGCCCGCAACTCAAGATCAGCCTGTATGACCACGCACGCACCGGCTTAACTTAGGTTATGAATCGGAATCCAACACGTGTTTTGCAGAGTCTATGTCCTGTTTTCTCTTGCGGAACAGCGTAGTATTACTTCTCCATGAGAGCCCAGTAAAAAGCCACACTAGTGCGTGCTTGTCTTTCCGATGATGCGTTCTAGTCTTCGTTTGTGAGCCTCTCGTGTGGTAAGCGGGTAGATTTCTCTTTCGGTATAGAAGAATAGTGGATCTTCGCCTATTATGCTTGCCAACTCTTCATCTGAACTCGCGTTAACAATCAAAGCATCGCCCTGGTGACCAATTAGATGATATGAAACCTCGATAGTCTTCTTCCTCTCCAATTCATCAAGATACTTGAAGTGTGCTGGAAGCAGCTTGGCCCAAACATCCACTGGGGGCTGTCTCACTTTTGCAATTATCAAGAACTTCATTTCAGATCACTTTCTCACTGCTGCGTCGACAATATAAATGACTTTTGGAAAGCTGCGACGATGACATGAATGCTTCCGACAGGTGTTACAGAAGGCCAAACGCTAGCATTAAAGCAAAGATCAGCAGTATCTTTGAAGGTAGTGTTGGAGATGAGTTTTTGAAGAAAACCAAGATTGTCTGCACCATCGGTCCGGTCAGCCTTTCCAAGGGGACACTTCTGAAGATGCATCATGCTGGAATGAACGGTGCGAGAATAAACACGGCTTATGGAACGATTGACAAGTATGAAGAGATGATTAGGACCATTCGCGAAGTCGCAGATATCCCCATAATCGTTGACATTAAAGGGCCTGAGATAAGGCTCAAAATGAGAGGCAACAGGATTATCAACAGAGGAGACGTTTTCGAAGCTGGCTTCAAAGACGAGACGATCAGCTTCACCAAGAACTTCTACGACAAAGTGGACGTGGCTGACAATATCTTGGTAGACAACGGAAAGTTGAGATTGAGGGTCGCTGAAAAAAAGAAAGACGCCTTGAAACTGGTCGCCCTGACTTCCGGCGAGCTGGATGACGGAAAGGGAGTTAACATCCCGTACAAGAAACTCACAGTCCCAACGCTGTCAGGCAGAGACCGCGAGATAGCGACTCTAGCAAAAGAAAAAGACGTTGAATTCATAGCTCTCTCTTTTACAAGAAACGCCGCAGACGTGAAAAACCTCAGGAAAGAGGCTCACGGGTTCAAGGGTGCAGTTATCGCAAAGATAGAGAACTTCGAAGGCGTCAACAACTTCGATGACATCCTTGACGCTGCAGACGGAATCATGGTAGCCAGAGGCGACTTAGGCGTTGAAATTGAACCCGAAAAAGTTCCCCTCGTCCAGAAATCGATAATCAAACAATGCAATCAGAGGGGAAAGACCGTTGTGACCGCAACTGAAATGCTCGAATCAATGATGCACAGCCCGATCCCGACCAGAGCCGAAGTCAGTGACGTGGCTAACGCGATATTGGACGGTACAGAAGTCACGATGCTTTCAGGCGAGACAGCAGTAGGACAGTACCCGGTAGAAGCCGTTTCAATGATGTCCAGAATCGCAGTTGAGACTGAAAAGGCAATCGAAAACCACGTCGAAGACGAGGGCTTTATCAACATCTCAGACACCATAAGCAGGGCGATTCAGAGAATATGCCAAGAAATGCCCGTAACCAAAGTCGTCACCCTGACCAGATCTGGCTACACGGCAAGAATGATCTCAAGATTCAAGATACCCCAGCCAATAATAGCCGTGACACCCGACGCGCGAGTCAAGAGACAACTCGAACTGGCGTTCGGTGTCTCCCCAGTTTGTATAGACTACCGTGAGAAGAACGACCGAATTCTCACGGTCGCAAACCGGCTCCACGCAGCAGGCCTCGTCAACGACGAGGACACGATACTGTTCACCGCCGCCTTCAGAACCTCTAGAAAGCACGCGAGCAACCTGATTGAGATACACAAACTGAAAGAACTCACACAACCTGAAACCGAATGATCTCTTTCTATAAGCACACTGCAGACTCCAGTCGGTTTTATGCGACCACACAACCTCAACCAGCGAGCGCTCAAAGAATCCCAATTTGGGCACTCTAGGCAGGAACTAAGAATGTAATTTGAGCCACGGAGGCCAGAGTTTCACGTTGGCGGACGGATGTTAGGCTCTCTGAAAAGTCCGAGCGACGTTCTCCAGTTTTTCGCCCAAAATTTCGATGTCATCAATGTTGCCGAGGCCTTTCTCATGGGCCCTGCGAATGTGACTTATTTCATGCGGGTCAAACCCCATGAGTCTGGAAGCGGTTGCGTCCGTCGCGACGGGATCTTTTCCGGCTATTATCAAGTCCATCTTAACAGGTTTCCCGTCGGAGGGACCACGCCCCTCCATCCCTACAAAGCCGTCAATCACCGTCAACGATGATTTGAGCACAGTGTTAATGTCCACAATGACTTTGCTTATGCCCTTCGCATGGTATTTTGCCTTCAGCTTGTCGGGCAGAAGACCGAACATGTTCTTCATTCCCAAAGTGACCTTTGTAGCCATATGAGTCTTGAGTTTGGCGGCGCTCACGATGGCAGATTCGGTGACGATACGAGGAACGGTCACGCTGTTCAGTGTTTCACCGTGAGGAACGTCTATCTTGACTCTGTCTTTGACGTGTCTCAGGTTGAGACATTCAACGCCGTTACGTTGGGCCATTTCTCTCATACCTGTCGCTTCAAAGGCCTTGTCAACACTGGTGAAAGTGGCATCTGATTCTACAACGTATATCTTGACATTCAGATTCTTGAGCCTCTCTATGATGGCTTCAACGACCATTGGGTCTGTAGTCGCTCCAGTGTCCCATGTTTTGACCGTTATGAAGTTGACCTTTATGAGGACGGTGCTCCAGCCGGACAGGGCGGTCTCATAGTTCGCCAAGTCCAATGCTTTGAAGACAGGCTCGTGGCCTCTTTCGCCTTTGACGATAGCAACTTTCGAAGCCAACTGCACCACATGTCCTGCTTCTTGTGATGACTAAGGGCAGAAAGCGAGTGGATTAATAAAGGTTGAGAGGCAAAGCTCAAGCTCTATTTGGAATGGGTCATGTGCACGTTCTTGATCAGGATGTACGGAGCCAGTGAAGGTGGGTCTGCTTCGCCCCACCAGTGTACGTGTTGTCTCTCCTTTGAAACGGCGGAGATGTTGCCAAGCATGGTTAGAACGTTGTCGCTTAGACGCAGATCCTTCAAAGACTGCCCGACTTCGCCTTTTTCAATCATGAAGATGCCGTCTCTGGGTATGGTTGAGAAGTCACCCTTTGCAGAATTCTGGAAACGCGTGTACCAAGTGTTGGTCAGGTATAGCCCTCTCTTCACGTTCGCGAAGAGCTCATCCTTGCTTGCTTCTCCAGCCTCCATTTCGATGTTCCACGGGGTCGGATAGATTAAGCCCGCATTGCCCGTCGTCTTGGTTTTGAACATTTTTGCAGTGGAAGCGTTGTGAAGATACGTTTTGAGGACGCCGTGATCGATGAACGTGTTCATTTCCGTGGGAACACCCTCGTCATCGAAAACTCTGTTGGACATGGAATACGCGGCAGGATTGTCTTTCAGCGTTATTGTTTGAGGCGCTACTCTCTTGCCGAGCTTATCAACGAAAACAGACGTTTGCACGAGCACGGAATAGGCTGAAACCATCCCGCCCCACACTCCAAGCAATGAACCGTGAATCAGAGGGTCGAAAATTACGTCATAAACACCTTCGTCCCCAACTTTCGGACCTTTGGCCAACTTGGCTATCTTGCCGGCCTTTGCACCCGCACGGGCAGGTTTGAAGTCTTTCAGGGTTGAACAGCATTCTACTCCGTGGCCTGAGGCCTCTCTTTCTGAGAAAGCCCTGATTGAAAGCTCAATCGCTGATCTGCTGTCAACGCCAGCGGGGCCTTCGGAAGAAGCTAGGTAAACGTCTTCGAATTTCGTGAAGAGTATGCCTCCGCTGTCAATCTTTCCTCCAGCTTCCTTCTTGGCGGCTTCTATTGCTTCAAAAACGTACTCTGTCGGCTTTTCCAAGTTCTCGAGCTTCCTGTCTGCTTTGCCCTTTGGGTAACGGAAACTGCCCTGTGCAAAGCCTCCGAACGTCGGGTTTTCCTGAGAAATCTTCGCCAGTTTCATCAGCTGCTTGATGCTCGCGTCAACGCCGTCGAAGTTGTGTATCGTTGTGGCTACTACGCGTTTCTTCCAAGCTAGGGCCACATCGGTTGAATAGTCATTCCAAGCGACAGTGATATCAACCTGGTTGTTGCTGAAACGAACCTGTCGATACTTGCCAACAGTCGTTTTCGCGATGACTTGGTCTGCTCCAAGGGTTTTCGCTTTCTTCATGATATCTTCGGTTTTGCTGAGCATGTCGGTCATTTCACAAACACTCTCCTAAGTCTCAGGCACGGACCGCCAGTGTACACTGGAACACCCTGAGAGGGGTCCCCTTTTCCACAAGTAGCCGCGTCAAACTCTACCTTTTTTGAAACCGCATCAACAGCCGTCCAAAACTTGAGAGTAGTCGTTTCAATCACGGGTCTCGCCACAGGATCTGTGAGTTCACCGTTCTCTATCTGGTACGCCTCTCTGCCCACGTAACGTTGGTTGAAACGCTTGTCATCAATGTTCCATTCAGTGAAAGATTTCATATAAACACCGTCCTTGACGTCTTCGATCAACTCTTCCTCAGTTAATTCACCTGGAAGAACAAACGTGTTCGCCATGCGAACTATCGCTTCTCTATCGTAGTTGATTGATCTGGAAGAACCGTTACTCTTGACACCGAGCTTGGCCGCTGATTCCCTGTTTTGCAGGAACTCATTTATGAGGCCTTCCTTGTACAGAAACCTGCGTCTAGCCTTTACGCCTTCATCATCGTACAGGTAATAGCCGTAGCTGTTCTCGACGGTCGGATCATCCACAACGGTAACGGCCTTGCTGCCGATCCTCGTGCCAAGCCAATATGGCCCTCCTTTGTAGATGAAGGATCTGCCAGCTTGACTCATTTCTCGTCCTAGGATTCTGTCAGCTTCCATTGGATGACCGCAGGATTCGTGTGCCGCTATTCCAGCGACTTCCGAGCCGCACACTAAGTCCATGTTTCCCGGTTTCACGGTTTTTGCCTTTGCAATGACGTCTTTGAGAACCTTCGCGTCGTGAACCATTTTTTCAGGCATCTTCCATTTGCTGAAGGCTTCCCACCCGCCGCTGTACCCGAACTGTTCGTACGCTTGTTCAGTTTTTCCCTGTTCGGCAACCGTTATGAAGATGAAGACGCCTATCCTCGGAACGTACGAGGACATTCGCGAGCCCTCTGAATTGGCAAAGTACTTGGTGATCAGGTTTATCGAACAGGATGTCATCGTTGCAGGAATCTTCACTTTTGAAGCTGCCAGAGCTTTGTTAACTTCTGCAAGGGTGGATATTCTCTCTTCAGGGGGAACGTTTTCGATCTTCTTTTTCTGGTCAACAACCCATTTCGTCTTGACGCCCTTTTCCTCGTTGAAAACGAGCTTTTCTTTTCGGTTTGCACTCTTGGCGTACTTGAAAGCAATGTTCACAACCGCTCTAGCTTCTTCCTTCGTCCATTTGTTCGTAGATGCAAAACCGATGCCGCCGCCCGCTATGATTCGCACGTTAAATCCGCTGTCAACGGCTGAAACATATGCCTCCACGACGCCGTTCCGCAACATAAGCCCGTCTTGAACCTGACTGTGTGCCCTAACTTCAGCATATTCAACCTTCTTGCCCCGCGCACACTCCAGGGCAAAATCAGCAACTTCTTCGTCCATGCTCCTTCAACCTTTGAACGTAATGTGTTGGAGTAGCGCATAAAAGCTTTTCAGAACTGAGCTAAAGACAGAACTGCCCTTCGCCCTCAATTTTGACTCTTCAGCGCCCTTTCCAACGCGTCTATAACATTCTGTTTTCCCATGGCGAGAATGTACGGGCCTAGCCTCGGGCCCTGGGGAACACCTAGCAGTATCGTGTATATCGTCTTGAAAAATCTTGCAGGTTGGAGGCCGCAGTTTTTGGCTGTGTTGAACACTGCGTTTTGGATTTTTTCGGCATCGTCTTCGACGTTCAGCACTTCAACCAGTTTTTTCACAGCGTCCTTCTCTTCCCTGTCGAGGTTGACTGAGGCTTCCTTAATCTGCTGAAAATCTGCTGCCCAGTTTGACGCGTATTGTATCCGTTTTCTCGCGTTGTCATCAAGGTTCTGATCTCGCTGCAAATAGCCGTAGCTTTGAAGCTTTTCGGTCAGGTACTGTTCTTCACTGCCCTTGGGGGCAACCTTCGCCAGGTACGTCAACAAGTTGTAGGGCGCGTGAAAGCCCGGTTTCGTGGGAAACTTCATGGCGTAGCAATACTCGTACAAGCCTCGAAGCTTGGCCAGTTCCTTCTCATCTTTCACTTCTTTTTTTCCGAAGTAGACATCTTCCAGCTCGTCTAGTTCGTCCATGTAGGTGGGAATGTCAACCACGTCCAGCGCACGAGCCCCCACGAACCTCTTCAGAAGCAACAGCATGAGCGACTGGGGAGACCCATACCTGAACCAGGTTTGCGGCGTCAGCAGGAGCCCAGCGCTCTTGGAAAATCTTTTGCCGCTTTTGGCGAGGAACAACTCGTACTGTGCGTGAACAGGCGGTTCCCAGTCTAGTACTTCCCGGCATATGCGATCGTTCACTCGCACTGAGTCAGCGACGTCCTTTCCGAAAGCCTCGAATCTGATGTCCAGAGCCTTCCAGCGTACGGCAAACTCGCCCTTCCAGCTGAGCTTGCCCAAGCCTTTTCTGTAATCTACTTCGCCCTTGTGTCCACAGCCTTCAAGCCAGCGTCCTTTCACTTCCATTCCTTCGCAGTTGTAAAGGATCTTGTTCTCTTCTGCCACAAACTCGTAGGCTTTTGTCGTGTAGATGCGGCCGCAGTTCTCGCAAACCGCGAAATAAGGCAGCGCTTCGAGAAACTTTTCCTGTCCAATCTCCTCGTTGAGTATTTCACCAATCTTTTTGGCGTTCAGAAGCATGGTTCTGATTTCCTCGTTGAACAGGCCCGTTCGATAGGCTTCCGTTCCCGACATGAACTTGTATTCTATCCCGCACTTGTCCAAGGCTTCCATGAGGAGCATGGCCATGTGTTCACCATAGCTGCCATGACACTTGTAAGTGTCCGGAATGTCCGTCACCGGGTGCCCCAAGTACTGCTCAAGAGATTCAGGCATTCCAGCAGGAACCTTCCTCAGCCCATCCTTATCATCAGCAAAAGCGATGAGCTCCGAAGGAAAATCCTGCTCCCTCAAGGCCAAGGTTACGCCGAAGGACCGGGCGGCATCGCTCAGGTTGCCGATGTGCGGAAGACCTGATGCGGCTATGCCCATTTCTGTTCTGATCAAACCTAGACCTCTGCCGAGCTTCCGCTCCCTAGCAACTACCTTGGCGGCCATCTTGTCGTACCACGTGCCGTGGCCGATTATTTCCTCGCTCATACCAAGCCTAGCCTCTACATGCAGTAGTAAAATGGAAATAAAAAGCGTTTAGAAAAAAAAGGGTGGTTTACTTTCTTCGAAAAGCAGCAACTATCGCCAACGCGCCGAGCACAAGCAGAATCAAAGCTAGACTATAGACCCAGCCGTAGGGGGCATAGTACAGGAACCACGCACCGCCCACGGCGATAAGCAGTAGGCCCCAGCCGAAATAACTGAACGCACCGCGCCCGTACTTTTCTGGATTTGACCGCTGCATCCCAGCCAACGCTATCACCCAGACCCCGAACAAAATTATCATGGCTGCAAAAACCATCCACCATGCAGTCAACAGGTTTAGGGGCGTGTAAAGCAAAACAGAAACGACTATGATGACGAACAGGGCCCCAATCGTCAGCAAATTCCGGTCTGCCATTTTAGCCATGCTTCAACCTCCTTTGTCGCACTAGATTTTCGCACCGCACTCCGGACAGAACTTCGAATTAGAAGGTATAGACTTTCCGCACTTCGGACAGTTCATCGTCTGGCTTGATGGTGGAGTTATTGTTGTTCCACATTCTGGACAGAACTTCGAGGTAGCCGGGACGTGCGCGCCGCACTTTGGACATATCACTAAGGCTGCAGCCGGGACTTGCGCTGGGCCTGTGGGCGTCATAATTTGCGGAATGAGCACCATGCCGGCTCCTAAGCCTGCCCCAGAAGACTTCCCAAGGGATTCTGCAGCGCTCTTGACCGTTTCCATCCGTAGCACTTCACTAGCGCCAGTTCCGCCAGTTCTAAGCCAGAAAAGCCTCTCACGGTACTCGGGGGTCGTGTCTATTCCTTCAAAACGCAGGTCAGTGAGCTCTAGGCCTACCCGTTTGAAGTAATCCATGATAGCGTTCTTCACGATCACCGCTGTTTCGTCGAGCTTCGTGAACACGGTCAGCAGGTCATAGTGTGAGAGCTCGTTGATTATCTTCTCGTTCAGGAACCCTCGCAGATAGTTGTTCACGCCTTCTGTGGAGTACGCCTGTTGTCCACCCACGACTTCGTTCACAAACAGTTGCGCGTCCTCGACTTTGAAATAGAATGTGCCGTGTACTTGCAGTGGCGCAAGCTCAGTGGTCTGAGCCTGTGTGCCGTATTTGCCGGCGAAGACCTTGGTTGAGATGATGATTACTGCTGCCTTGAACGGCTTATCCTTGAAGCCCGCGATGCGGGTAAACAATCTTGTCAAGAGCGGAAGATTCAACGTTGTCAGCGTGTGTCTTCCCGCGTTGAAAACGTCGTATGCCTTGCCGTCTCTGAAGAACACCGCAACCTCGTATTCGTGGACGATCAGCTGAGCGCCCCACGTTATGTCTTCACTTGGATATTTCCACAGGATGTCGTCTGGTCCTGGGTTTGTCCATTCTATGACTTGTGGCATTTCAACTCACTCCCATTATTACCTCTTCTCTTTTGCTGAGAGTTTCATCAAACGTTTCCAGCGTGTCGGTTAGGTTCTGCACGCGGTCTTTTACGTTGTCGAAGTTCTGTTTGGAAACCTCGGTTTTGAAAACGTCAACTTCATTTGCTATGCTGTTCACCTGATCAACTAGCTGATTGTCAAAGTCAGTCATCCTGTCAAGAGCCGCCTCTTGAACCTTAACAGCATCAAAAAAGCCCGAGTATCCGTAAGAAGCATGATTTATTCTCTCTGTCACACGGTCAAACTTGGCGACAAGTCTGTCCATGTCTGTCAGAACGTCCAACTGGCGACGGTCAGACATCTTCTGAAAAATGGTTTTGAAGTTGCTTCTCGCCTGCGCCAGCTTCTGGGACAGATGGTTACGAATAAGCTTGTCAGATTCCCTGCGAAGTTCTTTCTCCTTGTAACCGCGAAACCCCGGAAGATCTGCAGCAAGTCGCTCTGAGAGACGCATTTGCTTCTTCGCTGTTGCATAAACATCATCTTTTTCACTCAAGATTTAATTCCTCACAACTTCAGTTTCGTCTGTATACATGAATTAGTGTCGCTTTTAAAGTTTATTCGCCATTCTCCAGAATATCAAAACCCGCCTGTTCAACCTTAGTAATTTGTTGGAGTATTGTTGGTATTTGTGTTTCTTGTTGTTTTTGGTTTAAGGTTTCTTTATTCATTGGTTTTTACCTCTTTGAGTTGTTTGGGTAGTTCAATTTGTGCCCATAGTTTACCGTATTGTATTTCTTCGGGTGTGCGATGTGTTGCGAGTCTGGTGAGTGTTGGTTTATATTCGCAAGTGTTATCTTTGCATGTCATTTTTTCATCTCTTTTTGGCGTGGTTTGTTCCAGTATGGGGATTTGCATTTTGGACATGTTTCGGGGTTTTCGGTTCTGAGTGTCCATGTGTGTCCGCATCTTTGGCATTTTGCTTGTCGTAGTGTCATTTTTGTTACTTCCTTATGTGATATTGTTATAGGGTATGGTTATTTATATATGTTTTAGTTTTGTTGTTGTACTGTTCTACAGTTTGGCCTTTGGCCTGTATGTGTATTTGTGTTCTACAGTAGTGTGAGCGTTTTAATTATCGGTTATTATTGATTTTAAGGTTATTTTCATTATTGTTTTTTTGTTTCTGGTTATTTTAGCTCTCCGTTCCTTCTTACTTGGATGTGGGTGCTGTTGACGAGTCTCGATTTATTATGAGTGGCTATCTTGCAGTTTTTCCTATTCTCGTTTTCACTTTTATTGGTGAGTTGAGGCTTATCTTGCAGTTCTTTCCTGTTCAAGTTTTGTTGGTACTGTTATTTTGTTGCTTGTTTATCTGGTCTGTGTTGTTGTTTTCTGTTGTGTGTTCGTGGATTTCTATATCAAGAACACTTCCTAAATTTTTAGGGTTTGGCTTAGTGCATTTGTTGGTTCATCGGGCATGACCAAGGATGCCTTTGCAGGTTCATCCGTTTTTTCGTGGTCGTTGTGGTCGTCAAGGCTTGAATCCATTCCTAAATGTTTCCCAGTGGGTGCCCGTCTCCAGACGGGCGTGGCCCGATAGGGCCTGAGGCACTTCAGAGGACTGCGAGGTTCGTGTATGACATTTTGTCTCAGTTTGAAGTGCCGAAATACTTGGGTGTTGTAGCGTTGTTGCTTATGTCGTGTTGTTCTTTGTGTGTTCTGTTCTTTGAGCAGAAGGTCTTGCTGGGTTGCTTTTATATGTGTGCGCTATGCGCGTTCTTCGAGCAGAAGATTTTAAAAGTTGCTTTTATATGTGTGATGTTATTATTCTCGTTCATTTTTCGTTGTTTTGTTGTTGCGCTCATTCTGAGGTATCCGTTATCTGCGGAGCGAGGTTTCTCTGGAACGGCTTTTTTGGTTTGATGGTTGGTTTTGCGCTGTTTATGTTGATTTGAGAAGGGCTTAAAAGATGAAACCCTATGCTTAGTGTTTACTTTGGTTATGTAAAAACACTAAGAGCTGTAATGAGGGTTGATTGAGTTATGCGATACCGAGTGTCTTACATCAGGTTCGCCACTGTCTCTTGCGGTTGGTGGATTAAAGATGTGTAATTCTAAGGTTTTAGGTTCTCAGGTTGTTGTTGGTTTTATTTTTGATAGTGTTGTTGGTAAGCGTTTAGCTCCGTGTCCTTTCTTACTGAAGATTCCTTTTAGTCCGTTTGGTTTTCCTGATTTGCATTATTGTTGGAATAGTTGTACGGTTGATTCTGGTCATTGTACTTTTCATGGGCGTAGGTTGCTGTTTGAGTCTCACGGTATCGATTCTTTGAAGGTTATTTGGGTCTGCCCAAAGCTCGTTGATTTGTCTTTTTTGGGGGTTGGTGTTCATGACTAAGGCTTGTTCTTATAATCCTGAGAAACGTTGCTTTTGGAGTTCATGTTCATTTCTTGATACTTTTGGGAATTCTCGGGTTCATGATTGTGTTCGAAATCCGTCTGGATTCCACAAAAATAGAAAGGTGGTTTCTTCTTTTTGAGTTCTGTTTTTGTTGTTGGTGTTGGTGTTATTTTTCCATGTCCATTTTGTAAGTGTGAGTTTTCTTGTGAGAGTGATTTGAATAGTCATCTTACTGCTTTCGGTGTTTGTTGTGGTATTCACTTGTGGCGGTTGATTGGGTTACATAGGTTTTTGGATGATGGTGTTTCTCGGTTGTATGGTGGTGCTGACCGTGTGGTTCGTGAGATTGCTTGGGTAGTTTTGCATTCTAGGGGTGGTAGCTGTTGAGTTATGAATTCAAGTCCTCTGTTGATAATTCGGGTTATGTTTCTTTGGTTTCTCGTGTGCATGGGGCTTGCCGTTGCTCTGTTTGTTCGGCTGACCCTGAGATTGTTAAGTTTTATGTTAATGATGTTTTGTGTAAGTTTGATAGTTCTCCGTGTTCTTCTGTTAGTGATTTGGGTGTTCGTGTTTGTTCTTGGAAACGTAAGGGTTCTATTTGTCATTGTGAGCGGTTTGTTGCTTCTAGGGGTTTGCGTGTTAGAGGTGGTAAATGATGAGGGATGATATTTCTAAGGAGTGTTTGGTTGGTGCTTATTGTGGTCATGCTGTTTTGACTTCGAAGATTGGTATCTATAGGTGTCCGTTTGGTGAGTGTGTTAAGAAGCAGGTGAGTCAACGTTGACTGATTTGTCTTTGGAGAATGTTGATTTTCCTGATGAGGTTTCTGAGGATGAGGAGTTTGATGATGTTAGGTATCAGAAGTTTGTTAATAGTAGTTTTGCTGATTGGGGGTTTAATCAGCTTGTTGGTCATGGGCCTGTAGCTAATGATAAGTGTAGTACGTATCGGGGTCGTTATGGTTGTCTTCATACTGAGTTGCATGAGTTTCCGTTGTTGTTGTTGGGTGAGAAGAAGTGGGAAGGTCAGGTTTTTCAGCATCCTGTTTTTTATAGTTGCCATCGTCTGAGTTGTCCGAAGTGTTTTAGGAGTGCGATGGTTCGTGAGGCTAGGGCTGTTGAGGGTCGTTTGGTTGAGGCTGAGAAGTTTCATGGTAGGGCTGAGCATATTGTTGCGAGTGTTCCGTTGGAGTATTACTATTTGGCTAATGGTAGTTATAGTGATTTTTTGGTTATGCGTGGTTTGGCTCTCAAGGCTTTGGCTCGGCGTGATGTTGTTGGTGGTGCTATGTTTTATCATGCTTTTCGTGAGGATAAGTCGGGTCATTGGTATCCTTCGCCTCACTTCCATATATTAGGCTTCATTCTTGGTGGTTATCGGTGTCGTGTTTGTGTGAAGCAGTTTTGTTCTGAGTGTCATGGTTTTGAAGGTCTTACTAGAAGGTGTTTTGAGAAGGATGGTTTTATTGTTAAGATTGCTCAGGATTGGTTTTCTGGGGTTGCGGGTGAGCGTAAGTCTCTTTATAATACCGCTAAATATCAGTTGTCGCATGCTTCTATTAGGACTGATGTTAAGCGTCCTCATGTTGTGACTTGGTTTGGTGTTTGTTCTTATCGTCGGTTGAAGTTTAAGTATGTTCTTAAGAAGGCTGTTTGTCCTTATTGTGGTGGTGTTTTGGTTAGGGTTCGTTATTTGGGTAGTAAATATTTTTGTGTTGATAGGGATTCGTCTGATTTTGTTTCTTCGTCTCATGAGGATTTGGTTGAGGAGGGGGTTGTTCTTTGGGAAGAGATTGTAGCGGTTAGTTATCGTGGCTAGCGGTAGCTCTGGATGTTATTGTTTTGTCGGTTTTTTTGTCGTGCGGTGAGGCGTTAGCCGAACCGCTAGACTGGTTGGACATGAATTAATGCTAGAAAAAAGGGGTTGTTTGTGCGTTATGCACTTGATTTGTGTTTGCGTTTGCGTTGTGTTCGTGGTATGTCGTTTGGGTCTATGAGTTCGATTGGTGGGATTTCTGTGATTTTCCATTTTAGGTTTTTGTTGCGTTTGATGATGAGGACTTTTTGTGTCTTTTTTTTGTTCTGTCATTGTTTTCACTTTCGTTTTCTGTATAGGCTGATTCCGTCTTTTTCTTGTATGTATTCGAAGCCTGTTTCTATGAGGTTTGTGGCTTCTTTGACGTTTGTGGCTGTCTTGCATGTCCATTCGTCTGATTGGGTTAGGAATAGGGCTTGTTCGAGATTGATATAAACCATTGTGCTTTCTATGCTTTTGTGTCCTAAGACTGTTTTGACGTGTATGATGTCTTTGGTTTTGTGGTATTCGATTGTTCCTTTCCAGTGTCGGAAGGTGTGGAAATGGATGTTTTTTAATCTTGGGTTGTTGAGTTTTTTGGCGGCTCTGTTGCGGTGTGATTCGAAGGTTTTTCTTAACCCTCTTTTGTTGGTTTGAAATACTTTGTCATTGATTTTTTTTAAGTTGTTGAACATGGCTAGGAGTTTTACGGTGATTGGTAGTATTCGGCTGTTGCTTCCTTTTTCGGCTGTTATGTAGATAGTTCGTCTTTCGGGGTCTAGGTGTGTCCATTTGAGTTTTTCTATTTCTCCGATTCTTGCTCCTGTTTCTTTGAGGAGTTGTAAGAGTGTTGCGGTTTTGCATGTTGTTGCGGCTGATATTAGGCTGTCTAGTTCTGCTTCTGTTGGTATGAATGGGAGTTCATTTTGTATTTCGTATTTTGGTTCTATCCATGTTTTGCCGATAAAGGTTAAGTATCCTTTGTAGATTTGGGCTACGTTGTGTTTTGTTATGTTTTTCCATGTTTGTGTTGCGAGGGTGGCTTTGACTTGTTCGGGGTCGTTTAGGTTGCAGAGTTTTGATAATCGTTTGAGTCGGGTGATTACTGTTTCTAATGTTTCCTCTGCTTTCCCGTCTTTTTTGAGTTGCCATGCGTAACTTAGTATTGTGCCTAGTGGTTTTTCAGGTAGGTTCTCGATTTTTGAGGTAGGATTATCAAAACCCGCCTGAAGGAATGTCGCCCTTTATTTCGGTCCCGGTTGCACCGTCGATCAGCAGTTGATAACCCTTGCCCTTGTACTCATACTTGACAAACCATATCGGCGAATGCAGATAGACCACTTGATGCACATCCATTTCGGTTTTTATTTCGATGATTTTATCGACGTCCTGCTGGATGAGAAAGCGATGGTTCTCTTCGATCTGCTGTTTTGCAAGCTGAACCGCGTCGTCCTTGTCAACTTCACTGTTCAAAACCTTGGCAAAAGCCTCGATTTTCCTGAAGTCAAACGGGATCTTTCCTGCTAGCGGAACTTCATAGTCCCTCGTTGGAAACTCGGTTGCTTTTCGCGCCAAAAGAAGCCAATTGTACTCCTTCTCAATCTCTCCCTCCTTGGTGACGGCCGGTGTGATACGCTCAAAAATCCCCTTGTAAGTGCTCGTTGCCTTCACGGAGACCACCCAGAAGGGCAGGTACGTCAGGTTTTTTTCTTGAATTTTCGATTTTCTCGCGAGGTCTGATGGTTTCAGAAAGCCTTCGCGCATCCATTCCTTGATTGGTTCTTCTATTTGTGTCGGGTCATACTTGTTCAGTAGCATCGAATGTTCAAACGTGAACGCCTGCCCGGTTTCGACGACAACTGTGTAGCCGCAGTACTTGCACGTTGCTATTATTTCACCGGGTTGAAATTGTATTGGTGCCCCGCAGTGGGAACATTTAATCTCATCGACTACGCTCATCTATTTCATGCCTTCTGCTTTTCTCTCTTCAGAATCTCTTTCGAAACGATGACGCCTGAAGCTGAAGCTTGGATGAGCCCTCTTGTGACGCCGGCTCCGTCCCCGATGGTGAACAGGTTGTGTATCTTGGTTTCCAAACAGTGGCTCAGGTGCAGCCTTGACGAGTAGAACTTCACTTCAACGCCGTAGAGCAACGTGTCCCTTGAGTGCAGGCCAGGAATCATCTTGTCCAACGCTTGAAGCATCTCCCGTATGTCGGCCAAGTAGCGATAGGGCAGGACGAAGCTCAGGTCGCCGGGCGTAGCGTTCTTCAGGGTTGGAGTCACGACACTTCGGGCAATCCGCTCAGGCGTTGATCTTCTTCCAGACTCCAAGTCGCCTAAACGCTGTACGATAACGCCGCCGCCGAGAAGGTTTCCAAGCCTTGCAACGTATTTTCCGTAGGCTATCGGCTCTTTGAAAGGCTCCGTGAACGAAGTGCTCACAAGAATGGCGAAGTTTGTGTTATGAGTCTTCCGTTCCGCGTAGCTTTGACCGTTAACCGTCAAGACTCCATCGTAAGACTCTGTTATGACCTCACCGTAAGGTGCAACACAGAACGTGCGGACCTGATCGTCAAAAGACTTCGAATAGTAAATGAGCTTGGGCTCGTAAAGAACGCTTGTAAGCTCCTCCATGACAGATGCTAGGGTCTCAACTCTTATTCCCACGTCAACTGGGTTGTTAAACGTCTTTAGGCCTAGGGCTTGAGCTTCCGTTTGAAGCCACTCGGCGCCGATTCTTCCAGGCGCCACGATGACGTATCTGCCGAGGTATTTCTCGCCGTCTACGGTTTCGACCCCTTCAACGGCGCCGTTCTTCACAATCAACCCTTTGACGTCGCTTCTCGGCTTGAACTCAACCTTGCCATTCAATTCTTGCCGCATCTTTCGAAGAGTCTGGGCGCACCTTTCCGTGCCCATGTGGCGAATCTTCTGGCGGACGAGTTTCAAACCTGCCAACGATGCTTTCCGTTCAAACTCCTCTACCCTTTCATCTTCCGCTCCGTAGGTGTGCTCAGTCGCCCCGAACTTCAAATAGACCGAGTCCGCGTAGTTCACGAGTTCTTTAAGCTCTTCGGGCGATACGTACTGGTTGAGCCATCCGCCCACTTCGGGAGACAGCGTGAGCTTTCCATCACTGAACGCTCCTGCGCCTCCCCAACCGGACAAAACCGTGCATGGATCGCAGTTTACACACTCGAAGCCTCGGCTTGCTGGGCATTTTCGCTGATTTATATCCTGTCCTCTGTCCAGCATCATAACGTGCATGCTGCTTTTCTCTGCAAGCTCCAGAGCAGAGAATATTCCCGCAGGCCCAGCTCCCACAATTATTACATCATATTTCAACGGGCTTATCCCCTGAAACCCAGAACTACATGTAGCAACTAGGATATATTTCTAGCGAGCAGGTTGGCGCGTCGTGACCACAGGAAACAAAAAGCGCCTAGACTCAGCCTTCTCTGTCAGTATTGTCTCACTCCAACTCTGTTATGCTTAAATGTGGGAATCGAAAATAACTAAGTAAAAAATGGGAGTTGATGGAGTGGTTAATTTGTGGCGAGACATTCCGTGCGGTCCCGATCCTCCGCACAATGTCTATGCGGTTGTCGAGGTGCCGAACGGAAGCACCAACAAGTACAAGTATGATTGCAAAGCTGGTTTTTTCAAGCTTGATAGAGCCTTGTATTCTTCCCTTTATTACCTTGGTGACTATGGCATAATTCCTCGCTCATGGTCATTGGACGGAGAGCCGCTGGACATTCTGGTGTTGACCACGAAGCCCACTTTCACCGGTTGCGTGATCACAGCGCGTCCTATCGGGGTTCTGACCACGGAGGATGAGAACGGACAGGACGACAAGATCCTCGGAGTACCTGTCGACGACCCCAGGTTTGATGAGATTCGAGACATAGGTGACATTGCAAAACACTTGAAGACGGAGATTGCAGACTTTTTTGTGAACTACAAGAGGCTTGAACCGAAGAAGTGGGTTAAGGTTAAGGAGTGGAAGGACGCGAAAGCCGCGGAAAAAATGATACTCGCAGCGTTTCAACTGTACAAAGAAGAATTCCATACTACCTAGTCTGAGAAATCAGCAGATCGCGTTCTTTTCTAGCGCGCGTGCTTAGGTGCGTGTATTTCCGCTCCGTTGCGCGCCCTCGTCCGGAAGCTGTTACCAAAAAATACTTAGACTTCCGCTTACAATCTGCAAGGAAGACGATTTGCTCGCGGCGGGTGAACATGATGTCCAAGGTCAGACTGCAGTCTCAACTCACGCTTTTCGATGTCACAAACCTCGTTGTCGGAGCAATAATTGGCGCAGACATTTACGTGGCCTCTCAGTTCGGGGCAAGGTATCTCGGCCCCTTCTCACTGATTGTCTGGGTCATCGCAGGAGCCATGGCCATCGTCATTGCGTTGTGCTTTGCCCAGTGCGCATCTCTTCTTCCGAAGGTTGGTGGGCCGTACGCTTACGCAAAAGAGGCTTGGGGACCGTTTTGGGGTTTTATCGTCGGCTGGTCCCTCTGGCTTGCCGAGTGGGTGTCGCTGGCCGTTTTTCCCGTTGCCTTTGTCCAATACTTGACTGTTTTCCTGCCCAACCTGGGCCCAATCGTCCAAATCATTATCAAAGGGCTCTTTGTGCTGTTTCTTATAGCGTCAAACATTTTTGGAGTTAGAGCAGCCGGAAGAACAAACGACGTCCTCACCATAGTTAAACTCGCTCCGCTGATTCTTTTCGCTGCGATCGGTCTGCTGTTCGTCATTGTCAACCCCGCTACTGCGGCCTCTAATTTCTCTCCGTTATTGCCGAATGGCCTTGGAAGTTTTGGGCTTGCTCTCGTCCTGATTTTCTGGGCGTATGCAGGCTTCGAAATCTCGACCATTCCGGCTGAAGAGATAAAGGATGCAAAGAAAACTATTCCAAGGGCTATCGTTCTTGGGATTGCCATCGTGACAGTGTTCTATCTAGTAACGAACGTTTTGCTTTTCGCAGTCAGACCATCGGCACAATTGATGGGGGACAATGCGCCTATGGTTGCTGCAACTGGAGTAGCCTTGAGTTGGAACCATCCATTGCTTGTTGTTGGAGTGGCAATCGTCGGCGTTGGTGCCTTGGTTTCAGTGGCCGGTTCTGACGAGTCGGGAATGATAGGAACTTCGAGACTTGGATACGCGCTGGCTGCTGACGGCTTGTTTCCAAGCGTTTTCGCCAAGATTCACCCGAAATTTAAGACGCCTTACCTGGGAATAATCATCCAAGCCGTCACGGCGCTGATAGCCGCAGTTTACGGTAGGCTAGACATCTTGATAGCAACTTCTGTTTTTCTGTTGGGAGTAGCTTACGCGGCCACAGCCCTATCGGTCTTCTGGCTGCGCAAGAAGTGCCCGGCAACGCAGTCTCGTTGGGAGGCAACCTCTGTCATTCCAATCTTGGGAATCATCTTCTCCGTCATCCTGATCGTTCTGTGTGGAATTGTTCAAATTCTAACAGGAATAGCGATGCTTGCCGTTGGAATCCCAATTTACATCAAGTATTCTCCCAAGAAAGAACTGACCGATCTCAAGAACGCATTGATATCCAGAGAAGCCATCCTCGAAAAGGCCTACAGACAAGAAGACAGTTTCCTCGCTCACGCGTTGCGCCATGTGAAGAGAGCATACAGGAGAATCACAGGCAAGAAACAAACGTGGCAGGCAAACGACAAAGACTGAAATATCGTTCGAGCTTAGGCGCGCACTTTGAAAGCAGTGGACTGATGGCTACTCTCGTTTGTGTGGGACGAGGCAGAGGAACTTTAGTTTTTTCTTGCTGTTGTTTTTGAATTGATGCTGCTCGTTCGGAGGGACGAAAACGGCGTCGCCTGCCTTGAACTTTTTCTCTTCTTTACCGCCTACTACGAGTCCTTCGCCTTCCAGAATGAAGACTTCATGCTCCCAAGGATGATTATGGAAGGGGCTGTGTCCTCCGGGCTCTACTTCGAACAGTCTCATGGCGAAGTTAGGCGCCCCCATTTCTCTTGTGATAAGCCACCGCACGTTCACTTTTGAGGCCCCCTCATCCGCCTCTTTCGCCTCAACATCTTTGTACGGAACTACTTTCATTCAATCCACCTTCCATAACAGAAAATGACGAACACGCTTTCTTTAGTTTAGCAACGTTAATCTTTTATTGCTTCAAGCAGACTCATTACGTTCCACAGTTTGACCCGAGAGTAGGGCGGCATGTTTGGATCCTGCAGGATCTCGTCCATGAGTGATACGGCGTTCGCGGCTCTGACGGCAGGCGTAAACTCCTTCGATTGTAAGGTATCCATCGAGTCTTTAGCGGCCCTTCTGATGTTTCTCGGCGTGGTATTGTCTTCGGAAACTGCTCCCAGCACGGCTAACGCCTGTTTTATCCGCTCTTCATATTCCTCCATCTTCTTCTTTCTAACCATTCTGCCACCTCACAGGGTTCGTGATAACCTTGTTATATAAGCTGAGATACCTATTTACTTTGGGGTTTTAAAACTTGTCGCGAAAACCAAGCGAAGAGCCGCCCATCAAACGCATGGCCGATCTCCTGCGCCAAGGCTCAACACTGACAGAGCTAGCCTGCCCGGCGTGTGCTTCGCCGCTGTTCAGACTGAAGAACGGTGAACTGTGGTGTGAAAGGTGCAAGAAAAAGGTCATAGTGGTGAAGGAAGGAGAGGAAGAAACAAAGGCCACAGGTTCTATCGCTCTGGCAAGCCTGGAAGCAACACTTCTTGCCAAGGTTCAAGCAGTGCAGAATAAGATGGAGCACGAGGAGAAACCTGAAGAACTGGAAAAGCTGAACACTGTACTAGCTGGGCTTCTGGATAACCTTGAAAGAATAAGAAAGGCAAAGAAGACGTAGGCGTCTCCTGGCAATGCTCGGGTTTTATACAAACTTCCCCCAGAACATTCACAAGGCGGAAACCTTCTCTACTTCAATATCGAGCAGGAAGCTGCAGCAAACATTGGTAGAGACCTTGCACATGCTGAACAGCGAAAACCTCAGTCTGGAAGAGGTTGCTGCGCCATCAATTCCGGGGTGCAACGTCATTTTTGAGGTTGGAGTAGCTGAAGGCAACGACTTCAACTATCTGGATGGTGAAGAAAGAGAAAGGCTGCTGGGAGCTTTGAACAAGAAACCGTTTCAGGTCATGGATTTTCTCTGCGTGATCCGCTATCGCAGGATGGTAGAAGAAAGGAAGGCGCGTATGAGGTTTGACTATTACATGCTGCGCTTGCTTTTTGGTGAAAGCCTCGTGGAGGTTCAGGTTTCGCATGAAAAAGGGATAAGACACACCTCGCCTGAAGACCTCGTCAAACTCGTTGTGGACAGAGTTAACGGGGCGTTCTCAAAGAAAGTGTTAAGGCCTTCTGAAGCTGTCTAGAGGTCTTTTCCCAGAAACCTCTGGACGACGGTGGCAAGGTCCAACGCGACTTCGCCCTTGGATTTGCTTCCGTCCACTCGGACCAGTTCGCCCTTTTCAACAAATTCCACGTAGACTTCACGCACCTTCCTCTGTGTTTCCAAGTTCTCCATAACTGATTTCCTGGGCTTCAACCTCTGAACGACGGTTTCAGGTTCCACGTCAATGAAGATTGCCAAATCAGGGCGAACCGCGTGCTCGTTTATCCTTTCAATCCATTCCAACTCAAGCCCAGTCGCACCTTGATAGGCCAGGGAAGAGTAGACGTAACGGTCAGAAACAACTATTCGCCCCCTTTTCAAGGCCGGCAAAACAGTGTTTTCAACGTGTTCAAAACGGTCTGCCGCAAACAGTAACGCCTCAACCACGCCTGAACCGCGCTTGTCGCCGTGCAACCAATGTTTCTTGATGAACCTGCCTATCTTCCCACTACTGGGTTCAGCCGTGTAAATCGCATCACAGCTTCTCCTCAACCTTCTTACAAGCAGCTTTGCCTGCGTAGTCTTCCCACACCCGTCCAACCCTTCGACACAGATGAAAACCCCCTTGGAAACCACCCTTTTCCACCCTAAACCTTAGGCACTGTAAGAAGAGGAATATTAAGTACTATTTTTGTACTTCTCAGCGAACCGTCAAAACAGCTACTTCGTGACATGTTTGCTCAGATAGTGCACAGATTGAACGACACAAGAACGCTGTTCAGCCCTATGAGACTCAAACACCGAATTCAGGAACATGCATGCGCGTCAAGACTATTGTGGCTTTTGCACTTCGGCTTTTTCGCAATTGGCAAGCAGGTAGCCGCCGAACCCTGCTCCCCATAGGAGAATCGGATAGACGATCATACGCTCCATCCCGCCTGCACCCAGATCCAGATATGTTTGAGCTGCGAAGAGGCCCAAGGCTCCAAGAGCCATCAAGCCCAGAATCACGGCGATGACCGAAAAGGGCCGCTTCAGCAACCTGTATGATGCTATAGAGGACAACCCGCCGAACAGGAACGCGATTAACGAAACGACCCAGTGCACGTTTACGTAGTTTTCTGTAAAAACGCCGACGCCCATGGCTCCTATCGCGGACAGAATCAGCAACAGGGTCAGAAGCTTGAAGTTGAAAGCTCGCTGAACGAAGTAGGCTCCGATGAGCATCAACAAGCCCATAAGGAAGACTGAAGAGTTGAAAATCATTGCAGAAGGTCCGACGCCCAGGTCGCTTATGTAATTCACGGATATGCTGTAGCCCGCGTAGCGTGCTTCGGCAACAACCATTCCTATGACAAACTGTGAAGCTGCAACGAAAAAGAGTGCGCCAGCCACTTTCCCAGCAGCATACTTCATAGTATAAACCTGCATCTGTCTAGGTTCTTAAAACTTGCCGTCGGGCGCATTTTGCAAAACCTGTGTTAGACATTATAAGAACGAAGATGCATGTAGTAGCTGTCCAAAAGCAGGAAATTTGCAGATGCCTAAGAACTACTGGGGCGAGATAAAAGATCCCTTGCACGGTTACGTATACATAACGGAAGAGGAGAAGGCCCTCATCGATTCTTATCCCGTCCAGAGACTGCATAGGCTGCGTCAGCTTGCGGGTGCAGAGTACGTTTATCCTGGAGCAAACCACACGCGTTTTGAACATTCAATCGGCGTGATGCACCTGGCCAGCAGAGTGACTGAAAACCCCAACATTTCACAGTACATCAACGAAGACGAAGCTGAAATGGTTAGGATTGCAGGGTTGCTTCATGACGTGGGACACGGTCCGTTCTCACACGTTTTCGAACAGCTGCTTGAAAAGGAGCTCAATCAGACGCACGAGGATGTTACTCTGTGGCTGGTTAAGAATGGTGAACTGAAAGACAAGCTGAAGAAGATGGGGTTTAAGCCTGAGGCTGTTGGGAAACTGGCCGTTGGCAGACTTCACGTGTCTGGGAAGGCTTTTCTGGACCAGATAATAAGCAGCGCCGTCGACGTGGACAAGCTGGACTTTATAGTGCGCGACACGTACCACACGGGCGCGGAGTACGGTTTCATCGATGTTTCCAGGCTAATCCACACCCTGGACGTGTTGGAAGGCAACCTGGCGGTCGACCTAGGCGCTCTCTCAGCCCTGGAATCTATGATTATAGCTCGGATAGAGTCCTTCAGGAGCATATACTTTCACCGCGTTGGGAGAGCAGCGCAGATCATGCTCGCGATGGCGATGGAAAAGGCAAACGGCGAACTGGGACTGACGAGTTTCAAGACTCCAGAAGAATACTTGGCGATGGACGATTACACCGTTTGGACGATGCTTAAGAACTGCAAAAAATCATGCACGATTATAAGAGATCTTGAGAGGCGAAGGATGCTGAAATGCGCTTATGAAAGAACATTCTACGAGAAGGACACGATGGTTTCGAACATTTTCAGCCGTGAAGCCACCAGAACGCAGCTGCAAGCCGACATTGCAAGAGAAGCAAAGGTCGAGACGGAAACAGTGTTCATCGATGTGCCCACCGTTCCATCCGTTCCGAATCATCACGCAGTTCTGATGGAAAGCATGGAAATCCCAGTGTTCTTCAAGACGGCGAAAGGCGAAAAGATTCCGCAGCGGCTGAGCGAAATTTCGAAGATATTCGAAACCCTCAAGGGCTTCATAAACATACTGCGCGTCTACGCGGAAGAGGAAAACCGTGAAAAAGTCAGCGCGGCGGCCTCAAAGATTCTGGGCAGAATTCCTTCATCAGCGACAGTATCCTACTGAAGCGTGCCAGAATGCAAGTTCTGACGTTGAAAGGTCGAAAAATCGTGGAAGGAACCTGCACGGCAGAGGCCCTTGTGAGCGCGAAGCCTATCAGCTTTTTGGGCGGAGTTGACCCGGCTGACGGAAAAATAATCGAAAAGAAGCATGACCTCTGCGGCACGTGTATCAAAGACAAGGTTCTGGTCTTCCCACACGGTCACGGCTCCACAGTGGGCAGCTACGTAATGTATTCCCTGTCCAAGAAGGGCTTAGCGCCCGCGGCAATCATCAACCAGACAGCCGATCCTGTCGTCGTAGTCGGCGCGATAATAGCTGACATTCCGATGATCGATCAGGTTGACATTAGAAAAATCAGGACGGGCGACACCGTTGAAGTTGACGGTTGCAAAGGCGTTGCGAGAATCTTGAAACACAAGGAGAGCTGAAACATGTGCATTTGACGCGAGAGGAAGAGCGCATCTACGATGGCGAGTGCGGATGGGCAAACCAAACCTGCATCAGAATACTCGTGCGTCTGGGCGAGCTGTTTGGCGCAGAAAAACTGATACCGATAGATTCGGCACATGTTTCGGGAGTTTCATACAAGACATTGGGCGATGCCCCAATCGAGTTTTTGAGGGCCTTGGCCGATGCTGGCGCGAGGGTGAAAGTCAGAACCACTTTGAACCCGCAGAGTCTCGACTCGCACTACCTTGGAAAGAAACTGCAAAAGGATCTCCAGGAGCCCCAACTGGATATTTTAAGGCAGTTTGAAAGAATGGGTCTGACACGGTCTCTGACGTGCACACCGTATTATTTGCAGAGGCCAAAGCGGGGTTTGCATCACGCTTGGGCCGAATCCTCAGCCGTGGTTTATGCCAATTCAGTCTTGGGCGCTTGGACAAACCGTGAAGGCGGACCCAGCGCCCTTGCAGCCGCGATAATTGGAAAAACACCAGATTACGGAATTCACAGGACGGAAAACCGACGAACAAACGTCACGGTGAAAGTTGAAACCAAACTGCGAAACGAAACAGAACTCGGAGCACTAGGAATCTTTCTGGGCAAAACCCTAGGAGACAAAATCCCCGCGATCAAGGGCTTGCCAAGCACGTCAAAAGACATGCTGAAACAGCTTTGCGCCGCCATCGCTACAACAGGAATGACAAACATGTTCCACCTCGACTCTACCTCGAGAACGAGGGAAACCGAAAAAATATGTGTGGACTCTCATCAGATCAAACATGCAATCGAAGAGCTGTCCACAGCTTCAGCCACTCAGCCTGATCTTGTGTTTCTGGGATGCCCACACTGTTCGCTGAACGAGATGAAACGGATCGCCCAGCTCGCTGAAGGGAAGAGAGTCAGAGCTGGAACGGAGTTTTGGGTTTGCACCTCCTGTCACGTCAGACAAATGGCCCGCGACTATGTGAAGAAAATAGAGGAAGCTGGAGGACACGTGCTCGATGGCGTGTGCACAGTCGTCTCCTGGACTGAGAAACTTGGGATAAAAACGATAATGACGAACTCGGCAAAAACAGCCTATTACGCGCCTACACTGAACAGGGCCGAACCCCTGCTCGCGCCACTGCAGGACTGTTTGAAATCAGCGCTCGTAGGATAAGGTTTATTCGAACGAAGACCTACTCAGCATGATGCCTCCGGACGGCAGGGCTCCGGTAGTGTAGCCCGGTTAGACACCCGCACTGTGGATATATCTTCCGCACAATCCGCTCTTTTTCTTTTTTCATGCTTCCCGATAATTTAGACGATGAGAAACTTCACGCACTCCACTCTACTTCTCCCGCGAACTCCCCTTTTTTGCGCCATTTTCTAGGTACATTACCTGAGTTTTCTATATGTCGCTTCTTCTAGGCCTCTCATTCTCCCGTGTACCCGCACATTCCAAGTCGGGGGGAGTTGACTACTGGTAGAAGCATTTCCTCGCCGCACTTATGATTGGATGCGCACTCATCGCACAGCCAGCCTGTGCCATCGTAAATGCATTGGGTGCATACTTGGGTCGCGGTTTCTCCACAAACATTGCAGGTTATCGGTGGCGGCGTGTTCCTTGCCATGAGTCGCACGCGTTTGCTTCCACGTTCACCTTTTCTTTCTGATGCCACTCTGAGTTTAAGTTCGGTTGTGGTCCCGAAGTCGTATTCGTGGGCGAAACTCATTCCTGGCTTAAGTACGTCGCCAATCTTGGCATCCATTCCTTTCTCATGTTCAAAGTCGAATATAGGAGGCTCAATTACCTCGCACAGGTATTTTTCTCCTTCAATGGTGAATGCGCTGAGATGACCACAGCACTCCAACCAGATTTGTCTAAGGAAATCATCGAGGTCTTCAAGCGTGGCATCTTCTCTCGCTTCTACGTGAATCCAGTACTCAGGAGAATATCGCCCTTCAACCACCAGGTGAAGAAGCCTTGCTTTCTTTGACTTTAGCTTTTCCGCAGTCTCCGAGTTGGCTTTCATCTGCTCGCACGAATCGAGATGATTCTTCATCGCCGCCTTGCTGAAGGTTTTTCCGCAGAAGGTACACACGCCATCAGAATTCATCCTCTTCGTGAATATCCCTCAGCCTTGATCTAAGGTGTATTGCTCGTCTATATATTATCAGGGTTTAAGTGTTAGAGCTTGAGCGCTGCGTGAATGTCCTGAGTGAAGTTTGAGGTAATGGTTGAAAGAACCGAAGACGGCTATTACTTCCTCAGTGCCCGAGCTGCCCGTTTGCGCGCACGACGCATACATTAAATTGGAGAAACAGACCTTAGAAGCCCCATATCCGGAGCCCGCACTACTATGTTGAAAACGCTGGATCATTAACGGGAATTGAAAGAAGAAATGTTGGAGGGACAAAGTTTATTAGAGTTTTTGTGGGATATTTATGTGGGAAATTTATGTCGATATCAAAGGTTGATCAAAGACACAGAATTGTCATCGATAAGCGAATCAGAAAGAAAGCAAACATTAGGGCAGGAGATGTTGTGATCCTTGAACCGCTGGACGATCACAGTTTCAAAGTTGACGTATTGAATTTCACCCCTGAAAACCTTGAAAATGATCCTGCTTGGAAGGCAATTCACACGCCCATCAAGGTCAAAAAGTACATCCAACCGGAAAAACTTGAAGAGATCATGGAGGAAAAGACCTGGCAACAGTAAGCAGAGACAAAACGAAGCCCCTCGCCATATTAGACTCAAACGTAATAGTTTATTCGATGATAAAGGACTATCCAAACGAGTTGTATCACAGAAAGTGTCTTACTCTCTTGGAGAATGGTCTCAAAGGAGAGTTAGAGTACATTTTGAGCTTAAACCCAATAGTCGTAGTTGAGGTTTTCTCAGCTCTAAGGAAACTCTTGAATTGGAGCGAAGCTGAATTTAGGACTGGTTCGCTGCTGCGTTCGAGACGCATCGCTTTCTTATCAATATCAAAGGAGGCCTGTCAAAATTCCGTTAGATGGGCAAAAGAAAAGAGCGTCCCAATCAACGATGCCATGATAGGTGCGAACATGGTAGAATATGCTCACGTAATCTACACTGTGGATGAAGAACACTTCAAGCGACTTGAAGAACACGGGATCAGAATCCTTAACCCAATTAAATCATAACTCCAGACTTTTAGGACCGACGCGTATTCACTAAAGGTGTTACCACGGGACAAACGTTAGATGCAAAGTCTGAATGTCGGAAATGCGGAAAGATAGTTTCGTTTGAGCAATATGAACGAGACAAATTCTGTCCAGACTGCGGTATGTTTCTGCCTAGGCCTCGCCGACCAGATGTTGGGTGTTTCAGTTCAATCCCACAATATATAGATGGTTTGACTGGATCAAGGAAAACAGAGAAACTGAACAATGGTTAACAAGCCAGCACGCCAGAGAGATTCATAGAAAAGACGTGGCAGCTATTTGGGCTTCTGGATATAGGGCAGGGTTCTATGCCGTAGGAGAAATAGAAACAAATCCAAGCAAAAAAACCACTCAACCCAGAACAAGAGAAATACTGGACAAGAAGTGCAGATGTCCATAAATTCCGAGAGAAGAGTAGCGTTATTGTAAAATACTTCAAAGTAGCCATCGATAGACCTCTCCTTGTGGACAAGTGCATAAAAGATCCTACACTCTCGGCTATGGAAATTCTAGAACAGCCTCAAGGAACAAACTTTTCGCTCACAAAAGAACAGTGGAACAGAATCTTGATGTTAATTGATAAGAAAGCACCAAATGGATAGACAAAAAAGGCGTTTAAGCAGACATCAGCATGAAAGGGCCCTTTTATAAAAACTAACCTTATAGGTGGACCGATCAGACCTGCTTCAAATCAAAAGTTCTCGCGCGCGCCACCTGCACACACTCAGACATTGGAAAGCAACCATGGAATTCTACAGAACCAAGAACATCAAATTCGTCCAGAACATCCTTGGCCACAAGAAGCTTGAAAACACCGACGTGTACACCCATCTCATAAACTTTGAAAGCGACGAATGGCACGTAGCTCACGCCAGAAACTTGGAAGAGGAAAATAAATTAATAGAGGCAGGCTTTGAATACGTACGCTACAGCGAAAAAGACGAAGTCGCCATATACCGCAAACGAAAGTAATCGCCACGGGCTATTTCCAAACCTCAGTAGTATTACTCAGGGCTCCGGTAGTATAGTCCGGTTAAGTATTCCGGCCTTTCGAGCCGGAGACCCGGGTCCAAATCCCGGCCGGAGCACCAAAGAACTTTCTCTTAGCGCGCGCTGGGATTTGAACATTAGACCAAGTGAAGAAATCTTCCGCACAAACACTTTTTTTCTTTTAGCCCGCGTGGAGGTGATCCCATCTGAGAAAAATAAATACAGATCAACCAAACCGCGGCGCTATTGTAGCTAGCTAGCTAGCAACCTTGCCCAACAGTTCACCATCCTCAGCGGAATAGCAGCATTATTCTTTGTCTTAGCGGTAATGACGGTAAAGGACAAAATGGCCGACTAAGAAAGAGACTTACGCCCGAGAAGTGCGCATGTGCATGCAACATGTCCTTTTCTTAAGGCGCGGGCGCTAAATACGAGACCTCAACCCAAGAATAAATGTTAACCAATTTCGGGACAAGCCAGCGCGCGCTATGGAGAGAGACTGAGGTTAAAGTGAATCTTAGCTATAAGGGGCTCTGTCAACTCTTCGGGACTTGAATGATAGCGCCGCGCTACCTTAGAACCGAAAGCGGTTTAGTTCGTGCTTCTTTCGCGCGCGCGAATGTGCGGAATGTTGCTCAAAGGAGCTACTGATTTAGCCCGCACTACCGATGATGCCGCAAACTTGAGTGAAACTTATAAAGAAACCAAGCGACTTTCATAAGGGCGAAATCCATGTCCGAACCTTCAGCCCGTGCTAACCCTGACGATTTAGAAATGTTAAAACTTTTCAGAACGCGACAAGACGCGCGTGCGCGCGAAATAGCACGCGCGCTAAGGATTTCGGGCATAATCCTTCTCGTCATTGGTCTGTTAGTAGCGGTTGGACAAACTTTCAACATAATAAGTGAATTCTATTATGAAACAGAGTTGCTAGGCAGCTTGTGTTGGATCGCTGTCGGAATGGCAATTGAGTTCTTCGGCATAGGTCTAATTATCGTTAGCAAAGAAAAATAGCGAGCGCCATAAACACAAGCGCGCGCGCTGTTCGAGAGACATCTCCACTTGTCTTGGGTTCAAATCCCAAAGACCCTGCAACCTAAACAAAAAAAGGGCGCGCGGTTGAGCTGGAGACGTTGTGAGGGGATTAACCCGTTGTGTTTGATTGCGTAAGTAAAGGATTTATTCGGCGAATACTCCAGAGGTTTGGCTATATTGGTTTGTTGTGAAGGGGGACGGGAAATGAAGTCGGCTTTGCTCGTAATTGATGTGCAGAAGGAGTTTTTCAACATCAGTCAGACATGTTCTGACTCTTTGAAGTCGGCGGTTGAATACATAAATGCGACAATCGCCCTCTTTAGAAAGAAAAGTTTACCCGTCTTTGTCATACAACATAGGAGTGACAAGGAGGGCCTCGTACCAGGAAAACCAGGTTTTGACGTTCCTGAGAGTTTGAAGGTTGAGCCTCAGGATACACGCATAGTCAAGACCTATGGTAACTCATTTGTGAAAACTGGTCTTGAAGAGAAACTCAGAGAACTTGGAGTTGACACGGTATTCGTGACTGGGTTTTGTGCAGAATTCTGCGTTTTATCCACGTATAGAGGTGCTGAGAACCTTGACTTCGTGCCGATAATAGTAAAGGGTTCTATCGCTTCGGACAATATAGAACACATCAGGTTCGTGGAAGAGATCAGCGAAACCATTTCTCTCGGCGCATTGAAAACTCTTCTCTAATTCTATTCTTTAGCGCGCGCTTTCTGTCAGTTGGTTGTAAGAACAACCTTCCCCACTCTCAGCACGCTAACCTTATTTGGTATAGATAGCAGCGACCCTGAATCTGAACAAAAAAGGGAAATTTCGGTAGAAATTACAGTCTGGGAACGGTAACTCCCGGGCTACCACTCCTGGACTCCGCGAGCACACAGCAACTGTATCTGCACCTAATTAGGTATGAATCCCCACCGATCCACGTAGTGAATATATAGACGGTATTGCCTAGTAACTCATACCACATGGAGCAATGGAGGTTGGTGTTCATGCGAAAATTGAGGAGTTTAGAAGAAGGAAAAGAACCGGACTTAAAGTCTGAATCCCGGCCGGAGCACCATTGTTCTCACTCTTGATGTACCTGTTTTGCCCAAAAAAGCTCAGTTTAGGTAGCACGCGCGCTATCGAACAGAATGAATCGCGCGAGCTGAGTGTGTCTGAGAGTTACGTCAGATAAACATGCAAAATCGTGTTAGTTACTTGCGCTTCTGTAGGTCTTCTTTCCTAATAAGTAGCTCGTTCTCTAGATGGTCCCGATTGCTCATCTTCTTGATCTTCAGGAATTTTTCTAGGCCTTTCTCTGTTTCTTTCTCGTGGATGTTGACCTCTCCGTCAAACAGTCCTAGAATTGCGTGAAGCTCCTCTGAAGTGTGCATTTGAGGATCTATTACTGCTAGAGTAGTGAATCCCGCTGACCGCAATTCGGGTATGAGTGCAGCGAGCCATCTTCTCGTTTGAACTACATGATGTTGAAGGAGAACGTCCGAAATTATCTCAATGCAAATCCTTCTTGGACGCTGGTGAGTCGCATCTATTTTGCGGATGGCTGAAGTTAGAGCCATGTTGATGTTTGTCAAGTTGTCTACACCGTTTATCTTGACCACGTTGGGCAAGCTTTTGATGATCGCGTCTGCCTGAGGATTACACACGAAGAGGCAGAAGTTTGAGGGGAACTCCTCCGCGAGTATCTTACAGTCACACATACCAGGGTCGATGGTGACATGAAATGTCTCTTCACCCCTTTTTGCCCCCGTCTCAAGAAAACTCCTGACCAGTAAACCCCTCACGTCGTAGGAAGGTGAGGTCAAAGCCACCGCGTAGTTTTCGGGTATCCCCCCACACAAAAGCCCGTCAAGGCCTGCGTACCCAGTAGCGATGTGACCGGGAATACCCTCCGAGACTTCTGCGGCGGGTTCGGACTTCGAGACCACTTCCCGCGCAGTTTCTTCGCGAACCATTCTTGACCTTGTTTTTTCTACCCTCTTGATCGCACCGATCTCCTGATATATGCCAAGTGCTTGGTTCAACAGCGAAAAGGCTCTTTCTTCATCGCCCTCTTCGTTCCTTTCCAGATGCGTTGAGCCGTATTCGTACAGAAGATCAGCGAATGGTTCGACGTACCATTTCTGTGCATCCACGGATTTATATCCTTGAAAGCTCTTTTCGAAGTGTTGTATTGATTGTTCCCAGTTTTTCTGCTCTCTCAAGAGCATTGCTTTCAACATTTCGACTTCGGCCATAACAAGCTTGTTTTTGGCTTTTGCTGCGTACGCACGGATCTTCTCGATCAGTTCCCTGGCCTTTTCACTTTCGCCTTTTTTCAGATACAACTTCGAAAGCTTAGGCAGCACTAGTAGAACCTGGGTGTCTACGTCTCCTGCTTCTTGATATGCGCTGTTGGATTCATTAAGGTACTTCTCTGCTTCCCCGTAGTCTTCCATTTCCATGAACAATTCGCCAAGCCCGACGCCCGCTTCTGCAGAAAACTGGTATTCTCCTACTCTTCTTGCCATGTCATAGGCTTCCCTCAGATACTGAAGACTCTTCTCCCATTCTCCTAAGACGAGATAGCATACGCCAATACCGGTCAATGGGACCGAAACATGGGCGGTGTATTTGGCTCTCTTGTCAAATGCCAAAATTTCTTCAAACATGGACATTGCTCTCTGGATTTCGCCCATGTACGCATAGCTTGAAGCCAACATCACATCAAGCCAGGCTAAGCCGTATAAGCCGCCAACTTTTCTCACGAACTCCGACCCTTTCTGAGCGGTTTCAAATGATTTTTGAAGCTCTCCAATGCTACCGTAAAGTGTGGCAAGGTTGTTGTAGAAATTCGTAGCGTACCCTACCAAGTTATTCTTGAGAGCCATCTTCAGCCCTTGCTCGTAGTATTGCAGAGCCTTTTCATGTTCGCCAGATTTCAGACTTATCGTCCCCAAGTCATTATAGCACCCTGTGAGGACTTGTTGGTTGCCTAGCCTCTCTGCGAGTTCAAAGGCTTTCTGTGCCCAAGACAATGCTTCAGGTTTGCCACTTCGCCAAAGCATGTGTGAGATGTCTTCATATAGACCGGCTAGTTCCGCACTTTCAGGCTCTTTTTGAAGTATTTCCAAAGCCATGTTATGATGCTTAGAAGCAATGTCCTTGTCCCCAGCATTCTGCCAGAACAGTGATCCCATCCATCCGTGAAGTCGTGCACTGTTTTTCTTGTCTTCTAGCTGGTCCCACAAATCCAATGCTCTATCCCAGTATTCCAAGCAGACGCGTGGTTCGCCCATCCACCATTTGAGGCTACCAAGCCTTTCAATTATGCGCGCCTTCTTCTCAAGATTATCTCCTTGTTCTTCGAGAAGCTCAAGGGCATGCTGAAGGTAAGAAAAGGCCTCATTGTGAGCATAAACTCTCTGCGCTTTTTCCCCTGCCTTCAAGAAGTATTCAAGCGCCTTGTCCTTGTCACCAGCCTCCAAGAAGTGGTAAGCCAGTTCCCCAAAATGTTGATCAACACTACTAGCATAGACTTTCTCCAAAGCATTTCCAACAGAATCGTGAAGCTTCTTGTGTCGTAGATGGCTAACTTCTTCATGCACGACATCTCTCACCATTACATCAGCGAAACAGTACACATCTTCTGCACGAATCACCTTCTCCTTGACCAGTCCTGTCTTCAACATTCTTTCCATCAGTTCGAGTAATTTATTTTCCTCAATGCCAGTCACGCCGCGTAGAGCCTCAAATGTGAAGTCGTTACCGACGAAAGAAGCCAAGGTCAGAATGCTCTGGCTTTCATCATCCAATCGGTTTATTCTTGTCTTTATTACACTCTTTACAGTTGTAGGGAACTCGATCTTTGAGACTTCCCTGATCTTCCATTGGTTCTCCTCGCGAAAGATAACGTCTTCTTCCTTCAGAGATCTCATCACTTCTTCCACGAAGAAAGGGTTCCCTCTAGTCTTCTCATAAACTAACTCACAGAACTCTTTCGGCACCTCTTCCTGCTCCAGGATCTGCCGGATCATCTCAGAAACATCATTGAGAGACATTCGCTTCAGCATGATAGGCCTCAACAGACGTTCCCTATTCAGTTCCGCCAAGACTGGCGACAGAGGATGCTTCTCGTCAACGTCAGTCTCACGATAAGCACCCAGAAGAAGCAATCGTGTCTTGTAGATGCCGCGCGCCAAATAGTGTAAGAGCAGAAGCGAAGTCTGATCAGTCCACTGCAAATCATCAAGAACGACCAACAACGGAGCTTCCTTACAAACGTTGACTATAAACTGGAAGACTGCCTCAAACAGCCTGTCACGCTCGTGTTCAGGACCGACAGGTAGGGACTGAGGAATCGTCCCGAGCTTTTGCCTAAGTTCAGGAACCAACTTTGCAACCTCACTTGGATAAAAGCTAACAACCCTGTACAATTGCTCTGGACTACAAGCCTCCAAATAGTCTCTTAGCACCTCGCTCCATAGAACATACGGAGGAACCCCATCCATCCTGAACAGAGCCGGACATCTTCCATAGAGAACTTGCATCCCACGCAAGCGTGCGTAAGCACCGAGTTCTCTGGTCAGCCTCGTCTTGCCTATTCCAGCCTCTCCGGACAGAAAAACAAGACCGCCCTGACCCTGAATTGCCCCATCAACGGCCTCCCTAAGAAGCCTCATCTCCTCAACTCTATCAATAAGCTGACTCTCTTTTACCGCAAGAGGACGCGGGCTCGGAACAACTTCTGGCTCACGCGACGGCACAAGTATGACTCCATGCTAACGGTTAATCACATTCATCTTGTTGCGCAATCCTAAAAAAGATATCTCATACCACAAGAGAAAGTGATACAGCCCTTCTCAGCATGTGCATCGAACAAAATCAAAAACGGTCCATGCCTTTCCAAGCGCGCGCTGGGAGAGTTTCGAACCCTCGCCGAGCACAGGCAAGCATACTTTTTCCGGCAAATTCGTGTTCTGATAAGGGCTAGAGCACCATTTTGACGAGGTCAAGAGAGAGATATCGAGAAAAAGACGTGCTTTCACATGTTCTAGTTTCCTAGGAGAAAAGTTATAGTCCAGTTTGGCTCTGTTACGAGCAGGATGTAGAAGGCAATTTGTCTGGGCAAATATCTGGCTGTAGACCGAATCGAATTCATCGTAACCTATCTCTGCAACTCAAGCTGTAGCCATTGCCAACTCAGTGAAGAAGAGAAAGGGAAGAGGTTTCCAAGTCATGTTGACAAGGACAAGACTGTCGAGATTGTCAGAAAGGTCGGACAAGCGTATGCTCCAAAATCAATCATGACGTTTGGAGGAGAGCCTCTGCTCTATCCTGAAATCGTCTGCGCAATCCACGAACAAGCAAAGAAAGTGGGTATTCCCATTCGAGAAGTCATCACGAGCGGTTTCTGGTCGACAAGAGCAGAGAAGATTCAGGAAATCGCCCAGAACCTCGCGAAATCTGGTGTTAATGAAGTCTCAATCTCGGTTGACTGCTTTCATCAAGAATTCATTCCGCTTAAGACCGTTAAGAAGGCCGCGAATTCACTCATTGCGGCAGGAATTGAGCGCGTAAGCTGGAATCCTTGTTGGGTCGTGTCTAAAGGTCATGACAACAAATACAATCGCAGAACCAAGACAATCCTGCAGAAACTCCGCAATCTGCAAGTGGAAGAGAGTGAAGGAAACAGCGTGCAGCCCAAAGGAAGAGCCCGTTCATCTTTAACAGAATTCTTTCCACTGAGAACGCCAGTGCCGAAGGGAAAATGTGGCGAGATGCCCTACACGGAAGCGCTTGATTCAGTCAAAACAATTTCCGTAGAACCAGACGGAAGAGTTGCTGTCTGCGAGAATTTCTACATCGGAAACGCGTTCAAATCCGACATCATTGATATCCTAGAGAACTATGACCCGTTCAAGATTCCTGAAGCCAAATCAATACTCGAAAAAGGCATGAACGGACTGATAAAATGGGCAAAGAACAGAGACGTCGAGCCAAGGCCTGAGGGATACTACAACATCTGTCACATGTGCACCGATCTTCGAGAAAGAGCAAGCACCGCATGCTCGAATTCTTCAACCCACCGGCTACCAGTAAAAGATTAGCGCACGCGCTTTTGGGTTTTGGGCTTGGGGGTAAAGTTTTATTCCTTCCTTCCTTCAAGCAAGATCCTATAGCTGTGGTGAAGTTTCAGGTAAAGAGACGTCCCGAAGACGTAGTTGCTCCTGAACATCTTCTGCGTCAGCTGCGCGCCTATGAAGAGTTGCTTTCAAAATCTACTGGTTCTTTGCCCTATAGACAGCAAATACAGCTTAATGCAATAACTGAAGGGTTAGCCCTCATACGAGGAGATGTCGAACTCAAACAAGACCATGTGGACACAATTGCACGGCTTTCTAAATGGATAAACTACGACTTCAAAGAGATTTAGCATGCGCGCTCTAAAATCTTAGTCAAACGAGTTCCCAAGCAGACATTCGAGCCCAGTAGATGCATGATGCTGGATAGATTAGCTGGTTAAGTAGCTGCAGTAGATGCTGTACGCGCGATCTTTGAAACCTGCATAGGTAAGTGAGTTGGTGGGAAAGCTTGCCAGCGAAGTAGTTCCATAGATAGACTGGTTCGTGCTTCCCGTGCTGTAGTAGAACCGCAGGGTCTTTCCAGAAGCCATAGCGTCAACTACGAGCCAATAGTACGCGCCTGCAGAAAGGTTAGGCGTCGTTGTCAAGGCTACGGTCACCCAGCCATTTGTTCCTGCTGGAACCGTTCCAGTTCCAGAGGCCAATAGGTTGCCAGGCGCTCCGCCAGCGTCACTGTAGATGCCGACCTTCACGGTTCTGGCTTCGCCGTTTCCCTCTGAAACCCGAATCGATATGCTCTGAGCCACCCCATTCTTGGAAACTTGGTACCTGCTCCCGTAAAAGTATTGGCACAGGTTCGTTTGGCTTGCGCCCACGTCAATCTTGCCGAACGTTTCAGTGACTCCGGCGTTTGCCGTTTGGAAACTCCAGCTGCAAGGCACCAAGCTCTTGGCAGTCTTACTTTGGGCAGCAGCTGAAATCGAAATCGTGTAGAGTGTTCCCTGCGCCAAGCTCGCGTTTGGAGTGAAAGTCATCACCGTATCGCCTACGGTCCAGGTGAAGCTGCCTGAAACGGACGGACTGATGGTGAACGCGTTCTGAGTGGAGGTTTGGTCCATTGGCTCGCTGAACGTGACTTGGATGGAAGTGGATGTGGAGACGCCGGTCGCGTCGCTGCTGGGGACGTGGTTGACAACGGTGGGTGCGGAGGGTGCGGTGGTTAGGTAGGTGCAGTAGATGCTGTAGACGCGAGCGTTGCGAGCTGAATATTGGCATGGATTTGCTGGGAAACTGGCATAGCTCGTAGTGCCGTAGACTCCTTGGTTTGTGGCTCCAGTGCTGTAATAGAACCTGAGAGTCTTACCTGACACTTTGGCGTCGGCCATTAGCCAATAGTAGGCGCCTGCGGAGAGTGATGGCTTGCTTGTGAGATTTACGGTTACCCAGCCTAAGTAGTTGGCAGAAACGGTTGCTGTTCCTTGGGCAATAAGGGTAGATGGAACACCAGCGTTATCGCTGTATAGGGCTACTTTCAGAGCTGTAGCCGAACCCGTGGCTTCCTGAACGTAGAGGGTCAAGCTCTGCGCGACTCCGTTTTCGGTCATCTGGTATCTGCTTCCATAGGAATACGCGCAGAGGTTACTGACGCTGGAGCCGATGTCTTTTTTGCCGAACGTTCCTGATGTCTGCCCGGCTTGTTCTGTTGTGAAGCCCCAGGCGCTGGGTGACAGCATGTTTTGGCCCAGCTGGTCTTTGGCGCCTGTGGATATCGTTATTGTGTAGAGTGTTTGGTAAACAAGGCTTGAAGACGGAGAGAAAGTGAGGACTGCATCACCTGAACTCCAAGTGAAGCTGCCCGAGACTGATGGGTTCACCGTGAAAGCGTTTTGAACCGAAGACGTGTCCATTGGTTCGCTGAAAGTCACTTGTATGCTTGATGTCACAGCAACGTTGGTCGCGTTTGCTATTGGAACGTGACTGGACACGTAAGGTGGAGTAGGCACCTGAGGCTCCGGACCTACGTAAGCCCGTGAAACTACGACACAGTCACAAAAGACAGTTGTGCTCGCACAGTTGGTGATCTGAGGGAGCCCGAAAGCCACTTGGGTAAGGGCTCCGTACGTGCCTGTGTTTACTCCGGTGATTGAACAGACAAGGGAGCCGTCCACCCATAATTCGCCCAAACCAGCTGCGGCGTCCTCCTTCCAGTGAAGCTCAACGCAGTACCAGTGGTTCATTGAGGGAACGTTGGCAGAATAGGCGTAGACATAGCTTGTCCCACTCCTGATGACAAGACTCCATTGGACGAGTCCACCGGTCTTCTTCCAACCTGCATAGGCTACGCTGTTTGAACCCGCCTTGAAAATGATTGTGTAGAAGCGGTCACTCTCATCAGCAATTCCAGATTGAGAAACGTAAAAGTAGCTTCTAGCATAAAGCTCAGTGGAGGATGCCATGGTCTTGTAGGAGTATGCGTACTCTGTTCCGCCTCCCCCGTTTGAACTGTATTTTGCGCTGTAAATGCCGTGATGAGTAGGTGTGTTGGCAGTAGCTGCAATTTCACCAGAAGATACGCTTGTGCCCGTCCATGCGTTGAAGGTTCCAGATTCGAAACCATCATAAAACAGGTTGGGTGTCCAAGGCTTCATTAGAGGATAGTGGTCAATATTGTTCATATCAATTACGTAGGGAGTATCGCCGATCCCGTCGTTGTTGGTATCCGTGCCGAGATAGTCGCTCCAGTAGTTGCCTCCAAAGGAATAACCATCATCCCAAATGTTAGCATAGCCAGATGCGGGAATGTATACTGGTGTATTATTGTTGACAAAGTTGTTATGGAGGATTTTGTTGCTTGAAGAAGAGTCAACAACAATGCCATATTGGTTGTTCGCTATGTTGTTTCCAGAAATGCTGTTGAAAGAAGAAGAGTAAAGAATGATGCCAGATTCGTTGTTTGCTGCGTTGTTTCCAGAAATGCTGTTGAAAGAAGAAGAGTAAAGAATGATGCCAGATTCGTTGTTTGCTGCGTTGTTTCCAGAAATGCTGTTGAAAGAAGAAGAGCCAAGCCAGAAGCCGTATTCGTTATTTGTTGCGTTGTTTTCAGAAACATTGTTATTTGAAGAATAATAAAGGATGATGCCGTAGTAGCTGTCTGTCATGCTGTTTCCCGAAATGCTGTTGTTTGAAGAATAATAAAGATAAACACCATAACAATTGCTTGTTATGATGTTCCCACTAATATTATTGCCAGTAACCGTAATGCAATAGATTCCACAGGGCGATCCATTCGTTCCACTGTTTCGAATTGTGAAGCCACTGACTTTGACCAAGTTGGCCGTTATGGTTATTACATTTCCAGCAAGTTTCCCGTCCATAATGGTCGTCTTGTCGTTCTCCCCAATGAGCTCTATTGCTTTGTCAATGACCACATTTTCATAATATGTACCGGCTCTTACAAAAATGGCATCACCTGACCAAGCCGAACTGATAGCATTTTGAATGGTTGGATATTGATCTGGAACTATCATCTTTGTCAATACGAGGTTGGATACGACGAAATTGTTATTGACCGTGTACAAAGGAGTATCCGCGGATTGTGCATGGTTGATGCAGAATTTAGTGACTGTTCCGACCGTTATGCTGCCACCGTCGTAGACTTGCAAGAAGTACTGTTGGTCGTAGGCTTTCGTCAGGACATCTTTGAACTCGGTAACGTCAAGCAATATATCATTATGACAGAAGGGAACGTTGCCACCATGAATATAACTGTTAAAACTCTTTGTTACGATAGGGTTGTCAACGGTTCCAGCGCCGACCGTGATGCTGCATTCACCTCTGTTGTTGTGGTTGATTCCGAAAGTCGCGACTAACTGTGGTGTGTAGTTCAGAAGGTCGCTACAAATCATGCAGAAGCTTACGCGTTGTTTCATGGCTTCGTAGGAAATCCAATAACAGCCGTCACAGATATGCTCCCAGCTAAAAGGCGACGGAAGCCACGGGATACCCCAAGAGTTCGCAATCTTGAAAGCGCCATAGTGTGTTTGCCCCGCTTCAGTGTATGCGAAGTTGTCATCGTATCCCACTATTGTTCCGGCATGATTTGTACTCGGATTCACATAGTTGTCAAGTGTAAGCATATCGTTGCCATCAAGCAAGGACCAGCCCCAGGTGGGATCTTGGATCTTGTGTGCATCCACGCTTACTATAGCGAGATTACCTGAAGACAACCATGTCTTGAGTTTTGCGAGACCAGCGTCATCTTGCAGCATCATATATAAATTGATGCTGCTAGCATTGGCTCGATATAGAGGTGCTTCCTTCCATGCGATTTCAGAAGGCCAACTCGTGTAATCGCCCGCGTTGTACGGCATTGTGCTTAGCGAGCAGTCGCCCACAGAACATATGAGCCCTATTGCATCAGAGTAGTATGATCCTTTATCTACGCCGTCGTCGATCAGGTTGTAGATGAAACTTGGGCTCATGATTTCGTTTTGCATGGCTCCCGAGTTTACATTCCAATTGTGTTCTTTTGCCTCTTGGAAGGTCTTCGTGTAGTACCCAACAGCCCAAGCAACACACGAACCTTCTTGACCTTGGTCTCCGATTGGTGGAAACCAAGGTTCAGCCATGTTATCCCAACTGGATGGGGACTGGCCCGAAATTGAAATCTGATCTGCCACACTTGCTTCGTTCTCTATCAATTTCCACTCTTCTTCAGACGGGGGAGCCAAACCTGTTCCATGACCTTTCACAACTTGATTGTAGTTTTGGCCTTCATTTCTAATTCCGGTTCTGGCTTCCAACAATTGCAGCTCGCTTTCGTTCATTGCGCTTTGAACAATCGTTGGTTGCGCTTCGATGGTTTTTTGATTATTCTCTGTTGTGTTGCTGCCACCATACTGTGGATTTGAGGAGATAGGCGATTGCGACAACTTCTCAGTATCTGCTCTTACAGACTGTATCTTGCAGGCTAATCCGAAGACCTGCATTAGCAGAAGAAAAACGAATAGAACAGCAATAATCCTTCTCATTTAGTATGCAAATCCTCCCGAATAGTATGATTGATATTTCGTCTGTTCGTTTTTAAGACTTGTGATAAATAGCTCTAGGCACAGTGAACGCGTTTCTGATTGAATCTAGATTCCTTCGGGCATATGATGGATGAGAGCAGAGCATAATTGAATAAATGTTAACGCGCGCGTGCTTCAGTTTAGGTTTGCTGTTCTGGGAATCCATGTTTCATGTTCATCTCTAAGATATCGGGCGAAGAGAAAAGCTTCTTCGTTAATCAATGTTTCAATGGTTTGGCGTTTGCCATGCTTCATTCTCGGAATCTCAACCACCGATTCAAAATAAGAATAGAGTTTACCTGTTAGATCAACCGTCTCAGAATCGTTCAGGTACTCCCTCTGTCCAGCCTTGTTTTTACTGAATTCCTCATGCTTCATCATGAAGTCTTTTTTCTTGAAGTTTGCAGAGTTTTGAATGAGAAAGTTTTCAACAAGGTATCTGTACAATTCCATGAAGTCGCATACAAGAGACGGTTTACCCCATGCTTCAGAATGCAAGAAACCCAGATACGGCTCAAGCTTCGCCCTTACGATGGCTCTGTAGACTTTCCATTTCAGAATCGTATAGGCAAGGTTGAAAAGATTGTTTAGTCCGTCATATGCCTTGAACGTTTTACGATTTTCAACTTGCATGAAACTCGGGAACAGTTGAAAGACCTGCTTGAAGTATTGTTTTGAACAATGGCCTTCAATTGCCATGAGTTTGGTTGTTATGTTTCCAGAATTGACTTCTTCAATTGCTCTCTTGATTGTGAGTAGATTATGTTGTCGCAGGCCATATTTTCTTAAGACAAGGTTCTCGGTTTCAATTCTGGAGGCGACTATCTTCTTGGCGATAGAGACTCCCTTATCGTTCTTAGAGGCTTCATATTGGCTGATTCGAGTCTTAACGTGGCTGTCATCGTCTAAGCCTTTCAGCATGGCGACAGGTTGACCTTTCTGGGTGACGATTAGAACGTCTATGTCCCAGAATCCCATAGAAGCTAAGGCTCCTGTCGAAACAAGATTTCCGCTTTTGAGAACCACTTCGCCTATCTCGTTTTCGAACAAAGGATAACGCTGAACATTCTGTTCTTTGTCCCTCACAATAAAGCAACCTTTCTCCATTCCCAAATATGAGCCTCGACCATCGAGAGCAATCTTGAGAACTTTAGTCTTCAACTACCTTCCACTCCTCGGGCGCGTGCATCAAATCACTCTCTATATTCCGATTGATTCGGTGGACTGTATCGCCGCTCACTTTCAGGCTTGAACAATTCGACCAGATAGTTACTCAGATCAAAGGCGTCATCTATCGTACGTCTGTGAGAAGAAGTAATGTGGTTCATCTGCATAGACTTCAGATACCCAAAACCATACTTTATGAGCAGCATGGCAATCTCAGCTCTTACGAGGTCTGGAGGCTCTCTTACTGCACGCTGTCTACCCCCTTCTTTCTCAGACCCTGCAATGACAGGTACGTAAATTGTGGGCTTCAAAAGGAGAGCTTTCACAATAGGTTCCAGAGTCTCTTTAGTCACAACCTGATTCACGTCGTCTCTGTCTGCAACTTCGACAAACAGGTTGACATCAACTAGCCCCACTCTTACGCTACTCCGCACTTTATACCAAAAAGTGCTTTTGGCCTGCTTTTCCATTTTGCCGCTCCCTTCCAGTTTGCCGCCCTCTCCCATTCTGCCGCCTCTTCCCAAAATTCCCAAGAGCTGCTTCCTTCTATTCTTCCTGAAGATGCCTCCTCTAGAGTTGATATATAGCTTAAATGCGGCTATCGCTTTTTGCCTATTCCTATCTTTTGCTTCCATTATAGACTATCTCCAATTAGAATATAGCCATAATTTATATATATACCTTCCCATTTATGCATTTCGGAGAAAACAAATATGGAATCGTTACAACACGCTGAAGATGTGTCTGAGAACAGATCAGACCTTCACGACGCCGAAAGCTTAGAATCCGAAACGCTTCCCCCTCTAGGAGAACAGCGCACACGCAACAAGGATGTAGAAACACTTGACGAGAATGAACCGCTAAAACAAGTATTGATATACCTCTCCGACAAGCGACTGAAACAGCTACGCAAAATAGCTTACACCAGAGGCGTTAGCAGAGCCTCTCTAGTAAGAGAAGCCGTTGAAGACTGGTTCACTGAACAATCAAATTCCAAAGAGAAGATTCCGAACGAACTATTGGAAAAGATTCTCGATTATTGCTCAAAAGACTACGGCGATGGCTTTGAAATTGATGGAGACACTGGATTCGTAGCAATGATGCAAGAAAACAAGTTACAACTCAAAGACCTAACAAAAAAACAGTGGGTCGAAGTGGCTAAGAAAATCGACATCGGCTTCAACAGGTATTTTTCGCAGCCTTCACCCGAAGAATTCGCAGGCAAGTTTGACCCAATATCACCCAGCAAGGAACAACGCGCATGGCTATCAAGTAATGAGAATCTCCCAGAAGATTCTGAGGAAGAAAAAGGGAAGGAATGACTTCATGAGAAGGCAAACGAAACCTACCCCTTTCTTAGTTTTTGAAAAACAGAAGAAAACCTGAGAGTAGTGTTCAGACATGGAAAATTGCCAAGTATCGGTCAAGAAGAGTCAGAGTGATACACCTACCAAGGAATATGACTCTGGCCTCAGGGTAATAGACCCCTCCAGGTGTATCACTCTGGAAAGTGACAAGGAACCCTTACTCATAATCAACATAGTTCTTCAAACAGCTTTCCTCAAATCCTGTCCAAAACCCAAATCGCTTTTGCTGATAGCCAAATCTGGAATCGGCAAATCACGGCTGCTGTCGCCTCTTTCAAGACTGGACTTCGTGAGCTACGTAAACGACATCACACCGAAGTATCTGGTTGAATTTCTGAAAAGAGCCAAGATTGGTGAGAAGAAGTTTCTAGTGATTCCTGACTATACGTCTTGTCTCAGTCACGGCGTTAACACAAGAAACACTTTGAATGCAATTCTTAGAAGCATGACCGAAGAGGGCGTCAGCGATCTTTCTGACTATCATCTTGAGTTTCAGTCAGACACACCAGTGAGGGCAGGCCTGCTGACTGCCATTACCACTGCTTCCTATGCAATGTTCAGGGAATCATGGAAGACTACTGGTTTCCTGTCAAGGTTGATTCCCGTTTCGTTTGACCATTCCGTAGCAACCAAGGAGAAAATAATGGATACTATCGATGCCAGGTTGCCTGACGTTATAGACAAGGTGAAACTTGAAGTAAAGAAAAGACCCGGAACAGTTGAATGCCCAGAGAATCTTTTGCGTCAACTGAGGCAGATAGAAGAGAATCTTGCCTTGCATTCTGGCTCGTTACCGTACAGGCATCAGATTCAACTGAACGCGTTGACAGAAAGTTTAGCTGTCATGAGAAACCACGCCGCAGTCACGCAGGAAGACATTGACACGATCAGTTATTTGTCCAACTGGATAAACTACGATTTCAATCCCTTATGAATTGAGAAGAGTGAGGCACATGACAAAGAGATTAGTGTGCGCTGAATCTGAACAGGTCATTGGCGTTCTAATCGACTTTCAGGACAGAGACCACAAAGACCACGCTATCAAGTTCATCTCTCACAGAGGTTTTGACAGATTGTTATGTGATCATGTTTTCTCCCATTTCTGTGTGGAATGTCCCCAGTATGAATGCGATAGGAGAAGTGTTTGACAGATAGAAGAGGTGTTTTGACATGGCGTTTGCTGGGCAGGGAAGGAAGAAGCAGCTTAAGATTTATGGCACGAGAAGGAAAGGCCACCGTGAACTTTGGACTGTGAAGGGGAAGGGGAAGTATTTCTGGGTGAGACGTGACATTAAATGAAGGTTTTTGGCTTCTGGCAAGTGGAATCCGAAAGAGCCTCTATGTGAGACGTTGTTCACGGAAACTGAGCCTTTAATCATCGATTATGACATAGGCAGTGAAGCTCTAGGCAAAGTTAGGCAACTTGTCAATGAATGGGAATGGATTGATTTTGAGGCTGAAAGCTAGATGACACATGAATGGGTAACTTCAGGTTACTGCATAGGCTTCAACACGGATAGAGGAGTCGTTCTGGATTTGGACAACATGAAGTACCGCAAGGCTCTAAAGATCACTGAGGATCTCTGCAAGTCGTATAGGCTTCAAGGCTATCTTCTGATCAAGTCAAGTCCTAAGAGCTACCATGCTGTGTTTAACCGTTATCTTTCTTGGAGAAAAGTCACGAAGATACTGTTCAGTCGGTATTAGACAGTTAGGTATGCTGTGTTTCAAATGATGTCTGGACATTTGACTCTTCGCATTAGTAAGAAGAATGGAAAGGACAAGCCTCAGATTGTGCGTCAAATGGGAAAATCTGACAAGTTGGTTAAGGACTATCTTGAAGTCTATGAAGTATTCAGAGATTACTAAGCGTGCGCATCAATAGCTTTGAAAAAATGTTTGGCGCGAGTGCCTAATTTCAAGGTTCTATACCTATGTACGTTTTCGCTGCTTTTGCACTGTCACAGTAGATTGTTGTGCTTGCGCAGTTCGTGATTTGGGGCAGTCCAAAACGCACTTGGTTCACGTTCCCGTAGTAAGCTGTGTTTCCGCCTGCAATCGAGCACACTTTCACGCCGTCAGCCCACAGTTCGCCTAAGCCGTTAGCAGCGTCTCCTTTCCAGTGAAGCTCGACGCAGTACCAATGGTTCAGCACAGGACTTGTCGTTGAATATGCGTACACGTAACCCGCTCCATTCCTAACTATCAGAGACCATTCCACAACTCCGCCAGTTTTCTTCCAGCCAGCATAGGCAACTGCGTTGCTACCTGCCCTGAAAATGATGAAGTAGAAACGGTCACTCTCATCTGCAATGCCAGATTGGGAGACGAAGAAATAACCACGAGCAAACAGCTCAGTTGAGGATGAAATCGTCTTGTAACAGTAGGCATACTCTGTTCCACCTCCACCGTTCGACGTAAACTTGGCACTGTAACTACCTTTGTAGGCTTGCGTATTGACGGTTGTTGAGGTTTCGCCTGTTGTAACTCCTGTCCCACTCCAAGCACTGAAACCAGATTCGAAACCATCATCTAGCATGAATGCAGAAGTCTGTTCGGGACCTATGTAAGTCGTTCCCACTTTCACGCAGTCACAGTATGCCGTTGTGCTGGCGCAATTTGTGATCTGCGGTAGACCAAAGCACACGCGACTTGCGTCTCCATATGCAGCCGTGTTTTTGCCCGTGGTCGAACACACTCTTGTCCCGTCAACCCAAAGTTCACCCAGACCGTTTGAGGACGCTTCTTTCCAGTGCAGTTCAACGCAGTACCACCGGTTCAATGCTGGACTGGTGGTTGAGTAAACATAGACATAGCTTGTCCCACTCCTGACTATCAGATTCCATTTTACGACTCCGCCTGTTTTTCGCCACCCAGCGTAGGCTATGTTGTTGCTTCCCGCCTTTAGCGTGATGAAGTAGAATCGGTCGCTCTCGTCAACAATTCCAGACTTTGAGACGTAAAAGTAACCACGCGCATCAAGCTCAGAGCCCGGATATGTTTTGTAGCAGTATGAGTTTTCTGTTCCGCCACCACCGTTTGAGGTGAAACTTGCACAGTAACTTCCGTGGTGCGAACGAGTATTGGTCACAGATACGGTTTCGCCTGCGGATACGCTTGTGCCGGTCCATTGGCTGAAGTTGCCAGTTTCGAAACTGTCGTCAAACGAGGCCAATCTGGCATAAATGTCATTATTGCCATTCCTATAATCTTGCCATACTATGGTGTTGCCGCTAACATCTGGAGCTGTCTGGTCTCCGGTGCCTGTTGATATTCGGGTTGTCGTTTTAGTCGACAAATCATAAGCATAAATGCTAGGAGTGCCGCTCCAATCTACCCAGACTATTGTGTTGCCGCTAATAGCTGCTCCGGTGCCTGTTGCTATTCGGGTCTCCGTCTTAGTCGATAAATTGTACGCGTAAGTACCGCCGCCATCTTCCCATACTATGGTGTTCCCGCTAATAGCTGGATTGAGCTGGTCTGCGGTGCTTGTTGTTATTCGGGTTTCCATTTTGGTCGATAAATCATACGCATATATATCAGCCTGCAAACCATATGGCCCATCGTTATTCCTCCAATCTTCCCACACTATGATGTTACCACTAACATCTGGAAAGCCCCGTATTGCGGTCGTTGTTGTTATTCGGGTTTCCGTTTTAGTCGACAAATCATAAGCGTAAATATCACCACTGTTCCCATTTCTATAGTCTTCCCATACAATGATGTTACCACTAACATGTGCATTCTGCTGGGAACCGGCGACTGTTGTTATTCGAGTTGTCGTTTTAGTCGACAAATCATAAGCGTAAATCCCAGCACCGCCACTAATCCAATCTTCCCACACTATGATGTTACCACTAACATCTGGATTGTGCGCGTTGTGTACGGCGTTTGTCGTTATTCGAGTTTCCGTCTTAGTCGATAAATCATATGCATAAATATCCGGCGTGCACTCCCTATAATCTGTGGTCGCACTATTCCTATAATCTTCCCATACTATGATGTTGCCACTAACAGCTGGATTCCATTGCTCTGCAGTGTTTGCAGTTATTTGGGATTCAAGATAGGTGATTTGCGCTTTGACTGGTTGAGGGGAGTATATCAGTATCAACGTTCCGACCAGAAACATGCATAATATTATAGACACTGTTCGGTTCAGCAAATCATTTCCCCTAGTCTTGTATGACTCAGTGGCAATTTAAGACTTGTGAAGAGATCTTCTAATGACATTTCAGAGGAGTATAAATCGGACGATGACCAGCCGCATTGTTCACACTGGTTGTCTGAACGTGCGCTACGTGGCTGATTAGTTGAGGAAATAGTTGCAGTAGATGCTGTAGGCGCGATCTTTGAATCCTGCGTAGACACACGGGTTGGTGGGAAAACTTGCTAAGCTGTTCGAGTCATATACTGATTGCTTCGTAGTTCCCGCTGCGTAATACATTCTCGTAATACATTCTCATTGATTTCCCTGAAGCCTGTGCGTTGACTTCAAGCCAATAGTAGCCTCCCGCGGAAAGATTGGGATGGGTCATCAAGTCGATCGTCACCCAACCGTTTATTCCCGCAGGAACAGTTCCTGTTCCAGTAGCCAACAGAGCAGCGCGCGCCCATCATAAACTCCTGACCAGTTGATCTGGTATGATATGAGGCAACAGCTATCGCTTGGTGCGAATACAGTTATGTAATCTTCATAGCTGCTGCATTCGTTTGAGCGCGCGAAAAACAAGGAGCTAGCCCGCGCTTCATCCGACAGCTGAGCGCGAGCCAAAATGTTGGGCAGCTAGCGCACGCGTTAGGTTTTCTATGGATAAAGTGAAAATGCTTCCGTACATAGAACGTGCGAAGAATAGAAGTAGAATGCATGACCATGTATAGTGCCGGCACTCATTACCCATTTGAGATTCTTGGTTCCAATCCATGTCCCCCCAGGTGGGTTTTGTGGTGGCGTCATTGTTTGGTTTCCGTAAATCACCGCCCAAGCTTCACCTTCGGAGCCGAAGCCTGTGTTCAGCATATACAATCCGACTGTTATTGAGACTGAGTTTGGCTCCACATCTAATTCCCAGGCCCATGTTTGTGTGCCAGTAGTCAACTGGAAGTATTCTGCATACCTGTCACCGTAATACTCGAAGGTTGCCGAGAAACTATGAAATGAGCCATTGCTGTACCTCACCAAAAGCCAACCTGTTGCTTTTATGCCCTTAGCTGCCAGAGCAGGTGTCTGTGCCATAACTGGAGTAGCAACAAGACCCAAACCGATCAAAATTAACGACAAAGCATAAAGAATTCCCTTATTCATGAATTCTCACCTCCAGTCAATCGCTCTTAGCGAGCTCGCTCTCTCTCGCGCTCGCTGCTTCTACGCACGGAATAGCTTCTTTTGATTCACTAGTTAAGACTTGTGGAACCATCTTCTATAGGAGTTATTATAGCGCGCGCTAAAATAATTAATCCCCCCAATTTGGGAGTTTTGTCCAAGGTTTTGTCCCATGCTTTTGCGCGCGCTATTGACGGTTTTGTTTGCATTTGGTGCTCGGTGTGTTTTCTTTTTGTGTGCAGTGCGGTGTTCCATGTGTTGTATGTATGTTTTTGTTTGGCTGTTTCTGTTTCTGGTTTTTCTGTATGCTGTGTGTTTTAGGTGTGTGTATGGCGTGTTGTATGATTCTTCTGCGTGTTTTGTGGTTGTTTTGGTGTGTTGTTATGTTGTTTTTGTTGTTGGTTTTGCTGTTGTTTTCTGTTGTGGTTGTTATACATACAAAAAAAAGCTACGAGACAGCATATACACAGTAGCAGACAAACCAAAACGCATAGACTAAAACCGGAATATGAAACTAGAACTATTGGAATTACTCTATCTGTCCATTTTTGAGTTCAACGTCGTCGTTCGTCTTCGTAAGTGGAAGGAGGAAGGAAGGAAGGAGGTAAAGTTTTATCCAACCACCACCACCACCACCACCGACCACACCACTCTTATTACCACTCCTACTCTTGCTCCTACCACTCATCCTCCACCTACACCTACCTACCTATACCTACACACCTATACCATCGCGCGCACACACGCGCAGGGACGATGCAAAGGGTTAAGTAAGTTTAATCCTCAAGGAACTTTTGAAGCGTGTGCTATGTCGTTTTTCTTGGGGGACCTCAAGACCAAATCCAGAAAGTTCAAAGCGCTTGTGATAATTATTGTAGTTTCTGCAAGTTTTGCAGGATATGTCTGTTGGTCTTTGGTATCATGGTTTGGAAGCGTGGCTAGCTTCAAGGATACGTTGCAGAAAGACGGTTTCACAGTCATTGCTGCAAGCGACTTCTTTGGATTTCGTGATTTCATGTTTTTGCCTCCCGAGATAACTATCCACTGCCAGAATCAAGCTCAGTTTATCTATGAAGCACGCTTAGCGAATTCAACTGGAGAATGGGACAATGTCCTCTACCTGCTAGATAGTGTCCATTTTTATGCTATTAGGATAGACAATTACACCAACGAATTTCTTGGTTACGAGTATACTCCTCCACTATTCAGAATTTAGCGTGCGTTGGATAGACTATTAAATACTTTAATATGCGTTTTTTCTAGGAAAGCGCTTCTGGATTTCGGTTAATGCCCACGTTTGGGCGCGCGCGCCTGAGAAACGAAAAACAAACATGGATTCCTAGAATTGTTAATCTCTAGCGCGTGCTATCTGTCTGTGTGTAGAGCGCGACAAAATAAAATAGTGGAGCACCTATAGTCTAATCAGTGATGAAAATGAACAGCTGGAGATTCGCGGGGTTCCTGGTTCTTTTATGGTTAGTCATTCTTGGAATAGGCCTGTACATGCCATTGGCCTTTCTGGCAGCTTGGGTTCCTGGTGCAGACCATTTCGGAACAACTAGTCAAGAAGCGACTCTGAATGTCTATGTAGTTCCTTGGTTTTTCCAGGTTGAATTCGGTTTTGTTGTTATTGGTGTATTCGCAGGCTTGGGTTTGGGGTCGCAGATGGTGGGGATAAGGTCGCAGACGATCTTAAAAAGTTGGAGAACTGTTGAAGCCTACATCATCTCGGCAATAGCTGTTCTCGGGGTCTCTCTGTACCTCGCAATGTATTACCTAATCCATAACCTGATCTACCAGCTGGCTCCCAAACTCACCCTAATTACCGACACGGGCACTTATGATTTACACGCCTTCATTCAAAAAACGATATTGAGCGGCACGATTTTCTACTGGTTCTTCGGAACCGCATTCTTTTTAGTTGTCATTGCTGTGGTCCTGGGCATTTTAGTGCCATACATGGACAGCGCGAGCCAAGCTTTCTAAACTTCTAGCGCGCGCTTGATTTTTACTTTTTCCGTTTGGGTTTGGGGGTAAAGTTTTATCCAACCAACCAATAACAGAGATTGATTGCTAGGGCGCGCCAACACCCGACCCTTACTTCCATCTTGTAAATATCTCATCACGGCGAAAGGTGGCTGTGCTGACAAGGAACAGAATAACATCAAGCGCTAAGATGCTTGTTCGATTGATGCTTAACCTAATCAATATCCCTGCTGATGTTATCCGCTTTCTTCCGCGGCTTCCAAAAATACCCAACCACAAATAATACTATTCCTATGACTGGTAATACAATCAAAGGTGCTGAGTACCCTCTTACAATAAGCAGGATGACGCCTATAGCGATGAGGATGCAACCCATTAGGATAAGTCTTAATTTCATACTATCCACATTTTCACCCCCTCCTTATTCTGTTCATGCTTCTGATTCAGCTACTTCCATTTTGTCAATATCTCCTCCCTGCGAAAAGCGGCTGTGCTGACAAAGAACAGAATAACATCAAGCGCTAAGAAGATACCTGAGATTATGAAAAGGTTGGTAGTATCGAGACTTATCAGACCTAGCTCACCAGCAAGATAGATGCCTCCTAACGGTAGCAACATGAGAATCCCATAACTGTTGGCGCTACGCACATCATTAACTCTCGAGGAAACAATCACACTGAATTCAACGCTCAAAGTAACAGCAATAGGAACGAGAATTACAAGTATAACACCAATACTCCAGTTTGGAAAATAATAATAGCCAAGCTTGTGGAAAGTCACTTCATCAACGAGCACCATAAAGATTGAAGCACCAACATAAAGTGAAGCTAAAACTGGCAAGAGTGCGGAAAGGGTTTTTCCAAACAAAATCTCTCCATCAGTAATGGGCGTTGCCAGAAGTGGTTCCAAGCTCTTCTCAATTTTTTCTCCGACTATACTGTAAGAAGCAATCGATATAGGAATGAACACTGCTGCTATAACGAAAAAGAAGGAAAAAGAGTTGAGCAGTGGTGGAAGCTGCGCGACTGGGATTCCACCAGTCCTCCTTCCAGCAAACTCTAGTATCAGAGGAAAAATAATTGAGATGATAAGTGGAACAACGATGATTGAATACCAGATGTTTTTTTGATGCCTGAATATCTTGAAGTCTCTGGATGCTATAATCCACGCTTTAGATAGTCTCATATTTATGTCCTCACAAGCTTTAGATAGGCATCTTCCAATGTTGAACCCACAACGTTAATTGTTCGAACATGACCGCCAGCCAGCACTATAGCCTCTACAACAGCCGAGTTCTCCTTATCTGGGTCTACCACGTCAAATGTTATCTTGTTCCCATCACTAGTCAAATTCCTGAGTAACAGCTTCTTCAAAGTGCTCAGAATCACATCGTTCACTTGCTCCAGCACGATAACTGTCTTCCTGCCACTAACGGACTGTTCAAGTTCTTGAGAAGTGCCTATTGCACGCAGTTTCGTATTCAGAATTCCTATTTTATCGCATATCCTTTGTGCCTCATCGAGGTTGTGGGTATTTAGGAAAATGGTCTTCTTCTGCTTTTTCAAGTCAAGAATGAATTCCCTGACAGTTTTTGCTGATTCAGGGTCTAGGTTCACTGTCGGCTCGTCTAAGAATAATATTTGTGGGTCATGGATGAGGGCTCGTGCTATGGCAAGTTTTTGCTTCATGCCCTTAGAAAAAGTTCCTGCCAAAAAGTTTCTCTTCTCCCAAAGTCCCAACATCTCGAGGAAACGCTGGATACTCTCTTTTCTTTGAGTATCCGTGCAATCGTAAATTCTTCCGTAAAAGTCTAGGTTATCATAAGCGCTGAGATGTTCAGACAGCCCAACATTATCAGGGACCAACCCGATGATTTTTCTGATTTTCAACGAATCTATCTTGTTACCTATTTCGTACCCTGCTATTCTGGCACTTCCACTAGTCTTTGATATCAAGCAACAAAGCATCCTGATTGTAGTGGTTTTTCCCGCACCGTTCGATCCAAGAAAACCGAAAATCTCACCTTCTTCAACATGAAAAGTTAGGTCTTCAACCGCTGTAATGTCACCGAATTTCTTCGTCAGGTTTTCAGCATCAATCAATACGGTCACCAAAGTGTGTAAGCTGTTGCGACAATAACATCAAAGAGTCTTAAAGAGGCATCAAGTATTATTTGGCTTTTTGTCTTGGCATAAGAAAAGAGCAAGTTCGAGTTTATGTTAAGTTCGCCCTTAACAACTCGATTCGTCTGGCTAACACCATCATCCTCAAGCGCGCGCGCTAATACTACTAAATAGGTTCTTGAGTTCTTCTTTCACGTCTCCACTCTTCGTATTCTTTTGTTCCCCAATTATGTTTCATCGTCGCGGCTGGAGACATTTTCTTTCTTGGTTTTGCCGTATTTTATCACCCCATTTTTAATTTTAGGCTCAATTCAGAAAAGGGTACTCAAGAAGGTTAATATCAGGAAAAGAAGCCTATTTCAAGGTTCTTTCGGAATAAGATTTTAATAGCCCAAGAAGGCTTTCTTTTCTTAGGAGAAGGCTAGAATGAAGACTAAAACGGTAAAGGTGGCTATAGATAGCTTCGGCTCTTTTCTAGGCAGAGAAAAGGGCTGCTTAGTCGTAAGAGACCAAGAACGCAAAGTAAAGAAGTATCCTCTCTTCGAGAACTCGATAGCGGAGATAAGGCTCTCTAGCGGAAATACGGTATCGGCAGGAGCGTTAGCGAGTTGTGCCTTTTGGGACATAAATCTAATCGTAACAACTCAATTCGGTAATCCGATAGCAGTTCTAAAGCGCGCGCGACGACTTAAGATGCTAATTTCTCGCGAAATGTTAGATGTAAATCATGTAATAAATATCAAAATAGACCGAAAGAAAGATGACTTGATTTTTCAAGTTGACCTCAAGTCGAATAAATGAACCAACTAAACCTTTAAGCGCGCGCGCTATATTCCATGTGATTTTGCTTGTTTAAACTCAACAGTGTGTCTACCAAGTCATCGGTATTGTATATTCTTAGGAAGACTCTTGTGGTAATTGGGTGCTTAGTGTTTTTGTTTTCTGTCATTTTTCCCTTCTTTCTCTTCAGGACAGTACTTTCTCCAACATCGAATTACGATTGGTCATATAGACGTGACTTCTACGGTAACTTTGGTGGAACAAGGCAGTTTTGGTTTATCAATAACTGGGAAAACACTGGTTCGGCAACGATGTCTTGGGCATTAATATCGATGTTCATAATTCAGGTTTTGACGTTGGTCTTTGGCGTAGCCTCTGTCTTCTTCAATAGAAGAATTCTATCATTTGCTCCAGTTTTGCTGTGTCTTGGAGTTCTGGGTTTGATGATTTATGCAATAGGTGACAGAGATGGAGAGTATCAACAAGGCTACTACCTGATTTTTCCCTCACTTGCCTTGTTCATATTTGCCTTCGTACTAAATGAAGTGACAAAGAAACAACAAACATCAGCTCGCGCTTAGGTTTTGTGTGTGCGGGGGGGTAAAGTTTTATCACAAAACCCAAAACTGGAAAAATGCATTGTAGTGCAATATGTTTTAATGGATTTGGTTAGTGTGCGTGGTTTTCCAACATATTTATTTGTCAGTAAAACTATTCGAGATCTATAGCGCGCGCTAAGAATCCTAGAAACAAAGTAGATACAAGAAAAACAGAAGACAGAACTAGCGTGGCAACATGACAGAAATGTGATATCAAGTAGATGTGGGAACTGAATGAAAAAAATTCTCTTTGTGAGCGGCTCGATCGGTTTAGGACATGTAGGCAGAGATTTGGAAGTTGCTGGAGCCCTCAGGAGGATTCGGCCTGACGTTGAAATATCTTGGATGGCTGAGCCCCCAGCCTCGGGAGTTCTCGAAAACGCTGGGGAAAAGCTTCTTCCAGAAGCAGGTTTGTTATCCTCGGCCAACGCGGAGTTGGAAGGATTAGCCAGAGAATACAAGGCAAACTTGGTACAGTGGGTCATGAACATGCGAAAGGGTTGGTCCCGGAATGCCGAAGTCTATGCTGGGATTTCTGAAGAATACAGTTTTGACCTGTGGATAGGGGACGAACCATATGATATTATGATTGCAATGCAAAAGAACCCAGGCTTGAAGAAGTGCCCTTTTGTGGTTATTTATGATTTCTTGGGGCTTGACGCAACCACTTGGAATCCAGTTGATCATCTTGCCGCTTACATGACGAATAGGCTCTGGGTCAAGTTTTTGGTAGGTGAGCCGTCTCTCGCGGATCGAAGCATCTTTGTTGGTGAAATCGAGGACGTTCCAGACAAGAGGTTTGGTTTCATGCTGCCCAACCGTCGCAGACTCGCCGAGAAACTGATTAACTTTGTGGGCTATGTGTTTCCAGAGGATATTGAAGACTTCAGAAACAAGGCTAAGGCGCGCAAACTCTTGGGTTACGGAAATGAACCTTTGATTTTGTGTTCTATTGGTGGGACATCAGCGGGGAAAAACCTGTTGGATCTGTGCGTTAAAGCATACCCGATAGTCAAGGACAAAATTCCTAACCTTCAAATGGTCTTGGTTTGCGGGCCGCGTGTAGCGCCAGACTCGATTCAAACTCCCGCAGGGGTGAAGATTTTTGGGTACTTGCCCAGTCTGTATAGGCACTTGGGCGCTGCAGACCTTTGCATTGTCACTGGAGGCGGAACAATAACGCTTGAATTGACTGCACTTCAAAGACCGTTCCTGTATTTTCCGCTTGAGCACCATTTTGAACAGGAAATTGACGTGGCGAATAGATGCCAAAGACACGGAGCAGGCATCAGAATGACTTGCTCAAAAACCACGCCCGAATCATTATCAGAAGCTATTGTCTCAAACATCGGAACGCATGTCGATTACCCATCGATACCCACTAATGGCGCACAGGAAGCAGCCAGAACAATCCAGTCAATTCTCTAGGCTCCTGTTTCCATGTTTTTCTCTCCAGGAAAAAGGCTTGCCCATTTTTTTGGGCATAATTTCTAAGGGCTATTTTTAGCGCGCTTTTTTGACGACGACGTCTTAGCGCGCGAGTATTCTCTTACACATGGTGCGGTAGCCCAGGAGAAACCGCTACTTAGGCCATAGTTTTTACTTTCTAGCTTAAGGAGTTTCGCCCATATCCTCTCTTTCTCGAAAGCGACAGACATGTGGTCGAGCAAAATGAGCAAGTATTTAAAGCAAACGTGTTAACGAATTCGCGTGAGGGTCGGCGAGTTGGTCGCAGGGGTTAAAGAGATTCAGAAGCATTTCAAAATGACAGATGGCTTTGACCTATTTTGCAGACATTGGAAAGCCGATGGAGAGAGCAGAAAATCAGTCGTGTGCATCCATAGCATAGGGGGACATTCCGAAGTTTTCCGAGTTATGGGACAGGATTTGGCCGAAGATGGAATCGAAGTCTATGCCTTAGACCTTAGAGGTTTTGGAAACTCCAAGGAAAAAGGCTTGCCAAGAGGAGACACCAAGGATTTCAATAGGCACCTACGAGATTTGGGGGAAGTAGTAGGTTTCGTACGCAAGAGACACCTCAAGAACAGAGTCTACATGTTTGGTTGGAGTCTAGGTGTATTGTACACTCTTTGGTATTCTGCAAATCATCCAGATTCTCTAGACGGAATAATACTTGCAGCGCCTTACTGGGTCGGATCAATGCCCCTAATATATCGCACTAATATCTCGTCTATGCTCGTCTCTGCGCCTGAGACGATCTACGACACCTACAAGACTTGGTCCCGTGAGTTCAAGGAAAGCGCAGAGGGCAAAATCCTGCGCCAAGATCCACTGTTCACAACAAAGCGCAGTTGGCGTTGGCTAGGCGGCGTAAAGGAAACTTTGAGCGATAGAGTATTGCAAAATGCGTCGCAGACAGAGAAACCCACTCTGATAATTCTAGGCGGGAAGGACGACAAGGACATTCGAGATGGGGCCAAACAACTCCTTGAGAGTGTGGCAGCGAAAGATAAGTCAATCCAACCCTTTCCAGACGCAGACCATTTCTTTTATCATGCCTTATTCTTCAAGACAACCGCCAAGCATGACCAGGCAAAAAGAAAGCGGGTGACCTCTGTCGTTAAGGATTGGTTGAACGCTCACTAGACCATTTCTAATGCTAGTGAGCGCGACCCAGTTCAAGCTGGAAAAGCATGAATCCATTCCTAAGCAATGGTAGCCCGGGATAGCTTCAAACACTCGGTTCAAACTTTTCCTGCATACTATCAATCTGCGAGCAAAAACTAGCTTAATTGCGATTGAAATGACTAGATTTCATTGTTGTTTTGGCTATTCACCCGAGAGCTCGACTTTTTTCCGCGGTCATGTTATGGAAGGCGTCAGGTTAACTAAACCTAGGTGGGATATTTCGGCAGATTCATGAGAACTTGGAAAACAATCTTCGATTTGCCATTTTTCATTTTGTTGGTTTAAATGACCACGCCCATGCGGTGGAGTTCGTCCAGCAAGCTTGCCTTTGTCTGTTTGAGTCTTTGCCTCTGTTCAGCGTATTCGTCGCCACTTATCCTGTCAGCTCGAAAGTCTTGGTCGAGTTTTTCCAATTGTGCATCTATGTCAGACAGTCTTGATTTGAGTTGATCAACGTATGAGATGGCTGCGGTCGATTCTAATGTTTGAGCGGGCGTCAAAGCCGCTTTTATGGCGCCATCTTCGATGCGCAGGATTCTGTCTCCTCGCCTGGCAGCATTTGGGTCATGAGTAACCATCACAATGGTCTTGCCCAGTTCTCGGCTAATATTCACCAAGTAGTCGATCACGATTTTGGCGTTAGTAGTGTCTAATTCTCCTGTCGGCTCGTCGGCTAGGATTACTGGGGCGTCGTTGGCTAGAGCAGCAGCCATGGTTATGCGTTGCTGTTCTCCGCCGCTTAATTCGTCGGGTTTATGATCGGCTCTTTGAGTTAGGCCCACTATTTCAAGCAATTCTGTGACACGTTCTTTTCGTTTACCTCTTCCCGCACCTATGGCTATCATTGGCAGTTCGACGTTTTCAGCAGCTGTCAACGTGGGAATTAGATTGAGAGTCTGGAAAATGTGTCCCACGGTTTTCCTTCGATAATCAACGAGCTGAGAGGTTGAGAGCGCCGTGACTTGCGTACCACCTACTACGACGGAGCCTGCGGTTGCCGTGTCTAATCCTCCTATTATGTTTAGTAGAGTGGTCTTTCCGCTTCCACTTGGTCCTATGATTGAGACCACTTCGCCCTCTTTCACTGACATGCTTAGTCCACGTAGAGCCTGAACCTCCACTTTGCCCAGATGGTAAACTTTAATCAGGTCTTTGACGATTATTTCTGCACCTTTCAAACTTCTCGCACCGTCCTTTCTAACCTTGAACTGTATCTTTTTGCCAGGAGAATGACCGGGATGATGGTTGACGCGAAGACGAGGAAGAAAGAAACGAATAGGGTCAAGAGTGCATCAGGCGGAAAGACCATGTGCCAGCTCAAAGGGATGGATGAATAGAAGGCGGTGTTCACAGCGTTGTTTGACGCAACTATTCCGCGCACCACTATGAGTCCCACAACCGTGCCCACAAGCACCGCGAATGTCACGACCGCAAGGCTTTCGGTGAGAAGCATAACGAGCAATTGCTTGAATGAGAGCCCCCGAACGCTCATGATTGACGCCTCACGTCTCCTCTCTGTCAAGCTGACCAACGTGACAAGTGCGGTTCCGACTGAAGCCGCCGCCACCATGAAAAACACGCCTAAGTGTAGAACGTCAAAAGATCCCGTAAGGGTAAGGTTGCTCTGCTCTTCCTCAAGCTGCTCAGCCACGGAGGACACTGAGCTGACACCGTTGATTTCCAATCCGCGAATCTGATCCGCGACATCCTCACTGTCCGTGCCGCCTTGCAACTTGATGAGTATTTTGGCTGAGGCTGAACGAACTACGTTTTCTTTTAGCTGGTCGTACAGTCCTTCTGGAACATAAGACCAGTACTGACCTGAAGATTGCGCCGACTCGATTCCGAAAAACCCTATAACCGTCAACTCTTCCGTCTGCACTGCTCCCGTGGATGAGTCACCAAAAGTCACGGTGACGACATCGCCAACCTTCTTGCTAAGAGTTGTGGCTTTGCTGCGATCCAAAATAACGGTGTAATTGTTTGAACTCATAGTTTCAAAGGCTTTTTCAACCGAGTTACCGCTGAACAGGTCATCCTCATAATAAGCTGTCGAAAGCCACGTTTTGGGATCTACCGCCCGAAACTGCATTCCTACATACCCTCCAGAACCAGCTGAACCCGTGAAACTGTATTCTGCAGTCATAGATTGAACGTGAGACACGTTGCTGGTGATGGCATTTATCATCTGCGAGGCATTCGCAGGCGAACTCAATGCAAGACTAACATCCGAGCCAACAGCAAAGTGAGCTCCACGAATAACTAAGTCTTGTTCACTCGCCAGGGTTCCAACGACCTGAAAACTGTAGCCAATAATGAAGGCTATGAGAAATGCGGCGGCAGCGGCACGAGCAGGGTTTCTACGGACACTCTTGGTCGCAAGCTTACCTAGATCACCCAAAAACCTAGCAGCCCTAGCCATGATTTCTTGGAACATCGAGCCACTTACGAAGATTTTTGTGAACCCCCAGAAGAACAGAAACGGCCCGACATAAGTCAGTCCGAAATCGATGGCAACAACTATTCCTAACAAAATGAAGACGAGAACGTTCGACGGAGCTCCTCCGAGCCCCGCCTGAAGATTAATGCCCAGAAGAAACACGATTATTTTAAAAGAACCGAGAAGGAGTGCAACCCAAGGCCACAGCCGCTTGTACGGTTTATCCTCTTCCACGTACACGTATTCTCTCAAAGCGTCCACTGCGGTCATCTTTGAAGCCTTTCTTGCTGACCGATAAACCGAAAGAAAGGTGATGATGAGGGCGAAAACCATGGTCAAAATGATGGTGTCAGATCCCAATACAAGCGTGCCGATGGATTGGCCGCCAGCGGCCGCGACAAACCATGGAGTAAGAGTCAAACTCAACGCTATGCCCAGCAAACCTCCAAGTAGCCCTATCAGTGCAGCCTCGAACAGAAACATCCACCAGAGTTGTCGCTTAGAAAACCCTTTGGTCGATAGGAGACCGATCTCCCGGCGCCTCAGGTTGAAGGACACGTCAGAAACTGTTGAGCCCACGTACCAGGCCACAAAAAACACCGGTAAAGATGCTATGATGAAGGTAAAACGCATCGCAAACGAGGTACTCTGAAAACTGTCCAACGGGTAGGCTAGATTGTCTTGAGCAGACAAACCAAAACGTGAGACCTTTTCACTAATCTGCACTGTAACCGCTTCAAGCCTGTTGGCTGAACCGGTGACGTCCCACGGGCTGATAAGGCTCGAGCGGTCAACAAAAACCTGAATTGCGGTGCTGAGTGGAGAATATTCAGGCGAAAAATCATACACGACATCGAGCAGCTTAGCAAAAGTTTTCTCCCAACTAGTGATAAAAAGATTAGCGTTCTGTTGTGGATAAAGCTGGCTCGCGGCCGAGCTAAATGCTATAGAAAGCTCCTGTTCACTGAGATGAACAAAACCAGCTACTTTAAGATTCACAATAAGTGATAATGTTGGTACATGAGAATACATCGTGATATTTATCGGAATGACGTCACCAATGTGAACCTTTCCAACGTCAGGCGATTCTGCCCAGACATACGTTTCATTCTCTCCTAAAGTGGAGGTGTTGCAGACAAGAGAGTGCTCAGGTATCCCAATCAAATTGATGGAAGTCGTGAAATTGAGCTTCTCAATATTATTGAAATCCACGTATGAAGAAATTGCCTCGACGTGAGTTATGCCTTGCACAGTTGATATCGCGTTAATTGCATCTGACACGTTTTTGGAGGACAACAGGCTATTCGCTGGAAAACCATTAATATATGCGTAGGAACTGTAACCTATGGAAATGTCAACTGGAATTTTACTCAGCGCTTGATCAAGAGCCCGCCACGCAGCTGTATCCGCGCCCACGTTGATGCCCGCGAAAAACGTTGAAGCCAAAACGATGCCTAGCAATAAGGCTATGAACAGTCGCCATGAACGAACAAGTCGCTTAAAGGTGTACGAAAACGACAAGTTTAATCAAATAACAGTTTGACCGATAACCAATTTCAGTCTTTTGGTTCAAATGATTTCGCAAAGACGAGAGTCTGAACATCGTCCTGACTAGGGTTTGTTGGTAGCCCGGGATAGCTTCGAGCTCTCGCCAAGCATATCCAGTATGATTTTTTACTCGTAAAAACGTGCCCCGATCCCGGCCGAAGCACCATTTTACTGGTATAATCTTAGTGCGACAGCAGGAGCCTCAGACTTCTCGGAATAACCCTTCACAGGTAAAGAAACCGAAAGTCTGATCCGCCAGACAAGCGCGCGCTGGGAGAGTTTCGAACCCTCGCCGAGCACAAGGCAAGCATACCTTTTCCGGCAAATTCGTTTTCTGATAATGGCTAGAGCACTATTTTGATGAGGTCAAGAGAGAGATAGCGCCCGCTCACGCCGGTTTCCAATGAGAATTTGGCGCGTTATCTACTTCCTGATTTCTTATGGTCCGAGAAAATGAGCATATCGAGTCAACAGCTCAGAAGAAGCGGGCGTCCGGGTTCTGTGAAGTCTTTGTCACCTTGCTAATTTTGGTCTCCATGTGAAAATTCGTCACCTGCAACGATACTGGCGCGTAAAGGGACATGAACCGTTCGCTGAGTTTTGTTCGATGTTCATAACGACTGACCTATAGCGACCCTAACCTGTCGCGAGTCGATTGCAAATTCTTCAGCAATGCTTGGCTATTAGGAAAAACTCTCACCCCGACACGCAAGAAATTGAGCTTTATTTGAAGATAAGCAATGGTAATCATCACTATTATGAATTTGCCGACTTCGTAGTTTCTCTTGCTCATTCTATGATTCTACCTCTCTGAGATGGCGTGCGCAACCTATTTAAGAATCACGATTATATCACGTCGATGGTTTGGTGCACAAATTATGAAAAGTAGGATACGATTGGTTTTAGGCGTTGTTCTTCTCGCCATTTTCATTACAGCATTGTGCACTTCGTTCGGCGCCGCTGCCACGACAGGATGGAGCCAGACGTACGGAGGTTCTGGAGACGATGAAGCGTATTCCCTAGTCCAAACAAGGGACGGGGGCTACGCGTTAGCGGGATTCACAAACTCCAGCGGCGCGGGCAGCTATGATTTCTGGTTGATCAAGACCAACTCTTCCGGAGGCATGCAGTGGAACCAGACCTACGGTGGGGCAGGGGACGATGAATCCTATTCAGTCGTACAAAGCAACGACACGGGATACGCAGTAGCCGGGTTCACGGATTCTTACGGTGCCGGTGAAACCGACGCTTGGCTTGTCAGAACAGACTCTTCTGGAAACATGCAGTGGAGCCAAACCTACGGGGGAGTAGCGCAAGACGGCGCATACTCTGTAATCCAAACCAGCGACGGAGGCTACGCGTTAGCGGGGTTCACTGATTCCTTCGGGGCAGGCAGCTTCGATTTCTGGCTAGTTAAGACAGACTCTCATGGAAATATGGTGTGGAACCAGACTTACGGTGGGACAGGGGACGATGAAGCCTCGTGTGTGGTTCAGACCAGCGACGGAGGCTACGCGTTAGGGGGGTACACGAACTCTTTCGGCGCTGGCAGCTACGACTTCTGGCTTGTCAAGACCAACTCTTCTGGAGGCATGACGTGGAACCATGCTTACGGTGGCTCGGGAGACGATGAGGCTGAGTGCGTTATTCAGACCAGCACTGGCTACGCCCTAGCCGGATACACCAACTCAACTGGAGCAGGCAACGACGATTTCTGGCTGGTTACGACCGACTCCTCTGGAACGTTACAGTGGAGCCAAACCTACGGAGGAGCATACGACGAAATAGCAAACGCGTTAGTTCAAACCAGCGACGGAGGCTACGCCCTAGGAGGCCTAACAGGATCCAACGGCGCCGGCGACGTTGATTACTGGCTCGTCAAGACCACGTCTACCGGAACCACGCAGTGGAGCCAAACCTACGGAGGCTCAGATGACGATGAAGCGTATTCCCTAGTTCAGACAAGCGACGGAGGCTATGCGTTAGCCGGGTTCACAGCTTCCTACGGCGCCGGCAGCTACGACGCCTTTCTAGTCAAAACCGACTCCTCAGGAAACAGCATGATGCCACAGTCATCATTCTCCATCCCATACTCCACCATAGCGATAGTAGTCGTGATTATAGCAGTCATAATAATAGCAGTCGTATTCATAGCCCGCAGCAGACGTTCCAGGTCCGACACAGGCAGTGGTCAACAGTATCCACCCCCAAGTCCCGAAGTGAAACCGCCATAAGAGACTCGCTCGGCTCAGGCCGCGAACCGTTCTCTAGAATTTTCCCAGATCAGACTATCATATCTCGTCTCCAAGTAGGCTTGCGCGCGCGCTAATCCCTGACTATTACAATGAAAATTACATCTGACATTACAAACAAAAGGGCCGAGTCCACTCTGAACAGCCTTTCAGCCCGTTTTTCTTCATGGTTTGTTACCACACACATTACATCTGACATTACAAGTGAAAAAGGGGAGCGACCCAGCGCGCGCGGCATGATCCGCCAGCCAAGATCAACTGGACAGTCATGGTCTGCATGCGAGGACAATTGTGAGACTTGAACTTGACGAACTCAAAACTCAAATACAAGCTCTACCTATCGAGTAATCTTCTTGGTTGAAGGTGAAATTAATGGCTGGAAATGCAGTGTCAGACTATAATACGCTGATGGAGAAAGCCAAGGAACTTGCTATTTTGATGTCAACGGAATCCATGATTAGCTGGGATATGGAGACGATGATGCCTCCGAAGGGTATCAACCTGCGCAGCCAGCAACTTTCTTTACTCAGTGTAATTGAGCACAAGATGAGCACTCACCCGGAGATTGGAGCCCTACTGCAGAAGATCAAGCGAAGCCCAGAGTATGACAAGCTTGACCAGGTGCAGAAAAGAAACGTTTACCTCATCCAGAAACGCTACGACGAACAGACGAAGCTTCCAGAAGAACTCGTAGCAGCGATTGCAAAACAGCAGGCTCTGTCTATTGACACGTGGAAGAAGGCGAAAGCGGCCAAAAACTATGCCATGTTCAGACCTGAGCTTGAGAAACTCGTTGAACTGCAGAAGAAGGCCGCGGACATTTTGATGAAGGTAAAAGAGACGGCAACACCCTACGATGCGATAATAGACATCTTCGAACCCAAGATGACCGCCAAAGCAATCACCAAAATCTTCGATGAACTCAGAGAAGGGCTAGTTAAGGTTCTGAAGAAATGTGAGGCTGCGCCGAAACAGCCGGATCTAAGCGTTCTGAAGCACAAGGTCCCGATAGACGTGCAATACAAAATCGCGGTGGCGCTCGCCGAGGCCGTCGGGTACGATGTAACATCAAAACGAGCAGGAGGCAGAATCGACCCCACCGAGCACCCCTTCACAACAGGCTACTACGACGATGTTAGAATAACAACGCACTATTACGAGGATCTCTTCGCATCCTCAATCTTTTCCGTTCTGCATGAAGCAGGGCACGCCATGTACGAACAGAACCTCAAGCAGGAATGGATGTACCAGCCGATCGGCAGCGGCGTTTCAAGCGGTTTCCATGAGTCACAATCCCGTTTTGTCGAAAACGTTGTGGGCCGATCCCGCGAGTTCTGGACCTACTTCCTGCCAAAGCTCAAAGAAGTCGGCGGTAGCACGCTGTCAGGCTTGAATCTGGACAAGTTTGTTCACGCAATAAACCAGGTTAAACCCTCAAAAATCCGCGTTGAAGCAGACGAAGTCACCTACGGACTGCACATAATCATAAGGTTCAACATTGAACGCGACCTCTTCGCCGACAAAATAACAGTCAAGGAACTCCCAGAAATATGGAACCAAAAGTACAAAGAGTATCTAGGCTTAAAAATCGAAAACGATTCAGAAGGCGTAATGCAAGACACCCACTGGGCCAGCGGCTATTACGGCTATTTTCCAAGCTATGCATTGGGCAACATCTACGACGGACAATTACTCACAGCAATGGAGAAAACTTTACCAGACTGGCGGAAACAACTGACGAAAGGCAACTTCAACGAGGCAAAAGCGTGGCTGACCAAAAACGTTCACAGCCAAGGAAACCTCTACGACCCCCCCGACCTAATCAAGAGAATCGCAGGAACAGAAATAGACGTAAAACCGTACATGGGGTACCTGAACAAGAAGTTCTCTGAACTCTACGGTTTCTGATCAGACGCACTCTTTGCCCGATGCAAAAACACTCTCAACAATACGTACGCGACGATTCCCCCGACAAACAAGTAAACCCCAGTCCAGCCGACGATATTATCATAATAGTTTGCCCCGTACAAGAACAAGATGACTCCTAAGATAACAACGAACAAACACGCGAGTCCCTTCCATTCCACAAGACCAGCTCCGCAAACCGGTTTTAACCCTCTTACAATATCTCAAAGTATATAGACTTAACGATTACAGACCAATGTCCACATCAAAACAACAGTCGACAGCACACAAGCCCGCCTCTTCGAGCACAACACAGTCGAAACCCAGACAGTTCATCCACCCTCCTCACCACACCTACAGACAATGTCACGAGCATGCCGAAAAAGCGTCTATAGTCCAGTGTGGCTCGACACTTGAATGCAGAACTGCCTGCGCATTTGACTTTTTTCCTGCATGTTTCCGACAGTCTTATATACCACTTATGCATCCAAATAGCGTGTGTGATCAGCAAATGTCGGAACACAACGTTAAGAAGCCTGAAACAAGGGAAGAGTTTGTCGACATGCTCCTAGAAGCTGCGAAGAAGGCTGCCGAAGACCGCGGTGTCCCGAAGGTTAGACCGACAAAACCTACAGTTCTTGGAACAGCTGAAGTCTTAAACATACACAGGGACACCCTTTATGCTTGGCTTAAGGAGTTTAATGTCGATTTCAAAGATATATCAGACAGTATTCCGACAGACATTGTGTCGGCATATGGGGACGCAACGGGGAAGGTCTATTTGATTGGGGAAGCACTTGTCGGAGACGGGAATGAAGTTGCACATATCGATCTTCTGATAGGTGACAAGAACGGGCCAGTTGGAAACGCGTTTGCGCAAGGCATGTGCAGTCTTTCAGCAGGGCACACGCCGCTTTTGGCGGTCATACGTCCCAACCTTCCGCCCAAGCCGCACACGCTTCTTGTGCCAAAAGTCACTACGAAGAATATGGAGGACGTGAACAAGATCTTCGGCCCAGCTCAGGCTGCTGTGGCGAAGGCCGTTGCAGACGCGGTGGAAGACGGGATAATTCCAACCGACAAGATTGATGATTGGGTGATCATATGCAGCGTCTTTGTTCATCCAGCAGCAAGCGATTTTCGAAAGATCTACCATTACAATTACGGAGCCACGAAACTGGCCTTGAAACGAGCCCTGGCGAAGTATCCCCCGCTGGAGAAGATCCTCTACGACAAGGACAGAGGCAAACATCCGATAATGGGATTCAAGGTGCCGCGTCTATGGAGACCACCGTACCTGCAGATTTCACTTGACAACCCTGACTTGGACAGTGCAAAGAAGATCATAGCTCAGCTGCCAGGAAGCGACAGGATAATCATTGAAGTGGGCACCCCGCTTATCAAGAGATACGGAACAAAAGTGATAAACGAACTCAGAGAAGTGGCCAAGAGCATGTTCTTCGTTGCAGATCTGAAAACATTGGACGTTGGAAAAGTCGAAGTTGACCTTGCCTACGACGAAACCGCAGACGCTGTGGTAGCCTCTGGACTTGCACCGGCTGAAACCCTTGACGCGTTCATTCACGAAGCAAAAAGACTGGCAACGTACGGAGTGGTGGACATGCTCAACGTCGAAGATCCCCTCAAGAAGCTCAAGTCTATCAAAGAATTTCCAGACATAGTAATCTTGCACAGAGGAATAGACCAGGAAACCGGAAGAACGCACGGAATGGAGATTATCCCTGAAATACGTCAAACCTTCAAGGACAAGAAATTCCTCATCGCCGTAGCAGGCGGAATAGTGCCAGAAACGGCCCGCGAAGCGTTGCAGAAAGGTGCAGACATAATCATCGTCGGACGATACATAACCCAGTCAAAGGACGTTGAACGCGCAGTGAGAGACTTCCTGGAAGCAACACCAGAAATGCGAGAAGACATCGATCTGTTCAGAGTCCATGTCGAGTAAGCATCTGTCCACTTTTTTTCTCCTGCCTATGCGAAGATCTTGAAGAAGACGAAGGCAGCGAAGAATATTGCACCGGCCACAACAAAAACTTGGAGGAACCCCGAAGCCTGAGCGATGAAAGGGCCAATAAACGAGCCGAAGGCTCCTCCCACGCCTATCAGAACATTGATCAGACCCGCTTTGCCTGCTGGTATAAGCTCCATAGACAGAGAAAGAATGGCCACCATAAAGACTGCAAAGAGAAATCCCATAGCAACTAGAATTCCGGTAGTCAGCAGAACGTTAAAAGATGACAGATTCAACGCGGCAAGAAGCACGAAGGCAAGCAGGCTTCGAAACAGCACTAGTCTGGCTACGCGGGCTTTCCCAGTTGACCCCTGCGACCTTCTGCCAGCCAATACGTAGCCCCCAATAGCTCCCCCGGAATTGAGCACGTAAATCGCGAAGACGAATCCCGCCGTGGGGGCGATGCTGTTCACAAACACGGGCATTGGAGTGAACAATATGCTCGTGGCAAGCGAGAAAAGCACTAGTCCGCAGCAGAAGGCTGTGACGTTCTCTCTTTTCAATTTCTCATCCAGACCTATGCCGTCCATCATTCTGGAAGCTACAAAAACACCGTGAGACGCGAAGTCCACAGTCTTCTCGAGGCTCACCAAGCTTCTCTCAAAAATCATGGGCGGGTCCACCACGAATATAGCGGAAAGAACGAATGCCACGAAGTTCAGTCCTGCAACAAGATAAAGCGTGCTCGTTGGGCCGAACCCGTAGAATGAAGCGAAGAAGCCTAACACTAAGCCGATCACTGATCCGACTTCCGTGAGTCCTTCGTAAAAGGCGAAGTTCCTCTCCCAGTCTTGATGTGAATATAGTTCAGAGATGAGAACGTTCTTCGGAGCTTCATGGGCAACGTGAAAAATCGACATTACCGCGTAGAGCACAATAAGCAAAGGCATGTACGTCGTGAAAGTGAAGAGATATATCATGACGGTCGAGCCGAGCAACGCAAGGAGAATATAACGTTTGTAGTGTCGCGTCTTGTCGCATAAATATCCCCAGACGAACGAGGCGGGGATAGCTGCGAAAAGGGCGATGGCGGTGATGACTCCAACATAGAATAATCCGTTCTTGGAGTCGATTATGAGTAAGTACAGCGGCAGGAAAATGGAGAGTAATGCGAAGGCCATTTCGTGGAAGAAGAACCCCAGCCGCCACATAGCCAGAAAACCTCGTCAAAGCAAGATTAAAACTTTTACCCAACCAAAACCAACGAACCCGGGATTCGTTCTCGCAGGCATGAGCGCTAGTCTATCCATCTTGTGACCTCGTGTGGGCGCGGCCGTCTAGAGGGAGGAGGAATCATGTCGGCGTATCCTGTGAGGCGCGCGCGCTCTTGTGCAATTAGAGCCTGATGGTTGAATCAGTTGTTATTCCACAAGCAACAAGATCCACAAGAAATAAGAACATAGTATCTGATAGTGTTCTATTGATAGGGTAATATGGAGAAGTCTCCTTGACATCTCTTGAGCGTGATCGTGTTCCGAGTGCTCGTCCTATCACTGCGAAAGAGGCTCCGCTTGTAGACAGACTTGAAGAAATGAATATTCTGAAGGAAGCTATTTACAGGGCAGTCCACGGTGAGGGCGGTCTCGTTTTCCTCCATGGCGAGGCTGGAATCGGAAAGACAAGACTAACCAGAGAGCTCAGCGCCTATGCACGTCTGCACGGGGTGCAAGTGCTGTACGGCAGATGTCCAGCTTTGTTCAGAATGGATGGTGTTCCTCCATACATTCTCTGGAAGGAAGTAATCAAAGACTATCTGGAAGCATGCACTCCAGAACAATTGTACAGGGTCGTTGGCTATTATCCGGCGGAAGTCGCTAAGCTAGTGCCAGAGATTAGCCAGAAGCTCAGATCAATTCCACAGTCTTTTCCGATAAGTCCTGAACAGGAGCAAAACAGGCTCTTTGAAGCGGTGTCACAGTTTGTCACGAACATTTCCAGAGAGACTCCCTTGTTGGTGGTTCTTGATGATTTGCAGTGGACCGATCCATCCTCGCTTCTGCTATTGCACTATCTGGCGCGTGATGTGCAGAAGTCGTCCTTGCTTCTTTTGGGGGCTTACCGTAGCACTGACATTGATTCCAAGCATCCTTTGACTCCAGTCTTGGCCGAATTGAAGAGAGAACGGTTGCCGCAGTCTGTCTCCTTGAAGCGAATGTCACTAGAAAATACTTCAGAAATGATCAGGCAAATCTTCGAGCAAGACGACATTCCACCAGAATTTTGCAGGCTGGTCTACGATAAAACAAGGGGCAACCCGTTCTTCGTAGAGGAAGTGATAGAATCTCTGAAAGAAGAAGGCGTAATCTACCGAGAGGAGAATAGATGGGCGATTAAGGAAATTTCAGAGATCGAGTTTCCTGAGACCGTAAAGAGCGTTCTGAAAACGAGATTCGCTCGTCTAGATGAGGAATGCCAGAGTGTTTTGACTTTTGCTTCCTTTGTTGGAAACGATTTCACCTTGGAGGCAATGTGCGCCCTCACTGGCATCGAAGAGAATAAACTGCTTGAATTGATGGACAGAATGCTCAAGACCGGTCTGATCAAGGAAAGGGAGATCCGTGGAGAAGGGGTCTGTTCTTTTGCCGACATACTGGTCAGAGATGTCGTGTACGATGAAGTCAGTCTTTTGAAGAGAAAGAAGCTTCACAGGGTTGTGGGATGTGCCTTGGAAAAGGTCTATGCTAAGAAGATTGATGAGCATTTTGGAGAGCTAGCCTCACACTTTCTTGAGAGCGGAGACAAAGACAAGGCGCTTGACTACTTCTTGAAAGCTGGAGACAAGGCTGCAAAGATATATGCAAATATCGAAGCTAGTTCCTACTTCCAGTCTGCTCTCAAGCTTCTTGAAGAGAAAGAAGGCGAAACTCGGGAAAAAGCACGTGTTCTTGAGAGGCTTGGAGACATCAAAAGGCTTGTTGGAGAATATGAGACTTGCCTGAAGAATTGGACTGAAGGATTGCAGCTATGGAATCAGCTCTGCGAGAAGGCGGACGTTGCAAGACTACACCGCAAGATAGCTAATGTTCTCTGGGAAGAAATGGGCGATGCTGGAAAGGCCAAGGAACACCTTGATAACGCTTTAAAGATTTTGGAAGCCGAGCCTGAAAACATCGAATTGGCGAGCCTCTACGAGGAGATGGCTCACATGTATTATCGTGTTGGAGATATGGCTAAGGCTCTTTCTTGGGCTGAGAAAGCGCTTGAGCTTGCCAAAAAACTGAATGCCCATCAAGTTGTAGCAAGTTCGTGCGCCAGCTTAGGAACGATTTTTTCCTTCACCGGAGACATGAATAAATCCCGTGAATGTTTGGAGCGAGCGTTGAAAATAGCACTTGACAAAGGCTATGTAGACACTGCATTGCGTACATATCAGAACCTCGCTGGCGCACTTCCAGCAGAAGAAAATGAAAGAACGTTAGAATGTTACGAGAAAGGATTAGAACTGGCAAAAAAGGTGGGGGACGTCTCCTATCAATCTTGGATTGGCCTCACTCTGGCTTGGAGATACATTGGCATGGGAAATATGAACAAAGCACTTGCCTTGGTGGATGAATCAGTTGCATTGGACAGAAAAGCTGGCAACATGACTCAACTTTCTAGTTCTATTGATGGTCTTGGGATCGTTTACCAGATACTGGGAGAATGGGACAAAAGCGAACAATGCCACAGTGAAGCTTCGAACATTTCCCAAGGGCTAAACGATTGGCAAGCGATAGTTTTTAATTGCTGGGCGCTCGGATGGCTTCATCTTGAAAAAGGAGAATATGTCAAAGCGAGAGAACTACTTGAAAAAGCTTGTGAAGTCTCTGAAAAGGCCGGAGCAGAATTTTACCAAACGAGTAACTCTCAATGGCTTGTTTGGACCTACATAGAACTTGGAGAAATCGATAAAGCCAACAGTCTAATTGATAGCCTGCAAAAGTTTGCTTTCGAAAAAGAGGATAAGGGCCTCATCGTTACCGCAGATATGTTGAGAGCAAGGCTGCTTAGTGCCCAGAAGGAATGGGAAAAATCCATCGAACTTTTCGAAAAGAGCCTTCAGGAGCATGAAGCTCTCAATGCGAGGCGATGGAACGTCTACCTTTTCGCCAAATGGGTTCTCGTTGAATATGCTCGTGCATATTTGGAAAGAAATGCAGATGGCGACAGAGAAAAGGCCCGCAGTCTACTCGGCCAAGCTTTGGAAACGTTCCAGAAAATGGGGGCCAAGAAAGACGTTGAAAAAGTAGAAGCAAAATTGCTCTACATAGAAACAGGTCAAGTGGCCTCAGTGCCCAAGCCTTTAGGCCTTGTTGCCACTGGGTATGCTGATCTTGACAAGTTGCTCCTTGGAGGAATACCTCCAAGCTATGCAGTAGTATTGACTTCACCTTCCTGCGACGAGAGGGACTTTCTGGTCAAGAGCTTTCTTGAGACAGGGGCAAAGAAGGGTGAAATTGTATTCTATGTCACGACAGATCCCGGTGGGCTGAAGCCTCTCGCAGGAGAGTTCCAGTCAAACCTCTACCTCTTTGTCTGCAATCCTCAAGCAGATGCAATTGTCAAGGAAGCACTTAACATATTCAAACTGAAGGGCGTAGAAAACCTCACCGACATCAGCATCGCTTTGACCTCAGCAATCCGCAAACTGGACCCTTCGCTCAAGGGCCCGAGAAGAATATGCATAGACCTAGTCTCAGATGTTCTGCTGCAGCATCATGCAGTTAAAACGAGAAGATGGCTAACTGCACTTATTCCAGAGTTGAAATCAGCAGGATTCACCACTCTAGCAGTAGTAGACCCACGGATGCACCCTTCAGAGGAGCTTTACGCAATTATAGGACTGTTTGAAGGAGAAATCGACATCTACGAAAAGGAAACAGAGAAAGGTGTAGAAAAGTTCCTGAAGATCAAGAAGATGAGCAATCAGGGGTATCTAGAGAACGAATTGCTTCTAACGAAAGCAGGATAAATGTTAGCAGCGTGAGCCGTATACTCGATTCCGATACTACCGATATACGTACCCTATTATGATACTGATTATTCCCTACTCCCTTGATTACTGCAGTCAATCACTATATACTGAACCGTGTATACACTGCTCTCTCACTAGCCTCTTCTGAAGCCACCAGCATCGTCGTTTTGGTTTGGTTGGGGTAAAATTTTATCCCTGCACACAGAATTCTCAAAAGCAAAAGAAATCAAAAGCTGACGTTTCACCAGTGCTTAAGCTTTGACATTCGGTTCTGAAGCCAAGCGTCTCAAGGTTTCGAGGAACTTCTGTGGTGCCTTTGGGAGAATGGTTTTCCATTTATGTACGTTGCACATATGTGATTCGTCTACGAATGGCTTCTTCAGGGCATGCCCACAGGTTGCATTCTTCAATTGGTATTTCTTTGTTCACTTTTCTGATTTCAGCCTTAGCGCGCGCGAATCGCACCGAAAGTTACTTTAACGTTCACTTCAGAAGCAAATGGATATGAATTCGCTAGGTGCAAAGGCTGCAGGAACTGTTGTCATCCTATTCGGTTGGTTGGCAATTATCGTGCTTTACCTTGCGTTTTTTGCCGGAGGCTTTGACTTTTGGCAGAAACTGGCAATATTCATCGCTTCAGGAGCGGTTGTTATCGCCATAGTTTCTGTAATATGGATAAAATGGGCACTCAAATGACCAATTCTTTTTCTTACTCAGAACCTGGAGGATCAGAAGCTCAGCCGTGACTTAGCGCGTATGCGTGTTCCTAAAAAAGTCAAAATTGGTCTTGATTCTGTTTTTGCATATACAGGTCCATCATGGATTTGTCTGATTAACGTATTTTGGCTGTGCTTGAGGAACAAAGACCATTTTGTCCCAATTTCGGAACACGCATGCCCGAAAAAAGGTCAGCACGAAATGTTAAGGTAGGAGCTATTCTCGTTTTCTATGCATCGTCAATGATTCGGATTTCGGCGGAGGCGGTGGGGGCGGGGGTGGAGATTTCTCTTTTCTAAGAACAATGACGACTGCAATGACGATTATGACCAAGACTATACCTGTAATGATGTAGATGAGATTGTCAAATACTAGTTCGAGAGTGTCTGCCGACCACATGTTGGTTTCCGTTGCTTTCAGTGATTCCTCCCAGTATGCACTTGAATTGGAGAAGTCTGGTTGTTTAACGTATAGTTCAACCATGATTCCAGTGCTTTGATCCCAGTGAACAGTATATTCCGCCGTATAACCACTAGAGTTTGATGTGCTTTCGACCATGTTGACGCTTCTGCTGGCCCCAGCATATCGTCCTGTGGTTGTTTCATTTATCGTGAACGCGTTCGGCTGGGCCGTAATCGGATCTCTGCTCTTCAGATTGGAAGCAATCAGGAAGATCCCAGACATGGCGTTGCCGCTCACATCGACGTCGCTGCTTTGAGGCGGCGTCTGTGTGCCATTATTGAGGTGAACAGTTTCATTGAAGCTGACTGTCGTACCGCTTATGCTTTCAACCTCCATTCTTCAGCCAATCTACTTTCTTTTCATCTGTAACATACGAAGGCTCAGTTACGTTCCCACTCCAAGTAACGGTCACTTGACCGTATTTCACCCAGTCTCCAACCTTGACTCCCACGTTGTAATTAGCAGCTCGAACCAACGTGGGTGAGATCAGAACTACAACGAGAATCACCAGAGGAACAATCTTAAGATAGGCTTCCTCCATCTTTTTCAATCATTTACGCTATAAGCTATCAGGCTTCTTGACTTTATCTATTTTTCACATAATCCGTAATTGCCACAAAAGACATGCTCAGTGAGGACGTTGGTCTGAGCAAACCCTCGTCAAGATTTCCTCATCAACAACGCGCCTAGGTTGTTGAGCAACTTGTAATATTCACGGGTTTTTTCGTGGGCTTGTTGCACAGTGATTTTGGAAAATTCTATTGTATCGTTTGGTTTGGCTTGTCCAAGTAAGGAAACGTCTGGAGTGATTGTCACAGCGATTTTCGGGTAACCCCCTGTCGTCTGGGCGTCCCGCATTATTACGATGGGCTTCCCATCTCTTGGAACCTGAACTGCGCCAGGTAACAGAGCATCTGAAACAATATCCGCCTTTTTCTTGTGCTCTATTATTGGGCCTTCAAGCCTGTATCCCATGCGGTCCGCTTCCAATGTAACCTTGTAAGGGTTTGAAAGGAAAGTACTTATCCCCTTTTCCGTGAACATGTCTGCTTGCGGCCCCAAAACAACGTGCACCTTGTAATCCCCTGTGAATTGTGATTGCAGCTCCTCAGGCGTTAAATATTCAACTTCCAGAAGCGGAGCATCGAAACCCTCGATTGTATCCACCGTCTTTAGCCGCCTGCCTTCTATTCCTCCAAATCCGCCGCGCACAAACGTGGATCTGCTTCCAAGGACCAAGGACGTGTTTATTCCTCCTCTAATTGAGAGGTATGATCGGCAACCGCTTTCCATTCTTCCAAAAGAGACGACATCACCCTCGCATATCTCCAATGTCTGCCACATTGGAACACTACTACCGTTGATTTTAGGGGAAGCGGTTCCGCCGGTTATGGCGATTTGTGTTCTTCTCAGGGCTTGCAGTTCTGGCCCTATGAGGGTTGTTTCAACACATGCATCGTTACGGTTATTTCCAACGAGGACATCGGCCACAACTAGAGAGAACACGTCCATCGCGCCGGAAATTGGAACACCGTACCTGAGATAGTGATACCTTCCCGTGTCTTGAACCGTCGTGAACATTCCAGGTTTCAGGACCTGAAAAACTTTCATTCTACCTTACTCCTCGGAGAAAGACATGTGTACGCCTTTCGGAATGGATTCTCTGATGGTTTTGAACTCTTCTTCCGAAACCGGTTCAAAGTTGACAATGTCCCCTGGTTCCAGAAGCGCCGGCGGTTGACGTAGCGTATCGAATAGTTCCAAGGGTGTTCTGCCTAATATTTGCCATCCGCCGGGCGCCTCGCAAGGGTATATGCCCGTTTGTTTTTCCGCTATACCCACTGAGCCAGCTGGCACTTTGACACGGGGGGTTTCTAAACGTGGCGTTGCGATATCATCTGGAACCGCTCCGAGGTAAGGAAAGCCAGCGACGAACCCGATCATGTAGACCCTGTACTCTCTTCCGGAGTGCAGCTTAACAACTTGCTCTTCAATCAAACCATGATATCGTGCAACATGGCTAAGGTCCGGTCCGTATTCTCCTCCGTAAACAACCGGAACTGTGATTTTTCTACCCCCCACTTTCGTTGTCGACTCAGTCGCTTTTTCTTCTATTTCCTTGATGCGAAACACAAGTTGCTCGTAAGTCATTTTCAACGGGTCGTAGCGGACGAGTAATGATCGATAAGTTGGAACAAGCTCTTCAACTCCCTGAACTTCAGCCTCCAGAATTGCTTTGTCTAACGCAATGACTTTCCGATTCAGCACCAAACTTATAGCTTCGCCGAACTCGATGAGTACGGCACTGTCACCGAAAGGCAAGTATCTCGTAGGCGCGTATGATCCTGTTTTCATAGGTGAAGCCTGGCTAGATGAAGCTTCTTACTGGTTTAACTTCAATGTCCGCTTGGATAAGCCCTTTTTTCAATGTTTCCACCAATGTTACGGCTGCGGGCGTATCACCGTGCACGCAAATCGTGTGCACCTCACCTAAGTTGACAACTTCCCCGTTGGAAGCCAAGACTGTCTTTTCAATAATTGCTCTAACTGCTCTTTCGACAACCTTCCTCGGTTCTTTGACGATCGCGTCCGGCTGTCTTCTTGAGACAAGCCTTCCATCAGCGTTGTAGGCCCTGTCGGCGAAAAATTCGTATGCAACACGTAATCCAGCGTCAACCGCAACTCTGGCCAACACAGACTTGGGAGGCGCAAGAATTATCAATTTGTCGTCAAACGCTCTAACAGCCCCCACAACGCCTTTAGATGTATCTTCATCTTCTGCAGCCGTATTGTACAGTGCCCCATGAGGCTTCACATGCTGCAGACTGACACCAGCCGCCTTCGCAAAACCTTGAAGCGCACCTATCTGATACATTGTGCAATTCATGACTTCTTCAGAACTCAGCTGCATTTCTCGCCTTCCGAAGCCTGAGAGGTCCGGATAGCCCGGATGAGCCCCGACGGCAACTCTGTGCTTTTTCGCCAAGTTAACTGTTTGCGCCATTGTCATCGGGTCGCCAGCATGAAATCCACACGCTATATTTGCCGAAGTTATGTGTGGCATTATTCCCGCATCGTTTCCAACCCTGAATGCTCCGTAACCCTCGCCTAAATCACAGTTTATGTCAATTTGAAGTTTCAAACAATCTCCCAAATAAAAGATTGTCTAAGACTAAAAAATGTATTCTCCTGTCTTCTGGGACAATTGACGCGGAAGCATCGACCCCAGCAAGGCTGAAAGATCTCTGACTCTTTGTCTTTGGCTCCGCCAATGCACATGAAACCTCTTTGCAGAGTCAGTCGTTCAAATCAGGGTTCTGTTAAGTCTCAGGGTGACTCTTCTCCTGTTAACTGTCGGGTGATACCACCATGGAATCCATGAGCACGCGCTGACATTTCAGATACTCTTTTATCGTGTGCACGTACAGAGTTACATAGTTATAGCAACAGACACGGGTATTTGCGGTTGGGTGGATTATGGTTGGCGATTTCTTTCTGGGGTTTACAGGTCATGCACATACAAGGAACGATTTGGAAGCCGATCCGGTCAAGGATGTGCAACTGAGAAAAGAGAATAGCATTGAGGAAGTTCAAAGATTGACCGAAGCGGTTCTGGACAAGCTTGGGAAGGACATTTCTGACGCTGGGCGCGGCTTGGAAGATGTGAAGTTGCTGGTTCTCTACCTGAGTTATAGGGGCGAAACTGAAGAAAAGGACAGACTCATCAGTGAGAGCGTTTTGAGAGTCATAGAGAAAAGGTTCAGAGGAAAGACTGTGGCCGAACAGCTTCGCCTGATTGGCCATACGACGGCTGGCGAGATAGAAAATGAGGACCTTGAGTTGAAAGATGTCTCAGGGATTGGCTACAACGGCCTGTCTCTTCTGGCCCTAGTTACCAATCTCCCTGTTGGAATCGGGCGAACATGGGGGGTCGAAACGGAAAAAGAAGCTGTGGAAAATGGCAGTGAAATGGCTCATGACGCTTGGGTTGACTTCAGTCAAAGCACAGAGTCGAAAGAGCATCTTCAAAAAAGCAAGACTCTTCTCGTACTGGCAAAGGGACCAATGATTGGGAAAATTGGGTATGAGTATTTCCTGACTGAGGGCATTGCAGACTTTGTGAGAAGTGCCCGTGAAGCGCGAATAGCAAATGTGTTAGGAGGATGTAGCGGTGATGGCATCATCGGTCAGCACATGCATCAGTTTTATGGCAGGATCGGCAGACAATCAGAACTGAAAGTTCTTGATAATGACGCTGTGTGCGCCTTGATCCCTAGCATTGTTGAGCCCTCATTTGGTCTTGACGTGTCACCGGTCAGAAGGATTGGAGGGTCATATGTCTTTCACTTTGACCCTGATGCAGAACCGAAGTTCAAGTACCTGAAGCGGATAGGGGATAAGGATCCTCGGGAGGTACATGCCAGAACAATATACGAAAACGAAGCTCAAATATCTCACGAAAGAGGGTTGCCCGCAATCAGTGAAAAAGAGTTCTTCCAACAGATTTCCGAGATTGATGGAATCCCTTTGAATCTGACTCTGGCTAAGTATGCTTTTGCTTTTCCTTTTGGAAACTATGCCCCGGCAAGCCTTATACGCGTGCATGGACAGACTGTGGAACTTCTTCAGCCTATTAGAAGCCATGACCCTTCTATACCTGGCTATGTCGTCGTGGTTGATCATGAGAAGGTCCAAAAGGGGGCACGGAACGTGTTCAACATGCTTAGGGAGAATCGAGGCTTCAGGGAGAGAGACACTACACTCATAGTGACTTGTGTTTCTCGGAGACTGGCGGAGATGATTGCTGGATGCAACTCGAATACAGAGTGTCAGATTTTCAAGGAGGCGCTTTCTTCAACGCAAGTGATGGGGTTTATCGCCTATGGTGAGTTGTCTTTTACGCATCTCTTGCAAGAACCTTTTGTTTACAACTTCAGTTGTTGGGGAATGACACTTCGCTCTCTGGAGGATGGAAGACAAGGCAAGCGTGGAAAGTCGGCGGGCACAGCGTTGGAAAGAAAGAGACTCGTTCAGGAACAAAAGGATGTCGGTGTTGAAGAGGGCGTGAAACGTTGCCGCAGCGGATACGCTGATCTTGACAGGTTGTTGTGCGGTGGAATACCTGAAAACTGTGCGGTCGCGTTGACTGCGCCTTCATGCGACGAAAGGGAGCTGCTGGTGAAATGTTTTCTTGAGGCTGGAGCGAGAAAAGGAGAACTCACATTCTTTCTCACCGTTGACCCGAGTAATGCAAAATCGTTGGTAGAGGAGTGTCAATCTAACTTCTACCTCTTCGTGTGTAATCCCCAGGCAGACGCAGTCGTCAAAAGCTCAGCCAACGTGTTCAAGTTGAAGGGAGTGGAAAACCTCACCGACATCGGCATCGCCTTGACTTCGGCCATCCGCAAACTAGACCCTTCGCAAAAGAGCCCAAGAAGAATCTGCATAGACCTAATCTCAGATATTCTGCTACAACACCACGCAGTCCAAACTAGAAGATGGTTGACAGGACTCATTACAGAATTGAAGTCAACTGGATTCACCACTCTGGCGGTAGTGGATCCTCAGATGCACCCTTCAGAGGAGCTTCACGCAATTCTAGGGCTGTTCGAAGGCGAGATCAGCGTTTACGAGAAAGAAACTGGAAGAGGTTTGAGAAAATGCTTGAAGATCAAGAAAATGAGCAACCACAAATACCTTGAAGAAGAGCTGTTTCTGAGCAAAGTTCGGAAGGTCTGAATCAGTCAAGCAATCTTCTTTATTATGGCTAGTGCGCGCGACTAATCTAGCATGTTTACCTTTTGAAAAAGCTTATCTCAAAGCTTCATACAAATGGATGTCAATTGAAGATGCGGATAATGCCCGAGACAGGCGTGATTTTAGAGATTGATCATCCACATTTCGTCATCAGGCTTGATGAAGATTTGCTAAAAATAGATGTGAAGGGAAGCTTCAAAGACGAAGTTGAGGAAGCACTTGAAAACACCCCGATTCTCAAAGAAACAATAGGCGGCATCTTTGGCTTGTTTGCCCCGCTGCACGTTCGCCTAAGCGACATGGACTCGGCGCGAATAGAAGAGACAGGAAAAGTGAAAATAGTCCTTCCGCGCCGCAGAGATATAACCATTTCAATCGAAGCGAAAGAGGCAAAAAGGCTTGTAGACAAGCTGAATGAGTTGATACCAGCAGCAAAGCAAAGAGAATTAGAGCGTATCGTTACAGAGAACAAGCTCCAGAAAGTTGCAAAAGAGGAAATCGAAGGGCTAAAACAATGGCAATGCTCGCGAGCGCGAAACTCCCAGGGTTGATGGAAGAAGAGAAAGAAGCAGAAAAGGAAGTAGTTTCCCCCGGAGCAAGCTCCGGGGCTCTATGGTGTTGCTTCTTGTTGTTCTTCTCGTATGTATTTTCTGACGGCGTCGAGGTTTAGTCCGCCTACCGTGTTAACGCAGTATCCGCCT